>Ga0265325_10000018_pt1 | contig 128451 bp, 119 predicted proteins | sample 41420metaG_FD_202090 | JGI IMG/M metagenome (GOLD analysis project Ga0265325, IMG submission 202090) | Rhizosphere microbial communities from Carex aquatilis grown in University of Washington, Seatle, WA, United States - 4-14-20 metaG | ecosystem: Host-associated > Plants > Roots >...
CCGATAGCAACGGCAATTACGTTTCAAGCGCTGTTGCGCCCGGGTCGGGAAGCAACTCTGCGTTTGAAGCGATCGAAACGAGTTTTCATCAGGACTTGAACGGCGATGGGGTGATTGGTCTTCCACAATTGCCCACCACAGTGATCGAATCGGTTGGATCGAGCAGCCTGGTCGAGGTCGGAACTAATTTCTTCCTCGATAACACCGGTACCGCGACAGGCCCTTCGCTGAAATATGGCGGCGCGGATTTTGTTGCGGGCCAGTTTGGCGGCTGGACACCGATCGCCACGGAACAAACGACAAGTGGCTATGAAGTGGCCTGGAAGTATGTGGGTTCAGACCTGTACACAGTGTGGAACACCGATAGCAACGGCAATTACGTTTCAAGCGCTGTCGCGCCCGGGTCGGGAAGCAACGCTACGTTTGAAGCGATCGAAACGAGCTTCCATCAGGATCTGAATGGCGATGGGGTAATTGGTCTTCCGCCATTGCCCACCACCGTGATCGAATCGCTTGGAGCGACCAGCTTGGTCAATTCTGGCAATCATTTCTACATCGATAGCATCAGCACCGGGACTGGTCCTTCGCTGAAATATGGCGGTGCAGATTTTGTGGCGGGCCAGTTTGGTGGCTGGACACCGATCGCCGCGGAACAAACGACAAGTGGCTATGAAGTGGCCTGGAAGTATACGGGTTCAGACCTGTACACAGTGTGGAACACCGATAGCAACGGCAATTACGTTTCAAGCGCTGTTGCGCCCGGGTCGGGAAGCAACTCTGCGTTTGAAGCGATCGAAACGAGTTTTCATCAGGACTTGAACGGCGATGGGGTGATTGGTCTTCCACAATTGCCCACCACAGTGATCGAATCGGTTGGATCGAGCAGCCTGGTCGAGGTCGGAACTAATTTCTTCCTCGATAACACCGGTACCGCGACAGGCCCTTCGCTGAAATATGGCGGCGCGGATTTTGTTGCGGGCCAGTTTGGCGGCTGGACACCGATCGCCACGGAACAAACGACAAGTGGCTATGAAGTGGCCTGGAAGTATGTGGGTTCAGACCTGTACACAGTGTGGAACACCGATAGCAACGGCAATTACGTTTCAAGCGCTGTCGCGCCCGGGTCGGGAAGCAATACTGCGTTTGAAGCGTCCGAGACCGGCTTCGTACAAGATCTGAACGGAAACGGGCTCATTGGAGGGAAAACTATCGTCAACGGCGCGGGCGGAAATGACACATTCACCAGTAGTTCAGCCAATGAGGTCTTCTTCGGAAATGGAGGGAGCAATACGTTCGTGTTCTCTGGTCTCACGGGAAACGACGTTATTGCGGACTTCCACGCGAGCAGTGATGCGGTCCAACTGAGCAAAAATGCGTTCGCGACCTTTGCTGATGTATTGTCGCATGCCGCCCAGGTTGGATCTGACGTAACGATTACGATCGACGCGGCTGACTCCGTTACGCTGCACAACACGGTGGTTGCGCAACTTACGTCCACCAATTTCCATCTCGTTTAAAGATGGCTACGTGCCGCCGAATCGTTCCATCTGAATGCGGAAAGGCCCCGGCAGTTTGCTGGGGCCTTGTTCGTTTTATGATGCGCGGCGCCGTTTGCGCCCGTGCGATGAAGTTTCCGAATATCGCGCATAGTAGGTAGCAGGCAATTCCGACGATTTGTTGAGAACTACACGTACAATCGATGCGTGCTCAAGATGTTTGCTTGCTTCCTTCATGTCGGATTTCGTCGTCGTTCCGATCGCAGCGACAAACAAGACGCAATCGAGCCGGGGGAGAATCGTGATGACGTCGTCGCCCGTCAAAACTGGCGGCAAGTCGTAAATGATGATGCCGTCACTATAGTCCCGCTTAATCTGCTGAAGGATGTTGTCCATCGATTTCGACGCGATCCATTCCGATGAGTTCAGAATGGCGGTTTCGCAGGGCAAAACCGAAATTCGCTCGTTTTTAATCGAAGCCTCGACGATGGTCTCTGCCAGACCCGTCCGGCCCTCTAAGACGCTCATAATTCCGTGCTTGGTGTTCAGGCCCAGGTAATTTGCGACTTGCGGTTTTTGAAAATCCAGATCAATCAAAATAACCGATCGATTCTGTTGACGCGCAATACTGAGCGCCAAGTTCGTCGAAACAACCGTTTTTCCGCAGCCAGGTGTAGGGGAGGTGACGCCAACTGTCTGCCAGGATTTAATCTCCATCGTTTGCAGGACTTGCGTGCGCAACATGTCGAAGGATTTCGATCGCGGATCGGTAATATCGTGCGCGATAATCCTTCTTGATTCTAAATACCCGCCATTCAGAGGCACCTGCCTCATTGGATATTGTCGCGAGGTGGACGGGGCGATGAGATCAGATCGCGGTTGGAAATCCAGCGTCGGATGTCCGGATAGATCCTCGATCGGTGCAGAAGCGGGACGGGAGCCCTTCAACCGGTCAATAGCTTGTCGAATGTGATCCATTGCGAAACTGGTTACCTCAGTATCAATCTCATGATCTTGTCGAACAAGATATCGAACGGCGGCAATACAAAGAAGATAGCGACCAAACTGACGAGAGTTATTGAGATCAAAGCGGCCGCTCCATACATACGGCGGCTTTTCTTTTGCTGCACTTCAGCGTTGGTTTGAATATAAGGAATAGACACGAGTAATTGAGGGTCGACGAACGCGAAGAGATCCGTGCTCCGGCGTATCGCCGGGTTCAACATCTCCGTGCCAACCATCAGACCGCCACCAGCCATCAAGGCAAACGCCAAAACAAACACGAATATCTTGGGCCGGTTTGGACTCGTGGGTTTAGTTGGAACGGTCGGCTGTTCGATAACCTCCAACCGCTCCGAATGTTGGCCTCTTTCCAAGTTCTCACCGAGGCGAGCAGCCGCGAGCTTCTGTGTCGCTGTATTGAGTTCGGATCGCAGGCCAGCCCGCTGCGTGAGGAGGGTGTCTATACCCAGTGGGTTCTGGTTTCCGGCCACGACATCTTTTGCGACCGGTTCGTCAGAGATCGGCGCTTTTTGTGTAGGACCAGAGCTCTTCTCCAACGCTTCAATCTGCCGTTTTAGCGCTCGGATGTCCGGGTGTGAGCTCGAATAGTTAGCGCTTTTGACAGCCAATTGCGCCTTCAGAGCAGCCAAATTACGGGAGTCATCCGCCGGATCGAACAGGCCACCGGTCGCTTGTTTCTGGCGATTGCTGATCTCGTCGTTGATGGCGCTGAGCTGATTTTCCAGCCGTTTAACTTCGCTATCAAGAAACTTCGAAGTCTCTGCCGCAAAATTTGTTCGCGTGCGGACGTCCTCACCAAGGATCATCGTGACAAGCTCATTAGCGACCCGCGCGGCAATATCGGGCCGCTCATATTCAAAGCCGACCGAAAACGCGATTGCCTGTTTTCGGTCTCCCAGCGTTCCTTCTAGTGGTTTGATTTGCGTGCGGGTCCGAACGAAGTCGACGATTTCAGAGCCGGAAAGCCGGCCCTGCCAACCCATTGAGAGATTGAATTTTCTCGCGAGCGCGATGACGTTATCTCGCGTCATAATGCGTTGTTGGATGTATTGAATACGTTCATTCGCAAGAGTGGAGACCGTCGGCCTCACGAGCTCCGTCGGAATCTCCTGAGATGAAATAAGAATCTTGCCTTGCGCTAAATATCTCGCCGGCCACGCAAATGTGACTACAGATCCAATTGCTAAAATTGTGATGAAAGGAATGACGAAATAAAGCGCGCGGCGCTTTAAAATATCGAGAATGTACGAGACCGAAAAAAGTTGTTCCTGATTCTCATCAAGAATCGGGCCGGCCTCTTGCAATGGTTGCCTCTGCAGCATGGGTACCCGAAGTTAAAGTGAGCGGATTGCTGTCAATTCGGTCAGTAATCAGCTCGCGCTAACGCCATCTATGGTCCCCACCACTTATGGCTCCGATCTCCTGGCCCCTGAACGTGTTGAATATAGAGAAAAAGGGGCCATTTTAAAGGCCCCTTTTAAATTCATTCCGATCGAAGGTTAACTTAGGCCGTCTTGTTGCGCTTGCGCAACCGACGGAACAGGAAACCGCCGCCCAGCACAGTGCCGAACAGGGGCAGGGCACCCGGGATTGGTGTGGGTTCCTGGAAACCTCCGTCAGTCAGCGACAAAATGCCGACGAAGTCGTCGTGGTTATCGTCGCCAGCGCCGTTGTCGTTGAAGCCGAACACAACCCACTGCGTCGGGGTGTTCGGATCGCTCAAAGTGTACTTGCTGCCATCAAAAGTGGCGTACGAGAAAATCAAACTTGCACCAAACGCTGCCGGCTTCGGATTTGTACCGCCATTGGTGACAGTTCCGCCAGTGAAGGGGGTGATATCGGTCAGCGTGAACGCGGGGATATTCGACCCATCATTTAGATAAGTGGTCGACCCCATTGGCACGGTCGAAGTCGGGTTAACTCCAGGAGCACAGAGTGTGCAGCTATTGTTCCGATTATCATCATTGGTCGTGACTGCCCCGTTATTGACAACGTTGGCGTTGGTCGGAACCGTAAACTGAATGATGTTGTCGGACTCAGAGCCGGCGTAGGTCCAGCTGACGATATATTTTTGGTTTGCGGCTAGACCGCTCACCGATACGAATGAGTTTAGGGAATCGCTTGATCCTAGCCAAGTCGTTGGCCCTGTACCGGTGTCAACGATCGTAGATCCAGTGCTGGTCAGGCCGTTAAAATTGATGACGTTGTCGGCGTTTGGAGCTGTGCCGTAGCTAAAGCCGTTCTGTGGCACGCCTGTGATATCGAACACCAGCGCTTGTGAGGGCTGACTGGCAAGCGTTAGCGCACTCGCGCACAACGCAACCAACGCGACCTTTTTACCAATCGTCTTCATAACGAAAGCTCCAACAACTGCTACCGGCGATGGCCTGCACTTGCTGCGTGCATGTCACCGAGGTCCGCGCCACAACGTTACTATTGACTTAATTTCTTACCTTGTAAAGCCGCCAGATACCGTCAATTTGATACTGTTGCAGATACGCAACTGGCGGCTGCACCTCTTTAAGCCATTGAATATACAAATAAAAGAGCGCTCCTCGTTAGCCTCTGGGAACTCGGGGCGGTAACTTTATTTGCAGGGACTGTGCACAACGGGTCGCAACTAGAAAACAGCTGCGAGCCGTAAAAATGGGGCAAAACCACTGCGAGTGGAGGTAACCTAGAATTCGAATTGGATTAGCGTGCGCGCGCTCGGTGGGGCAAAAAGGGCACCTCAATGTTGTATTGGCGAATGGGCAAGTCGGGTAGTGCATCTCCGAGCGGCGCCGCGCTGCCGCGTTCAAGGGGAAATTCGTCCGAAGATTTGGGGCCGGAGAAAGTGTTGGTATCGCGAGCCGACATCATTAGATCATGACGGTCCATCACAATGCGGGCGACCGAGGGCAACTGATGTACGAGGCGTTTTACGGGCTCCGAGAGAAGCCATTTTCGATATTGCCCGACCCGGATCTAATTTATTGGGGTCAAACACATCGGCTTGCATTTGGCATGCTTGAATTTGGCGTCATGAACAACGCCGGTTTTACTGTCATTACGGGCGAAATCGGGTCTGGCAAGACGACGCTCGTCCGCCATCTACTGAGGAAGCTCGACCCAAAAGTGATCAACGTCGGGTTGATCTCGAACACGCCCAAAGGGCGCGAAGAACTCCTTCAGTGGATTCTGATGTCCCTCGGCCAGCCATTCGATGGAGAATTCGGCGTTCTAATCAAGCGGTTTCAGGATTTCTTATATTCGCAGTACCGCAAGCGGCATCGGACGATCGTTATTGTCGATGAGGCGCAAAATCTTGGGGAAGATGCGCTCGAAAGCCTGCGAATGCTGTCGAACATCAATGTCGATAAATACCAATTTTTACAGCTCATCCTGATCGGCCAGCCGCAGCTGAAAGAACTGCTGTGCAAGCCGAATTTGATGCAATTTGCCCAGCGGGTATCTTCCGATTTTCACCTGAGGCCGCTTCCCCAATCTGAGGTCGCAAAATACATCAATTTCCGTCTTTCGGCTGTTGGTTCCCGGGTGAACCTGTTCACGGAAGGGGCATGCAAAATGGTCGCCGAGGCCAGCCACGGTGTTCCGCGGGTGATCAATATTTTATGTGATACGGCCTTGGTTTATGGCTTTTCGACCGGCGCCCAGAAAATCGACCGCGACCTGATGGACCTGGTGATTGAGGACAAGCGGAATTACGGTATTTTTCCCCTGAACGGACAAATGGCGAAATAGCATTTAATCGTTGACGCTTATAAAGTTGTCGCCTTACTTGGCGACCGTGGTCTCTGCAGGATGGGGAAGATTCCATGCGCGTACTGCTGGCATTGTTGTTTTTCTGCAGCTTCTTCACGAGCGCATTCGCACAATCTGCGATACGCCCCGGGGATTCTCTTGAAATCTCAGTCTGGCAGGATCCAAAGCTCGACCGTCGAGTGATCGTCGCTCCGGATGGGATGATCGGTTTTCCATTGGTGGGTCAGATACGAGCCAGCGGGTTAACGCCACGCGGTCTTGAAGACATACTGCGCGCTCGCCTGGCGAAAAATTATACGGGACAGCTTGATGTCACTGTCGCCCTCGCGGCGGTCAACAGAGAGTACGAGGACGAAACCAAACCGAAAGTTTACGTCACCGGCGAAGTATTGAGGCCGGGCCCGTATTTTGTGAGGCCAACGATCAATGTAATGCAGGCGATTGCACTAGCTGGAGGTCTTGGGCCATTCGCAGCCAAGCAGCGGATTCAACTTCACCGCAAGGTCAACGGCGTCGATTCAATTTTTATTTTTGATTTCAATGCCTATTCTTCGGGAGCCAATGCGGTCGACAATATCAATCTTCAATCAGGCGACATCATCATCGTGCCTGAGCGAGGCTTGCTTGAATGAGTTGTGTGGCATTAGCGCGAATACACCGGATAGGACCGTGGTATTGTGAAAACATCGGTCTTTACGGCCACATTATGTGTGGGCGCTCTAGCGACGAGCGCCTTCGCGGCTGAATTTTCAGTTAAGGGTAACGTGAACGAGACGCTCGAGGCGAGCGACAACTATTTTTTGAATGCACATCCTTCCGGTACAACAGCAAAATCTTTGACCAATGGGACGGTCGATTTTCTGGCGCTAACGCCAACTACCCGTTATCTGCTTGATACCAATTACAGTTACTACAAATATTTTGGTCCGGGCGCAGCCGATACGACCCTGACTTGGGGGACGCCCGCAAGTGCGAATTTCTCAATCGACCACGTTACTGAATTAGACCGATACAAACTTGCAGCGTCGTGGAGCCGCAGCGATGCAGCCGTGACGCAACTGGCGCAAAGTGGTGTCGCGACGGCTCACGGCTCTGTCAATACCTACAATGTCAATGGTGGCGTGACCCATGATTTGGGCCGCAACGACACAGTTTCATTGACGGGCCTTGCAAGCACGGTTTCATTTACTGATCCGACTCAAACCCCATACAAAGACGTTTCGTCGACCGTGCTATGGGTCCATAGCGTCAGTCCGACGACGACTTGGACCAACTCTGTTAATTTCGATTGGTTCTCGCAGGACAACGCCGCTGACAGTCAACGACTGATGTGGAGATTGGCGACCGGAGTGCAATCGCAACTCTCGCCGCGTCTTTCAGTTAGCGCTGACTTTGGATGGGTTTTCGCGAATGCTTACGAAAACGGCAACCTCGCCGCGTCTACAGCCACGCCATTTATAGCGGGCGTCACCCCCTTTCAGCCCTTGGTCGGGGCGGGGAATGGGTGGTTCGGGGATGTTGGTCTGAGCTATCGATTACTCAAGGACACAAGCATCTCCTTGGCTGCCGCGCACGCAATCATCCCGTTGTTTACAGGCCAACTGCAGCTGAGCGAAACGCTTGGAGCGTTTCTCAGCCACGAGATTAACCAGTCATCGAGCTGGTCAGCATTCGCCTCATATGGGCAAACGAGTGCTCCCGGCCAGATTGGTCAAGCTGCGGGTACGACATCTGAGTTTTTCTCGACAGGAATTAACTACAGTTATCGTATAACGCGCGAATGGCGGACGAATATGTCCTACACATTTCGGGAAAGTATCGGCGTGGCCAAATCTAACACAATTTTGTTTAGTTTAGCGCGCGACTTTACATTGATGGGCAATCCGACCGCCATTAATCAAGCGGAGCTTGAGCGAAGTAGGCAGCGCGCCCGTCAAAGCATTGGACAGGTATTTCCCGGATTCCAATAACCAGTTTTGATTAGCTAAGTAGCCGCTGTCTGCTCTTGAGCTATCCTTTAACTTTATCCGATCGGCTCTTCAGTGCTGAATCTATCTTCGCCTTTAGCTTTGCATCGCTTGGCGCCAAATCGATCGCCTTCTTAAAACGTTCCGATGCATCTGTATCCTGTCCGGCGGCGAGGTAGCTCATGCCGAGGTGGTATTGAACGACGGAAGAACTAGGTAGTTTCGCCGCCGCGTCCTTCAGTAATGAAAGGGCAGAGGAATTGTCCCCTCGCAGATAGGCAACCCAGCCAAGTGTATCCTTAAATTGGGGGACATCAGAGTTTTTGAGCAAGGCAGAAAGCGAGCCCGCTTGTGCCAAACTTTCCTTGTCGGTGCGATGCTCTGCGAGCAAACTTGCCAAATTGTTGGCGATGACCATCGAACCCGGCTGATCCTTCAGCATCGACTGATATTCTGTGATCGCGGCGTCGTACTGCCCCATGACTTCTAGCAAGCCGGCTTTCGCTAGAAGCAGATCAAAACTTTTAGGTTGCTGCTGCAGCCCGGCATCCACGGTCTTTAGAGCGGCGTCAGCCTTTCCCTGGCGAGCGTAAAATTCGGCTAAGGCTTTGTAGCCATTAGGATCTTTAGGCTGTTTGCTTACCGCTGCTTCGAAATTGCTCAGGGCTCCGCTGGGATTGTTTTTCGCAAGTTGGACTGATCCCATAAGGACAAGAGCTTCTGCGTTTGAGGGATTGGCTTTGAGCGCATCGCGCAGGAATGCTTCCGCTTTATCGATCTGTTTGGCTTGGAGATAGACGCGGACAAGAGCAGCCATCGGCTGTACTGCCGTCGGATTGGCGTCATATGAACTTTGCAGTGCTGCTAAGCTTTCATCGAACTTCTTTTCTCCAAACAGTGCGGCTCCATTAATACGATCGGCAAGATCGTTTTTATCGCCGAGTCGTCGGATCGTATCAGCAAGGGTATGCGCTGCAGCCCAATCCTGTCGTTGCAATTTAACTTGCGCGAGAGCTGAAAGGACGGCGACGTTATTCGAATTCCGTCCAGCAAGATCGGCGAGAACAGTCTCAGCGCGGTCGGATAGACCGCGTCGCTGCAAGAAAGAAACGTAATTTAAACCATAAGCCGGAGCAAATCCGGACGCCCGCGTTGCATCGAGGAAGGCCTTGTCCGCCAGTTCAATTGACCCACTGCGTTCATAGGCAATAGCCAAACTGGCTAGGAGCTCAGGGGAGCGTGGTTGGTCGTTGAGGGCAGCGCGCAAATCGCTGATGGCGTCGTCAGTCTGGCCGCGGTCGATTCGGATGGCAGCGCGCAGCCTTAGGGCAATGAGGTTGCGACTGTCTTTTTGCAGAATATCGGTAATTAACGGTTCTGCTGCCGCAACGTTATTTCTTAGCATGTATAGCTCGGCGAGTGTGCTCTGAGCTGTAAGAACATCATCGGGTGATTTTGAGGTTGAAATCAGATTTTTCAGCAATTGCGTGCTGTCGTCGATGCGGCCTTGCGTGTATTCAAATTTTGCAAGCGCGATTTGATAGGGCAGTACGCTTCCTCCAGCGTTGATCCGCGTCACCAATTCGGTACGCGCAGCATCTACACCTTTTGTGATGCCGAGCAGGTTGACCAATTGAAGCTCTGCGTTCACATCGGCAGGCCTTGCTGCAACAACACTCCGCAACTCATTGATCGCATCGTCGGGACGTTTCTGTACAAGCAGGAATCGGATCAATTGGGTTCGGAATCCGGATTCGTTTGGATGAAGCCCGATCAGCCGTCGCAGGATCGCTTCAACTTGTGCGAAGTCGCCCTTGCGCTGAAATAAATTGGCTTTCAGCAACATGACCCCGAGATCTTCCTGCTGTGCGGCGGGGACATCAGCGAGAATCTTCAGCGCGGAATCGGCATCTCCTTGCAGGTATTTGATCGATGCCAGAACAACCCGAGCGCTCACATTGCCAGAATCGATATCAAGAGCTTTTTGGGCTGTCTGAGTGGCGCCGTCGACATCCTTTAGCCTAAAGAGCGTCGCTGCCTTGACCCCCAGAGCCGGCAAATTTTTAGGATCTATTTCTACTGCAGCATTACTTGTCTTCAGCGCGTCGTTGAGGGCGCCAGCGCCCAGATAAAGTGTGGCAAGTCGTACTCTCGAGTCGATGTCCTTGTCGTCAAGCTCTGTAATCTTCAATAAATCGCCGACGAGTCCCGAGACGTTCTGATCGTGCTCGTCAACCTTGGCAAGGGCGCGCCATGCCTCAACGATATTCGGTCGCAATTGCACAGCATTGCGCAATTCAACACGCGCTTTGACGAAATCTTGCTTCTCAAGATATTTAAGGCCGTTTTCATAGTAGGCTTGCGCCCGCTCTTCGCGCGAGCTGCAAGCCGCCAATTGGAGCGCAGCAGGTACAAGAAATGCACACAGGAGAATGGTTCTGAGGCGACACATTTTGAATGACCGCACTTTGTTAGGGACTATTCATTTTTAACGAGCTCAGGGCCGCTTTGGCCTGCGATGCACCATCGGCTGGCAGATAAGCTGCCAAGTTCGGCATCAGGATTTGCATAAACTGCTGCAGTCTCTTGTCAGCATCGCCTTCAGTTTCACCGGCAAAAACCGGGGTTGTTAGCCGGACCAGAGCGCCATCTGTTCGATTCTTAAGAATCGCGTCCTTGAGCAAGTATAGTTTTGAGATGTACTCGTTCGCGATTTTTAGCCCGCGCTCTTCAAACCAATAATAAACGAGCTCCCGATTCGTGCCCTTGGTCATAATCACGCGGTTAAGCGGCAAAGATATACCGTGCTCTTCACTGGCGTAACTCGTCCGTTCAAACACGGACATTTGCCAGCCATTGCCGGGAAGGCAAACGCTGGGCGAGTGGGGTGAAACGCCACTCCGCTGTGTTGCATAGTAGGCGATGTACAAATTGACCGGGCGCCCATCACGTTTCACGAAATCAGATATAATGTAATCCGTCATGCCGAGACCCTTTTCGGTCTCGCGATCAAGCGATGAGGTCCGTCCAACCCAGTCTCCGAGCTTTGTCGGGAAAGCCGCGAATGGGCTGCGCATCGGCAGGATCTCCTGGCGCGCAGATACGAGATAGGTCGCAATTCCGGCGGCGCATAACAGGGCAAGGCAGGCGATGAGCGGAACGGCGTTGAACGAATGTGCTCGAGCGGAGCCAGGCTGACTGGCCTTGATTTTCGGCGGATAGAACACTTGAAAAAATGTTTTGCCGGAGGTTGTGCGGGCTAACAGCTCCATTTCGGCAACGAGCAAGCCTGCGCACGCGATGAAGATTATCCATCCTTCGAACATATGGAGAAACCCATCGGCGTCCTGCGGGCCAAAGTTATCGACTACGATTCCAACGACGCCGATACGGACGCTGTTCATCAGGATTGTAATGGGAATCGTCGATAAGAAAATGACGGCGCGTTGCCAAATTGGCGCCTGGAAAAAGTAGGCCGCGAGGAAGCCGAGAGACATTAGCGGATAAAGGTAACGAAGGCCGCTGCAAGCTTCCACGACCTGGAGCTTGTAGAGTCCAAGATCGATGACATTACCTTCGAGATAAACCGGGATCTGAAAGAGACGGATGAAGGCGACCCCCAATTCCGACGAGATAATCTGGAGACGCCAGGAGAGAACGGCATCGATAAAGTACGGGAGCGGTATCGCGAAAATGAGAAAGATGATCGGAACGAGCGTCACCTTGAGGAGAGAACGGCCGCCGAGCCCGAGCACGCCCCCAATAACTGCGAGGATAAAGCTGAACTGCGACAGGAAAAACAGCGAACTGAGCTTCCCGGTTACATGCATCGCGGCTGCGAGCAAAATGAGCGCCGGCCCGGACCAGGATGGCCGCCCGACGCTCGCGACGAGCGCATCACGCCGCGTCCATAGTAGCCATGCGACGATCACGGGGATCAAAAAACCATGGCTGTATTCTTCCTGGACGCGCCAGCGACGCACCAACTCAAGTAGCGAGTCGGAAAATGTCAGAAGTGCAACAACGATAAAGATCGATAAAATGACGATCGGATAGACGGCGCTCCTATGCGCCGAAGTCTCCTGCCCCGCACTTTCCGTTTTCATCAGCATTCGACGCAACTCATTTGATTGCTAGGGCAATAGGAATTCGAATCCGTGCAGGCGAAACAGCCGAGCCATTCGCGACGAGACGCCCATAAATTCCAACTTATGTCCATGCTTTTTAAGCAGTTTATTTAGCATAAGGATCAACCCGAGAAAACGGGCGTCAATTTGCCGTGTTTCAGTGAAGTTAACGACCACGTCTTTTGCCGCGGCGACGGCACTTTCGAAACAAGGCAAAACGTTACCAAGGTTTTTCTCCGTTGCGTCGCCGTTAAGTTCAATTGTGACGGATTCGTGATGCTCGACTTGCTTGACACGCAGAGGCGACGGTGCCGTGCGCACGATAAGATTGTCCCACCATTTCATGAGCAGAAGCGGAACGACATGTTTCAACAAGAGAAGCAGCAGCGCTACGCCATCGTTCCAGTAGCGGCGCCATAGATGCGGCTCTTCCTTTATGCGCCACAGCCATTCGAGCCCCCATTTCTGCATTTGTTCAGGTGCGCGCTTGAGAGTTCCGGCCTGAAAATTGATCGTGGCACCGAGATGAACTCGAACGGGAGCACGCAAACGATCATGATTGCGCAGTAACCAGATCTGGCCTTTATGGGCGCCCAAGGCGACCGCCAGAAAATCGGCGTGGCTTGCATTGATTGCGTCGATAACTGCGTTTGCGCTCATTTCGTCGATCGAGCCAAAGCCTGGGTAGAGGGACCCAACGCAAGTCAGCGCACCGGCCTCGGTATTTAACTTTTTGCAGGCTGCGGCAGCGATGCCATCATCCCCGCCAAAAAAATAGACTCTCAACCGTTGGTCGTAAACTTCTGCAGAGCGCAGCCTTTCAAAGATATCGGCGCCGGCAATTCTCTGTTTGATCGGGATGCCCAATAGCCGACCGAGCCAGACAATTGGCATGCCGTCGGCGGTACAAAGATCACTGAGCAAAAGCGAATCGCGAAATTCGATGTTGGATCGGCTCGTCATCAAAAAATTCAGATTTGCCGTCGACATCAAAAATGGGTCGGCATCCGCAACGGCTCTTTTAATTCGGCGCAAGACTGCGGCCATATCGTCGATGTCGATTGGCATGCCAAGCACGCCATAGACTTCACGCGTGAGCTGGTGGAAGACATCTGAAGTTTTCATGCATTCATGGTAACTCATGTTAAGTTATCATCGTCATTGAAATCATTGCACCTACACGGACAATAGCCGGACGATGGGGCTGCCTTGATGTTGATCAGTATATACGCCATCGAGGCTGGGGAGTCGCTGGATGATTTAGCGTTACGCCGGATGGTCGCTATGAACTGACGCAAGGGTCATGTTTTGAGTTTTCATTGTTGAATTAGGCGTCGGCTGGAATATAGCCCAAAATTGTTGAACTCTTACGGGCTCGGTAGATCGATGGTTGAATAGGAAAGGTCAAAATCGGCGCAAAACTGAACTTGGTAGTCGCCGCCTACGGAACGATATTACGAAATGATGGATTATATTATTTTTGTCGCCGACAGTTTTCAAAAACATCAGGGTGGATCGGCCATCATTTATTTTGGGCTGGCTACCTTGTTGCTACGGTACGTTGCCCCGTGTCGTGCAGTTTCCAATTCTTTGTTTTTTGTGCGTTCAGCGATTGCTTTAAGTGTTATCGTAGTAGGTGTCTATTTTGCGATTATTGTCTGTTATCTAAATTTCCCAAATTTCGTTGATCATGCTGAGGTGACCGTCGCTACAATTTCTTGGCTTGGGTTGCATGGGCATCCGTTCTATCCCGACTGGACGACTGGAAATATCTACGGTCTATTGTACGGGCCTAATTTATATTTAGTCGATGGATTGGCTCTACTAATGTCACCGACGTTGGTGGCGTCAAAACTCCCTGGTGTTTTTTCGTTAATTGCTGCGCTTTGTATCTTTTTCGCGGTCATAAGGATAAAGACAGAAAGTAATTGGTCGGCCTTCATCGCCGTAGCATCAGCCATAACGTTAATGGCGCCGTTCGAAAAAGCATTTTCTAATCGCTCAGAACCATTTCTTATCTGTATAAGCACTCTGGCCCTTTTCGCAGTGATTTCGCTGCGCCCGCTGCAAGCCGCTGTGGTGGTAGGCGCGCTTGCGGGGATTGCGACGGACTTTAAGATTCACGGAGTGCTCTACATTGTGCCGACGGCGCTTATGCTATTCGCGGAGACAAAAAACGCGCGAGAAAGGTTCGGCGTCGCAATAGCCGGTTTTGTCTGCGGCGCTATATTGGCTTTTCTGCCATTTTTTCTGAAGCAATCTTCGCTCTATGAATATTCTCGATATCTCAGGGCTGCTGCAGATCACGGAATTTCACTAGATTGGGTGGAGGCAAATTTTCGTTATGCCCTCGCTCTTGTTACCCCCGCGATGGCAATATGGTTTTGGTATAGACCTAGCATCAGCTCACGAGACCGTTGGGCGTTCGCTGGACTAATAACATCTATTGCAATAACTGTGATTATTGCCGGCAAGCCTGGTTCGGGTTCTCATCATCTACTTCCCTTCATACCGCTCTGCCTTTACGCGGCTATAAATGTAGGTGACTTGCGCGGAGCGGCGGCAAATGGACTTAGTGCAATTATTTTTATCTTATTGTTGCTCGCATATTATCCAAGTTACATTCAGGACATTCGGTACGCACATCATCTGTTTGTCAACTCGCAGATTGAACGCGAGAAAGGTAGCGAGCTGGAAATACTTTCGAAGCTGTACCCGCACGCGCAGATTGGTGTGAGTGGTAATGAACGGTATTCAGATTCATATCTCAGATTTATCTTGGTCCTGAAGGGATCGGATGTGCGTCTCGATTTCAACGCATGGATGGATCTTGCGTATGGCGGTGTCTCTGAAAGGTACGTTCGGCGTTTATTCGAACGATGTGAGGTCCCCACGTGGATTTTGCCATTGGGTAGTCCGTTTACGCTGTCGAGCTACTACACTGGCGCGCAACTGTTTTCAGAGGACCTCCGCAATGTCTTTTTGACGAGTTATAAATTGGTGCGACAGGGCATGGTCTATCAGGTGTGGCAATGCGTCGCGTCCGCAAATGAAGAAAAAAATTGAATTGAAGGTTGATCGCGTTGCAGCGGCGTCAGGTTCTACCAGCAGTTACTATGATTGATGCAATTGCGTGGGAGGTGGAGCAAATGTCTGGCGGAGAACTGCGCACCGTCGGGGCCTAAGGTTGACACACAAAAGTGAGGATTTGTAAAAACGAGAGTCCTGAGTCCCGCGCAAAAAATCTCAAAAGCGCAATGTCATTCCTCCAGTGGTAATTGCCGTATGTTGATCGACAGTCAACAGTTAGCTCAGGATGCAGAAATCCGCGGGTCCGTAGCGATCATCGGCGCCGGCGCGGCCGGGATAGTATTAGCCACGGAACTGATCAGGCATTTTCGAGATGTTGTCGTTCTCGAATCGGGCGGCCTCGAATATGAGCAGGCAACGCAAGACCTTTATCGAGGCACCAATCTCATAGACATCGAAACGCCAACCGACTTCAGAATTCCGAAATTGCCGCTGGAGGTCTCTCGTCTTCGTTTTTTTGGCGGAACAACGAACCATTGGAACGGAGTCTGCTCACCGTTTGATGCAGTGGACTTCAAGCACGCCGCTGACTCGCCCTTTAACGAATGGCCAATTCAGTTAAGTGATCTGCTGCCATATTACGCGCGTGCCTACCGTTATTGCGAAATTGGCGCCTATGAAAGTCCACCGGCGATCATCGGCAAGGCAGAACCGATTGCCCGGCAAATCCTTGATAGTCCGGATTTTGAGCTTGCTGAATTCCGGCACAGTCCGCCGACACGTTTCGGCGAATTATACAGATCGGACCTGGCATCTTCCGAACGCGTTAAGGTGTATCTGCACGCAAACGTCACAGATCTGTCGGTCTCAAGTGATGGGAGGAAAATTTCTTCTCTCGAGGTACGGACGCTCAGCGGTCGTGGTTTCAGCGTAGCGGCAAAATTGTTCATTCTTTGCTGTGGCGGAATAGAAAACGCGCGCATCCTTCTCAATTGCACGCGCCATTTTCCGGCCGGGATCGGAAACAAGCATGACCTTGTTGGTCGTTGTTTCATGAATAATCCGCAGGCAAGCGTTGGGACGATTGTGCCCCGGATCAGCGACTTCGATTTGGGCCCGGTCGTTCTCGGTAAAGACGGGCCGACTCCAGTGACAGTGGCATTTAAGAATTCGGCAAGAGTTGCCACGCTGCCGGGCAGGCGAGGCGCAAGCATTTTTCTGAACCCCATCTTTGAACAGGATTCGGCGGTCGCTCAGGCCAGAAATACGCCGTCGTTCGAGGCGGTCCGAAGCATGTTCCAGGATCTAAAGCACCGGCATATTCCGGTGAATTTTAGCAAGAAGGTCCACACGGTCCTGGAAGATCCAGCGTCGGTGGCAAAGGCGATTTACTCTCGTGTCACTGAGGTGTTTCGAAGCAAAAAGCCGATGAAAGGCATCTGGGTCAGGATAGAGGGCGCACAGCCCCCGAACCCCGCCAGTCGCGTCATGCTGAACAATGACGTCGACGTTTTCGGGATGAAGCGAGTAACGCTCGATTGGCGGATTTCAGACGAAGATTATGCTAACTTGTATCAAACATCGGAGGCATTTGCGCGCGGCGTTGGCGCCGCTGGATTTGGCCGAATGAATCTGGAGATCAGCGAGCATAAGGACTTGTCAAAGATTACCGGGACCGGGCATCACCTGGGGACCACGCGCATGCACAATGACCCGCGGCAAGGCGTCGTCGACCAAAACTGCAAGGTGCATGACCTGGATAATTTATTCATCGCCGGCAGTTCAGTGTTTACGACCGGGCCAAGAGTGAACCCGACTCTGAATATCGTTGCGTTGGCAATTCGGCTCGCCGATCACTTACGCACGAAGGTGACCGGAAACGTCAGCACAAGGGAAACGGCATGACGAAATGGACGCGGAGATCTCTTATATTAGGTGCCGCGCTTGTTGCGGTATCAGCTGTCGCGTTTGATGGACGTAAGCGGGGATTCAGTCGGCTTTTGCAGCATGGCTTCGATGAGGGGGATCTTGCTTTGCTGAAGGCGTTGTATCCAAATTCGGCCGCCGCGCGTTCGCTAGCTTGGCAATATCTCCAGGGTGGCGGCAGCAACACGTCGTCATCACTTCTTCGCCTCCAGGAACAAAAGTCGATCGCTTCCGCAGTTCGATCCGGAAGCATGGCCGAAATTGCAGCGAGCGTGGAGCGCGCCTGCCGTGAGGACTTTCGTAACGGACGCTGTTATTGCGTTAATGGCTGGATTTTGGCTGAAACCGAATTAGATGTCGCCGCTCTTCATTTACTCACTTAAGGACTGGAAGACGCCTGCATTTTCGGCCGCAGCAATTCTGTCTTCCTCTTGAAACGCATCGACAGGTAGCGAACCAGCGGCCACTCGATAAATTTATAGACAGCGACGCCAAAAATGATCGCGATCATGACGCCGATCGCCGAAAATAGCAAAAATGTTATTGGTTGCGCGACCGCAGGAAAACCGAATTTGTGCCAAAATTGTCCGTACGCTGACAAGATCATGCCGTGCGTCAGATAAAGAGAATACGATGAATCGCCGAGCAATTTGGGCAGCGTCATTTCAGGCACACCGCGCCGGCGCTCGAAAAAAACGGCTCCCGCTACAATGAAGAGAGCCGGGATTCCATAGTCGATGGCGCGCCGGGAAAGAGCAAGAGTTCCTGAAAAGCTGACGGCAACGGCGATCCCGGCCAAGATTAATGCAACAGAATAAAAACGAGATAAAGCGGCGCCCCGCGTATACAAATATGCCAGCCCGACACCAAACGCGAATTCAAGCACGATACTCGACGAATAAAATTTTAAGATCGAGTTGGCGGGCGGGCCGAAGGACTGAAGGGTGGCAAGGCTCACCAATAACGTGACAATTGCCAGCGCCCGCCAGCTAACCGGAATGACAAGGCAAAGGCCGAAAAGCAGGTAAAAGAACATTTCATAATTCAAAGTCCATCCTTGAACGACCAAGGGCCACATCCATTCCGGCGCGGCGGGATGCGGGTAAGGAATAAAGAGAAAAGACGTGATGACGTGATAAAGGTTGAACTGGGCTGATTGCATGATGCTCGGATGCACCAGCAGCACGAAGAGATAGAAACCCGTGACAAGCCAATAGAGCGGAACGATCCTGATGATTCGGTGACGGAGAAAGTCTGCCGGAGTCAGTTTGTCATCAAAGGTTGTGTACCACATGATAAATCCACTGATGACGAAAAATATATCGACGCCGATACTTAAAAAGTTTGGCAGCGGTCCGCTGTATCCAAGGCGATAAAGCTGAACGTAGACGTGGTAGATAACCACCATCAGGGCAGCGGCGCCGCGCAAATACTGGATGGATCGCAAAACCAACCGTTCACTCCGGGAGCTTGAACACCAAGAATGTCACAAACGGCCAAAAATCGAACGCGCGCAAAAGGCCGCAGACCCCTTTAACCTACCTGAGGTCATGTCTGTGTCCATGAATAGCGGCGGGTATCATTAAAATTGCGAGCCGGCTTGCATTTTTCAATCATTGCGTGCCCGGCAAAGCGACAATTTCCTGCAGAAAGTCCCGATACATCGGGCCGATTTTTGTCCATGAAAATGATTGCGCGCGCGCGAGCCGTGCCGCTTCGTTTGTGGTGCGGGCCTTGCTGGCGGCCACTATTTGCCCAGCGATAGCCGCGGGTTCATCGAGCGCCGTCAGGAACTGGTCGTCTCCCACGATCCAGCGCACCCGCGTGGTGTCATGCGCGACAATGGGCAGGCCGCACGCCAGCGCTTCCAGATAGACGTTTCCGAACGCCTCATCTTTTGAAAGATGCAGGAATACGTCGGCGGACCGGTAGATCGTGGGCATCCGGTCCGGTGGAATCGACAGGAGGGTGAATCGTCCGGGCAAAAGCTTCGCGGCTTTGGCCTCAAGCAGGGCGCGCAGCGGGCCCGTCCCGGCGACGACGAGATGTGCATCGGGGATGCGACAGACCGATTCGATGCCGGCATCGACAAATTTCGAGGCCACTAGGGCACTAACCATCAAAACCACCAGACGATCGTGCGGTAGGCCAAACGCTGCCCGCTCGTCCGGCCCCGGCGAGAAGCGGTTGCAGTCTATGCCGTTGGGGATGACCTTCGATCGCCAGCGGGCGCGGTTGCGTTCATAAAAATCCGGATTGGTGCAGACCAGTCCGTCGCAGCTGAAGAACCGATACTCGGATTGGTTCGCATAAGCAGGCCAATCGCCATTCTCCGTGACAAAGACGTGCCGGGGGCGGTGTCCGCGCAAGTCTGAACGGCGAAGCACCCAATTGGTAAAGGGATAGCTGCATGTCAGAGTAACGTCGTAATCGGCGGGCCGGTAACGCCAAAGAAGTTGAGGGACGAACGTCAGTTCTTCGTAGCCACAGTCATCCCTGAGAAATGGCAGCGAGGGGCATCCGGCAAACTTCTCGCGCCCAAGGCTGCCGGCATGCAGAAACTTATAGGACGTGCCGGGCCTGGGCTGGCCGGAGCCAATCAGTGTGACGTCGGCTCCAAGCCTGGCCAGTTCATTGGCAACGGCAATGAACGCTATCTCGGCGCCGCGGTCTGTTCGATGAAAGCCAGGTAATGCGAAAAGCACTCTCATATAGGGATTGGTCGCCGGCGCTAAGGTTGAGACGAATTCTTGTCGCTACGATCGGTTCGAACCCATGATGAAGAACCGCGTGCTGAGAATATTTGTTTGTATAGGGGAAGTTTTTCCAAGACAAACGTCCCAAGCAAATAGAGGGAACGAGGCGGTACCACGTCGCGTCCGTAGCTGAGCCATGAAAGAAGCACTGAACACGCCAGAACCATCAGACAACCTGTGCTTATATAAAAGGCGGTCGCCGACGTGCCCAGGAGCGTGACAAGGCCTGTGACGAAAATCATAACGGTGACGAACATCGTCAGAAGTGACAATGGCGGAACCATCGAATCAAGAGCAAGTGAAAGTAGACCGAGATTTCTATGCAAAATGCCTTTGACGACAAGGAGTGGCGCGGTCTTGACAATTAATTGGATATGTCCTTCCTCCCAACGCTTGCGTTGGCTTTTTGCGCCTTCGAGCGACGAGGGGAAGCCGCTCGTTACGCTGACGAGCGGGCAAAATAGCGGCGGGCTCCCGGTCTCGGCCAATTCGAGTCCAAGCTTGATGTCTTCTACAATCGCGCCGCTCGCGAGTGAGGCCGAGCGTATCAGACTCCACGGAAACGCCATGCCGGTCCCCATCAACTGGCATGGGAGCCCGAGTGCGCTCAGGCCCAGCGGACGTATCCAGTTTTTTAGACGCCACGCAAATTCAGCTGCACGAAAGTTAATTGGTGACCCGGTGGGTGCAGTCATCAAATCGAGCGCCTGTACAGGGCGTTGCGTCCCTTCGCATGTTCTCGCAAGGCGTTCGACTGCACCGTCGCTGAAACGGCAGTCAGCATCGATGCAAATGACGATTTCCGGTGGGTCTGAAGCGAGATGTCTCAGCGCAAAATCCAGCGCGTAACCTTTCCCAATTCTCGCAGGCTCATTGCGTTCGATGGTTTCCGCACCAGCCAATAGTGCCACGCGCGCAGTATCGTCGTGGCAATTGTCAGCGATAACGAGCAATCGATCGCCGTTGTTTAGTTGACCTTTGACGTTGCCGATTGTCGGCAGAATGCCAATGCTTTCGTTGTGGGCAGGGACAATGACAGCAAGGCGACGACGATCGCCTTGCGCCGAATAGCTTAAGGTTTTTGTAGGCAGGAAAAGTGCGGCAAAAACTTCTAGAAATAAGATTGTGACAGGCAAAGCAAGCAAGCAGGCGAGAAAGGTCAGAACGTATGACACGGTAATTATCCACAAATCTGTAAAATCTGTCAGAGCCCGACGCCGAGCTATTGTCGGGAGCTGAACCGAAAGTTTCGCGTAGCCGCCGCCGGACGTTCGGTCGCCTCGCCCGGCGTAAACTGCACTTGCCGTGTTGCTTGTTTCCAGTAGCCAAGTTGCTGCGCCAACCCTGCGATAATAGCCGCGTTAGCAGCGAACAAGTATTCGCACTGGAAAGAGACAAATATCCATTCAAAAAAATTGTGAATGTAGACAATTGAGAGTCCGACGCCGAGTCCTAGCAGGACGTCACCTCTTTTATCTCGGCGATTGCGCCAGCCACATAGGAACGCTACCAGCATCGGGCGCAAGAGCATAATGACAAACGCGGCCAGGCCAAAGTACCCCGTTTCGACGGCGACAAGTAGGTAAGCATTGTGGACGAATGCCCCATAGTTTGCCCAAGACAATCCCGACTCTTGATTGTAGCCCAAAGTATTCGCAGCACTTACATAATGGTTGGCGCCTACGCCCATTGGGTGATCAGCAAGCATCAAGGATGCTGCGTTTTCCATCAATACGCGCGTTTCATCCGACTCAAGAAACGACGTTTGGACATCGGCCGTGCCGAACCTTTGCTCGAACGATGAAAAGAACAACGGCGAGAGCGCCAATACTGCAAGCAAAGTTGCCAAAGCCACCATAGATTTGCGAGGCGTCCACCCGCGCAATGCTGAAATCGCGAATACCGCCAGGTAACCAACGCCGGCAAGACCAACTGTGGCGCGCGAGGTGGTGAGGATTGCGACGATCGCCCCAGCGAGAGACACAGCCAGTGGAAGCCAACTTCTTTCGCCCGCGAGCAACAAGGCGAAAAAGGGATACACGATAAAGTGGGATATCATGCCTAGAAAATTTCGATGAGGGAACCCGCCGGCTGTCTGAAGAACGCCCGCACCAAAGCGTTCCCAGATCGCCTGGCCAGCCGCCAGGAACATACCAAACGCGATCCCCTTGAGGAGGGCCGCAACAACGCGCTCGTCTGCCGCGCAGGCCTTCGTCACAACCGCGTAAAAGAAGAAAATGCGCGCAAGTTGCCAGCTGTAAAATAAGGCTGCGGTAGGCACGCTTGCCTGAAAGACAGAGATTGTGGCTGCAAAAAAATACAGTCCGATTGGAAATAGGAAGGGAAGAGAGTGGCGGCTTCGGGGTAGCGTCAGGTAAACCGCAATACAAATCAAATCCAGCAGAGAGATTTCGGCGCCGAACGTATAGCCTGGCCATTGCCCGGCCCATGAATCAACCGCCATGTACATATGCTGTGGACCATGCTCGACGGCCAAAAAACCAACGAACGTCCACAGTTTAGGAGCCTGCTGCGGATTTTGGCGTAGCCACGCGGAAAGCGGCAAAATGCAGGCCGAGGCGATCAGGAGCAGGACCCACTTCACAGAGCGCTCTTCCTTTTGCGTGCTATCCGGTTTCTAACCGCGGTCAAATACACCAAAAAGCGCCGAAAGTTAAATCGGCCCCAATAGTTTAGGGGATCTCAAGAGTTTAGATCGGGATCGTGAAAACGTCTGAGATGCCGCTAACGTGCATAAATCAGTTAAACCAACAAAATGTCAGTCCAATGGCCCACTTCGCCGAGCTGCCCATAAAGGTTGTCGATGCTTGCGTCGGAGATTTTGATGGGGCGCGGATTAGGGGCCGCAAGATCGTAGTATTCACTATAATTCAACATTGCGGTCTTGAGGGCCAGATATGATCCCATTCGCTTCATCCCCTCAGGCCAGAACTCAATGACAGTGGGAACTTTGCCCTGGGTGATCTTCCGCGCTCCTTGGAGAATGATGCCCTCATAACCCTGGGTATCCATCCAGACAAGATGGGAGCATTTATCGACTGCGGGAACGATACTGTCGAAGGTTTCCGATTTGACCGTCGTAAGTTTTTTCGGGTGTTCGCTAGGGCTCTCGCTTTCGTCAGCTGTGTATACACGGTGCTCGCCACTGCCTGGTAACAACTCGAAACGAAGAGTTTGATTATTTTCAGCGCCCAGTGCCAGATTATAGACGTTAATTTTATCGGCCAGATCATTCAAAAATACGTTTGCTACAAGAACCCGGTGGTTTAGCGGCTCCGGCTCAAAAGCCACGGCGCTGGCCGCAAGGCCTCGTTTGATGGCAGGTATGCAAACTGTTCCAATGTTGGCGCCAATATCGATCAAGGTTTCAAGTTTGAACCGTCTATTCGTAGTCTTCATGATCGAAAGCGCTTTCTCAACTTTATCGAAGTCAAAACTTCCTTTCACAAATAAAATTTTCGATATTCCTCGGTCGGAATTTAGGACAACGTATTTTTCATTGCCACGGTTAGCGATCGAAAACTCTCGTTCCGGATCGAGTGAATCGAAGTAGGCCTCGCGCAACAATTCGCCATCAAATTGTCTGGCCGCACAAAGCGCTCTGATGAGAATCGAGTACTGCTTGGCACGCAATGGGCTCTTTAGCCAGGTAATCAGGCGCGCGGTACGGGTGTTGTTATTCATTCGAAGCTGTCTTCATGCGTTCCAAAGAGTGTCAAATCGCTAGTTTATCGACCGTTCGAAGAGCTTTTCCAGTTTGGCGGCCTCCTTGAGACTGTCATGGCAATTCATGACGTGATCTCTGGCCGCTCTTCCCATCCTTGCAAGTTCTTCGGTAGAAAGAGTCAAGCTCTCGCGCATTGCGTCAGCAAGAGCTTTCTCATCACTGGCGGGCACTAGCCATCCTGTTTGCCCGGGCCGAACGAGCTCGGGAATGCCGGCAATGTACGTTGCAATCACCGGGCGTCCGAGGGCCATCGCCTCCATGATCACGACTGGCATGTTTTCTGAAAAGCTCGGCAACACCAGAGCCCTGGCTGCGAGGATTTCCTCCTTCACCCGATCTCCGGAACCCCAGCCGGCGAAGATGACTTGGCGCTCGAGTTGCGCTTGCCGGACCGCATCTTCGATGAGACTGCGCATGGGTCCATCACCGACCAGGACGACCTCGCATTGAACGCCCGCCTGCTGTAGTCGGTGTACGGCACCAATGAGAACGAGGTGCGCTTTCACTGATACGAATCGGCCGACGCAGACAAATCGGGGAGCGGACGCCGGTGATTGAATAGGAGCATGAAGAAAGGTGCTGCCGACGCCGCAATGAACGACCTCAATTTTCTTCCATTGGTCGGGCGATGACCAGCGCATGAGCTGGCTTTTTCCGAATGAGCTCACGCAAACCGCAAAAGTCGCCCTCGTAAGCTTTTCATCAAGCGAGAGGAGAGGGGCCTTTTCAAACTCTTCGGAACCGTGGGCGGTGAAGCTATACGGGATACCGGAAAGCGCGGATGCGAACATCGCGACAGCTGTGGAGTTTGTACCGAAATGCGCATGCAGGTGCTGGACTCCATCTCGGCGGCTCCAACGGGAAAGCACTGTTGCCTCCACGACATAAGCAAGATGTCTGAGAATGCCTCGATCCGAGCGCCAGCCCATTTTTACGGCGAGACAAAAGGACTGTGCCAGTTTGGCCGGTTGTTCCAGAACCGCGCTTATGAAGCAGCGCAAGATCTCTGTGGTGCCCGCGCTAAGTATGAGCTTTGTCTTTTTCTCTTCGCTTTGATCGACGGGGTCAACCAGGGCTTGCGGTGCCGGCCGCAATGCATATCGCGTGATGGTGAATCCTAGCTCCTCAAGAGCTAAAATCTCACGCCGTATAAAGGTGTGACTGACCGCCGGGTATTGATTGATGAGATAGCCGATTTGCAAGCTTAGACCTGTTTCAAGATGTGCCTCTTAAGCACCATCTTTAGTTTTTCAGCCCAACTGTTTTGAGGATCATAGAATTGCGCCTGTAGTGTAGCGCATGCGCCCTGCTTTTGTTTGTAAAATTCGCCATTATCGTAAAGTCTCAGAATCGACTGGCAATATTGCTCAACACTATCCGGTGGCACTTCGACGGCCGCGGCTCGTATGTATTGCAGGGCAGGGCATACCGGCGACGTAATAACCGGTCGTCCGGCAAGAATGGCCTCTGCGCATACCATATTGAACCCTTCCTCGAAGGAGGACGTCGTAGGAACAATGACAGCATGTGATGACCCGAGCACGACGGACAATTGTTGCGATTCCAGATAGCCGTGACAGTTGACGACGTTTGCGAGGGCCAACTTTGCGACAAGCTGGCGGAGAGACTCCAGTTCCCCTCCCACGCCACATACGTCAAATATGAACGTACCCGGTCGAATAGCGTTAAGCCGACGGGCGATTTCTACAAGGTCGTAAATGCCTTTGTTTGCTTCAATGCGGCCGGCAAAGAAAATCCGGAACGGTGGTCGTGGCACGGCCAAAGGCGAGGGGATCGATGCAAACTGGGCGGGTGGATAGGTCGGCAGGTGTTCGGCAACTTCGATGTTCGTTTTTCCGACCAGGCTATTGAGCTGGTGCGCGATGTCTTTGGACGCGACGAGCGCCGCCTTTATGTGCCTAAGTATAAAGAGCCGATTGAGGCCCAACAGCGCCCGCCAGCTGCGCCGGAGAGGCGCATATTTTGGCCACAAGACACAGTGGAACGATGGCACAATCGGGATGCCAAGCCATCTGAGATAGAACAGCAAAAACCAGTAGTTCTGGTTGGCCGTGACGATCAAAACATCTGGTTTGAACTGGATCAGTTTTGGCGCCAGTCGCGCATACCATCCGACCATCGCCAGATGATACATTGCTCCCTTTAGGGAGGAAGCCAACGGCCGGTTCTCGATTATCAGGCCATCCTTCCGCCAAATTGAATAACCTGCTGCCACAGTGGTGATGACGTACGCCTCGGCATTTAATTCAAGGCAGACTTGAAAGAACTGTTTCATGTAATTCGTGCCGAAGAAGTTCTGCTTTTTGTTCTCCGACCATTCGCGATAAACGCTGACGGCCTCGCTCGGCCCGCTAAGATAGGCAATTCGTGGTTTGCTGCGAACCGGCATGAGAGGCTCGATGTGGTATCGCTATTTGTATTCGATAAGGCTGCTTGATTGGCCGCTCAACTGCCCGAGGTAAAACTTCAACAGCCCTTGCAATTCCGCGAATTTTGCAGCCACGATGAAGAAGGCATAGGACCAAGCGGTGGCCCGGTCATCGCGTCTGCGCAACGCGATTCGGCACATCTGGACAGGATAGATCAATATTCCGAGAGCCATGGCGGGGTGAATGATTGCCCCCAGGCAAATAAATAGCGGAAGTAATCCACCCCAGAAAACCGAACGTCGCGCTTCCTGGACGTAAATTCTCAAGTTTGAGTTTCGATGGAGTTGAGCAATTTCCGCGTACGCGTACCCGCTTCGGACGGTCCGTTTCCACCACCCTCTGAACCGCGCGATTGCCGCGTCGTGAAGAGTCATCTCGACATCAAGCCGCCAAATCTTCCAACCCAGCGATCGCAATCTCAAGCAGAGCTCTGGTTCCTCGCCGGCGATAAGTTGGCCTCGATACCCCCCAGCCGCCCGGAATGCTTCTGATCGAATCAGGGAGTCACCACCGCATGTAGAAGCTTCGCCGATGGGTGTGTTCCATTCGACGTCACAGAGTCGATTGTAGATTGACGCATCGGGGTACAGCTCGCGACGACGCCCGCAAACAACCGCTATATCGTCACGCTGGGTTAGAAATTCCAAGGCTACTGCGAGCCAGCCAGGAACGAGCTCGCAATCGCCGTCGACAAATTGCACAAATTGGATGCCGGGGTTTGCACCGGCAAGCGCTGCGAAGCCTTCGTTCCTCGCTCGTGCCGCCGTGAAGGGTCGCGTCATGTCGAGCGTAACAGCAACAACACCGAACTGCTTTGCGGCTTCGACGCTTCCATCGGTGGAACCGGAGTCCACATAGACAGTTGCTACGTCCGCTTCGCGTTTTACCGATCTCAGGCAATTAACGAGCCGCTCTCCTTCGTTGCGGCCAATGACAACAATCCCAAGATTCTTCACTTTCATCTGAAATCCAACATAGTTCGTCCAATCGGAACGATTTGAAAGCACTACAGGTTACGCGGGCGACGTTGTCTCATATTCAGCCGCTAACTAACTGAAAATGAGCAGGTTCTCAAATGATGTGCCGAATCCCAGCAGCGATCGAAGCAATTCAAAAAATAGAAAAAGTCCCAGCACAAGCATTGTAATGAGAAAATCCTGTCGACCAAAAGCAAAGCGCTCCCAGATTTGCCCCACGAAGACCGACGGATATCTGAAAACATCGCTGGCTGCGATCACGATAACACCGCCCAACAGGCCGTAGTAACTGAGGCTCAGCGGAAGACCTATCAATAGCCAAACAAACTTCATGCTGTAGCCGACCGCACCATAGCGCGGGGTACCAAGACCGAGAAGCGTGGACTCATTGAGACTACAGAGTATTGAAACCCATGCCCCCATGATCAGGATCGGGGTCATCCAACCGGCTGCATGATAACGCGGATCAAAAAAAGTTTTAATTAGCAAATCCACGCTAGCTGCGGACAGCGAAATGCCCAGTGCGGCAATTAAGAGGAACTTGAGCCGTATTGAAACCAATCGACTATACAGCTCGTCACGCGGTATTTCTGAATGGCCCGCTATATAGGGAAAAACGACAATATTACCAAGCTGCAAGGCCAGGTTGCTCACGAGCTCCGAAAGACTACGAGCGATTCCGTAGACGCCCAACAATGCGAGCGGTATTGCACCCGCAAGGTAAAAACGATCGAAGCTGGTCGAAAGCAAATACACGATCGACGCAAGGAAAATCCATTTTCCAAAATGCAGGATTTCCCGCGCGTAGCTTCTGGAAATCTTGAATCGGTGCCTGATCTCGGGAACAACGAAAAAGCTCCAGATCAAAACAATAGCACCTGAGAACAACATCCCCAGAACAAGCCCCCATATGGTTGGGAGCAAATAGGCCAATGTGATCTGGCCAACAGCGGCAATTATCGCAAGGCTGATGTCATATAATATGTATTTAGCAATTTGTAGCCTTTTCTGTAACAGGAAACCACTAATTGACGTGAAGCCCGAGAGAACGATGGCGATCGACGCGACTGGTATCACGGCTGCCAAGATTGGCGTGTGATAAAAATAAGCCAATGGTACCGCGGCAACGCATGTGACGAGCCACAAAAGGACGCCTCTTACTGACTTGAGCGTCCAAGCGGTATTGTAGAAGTCTGGATTTTCTGCGTTCTTATTGTAGATAATGCTTTGGCCAATGCCGACATCTGAAATGAGTTCGACGCATGTCCTCAATGTAGACACGATCACCATGATTCCGAAGAGCTCCGGGGCCAAGAGTCGAGTCAATATGATGCTTGTCGAAATCCGGATTAGATTATTGACGCAATAGGACGCGATCGTCCAAATGGCGCTTTTCGTAAGAGAAACGTGCAAAATTTGCATAAGTGCAACAATCCATCGCTGTGCAGTTGCAGGCCTCGAGCTTCCTGAAGCTATAAAGCCTGAGCGAGAATTGCTCGCAGATCAGCAGGATCAATTGCGAACCCGCCGAATCGGGTGGGCTCGCCGACCAAGAAGCCATATTTTAGCCCGCGAATTGTCGAAATACGATTAAAACAAGGAGCGAAATGTCCTCGGGCAAAAAATTCAATGACGGATGCTCCCGGCTTTGAAAATGCAAGATTTGAAAGAGCGGCGCCATGAGGGCCAATGATGAAATCCGCATCGCGAAATATCTTGATTTGTTCCGGCAGTGAATAACCAGACATTGCGAGCGATTCGAAACCGAATTTGGAAAGGACGTCAACCAACTGATATTCATTGGAGACGAAGCGAATATTTGCGTCACCACGTGACACATAGACGCGCTTGGGTGTGACTAGCGTTGGCGCAGTATGCTCGAACTTGTTATTGAGCCAGTTGATGGCGTCGGGTGAAACCTCGAGCATCGTGCCGAGCCTCGACAGCATATGAAGTTTTTTGAAGTTATACGCGCCATTGTCCAGATACAGTGATTTCGCGTGATAGCCGGATAACCGTAGACTTTCGGTAACAAAATTTGGGGCGGATTTTGGGACGATTATGGGTACATCTTGCAGAGCCGAACAACGGTCATACAAGAGTAGTCTAGGCAGTATTTCGATCAGCCAATGATAGTAATTGTGATAGAAGGGCATCGAAAGTAAAACGCCTTCGTCGATTTTCCGCTTTTTTCTGAAACGCAAGGATTGGTACCCCAAGTAATACTTCGGGTTTGTCAGCAAATAAGGTGCAAGGATGGCCTCCGATAGGATGTAGCCGTCAATCTTATGCATCCCGGTTGGGAAAGTTATTTCGGCATTTTGCGTAGAAAAAATTCCAGCCTTGATTGTGGCGTCTTCGCCGGAAAGCAGCTTATGGCGATACTCGTCTTCTGTTTTGCCGTTCAGAAAATAATTCAGTACCGGCCTGTTTAAAGGACTCGGCTCGATAAGGAGTTTTTGACGAACACCAATGCGTTTTGCTTGCTCGGAAAATCCGCTGATTACCCGGCCCGCAGGGCCTCGACCGGCAAAATATCGCTTCTCAAGAAGCCTACCGATTTGGGTGCCAACAAGCACCTTGGCGTGATGCTTCAAGCGGGCGAAGAATTGAAACACTCCCGGTCCTCCTTTGCATCGGAACGTGCCTTGAGCGACTTATTGACGGGGGGCGGGTAACCTCGTCCAATGGAATCAGCCACCATTAGAATAACAAAACTACAGTTTCCGTTCTGCACGCATGAAATGGCAAAACTTGAACAATTGGCACTTTTTACCAGGCAGCGAGCGAGTGGTGTGAGCCGCGGTTGAATCATCTGTTAGACTCGGAAATGCGTGCTCTGTCTGTACGGATAAAAGTAAGGCAGATCCTAAGCGCGATTGCATTTATATGATACTGAGGGCAACCCGTGCGCGTTTCTTCGGCCATCGCTCGATTTTTGAATATCGTGGCTCAGTTGTTGCTACCAATTGGGCGCCCGCCCTCCCGAGCGATGGTTGCCCGGGAATATCTGGTCTTGACAGCCAAAACGCTGCTTTTCGGCCGCAGCTGTCCCAATCGGGTTTCAGTCCTGGGGCGGCTTGTCTCACCAGATTCATATGCGCTCTTAAGAATGCTTTTCGTAGAGATATTCGTAAGACGCGAATACGAATTTTCCTCGGAACGGGAAGATCCCCTGATAATAGATTGCGGCGGTAACATCGGTATGGCTACACTATTTTTTTCGCTGCAATATCCCGAGGCGCGGATTGTCACTCTCGAGCCTTCGCCTGGATCTTTTGAGGCGCTCAAGAAACTAAAGGGATGGAATGGATTAAGTCGCCTCGAACTGCACAATGTGGCTGCTGCTGCGAATGAAGGCGAGCGTGATTTCTATTACGACGAACAGCATCCGGCGTCAGTGACTGCCAGCGTAGTAGCTAAACGAGGTGGCGTTGTCGCGGTCAGAGTGCGAACCGCTCGCGTTTCAACTTTCATTAATGAAAGGGTAGATTTCTTAAAAATTGATATTGAAGGTGCGGAGATGGAGGTGATCGAGGAACTCGCGTCGAGTGGCAAGATGGTTCATGTTCAGCAAATGGCGATCGAGTTTCACCACCATATGGTTCCGAATGATGATCGGATGTCCCAATTGTTGAAGATACTTGAAACACAGGGCTTTGGATACCAGCTTCGAACCTTGACACAGCGACCCATGCACTTGGGATCATTCCAAGATATTATGATCTATGCGTACAAGACTGGTGCGCCCGTCCAAGAAGGCGTTGTAGCAACCGTTTGATGACTGATGCGACGTGATTGGCTATCGTGCCTGACACGCAGCATGATCGAGGCGTCCTAGTGGCGATCAATCGTCGCAAGTTGCTAGCTGGTGCCGCCGCCGGAGCGGCGTTGCCGGTGTTTGCCGGCCGGGTTGCACATGGCGCCGAAACAGACCGCACGAAATTTTTCCAAGGGGCGCTCGGAGGTGGCGGTTATTCGTGTGGCTTGAGTATATCGAACGACGGCCTGACGATGGTTGCGCGGTCCGATACGTATGGTGCTTATCTCTACAATAGAACAACAAATCGCTGGGAGTTGCTCAACAAAAGCCCGAATATGGATTCTGACGGAGTTCAATGGGCAAAGGGCGGCGGAATCTACGATGTGGCAGTAGCGCCCGGCGATTCCAACAGAATTTATATCGTATCAACTTTTCTGAAGGCGAACTTGGTTACCTTTGCAAGAGGTTCTAATACTTGCGCGGTCTATCGAAGCGACGACCGCGGAATAACATTCAACAAAACCGCAATGACGAACCTCCAGGGCGGCACCGGAAATCGTTTAAATGGGCCGAAGTTATGGGTCGACCCAAATAACGCGGATATCGTTTACGTCGCGAATGCAACCGGGGTATTCTTTGTTACATACAATGGCGGAGCGAACTGGTCGATTGTTAAAGATGCACTCCAGGCTCTCAATTTTGTCACGGTGAGCGCAAGTAATGCGGCGCCCGGCAATCAGCGTATTTCGATTAATCCCGATGCGAATGCTGCGTCAGCGATAAAAGCTGGCAGATCGGGCGGCTTTAATATCTACGCGTATAATCTGCAGCACCCGCAAGCAGTCGGACAGAATGATATCGTCGACCAGATCATCACCGCGGTCGACAAAGAAATCCTTCTGACAAGCTGGATCAACAGCCCGGGTGTAACGGCCGGAGACCAGATTTATTACGGGGCAGGCGCGCTCGTAGTAATTGACGGTAGCTCGGGCACCGTACCCAATCCCGGAATTGCACTCGGAGTACCAGGCGCATCGGGAGTTGCGAGTAAGCAGATTTATTTTGGCTGGCCCTGGGGTTCGAGAGCCATGTGGCAGTCAAAGGATGGCGGAAACCGATTTTCGCCGATGGTCGGCGTCCATCCTTTCCAGCCCAAAAGGCTAAAAATGTCCAACGATGGCGTTCTTTATGTGTGCGACTCGTCGGTCGCCACACGCAATCATGCCGAAAACGCGTGGCGGTATGTCTCTGATATCGTGCCGGCGCGTTCTAGTCTATCAGCCAATACTTGGACTAACATGAAGATGAACTGTGGTAATAGCTGGCACGTCGCAGTCCCAGACCCCGTTTCACCAGGACATCTATGTTGCGTTGGCTTTTCCAACAACTTGAGCAACTCGACAAATTGGGGCTCAACGAACTCTGGTACGACCGGTTCGGGAAGGGCTGTCACTGGAACTAACCCGCAAGATCCGCCTTGGCTTGCCAGTACGTCGGGTCCGACAGCCTGGAACTCGGGCGATGCCGTCTTTGATCCGCTCGTGCCCAACAAGCTGTGGCTCGCGAACGGCGTGGGTGTCTGGTACACGATTCCGTCAGCCAACAATGCGGAGCCGACGTGGACCTCACGTACGGCAGGTCTGGACAGCATGACGGTGCAACGCATTGTCAAGGCACCAGCTCCCAATGGCAATATTTTGATCGCTTGTCAGGATCGATGCTTTTTCGTAACGCCGAGTCCGTCGACGTTTCCTGTGCGTGATCATCCCTGGGCTGACGGTGGTCCACCGGGCGTTCAACAGTGTGGAGACATAATATTCTCGGACAATGACCCGAAGGTCGTTTGGGGTTCGCAAGGTGCCAGCATATGGCGTTCGACGGACAGCGGAAATAAATGGAATCTTGTAGGGAAACACGGATCGAATTATGTGGGGCTGATAGGCCAAGCAACACTGGCCAGCACCGATCCGATGAGCTGCATGGCCGCGCCAACCAACCAAAATGAAGCGCCTCATGCTCGCATTCAGTATACCGCGGACGGTGGAAAGACCTGGCAGTTCTCGCAATACAAAGGCCAGCCACTGACTGCGTTCGGAAATTTCAACTATGGAATTAACAGCAAGAATTTGGTCTCCGATGGTTTTGGAAATTACTACTACTTCGATGGGGCAAGCAGGGTCGCAAGTGTAAAACTAAAAGACGGAATTGGCTCTGGTGCGCTCTTTAAATCGACCGACGGCGGAGCGACGATGGAGCTGGTTTCAACCCCAAGTACAACAGGAAACAACGCCATAACCTGGGGTCAAGCCGGCGTCACGAATGTGTTAGCGTGCGTGCCCGGCATTGCAAATCATCTATTCTATGCACCCGGAATTAATTTTGGCGCGGTCGCGACATACTCGCCGTTGAGCATGTCAGCAGACGGCGGCGTTACGTGGGCGGTCGTTCCCAGCACATATTATGTTTGGCAGGTTACGTTCGGAAAAGCGAAACCAGGAAATAAATATCCCGCTATCTACATCGCAGGCACGCTTACCGCTTATCCCTCAGAGGCCGGTGTTTTTCGTTGTGATGACTACAATGGGACGCCCACTATGACGTGGACGCGGCTTGACAACATCAAGTTTGTCAATTGCGAAGGTTCTCGCTCACTTGCCGGTGATCCGGAAGAGTACGGCACCGTGTACGTTGGGTTGGCATCGTCGGGGTATGTTGTCGGAAAAATTGTCTGATAGTGCACAAAAGTCGGGCGCTCTTTGGGCAATTGCAAACAAATCGCCAAAGTGAGATTGATCAGAAAGTAAAGTTTGTATTTAGGCGTCCATCCTGGCCAGTAGCAGATCAACCGTTTGAAGAATCTCCGACGTTGAAAAATAATATCCGGCGCTTCGCGCGTCGCCGACGACGAATCCATACCTCATGCCAAGGCATTCTGACCATGCGCGCTGAAACGCCGCGAAGCGGTCCGCCGGCTGCAAGATAAGCAACGCGCTGTCCTCGGGACACACCAGCGCGCAATGATCGTTGTGGCTCCCTTCCAGAGACACTACGATCTTCGCGCTTGATAGGGTCCTGATAAGTTTATCCAGACCGTCAGTTGCGACATCGGCAATCAGAAAACCTCGTTTCGTAAGAGAATCCACAATTTCGTTTTCATTCTCGATTGTGCGAGCCACGCCTGTATTTCCGCGCTTCAAATAGACAAAAGTCGATGGCGCGCGCTCGGGAAAATGAAATTGGAGCCGTTTCCGCAATATTTCATAGCGTTTGCGCTTAAAGCTGCTCTGTGAAAAATCCTGGAACACAACGAGGTGGTCGATATAGGCCCGGTCTATGCACGCCCAGTTCTGACTAAAATAGGTTTGGTATTGCTGGAGGTGGCCATAAGCCGGCATTCGCAGGGAAAGCGGCGCACCGAATTCTTCCGCAAGCAGGTATTTGGTGCAGTCGTCCAGAAGCCAGTGACCAAAATATTTTGTGCCGAGATACGTGGACGCCAGCCCGCAGGATTTTATATATGAGGGCTCGCGCGCGCCATTCCCTTTGAACAGAGACCTGTCGGAAATGGGGTGTTTAAACCGGCCGACGTATATGCAGCCATCGAACAGGACGGCATTTTTGATGTGATAAGCTATTGTGGGAGCGTAGGTGACGTTCGTTGAAGTTGCAGCTCTAACCTCCGTTTCTTTCGTGGTTATTGAGATTGTATCCGTGGGCCTGTAATCGATAACTTTTTCCATTTGGCCCGGAAGATAGATAGCGGGGCGCAGCGTGGCCGTTTCCTCGGGGAATAGGACATCCTGCCGGAACGCCACGTTCCCGAGCGAGCTTTGCCCCAGAAACAGACGTTTGAATAAGCGTAAGTAGGGTATTGCTTGTATCGGAACTGACACTAGCCATTGCTCATCTTGTTCAGGATTAGATCGATCGAGCGGAGGATGTCGGCGGGTGAGAAATGATACCCATCACGCTCGATACTTCCAACGACGAAGCCAAATCGAATTCCCAGACATTCCGACCATTCTCGATGAACAGCCGAAAATTGGTTTGGAGGCTGCAGAATCAGCAGTCCGCTGTCTTCGGGAATGGTGTAGATGCAGTGTGCAACATGACTTCCTTCGAGCGAAACGACAAGTTTCGCGTTTAAGAGGGTCTGAATGATGTGCGACAGGCTGTCGGTTCCGACGTCGAGTACCACAAACCCCTGCCTGGAAAGTGCATCTATGATTTCTTGCTCATTTTGAATTGTTCGCAGAGCGCCGGTCTTGCCTCGCTGTAGATAGACGTGGGTGCCGCGGCCGCTTGGGTGGAAATGAGTTTTGATCCGTTCTCTGAGATCCCTGTAGCGTTCCTGCTTGAGGCTATTCTGCGAAAAGTCTTGAAAAACCACGGCGTGGTCTATGTAGGCCCGGTCGGTCGGCGTCCAATCCTGATCAAAACAGGATTCATACTGTTGCAGGTGAGGGTAGGGCGGCATCCGCACACAGAAGGGAGTGCCGAAGGTTTTGGCGAGAAGATATCGCGTGCAATCGTCGGCCAGCCAGTGGCCGAAAAATTTGGTGCCGAGATACGAGGACGCCAGCGCACAGGCTTTGATATTACGCGGCGCGCGGCTGCTGGAAACGAACAGCGAGCTGTCTGCAATGGGTTGTTTGAATTGACCGGCGTATATGCGGCCGTCGATCAAGACCGCATCTCTGACGTGATAGGCAATTGTCGGGGCGTAGGTGACCGATGTCGATGTCGCTTCGGCAATGACTTCTTCCCTGGTTTTGCGGCCCCGTGGATCGTATTTTTGTGTGATGACTTTATCGAGCTGCCCAGGGAGGCAAACAGGAGGTCGAATTGTCGCCTTTTGCTGCGGGCACAAAATATCCTGCTGAAACGCGGCATCCTGCAACGAGCCCGGACCACGGAATAGCCGTTTGGCCAAGCGAACATAGGGAACCGCGCTAATGGGAACGCGCATGATTACTGGTGGGCAGGTGCTACCAAAATCCTGCTCCAGCCCCCCTGCGCATGAGTTGGCTTGCCCTGATGAGCAATGCGATATCGAAGAGGACGCTCGCCACTAATATCGGAAATTTGCGCAGCCGCTGCGATGGGGGAAGCGCTAAAAAGCCCTGGATGCGCTTGAGGATGAAGTCCTTGTTCAGGAGAAAATATTTTCCGCGGCGGACCTCCGCCTTGATGAGTTCGTTCACCCAGTCGGGGTCCGTCGCATTTCTGCTCTGAATATATTCCGCCAGATTGTTCCGTATGCTTTCGGATTCGCGGATGTGATTGAAGAGCAGTACATTGATGGCCGTGCCGATTGCCAGGCGGACGTTGTGACGAAACACTCCGGCGATCGTGCGTTCGGATTCGAAAATGTGGCGGGCCCCATCAACGAATACAAGGCGGTCGAGGTTTTCATCCTTCGTGAAATTTGACGTCAAGATCGTCGCCCTGAGGAAGCCATCCTCGCCAGGCAGGCCGATCGGCATCCAGATATCACGGAGAACGGGAAATCTGACGCAGTACAAAGCTCCAGCAATGGTGACGCGCGTGTTGTAGCCTGTGCCTGACGCCGCAAGGATCATTCGTTCGGTAAGTGTCTTGTCACGTTTTTCCAAAAGATCCTTCACCGATTCGTCGATCGCGACGCAAGCGGTCTTCGATCCAACGAGCTTGTCAAGCACGAGTTGAAGTGTTGTTGCCTCCGGGATGCGAATGTCCGCATCGAGGCAGAAAACGTAATCAGTTGTTGGCGACGCAAGCCTGTGAATGAATTCGTTCCAGGCATTCGATTTTCCAGGCCGCGGAAGATCATGAACAATGGTCGTGATGTTTCCGCGTTGGAATGCCCCGGCCGCTAGGGCAGCCCTGGCAACGCTGACGGTGTTATCCGTGCATCCATTTGCGACGACATGAATTGCAATCGAAAAAGTCTCTTTTGATAATAGAGTTTGCTTTGCAAGATCAGAAATTAGGATTCCGATGTCGCGTTCTTCGTTGTGCGCAAGAATTCCAATAGAGATTAACATCAATCCTTGGCCCACAGCTTTTCTGAGTAGATTATTCTTACGATGGGGGTATTTTATTCGCAAGATTTGAGTATAAACCAATGAGAGACATGCCTAACGGTGAATTTTAAAAACCGCCGCCCAATCTTGTATATGGAGATATTTGAAGGAATCTTCGCCGAATGTGTGGCGTCGCGGCTTCGAAACACGATGCATCTGAAAGTCCGATGGTGGTTAAAGCGGATACGAATTTTCTGAAAGTTGCCGCCGCAATAATTGGGCTTGCGTTGATCCTGCGCGCGACATGGGGCGCAGTTGTACCGGTTGTGCCGATCTCAGATAGCAGGGCTTACGATATTCTGGCGCACGTCTTGGCCGAAGACGGCGTCTACGGTTGGGGGAAGGGCAGCCCGACAGCGTATTGGCCGCCAGGCACGTCAGCGATGTATGCGGCTCTCTACGTCTTTTTCGGGCGGGGGTTTGGTCCGGCCGTCGTACTGAATGTGATTTTAAGCACCGGAATTGTCGCACTGACGATCGCGTTGTCTTCCAGCTTCTTCGACAGGAAGACTAGTATGGTCGCGGGCGTGCTTATGGCAATCTGGCCGAGCGAAGTGGCCTATGTGACCGTGCTGGCCAGCGAGTTGCCATTCACATTTCTCGTTTTGTCAGGGTGCACGGTTTGGTTTGCGCAAGGGCTGTCGAAGTGGGCGCGGGCGATCGCGAGCGGCCTATTGTTTGGGGCCGCCAGCTATTTCCGCCCTATCGGACTTTTGCTCCCGATTGTTCTCTGGTTGTCCGATGGACTGCACTGGGCGAGATTGCGCGCGGCGTTTCCAGTCATGCTTCTATCTTTTGTTACCGTCGCCATCGCGATAATGCCCTGGGCGATACGGAACGAAAAAAGTTTTGGACATTTCGTGCTGATGTCGACATCTGATGGCGTAAATCTCTGGATGGGAAACAATCCCGACTCTACCGGTCGGTATTTGCCAATGCCGGTCTCAGTCCAAGGCCTGAGTGAATACGATCAGAACAAGATCTTATCCGAAGACGCGCTGCTTTATATATCGGAGCACCCGGCCGAATTTATTGCACGGACTTTCAAGAAGGTGGCACTGCTCCATACTACGGAAACAATAGCCATCACGTGGAACACGGGCGGCATCAAGCAGCGTTTTGGCGAAGGCGCGGTCTTCCCGCTGAAATTGGTCACGCAAGGTTTCTGGATGGTCATTCTGCTGTACGCATTGAGCGGTATCGGCTTGCTGCTGTGCCGTCACGACGTCCTGCCGTCTTTGACTAATCCGGTGCTTTTGATCTGGATCTATTTCACGGCGGTTTATTCAATTTTCGTGGCGGAGGATCGATATCACTTTCCAAGCCACCCATTTATTTCAATGCTGGCAGCCTTCGCGATGGTCGAAACAATCGGCTTCATCAAATCATTGTTGAGTGGCCAGTCCGGAATGCGCGGGCTTGGTTCCCGCGATCGACGTAGCGGCCTCGCCGGGCGCGATTTCATCCGAAATGAGTAGTTTTGGCCCGCAGCGGCGATCAAATGGCGGCGGCAAATAGTGCCACGATGATGAGTCCGGTCAATAGACTGTTGCGATCTGTCGCGGCGAAAATAACAGGATCCTGGCGCATTTCGCCGCGGCCGGTGAGGAAAAATGCGCGCCCCAGCCAATACACCAAGGCAAGGCAAATACCCCAAAGTAAATCCGGCCGCTGGTAGAGCACCGTCACGTCCGGCGAATTTATATAAAGAGCGAGCACCAGCACGCCGACAAAGCCAGATGCAACGGTGAGGGCATTCAATACCGGCAGATCGGCGCGGCGATAGCCTCGTCCTTTGACATTTTCTTCGTTATTTTCGGGCAGTTGAATCAACTCAGTCGTGCGCTTCATCAAGGCGAGGCTCAGGAAGGTGAAAAAACAAAAGCCCACCAGCCATTGGGAAAGAATGATGCCGGTCACCACGCTGCCGGCGAGGACACGAATACCATAAAGCGCCGCAAGTGAGACAACATCGACCATAAGCTTTCGCTTGAGATAGAGCGAATACGTAAATGCCAAAACTAAATAACCAGCAAGGGACACAAGGAACATCGCGGGCAGCAGCAGCGCCAAGGTAAGCGAAAGTATTGCCAATAAAACAGATAAAATTAAGCCGTGGGTGACGGGGATTGTGCCCGCTGCAAGCGGACGATGACACTTTTCGGGATGCGCGCGATCGTGTGGCAAATCCACGACATCATTGATGAGGTAAAGGCTCGATGCACCGAGACTGAAGCTCACGAATGCTATTAGCACTGGAACGAGAGCGGTCACATTGAATGCATGGGCGGCGAGCGCAGGCAAGAATAGCAAGGTGTTCTTTAGCCATTGGTGAGGTCGCAAGGATTTCAGGTAAGCGGTTGTGGAAGATTCGCGCGAACGCAAAACAGTTGGCGCCAGCATCTCACGCTTGAGCATATCAATGAGGCGTGAGGGAGCGCCTGTGACGAGAACGCTCCGGGCGGATCTCCAGATCGGGAGGTCGGATTTACTATTGCCAATATAGTCAAAACCTCGCTCGCCGAAGGCCGCAACAAGACGTTCGGCCTTTGCTTTCCCCTTAAGATTGATCGCTTTGTCAGACGAGAAGATGCCTTCAATCTTGCCAATTGAATCGGCAATCGTTGTCGCAAATCGTTCGTCAGCAGCCGTCGCGACATAAATCTTTCGGCCTTTGACCCGAGCCCCATCGATCGTCGCCAATACTTTTTCGTCAAAAGGGACCGTCGAGGCATCGGGAAGCAACCGGTCGGCGATTGCCGATTTGAAGGAGACGCGACCATTTTTCAGCATGACCAGTGCGCGCAAGGCGGCCATTGGTTGCCTTGCCAAGAGCTGGATAAAGGCTTCCTGCAAGGAGTCCACTTTGATAAGCGTCCCATCCAGATCCACTACGAGTGGAATATCGGCTGTCGCGTCAATCTTGCCGTTCATGGGCCTACTTTAGACTTATCGAGTGTGATCGGGCCCGGTCGGAGAGGGGCTCGCGGCCCTTTGATAGTACGATTTTATAGCCGCCAAATGAAAGCGGCACTAACCATGTAATTCCAGGCGGTGCCGATCATCGCGCCCAGGACCCCTGCCAGCCACCATCGGCCGTCTGTCCCGTACAAAAAACTCGCAACACCGATATTGGAAATTGCGCCAACGCCGCAAATAATTTGAAAACCAACCAGGCCGGTCCAGAAACGCCAGCCGGAGAGGCGGCGATCGCGATATGTAATTGCGTTGTTCAAGGTGAAATTCCAGGCAATGGCAGTAATTGTAGCAACCGTTTGCGCTACAACAAAGCTGAGCCCAGCAGATTGAACCGCGAGCTGGAGAGCGGACATATGGACGGCAATGCCAGTCAGCCCCACCAAGCAAAACAATACAAAACGGTAGGATAGTACATCATGGCTGAGCTTTCCAACAATGAGCGCGACGAAATCCAGGGCAGCTTTTGTGTCGAGTTTACTTTCGCCATGTTGGCGGCTGCGAAATTCGAATGGAATTTCGCTGATGCGCAGCGCGCCGCGCGCGCTCATGGCAATGTCGAGCAAAATTTTGAACCCCTGGGTCGAGAGCTTCGGTGCTACGTCTTCAAAGGCCTGCCTCCGGATCATAAAAAATCCACTCATGGGGTCGGTCAAGCCGACACCAAGTAGTTTTTGAGCGAATACATTTGACCAACGACTGATCAGGCTCCGCTGTGCGCTGAACCCCGATATTCCCTTGCCGTTGAGATAGCGCGTGGCGACAACAAGATCGATGTCACCTTTACGAAGGCGATCGAGCATTTTCGTAAGGATTGTTTCGTCGTGCTGCAGGTCAGCATCCATAACGGCGATAAAGCGTGCCTGGCTCGTCAACATTGCTTCCGTGCATGCCCCGGCTAGTCCGCGCCTGCCGATCCTGCGCATGCAGCGCACGCGATTGTCGCGCTCTCCGATCGTGCGCACCAGCGCCGCGGTGCCATCCGGGGAGTCGTCGTCTGCAAATATGACTTCCCAATTGCAGCCGACGAGCAGACTACGCAGCCGCGCAATGATTTGTGCGACGTTGCGGCGTTCGTTGTATGTCGGGATGACGATCGTTAGTTCCGGGGCGCCTCGCGCATGAGCGCTCGGCGCATCCGTATCGGGAATGCTCGGCACGATCGGTGTATCCATGGTCATCGTCGACTTTCAACAGCCTGAATCAATGCATCGCTAAATTCATGAGCATCAAATAGTATCAATATTTCAAGCAAAATTGACGTCAAAGTAATGCGTCATTGCATTAGGATTAACCGGCGGACGAGACCTGTATTGTCGCATTGTGTGCGGATTCAATTCACCGCACCTTGCGGAATAGTATTAAGTGTACTGCTGTATTGCCCTGCATCATCCTAACCAATACGTACTAGGTGGCAGGAGATGTCCAATAACTATACCGGGGCATAAATCGATGGCGGCGCACCTGCGCCCAAGTGTCCACGGACCACCCGCATAGCCGCCGCTCCGGGCAATTGCACGATAAGCGCTGATACGCTCGGACAATCTATGAGATTCATAAAGCTTCGCTCGCAAAGCGTGGTGCGATGCAAGTGATCGATAGTGCTGAGCTGCTACCGTTGCTCGTTCCCCCCAAACACCTTCAACTTTTCTTTTCGTAGCGTCCAGAATATCGACGCGACTTCGCATCGCTTTGGCAACATGTGATAGCCGCTGAGAATGGTTACGCAAATATTTTTCTGCAAATTCACGAAAGCCTGGCTTTCCCCAACCGTGAGTATTATGCGCGTGTTGAATATAGTCTACCAATGGCTCATCGATATAAACGATGGTGCCAAATACAGATGCCAGGAAAAAAAACCACTGATCATGCGCTAGCGGATCACCGAGGCGATCTTGGTCCAGTGACTGCGGCCACAAATCACTAAACTGCAAAAGCGATCGCCGAAACGTCTCAGTAAATCCCAGCGCGTGCAGGAAAGGACCTGATGACAACGGCCCAAGTATTTGCTGTTTCGGCACGCGTTCAATGAGCGAGCCAATCTGTTCACCGCTGTCAGTGACGACATTGGCATCGTGATACACCAAGAGCACATCGGGATCACTGAACGGGGCTGCAACAACTTCAATTTTTCGTGGATGCCAATAGTCATCCTGATCGCAAAATGCAATCAGCTCCGACTGGCACAAACTAGCTGCCCGCATGAAATTATTTCGATAGCCGAGACGGGTTTCGTTTCGGTGGATCTTTACCGGAAACGGCGAGATCTTCGAAAATGCATCCAAGACGACGGTCGTGTCGTCATCCGACTGATCATCGGTTATCACAAGTTCATCAGGAAGGTGCGTCTGGGCTGCAATGCTATCCAGCTGGCGTTTGATGTTTTGTCGCCCGTTGTAGGTTGCCATGGCGATGGAGATGGACTTCATCTTTGTGCTCGCCGACATAAATACCCGGACTTTTATCGAACGCGATCGAGGCGGACCTCATCGCAGTATTCTACGCGGTAGTGGGAGGCTGATGTACTAACCTGCGACTATTGAGCGATCGCCTTGCCAATAGCGCTTATGGACGATACCTACAACAGCGGCGAATGAGCAGGATCCGCAAAATGCGGCATCTTATTTCGCCAGCCGCATCTCTAAGGGTCAATGGAGATTCAAAGGTGTCCGTAAAAGCTATTGTGCAAAAGCTACTATCTTTATTTAATTATCGCCTAGTACGGATAGCGAGAAAGTCGGAACTTGGCCTCGATGTTGTCGACCGCAAGCAAAAGATTTTTGGGCACGATCCTGCAAAATCTCAGCCACACGGTGCTCTGGAAAATTGGTTTCAAAGCAGCAGGCCGCTTAAGATTGATAAATGGCTACACTATTTTCCTATCTACGAACGGCATTTTGCTTCCTTTAAAGGAAAGCCCGTTAAGGTATTGGAGATCGGCGTGTTCAAGGGTGGATCGCTCGCAATGTGGAAGGAATACTTCGGCGCGAACTCTGTTATTGTCGGTCTTGATATTGATCAATACTGCAAACAATTTGAGAACAAGGACAGCGCCATACACGTTCGGATCGGTGATCAAGAATCGCAAAGCTTTTTAGCGTCGGTGTCCGAGGAATTTGGGCCATTCGATATCGTGATAGATGATGGCGGCCATACTACGAGCCAGCAAATTCAGTCTTTCCTTCAGCTTTATTTTTCTGCGATGAAGCCAGATGGTGTCTACCTGGTGGAGGATTTGCATACGAATTATTGGCGCGAGTTTATGACCCACCCGGATGGGCTGACTTTCGTTGAACTTACGTGCAAACTAGTTCATCAGCTTCACGATGTGTATCGGATCCATGCCGATGAAGATATCGGTAGTAAAATGTATCACTTTGACGCCAAGAACGCTGATCGGGTACGAACCGTCGAGGTAAGCAACTTCTGCGCTCAAACAGATTCGGTTCATTATTATGATTCGATTATTGTCTTTGAGCGCGCGGAAAAAATGATTCCTTACCATGAGCTACGCTAGGCGGAGCGATGCCTTTAATAGCGCTGGTTGATTGTTCGAAAATCTTCACAACAGGCAGCATCGCAACCGAATTTGGTGAAATAATTCAGCGTGGTTTTAAATCGATTGATAAATGACGGGTTGCCCTACTAACACCTATTCAACTGAACTCCACACTAGGCATATTCACCGCTCGTTCGACAATTTACCTCGACTGGTGGCACCCAATGTCGATCTACATGCGGCTGTTATATCTTGACTAACTGTTGTCTGCCCCAACTTTCCATAGAACAGAGTCATCATCGATTGGCTTGATAGTCGTTGAAATACCACGCTGTCTCCTAAATTCATCGACGGCAACGCGGCAGGTCTCCCAGCTGTTATAGTCATCAACGATAACGTAGCCGCCCGGGCTAACCTTATCGTAGAGATTCACAAGGGCGTCGCGCGTGGACTCATACAAATCGCCATCCAGGCGTAATAGCGCTAATTGTTTAATAGGGGCAGTTGGCAAAGTGTCACTGAACCAGCCCTTTAAAAAGTTTACTTGTTCGTCGAGAAGACCAAACCGCTCGAAATTCCTTTTTACTTGTTCAAGGCTTACCTTCAGATATTCATGGCCGCTGAGATCACCCCAATTTGTTGTTTTAAATATCCGTTGATCAGATGCCGTTGGAACTGGCATCCCCTCGAATGAGTCCGCGCACCAGACGACCCGGTCGGTCGAATTATGAACCTTTAGCAAGGCGCGCATAAATATTACGCTTCCGCCGCGCCATACTCCGGTTTCAGCAAAATCGCCTGGAATGTTATTTTCTAAGATATCTTCAATGCAGGTTTGGAGCGCATCCAGGCGATGTCGACCAGTCATTGTGAAACCAAACAGCGGCCAATCCTTGCCGGCATCGCGCAACTCGGGATCAAATTGTCGCGTTCGCACCAGCCGTAAATTGCGCGCGCTCAAGAAACGGAGAATAGAGCGCTTGATGCGGCCGATGATGTTATTTCCAATTGATGCATTTTCGAAATAATGTTCCGCAGGCTGTTCGACGCAGAGCCACGCGCTTTCATCATATAATGAAGCGCAAAGTGCAGATTTCAGCAGATCGATATAATTGTCGTCCGTCTTGTTCATATTCGTTTTGCTAATTTTAGTGGGATCAGTTCTGGCGCACCCAAAGTAAGGCGGTAGGTAGCCGGACTATAAAAGGGTGTGAAGCGTTAACAGGCGTTTGTTAGCACACTTCGTTTGCGTAAAAAAATGCAAACATTGATAAACGAGATGGCTATCAGCATGTACGGAAATGCAAGCGCTCGATCAGTTTCGCCTGGCAGGGCGGCAATCCGCGCGGTGACATACACAGCAGCGACCAATATGACTTGTACATACGGATCTTGCCATGATGGGGGGGGGTCATGTCGCAGCAGGAGCGCACCGATCCCAACAAGGAGAAATATAGGAAAAGCGACTCCGCGCGTAAAAAACATTCTGAATATTTCTTTTGCATAGACAATTGCGTAGTCAGACAACCCAACAGATATATCAGACGGATGTTCCAAAACGGTCCAATCAAAAAAGGTAAACTTAAATAATACGGCCCAGCCGTAATTGTGACTGATACGCGTCTGAAAAAAATAAATTCCGAAAGCCAACCCAAGCGCGATCAGAGAATTGATGATCACCATTCTTTTGATGATCAACAAATAAACCGAAAATATGAATACGTACATGATATTTTCCGGCCTGACTAAAATTGACAGAATAAAAATAGTAACTCCAGCTGCAAGATTTCTCACCTCAACCGCGAGAAAAGTGCCTAGCAAGAGTAATAAAACCGATAGTGAATCCGGAGTTGCGAGTTGCGCAAGCTGGACCAAAATCGGATTTAATGAAAGGAGGGACGTTATTAATAAGCTCAGCACAGGGTTCAACCATCGGGAAAACCAAACGTAAAACAGGAAGCAAATAGCAGCATAGGCGACGCCCGAAATTAAGTAGGCGGCTGTTACAGGATTGACGCGCGCTCGGACCAGCAGGCTCATCAAAGCCGGGTAAGCCGGCTTTACTGTGTAGAGCGGAAGTTGATCGGCGAATATTTTTGAATCGTGCGCGACCATATATCGGTAATCGGCGCCTCGGTTGTACGTATCCTGCTTGTACTCGGAGCCGCCGAACAAGAACTCGTGCGAGTCAGGGGGCGTGGAACGCTCGATGATTTCATAGGTCTTTTGCCTCACGCTATCGGCGGGCTGGCCTGCGTCGAGGAGCGCCACTGCGACATATGGAATAAGGTCCCAATTGTAGAGCGGCCGTTGGGCAAACCACGCCGCGTAAACTGTGGACATTAAAGCGGCGAGCCCCAGCCCGATCCAGGCGGCAGCGCGCGAATTCACGAAGCCTGGCATGTGAGCCGCGCAAGTGTGGTCATTGTCCGGTTGCGTCTTGAATAAACCCGCCCCGATTCGATTAGTGTACGATAACTACCCGCATTGCAAAACATAATGCCCACAGGCGCGGCGACGGATATAAGTCTGCAGGCTGGACGCACGGGTCGTTTTACAGATCCTGCGCTTGGTGGAAGCCGGTCGTGCCGTTGTGTCCGCGAAATCGCATAGAGGTTAAAGTGGTGGTGAATGTTCGTTGACGCTCGTTCGGTGCCGCCTGGCACTGTCATTGAAACAGAGGTCTGTATCGTCGGTTCAGGCGCCGCAGGAATCACCCTGGCGCGCGAGTTCATCAATTCCGGCTTCCGCGTCGCGTTGCTCGAAAGCGGCGACGTCGATTTTGAGGAAAAAACGCAAAACCTGTATGGCGGTAGTAATATCGGGCGTCGGTATTTTGCCCCAAACGACGTCGGACTCCGACTGCGTTACTTCGGGGGCACGACGAACCATTGGGGAGGGTGGTGCGCGCCCCTGGATCCGCTCGACTTCGAAGAGCGCGAGGGCCTGCCGCATTCGGGCTGGCCATTTTCGCGAGATCATCTGGAGCCATGGTACCATCGCGCGCAAAGTGTTCTGCAACTTAGCGCTTACGGCTATGCGCCGGTCGAATGGGGCATCGCACCCCGCGATATCCCACCGCCGTTCAATGGGCCTCACTTTATTTGCCAGGCACTGCAGGCCAGCACGCCCGTGCGTTTCGGCCCGGACTATGGGCCCGCGCTGCGACAGGCTTCCCGCATTACGGTCTACCTAAACGCCAACGCTCTGCACTTCGAGACGGACGAGAGCAATAGGACCGTACAAACTCTTGCCGTCGGCGTGCTTCCAGACCATCGCCTGAACCTACGCGCGCGCGTCTACGTGCTTGCTACCGGCGGCATTGAAAATGCGCGGTTGTTACTTTTGTCTGGTAAGGAAGGTGCCAACGGTCTCGGCAATGCAAATGATCTAGTTGGCCGATTTTTTATGGTTCACTTGGAGTATCCGGGAGGCGTGATATTGCTTTCGGACCCGTTCCAGAATCTGAAGTTTAGTACTGGAGACGAAGGTGCAACCTACGTGCGATCTGGCGCTCTCCATAAATTTGTATCCTATATTTGTCTTTCCGACGAAAGCAGACGCAAATTTCGGCTGCCCAATCTGCGTATCTTGTTTGAAAAAGCTTTTCTTCAAGGCGTCGACCGGCGGGGGGAAATTCTGCGAAATATGCAGTCGGCGATGTCGAGCCTAGACGGCAGCGCAGCGATACCATTACGCAATGTACAATTCGAGAATGTCATGCCTAGCGCAACGATTCCAATACATTGCTCGTCTGAGCAGATGCCAAATCCGGACAGCCGCATCGCGCTTGGAGCGACAGTCGATGCATTTGGAATGCGGACGGTGGCGGTTAACTGGCAACTGACAGCGAAAGACAAACAAGGTGTTGTTGCCGGGCATCGTTTGTTTGGCGCAGAAATCGGCCGCGCAGGATTTGGACGATTTTGGTCGTCGGTGCCGCTGGATGATGTCAGCTGGCCGATAAAGATGTTTGGCAATCAGCATAACATCGGGACGACACGCATGAACAAGAATGCCAAGTTAGGCGTGGTGGACGAAAATTGCCGCATTCACGGGGTTGCAAATTTATATGTAGCAGGCAGTTCGGTATTTCCTACCGAAGGGACGGCGAACCCGACGCTGACAATTGTCGCGCTGGCATTGCGGCTGGCGGACCACATCAAGGAACGACTAAAATGAGAGTTTAATGTCGGCGGGTAACTCACCACTCAGCCAGTGCGGTTTTCGTGGGAGTTGTCTGATGGTTCAGCTGATTGGGAAATTTACGATTTTTGAGTCCGGCGTGGCCAATTTGCGCGATGCCCATAAATCCCAAGTGGAACCCAGCAATATCAGGAGCAGGCCTGGCGATATAAGGTGGCTAAGAATAATTTCTTCCGGATGTGCGATACCGAATGCACGCCAAATAAAATCTGGTCGATAACAAAGCAGCATCCCAACCCCTGTGATCCAACGTCCGTCCAGAGGAGTGGCAATAATCATCAAAAATACAGCGACCAGTGAAAGTAGGTCGTAGTAATGCAATGGGACAATGAACAGTGACAACGCAATGAATAACATCAAGGTTGTGATTGATCGCCTCGCGTTGACACCATTGTCAGGCGGCGTGTTGAGGGGAGAACGATAGAAAAGAACGAATGTTAAAACAATTCCGGCCGATAAAATGACGAAGGCGACGATTGATGCATTTGGAAGCGTGAAGAGAGAATCCAAAATGTGAACTGCACCGGTTAGATGAGCTGGAGTATTTGCCGAATGCTCAGAATGTCGGGTGAGATTGACTAGAAATCCCTTTATTGCCCCGGAAAGATCGGCCGTAATGGCAACAGTTGTGCTGGCAAGAATGCATATCATGCCAGCTGGAATAACGGTCCATCGGTATTGGCGAAGTGCCACGACAGCAACGAAAGCTAGTAGACCAATCTGCGGCTTTAACGCGAGACACACCAAAGCCAGGACTACCATCGCCGGGCGATGTTTTAATAATCCAAAAATTAGTGCTGAATATCCAAAGTATACAAGAATTGACGATTGCCCGTCCCATGCCGTCACGGCGGTGGAATACATGAAAGACACAAATGCGATGCCTCCGATAAATAAAGGCAAAGATTGTTTTTCAGTTACGTCGGCGAGTGAGCGCGCAACGAGATGGGTTGATAGAATCAACAAAACAAAATTTAGGACTTTCCAAATTGTGAGCGCGATTGGAAATTGCATCAATCCGAAAGGTACGATCAGAGGATACCAGTATGGTGGATAAAACCAGGTAGAGACCTCCGTTCGTGCGGAGCCGTCTCCATTGGGAACTAGGGTCCCATCATATGGGTTTTGTCCGGAAGCCCAACTCCTGCCAGCTCGCCAAAACAGCTCGAAGTCAAAATAGTCTTCGGGACGAACGTGAAGATTCGACAAGACTTTTGGCGCTAAATACAGAATCCCCAAGCATGCAATAACAGTTAATGCCAAAACCTTGATTCGCTCGCTCCCTTGGAGGTTAGCTTTGAATAAAGTCACTGGAATATTGCCTCTGCGCTTGCGCATAATACTCGAAGTAGGCCTTGGCAAAAATCAGTCTGACGGGGCGGCCGCGCTCATTTCAACCGATGTGGTAAAGAACAAGAGGTGAGTCACTTGAAATCCACAAATCGGTATCCTCAAACGCCTCAGGAAATCGCGATTATTCAGCTCATTTAATGGCGAGAGTTTTGTGAATTCGGCGAGCAGGCTTCCGGTCCTCGACGGTTTGCGGGCAATCAGCATCCTGCTTGTCCTCGCAGCCCATATGCTGCCGCTTGGACCAAAATTCCTTAGCTTGAATTACACGGCGGGTGCGATGGGCATGAGCCTATTTTTTGCGCTTTCCGGATTCCTGATCACATCAACCCTCACTCACAACTCTGACATTTGGGAATTCCTAGTGAGGAGGCTGGCACGGATTATACCCCTCGCTTACGCATTTACATTCATTGTCTTCGCATTTGTACATTTTGATCCAAAAGTAGGTCTCTGGACCGCAACCTTTCTCATAAATTATTTCACTCAATACATGATTGTCGATCTGAACGATCATTTTTGGTCGCTATGCGTGGAAGTACATTTTTACATTGCGATCGCTTTGATAGTGTTCACGTGTGGAAAGAGAGGCATCTGGCTTGTGTGGCCGGCGTGTCTGGTCGTTACTGGCTTACGCATCCATGATGGAGCGTATATCGCGATTCAAACACATTTGCGCGTTGATGAAATTCTTGCAGGGGCTTGCGTTGCGACGGTGTATAGAAGTTCGTGGTCGAGCATTGCAAAGTATCCAACTGCTTTGGTCACAATTACAGCGGCAGTTTGGTTCATATCGGCAAATCGCGATGCCGAATGGTTTCAATATTTAAGACCATACGCTGCCGCTTCCATGTTGGCCGCTGTGCTGTGTCACGCCGATACTCTGCTTGCGCGGGTTTTGGGCTCTCGACCGATGCGTTACGTTGCCACGATCTCTTATGCGCTCTATGTAGTGCATCCACTCACGATTTATGGATGGTTCAATCAGGGTACTATCGCTGAACGCTATCTTTTGAAACGGCCAATCAGCTTCATGATGACCTTTGTGGCGGCGCACGTTTCGGCATTTTATTGGGAAAAATTCTGGATGGAGGCTGGCCGGACCTGGATTCGGGAAAGAAGAACAAGGCTCGCCAAGCTGAAAAAGAATTTACGTCATACGATGACATAACCTTGTTCCATTGATCGGTGTTCGTAACGTTCGACGTTAATCTTGGGCACTTGGCTGGGAGTGGTTGGAGCAACATTAGTCATCGGATTTGTGCTCATCCGCGCGGCTTCATTCCATCACATCGATCGCTTCATCGGCAGCACAGTACTTGGTTTTCGATGGAATTGGATATTGGAGATGGGTGGAATTTGCGTCACGCTGTTGGCCAGCTGTTGGCGCAAAAAATTATTACCGTAATTTACGGGCGGATTCTGCTCGGGAGTAGAGAGCAGCAGCGCTTGCTGGCAAACAGACTCAGCCATTGCGGCACGCCGACTGGATGAAGCGATAGATAGTTTATAGGTGCGCGGTCTCTGTAATGCGCTTCACGCTTTCAGGCGCGTCCCACTGCGCTGGCCCTACCATCCGGCCAATTTCGCGTCCGTCGCGGCCTATCAGGATAGTGGTCGGAATGCCGGTTATCGCAAGCGCGTCCATAACGTTCTTTGAGGGGTCTAAATAAATCGAAAGATTATTCAAGCCGAACCGTTTGTAGAATGATCGCACGTTTACAGCACCAGAAACGTCGATCGATATGGGCACAATTCTTATGTTTTTGTCCGCGAAGAGTAATGCAAGGCGATTGAGCGAAGCCATCTCGTTCTTGCACGGAGGACACCATGTCGCCCAAACATTCACCAAAACAAGACTGCCGTGGAGCTGGTCTAACGTAAGCTTATGCCCCGACCCATCCGAAAATGTAAAATCCGTGAGCGCTAGGGGGGAGTTATGAGCGATCAACTCCGCAGCTGGCAATTTGAGCGGAAAAAATTCACGCAATGCGAGCGGGAACGCAGCGAATGCGCAAACGACTAACAAAATAGGTACTAACGAACGCCGCATTGCACACTTTAAATCAGCTTTGGCCACTTTGGGCACTTAGCGGACATGCGCCAGTGCACTCCACATGTCTGCTTTTGACCCAAAACGGACATGACCCCTGCAGTCTATGGTCACTTGCAAAATAAAGGCTAGTGTTTGCCAACAGACGAGAGAAATGTTGATCCCTTCGACACGGGCACGAAATATCCGGCAAATCCGTTTTCTCTCGCCGTCATGAATCCCTTAGAGCCTTGATAGGAAAATTTCGTGACCCTGGCGCTCATGATGCCGATGAGACATTTCTTGTCGGCACTAAAAACGCCTGACCCAGACCCCTGAGACTCGTTGATAAGTGTGGGGTACTTCGAGCGATACAGCTGTGGAATGAGCAGCGGCGAAATAATTTGTGAGCGAACCGTTCGCTCTGGATAGCCAACGATGACGCCCATGCCGACCTGCAACGGAAATTGGCACAGCGGATTGCGCCGCAGTTGCAGGCTTGCCGGGAGCCGATTCTGATCAACCAATAGAAGAGCTAAATCAGTCTCCTCAGGCGAGCCCTGTTTGAGTACCTTCGCGGGAAGATCGTCACCGGCAATGACCACGCGCGGATGCGAATAGCCGGGCAGGCGCCCGACGACATGGGCGGCTGTTAGGACGAGACCTTGTCCCAGATAGATCCCGTAGCCGATGAAAGGATCTTTAAACGGAGGTGTGTGAACGACGTGGACGCCATAAATTCTGAGGGAGTCGTCAGAATTGTCAGATTGGACAGGGTCCGAGACATTTGCCCCAGTGATCTCAATAATTCTTTTGTACTGCGCGAGAAATTCCGAGCTTACTTGTCCGCTAAATAACTTCCACCAAACGAAAAATCCAATCAAGACAACAAACGCAAGTCCGTAGGCAATCGGTCCATAACGCTTAGGCATACCGACGTCCTTACGGAGTAAATGGTGGTTGCGCTTACGAGGAAGTATGCCGGCGCTTTACCAAACCAACTGCGAAAAGCGCGTTGCGTAATCCCAGTGTATCGATAACTCGACGAAAAACGGAACGAATGCGTCGCGATAGTGCGCTCAGCCGATGATGCAAATAATAAGACCCTGGCTGAGGAAAGACTGCCGAGGCATTGAGAATGCGAGTGGCCAGGTCGTCGACACTGCCGATTTCGGGCTCCCAAAGTGGTTTTTGAGATTTCAACCAGTCGAATAGAAGGTTTTGAAGGAGCCCAGCGTCTTGAGTCTGCTTTAGCTTCGATACTTTCGTCGCGAGCGCAGGATCTAAACGCCCGCTAACATCAGCTTTGAGTAAGCGGATTACGCGATCGCCTTCGCTCGCCCAAGCTCCCCAATCCCAAGCTAATTCGTGGTCGAGGTGAAAGAGCAAAGGTGACGGCAAGGTTTTGACCGCTACACCAGCCCTGTGAAATGCAAATGGCAGCCAATAATCAATCCAGACGTTGCCGATATGCCAATGGTCGTCATTTTGTATTTGGGCCAGAGCGGCGACATCAAAAAAGAATGCATCGAATCCAGTGCATCGTAGTCCCGTCGGCCGCAACGTCTCTTGGCTTAGATTTATGCGCTCGATGATAACGACACTGTTGTGTAGGCGCGGAAGATGGCTAGCGAGTTCAACATTGGGAACTATCATGCAGTCAGCATTTATGATTCCCACAATTTCGCTGCCAGAGCTTTTGGCTGCATCAAAGAAATCGGTTAGACGCGGGCGAGAAAGGTCGCTCGGTATTTCCATGAATTCGATCGTTGGCGCATAAAAACGAAGTGCAGCGATTTCTTCCGAATTGTTCAGGCTGACCACCCGAAATCCGGCATCTTTCCATGAATTGATGCAAGCGGTCTGCCAGGCCGGACCTAGATCTCGTCCTTGCACAGGACGTTTTAGGCGCGTGGGAAGTGATGTAAAAAGTGTGATTTCGGATTTTGTCATTCGGTCCACGCTCGAGCGCAAATTTGTATGAGGTCACGATCTGCGTCAATTGCCCACCAACGATCCTTGTATACGTAGGGTCTCGTTAAGCTTTGTCTAATTTAGAAGTTGTAGCTGCCCGTTAGATGCGGAAGCGAATGAAGGCTCGTTTGGCAATGGGCTGATACCGATAACTTAGTTCGTTGGAAAGAGATCGATAAAACGACCAATCCAACTCGTCGGGACATAACAGGCCTGTTGAGTCAGCAAAGCGCGTCGACTGTCACAATTTGCTGGCGAAACATCAAATTCGTAGCCTTTGGACGCCATGCATTCGACCATATAGCGACCCCTTGGATTAGCGACGTCATCATCGCGGTAAGCCTGATAAAATCGGTCCGCCTCCGCCTGGCAGGCAGCCACGTCTTGCGCTTTTCCGGACGAGCAGCTCCCCAATCCAACCAACATCATGAGAAAGACAGCACGTCTCATTGATCGATCCTGATCGGCCATGTTGTATTGCCTGCAAAGGGCAGGGACGTTCGCGCCAAGTAGGCAGCAAGAGCAAAGCATAGTATTAAACCGCATCGCGATCTTTGCTGCCCGGAACACTGATGACAAGATTAATAGCTCGACAAATACATGCTTTCGCAGCTTTGGCGCTGACGTTAACGCTTGGCGTGAGCTCAGCTGATGCTCTTGAAGACGTGAAGGTCTATCGGGGTGTTCTGGTTCTCGAGGGCAAAATAGAAGCAGGTGATTCCGACAAGATTCGGCGCTTCCTTGCAGACAAATCCAATTTTGAAAAGATCAGTGGCGGGGTTTTCGTCGCTTCGCCGGGCGGCAATGTTGTTGAAGCCCTGAAGATCGGGCGTTTGATCCGCGCACTGCGATTGAGCACTGATGCGCCGTCAGGGTCTGCAACCGGCGTTCGCAGGTTCGGCCAGTCGGTCATCGTGCCAAATAACCTCGTGAATCCGAGGATGAACTTCCAATGCGCGAGCGCCTGTTTTTTTATCTATGTTTCGGGTGTGTACCGAAGTCTCGGCTGGGTGGGCCGCCTCGGAATTCATCGTCCAATACAGTTAGAAAGCAACGCCAGGAAACTCGACGTCGATCAGACGATAAATTTAACCTGGCAGGTTCGCGGACTTATCACAAAATACCTGGAAGAAATGAACATCCCGGACAAGTATGTTGATCTGATGTACGCGGTTCCGCACAACGAGGTACGCTGGATCACTCAAAGCGAATTTGATTCTGACATTGCGGGATTTGTTCCGGACGCAAAGCAACTACTCAGCAGCAAGTGTCACTTGCAAAGCAAGGCCGATGAGGCTGAAACAAGAAAATGCTGGACGCAGTTTAAAACGCAGCTTTCGAATGAAGCGTGGAATAAAGTATTTGCCGACGATAAACAGCGTGCGGCGAGGCCAATGTGATTTGTATCGAGATGGGGAGCTTTGCAGAAGGCAAAGATCGAATGCGTGAGTAAAATTTCAGTCGCTGGATGGGTTATTATGTTGGGCGGAACGGCCCTGTGGATTTACGGATATTTTGTCACCGGCCATTCGCCGTTTTTTGATTGGCAAGCGCACACACCGTGGTGGATTGCCGATTATTTGACCAATATCGAATCCGAAATAGGCATGGTGCTGGTCTGCGTGGGTTCAGTCCTGACCTATTGGCCAATCAAGAAATAGCGGGCCGTGGCGATCCCGGCAGTTCAGATCAATTAGTGTCTTTGCCTTGATCACGAATCCGGTCCTGCAGATCAACGATACATTTGGCGATGGCACTTTCCTGTCGAACAGTTTTGGACGTTGCCTGAGACGCCTGAGAGTTACTCAGCCAGGTACAGGCGGCATAGATTGTCTCCATCGCCTCGAGACCATTTGTATCTGCAGTAACACTGCTTTGGACCATGGGAGCCAATGGCGCCTCAGGTTGCTCTGATGTTTTGTCTGAGAATGTCGCGACGGCACGAAGTGTCTTTGCGATATTTTCGGTTTTTGCCGCATCTTTTATCGCGGCTGCGCACTCGGCGCGCAATTTGATCCGCGTCGCCGCGACCTGGACCGATTTTGCCAAGTCATTAATTGCACTACGCAGTTCAATATGAAGTACTTCCGAAATATCCGGATTCGAAATTTTGCCCATCTGCTACTCCTGTACACATGCCGATGTGCTTGCTGGCAACTATTGCACTTGCTCCTCGAGAAAGATCTTTGGTCTGAGTATAGCCAAGACTAAACGACGAGGTCCAATAGTCGAAAAATTCCATATCCGAGGTAGAGAACCCACGCAGCAGTGAGGGCTAAGCCGCAAGCAACGAGGGCAGGTGGGAATATTCGACGAACGATGCGCGTGAGGCTGGGCTCAACACGCGCAGAAACAGCTCGAATTTGCATCTTTATCCTACAGTTCGTGGGCTTGAAGCAGCCCCGCCCGACCTGGACGGGGCTGCCGATCAAAGAACGCTGGGGTGTGGCTTGACCCAGCGTTATTTGCGCATGCAATAAACGCACCGCACTGCGAAAGGTTTTTGACGGATTTGCGATTTGTCTCCGATTGAAGTTTTCTATCGTGATTAACCGCGACGAGTTCCGGTTCATCCGAAATATGTGTTACTGCAATGGCTTGGGAGCGTATCTTTAAAAATTAGATTGGCTTCGAATTTACAGCGGTTCGTTGACTTTGAATTTGTGGTATTTTAGAAAACCGGCGTGGCGAAGGTATCGGGTGGGTGTCATGTATAGTGCTAATTGTAAGACCTTGGCGCTCGCGCTCGGTCTGGCCGTTCTTCCCACATTAAGTCATGCGACGACCGTGACGTATGTTCAGGCGAGCCAAGGCTGTACGGGCGGTTGCGGCATCGACACGAACAATACGGTTCAGGTTTCCGACACGGTGTCACCGACCAACAGCACGCCGTTGGCGGCCGGCGTGTTCGACGTTCTCGTGACATTGGATACGGGTTGGCATTTCATGACCGATCCCACGGGCAACGGTCATGACGCAACGCTCGGTTTCGCTACGAGTTTAAGCGGCCTCACATTTAATATTACGACCCCTGCCTCCGGCTTCACCGCGAATGTGCAGAACGCTGCACTCGGGAGTTTCAAGATAGCTCCGTATACTTGGGATCAAGCCGGTAAATTCGCGGATGGGTTGTCGGCGTCCGGAAACGGCCCCTCGTCGTTCAGCGTGCTCGACTTCACAATTACGACGGGGACCACCGATAGCCTGAACACCTTCTTGCAAACATTGTTGGCTTCCACTGACGGGTCGCTTTCGATCTTTGCGGCAGATGTCTCCAGCAGCAATGGCAAGACAGGCGGTATCGGCTTCATACTTTCCCAGACGACTCATCAGGATACGACACCGCTTCCAGCCGCTCTGCCGCTGTTTGCGAGTGGAACAGGGCTGCTCGGTTTCCTGGCCTGGCGGCGAAAGAAAAAAGCGGCGGCTCTCGCCTGATCTAAATTCAAGTATAGAAAGTACAAAAGCGGCCCCTTCGGGCCGCTTTTTGCTTTAGGCAACTACTCCTTTTAGTTCAGCAAGTGCCGCTTTGTCGCCAAGTCTTCAAATCACTGGCGTCGACACGGCTTGCTGGAAAAGTTATCCGAACGGTTTCGCGTCATTCCGCAATCATCACCGTTGATGTCGTCCGAGGTCTCATCTTTTTTCTTTTTGGTGAGGTCTTCTTTTTCCTGGCCACCGCGCAAACTGTAGGGCCGCCAATCGTCTGCGCGATCCTCTCGCCAATTGTTCCGCCGCCAACCTCCGCGATCTTCGCGCCAATTGTTGTCGCGCCAATTATCGGGGGAACTGTTGCGCCAGTTGTTATCGCGGAATCGAGGATCATCCGCATTTCCATAGGGTCCAGGAGCATAGGTCCCGACGCCGCCTGGTGGGGCTCCGTATAGGTATGCTTGGCCATTTGAAGCCGTGGCCATCGCCAAGGTCGTCGCAGTGGCAAAAATGAGCGTGAGCGTTTTCATCACCCGGTCCCTACACGATCGTCCATTAAACCAACTATGCCATAAATGGTTCGCCCACTAAGATAAATCAGCCCCAAGCCCAATACCCCGACGTCGCAAAATCGGGCAAAGTAACCATATGAATATAAACACGTTTTTGGCTGTGTTTTGAGCTGCGATACGCTTGATCATGACAGCGAAATTTGGCACGGTATCCAGGTGGCGGTTTGTTTTCGGGGTGGGTCATCATGAATCGCGCTGCTTATTTAGCGGCTGGGGTTTTCGCTTTGGTTGTCGGCTTGGCGCCGGCAAGTGCCACAACAATTACATGGACCTTCAATTCGGGTAGCGGCGCAGCGGCGAATTCAAACGCGCAGACCTATAACGCGGACGCTCCCAATTCCTCTACCACCCTTACGGCCCAAGGGTTCCTAAACAACACATTCGCAACCCCCGCAACGCTGTACAACAAAAACGGCGGGGGAAATGAAATTGGCTTGGGTCTGGCGATCGATGGCCAACACGAGATCGCGGGAAGCGAAGTTCTTAAAATTGTTTTGAACCTCGCACATACCAGCATGACGTTTTCCATGAACAGCGTCGACAACCATGAAGGCTGGCAAGTTTATGGATCCACCAGCGGCGGCGCTGGTACATTTTCGCTGCTTATGAGCAATACCGGGCTGCTGGACCAGGGACTGCATACGTTGGACGCCGCGCATGGCGGAGCGGACCTATTTTATTACTTCGCTTATGTCGACGACGGTTCGCCCTCGGGTGGCCAGGGCAGCAACATCCTGCTTCACACGTTGTCGATCGAGGCAACTACTGGGCGGGAAGGCTCAACCCCGTTACCTGCGGCGCTGCCACTGTTTGGAACGGGCCTCGGCGCGTTGGGGCTTCTCGGTTGGCGCAGGAAACGTAAGGCCGCGCTCGCCGCCTGACCAAGGCACGAGATTGAATTTCGGAGAGACCGCCGCGAGGCGGTCTCTCTTTTTTTTAATCCAGTTGAATGTCCGCTTTTAGCACTTAGCGGCTATCTTGCATGTGGCCATCAATGTCCGTTTTCGGGGTTAAAGCGGACGCCGTGCGGACGTTCGGCTATGGCCGCTAATGACCCAAAGCGGAAATTGTGTCGTCCCAGTTCTGGTTTGAGCCGAAATTATGAGAATGCCGAGTGTCGTCGCACAATTTGACTTCGAGATTGAAATGGCATCCGGGCGTCCTAATAATGCTTGCTGGTTCTGGCTTGGGTGGAGGCTTTTGAAAAAATGTTCCGAAAAAAACCACCGACTGTCGAAAATCAATCCACACCGATTGCCGAAATCCAAACCACGATGTCGAAGGCGCGCGCCACCGGGTTACAAGAGGCCGTCTATTACTGTTATGGCAGCGCTGTCGCAGGCGACCTCGTAGAATTAGGTACAATGTCGGGGTTCACGGCCCGCGCGATCGGCGAAGCGATGCTGGCCTTGGAAGCGCAATACAGTTATTTGCCCAAGAAAAAGTTATATCTGCTCGATAGCTTTGTTGGCCTGCCCGAACCCGTTGCTGCGCCCGACTTATCTTCGCCGCACGTCAAGCTTGGGCATTGGGCGGCAGGAGGATGCAAGGTACTCAATCGCGATGACTTGTTTGCGATGATGACCGCAATCCTGCCGGCGGAACGGTTCGAAATTGTAGAGGGATGGTACAACGAATCCGTCCCCACACTGCCGTCAACGGCGACGTTCGGTTTCATCCACGTTGACTGCGACCTGTATCAATCGACAATCGACGCACTCGACCCGATGTTTCGCCGTGGTCAGGTGACGAGCGGCGCAGTGCTCTGTTTCGATGACTGGACCTGCAACCGGGCGAGTAGCGCTTTCGGTGAACAGCGGGCGTTCATCGAACTGACTGAGCGATATGACATTCGCTCCTCGGCTTGGGGATATTACACGTGGAGCGGGGCCAGGTTTATCGTACATGATTACAATGGATGCCCGGCCTGATCGCGATTTAAGCATTCGGGTACGGTACACTGACTTTCAGAAAAGAAATCGAATTCCGCGAATTGGCTGATTTGGCACAGTTTGTTGCGCTGTTTTTCGATGTCCGCTTTTGGGGGTAAAGCGGACATGCGTCGGACGTCCCCGAATGTCCGCTAATGACCCAAAGCGGACAAGTAGGTTGTTCTTCTGATTGTCTGCTCTCGGGGAGCGAGCGGAAGTCGTTTGAGCGTGTCACAATGTGTCCGCAAATGGCACAAGGTGGTCGTAAACCAAGTTAAGACATTGCATTTGCGACAACCCACCATCGTATATTGTGCTTCTGTGATCTGGATTTTGTAATTTGGTTTTTGAAATGATGTGTTGGGGGATTTCTGTGAGCCGCAATTTGACAAAAATCATACTCGGATTCCTGCCGGCGCCGTTGATCTGCCTGGCGCTCACAAGCGGGCTCATAGTTTTCAGTTCATCCGAAAAGGCTGACGCGGCCATAGTCTACGATTGGTCATTTAATTGTGGCGATCCAACGTGTAACGGCAGCGGGACAATGACGACGTTGATCAATTTCTCCGGTGACACCGTTGTGAAACAGATCAGCGGACACATAGGAGGCCTCACGATCGGAGGCCTTATACCGATCCCGTCCGTCGATACTTTTGAATTCCGTAGATGACATTTTAAGCCCGGGATTGTCTCCTCCAATAAATCCCGACCACCTGATAGGCTTCCAGACGCTGGCGGCCGGCTCGACGCCGCTTCTTCTTTGGGAATTTCTCCACGGTCCGTTCAGCAACGACATTACCTTGTTTGGTTGTCCCGACGTCCACTGTGCCATTCTCGGCGACACCGCAATCCGCTATAATGGTAGCTTCAGCCTGACCGTTGACCCAGGCAGCGATGGCGGGGGTGATATTCCGACAACGCCGCTTCCGTCTGCGTTGGTGCTTTTCAGCAGCTGTCTTGGAACAGTAGTTCTGCTTGCACGACACAAGAAGCGGAAGTCCGCAGCCGTTTAATCGATCAATGTTGTCGAACTGGAACACGGAGAGACCGCCACGAGGCGGTTTTTCTGTTTTCCGATGTCTGCTTTTGGCACTTAACGGACGGCGATCGGCTGCCGACCAATGTCTGCGTTCGGGAGCAAAACGGACCTAGCCCCCTCATCGAGGAATGTCCGCTAATGACCCATAAGCGACATTTGCCGCGCTCAACAGCCCTGTGATCAATGCTGCCGGCAGCCCTATGCAGCGCGTTCAAAGTATGAGCTAGCTCTTCTACGGCGATGACTAGACGGCCAAGGTGGGGGAAAGTCTAATGAAGTTATTATCAGCGGTTTGTGCATCAGTCATTTTTTCAACATTGGTAATTGTCGGCCCTGCGCACTCTGGAACCGTAACCCTGGAAATCACCGGAACTGGATCGGGAAATTTCGTATCACCCGATTCCATTTTCACAGGTCAATCTTTCGATTTTCATCTGGTTGGACCCGATAACAATAGCAACGTTATCGATCTAACCATCGCGAGCGTTACTATTGGCGCTTCGACCGTAGATTTTACAAACCCCATGCACATTGGTTTGCATACTGGGCCTGACTATGCCTTCTTTGGCTATCAATCGGGCGGGCCGGATTTAATTCACCTCATATTTTCGCCTGCTGATTTCTTGCTCCTGGGTAATAGCAACTCCTTTTCTGGTCCGGCAACCGTTACTGATAATCTATTCACGGGTGTGCCAACTTCCGGCGGGCTGCTCTCATTCACCACCTTTTCTGAAGTCAACCTGACTGCCAACTCGACCGGCGGCGAAACTCCTCTACCAGCCGCTCTCCCGCTTTTCGCTGGTGGCCTCGGCGTGATCGGTATTCTTGCGCGGCGCAGGAAGCGGAAAAGTGCTGCTATCGCTGCCTGATCAAAACACCTGATCGAATTTAGGAGAGACCGTCGCGAGGCGGTCTTTCTTTTTAATGCAGGTCACCAATGTCCGCTATTGGCACTTAGCGGATATAGCTAGTTGCACTGCACATGTCCGCTTATGACCCAGAACGGACATCTCCTCGCCCGAGCCTTTGTTGACAAAATAGCCTACTTTTAGAACAATTCAGCGGTGGCGGGCCTTTTGGGGGGGAACTGATGAAAATCGTAGTTCGGACTTTGACCGCTTTGGCATTCGGCCTTTGCGTTTCGCAAGCTAATGCGACAGTTTATAATGTAAGTGCCACCATCGGGACCGGTGGTGTTTCTGGGTTTCTACAGACGGACGGCACCGTTGGCACGTTGTCCGATGCAAATTTCACGGACTGGAACCTGGCTCTCACAACGAATGGCATTGACTCCTTAAATCTGTTGGGACCGCTCAGCGGCAACAATTCGCAAGAGGGGATCTTCGGCACTGGACTGAGTGCGACAGCAACAGGCCTCTTTTTCGATTTCAGTCTGCCCCCCAGCAATTACGTGCTTATCCAAAAGCCAGTCCTCGGTTCTGGTACCGATTTTCTGTGCTTGAATGGATGTGGTGCCAGCGTCGCCATCGGTATCGGTGACGCGCGCACGTTCGAATTTGATTTAACTGGCAACCGCGAAATCGGCACGGCCGCTACACCTCTTCCTGCCGCGCTGCCGCTCTTTGCGGGGGGTCTGGGTGTGATCGGCTTAATCGCGCGACGCAGGAACCGGAAGCAACCCGTCTAAATAAGCTGGTTTGTGGCCGTGAACCCTCGGGCGTAACGCTCGAGGGTTATTTCTGAGCGTATGTGCCGGCGGGTGTCTGCTTCTGACACTTAGGCCGTCGGCTTGTGCGCCGCACATGTTTGCTTATGACCCATAGCAGACGTCTACGAGTGCGCTGCACACGTCCGTTCCTGACCCATTTGCGACGTGCAGCGGGGCAAATTGACTCCCCAACCTTTGCGTGATTGAATTTTTATGTGGCGTTTATCCATGGGGGCGACCATGGGGCTCACGTTCCATCCTGGCAAGATTGTTTGTCTGACGGCATTGCCGTCGGTTTTGCTTCTCGGATTTGGCATCACCACAGCCGCCCACGCTGTAACCCTTACTCCCATTACCGGACTCCCCAACCCCGGCAGCACCGGCGCCTCAAATCCCGGCGGCACTGGCGGAACGGGCGGCACCGGCGGCAGTGCCACACAAAATGCTGGTCCGAACTCCGACGCCAGCAACATCGCCCAAGGCGCCACCGGCGGGACTGGTGGTAAGGGCGGCGACGGACTCAATGCCGGAGCGGGTGGTAGCGGCGGCAATGGCACGGCGACTGCGACAACCTCAATCTCTTCGGGCGCGGCGACCGCGACCGCGACTGGACGCGGCGGCATTGGCGGAGCGCCGGGAAAGCCTAACGTCGGCGGATCTGGAGGGGTGGGGGCCGCCGGCGGCGCCGGCGGCGACGGATCCGCCACAGCTTCGGCCTCGACCACTGGCTCCGACAGTGCGACTGCGACCGCGTCCGGCAGCGGTGGTTCGGGCGGCTCGGTTTCTGCGATCGGTTCGGCCGGCGACCGCGGCGGCGCGGGAGGGATGGGAACGGCGACGGCGACAGCCCATTCGGATACAGGCGCAGCGAACGCTACCGTCACGGCGTCGGGCGGCAACGGTGGCAGCGGTAATATTGCCGGAACGGATGGCGGCGCGGGCGCCAGCGCAAGTCTCATCGATGCGGTCAGCGGCTCGACCGCTGGCACTCTGACGCTCAGGCAAACCGCAAGCGGTGGCCTAGGCGGCTCCACGGTGGACGGCCACAGCGGCGCCGGCGGCGACGCCAGTTCGTCACTGACCGTCCACGACCTTGCGGCCAGCAGCCTGCGGGTCACCGCGGTAACAGCTAACGCCGGCGGCGGGGGAACGACCACCACGGGCACGGCCGGCGTGGGTGGAGCGGCGAACGTCACGGCCGACGTGAGCGGTATCGGCAGTGTGACCCTGACGGCGACCGCCAACGGCGGCGTTGGCGGAGCTGCCACCACCGCAGGTACGGCCGGCGTTGGCGGGGCGGCGAGCGCGGCATCTGTCGTGAGCGGTGTCGGCACTGTCACCGCGAACACGAGCGCCGTCGGCGGAGCCGGCGGCGCTGGCGGCGGCACCACCGGATCAGCCAACGGCGCGGATGGCGGCAACGCGAATGCTTCCCTGTCCGTCACAATCACCGGCTCTAGTACGGCACTCGCCGCGCCCGGTGCGACGGGCGGGAAGGGCGGCAACGCCAGAGGCGCCGGAAATCATGGCGGTACAGGCGGGAACGCGACGGGATCCGCCGACGCACACTCCGGCACCGGTACGGCGCAGGCCCAGGCCACGGCGACCGGCGGCGCCGGCGGCGTCGGAAGCAGCGGCGCCGTTGGCGGCATCGGCGGAAACGCGAGCCTGGTCGACGCGGTAAGCGGATCGACGACCGGCGGTTTGGTGCTTAATCAAAACGCCACCGGCGGCGCCGGGGGCAACAGTGCAGACCAGACGGGCGGCGCGGGCGGAAATGCGGTGACCTCACTGTCTTACACCGACGGCGCAGCTTCCATTCTCGGCGGCACCATGCGGGCGACCGGCGGCGCCGGCGGCACGGGCGGGGGTAGCAATGCGGGCGGCGCGGGCGGAAATGCGACGGCCGCGATTTCATTGACCTCCACCCGGGCCGGGACGTCCATCACCGCCGACACTTTCGCAGTTGCGGGCACTGGCGGCACCGGCGCCTCGTCCGGCGTTGCGGGCCAGGCGAACGCGAGTTCGCATGCGACGGCGGTCGGCTCCGGGATTGCGGAGGCGAATGCGTCGGTTCAGAAAGCCAGTGGGGGGACCGCGTACGCGGGCAGCACATCGAACACAGGCACAGGCGGGAGCGTGTCGGCTTCCGCCACCGCGCCGGCCGCTGGCGACCGGGCCGACGGCGCTACGCTCACCACGCTCGGCGGCGGTAAACCCACCTTCCTGAGCTCGAACTTCAATTTTCTTGGGCTTGGCACAAGCTGGTCCTATGTGACGGGTCTGCCGACCTCGTCCACGCCGGCGGCGGCGTTCGTCGGCGGCACGGTCTACGCTCTGGGATCTATGGCCGCCGTCTATGGCGGCGCAGGTGAATCGCACACTTACGTCACGACGGCCGATTTCGTCTTCAACTATCACGCCAACAGCGAGTTTCTTCTTGACGTCACCGGCAACATGGCGACCGGTGCCACGGGCAAAGTGGGCTTCGATTCCTCCATCCTGCGGGTCCTCGTTAACGGCGTCGAGACCTACCAGAGATCGTTCGCGAGTTTTGACGATTGGGAAAATTTCTTCTTCCCCGGCGGGTTGGCGGGCCCGATTGACATCGGCCTTTTGCTCGCTGGCGGCTTCGCGGACGTTGAGGTCGTCTTCGACCTGACAGCAAGCAGCAGCAGCAAATTCCAGTTCGATTACGCGTTCGGCACTGTGCCCGCGGCGGAATCGGCGACGCCATTGCCCGCCGCGCTGCCGCTTTTCGTGACGGGCCTCGGCGCATTAGGTCTGCTCGGCTGGCGGAGGAAACGGAAGATTACGGTCGCAGCCTGATCAAAGCACTTGATCAGTTTTCGGAGAGACCGCCGCGAGGCGGTCTTTTTGTATTGAGAGGAATGGCGGTCCCCAGTCGCAGCGTTGTGGCTTCCGCTCGACCGGTGACCGCCGCAAGCGGACAAGCGCGTCCGGCTTGATCGACCAAAAATATCTTTCATGCAGGGCGACCACTATGGCGCGCAGGTAACAGCGGATTGCCAAAGCGTCCTATGTAGGTGTGTAAAAGGACATATCGCGCGTTGGCGAATCCGGAAACGCGGTCCCAGTCGCGCGGTTGTGGCTTACGCTCGGCTGGGACCGCCCCGAGCGGAACATCATCCGCTCGGCTAAGCTGGAAGATGGCACTCCCATTCAAAAATGGCTGTGATGGCCGTCACTAAGCAGAACTAAATTTTAGTCCTGCATTATTCGGCAGCGACTGTGATTTCTTCTTGATGATTTGACGGGCCACCAAGAAAATACTGAGGCGCGCCTTTTTTTGCCTGGCTCATGGCAGGGAATATCAATCGCGCGCGCAAGCCGACCCCTAGTGAAGCGCTGGTCGGTCACCCAGGGCGGGCGCGGGGAGAAAAGTGGGCATATTCGCAACGCAGAAGGTTGAAAGCTCCCGTTGTCTGTTTTGATCTAAGAAGTTCCAGAGTTCCATCGGGCAGCGTATCGGTTTTGCAAAAATGAACGGGTTTCGTCTTGCTATTCGGACGAATAGAGCGTCCATAGGACATGAACGGTTGTTCTAGACGCCGCAGACGAATTGTCTGCGAAAACTAAACCTCAAATACGACAGGCGTCACCGTCCGTCGGGGCCGGTCATCCGGCCAATTTCAGGAAACAATCTGGTCAGTTGGGCATCGTGTCGATGCTCAGAAGACCTTTCGTACACGGAATGTCGAACAAAAAAAGTAGGAGATCGCATAATGTCTAAAGCAAGAAAGATTGGGCTAAGTTTGGCTGCACCCGTACTGGCGATAGCTTTTGCGCTGTCGACGCCAACGTTTGCGGCAACCTTATTTTCGCAAGGGTTTGAAACTGACGTCTCTGGTTGGATCACCCCAACCCGTGTTTCCAGCGGGACGAACGGGATTACCTCGGCGGCCGGTTCTTTCCACGCGGAAACGGCTCAAGATGCTGGCGACTTCACACGTTGGGGCGGCTACAATTCGTCGACCGGCGGTTCACCCGGGGCGTTCCAGCCCTATACGACGGCGATTGATATCTTCCTGAATGTGTCGGGCAGCGCGGCCAATGACACACGGTTCGATTTTACGTCCGCCATCAACGGGCCGACCGGAAACTTTCTTCGCGATTTCGTATTTAATGCCGGGTTCTACAACGACAATACCGGCCCCGGAGCAGGTACCGATCGTTTCATCATCAGCGCAGGCAACAATGCCGGGCGTGCGAACTCTTTTCCCAAGAATACAGGCGCGGTAGCGATCGAGAATTCCGGCTGGTACACGTTTCAGGAAGCGTTCTTCAATAACAGCGGGCAACTCGGCGTCAATATGAGCATCCTGGATTCGACAAACGCCGTGATCGCGACGTGGTTGCTCGGTGGCGATCCGATTTCAAATGTTGGCGGCAATCGCTATGGCTGGTTCGCGACCAATGAGTTCAGCTTCCTTGCGATCGACAACACAACATTGACCGACGCTTCAGCAACGCCACTCCCTGCCGCTCTTCCACTCTTCGGCACCGGACTTGGAGTCATGGGTCTGCTGGGCTGGCGACGGAAGCGGAAGAACGTTGCAGCGCTCGCAGTCTGATAAAAACACCTGATTGGATTTTGGAAAGACCGCCGCAGCTGGCGGTCTTTCTTTTTGCGCCGATCATGTTGCAGTGTATGAGTCCGCTTTTGGCACTTAGCGGACATTCAATCTCGGTCACGAATGCTAGGTTTTGGGGCCAAAGCAGCGCATCGGCGCGCGCTTAATAATTGTGGTTGAATACGATACGCAAACGACATGATATAGTTGCTATCGAGCAGGAATCGCAAGCGATGCGTCAGCTCATCGGTAAATTGCCAAGCAAAGAACGCGGCGCAGTCGATGAGATTTATCTTGCTGAGCATGTTCGTTGCCGTGAGTGCCAACGGACATCCCCGATGGGTATCGAGGTCGTCACGGTCCAGAAAGTAGGGGCCATCAAGAAAATACTGAGGCGCGCCTTTTTTTGCCGAGCTCATGGCGGGGAGTATCAATCGCGAGCGCAAGGCGATCCCTAGTGAAGCGCGGGGGCCGCCAACGGGGAGGGCCGCTTTCGGGGAGAAAGCGGGCATGTGGGGGCGCTCGAATTTATCCGCCGATTACCCAAATCGGCCATTTATTAACGTTTTTAGGCGGGAGAGCTCAGATCCAAGTTATTGTTGAAATTCCTGCGATTTGGGTAGGGTCAAAACTGCTGTCATATGCCTTTGGGTGAGGGTCTCGTTATTGTAATTTGCTGATAATAGTCCTAAACTTGGGCTTGTGGCTAAAGTATGCGTGTGGAGGGCGTCATCATGAATAGAACTGGCCTTTTGTGCCGCGCCGCGGGTGTCGCGGCTGCAGTGGTCTGCAGTACATTTTCTGCTTATGCCCTGCCGATAACGGGCGAAGTCTGGCTGAACGATTTTAGTGACAACGCAGGTGCGTGCACGGTTTGTGTCGGCTCGCCCAGTTCTACCTTCAACCCCGGTGCCATAAATTATGATTCCAATGTCACGGGTTATACCGTTGGCCAATTTGTGAATGATCCCTTAGGGCTCTCGTTTTCAAATCCCGGTGTTGCAGCTAACAATTTGGACAATACGCATATCCGGATTACAGGCACGATTGGCCTCCTGGCTGGAAATAACAGCTTCGTTGTCGGACATGATGACGGGGTTGTCATGTCCATCACCGGAATTGGTTTGGTCGTGAATGATCCGGGGCCAACCTCATTTTCTAATACGCCCTTCAATGTAGTTGCGCCGTCTACGGGCAACTATGACTTTGTGCTGGACTACAACGAGTGCTGCGGTGGTCCGGCTGCATTACTGCTGTCGATCAACGACGTCGTTGTAACTAGCGAAACGCCGTTGCCCGCCGGACTTCCGCTCTTTGTCTCGGGCCTTGGCACGTTGGGCTTGCTCGGCTGGCGCAGGAAGAAGAAAGCAGCAGCACTCACTGCGTGAAGAGAACAACCTTTCAAAAATTTGGAAAGACCGCCGCGAGGCGGTCTTTCTGCTTGTGCAGAACAGTTCCGATGTCGCTATTGGGACTTAGCGGCCCTTGGCCTATGCACTGCACATGTCTGCTTTTGACCCAAAGCGGACATTCTCGCTTTTGTCAGGCGGCACGGATTGCTCTACCGGAAATTGCTATTAAACGTTGAGGTTGCACGCTACCGTTTGTCCCGTGGCATTCGCTCGGGGGGGCGTCAGTGGAAAATTTGGAGCTAACGCGGCTTGGCCGCAACGGATTTGCTTGTGCAACTGCTTTGGCGAGTGCCTTGTTATTTTCGCCAGCGCATGCTGTCACCGTTGAAACAACCAACTTCATTTCATCTCCGACTTACTTCAACGGATTTGAGGGTATGGGGGCTACTACCAGCTACCCAAGCAACACGCCCTATTCTGAGGGCGGCATCTCCGTGACCTACGTAGGGACGTTTTTCCTGCCTGGCCGAGGAATTTGGACAACGTTTACCCCCACCATTGGCGGACAAGGAAATTACGGTTGGTATGAGAACGGTACCACCGCCGGATATACCGACATCAAGCTTACAGGTGGCGGGAGCATACAGGAGATTCAATTTCTGGCCGGCAGCGGATGGGCCGTCGATGCCGCCACGCCGACGTACATGCAGTATCAGGTCCTCAACCAAGGATCCGTCGTGCTCACCGGATCACTTCAGATAAACCGAAATTTGAGGGGCATCGGAAGTATGGAATACTTTGGATTTTCTGGCGGCGGTTTCGACGAGATACGATTAGAAAATCAGGCGGCGAATCCCGACAATACATTTGCTGATTTTGAATTTGACGCCGGCGCATATGACAGCTTCGCTGCAAATACTGCTGCTTCAACTCCTCTTCCGGCCGCGTTGCCCATGTTTGCCACGGGCATCGGAGCTTTGGGTTTGCTTGGTTGGCGCAGGAAGCGGAAGAACGCAGCGCTCTGACTAAAATACACCTGATCGAAATATAGAGAGACCGCCGCGAGGCGGTCTCTCTATTTGCGAATGTCCGCTTTTGGAGCGGACGTCAGCTTGTCCGCTGCAGATGGCTGTTTTTGAACCAAAGCGGCCGTCCACGTTAAAAAATTACCCAGAATATGTTTGTTGGCGTACAAACAATAATTGCAACCAGACCGATTGACAACCTCTCGTAGTGAAATGACAATGTTGTCGTGGCGCTCAACGCGTGGGGGTAGTCATGCGAAAGCTCTTTGGGCTCGCTAGCGCTATTCTTTTTGCGACGACTGTCGCGTGCCATGCGGTGACGATCAATTTCGATGATGGCACGAGTGGTTCTCCCGTCGGCTCTTTTTATTCTGGATTAGGTGCGACTTTCTCGAATGCGTCGTGGGCTAGTAATTTTGGGCTGGCAGGGTCGTCCGGTCCCCTCGGCATTATTGCGACGGACAATGGCGGCACGAGCTCCAATGCATTTCAGTGGACCGGTGGCACACCTGTCGTTGCCCTATTTAGTTCCGCTGCGACAAGTGCCGGCGTGCGCGGAGTCGATGTCGGGGAAAACGGTCTACGCATCGATGCGTTCGACGCAACGGTCGGAGGTAATCTCGTCGACACGATGACTGTGTTTGGAACTGGTGCCGGCGTTGGACAATTCTTTGATCTGTCTGTGACAGCCGGATCTATATTGCGTGTGGAAATGTATCAGGTTCTAAACCTGGGTGGGGACGGCATTGTTCTAGACGACTTCAGTTTCAACGGAAGTGCCGCAACTCCTATTCCAGCCACTCTGCCCCTTTTTGCTACCGGCCTTGGTGCATTAGGTCTGCTCGGCTGGCGCAGGAAGCGCAAAGCCACACTCGCAGCCTGATCAAAACATCAAATGAAATTCGGAGAGGCCGCCGCGAGGCGGTCTTTCGGTCTCACGCGATGTCCGCTTTTGGCACTTAGCCGACATGCCGAATTGCACTGCACATGTCCGCTAATGACCCAAAGCGGACATTCGCTTTGGCCTTAGTCACTATCTACCAGATTTAACAGGCGCCTCGTTTAAACTGCTAAGGCGGTAGCGTTGAATCGCTTGTTCCGTTCACCTGGATCGCCTCGGGTGGATAGGTCAGCGTTCCGTCCGAATGTGGCCTAGCAGCTTTCGTCAAGTTTGCTTGTGCGATCTTGCCCGGCCCCATGATGTGAAAAACTTGTTCATCCGCTGCCAGCAGGTAATCGGTAATGATCCGGCGATGACACCGCCACCACACAGCCTCTGCACACATCACGACGCAGCGATGCACGCCGCCGAGCTCACGCAACCGGCCCAAGCCCGACATAAAGCCGGAACTCATCGCGTAGTCAGCGTAGTTGTGAAAGCTCTGATTTTTCCAGAAGCCATTGACGTTGGGTGCAATATCCCGAGAGCGCGGCCGGAGACCACCGAGTTCAGCGATATGCTCATAGGCGATCTGAGAATCGGACAAGGAAGTGGGCAGCGTTTCGCTATTATATTGCGGATTTGTCCGTGAGCGCGGGACGGTGCGCACATCGACCACGAGGTCGATTTCCGAAGCGGCAAGCAATTCAATGAACTCGCAAATCGAGCGCGTTGAATGGCCAATGGTGAAAAACGTTAGAGCCATTCATGCCACCGCATTATAAGATTCGCCGCCAAGCGATTAGTCGAGGCGTTTCAGTACCGCAGCTCTGTGCAGGGCGACATGATCGGTTTTATCGCTCTTGATTTCATACTGCGGCTCATCCGGGCTGGCATGATGAACGTAACCTTTGTAGGTAACGTTACGCCGATGCACCTTGACAATTTTCCCACGAACCCGGCCAGCTTCCGAATTCCAACTTACATGATCGCCAACCTTGAGGGTCTTACTCATGGGTCAATCCAGTTACGCACGTCTGAGCCTCATCTCAGGCATATAGCCGAGCGGACTGCTTCCCAAGCTGCATACGAGGGTTTGGTTCCATTCGTCCGCTCCTATCGCAATGTCCGCTTTTGGGGGCAAAGCGGACATTATCGGTACGCCACCGACCTCGGTGCGTTGGGTCTGCTCGGCTGGCGGAGGAAACGGAAGCAAGCCGGAAACGATTTCTTGCCCGCCGGATAGCGATGAGCTGACCACTTTGTTTTTCTAATTACTCAATTCGATTTTCTAATTATGCAATTGCAACAGAAAAACTATTGCCGGTAGTTATATATACTTGTTAGTTTCTCCGCGTGGCGAGAAGACCGGTGGGGAGGCTTTGATGGGACGTTCTTTCCGAACATTATTGAAACTGCTTGCGGTGGGCGGGGCGGCCGTGTCGATTTCCAACGCCGCTCACGCGACGCTTGTGTACGACACCTCATTGGCCAGCCCGGGCTTTTATAACGGCTCGGGCAATCCGAACGAAGGGTTCACCGTCAATACTGTAGGCGGCATCGAACTCGGGCTTGGCGTCAACAACCGTTTCGTCGGTCCGGTCCATCCAACCTCCGCGAACGTCTACGATGTCGCCGTCGGATTTTCGACGGTCCCGCTTGCCAAATGGAATTTCGAATACTCGGTCAACTTAGGCAACTCTGGGTTTACACTCGGCCAGGTCAATACGCGCCTCACGATCAAGAACCTTGCGAATTTGGAGGCCTTCAGCTTCAACCCGTTTACGGTTCCAGACAATGCTCACTTCGACGGTACAACCACTCATAACGGCGGTGGTGCTTCGTCGACCGATATTGGATTCCAGAACAGCGAGAACCTTTCGTTCTTCCCCCTAAGTCCGGCCTTTGGCTGGGATCCGGCCGCGGGCGGCAGCTATCTCATCACGCTTGCTTTGGTGAATGAGGCTGGTGCCCCAATCTTTTCGGTCGACGAGCAGATAAACGCGACTCCCATACCAGCGACTCTCCCGCTCTTCGCCACCGGTATCGGCGCGTTAGGTCTGCTTGCACGGCGCCGGAAGCGGAAGCAAACCGCTTAATCATTTTGGTATGTGGCCGGGAAACCCTCGGGCGAAACGCTCGGGGGTTTTTTGTTGACGAGCGTGAACCGTTCACGATGTCTGCTTTTGGCACTTAGCGGACATGGGCTTGTGCGTTGCATATGTCCGCTTTTGACCCAAAGCGAACTAGCGGACGTTGCCAATCGAGTTTTTTATTGTGCTGTGCTTGGTCTTTATGACGTTCGAAACCGCAGTGTCAGCAGAGAATAAACGCCGGTGCCCCGCAAACCGCCAAGATAACTTCCGCATAAATTTCATCGGACGCTATCTTCCGTTGCTATAGAACTGTCCGCAAAAGGGATGTTACAAAGGCATGTGGCGCTGAGGTTTCTGGGGGATGACGAATGCTATCAAAAATGTTTTTTGGCGTGTCCGCTGCGGTCACGCTCTTGCTCGGTGCTTTTGCCCCTGCGGCGGCGAGCCCGATTGATGTGACCTATACGGTCTCGGGCTCGGCAGGCAATTGGCTTTATGACTTCTCTGTTACCAACAATCTTGGTGGAGCAAACCAAGTTTATATATTTGGAGTTAAGTTGGGCTCTGTTGCTATAGATGGGATTTCTGGCTCTCCATCTACTTGGATTGATTTAGGCGCGGCCACGTCAGTTCTCCCATTAAACAACGCAGGCCTTGGTGGATCGTCAATTGACTACTGGGACTATTGGCGGAATGGACACGCCAATTTTGATGACACTATTTCGTCCGGCCAGACCCTAAGCGGTTTTAAAGTTCTCGATACGTCTCAGACGCTATTCACCACTGCGGCGTGGTTTGCGTTTAGCTTAAATCAAACTGGTGCCTCGCCGACGACGGGTTGTTTCGACTGCAATAATGGTCAGAACCTTAATTTCCCAATGACTCAGTCGGGTTTTGAAAGCACCGCTTCCGCTACGCCCCTCCCAGCCGCCCTCCCACTCTTCAGCACCGGTCTCGGTGCGCTGGGTCTGCTTGGCTGGCGTAGAAAGCGGAGGAAAGCTGCTGCTTTCACGGTCGCCTGATAAATACTGATCGGGTTTCCGAGAGATTGCCGCGAGGCGGCCCTGCTATTTGCGCAGGCTACAGTGTGGATGTCCGCTTTTGGAGTAAAGCGGACATCGAATAGTGGCCAAATGTAATAACGATCAACGCCCCTTTCCCGGCCACGCCGTGCTTTGTATATTGATGAGGTGGGGGCTAGAGGGGCAATTTCAGAATTCAGCACTGGTTGTCATTCGCATTTTCGAATGACCTCGGACACTTTGTGTGGGCCGATCCCCTGAAGCCATGTTCTGATTGTTGATCAGGTGTGGGGCCACATGTCTGTTCGGGAAGGCGTATCTGACGCAATAAGATCCCGGCGCGTGATCGCGCGGACTCAGCGTCGAATTCTCGTCAACAAATTAGGCCGTAAACCCACTCTTGACGTGAACGATGTCAAAGCAATTGCATCCCGCGCCCTGGCAGAGTGTAAAGATGGAGTGGCTACCAAGAAGTGGCGTCGCGAAATAAACGAGCTTGATCGGTCTGCGAGTTTTTCAGAAGAAGCCCTCTGCCATTTTCAGGATCTGCAAGCACGACTTGGAATTTCGACGACTCGTCCAATTTTGCTTCCGCTCGACAACCGGCCTTTTTGGCATCGTACCGAACAACGATTCGCAAATTACCAATCGAGCGATAATCTTCCGACTGTCGTCGATGTGGCCATCATCGGAGCAGGCCTCACTGGCGCAGCCGCCGCCTACCGGTTGAAAGATGCAGAGCTGAAAGTTGTATTAATCGATCAGGGCGATCCCGCCGGCGAGGCGAGTGGGCGCAACGGTGGGAATTTCGAGTTACTTCCAGAAAATTCCGTAGGGACATACGAAGGTCTCGCACCCGGTCGCTTTAAGTTCATGAAAGTTCGCTACCCGCATGTCCCAGCGGAGGTCTTGCAAGCCGTAAGTGAGCGTCAAGCTTCACTAGTTTTAGGACTCGCACTCCGGAATCGCGATCTTCTGAAAGAGACGATATTCAAAGAAGGCATTTCTTGCGACTTTTCGCCGAAAGGCTGGCTGCACATTGCCGCTAGCGAAATTGAAGAGCAGGGCATCTGCGATGAGGTATCGCTCGCCGCCCAACATGGCCAACGGATCTCAATATGGTCGCGGGGAAAAATAGCCGCGGAGTTCGGGATAGAGGCTTCATTCCTCGGGCGATTTATCCCAGGCGACGGAACCTACCACCCATTCAAGTTTGTTTGTGGCCAGCTTAGTAGCGCATTACGCGACGGCATCAGTCTTTACACCAGAACAAAGGTAGTGCGGATCGACTCCGTGAATCCGAATGAGCACCGCGTTGTCACGGATCGGGGCACAATCTCAGCGCGACGCGTTATCGTCGCGACGAATGCATTCACTCCGGATCTGCTTCCGGAGCTCTCCGCTATCGAACCATATCAAAGTCAGATTTTGGTCACGGAACATGTCGTCGATAAAGCGCGGGGCCGGATTGTTACATCCGACAGTGGGCCTGTGTTTTTTAATCAACCGCGGCAAGGGGCCCGAAAGGGATGCGCTCCTTTGCTGATGGGAGGCGGCGCCGATCGCCCGATGAAGAACCCATCGTCACGTCGTCGTTCGCCAGCGGTTCATGAAGATCTTATGAAGCTTCGCGACAGCTTTTATCCTGAACTGATTGGCCGACCGCCCTCCGCAGAATGGATCGGGCCGATGGCATTCACACCCGATGGCCTACCGTGCATTGGTATTCTACGACCTGGGTTAATAGTCGCCGCGGGCTATAACGGATACGGTGGCAGTTATACAACCGCGGCGGGGCATGCGGCTGCCGAGATGGCGATTGCGGATCTGGTGCCGGAGTGGTTGCCAGAGGAGATATTTTCGCCGCGCAGGTTCCTTAGCGACGAACCGCTGTTTTTAACCGAGCGCAAGGGCCTATGGCGTGTTGCCGAATCTCTTAGCCGCCAAATTCAAAGCGTCAATCGACAACTTTCCGAAGCCTTGACCCTGCAACAGTCCACACCTGTTATTCCAAAGACAATCACTCAAAGCGTCGGCCCGCCCGGCGAAAGCACCGCGACGGATGGTACCGAAGCTGAATCTTTGAGAAAGTTTGCGTCCTTCAGCAAATTTTCTGTTGAAGAAATACGCCAGCTTTTGCGCCTCATGCGCCGCTGGGACTTACCGAAAGATAGCATCGTTTTCACCGAGGCCAGCCTTGGTGGCAGTTGCTTTGTGATACTCGCAGGGCAGGTCGACGTCAGTACCGCGAGCCGAGGCCAGCAACAGATTCTCGCGACATTAAATGCCGGGAGTGTGTTCGGCCAAATGAGTCTCATCGACAATGTTCCTCGCTCCGCGACATGCTCCATTCGGTCTAACGCTGTGTTGCTCGAAATTATGCGCGGACCTTGTGAAGAACTGCTTCGCGGCGGCTCAACTCTCGCCTTAAAACTCCTTGCCACATTAAACGAAGGCCTGATCATGGCTCTGCGTGGGGCCGATCTCAGGTTGATGCAGTTGGAAAAGGCCGAGCCATTAAAAGGTTCAGAAAAAGTATTGGCGCATTTTGAGAATGTTGGCGTTTGAAACCGTGGGCCTGAGATTCGGGCGCAGCGTGGCGGATCTGTTTGGCGGGCGCAGGAAACGGAAGAACGTCACCGCGCAATTGTTTTCAAGAGTTGCAGTAAAAAGGCCGCGCAAATCATTGCGCGGCCCGGCCCCGTCCCCTTGGTGGTCGGGAGGCAACGTGTGGCGCAGCTCCCAAGGTGGGCCAATATTTAGTGTGCGTCTTCACTATTAAGATTAGGTATGCGGGCAGGGAACCAATGGATGTCCCTCAGTGAACACTGATTTGGTCCATCTCCCATTTAGGGGGCGGCTTCGGGAACTTTACGGGAATGGTCGATTATGGCCTAAATTGACCTGAAAACCCGTTCGAATGGGCCTTAAGTCGTAGATCAATGCTGTGCGCTAATGGCGCCAGCGGTGGACTGTCGGCCTAACTTCGGTTGACCTGGTATGCGGCGAGGGGTATCTCTTTACTGTGGCGCGCTGGGGTTTCGGGGGTTTTTCGTGAAATCAGGTTCTGTTTTGCTTGGGGCCATCGGCTGGCAGCCGATGCTCATGGCGAAAGGTGTGCGTCATCGTGCGTATGCCAGCTTGGTCGCCGGTGCAGCTGCGGTTTGCCTCGCATCGCCAGCCTTCAGCACGACGCTCACCGATAATTATATTGGCGGAAAAGACAACGGAGGCTTCGGTGATGTCATCGGCGCCACCAACCCGTTCGGGATTACGAGCGTTGATGTCACGCGCCCTAACGCAAGCACTTTAAGTATCACGATCAATACATTTTATGCTGGGGCACCCGACAATCACAGTTCAGGCGCTCCCAACACCTTTGGTACGGGTTACGGGTCGTTGTTCTTGTCGACAGGGACCTGGACCACCTTTGGCGCAAGTTCAGTGGGCGACACTTATTCCTCCCACGTTGGTTTTTGGAATTATGCTGTCACCGTGAACGACAACAACGGAAGCCTGACCGGCGGACTATTTAGCACCGGCTCTACTGCAGGCGACGTCGCGCATACTTATAATTCGACGGGTGTCGTTCAGAACTACACCACCGGGAACGGTGGCAAGATCGAAATGGCAAACGTGGGCGGCAACCCGGTGAGCGCGCCTACTGCGGGTAATCCTGGTGATTATTTCCGTCAGGGCCAGGCCGTAAAGTACGACCCATTTTCTGGGCAGAATGCAGTCAATGGCACATCAGTCCTTGAATCGATTGTCGCTCCAAGTGGGGGAAATCCGGGCAAGATAATCTTTACACTTACCGATAATGGACTTTTCAATGGTCCCCTCGCTTTAGCGTGGGCGATGACATGCGGAAACGACGTGATCATTGCCGAATACATACCTACAGGCGGAGGCAATGAGGGCCAAACGCCTATTCCGGCAGCGCTTCCCCTGTTCGCAAGCGGACTTGGTGGGTTAGGCTTGCTCGGTTGGCGCAGGAAAAAGAAAGCAGCGGCACTCGCCGCGTAATCCAAAAACACCTCATCGAATTTCGGAGAGACCGCCGCGAGGCGGTTTTTCTGTTTGTGAGCGCGCAAACAAGGGCGGACATTGCACCTGATTTGCATCAGCTGGGGCAGCTGCGAAAGTAACCCAACTTTAGCTATCCGAACTGTACGATTTTTACCGTGGGGCTGGGGCAACCCGGTTTCCCATAGCTAATGTCGCGCGGCATTAGCTTTTGTGGCGGGGAACGGTGGGGTGGGGACCTAGTAGCGTACAAAGCTCCACCGTTCTTCACTGTCGGTGTTTTCGAGGAAAATAAAAGAGGGACCACTGCCTGTGGCAGAAACAGCGGCCCCTCCTACGCACAGCCGAATCGGGGATCGTGGGGACACGGGGATATTCGGCAGTTCGTGCCATTGAAACTAAGCGCATATTTCAAGTCATTCTGTGATGTGGATCACGCAGGCGGCTAGTCCGCGGGGACTAGGGTTGGGGCGCCGCGCAAAAAGCCCTGGTACGGGAAGGGATTTTGGGCGGTGGAACTTTGTCAGGCCAGCCGCGTTGACGCGCGGGCGGGCAGAACCGGATGATTCCCACACCCTCGTTCCTATTTTGACTCACCGGCATATTTGCGTCGGCCCCTTGTGATTTGGAAACAGAAAGCGATTGGGAGATGGGAATGCCCCGAATGCCCATTACACAGCTAAAAGCGAGCATACGGACAGCGCGACAGAAAAAAGAAAAATCGATCAACGCCCAGGACGAGATAGCACGATGGTTAGGCCGTCGATTAAAGGCGGCAATGGGTGGGGGTATGACAACCAAACGCGGATCGGCGCAGAAAACGGCTTAGCGGTCGAATAGAGATCCTGAAAAATATTTGACGCAGGTTGACACACAATTCGACCTTCCGGCGTGCCGGAACATCGATCGATATTAAAAGTTAGACGAAGAGCTAGACCGAGACGTAATTGCGCCCCAGAGCGATGAAAAAAACTTGACGGCAGTTAAAGTCGATTTAGGAGGAGTGGATGGCTAATAGCTCTTTGCTGGCCGTGGCTGCAGTTGCGATTGCCGCTTATGCAGGCGGATCGGCAGCTCGTGCGGCGACCATCCCGTACCCCAATCCTGGTACAATAAATCCTGTGGTTTATACTTTCACTGCCGCCACTTCGGGCGATATTGTGGGGACATTCTTTGGCTTCAATGCCGGAGATTCTGATGAAATAGAAATGCTTGTGAATGGGGTTGCTAGTCCAGCCGGTTTTGGATTCCTCAATCAGACGTCCACAGCCGGCGACACTTTTAATTTTGGCGCCGTTAACGCTGGCGATACGATAACTTTTCTCCTTCGGGACCTGACTTCGCACACTGATATATCATCTGTGCCGTCATTAAACGGCGATGGGCATCAACATATCTATTCGACGGATTTTGCTGGGAACGTTACGGTACCAGCTGGGACGTACGTGGCCTTCGAAGATTTGCTAGCGAGCCAAAATAGCGACTTTGACTATAATGACGACTCATTCGTGTTTTCTAATTTGGCGACCACGACAGATTCGACACCGATTCCGTCCACGCTTCCTCTTTTTGCTTCGGGGCTCGGACTAGTAGGTCTGCTCGCTGCACGGCGGAAGCGTAAGGGCAAACCCACTTGATCATTTCTAAATAATTCAAAGACCTTCGCAAGGCAGGCTTTTTAGGTCCGTTGACATTCACGAGAAAAGTTAAGGTTGATGTTTTAGATTAATGCATGAATGTCGTTGCGAGCTGCTTCAACTGAGATCATCTTCAAAAAGGACAGCAGTCCCCTGCTGTCTGAATCTCCAAGTGCAAAGCCGTCAGGCATGCCCCAATCGCCTGGCGGCTTTGCTTATAGCGGCTTCCGGAAATTCTCATGATTGAAGTTCTAGAGGCAGAACGTCGGGTTGCCGAATGCAATGCGCTTATCGAGCGCCAGCGCCGGGTCATTGAGGCGTTACGAGAAAAAGACGCAGATACGACTTCCGCGCAGATCGTTTTTGACAGTTTGTGTCTAAGCCTGTCGATGCTTGTAAAAGATAGGCATCGCCTTAGTGCCGCACGGAAAAATAGGGCTGCCTGAACTGCAAGGCGGGGGCCCGATTTTCAGAGGGTTTTCACGACTAAATTATTGAATGCAAATGTCAGGTAAGCCACACCCTGGCACGTTGTGTTCAGTAATCCTGTCCGGGTGAAATCCGGGCAGGATTACTTTTGGAACAGCGCGCGAGGCAATTACGGCAAAGACTTCGAGGTTCTAGTAAAGCAATGAGAACGCCAGATATCCGAGGAGGCTGGCCCAAGCGATTGTGAGGGGCAATCCAACAGCAACCACGATTGCCGCTATTATGTAACGTAAGGGAGGGTAGGGCGCGCTCGCTAAGACGGAGGTATTTTTTTTGTGTCCAAGTCGTGAGAGTTGTGTTCGCTCCATTTGCGCCTCCATTTGTTGTTTGTCGCTTTTTGCGCGCGGGAGGTTCACCAAAAGTCAGATCAAAAAAATCAACTCCGGGGGATCTGTTGTTAAGAAGCGGCGCACAATGGCGGCACGCCAAAGATGTTAAACAAGAATAATACGATCACAGGTAGTGATGTGGCAGAACGAACCGGGCCTGAAAATCAAAGGCAAAACTTTAGTGGGTAACGAGCGGACTGCTTCGGTATCGAAGCTAAGTTGGCGTCAAGAATGTTTTGGGCGCATACCTTCCGTCCGCTCATTCTGGACGCGACCTGTCTTTGCGGCCGTTCGTGGCCGCACGGGCGATGTTGAGCGGCGCGCTCTTGACGACCGTAACGCGTTGGCTGAACCCCGCGTCGCTGTAGCTCGCAACAAAACGATGCATGCCGATATGTGTGACCGACTGGTCGGCACGCGCCCAAAGTTCGCCTTTGCATAGATTCTGCCAGCGATAGCAAAACGCGAAATCGTCCATTAGCGGCGCGCCATTCGCGTCGATGTTGTCGAACGCCCGGATCATGCGATCGAGGTCTGCGGCAAGAGGAGATGTTTTTTTCGCGTTGATATCGTTGATATCCGGAATCAGCTTGAGCATGGTTGCTATCGCGGCACGCTGGATCAGCATGATCCCGGTCCCGCAACCCTCAACCTCCATGAAGCCCTTGAGACGGCGTGGCTGCCGGCCACGCAATGGGCGGACGATGAAATCATGTGCGCGCGCGATCGCCTGCGCAGGCTTTTCACCTTTCGCCGACAACTCCGCCAATTTCTCCAGATTGACCTGGCGTTTTGTATAAATGACTCCGACGACCGGCTTCTCGAGCGCAATCATATCGAAGATGAGCTGAGGCTCGAATCCCATGTCGGCGTCGACGAACAAAAGGTGCGTCGCGTCGCTTTTGTCATACCAATGCGTGAGGAGATAGTTGCGCGCTTCGCCAATATAGGCATAGGCAACGGTCGCGTGGCGCATCGTCCAGCTGCGCTGATGGATGGCGCGCTGAAGCCGCAGCATGCTCTGCACATAGGGGGTGTAGAACATTTCCCCGAAAGCTGGCGTGGCGACGGAAATCTTGATAGCGGCCATTTATGCCCCCGCAAATCCCGGATTCGTTCAGCACACCTTACGTCGGTTTTATACTTTCGTCGCCGCGAAAGCGGGTGCTTGGATTGTGGGGTGGGACCTTGAACCAGGCCTAGAGAGTTGATCCACGCAACCCAAAAGCAATGAGGTCGTTCCGTGAAGATTGCGGCACCTGTTCGGCTGAATCGCCGCCGGGGACAAATTTCTGTGTGCCGCCCTTCAGCACTTCGCTCATTGGCTGGATCTTTGCGGCATAGGGGACAGCGAGCAGCTTTACGCCCTGGTCATCGAGCGCGAAGAGGGGCGTGAACTGCCTCACTTCAGTATCCTCGACCGCTGTGGCCCAACGATTGTCGAGGATGTACCAGCGGCCATCGTTACGTGCGGCGAGGATCGCGTGGTCCATGCGGGCAATATTGTCATGCACCAGCAGTACCCGCAGCTGGGATGCAGGTACTCCTGCGGCACGCAGCGCTACATATTTTGCGATTGCAAAATCTTCGCAGTCGCCAAAACCGGTGTTGAATGAGCCGGTGTCGTTTGCGGCAAGCGGCGGCGACCATACGTCGGCTACGCCCCATTGCATCATATCACTCTTGTAGTGAATCGCGGCATTCACGCGCTGGTTCACCAGGTCAAATCGCGCACGGCCGTTCTGTTCACGCGCATCATTGATAATGGCACTCAGGCGTGCGGCGGCTGGCGAACAACGTTGTGCGTTCATGATGCAACGCATCAGCGCCGGCTCTTCAGCGCGAACCTCGTCCGCAACCTTTCGCCACTTCGTCCAAAGTTGTCCATCGGGAGCCGCAGAGGTGAAGAGGCCAAAAGGTCCATCGCCTTTGCTGCCGCCGGGCGGGACGGTGCCGATATCGGATGCCACATCGCCCGGCTCGGCCGACGCCAAACGAATGGAATTGTCCAGCTGCGAGCCGCCGCTGCGCTTAGCCATGACCTCGTTGATGGTGAAGAATTGAGCCGGCGCGGGCGCCGGTAATGTCGACATGAGTGGTGCGATATTCGCAGCTGGCGGTACGGCACTTGCTGGCGCCTGAACAGTGGCCGGCGTAGCGGTAGCCGGCGTGGCGAGCGCAATTACAAATGACTTGGGGGCGACCGCAGGCTTGTCAGCAATCGCAACCGCAGCGAACGAGATTGCATTATCCGGAGTCGCGTCGGCATCGACGGCTGCAGACGCCGTGATGAATCCGAGAGACAGCAAGACAGGCAGCCAACCGGCGGCGCCACGCGCCCGAACCTTCGCACCCATGTTCAACACCCCGTTCCGGGGCGTTGATCGGCTTTGTTGAGAAAGCCGCTCGCTCCGGATTTTTTACGGAGCTAGCGATACGTCCGGGCCTGCTTCGGCCCGGTTAAATTAGGCGTGGAAGAGGGATAACATCGAATTCAGCGTGAAGGTACGCGATCCGAATCTTCTAAAATTGAACCAACTAAAATTGAGATATCTAAAAATTGAAATATCTCAATTACCGTTCCCTTAAGGCCTCTTCGCTCAGCATTCTCGCGGGTTTCACGAGATAATCGAGCACCGACTTTTGACCGGTCAAAACCTCAACCGTGGCCACCATGCCCGGGATAATGGGCAGGGGATGGTCCTGCGGCCCGAGGTAGTTTTTGTCCGTTCGCACAATGACACGATAGAAGCTCTCGGGCTTGTCGCCAGTCTTCGACTTGTCCTCGATGATTGTGTCCGCGCTGATGCGTTCGACCTTGCCTTTGAGTGAGCCGAAGACCGACGAGTCATAGGCCGTCAGCTTCACGACGGCATCCTGATTCGGTCGGATAAAGGCGATGTCCTGTGGGCGGAGGCGGGCCTCGACCAGCAGCGTATCGTCGAGCGGAACGATATCCATCAGGTCTGCGCCCGGTTGGATGACAGCACCAACCGTTGTCACATTGACCTTATTGATAATTCCATAGACAGGCGACCGCAGTTCAGTCCGTCGCACGCGATCCTCGGCGGATTTGATCGTTTCGTCGAGAACTGCGATCTGACCAGCTAGGTCGGCGGACTGGCGCTGCAGGCGCAACATTTCGATTTCGGGCACAACCTTCTGCTCGTAGAGCTTGCGCGTGAGCTCAACTTCGCGGCTTAGCAGTTTCAGGCTGTTGGCACCGGCGTCGCGTTTTGCGCGAGCTTCGCCGAGGTCCGCGGAAAATTTCGTGTTGTTAATGCGAACCAGCACCTGACCCTTTTGGACAGTATCGCCTTCCTGAACCGAAATGTCCTCGATTAGACCGCCTTCGAGCGACTGGAGGACCTGCATCTGACGGGAGGGAATGACGCGACCTTGGCCGCGTTTGACTTCGTCGAGAATGGCAAAGTGGGCCCAGGTGGTGCCGCTGACCAGGAGCAGAACCATCGCTGCAAGAAGCATACGGGACGTGCGCGGCGTTCTCAGCTCCGCGGCCGCGCGTACCTGGTTGGCAAAAGTGAAATCAGATTCACGCAACGGTCTTCACTCCCTTTGCGGCGACGATCGGGTCGGCAACCTTGGTCGGACCGCCGCGAAGCATCGCGATGACCTTGTCACGCGGGCCGTCGGCAACCAGCTTGCCGCGATCGAACAACAGAATCCGATCGACCGATGAAAGGAGCGACAACCGGTGTGTCGAAATCATGATTGTGAGATTTTCCGCGGCCACCGCCTTCAGGCGTTCGATGAATTCAGCCTCGCTGCGCACGTCGAAGTGGGCCGTTGGCTCATCAAGGAACAATATCTTCGGGCGTCGAATGAGTGCGCGTGCGAGGCCGATGGCCTGCTTCTGTCCACCTGACAGACTGCGGCCACCCTCGGCGATCGGCATGTCGTAGCCCAACGGGTGGCCGGCAATGAAACTTTCCACGCCGGCAAGGCGTGCGGCAGCGAGAACCTCTTCGTCGGTAGCGTTGGGCTTACCGAATGCGATGTTGTCTCGGATCTTGCCAAAGAAGAGGTCGGTATCCTGCAGCACAAATCCGACACCGGTGCGCAAGTCGGCAGGGTCGTATTGGCGTGCGTCGACGTCATCGACGCAAACCTTTCCGTCGAGCGGCTCGTAGAAGCCGGCGAGCAGGCGACCGACCGTCGTTTTTCCCGATCCAACGCGCCCAATAATTCCAATTCGTTCACCGCCTTCAACCCTGAACGAGACTTTATCCAGAGCGTTTTCGTTCGCGCCCGGATAGCGGAATGAGACATTATCAAACGTGACGCTGCCTTTTTCGACGCGGCGCGCAACGTAGGCGCGCTCCGCCGGGCGTTCGCGCTCAAGGTTCATGACGCGGTCAATCGCCTTGAGTGTGATGAACGTCTGTGCGGCGCGTGTGATAACGGTTGCGATTCCGGCGATGGGCGAAAGCACGCGGCCCGACAACATCGTCGAAGCGACCAGCACGCCGACTGTGATTTTACCGTCGAGAATGAGAAATACGCCCACAATCACCATCAGCAGATAATTGAGCTGCTGCGCGGTGCTGGCGCTGGTCAGGGCGAGCGACGACCAGCGGTGCACGTCCTCGCCTGACCGGGCGGTGGCGGCGACAGAACGTTCCCATGCCGTCTGCATCCGCGCTTCGGCTGCCGTCGCGCGTACGGTTTCAATACCGGCGAGCGATTCGACCAGCACGCCGTGACGCGCCGCCGATTCAGCCTGCAGCTTGCGCATGGCTCGTTCGAGCGGCCACTGAATGCAAAAGCCTACGATAATCATCAGTGGCAGCATCAGCAGGGGGATCCACGCAAGGGCACCGCCGATCATGAAGAGGACAGCGATGAAGACGACTGCGAACAGGAGATCGGTCACCGACACCACGGTACCGGACGTGAAAAACTCACGAACCGAATCAAATTCGCGCATCTGGTTGGCCAGGATTCCGACGGAAGCTGGCCGCTGGGCCATTTTGATCGAGAGGACGTGTTCAAAGATGTTCGATGCCAGAACGACGTCGAGCTTCTTGCCGGTCATGTCGATAATCCGGCTGCGCACCATTCGCAGGACAAAATCGAAGATGACGGCGATGATCATGCCGATCGAGAGAGCGACGAGCGATGCGATCGCGCCGTTTGGTACCACGCGATCGTAAACGTTCATGATGAAAAGCGGACTGGCCAGCGCCAGCAGGTTTACGATCAGGGCTGCGGTCGCCACGTGACTGTAGTTTGACCAGAAACGGCGAACCACGGACCAGAACCAGTGCGCGCGCGGGAGGTCGCCGGCGGCAACCGCCCGCGCATCGGCCGTCGATGCGGGCCGCACAAGGAAAGCAAAGCCCAGGTATTCGTCGGACAGCTCGGAGAGGGGGCGCGATCGGGCCGGAGCGTTAGAGCTCGGGTCGATGACCGACGCGACATTGGTGTCGAAATCGATTTCCAGGAGGATGCGCGTTGTGCCGTCTCGCATAGAAAGTACGGCCGGGAGCACCAGTGCCGGGATTTCGGAAAGTCTGCGGCGCACGGTCTTGGCTTCGAGTCCAGCCTTTGTAGCGGCGCGCTCGAACAGAGGCGGCGGCAACCGGCCGTCCAAAATCGGCAGGCCGGCGAGCAGGGCCTCGCGGCTGATAGCACGGCCATGATGAGCCGCGAGAAACAGCAGCGCATCCGCGAGCGGGTCTCCATGGTGCTCGGATACAGCCGCAGCGGGCCTCGCTTTGGGGCGAGGACGTGTTGTGGTTTGCACAGTCAACGTTCGGTTCCTGGTTACCCCAGCCAATAGAGGCGATCGGAATTACTTCCTTGACCTAGGTCATTCCGCCTTGCCGGCAAGCTGAAGATAAATAGCATCAAACGCGGCCGAATGCCCGCGGAGCCGTCTTAAATTTAGTTTAAACCTTAAGAGCCGCGGGTGGTTTGACGGCAGGCAACAGCCACGACCCCCACGTTGGGGGCGTGAGGATTTACTATAAATTGCTGCGCGGCGCCCTTTTAGTCTGCCTTGGCGTCCTTGATTGGCCAATTTGGCATGTTGTGCAGCTGGCTCGGCGAAAACATGCTCGGCGCAGCATAACCCAAGCCCGAGTTCCCGTTGTCCGCGGTCTGCGGTCCCGATTTGTAGACCGGCGCTGCGAGTGTCGTCGCGGTCGGGTCCAGCCAACGATCCGAGAATCCGACCTTCGTTCCTGGAGAATTTGCCGATGCCTGGCTCGTTTCAGCCATCGGGGCAGGCGGGCGGTCGGGCATCCAGGGCGTCCAGCCCGAAATGCTTGGCGACGTGACGGGGCCAGCAACATTGAGCGGTTCGGGGCCCGGCTGCGGAACTCCGATCAGGATCGGCGCGATTTTAAGGGGGATCAGACCGAAGGTTCCCGGCACGAGCGGTTCGGCGTCGACCGGGTGCGGCGCGCGAATGTAGTCGAGCAGCTTGCCCATGGCGGCAAGCAGCTGATAGTCGGCGAAGATTGCAACGCTGCGTGCCGAGATCAACGAAACTTGTGCGTTAAACGTTGTGTTTTCCGCATTGAGCAGGTCGATGAGTGAACGCTGGCCCAGATCATATTCTTTCGAATACGCATTGATGACTTTGCCGGCAGCCTCGACCTGCGTTTGTAGCGCGACGATGCGGTCAGCTGTGATGGTGCGAGCGGCCCACGCCTTGTCGACGGACTCGTTGGCGTCGCGTTGCAGGCGCGCATGCGCCATTGTCGTCTGATTGTAGCGCTCGGCCGTTTCCACGCGCTTCCACGTGTCCTGGCCACCGCGGAAGACGTCCCAGGTCGCAACGACCTTGAGGCTGCTTTCTGTGAAGTGCTGCGGGAATGAATCCGTGTCGTGCCCTTCGGTGCCGCGTGCTTCAAGCGCAACCGTCGGCATGAACGCGCCGGCCGCAGAATGGAAGGCCTCGCGCGCCGCGTCCGAATCTGCCTGCGCTGCCTTGATGGTCGGGTTATCGGTGAGTGTCACCGCCAGCACGTTATCTTTCGACCGCGGAAGTCCGGGTAGCCGTCCGGGACCACGCAGATTGTATGGCTCGATACCAATGACCTTGCGGAATTTGGCGCGCGCATCTTCAAGGCTGCGCCGGAATTCGGTCAGCGCGACTTCAGCGGCGTCGACGCGTTCGTTGGTCTGTTCAAGATCGCCTTGCCCGGCGCGGCCGCCTTTGAAGCGCTGTTGGACATTCCCCAAAATCGAGCGATGCGCCTTGACGTTTTCCTGCGCAAGCGCAACGAGGCGCGTGTAGCGGACGACATCGATATAAGCTTCCGACGCATCGAGAGCGATCAATTCGGAACGTTCATGCGTGCGTGCAGCGGCAGCGTCGACGCGAGCCGTCTGCCGCCAGACTTCGTGCAGCGACGTAAAACCATCGAACAACAACTGCCGGATGAAAATCGAGCCCTTCGCGCCGGCGACCCATTGGCCGTTGTTCAGTGTCGGAGCGATGCTTCCGAGCGGCTGCGTTGCCGGATTGTTGAGTTTTTCCGGGCCGGCTGAAGCCTCAAGCCGGACCTGCGGCAACAGCGTGCTTTGGGTCTGGCGCAGTTCCGCTTCGGTTGCGCGTCGGTTGGCAGCGGCTTCGCCGATGCTGGGGTTGGTCTGGACCGCCATACGCAAAGCGTCGTTGATCGTGAATGGTCCTGCAGTTGCTGCGCCGCCGACAACGCCGAGACAGCTCGCAAGCAACAACGACCGTAAAATACCGCCGTGACCCATCCCCGACCCCACTGACCACATAAATTGCGGATAAATCATAGCATTTCGCGGCTGAAACGCTACGGGACTCGGGCGCTCTCTCAACAGCCGAAGGCGCAAAGTGGCGATCTGTGGCAGAAAAGCCACGTCTTTTTGGGGGCAATAAAAATAGAAAGATCAGGGAGTTAGGTCGTTGGCCAGTTTAGTCCTGTTAACCAAAAATCTGCGACGTTTGGTTCTTTCAGGGGCCCGCCAGCAAACTTCCACACTCAGGGACGTCTTGTCCGCAGGAGGCGTCTGCCAACGGGTCCCTGATCGTTTTGAGCCCTAGATTCGGGAGCCCGGAGAGGATGTCGGCGGCCGAAGGGTCGCGGCCACTGGCGACGTGCTGGAAATGGCAATCGTGGTCTTCCACGCAGGGCCGGATTTCGCGCCAGATCGCCTCGGCGGAGACGGCGATCGCGACCGGACGACCCTGCCAGGCCTGGTTGCCGACATGGATGCCGGCGACCGAGTAGGACTGCTTGTCGGCGTTCGCCACCAGCAGCGGCCCACCGGAAAATCCCTCTGGCGCGTAACAATTGTCGAACAGGAGACCACCGTCGCTCGATCGACCGACGAACTGGCAGCCTTGATCGCCCGTCATCCTGTGCGGCCTTCGGCCGGAATATCCCGCCGACATGAGACTGATCTCGGGCGCTGCCCTGACGTCCGGCGCGATCGCAAGCGGCCGTGTGGGCATTCTCCGATCGCTGGACACCAGCATCAAGGCCCAGTCGCTGGCGAGTGTCTCGAAGGGCTTCAGCGGGTTATAGGAGCGGGGCACGTAGTAGGCCAGCACGCGCAAATGATCCGCGAAGTGTTCGCCTTCATAGCCCAAAATGAAGTGAAGCGATTCCGAGGGCAGGAATCGCCGCAGGGTGCGAAAGTACAGGCAATGCGCTGCCGTTAGTGCATAATTTTGCGAAATGAGAACGGCTGTGCAGGCCCCGAAGGCTCCGTTGTTGAGCTTTCCAATTGCCGACCAAGGATAATCCTTTGCTGCGATCATCAGCTCACTGGGTGGCTTTGCAACGGCGGGAGGATTTTGTTCGCCGGGCGCGGAGCCGATCATGAAAAGACCAGCGACGGCCACAGCGGCAATGCGTCGGCTCGTGGCCCGGCCGATTGCGGTCGCAGCCGGCGGATGCGGTAAATAATTAGTCTTGCTGCTCCAGCAAGCCATCGCAGCGCCCCAAAAGCTTTGCCAATTCCGCAAAGCTTCGCCCCAGCTCAAAATGCTGCTGTCTAACCGTTTCGTCGCCAACGCAAGTGACAAGGATGTCGCCGAACAGAACGCTTCGGCGGACAGGAATCGTGCTGTCTGAACGCGGCGGAATCTGCAGACCACTTTTCTTTGCAGAATGCTGATCAACCAAGTTACGAATACAACGCCCTACAGTTTCGCAAATGCGAAAGCGCGTACGTTAAGGCTATTTCCTTACGATAATTGTGAAATACAAATCTAGAATTCTCAATAGAGGTTATGCTCGCGCGTTCGGATGAAATAGGGAAAGACTTACGCCCAGGGTTTGCAGCGAGGTCAATTATGACCCTAAATAGCCACGCAGTTCTTCGAATACCAAATCTGAAACAGAAATCAGGTTGTTATGACAACTGGCATGTTTGGCCGGTGACCATTCCGAGGCGGTCAATTACAGGCCGACTTGTTTGGGGAACAGTAATGCGTCGGTGGGACGGGCGCAGATGGATCTATCGGAAATATTACGAGGCGATCGGTGGCATTCCACCGGAAATTTGTTGACCCGACGTAAGCGCCGGGTGAGAGCCCGTCTACCCCAGCGGTACACAATCAACTACACGAATGCGTTTAGCTATTCGTTTGATTTACGTGGTGCGACCTGCTGCGTAGCAATTTAATATCTTCGTCGACCATTTGCGTCACCAGTTCGTCAAACGATACACGATGACTCCAGCCGAGCTTGCGTCGTGCTTTTGAAGGATCGCCGACAAGAAAATCGACGTCTGTGGGTCGGAAATACCGCGGGTCGACTTCGATGAGTATCTTGCCGGTCGCGGCATCTATACCGCGCTCTGATTCATTCTTACCTTGCCACGCAACTTTTCTGCCGACACGCGCAAAGGCCTTTTCCACGAATTCTCTCACCGAGTGTGCTACGCCAGTCGCGAGAACATAGTCGTCGGGCTCGGGCTGTTGCAGCATCAGCCACATTCCTTCAACGTAATCGCGTGCGTGCCCCCAGTCGCGTCTGGCGTCGAGATTTCCTAAATAAAGTTTTTCCTGATACCCGCATTCGATGGCCGCAACGGCGCGCGTAATTTTACGCGTGACGAAAGTTTCGCCTCGAGTCGGCCCTTCATGATTGAAAAGGATCCCGTTCGATGCGTGAATTCCATATGCTTCGCGATAATTAACGGTGATCCAATACGCGTATAGCTTTGCGGAGGCGTATGGCGATCGAGGGTGAAATGGCGTCGATTCGTTCTGCGGTTCGGTGTACGCGCCACCATAGAGCTCCGAAGTTGAAGCCTGATAAAAGCGCACCCGATCTTCCATTCGTAAAATGCGGATGGCCTCAAGCAACCGCAGAGCACCGAGCCCATCTGCATTGGCCGTATAGTCTGAAGTCTCAAATGAGACTTTGACATGGCTTTGGGCGGCCAAATTATAGATTTCCGTCGGCTGTGTTTCTTGGACGATACGAATAAGGTTGGTGGCGTCCGTCATATCGCCGTAATGCATTAGAAAACGCACCTCGGCTTCATGACGGTCTTTATAGAGGTGATCGACGCGTCCGGTATTGAATGAGGACGAGCGTCTCACCACGCCATGAACAAGGTACCCTTTATTCAGCAGAAATTCTGCGAGATAGGCACCATCCTGGCCTGTTACGCCGGTGATTAATGCAACGGGAGTGGCCATTAACTTGAACTTTATTTGTCTGAGCGGGGCTTTTTGTGAATTGGGCCGATTTACTTTTAATCGCGTGAGTTAATACGCGCAATGAATGCACGGGTCTAATTTAAAGAAAAGTGCGGAGTATGAGGTGTCTTCTAACTACGCGGTCACGCGTCCTCCAGTGGACAGGAAGTCTGCATAAGCTCGCGTTAGCCCGTCGGCGAGGGTGATTTTGGAAGTCCAGCCAAGATTTTTTAATTTGGTGACGTTCAGAAGCTTCTGCGGCGCCCCATCTGGGCGCGAATTATCGTAGACAATGTTTCCATGATAGCCGACGATTTCTGCGATCATGCGGGCGAAAGCATCTATTGTGACATCATAGCCGGTACCAATATTTACGAATCCAGAATCGGAATAATTCTTCATAACGAAGACGCAGGCATCGGCGGCGTCATCAGCGGACATGAATTCGCGGCGTGGCTTGCCAGAACCCCACACCGTGACTGTGGGTGCATCGGTCATTTTGGCCTCGTGAAAGCGGCGTATGAGAGCCGCCGGCACATGACTGTTCAAGGCGTGATAGTTGTCATTCGGTCCATAGAGATTGGTAGGCATAACTGAGACAAAGTCGTCTCCGTGCTGCTTTCGATATGCTTCACATAGTTTGATTGCCGCGATTTTAGCGATTGCATACCACTCATTCGTCGGCTCCAAGGGACCGGTGAGCAGCATATCTTCGCTCATCGGCTGTGTTACGAATTTTGGATAAATGCACGAGGAACCGATAGCGAGCAATTTTTTCACGCCAATCATATGCGCGCCGCGGATGATATTGAGTGCAATTGCAAGATTGTTCGCTATGAAGTCAGCAGGGTAAGTACTGTTGGCGTGAATGCCGCCCACGAGCCCTGCAGCGAGAAAGATTGCGTCGGGGAGCATTAGCTCCAACCATTTTTCGGTCGCATTTTGGTTGGTCAAATCCAGAGCTTCGCGCGCAGCTACCAAGATTTCGCAATTTTCACTAGCGAGCCGACGGACAATAGCCGAGCCCAGCAGGCCTCGATGGCCGGCGACGTAAATGCGCTTTCCACAAAGATCAAAAGGAAGGCTAGGCATCATCAGACCCTGAAAAATGTGTTCGCCCTAGTCGTCGTCCACTAGCCGCTGCAGATATCGCCCATACGCGGTCTTTTCATATTTCGGAATCAGCGCGCGCAAATGATCGAGGCTGATGAAGCCTTTCTGAAAGGCAATTTCCTCGAGACAAGCAATCTGCAGGCCCTGGCGATGCTGGATCGAGCGCACGAAATCTCCGGCGTCGAGCAGCGAGTCGTGCGTGCCGGTGTCGAGCCAGGCATAGCCGCGGCCGAGCTTCACGACGTGGAGTTTCTTGAGCTCCAGGTAGCGCCGGTTGACGTCGGTGATCTCGATTTCGCCGCGCGCGGACGGGCGCAAACCCGCCGCGATGTCGAGCACGGCGTTGTCGTAGAAATAAAGACCGGTGACCGCCCAATTGGACACAGGACGGACGGGCTTTTCGACGATGTCGGTAGCGGCACCGTTTTTGTCGAATGCGACGACGCCATATTGGCTGGGCTCGACCACGTGATAGGCGAAAATGGTGGCACCGTCCTTGCGGTCCATCGCCTGAGCGAGCTCGGCGCTCAGGCCGTGGCCGTAGAACACGTTGTCGCCGAGGATGAGCGCGACGCGATCATTGCCGACAAAGTCGCGACCAAGGATGAAAGCGTGGGCGAGCCCGATCGGCTTGTCTTGAATGACGTAAGAGAGCTTGATCCCCCAGGTGGCGCCGTCACCCAAGAGATGCTGGTAGAAGGGCAGATGCTCGCGCGTCGAAATCAGCAAAATGTCGCGGATGCCGGCGAGCATCAGCACCGACAGCGGATAGTAAATCATCGGTTTGTCGTAGACCGGCAGCAGCTGCTTGTTGATGACGAGCGTCGCGGGATAAAGCCGCGTGCCTGAGCCGCCGGCGAGAATGATGCCCTTCATGCCGCGCTGCCGTTTTTCAGAAGCTTAGCCATTGTTTCCTGCAAGCCGTCACGCCAGGGGCGTTGTTCAATGCCGAAGGCGCGGCCGATCGCGGCGCAATCCAGCCGGGTATCGGCCGGCCGCACGGCCGGTGTGGGATAGTCGATTGTCCGGATCGGCACAATCTGCGGCGCCCGGGCGAGCCGGGGGCCCGCCATTTCGACTATGGCGCGGGCGAATTCGCACCAGGTGGCCGCGCCGGCACCGGTGAAGTGATAAAGGCCGTTAGGGGCTTTTTGGGGCTCGCGGATGCAGCGCAGCGCGATATCCCGGCAGGCGGCCGCGATGTCGCGCCCGGCCGTGGGGCAGCCGCGCTGGTCATCGACGATGGTGAGGCGGTCGCGCTCGGCGGCCAGCCGCAGGATGGTCTTCACGAAATTTTGGCCGTGCGGGCTATAGACCCAAGCCGTGCGCAGGATCACGTGGCGCGAATTGCCGGCGGCGACCGCGCCCTCGCCGGCCAGCTTGCTCGCGCCATAAACATTGAGCGGCGCGGGGGCGTCGGTCTCGACGTAAGGCGCGTTCTTCTTGCCGTCGAAGACGTAGTCCGTGGAAATATGGATAAGCGGAATGGCGTGGCGCTCGGTCTCGGCGGCAAGATGCGCGGGCGCCTCGGCGTTGACGGCGAACGCGGTGGCCTGGTCGCTCTCGGCGCGGTCGACATTGGTGTAGCCGGCGGCGTTGATGACAGCATCCCACGGGGCGGCGGCGATCAGCTTTGTGATGGTCGCGGGGTCGGTGAGATCGTGGTCGGCGCGCGTGGGCGCGACCACATCGGTGCCCTTCGGGAAGGTGAGCGACTGGAATTCGCGGCCGACCTGGCCGGTGCCACCGAGAAGAAGCAGACGCATGGCGTTACGCGCCTTTGCTGGCGAGGCCGCGGCGGCGGGTCGCGTCATTTGCATCCGCGAGCGGCTGCCACCAGGGGCGGTTGTCGAGATACCACTGCACGGTGTGCGCGAGGCCGGATTCAAATGATTGCTTTGGCTTCCAGCCAAGTTCAGACGTGATCTTCGAACAGTCGATGGCGTAGCGGAAATCGTGGCCGGGCCGGTCGGCGACGAAGCTGATGAGATCGCGGTGCGAGGCTTTGTTGGCGCGCGGATGGAGCCCGTCCATGGCGTCGCAGATCGCGGTGACGACGTCGATGTTGCGGCGTTCGGCATTGCCGCCGATGTTGTAGGTCTCGCCAAGGCGGCCTTTTTCCAGCACGAGCGTGAGCGCCTCGGCGTGGTCATCGACATAGAGCCAGTCCCGCACATTTGCGCCGCGGCCGTAAACGGGGATCGGCTCGCCGGCGAGGCATTTGAGGATGGTGAGCGGGATCAGCTTCTCGACGAACTGGTGCGGGCCGTAATTGTTCGAGCAGTTGGTGAGGACGGTCGGCAGGCCGAATGTATGATGCCAGGCGCGGACCAGGTGGTCGGAGGCGGCCTTGGTGGCGGAATAAGGCGAGCGCGGGTCGTAACGGGTGGTCTCCAGGAATGGCGCATCGTCGTCGCCGAGCGCGCCGTAGACTTCATCGGTGGAGACGTGGTGGAAGCGTCCGTGCGAAGCGTCCGGACGCGTTTTGCGCCAGTGCGCGAGCGTGGCATCGAGCAGGGTATAGGTGCCGACAACATTGGTGGTGACGAAGTCCGCCGGTTGATCGATCGAGCGGTCGACGTGGCTCTCGGCGGCGAGATGCATCACGGCGTCCGGGTTGAAGTCGGCGAAGAGTTTCGCAACCGCCGCACGGTCGCAGATGTCGGTGCGGCTGAAGCGGTAGCGCGGATGTTTGTCGACGGCGGCGAGCGAGGTCAAGTTGCCGGCATAGGTCAGCTTGTCCAGCACAAGGACGTCGTGCTCCGTGCGGCTGATCAAATGGCGGACCAGCGCCGATCCGATGAAGCCCGCGCCGCCGGTGACAATAATTTTCATGGGACCGCCATTGCCGTCATTCTTGTGTGGGGATGGTCAACGCGCCGAGCGGATGGCCGTCATAGGGGAAGGGGCTCACGAGTTCGCGGAGCCGCGGCAGCTGACGGTCCTTATCGGACAAAATGATGTCATGGGCCGGCATCGGCCAGGGGAAGGCGACGTCGGGGTCGTCCCAGCGGATGCCGCTTTCCTGCGCGGGCGCGTAATAGTTTGAGACTTTGTAATTCACAGTGACGTCGTGTTCCAATGTCAGGAAGCCGTGCGCATAGCCCGCTGGGATAAAGAACTGACGTCCGGATTCCGCTGACAGTTCGATCGAGACATGATGTCCGTATGTCGGCGAGCCGCGTCGCACGTCGATGGCGACGTCGATGATGCGGCCGCGCAGCACGCTGATCAGCTTGGCCTGGTCGGCCGGTGGAGCCTGGAAGTGCATCCCGCGCAGCGTGCCGGCGCGGCGCGAGTACGACTGGTTCTCCTGCACAAAGCGGCAGGTGATGCCGAGGTCGCGCAGCCGCGTCTCGTGGAAGGTTTCGCTGAACCAGCCGCGGGAATCGAGATGTCGTTGCGGAACGATGATGCGGGGCTGGTTCATCAGGATGTCGGGATTGCTCATCAGGACGGGGGAAGCCAAATCTGGCAAGCTCATGGTATGGAAATATGGCGCACATTATAGCAGGCGCGCGGCCGCCCGGGTGTCCTTGCATCCTGAGGTTAATTTTCGCGGTTAGCGCGCAAGGTTCACGGGGGAGTGCCGCGTGCCGGGGCATATAAGCAAGCCTGCCATCGCCGGCTGGATCATCCTGATCCTCGGCACGATCCTCTGGATCTACGGATACTTTGTCACCGGCCACCCGCCGCTCATTGACTGGCAGGCGCGCACGCCGTGGTGGATTGCCGACTATTTACCGAACCTCGAATCCGAGATCGGGATGGCGCTGGTCTGGGCGAGCATGGTGCCGATGTATTGGCCGTCGCCGCGCTAACCGCGCGCCGCGCGGCGTCAGCGGTCGTGATCAGTCGAGCGAGCGGCCTTTGCGGGTGAGCCAATCGGCGGTACGCCACCAAAAGTCCGTTACTGTGCGGTGTGATGCCGCTTCGAATGGATCGCTGTAGCATTTCGCTCCGGCAGCGCCTGACATCCGGGCGACGGCATGGACCATTTTCGGGGTGCCAGCTGCGAAGATGATGTCTTGCGGCGTCAAGGCTGGAAGATGATCTGTCGGGCCGCCGTCGCGAACCGACTCCGTTAATTCCTGGGGCTCTGCGGTCACGGGAATAATCGTGACATTGGGAAAGAGCGCCAACCGGCAAAGCGCAGGGATCATGTACAATGACGCGATCCTGCGTGCGGCGACGATGAGCACGATTTCGCGTCGTGGCTCCATCTTGATCGCCGCCTCGGCGATTGACCAGATGGGCGCGAAGCCACTTCCGCTCGCGACCAACACCAGGCGCTGACCCTGAAAGGGCCTCAGATAAGCCGAACCGAACGGACCCTCGAGCTTGACTCGGTGTCCTGCGCGGATGCGCTTGCCGAGCATGGAGGATACACGGCCGTTGGGAACTCTGGTGATGTGGAAACGCATGAGCGCTTCGTCATAGGGCCAATCGAGTGGCGCCGTAGGGCTGAAGTAACGGGCGGGGAAGCCGCGAAACTGCACCGAATAGTACTGGCCGGGGATGTATTCAGGCGACCGGGGCACCTCGACGCAGACCTCACACACTTCAGCTGCCAGGGGGATCAGATCTGCAACGACGCCTTGCAGCGTCGCGGCCTCCGGCCCGTCTTCGACAGTGACCCGAAGATCAGACACGATACGCGACTGGCAGGCGTAGACTGCTTCCCCATCCGCCTTTCCCCCGAACACGCGGCCATCGAGCACACGCACTCGACAAGTGCCGCAATATCCTGACCGGCAGTCATATGGAATTTCAACGCCATTGAGGAGCGCAGCGTCGAGCAACAAGTCGCCGCGGCGCGCTGCAATTGCATTGCCGTTCACTTCCAGTCGGCAGATCTTGCCCACTATTCGACCTCCAGACGTATTGGGCGAACATGCCTTGTATGATTGATCTGGCTATGATCGAAAGCCGCCACTCGCAGCAAGGTGCCTGTTTCAATCGGCACGTCATAAGCGCTTCCTGTATTGAGCCGGCGCGTTACCTCGAGTGCCCATCGTCCGGCGGCCCATCGTCCAGCACAGCGAACATCGGCCCGATCGCCCGTGTAGTTGCCGGAGACAATGACTCCCGGAATAACGGTACCGATAGGAATCTTGGCGTTGAGTTCGCGCGAAAAGGGTGTCGATTCCTCTGCAGTCATGAACCATCGCGCGTCATTGCTCTCACCGTGATTTGGATCGAGGTCGATCTTCCCCAGCGCCGTCGCAGTGGCACCGACGTTCTTTGGAAGGCGGCGAGGATAAACGACCTTGCTATAAGCCTTCGGTTCGCCGGGCTCAAAATTGTCGGTGTAGCTAGCCGTTCCGGGATCGGCGGCGAACCCGCCGCGGTACGGGAATTTGCCTTCGGTCTGTTCGCTTGTGGCCTCGAGTGGTGGCCCGAAGTGATCATCGTCCACGAAACCGGCCGGGTTTGTGCTCGTGGCCTTCCATTCCCAGACATCGGCGAAGAGTCTGGGCTGTTCGGTGTAATGCAGGCCATGGCCTGAAAGAGTGCGCGGCTTTCCGGCCAGCGGCTCGGCGCTGGCATGAAACGTGTGATCCCCGGCTAAAGTCGCGTCAAGTTTGGTCAAAAGGACAGCGAATTTGTCTTCGCTATAGGCGTGCTCTTCCGCAGCCTCATATCCCTGGTGAAGAAGTTTCCAGCCATCGATTGTTTTCAATAAAGGGAGCTGTTTCAGCGAGCGCGTCGGATCGTTCCAGGCAAACAGAAAGTACACGCGCTGACCGTCGTGGACTCCGCGAATTTCTACCGTGGTTTCACCCTTGCCGTCGAAATTGTCGCCGTGACCGGTCAAGATATAAAGTGGTGAAGTCATACGCCACACCGGATCCGAAGTGTCGCCGTCAACGGTCGGGACGTCAGAGGCATCCACGCGGCGGATCCGCAGGCTTTGTGATGTCTGATCTTGAGCCGTCACCAGAAGAGAAGTCCCGACTATTGTCACCGCTAACGCGACCACGAAGGGATTGGATTGGAATACTGGACCATTTCGGCGCGCCCCAACGCCCGCTTGGCCTCGTCGAGGTGGAACCTGATCCACCATCGCAAATGGATGAGAGGCACTGGCGATGTCAGGGTCGGCCTGCAAACCTTTTGTGAATGAGGTCTGATATATCCTCTCCCCGGAAGAATTTTCCTCGATCAATTCCAGTAAATCCATCGGGTCAAATTCAACAGGTTGCGGCTGCAGTCGTGTTGGCCGAAGGATACGAATCAACTGAGGTGCGGCGCCGAGTTGCCAATGGACCAGCACATGGCCGACGGCACATCCGAGAATGAACCACATTCCAGACCAATGGAGAGTGATCGTGAGACTGTTGCCGTAGTCAAAGTACAACAGGGCGCCTGTTATCACCTCGCAGATCAAGGCGAGATAGAGCGTCCAGTAGAGTGCTACATTCACGGCCCCCCAATACGCTTGATGGCATCCGAACAAGCTGGCGAGGCGAACGCGATCAAGACGTATACGGCGCTTTAGACCCGCCAGCAGAACATAAACCGGATAAGCGAGCACAACCGCCACAAGCAGGAGCGCGGCCTGCATGTGAGTCGTCCACACCCACTGGCGTGGGAGGATAGAGTCGAAATTATTAATCCAGGTGTGATCCGGCGACTCGGCCGCGATCCTCAGTCCCGTGAGGACCGCGGCTACGAGTGCTACGACAAGCCCCCCGTGCAGGAAGACCGTACCGTAGTCGGTTTTACGATTGCGCGCACGTGTCACGATCCACCCCCCGCACTGCCTATTCGGCCGACCTTGATTCAACGTCCCGCCTTTTTCTATTCAGGCCTGGACGGTGAAATCTTTCTTCGCGTCTAAGGTGGCCTGTTCCTAACCCCACAGATGTTCAAAGTGATGAAGAGGGGCGTGCTCCGTTGGCTGCGGGCCTTGGTGTGCACCGGCATCGGCGGCGGCCGATGGACCGGCGGATGCGCCATTGCCATGCCCGTTCGACGCGCCAACTACGCCGTTATTGCCGTGGTTACCGGCGACCGGGACAACGTTGCCATGGTTCGGACTATTCGTGGCTGGCGGCAGCGCTACAAAGCCGGTGGTCGGATTGCCGCCGGCGTCGGTACCTGAGGCCAAGGTGGCCAGAGTTGGATCGTGATTGATGACGTTCAGGATTTGCGCCTCAATCTGATTGATCTGGCCATTGACCGGGGAAACCGCCGTCGGTGACGCGGTATCTATTCCGCCCACCAGGGCGGCTTCCTTTCCCAGGAGGGCGATGACCTGGTTAACATCGTGGAGGGCATGACCGGTAATCTCTTCATTGGTGATAGCGTTCTGCAAGCCGATTTTCGTCGCATTTAAATCATTGAGGATGGATTGCTGGTTGCCAGAGTAGACTCCACCAATGAGCTTGGTCATGGAGTCGTTGAAGACCAGCCCCGCAACGTTCACCGTGTCGATGTGATCCGGAATGCCGCCGTTGGGGGTGGGCACGAAGGGCTGTCCGTCCGCGCCAAGCCCGTTCGCCAGCATATTTCCCCGCACGTCATTGGCATTCGCCGACAGAACAGCTGCTGCGCCATTGACAAGATCCGCATTCCCGGTTTCGAGGCCGGTGATCAGTTCGCGCGACGCTGTCCCTTGAACACCATTAAGGGTGAACTCGTTGTTGAAACGGGCCGAAAATACTCCCCCCTGCGCCGCCGAATATTGATCGGCAGCGACCGAGAAATTGTGAATATCGGTTTCCAGCTGGGCAATTGCTGCTTTGTCGGCCCCGTTGGGGTCGTGACCGGCAAATCCCTGAGCGCGTGTGGCGAGATCATTTGAATCGGCAATGAATTTTAGAAGAGTACCCGTTTGCAAAGGGGTATCGGGGAACGGTGTCGGCGGCGTCAGGAGAAATGAGAATTGCTCAAAACCGGTGTGATTGCCCTGGTGCGCGAGCGCGGTCAGTTGTGGATCACTGGCTACGATATCTTGGATATCCCTGACGACATCGTTGATGAATTTGGGAGGGACATTGGCTTCCGTCCCGAATGATGCGATTTCCGTTTTCAGGAAATTCAGTTGATCAGCGATATTCTGGGCATGAACGAGGCTTATCGCCGGGTTTCCGGCGCCATCCAGATGGTTCAAGGCTCCGCTGTCTATAAGGGTTTGAAGTTGCGCCTGGACCGTGATGGTTTGGCTGAACAGCAACGCCTGATTCTGCGGTGTCACTCCGCCTTCTAATTCATTGTTTATCGAATTGTAGAGTGTGCCGATTTCGGCAAACGTCATTTGCGGCTGAGCAGGTGGTGTCGGAGTATGTGCGTGATTGTGATGCCGGTCGTAAGCCATGAGTTGCCTCCCACGTGAAAAATTGGAAAAAGAAGGAATTCAGAAGAGGAGTTCGCGACAAAACATTGTTCGTCAAGTTCGTGGCCGGTGTCCGACCGAAATGAGAACTTCGCTGACCAACACTGTGATCTTTCGTAGACGATTTGAAGGCGCTGCCGCTCTTGCTACCGTTGAATACCTCACGTGCTAATTTTTCCAGAAATAAATTATTCTTTGTTGCTTGAAAATATTTTGTCCCAGTTGAAATAATCTCAATCCTGTCGAAGTTTTGTCGCGATCGGTGCTCAACGTCTGTCGTCGCACGGCATAGAACGCGGCGTCGTGGTGGACGACGACGCCCCAAAATAAAAAACACGATGGGGGAGCATGCTGTCTCTAGACGGGGACGACCCGGTTGCAATTCAATTGCGCGCAAGCCGCCGTAGATTGGCGAGCGTGGCTGCGTTCAGCGGAGCGGTCAATCTGCTGACGCTTTCCGGTTCGCTTTACATGCTACAAGTGTACGATCGCGTAATCCCGAGCCACAACGTTGCAACGTTGATCGGGCTTTCGGTAATAGTGGTAGTCGCTTATTTGCTGCAAGGTTATTTCGACGCCCTGCGGGGTCGTATGCTGGCGCGGATCGGCGCTCTTTTCGACATTGGATTGCAACCGCGGATTCATTTCGCACTCGTTTCGCTGCCGCTGCGAGGAACAAAGCCAATCCTCTCTCTGCAGCCGCTCCGTGATCTCGACCAGGTGCGCGCATTTCTGTCAGGGGCCGGCCCGATAGCGTTTCTTGACATGCCGTGGATTCCGCTTTTTTTGGTTGCGCTGTTTCTCTTTCATCCGGCGATCGGCGTCATCGCGATTTGCGGAGCGGCGGCGATTGTCGCGCTGACTTTGCTGACCGAATACCGGTCGAGAAGCGCAGCGCAAGTGTCGATGGAGGGCAATGCTCAGCGGCAGGTCCTGGCAGATGCGCTGCGCCAGAACGCTGACGTTATCCGCGCCCTCGGCATGACAGGCCGCTTGGCGGCACGGTGGTCACTTACGAGCGAACATTACATCCTTCACAATACGCGACTGGCCGACCTTTACGCGAATCTTGGTGCCGCGGCCAAAGTCTTGCGCTTCATTCTGCAATCAGCGGTGCTCGGAGTCGGAGCCTATTTGGTGCTGATAGAGCAGGCCTCCGGAGGCATCATGATCGCCTCCTCAATCATGATGGGCCGCGCTCTGGCGCCGGTCGAAATCGCGCTGGCCAATTGGAAGCAACTCGTTGCGGCGCGAGAGGGGATCAGCCGCCTGCGCGAAATCCTCAAAGCGACTGCGGCGCCCGCAGCGCCGGCTGTCATTCTGCAGAGGCCCTGCCACAGCCTGACGGTTGAGGATCTCAGCGTCATGGTGCCTGGAACGCAAAAGACGGTCGTATCAAAATTGTCCTTTGGCCTGGGGGCAGGAACCGGGTTGGCGCTTCTGGGTGCCAGCGCTGCCGGAAAATCTTCGCTCGCGAAGGTGTTGGTGGGCATTTGGCCCGCTGCGACAGGCACGGTGCGCCTCGACGGCGCTGCAATTGATCGTTGGGATTCCGACGATCTCGGGCGACACATTGGTTATCTGCCCCAAGATGTTGCCCTGTTCGACGGGACCGCTGCGGCCAACATCGCGCGCTTTAACGAGGCGGCTACATCAACGGAAATTCTACAGGCTGCGCAGGTTGCCGGCGCTCACGAGATGATCTTGCGTCTGCCGGATGGCTATGACACCCGGCTCGGTGAACGAGGTACTTCGTTGTCGGCTGGACAGCGTCAGCGGATAGGTTTGGCGCGGGCTGTATTCGGCGGTCCCTTTCTGATCGTGCTCGACGAGCCAAACGCCAATCTTGATGCCGAAGGCGAGAATGCACTTGTCAGTGCGATTAAAACGCTGCGAGAGGCCCAGAGCATTGTCATTGTCGTTTCGCATCGAGCCAATGCGTTGGCAGCATTAAACCAGACAATGGTGATACATGACGGGCGATTAATTGCGTTTGGACCGTGTGAGGAGGTTTTTTCACGCGTCGCAGGTTCCACCGCGCCAAAGCAAAACCGCGCTTCGTACGCGGCTGTAGGTGCGGCGCGATGATCCATACATACGCTCCCGGCCGTTCGCAAATCCACGAGGCTAACAATGCTGCCGCTGCGTCGGTCGGTCTGCAAGGAGCTGCTCTTATTAGAGAGTTACGACGAGTCCAAATGTATCTTGAAAGCGAACGTTTCCGGGAGTGCGAGCGATTTCCGCACGCAGTGGATGTTCGGCCGGCTCATTCGGGCTCCGACCATGAGCGCAGCGTCGGAAGCAGGGCGCCTCCGAAGTCAGCCAATCGCGCGTTCGACAGTCTGCTCAATGTGCTGGGCCTCCGTCGGCGTAAGCCAATCTGTGCCGAGGGCAGCGCAAGGCTGCACGGCAAAACCCCACAAGCAACGCGGCCGCTGCGTCAGGAAGCGAACGTGCTATTTCATCCTTGGCCCAAGCAAAATCCTGAACGAAGGCCGTGTCCGTCATCCTCCACAAAGATGGAAAGCGGTCACTCGCGCCACGTAGGCGCCCAGCATTCCGCTGGAAAGGCACCACAAGTGTCTTTGCTTGATCGCATTGGTATTCGTTCGCCTGCAAAGGTCAGAAACGGGCTGCGGTCGGGCTTCGTGGCCAAGCTCGAAACTATGCGATCGATCCGTGCATTCGAGCGTCTCCGCGCAGCGTTTGCATTTTTGGTCAGTCGCGCGCGCGTTTGCGGATTGGAAGACGGGTCGGAGCCCGATCTCTCCGCGCGATTGGCACATACCTTTGAGGGCGAACTCAAAATAGGACTTCGCGTCCTGATCCTGGGTATTGGCATTCTCGGCGGCTGGTCTGTCTTGGTGCCACTTTCGAGCGCTGTCATCGTACCAGGCACGGTGGTGGTCGAATCAAACCTGAAGAAGATTCAGCATCCCACCGGCGGCGTGGTGGCGAATATTCCGGTCCGCGACGGCATGCACGTGAGTGCCGGTGATCTGCTGCTTCGTCTCGACGATACGCAACTGCGAGCTAACGCCCGGGTTCTTACACAGCAACTCGATCAGCTACGCGTGAGGCTGGCGCGGCTGATCGCCGAGCGGGACGGCATGGATGCGCCACAAATGCCGCACGAAATGGCCAGCCGGTCAAGCGATGATGATGTCAGTCGACTATGGGCTTCGGAAATCTTGTTGTTCAAAATTCGTGCCGCGGCGCGCCGGAATGCCAAGGAGCTCCTGCGCAGCCGTGTCGGACAGCTCAAAGAACAAATTTCAGGTCTCGACGCGCAAGTAAAATCGAAAGCGGATCAGCACGATTTGATCTCTAGCGAACTCGAGGGCGTGGAGGGCTTGTACCAGAAAGGCCTTGTGCCTCTGACGCGCAAGGCGTCCCTGCAGCGCGAGGCCGCCCGCCTTGATGGTGATCGCGGTCAAGCGGCTGCGGCGATTGCAGAGGCAAATTCAAAGATCAGTGAGGCAGAGTTACAGGCCGTCCGGATTGACCAGGATTTCCGTACTGAAGTCATGAAGGATCTGCGCGAGGCCCAAGACAAAGAGGCCGAACTTATTGAGAAGAGCGTCGCCGCGCAGGATTTGCTCAGACGCGTCGATTTGCGCGCGCCGATCAGCGGGATCGTTCATCAGCTCTTGGTCCACACCATTGGCGGTGTCGTGACGCCCGGCGAGGTTGCCATGGAGCTCGTCCCGGAATCGGACGAATTGCAGATCGAAGCCAAGCTTCCGCCCCAAGATATTGATCACGTGCACTCTGGGCAGGCGACCTATATCCGCTTTTCGGCATTCAATCAGCGCACCACGCCACAGTTTGAAGGAGTCGTATCCTATGTTTCGGCGGATTTGAGTCACGACCGGCAAGTCAATGCCAATGCAGCTTATTACACGGTCCGCGTGACGCTTCCGCCTAGCGAGCGCCGACGACTCGGCAGCTTACAACTGGTGTCCGGGATGCCGGTCGAGGTCTTCCTCCAGACCGGCAGTCGTACGATGATGAGTTATCTGCTTAAGCCGATCACTGAGCAGCTCCGGCGCACATTCAATTGATCGCCAAAGGTTTGGACTCGAATAGCGTGGCTACGAGGTTCGCGGATAACGCCAGTCCAATAGGGAGGTGCCTCCGCCACACCATTGCCAACAAAGCTGGCGAACTTCGCGGCCAAGTCACCAAATCGAGTAGCAAAATTTGATCAGAGAGTGCCGAGGTGCTCCGCGCGGCGTAGGTCCGTCTTTGGCGCTTTAACCGACAGGTCGGCTTGCCGATGTATTGGCCGTCGCGGGAATAACTGCGCCGTTTCGTTTAAGGCTGGCGCGCGTCGGAGTTTTTCACGCTCCGGCGTGATTCCAAGTACGCCCGCTTGAGCGAGTTCGACAGGCCGATGCCGGCGTCAAAGAGGGTGCCGCCCGGGTGCTCGCGGCAGTAGCTGAAGATCCAGTTCATCCAGTCGAGCGACTTGGTGCCCTGCGTGAAGTCGCTATCGACCGAAAGGTCGAAAAGATTCTGCGCTGAGAAAAACCCCTGCAGCCAGCCGACCACGGCCATATAGATCGCGCCGCGCTGCGGATGGCGGTAATCCAGCCGGATCACATTTTGCTCAGGGTCGTAGGTCAGTTTCTCCAGATCCAGGATGTCGGAGCAATTGCTGCGCTCAGGACCGATGACGACCGGATCGCGCTTCGGGATGTTGCTGCCTGCGGGCTCAGAGTGAACCCCGGCAACAGGTTGAGCGCAGAGCGCAACGAGTGCGATCCAGAAGATAAGTGTCCGCATGCCCGTCCCCAAGGCAGATGGCCGCTAGGTGCCAGACTAGAGCCGGGGCGGGCAGGGGCTGTGATGGCCGTCACAAAAACGCGGTTTGTGCAGTGCACCGCGATGCAGTATTACGCCAATTCGATTGGGCGACCTCGCCCATTGGGGTTCATTGGGGTGTCTTATGTCGGGCGTGCCCGAAGAACTATCCTTCACTTTTTTTCCTGAAAACTACCGCTGGTCGCACGGACTGCTGATCGGCCTGAACATGGCGCCGTGGGGCGGCGCCGAGATCGGCGAGGTCAACCGCATCGGGTTGCGCTTGAAAAAATGGGTCGGCGACGACGACGCCTGGTTCCGGGAATGGGCGCGCGAGGCGCGTAACGTCGAAGATCGCGGTCGAGACCTCATCGCCGGCGGGCGGCAAACAAGCGGCGCGCAATATCTGCAGCGCGCCAGCGCCTATTATCACGTTGGCGAACGTTTTCTGCAGCCGAAAAGCGAGGAAGGCCTGAGCGCCTACAAGCGTGGCGTTGAGTGCCTGCGCGATGCCGCCAATTTCATCAAGCGGCCGCGCCTGGAGCATGTCGAAATTCCTTATGATGGCTCGAGCCTTCCCGCAATCTATGTCCACGCCGAGCCGGCCAATCGCGGCGGCAAGGTGCCGGCCATGGTTTTTTTTGACGGGCTCGATGTCACCAAGGAGATTCAGTACCTCAAGGGCGTCGCTGATCTCGCGGCGCGTGGCATTGCCTGCCTGATCGTGGATGGCCCGGGCAATGGCGAAAGTATCCGCTTTCGAAATTTTTATCTGCGTCCGGATACCGAACACTATGCGACGCCGGCGTTTGACTATCTCGCAGCGCGTCCGGAGATCGATCCCAAGCGCATCGGCGTGATGGCGATCAGCCTCGGCGGGTACTATGCGCCGCGGGCGGCGGCGTTCGACCAGCGGTTTGCCTGCTGCCTCGCCTGGGGCGCGCAGTGGGACTACCAGAAAATCTGGTTGGACCGGTTTGAACGGCTGGCGCGCGCGGATACCCCGTCGCTGTCGGTGGCTTCGCACCACATCTTGTGGGTGCTCAATGCGTCATCCCAGGATGACGCGATCAAGCGCCTGGCGCCGTTCAAGCTCGACGGCGTGGTGCAGAAAATCACCTGCCCGTTCCTGATGCTGCACGGGGAGGGCGACGAACAGATCCCGCTCGCCGAAGCGCAGAAATGTTTCGACGCGGTGGGCTCAAAAAACAAAACGTTCAAGCTCTTCACCCGCGACGAAGGCGGCTATCACCACTGCCAGATCGACAACCAGAGCATCTGCTCAGCGTATATGTGGGACTGGCTGGAGCAGGTCCTCGCGCCGGCGCGATAACAGTCGTTATTGATCGATATGAATATTGTTGTTGCGCACGACTTCGCCCCAGCGCGCGACCTCGCCCTTCATGATCTTTCTTGCCGCGGCCACCGACTGTTCATCTTTGGGGTAGGGTTCAACGTCGGTCGCGGCCCAGATTTTCAGCAGCGCCGGGTCGGCGACAACATCTTGGATGGCGGCGTTGAGCTTGTTGACCACGGCCTCAGGCGTTCCGCTCGGCGCGAACAAAGCCTGCCAGAACTGAATTTCAAGCTTGGGGCCGAACACGCTGACAAAGCTTTCTGCGTTCGGAAGCTTGGGCGATTTGTCCTTCGCCGTGATGCCATAGGCGACCATTTGCCCAGCCGTGACCTGCGGTTCGACCGACTGTGGCGTTGCGAAGAACAGGTCGACGTGGTCGCCAAGGATGTCCTGCAATGCCGGCGCCGCACCGCGGTAGGGAATTTGATCGACCTGTACCTTGGCTTCCTGCGCGAGCAGCGTGGTGGCGAGATGACCGGTCGCGCCGTAGCCCGGGATGGCGGCTTTCAACGTGGTGGTCTTCATCAATTTGAGAAGCTCGGGGAGCGTCTTCGCCGGCAGGGTCTTGCGCCCGATCAGCACCAAAGGATTGCGATTGATGAAAATGACGGGCGTCAGATCCCTCTCGGTGTCGAACGGAAGCTTTTTATACAGCGTCACGTTCGCGGAAATCTGCAGGTTGTGCAGCAGCAGCGTGTAGCCATCGGGCGCCGCCTGCACGACCTTGTGGGTCGCGATGATGGTGCCGCCGCCGCTGACATTCTCGACGATGAAATTCTGCTTGAGCTTGTTGGTGAGCGCGGTCGCGACCTGGCGCGCGGCCTGGTCGGTCGGACCACCGGCCGGGTAAGGCACGATGATGGTGACCGGGCGGGTCGGATAGTCGTCCGCGTGGAGCGGAGCCGCGGCCGTGAAAAGGCCAACAACAGCCAGTGCGATTGCGACGGTGCGCGTCATCACAGTCTCCTCCCAGGTTCTCTATTTTCTTTGAGTCTACGCCGCTGGGATCACGGGCAACAAGAGGTATGGCTGCTGGCCGGCCGCGACATGCAGCGTGTTCCGGCAGTTGAATATGGCCGGCGGGCGGTCGTCTTTATCAATATGGAGGAAGGGCCCGACGCCTTTCATCGGATAAGGGGCGTTCGGGAGCGCAATATCCGTTCCGTCGACTTCATAGTCCCGGCCGCTCACCGTGAGCGCGAGCCGGTAGCCGGGCGGCACCACGATGCTGGTCGGCCAGATTTCGACATCGACTGCGACCGGTTCGCCGGGATTTAACGGCTGTGGCTCGTCGTGCGTGTGCCAGGGCCGGTAGGGTTTCGATAATTTCGGATCGAGCTTGCGATGCGATGCGCGCAACCAGCCCAACCCGACCGGTACGCGCGGGTCGTTGGACCCGATGAAAGTGACCTCCTTGCCGGCGGGATCAAAGACGCGGAGCGCCAGAAACAAGTCGGCGTCGGTGGTCTCCGATGAAATCCAGAGCCGGGCGGCGACCGGGCCCGTGATCTCGATACCCTTGGCCAGCGGCGGCGTGCTGAACGTCAGCCCGTCGCCGGTCGTTTCATATGTGAGGGTAGCCGCGACCGTGGGCGCCCCAGTTGTCAGAGCAAGGCCGTCGGGATGTAAAAAGTATTTTGTCCATTGCGTGCGCGCGAGCGGCCATTCGTTTTCGGCGCGCAACTCGAATTTCTCACCGGGATGGCGAATGTTGAGTGACACACGCGGCTGCTTGCTCCAGCCGGTGTCTTCGCCCTTGAGGAAATGTCCGAAGAAGCGTTTCTGCAGCGCCTCGCCGTAGCGGCTGTAGAAATGGGTGAAGTGCGTGTCGCCATGCACCTCGAGCCATTTCTGTTTGGAGCCCGCGCGCAGATAGCCTTCGAAATTTCCGCGGGTGTGGAGCCCCATGCCGCCCCAGTTGCCGGCGGAAAGCAGGGGGACTTCGATCTGCTCAAATTCAGCTGTTCGCGCTGCGTAATAATCGTCGTGCAGGCTCCGGCGCTTCGCTTCGCCGGGCGTGTCGGCGCAATTCCTGGCGAGTTCATCTGTCGATAGCGTCTCCGGCCCGGCCACCAATTCGCCGGTCACGACGCTTTTGGCGCCGCGCGTGCCGGCGCCGTGCTGCACGCTTGCCACCTGACGCGGGTGCCAGCTGTTGAGGAAATCGCACAGGATGCCGCCGTGGCGGCAGAGCTCACGATAGTAGTCGGACGAACCTTCCCAGATGCACATCGCGGCCAAATGTGGGGACTTGAAAGCGCCGACCTGCCACTGGTTCATCGCGTAGTAGGAAATACCGTTGATGCCGACCTTGCCGCTGCTCCAGCTTTGCGTGCCGGCCCACTCAATACATTGGTAGAGGTCCTGCGCTTCGCGCACCGACCACACATCGAGATAGCCGGGCGAGCGGCCCGCGCCGCGCGAATCGATGCGCAGGCAGGCATAGCCGTCCGGCACCCATTTCTCCGGGTCGACGAGCTCCCAGTTCTGATATTTGTTGCTCGAGCCTTGCAGAACTTCCGGCGCGGCCTTGGTCAGCCTCGCCCAGTTGCCCTTGTAGCCTTCCTGGAACGAAAGCCCCTTGGCATAGGGGCCATAACTCAAAATGACGGGATACGCACTGCCGCCGGGCGGCCGAAAAAGGTCGGCGCGCAGGACGACGCCGTCATCCATTGCAATCGGCACGTCCCAGTCGATCTGCATGCCGTCGCGGATTTCACTTTTTTCTGCGTTCATGAAACCGCTCTACGGTGGCGAGCCTTGTGGCCGATGCCGCTTCACCGCATCGGGGTTGGTTGAATCCACACCCATGTAGATTCCGCGCTCCCACGTTCGCTTGAGCGGGTCGGCGACCTTCAAGGACATTTTCCCAATCTTCTCGATTTCTATATCCACGGATTCGCCATCCTGCAGTGCCCCAAGCCCTTCGTGATTGGTGCCGCAGGCAATCAGGTCGCCGGAGTTCATGGTCATGACGGTGGTGGCGAATTCGATGAGCTCGGGCACGCGGTGTTCCATGTCATCGGTGTTGTAGTTGTGGCGCAACTGGCCGTTGTTCCAAAATCGCACGATCAGGTTGTTGGGGTCGTCGATTTCGTCAGCCGTTGCGATGCAAGGACCAATCGGTGCGAAGGTGTCGAAGGATTTTCCGAGCCAACTGGTCAGCGGGCTTGCCGGCCAGGTTCGTCGCCCTTGTTCGCGCGCTGAGACATCAATCATCGCGGTATAGCCGAACACCGCGTCCTTCCAGTTTTTTGCCTTCACCATCTTTGCCGGCCCCTTGATGACGAGGGCCAATTCGGCTTCGTGCATGAACATCCACGGCACGGTGAATTCGGGCAGCATGATCGTGTCGCCGGGCCCGATCACAGCGTCGGGATTCTTCATGAACATATTCAGGGGGCGGGGTTCACGCTGCGCATGCTCCCAGTAGTTGGCGATGCAGGCGAGAATCTTGCCTGGCCGCGGGAGCGGCGGCCGCAGGCGGACCTGGTCGAGCGGCACGACCGGACCGTCGCGTGTCAGCTTTTCAAGTGCGGGCCGCAGGGTCTCGAAGTCATCGATGATGCCCTGCATGGTCAGTTGCGGCGTGTAATGTTTTTTCACCGCCGCAGCGATGTTTACGACACCGCGTTCGGTGAGCGTGCCAGGCAAAAGATCGGCGCCCGGCGCGGTCTGAAATAATACAAGCTTCACGGGGGTTTCCTCGGCTGAACCGGTGAGGGCGAAGTCCACGCGTTTTTGACTCAGGTCAAAGACCTCGTGGGTGGGCGTGTCTATCTAGGAAGTGAGACTGTAGGGTGGATAATGCTATGTTCATTCCAATTGTTGCGGCAATAGTCTTCTTGATTGGCGCCGGTGGTCTCGTTTTATCGAGCCTTGCTCCGATTGTGGGAGACGGTTTTTTCAACTTCGCTGCGGTCTGTCTGGTGGCCGGCCCACTCATTTTCTTTTCCTATGTTATTTTTGGGCTGTTCCTGGAGTTCGTCGACGCCAACCGGCCGTCGCTCGGCAGCACGACTATTGCACTTGTGCAAGCGGCTTATGCTCCCGCTTCACCCGGTGAGTTCGCTTCCGAACAGATTCCGGAAGGACTGCGACGCGAGCGCAAAGGGCCACTGAATCCAAGCAGCGGGCGCGCCGCCAGAATCTGATTGCTGGGCAGGTTTTCGCTGGATTTGATTTTGCGCCAAAGAGCCCGTGCACGCAAAGCGGGCATTCCAAATATACGAAGCCGCCCGTGTGGGCGGCTTCGACGTCCAGCGTCTAAGGAATTGCGATGGAGTTACTTCAACTGGTTTGCGATGTAGTCGAACTTGGCGTTGAGGCTGGAGCCGATCGCATTCACAGCCGCGATAATGACAACCGAAATGCCGGCGGCAATTAGGCCGTATTCGATTGCGGTCGCTCCCGATTCATCTTTGAAAAACGCAACAACTTTGGACATGTGAGGACTCCCAGCTCGGTCTCGTGATTTGGATAATGCTACCTCTCGAGGATTAATGAGAGTTCCAGTGGACCCGAAGAAATGGGTTACTTCGTCTTAAGATTATATTTCCGCCGTGAAATCTCGCCGAAATCGCACAAAACGGCTGTCGATCAATCGCCCGGAAACTGGTTTCTCGAATACCCCACTTCGGCTACAGAAATTAAAATGCATCTATAACTTCGTTCATTTGCATAAGTAAGCGTTGGAACAAATCGACTAGAGATGCCCCCGCGGACGGGGTCTTCCCAACGAGGTCTGAGATGCTTTCGCGTACTGTGAAGCTTGCGTTGATTGTTATTGGCACTGTTACTTTGATTGCGAACCCGGCTTTTGCCCGCACCGCCCAGAAGCGCGTCGTGGCGAACGAAGCCTTCGCGTCTGTTTCTGAAATGCCAGGCTCGCTCGGCGGCGTTTATGTCGTCGTCGGCTGGGATGGGCGCGTCGCCGGCGCAGATCCGGACCGCAATATCCGCTTCCAGTTGATGCGCGATGCCTTCGCGAACGAAAACTAATCTTTGCATCTGCAACGCAAGAAGACCCCGCGCGGGTCTTCTTGCGTTTTCGTTTCAGGGTTGAAAAACGGCCCCAATTACAGACAAATCCCGTTGATCCGCGTGAATTTCGATGTCGATAACGGCGGATATTTACGCCGATTTTGTCCCTGAACGGGTGTTCGACGTCGCGGCGCCTGATAGACTGCTTGCAAGGGCGCGACAAAACAGAAATTCACCGAACCCAAGGAGGAAAAAATGATCAGGCTTTCGTCCCTTGCATTGATCCTCGGAATCACCTTCGCGGGCATCGCCAGCGTTCAGGCCATGCCGGCTGCACCACTCGATCAGGTGCAATCCGGAATCACCGTCCCAGTGGCGGGCGGCTGCGGCGCCGGCTGGCATCGTGGTCCGGGCGGCGGCTGCCGCCGCAACGGCTACTACGGCGGCGTTTACGTCGGTGGAGCGCCTGTGGTGGTCGCGCCGGGACCCATCGTGGTTGCGCCGGCGCCCTGTGGCGGCCGCGGCACGCACCGCGTCTGCAACCCATATCGTTGCTGGCGCGTCTGCAACTGAGCGGACGCCTCAATCGATAGATCAGTTTGTTGAAGCTCGGCCGCCGCAAAAGTGGCCGAGTTTTTTGTGGCTTCTGAAGAAGCAGAGGCCACGTTCATCAAAGTGTCCGCTTTACACCTGAAAGCGGACATCAACCGGCGGCTTGGGGATGTCTGCTAAGTGCCTCGCGCCGAAGCCAGCAGGATGATCAGCGAGAAAATCAGCGAAGCGTGGGGAGCCGGTTTGACGTTGATGACCGGCGGATCAAGCGCCAAGGTGATCGCACAATACCACAAACGCGTTTCGCAAATCCAAGCGACTGAGCCGCACCAAGCGCTAGGGAACTCTATAACTAGATACGTGTTCTCCTGAGGTCGGGATTGGGAGAAAAGCATGCCAATTGTTTTTTGGCTGCTTGGCGCACCGGTAGGCTTCGTCTTGTAGTTTTTACACGTCATTTGAGCTCGTCGGCAGCGACCATCCTGAGACTCGTATAACGCCTTCAATCATCCAACCGCGCAGAGGAACACCAATGGCGAAAATGATGAGGACTGCGGAACGGGGCTTGCGCAAGCGAACAAACAAAATGCTTGCCAGCGCGACGAAACGCTACAGAAAATTCATGCGGCAGGCAGCCAAGGCGGCAAGTGACCATAAGCGCGAAGAGTATTTGGCTGCCGCACTCAGTGCTCTTGTTGTTACAGGCGTCGTTGCCAGCAAGCTGATGACTAACTTAAAGGCCCCGCGTTCTGCCAAGAGAAAACGTAAGACGAAGGTAAAATAATGGGCCCTCGCCGAGGGCCTTTTGGCTGCCCTCCTAAACGGCCGCTTTACCCCGGGAAGCGGACATTTTGAGTGGCGAGTGGCATGTCCGCTAAGTGCCAATCGCGGACATTCGTGAAGCGATCTGCGCGAAAGGAAATGCCGCTTCGTGGCGGTCTTTAAACCAGTGAATTTGGCTCATGCGGCATTGTGGATACGCAGGATTAAATGGAAGGGCGAAAAGACGTTTGGGATTGAGTATGGGGCCGAATGGGCAGGCTGTGCGCCTTCGTTTCGTAATCAAGACCATGTGCGCGGCAATAGCACACATGCCGGAGAACCTTTCTAGCCTCTCCACTCTTTTGGACTGTGACCACCTCAATACCCATCGGCACTGTCCTCTGGCACGCGAGGCAACGGACAATCTCCGTGCGATAGACGACTTCAGTGATATTGGGATCTTTAGTCGGAATTTTTCCAATTAGTTCACGCATCGCTCGCCTCCTGCCGGACCTTCACCAACATGGCCCACGCGACACGCCTAAAGGTCGTTGCTGGTCGGACCGACGACGTCCGCGTCGGTTCTCAGAACAAACGGCAGTCTCAAAGCAATAATTGCAGGTCTCGCATTTCCAGTGGTGACGCAGATTGTGCGCATCGCAGTATTCGGATGCTTCAGGCAAGAACAGCCGCGCGCCACATTTGGCGCAGCTGACAGGCGGGGTGTCTCCCAACATGGGGCAACTCTAAGTCTCGGCGATTTAAAGTGTGCCTGCTTAGGTCGATAGAATCTAAGTCGAAATCGACAAATCCCGACGTCAGACCCCAACACCAGTGCTTCTGCTGGCTTTGCGCCGGTTCACTGCGACCAGTTCGCTCGCGTGTTCGACGTATGTCCGCTTTACCCCGCGAAAGCGGAAATTGAAAGGTGGCTGAAATGTCCGCTAAGTGCCAGAAACGGACCTCGTGCCGATATCATATTCACTCGCCCTGAAGGGGCTCCGGGTCTAGGGTATTTGCGGGGTGCGAAACCACGGAGCCGAGCAATGTGCAGAATCGCTCGTCGAGCACGCCTGGTACGAGTCGCCTGTGTGGTACTGGCAATGACCGGGTTTGCGTTGTCCCTATCGACCGCGTCAGCGCAAAAATTTGAAATCAAGCCGGTCGCCGAGAAGAAGGTCCAGCACCTACCAGCCGGACCATTGTTCTGGCGGATCGACAATTTTCCAACGCTCGCGCAAGCGCAGGCGGCAGCGGGCCCGACCGGGCTTCCCGCCGAAGTGGCGGGCAAGGTGTGGCTCTTCACGCTGGGCCCTAGAGGTGGATCATCGACTCCAGGCGCCAGCAAAGTAGCTGAGATCGGACCGGTGCCCCCGATTGATGCGCCTGAGTATTTGCTGCGCATCAACAACACAGGTGGACCGCCGGGGGTCAAAACGCCGATCCATACGCATCCGGGCTCAGAAACATTCTATGTGCTGACCGGACAACTGAGCCAGACGAGCCCGCACGGCGCGAGCCATATCGATGCGGGACAAGCTACGCCCGGTCATGGGCCAGGCATACCAATGGAAGTTTCAAGCAGCGGCACAAGTGACCTGAATGCCTTGGTCATGTTTGTTGTAGATGCCACCAAGCCGTTCTCATCGCCGGCCACGATGCCTTGAGGCGGCGAGGCCCTCGTCCGCTTCGGGTCATCAGGGGACATCACGGCGATTCCAAATGACGTCCGCTTTACTCCGCTGTCCATCACAAACCGACCGTTTTTGGCCGATTTTCGCCGTTCGACCCGCCGCCATTAAGAGCCGGTTAAGCGGTTTGTACCATGGTTAAGCGGCCGTTAATTCCTGCGATTCGACGGCCTGGAGGAAAAGCGGCCGCACCCATGCGGCCGCGATGCAGCGATGACCATGCGCGCGGAAGAATTCAACGATCCATCCAACCGGCGCGGCTCGGCAAGGCGAAGTGCGCAGCCCGCCGAGCCGTCGTTTGACGCGCGCGCCTGGCCCGTGGTGGCGGCGCCTCAACAGCGTAACGTCAGCGCGCTTGAAGACATGATCGCAAAACAATCGGCGGAATTGAATCTGCGCTGCACGCAGGTGGCCGACCTGTACAATCTCCAGCAGCGGCAGGCGAACGAGCTGCAAGTTGCCTGCGAGGAGATCGACCGGCTGAGCAGCACGATCGCGGGCCTGCTGGAAAAAACCGTGCAGCAAGACGCCGACGCCGGGGAGGCGGCGAAACAGATCGCGCTTCTGGAAGCCGAAAAAGCGGCATTGCGGGCCCGGCTAGAGAAGGCACTCGCCGAATCCAGCGACCTCTCGCAACGGCTGCTCTCGGTCGAGACCGCATTCAACGACCGCGAAACATCGCTCGCGTCCGCCCTAGAAAAAATCGACTCGCTGAATTCCGAATTGATTGCAGCCTCCGCCGACACTTTCAAGATTGTCGCGGTCACCACCGGCGAAAAACAGCGCTATCGCAGCGAGCTCAACCAGCAGAAAGCGAGTTTCGAGGCCCGCATCAAAACCCTCGAGGCGACCGCGTCCGCGCAGGATACGCAGGTCAAGACGCTTGAAGAAGCGCGCACCCGACTGGCGCGGCGCGTCGAAATCCTCGAGACGCTGCGGAAAAGCGAGCGCGAGACAGCGGAATTCAAAATAAAGGAACTCACCGAAGAACTGCAGCGCGAGCGCCTGGGCCATTCAGCGGAACAGCGCGCATTTGCGGCGTTGCGTCAAGAAACGAACTCTCTTTTGCCGGTGCCGGTCGCGCAAAGTCAGAACGCCGGACTGGACTCGTTCGTAACCCACAACAGTGCCGCGTAGCGTCCGAGAAGCCGTCGCTTCGCGCGCTTCACATTCTCCGTAGCGTAAGGATCCCAGTTCAAACTTGTGCCGCGAGCAGCGGCCGGCCGTAACATTGAGGAGAGCACACGATGAACCGATTTAATCTCAGTATGGCTGCCTGTGCGTTGGCTTTCGTTGCGGCGTCGCCGGCCACTGCGGCCGACATGCCCGGCGGCTACCGGCCCGCTTATGTCGCGCCGGCCGCCGGCTGGAGCGGTTTCTATGCCGGTCTCAATGGTGCCTATGGCTGGGGCCAGAGCGACTGGAGCGGTGGCGCCACCGGCTCGAATAGCCCGGCGGGCGGCCTGTTCGGCGCGACACTCGGCTTCAACGTGCAATCCGGCGCCTTCGTGTTTGGTGCCGAAGGTGACATCGACGGCAACTGGATGCGCGATTCAAACAGCACCGGAACGGGCTTCTGCAGTTCGCCCGGCTGCGGAATCCAGACCAGCTGGTATGCGACGACGCGTGGCCGTATTGGTTACGCCTTCGATCGCGCATTATTTTACGGCACCGCGGGTGCAGCTTTCGGCGACCTCCAGATGATGGCGAACGGTGGAAGTGTCACCGCGGACAGAGTGGGCTGGACTGCCGGCGTCGGTCTTGAATATGCGTTCCTCGGCCCCTGGTCGGCGAAAATCGAGTATCTCTACGCCGACCTCGGCAGCGCAACGTGCGGCGCCGCCGTCTGCGGCACCAACACCACGGTGAGTTTCACAACGAATATCATCCGCCTCGGCGTCAACTATCGATTCTGGTAACTCGCGGCACAAATTTCGAGCGCACAAAAGAACCCTGGCGACGCCGCCAGGGTTTTTCATTGCAACGTTGGAATACAGATCATCGTGCGAGTTAGCGGGCGGCGATACGCTCGTGTGCCTTCCAAAGCGACGTCACCATCCAGCCGATCGAGATGCCGACGAAGGCACCGGCGATGACGTCGCTCAAAAAATGATAGTTGGCCCCGATCAGGCCGATGGCAGCGGCCAGGCCCGCGAGAGCGTACAACACACGCGCCGCCGGATAAAACAGCCACAGCACCGAGATGACCGCGCAAGTGACAGCCATGTGGCCTGACGGGAACGATGCATACTCCGGGCCGCCACTAAAAAAATTAAATCCATAGATGCCGTCGCGAAGGAACGATGGATTGTTATGAATCCAGGTGTCGGGCCATGTTCGTCCAAAAACAAATTTGAGTTGCGCTTTTGTCGCTTCGGCAACGATCAAACTGATGCTGCAAAGGAGCGCACAGTTCTGAAAACGCGACAGCCGGCGGCCCGAGAGATTCCAAAGACCCAGGCCGACGAAGGTGATGACGGCCAAGGGCACAAAGGGATCCGGAAGGTGTGTCAGCTTCGCGAACGATTCCGGATGAGCGACCGTCCTGTGAAAGAGCAGCGCGATAGGACGATCGAGGAACTGATATGAGATTGCGCAGGCGAGAGCGGTTCCCGCGAAACTCAGGATCCATTTTCGCAGCGCAATCATTGCATCGCCTGCCGACTACGGCACATTTCAGCCAGGTTCTGGCTAGCGCAATCCGCTCGCTGTCGCCAATGGAAAAGCAAAAGACCGCTGCGATATTTAATTCGCAGCGGTCCTAGGTGACGGATGTCCTAATCACCAACGGCAGATTCTGCGGCCGTGGTGCCACCAACAATGACGGTGACGATGGTAGCCGTAGTAGTGAACAGGCGCGCGCGAATCGATGGCGGTAGCCGCTTTGCCGAGTGAACCCGCCGGGGCGGCGGAAGCACCAGACATCGGGGCTAGCGCAAGAAGCCCGCCGCAAACTGCGGCAGCAACAAGTGTCAGTTTCATTTTGCTCACGAACGTTTCCTCCAGAGATGCGCCCTTAGCGCGATACTGCCGAAGGTTTCAGGCTATACTGGGTCAATTCGCTGAACTTCTGTTCAGATTACCAAATGTTTAGCTGCGCTTGCCCGGTGTGAACGAGCTATCTTCTTGGCGCGAACACCTGCATATTACGGGGATGAGCAAATCTCCCCGAGTTATTTTTAAGCCCGAGCGCATTGCGGAGGGTGACTGGCAGATCCAGGCACACTGTCCTGACGCCGAAATTGCCTACGTCAAAGGCTTCCAGGACAAGGTGGCCATCGATGAATGGCTGGCAGGTGACGGCAAGATCAAATGGCTGCGGGCGCGAGGATACGCGAAATGACCGCCTGCCAGGCCGGCCGGCGCCACGTCGCGTGAACACCTCACGCCCATCAGACGATGACCACCATGGCGCTTGTGCTCCGCATCGAAGGTTATGCCATCGTATCCGAGGACGGCATGCTCGCGAACGCGGCAGGGGTCATGCCGGACTCGCTCAAGTTTGAAGCCGATCAGATCTTCTTCGAACACGGTCTTGATGGTGTCGATGTCGTGGTGCATGGGCGCCACTCCCATGAAAACCAACGGCGCTCGGATTTGCGGCGGCGATTGATTTTGACTCATTCAATTCCGGCGATAGCGGCAGACCCCTCGAATAAGAAGGCACTGTTCTGGAATCCCGCCGGAGCTTCGCTGGACCAGGCCATGGTTGTACTCGGTGTGCCAGGTGGCAGCGTTGGCATTATCGGCGGGACCGAAGTATTCGGACTATTTCTGGACCGGTATACGGATTTCTATTTGTCGCGCGCGCCCGGCGTGCATTTGCCCGGCGGCCGCCCGGTGTTTCCCGAGGTGCCGGCACAAACGCCAGAGCAAGTGCTCGCGCAGCATGGCCTTGAGTCCGGGCAACGACAGATCCTTGATAAGGAAAAAGGTTTGGCTGTCGTCGATTGGCGCCGTCGCTAAGGTCCCAAACCAGTTAGCATGCCTGCGTTCAAGAATAATTCAGACGCCACTTCGACCTGAAAACCAGCTTCAGTTGGCAAGACGGGTTGCTCCGAATTTAGACGTACTAACCTGAACTCCCGTTTGGATGCGTCTGCTCCCACAGCACTCGCGCGGCCGGAAGTACATCAATGTTAACTCCTTTCCACCAACTAATTTCGTCCCCAGTCTGGTGCAATTGGCGATGATGGGTTCGGCACAGTGGCACCGTGAACTCATCACTGACTTTGAGGCCTAGCGCACGAGGTTGCGCAAAACGCAAATGATGCGGATCAGATGGACGGCGTCCGCAAACAAGACATGGTTGTGAGGCGACGAAGCGAAGATGCGACCTATCGCGGCGGCGCTTTGGTACGGGGAGGGTGAGGGCACTCTTATCTATTTTGCCGGGCACAAGAGGCGATGTGTCCGACGCGATGGATGGTGTCAATGGAATCGAAGCTGAAGGCTGATTGAGTTTCGAAATTTGTTGATGCGGAGGTGGGGTTTCATGGTGATCGCAAATACGCGACGGCTGCGAAATCGAAGTTGTATCGTCTCGATGAATATCAAAACGGGTTGGCTGCACAGCCGGTGACGGGGCTTTTGGAAACTGCGCGTGACCCGATGTTCGGCGTTGCCGGTACAGTTCGAGTCCAAAAGGTCTACCAAATGTCGCAAAAGCCCGTTTGGTACCATCTGTTTCTGCTGCTTTAAGCGCCATGTCGTGGACCTCACCAGCGGACGCCCCCCTACCTTCGCCGGATCCATGCCCTTCTCGAATGATGGTTGTACCCTTAGCCCGAACGGTGATGCGCACTTTGGCTGTGTAGACTGCGACAAACGTACCGCGATTTTCACGAGTTAACACACACCGGGCATCGAGCGTCTCACGGTTCCAGCCGTCAAAGCCAAAGATCCGATTGGCTTCCGAGATCGCGAACCACCCTTCAATGTAGCAAAGTTCGCGACCGTTGACCTCGCGGGTACGGATTTGCCGGCCGTCAAGATTGCGGCGCAGGGCAACGAGTTGTTTGGCCAGGAAGCCCATCAGCGCACCCTTACGCTCAAAATCGGCTCCGGATTGGTGAGGGCTACGCCTTCGATCTCGGATCCGGCCTTAAGTTCGCTCAATAATTCTTGCCGTTTTAGACGTGGATGGCCGGGCTGCCAGTAGGAGCTTGGTACCGCATCCTCATTGAGAACCTCCAACGAAGGAGTTCCCATGCGAATGGAGACCAAAAAGTCGGGTGCGGTAATTTTTTTTAAATCCAGGTCAATCATCACGTCTTTGGCGAGGTCGCGACGTTTGGTGGCGCGGTCCTGCAACCGTCCAAGACGGTCCTGCATTTCTGCAATTCGCCCCTGAAGACCGCTTGCCAGGGCTTCGTCGGCAAGCGCCGAACGGACAATGGCAATAATCATCTCATGGAGGTCGGTAATGCCTTCAACTGTATCTGCCAAGGTTTGGTCGTCGATTTCAGGGTCTGCACTCCGGATGCGTTCGCGAACCGAACGATAAGTCACGGCGGCCAATGCCAAGTTCATTATTTTCCTCCATAAATGACGATATAAAATATATGTAATAATAGATTTTATATGGTATGCCTGTCAATAGAATTTTTATGGAATTGTGAGAATCGATGATCATGGGCAACATGCTGTCCGTGATCACACCGGAACAGTGTAGGGCTGCGCGGGGTCTGCTCGCGTGGAGCCAACAGCAATTGGCGAATAGATCGCACGTGGGTGTTGTGACCGTGCACCAGCTTGAGGCTGGCATCAGCCGACCGCGTCGAGCAACTTTGGAAGTTATAAGACGAGCATTAGAGATAGCTGGCGTCGAGTTTATCGACGAAAATGGCGGCGGCCCCGGCGTGCGACTCAGCAAGCGTCAACGAATCAAAAAGCGATCCTAGCATTCGCCTTAGCGAAATATGCTGACGCCCCACGGTGAAGATTGAGTGGAAACTGAAGAAAGGCGCCTGGTTGAAACAAGCGCAATTGTTTCACCTATCAAATGCTGGCCACCAAACGAATCCCTTTCCGGAAGCGTCACAACGAAAAATAGGAGCTCGAGTCACCGGCTCGAAATGCAAGATGAACACCATAACTCGTCGCAGTGTTTTGGGGTCGTTAGCGCTTGGAAGCATTTACGCGAATTTCGAGCAGATCAAAGCCTCGCAGCCAAACGCGGCACAATGGGAAAAAGATAAAGAAATACGCTTTTCATTCGCTAGACAAAACGCGCTCACTAAGTCGGCTCACGTTGATTTCTGGTCAAGGCCGATTTGCCCAATAAGTTATGCAAATCAACTACCGTCAGAGCTCGGACGCGGCATGCTCTTTTATGGGCAAAGAGGCCAATTACAATCGAAAGAGCCCGCTGATTTGATGTCGCTTCAGACTCTAACAGAGTGCCTACGCACCAGAGTTAGCGGGAACGGCCAGGCGGCCCACGTCAAAACGACAGCCTTGATAGCTTTGGATAGCGAGTGGCCCAGTCGGTTCGGTCCCGATTGGGCAGATATATTGCCCGCATTGCGCGGTTGTTATGACAGGCTAATTGGTCATTACCACATCCCCCAGCGAGGATTTTATCACTGGAAGATCTCAATGACAAAAGCCGCGCCTGACGTTTCCAAATTTGAACGATTTTTCACCAACGCGGCTTCACAATGCGATGCGGTTGTTTTCACCAGCCAAAGCCTCATGGAAAATGACGTGCACCTGCCGGCGCGGGCTTCGACCGAACAGCTGTTGGGAGAGCTTATGCAGCGCTTTTCCCAAGTATTATTTCAAGACCAGATCGCCGGCCATGTTATTTCGACAGGCAACATCAAATGTCAGCCCAAAAGCCCACGAATGTACGCGTTGGGTAGCGCAGGCGCATGCAAGATATTTGCCCATGTCTATTCGGGCGATTTGGCTCGTCAACGAGAATTGACATTCGGCAGTTTCGGAAAACCTGTTCGGCGCCCTTTGGTCATCGGTCTTGGGCTCGACGAAAGATCTGCCGAAAGGTTTCTCACGCAAATCCGTGGCTCGAATATCATGTTCCTAAACGCGCAGAGCGCTTCGGAGCTAGATTGCGACGATGAGAACGCTGAGTGGCTTAAGTTTGTCACTTTGTGGCCGTTTGATCCCGATCATGAGCCGTGGCCCTGATTAGCGACAGGTCCAACTGCAAGTTCTCGCGGTGTGCTCAGTTGGCAAATTCTCTCGAGACTTGAGAACCTCGCAAGTTGGACGGCGAAATCGATAACGGCTCATCGTCTATCGCCGCGGGCCGGCGAGGAACAATGCCGTTTAGCGAGGACACCTCGCGACAACAATGCCAAGCCTCGTGATCGTTTCTACTTGGGGCCGGTCGACTGCTTCATCAGGACCGCTATAGCGAGTTTGAGCGCCAGGCGTCGGAGGTCGCGAGGCGCCAATTCCGGATTGTCGGTTTCGACAGCGACCTCTAGGGCAACTAACTCGGCCAATCGGATGTGACGGGGACGGACGCGCCGCAGCGTTGACTCGAGTTCCTGATAAGGCCGCAAGCTTAATCCCATGCGTCGCGCCATTTCCGCTTGCGACAGCCCGATTTCGGTACGGACTTGCAACAGCGAAAAATCATCATCTCCGGACATTGCGTTTACTCCTTCCAGCTGGTAATAACAGCGCGCTAAAACGACGCAGCTATATCAGAAAATCCTTTGTAATACGAATTTTTTACGCCGAAAAAGCATAAAAATCAAGCGCGCCTATTGAAAAAGCCGGAAAATAGACCAATGTAACGCTTAAACAGCGTAAAGGCGGAGGTAGAGAATGGGAAGGTCACCTATGTGCCAACGCGCGATTCGCGGGAGTGAAGATTTTTACGTCAAGGCGGCGGGCGAACCGCTCGTTTTTTTCGTTCGCGGGGATCGGGGGGCGATCACCGCCGTGTGGGCCGAGCGCAACGTTGAGATCTTGTCAATGGGCTCCGCAAAACAGCGACGCGCGGCGTTTGAAAAACGCGAGGGCGAGACCAATAAAAAAATCCAGCCATTTGCGACACGCCGAAATGGGGCCCGCAAATGACCGATCGCCCGGCAAAGGAAAAGGCGCGCAAACGTAACGCGTTGGTGCACGGCCTGTATGCGCGGGACATAGTTCTTCCGTGGGATTGTGAAGAAGACTTCGAAAGGCTGCATAGGGACCTAAAGATGGAATTTAATCCTAGCGGGCGTGCAGAGGAGGAAGCGGTGCTTGATCTCGCTGTTGCGCATTGGAACAAGCAAACGCTCTGGCGCATGCGGCAGAGCGCAGTGCTCAAGGACCCGTTCGCGTCCGACATTGTGGAAACGGGACGCAAATCGTGGCGCGGGGTCCGCAAGCATCTGCGTACAAATTCCCGGGGTCCGGTAGACATTGCCGAGAGTATTTTCGCTGGCCTGCGGGCCGAAGCGCAGCGTGTGCAACGAGAAGTCGAACAAACCTCCGATCGCGAAAAGATTAAAATACTGGAGGACAAAATGGGCACGTGCGTGCGTTTGCTCGCGGACCATGCCGCGCCTTTCCTTGAGCTGATGACTCACATGCCTAATGCCGAAAAGTCTTTCGAAAACGCGTACGCACCCGAGAGCCTTGAAAAATTATTTAGGCTTGAGGCCGCTCTCGACGCGCGCATCGCCAAGATTTTGGCCCGCCTCGTCGGGCTAAAGGAGTTTAAGCGAACGCCAGCAGGCGCAGGGGCACCGCGGCTCGAAGTGAGGTCCTCATCGTGACGTCTGCCGCCCCCCTGCGTCAGTGACTCATTTGACGGCGAGTTATTCGCTGCAAGCTCGCGAGAATATTTGACGGGCTGCTCGGTGCCGAGCAGGGAGCTGATCGTGTGCGAAATCGGCTTAGCAAAAAATCGCGTTCCGCCACCGTCCGTCGTTCCTGATGTACTTCCGCTTCCGCACTCGCGCTCCGCTCGAGAGCGGCGAGTAAACACACGCCCGCCGGGGAGCCCCGCCAATTCCTGGACACGCATTACGATTATACTTAAAATAATCAACTAAGGGGTGTAATTTTCTGAAACGAGCGACGGGCACTTGGATGGTCGATCGCAAGGAATAAAGATGATAACTGCAGCATCGCAGTACGGTGCTGCAGTTTCTAAGCGCGCGGGTGTAGCTCAATGGTAGAGCAACAGCCTTCCAAGCTGATGACGACGGTTCGATTCCGTTCACCCGCTCCAATTTTTACCGGGCCAATTGTGTCGGTCGGTATCGCGATCGCCGTGCGCTACCAAGGCCGGCGGAGCGCAAACGGCTTGCAAACGCGCCATGTATAATGCATGACATCGCCGCGGCGGGCCTCTATGGTCCGCCGCATCCGCTTTCCGGAGGAGTGTAGCTCAATGGCTAGAGCACCGGTCTCCAAAACCGGGGGTTGCAGGTTCGAGTCCTGCCACTCCTGCCAGGCAGGGTGCCGGCGCTAACCATGGGCCGGCAAGGCCTGCGCAAACGCGGCGGCCGTGACTACATTGGGACTCATCGATTAGCGACTTGAGATCAGGGCTTCACTAGAATGGCAACGTCTCCGTTCAAATTCCTCCAGGAAGTGCGCGAGGAGACGCGCAAGGTGACCTGGCCGTCACGCAAGGAAACGATGATCACCACGGCCATGGTGTTCGTCATGGTTGCGATTGCGTCGATTTTTTTCCTGGTCGCGGATCAATTGATCCGCATTGCCGTTACCTTCGTGCTCGGCATCGGAACCTGAAGGTTCAAGAGCGATGAACGATACAGCTACAGAGACATCGACCAAGCCAAAGCGCTGGTACATTGTCCACGCCTATTCGAATTTCGAAAACAAGGTCGCGGATTCCATTCGCGAACAGGCCAAACAACGCGGTCTCGCTGAACACATCGGCGAAGTCCTGGTGCCCAAGGAAAAAGTCACCGAAGCGCGTCGCGGCCGCAAGGTTGAGACCGAGCGCAAGTTCTTCCCCGGCTATGTGCTGGTGAAAATGGACCTCACCGACGAGGTCTATCACCTCATCAAGAACACCCCGAAAGTCACGGGCTTTCTCGGCTCCGACAAGAAGCCGATGCCGATTTCGGATGCCGAAGCTGACCGCATCCTGCATCAGGTGCAGGAGGGCATTGAGCGGCCGAAGCCTGCGGTTTCGTTTGAAGTTGGCGAACAGGTGCGCGTCTCGGACGGGCCATTTGCATCATTCAACGGCGTTGTCGAAGAAGTCGATGAGGCGCGCTCGCGCGTGAAGGTGGCGGTGTCGATCTTCGGTCGTGCAACGCCCGTCGAACTGGAATTCGGGCAGGTCGAGAAGCTTTGATTGTTTTGACGAGGTGGCCGGGACAAACTTGGCCATAACAGGTGAAAAGTCGTGGGAGGTGAGGCGGTCGCCAACCGTCAAGATCCGCACCACTAACGGAGTGAGACATGGCGAAGAAAGTGACTGGATTCCTCAAACTGCAAGTGCCTGCCGGCGCTGCCAATCCGTCGCCCCCGATCGGGCCGGCGCTTGGCCAGCGCGGCCTCAACATCATGGAGTTCTGCAAGGCGTTTAATGCGCAGACCCAGAAGATGGAGAAGGGCGTTCCGATCCCGGTGATCATCACGACCTACCAAGATCGTTCATTCACCTTCGAGATGAAGACACCGCCGGTGTCTTATTTTCTCAAGAAGGCGGCCAAGCTTGAAAGCGGTTCCAAAACACCAGGCCGCGATCTCGTCGGGCAGGTCAGCAAGAAACAGGTCCGTGAGATTGCCGAGCAGAAAATGAAGGACCTCAACTGCAATACGCTCGAGGCGGCCATGAAAATGATTGAAGGCTCCGCGCGTTCGATGGGCCTCACGGTGACGGAGTAACGGCCATGACAATCGGAAAACGCACAAAGGCCGTCCGCGAAGGCGTTGATCGCGACAAGTCCTATCCGATCGCGGAAGCGGTCAAGATGGTGAAGGAGCGCGCCAAGGCGAAGTTCGATGAGACCATCGAGATCGCGATGAACCTCGGGGTCGACCCGACCCATGCCGACCAGATGGTACGCGGCGTTGTCACGTTGCCGAACGGGTCCGGACGTACGCTACGCGTCGGTGTATTTGCGCGCGGCGGCAAAGCCGAGGAGGCGAAGGCTGCGGGTGCCGACGTGGTCGGTGCCGAGGACCTGGTCGAGAAGGTCACCAAGGGTGAGATCGATTTCGATCGCTGCATTGCCACACCGGACATGATGCCGCTGGTCGGTCGTCTCGGTAAGGTGCTCGGCCCGCGCGGCATCATGCCAAATCCAAAGGTCGGTACGGTGACGATGGACGTCACCAATGCCGTAAAGGGTGCGAAGGGCGGTTCAGTTGAGTTCCGTGTTGAGAAGGCCGGCATCGTCCAGGCGGGCGTCGGCAAGGCGTCTTTCACCGAGGACAAGCTGGTCGAAAACATCAAGGCGTTTGCTGATGCCGTGCAGAAAGCAAAGCCTCCCGGCGCCAAGGGGCATTACATCAATAGGGTGGCGATCTCCTCCACCATGGGCCCGGGTGTCAAAGTCGAGCCTTCGTCGCTTTTTTCGAGTGGCAGCGGTAACTGAACCCTCTTTTTCAGCCATTTCGCGGGGATTATCGCGAAAAAGGGCTTGGCAAAGGGGACCTGACCCTCTAAATGAGGCGCATCGGGCGTGCCGACCCAATTTGTCGGTGCGCCTTTGCGCGTCTCTACAAACCAGTGGTGATCGGAACTTATTCCTTTTGGAAACCCGGCTGGGAGCTCTGAAAGGAAGAAGCCCGATACCGTTGTGGGTGTGAAAGCGCGCAAGGCCGTCCCCGGAATGGGTCGGCCGACCTGTCCAAGACTGCCGGCGCCGAAGGTTCGCAAGGGCCTGACGCTTAATCCCCGACGGGGGCCAGCATAGACGGGGATACGACCCGAGTTTGCGCACCGACAAAGTGCGCCAGTTTGGTTCGAACCTCGGAGACCCGATTGCGGCCGCAAGGTCGTTTCGGGGGGCAGGCTTTTCGAATAGTCGTCCTGCCCGGTTCGCTATGCGTGAACTTCAAGCGGGACGGCTGGTAGCAACCAGGCGGCTCCCGCGTCACGCGGGCCAGCCGCCAAACCGGAAAGAGCTTGCAGTGGATCGAGCGGCAAAAGCTGAGTCCATCACCGACTTGAGCGGGGTCTTCAAGACCTCCAACGTTGTGGTGGTGGCTCACTATTCCGGCCTCACCGTTGCCCAGATGCAGACTCTGCGTAAGCAGATGAAGCAGGCGGGCGCGCAGGTGAAGGTCGCGAAAAACCGTCTCGCCAAGATCGCACTCAAGGACACCGACGTTGCCTCCATTGCGGCCCTGCTCAAGGGGCCGACCGTGCTCGCCTACTCGGGCGATCCGGTGGCGGCGCCGAAGGTGGCCGTCGATTTCGCCAAGACGAACGAACGTTTCGTCATTCTTGGCGGCTCGATGGGCAAGACCGCTCTGGACCTCAACGGCGTCAAGGCGCTCGCCTCGCTGCCGTCGCTGGATGAATTGCGCGGCAAGATCGTCGGCCTTCTCGTATCGCCGGCGACCAAGATCGCCCAGTACGTCAACGCACCCGCGGCCAAGGTCGCGCGCGTCGTCCAAGCTTACGCTTCCAAGAGTGCGGCGGCCTGACGGCTCAAAGCAAACTCGTATTTGGTTCGAACCTAATAGGAACTGAACAATGGCTGACCTGCAAAAGATCGTTGATGACTTGTCCAAGCTGACCGTTCTGGAAGCGGCGGACCTGGCCAAGATGCTGGAAGAAAAGTGGGGCGTCTCTGCTGCGGCCGCGGTCGCGGTGGCGGCCGGTCCCGCGGGCGGCGGTGCCGCTGCTGCGGCTGAAGAGAAGACCGACTTCACGGTTGTTCTCGCCAGCGCCGGCGACAAGAAGATCGAAGTGATTAAGGAAGTTCGCGCGCTCACCGGTCTCGGCCTGAAAGAGGCCAAGGACCTGGTTGAGGGCGCACCCAAGACCGTCAAGGAAGGCGTCAACAAGGACGAGGCCGCGAAGATCAAGGCCACGCTCGAAAAGGTTGGCGCAAAGGTTGAGCTTAAGTAAGCGGCTGCTTACTTGGGCATTAAGTAACGAAATCCCCGGGGTTTGAACCCCGGGGGTCTCGGACAGGAGAAGGTGTAGGGCCAAGGCGGGACTTTGGCCGGACCTCGAGGCGGTCGTGAACCGGAACACTCCGGCCACGATGAAAAGTGAAGAGTGCGGCGGTTCGGGTCAGACCCGAATCACATAGAAACGGACAGCCCCGACGCCTGTCCCAATGGTCGCGATGGATTGCGGCTGTTTGGAGAGGCGCCCGCGCTGCCCGGCAAAATCGAATCGAGAGAGAAAAGATGGCGCAGACGTTTACCGGTCGCAAGCGCGTAAGGAAGTTTTTCGGAACAATCAAAGAAGTGGCGGAGATGCCGAACCTCATCGAGGTTCAAAAGGCATCGTATGACCAATTCCTGCTGGTGAAAGAGCCGTTGGGCGGACGTCCTGACGAAGGCTTGCAGGCGGTCTTCAAGTCCGTCTTTCCGATATCGGATTTTTCCAATTCATCGCAGCTCGAGTTCGTCAAATACGAATTCGAACCGCCGAAGTATGACGTCGACGAATGCCGTCAGCGCGGCATGACCTATGCTGCGCCGCTCAAGGTCACCCTGCGTCTTATCGTGTTTGATATCGATGAAGAGACAGGTGCCCGTTCAGTCAAGGACATCAAGGAGCAGGATGTCTACATGGGCGACATTCCGCTCATGACCAATAACGGCACGTTTATCGTCAATGGCACCGAACGCGTCATCGTTTCGCAGATGCATCGTTCGCCCGGCGTGTTCTTTGATCACGACAAGGGCAAGACCCATTCGTCGGGCAAGTTGCTGTTCGCCGCCCGCATCATTCCGTATCGCGGTTCATGGCTCGACATCGAGTTCGACGCCAAGGACATCGTGTACGCACGTATCGACCGCCGCCGCAAGATTCCGGTGACGTCGCTGCTCTTTGCGCTCGGCCTCGACGGTGAGCAAATCCTCAGCACCTTCTACAAGCATGTTAGCTACAAGCGCGCCAAGGAAGGCTGGCGCGTGCCGTTCGATGCCAACCGGCTGAAGGGCTACAAGGCTGTCAACGATCTCGTTGACGCCGATACCGGCCGCGTGGTCGTCGAAGCCGGCAAGAAGCTCACCGTGCGCCAGGCGCGCCAACTCGCGGAGAAGGGCCTCAAGCACCTCCGCATGACCGACGAGGAACTGATCGGCCATTATGTTGCGGAAGACCTGGCCAATGGCCGCACCGGCGAAATCTACATGGAAGCCGGCGAGGAAATTACCGAGAAGAACCTCAAGGTTCTCATCGAGGCTGGCTACAAGGAACTGCCGCTGCTCGACATCGACCATGTGAATGTCGGCGCTTACATCCGCAATACGCTTTCGGTCGACAAGAACATGACGCGCGAGGATGCGCTGTTCGACATTTACCGGGTCATGCGCCCTGGTGAGCCGCCGACGGTGGAGACCGCCGAGGCGATGTTCCGCTCGCTCTTCTTTGATTCCGAGCGTTACGACCTTTCGGCTGTCGGCCGCGTGAAAATGAACATGCGTCTTGACCTCGATGCGCCTGACACCATGCGCGTGCTGCGTAAAGACGATATCCTCGCTGTCATTCGCACGCTGGTCGATCTTCGCGACGGCAAGGGCGAGATCGACGATATCGATCATCTCGGCAATCGGCGCGTTCGTTCAGTCGGCGAACTGATGGAAAATCAGTACCGCGTTGGCTTGTTGCGCATGGAACGGGCGATCAAGGAGCGCATGTCGTCGGTCGATATTGACACCGTCATGCCGCAGGACCTGATCAATGCGAAGCCAGCGGCAGCCGCGGTGCGCGAGTTCTTCGGTTCTTCGCAGCTTTCGCAGTTTATGGACCAGACCAACCCGTTGTCGGAAATCACCCACAAGCGACGTTTGTCTGCGCTTGGCCCCGGTGGCTTGA
>Ga0265325_10000019_pt1 | contig 125265 bp, 127 predicted proteins | sample 41420metaG_FD_202090 | JGI IMG/M metagenome (GOLD analysis project Ga0265325, IMG submission 202090) | Rhizosphere microbial communities from Carex aquatilis grown in University of Washington, Seatle, WA, United States - 4-14-20 metaG | ecosystem: Host-associated > Plants > Roots >...
AATCCGGGCGGCGTACTGATCCGCGATGCCGGCAACCAGATCATCGGCGCGCTGGGCATTTCCGGCGACACCGCCGACAATGACGAGATCATCGCGGTCGCCGGCATTGAAGCGGCGGGACTGAAGGCCGATCCGGGTGGCGCGAAGAAATAAGGACACCGTCATGCCCGGCCTTGTGCCGGGCATCTCGCTTAGTCGGGCACCGCTGTGCGCCCCTAAGCGGGATGCCCGGGTCAAGCCCGGGCATGACAGCAACGTAAGGAGGCGACAATGAAACTATTTTCGTTCTGGCGTTCGCTGGCGACGTACCGGGTGCGGATCGCACTCAATCTTAAGGGGCTCACGCCCGAGATTGTTGAGGTCAACCTCATGAAAGGCGACCAGCGCGACGCGAAATTCCGCGCGGTCAATCCGATGATGGCAATTCCGGCACTTGTTGATGGCGATGGGCCCGCGCTGTTCGAGTCGCTGGCGATCATCGAATATCTGGACGAGACGCATCCCAATCCGCCGCTGCTGCCGCGCGATGCGCGCGCCCGCGCCCGCGTGCGTGGCCTGGCGCAGATCGTGGCGGCGGATTCGCATCCGCTGGTCGTGCCGCGCGTGCGCGAATATCTCGCTCACGAATTCAAGGTTGATGAAGCGGGCGTGATGAAATGGGCTCAGCACTGGCACAACGCGGCATTGACCGCGCTGGAGCAGCATCTGGCGGGCGAAAAGGATACCGGCACTTATTGCCAGGGCGAGCAGCTCACCGTTGCGGATATCTGCCTTGCCAGCCAGGTCGCCGGCGCGAATTTCTTCAAGATCGACATGGCGCCTTATCCGACTGTTGCCCGCATCGCCGCGACCTGCGCCAAGAACGACGCTTTCGCGCGCGCCCATCCGCTCAAGCAACCGGGCGCGCCGGCGGCTTAATACTTTGTCATGCCCGGCCTTGTGCCGGGCATCCCGATAAGGGACGCAGTGCCATCCTAAGCGAGATGGCCGGGACGAGCCCGGCCATGACAATGTGCGAGTACGGAAACAATGTTGAACACCGCAATTGTCGGCCTCGGCTGGTGGGGCAAAACACTGGTGAACGCGGCGCACGACTTCGGTGCGCCGCTGCGTTTCGTGCGCGGGGTTACGCTTGAGCCCGACACCGTGCGGGATTTTGCGGCCGAGCGGAGCATCGCGATCGGCACGTCGTTCGAGGACGTGCTGGCCGACAAGTCAATCGAGGCTGTTGTGCTGGCGACGCCCCATACGAAGCATCGCGCGCAGGTGGAAGCGATTGCCGCCGCGGGCAAGCATCTCTATTGCGAAAAGCCGTTCGCGCTCAGCAAAGCCGACGCGCAGGCCGCCCTCGATGCGTGCAAGCGCGCCGGCATCGTGCTCGCCGTCGGCCATCATTTCCGGTTGATGCCGTCGATGCGCGTCTTGGCCGAGCTGAAGGAGGCCGGCGCTTTCGGCACCATCATGCACGCCGAAGGCAACTACAGCCACGATTGGCTGGCGAATTACCCCGCCGACAGCTGGCGTATGCAGGCGGACGAAAGCCGCGCCGGCGGGATGACCGGCATGGGCATCCACGTGCTCGATTGTTTCCGCGACATGGTGGGGCCGATGAAACGGATCAGCGCGCTGTCGAAGGCGCGCGCCCTCAAGCTGCCGACCGGCGATACGACGTCGGCGCTCATCGAGTTCGAGAATGGCGCCACTGGCACGCTGGTCACCACCATGAAAACTCCGTTTGCGTGGCGCATCGCGATCTTCGGCGAGAACTGCTGGGCTGAAAGCGTGAGCGAGACACGCGCCATCGTTCGCCGCGCCGGAAAAGAGCCGGAAGTGATCGACCGTCCAACCGATAATCACCTCGGCCGCAACCTCGACTATTTCGCCAAGGCGGCGATGGGGCAGGGGACGTTCCCGATTCCGCCCGCCGGCATCCTGCAAACGGCTTCGGCGCTGGAGGCGGTGTTCAGATCAGCCGATGCCAATGGCGCATGGATGGAGGTGTGATCGTCCAGGATATCAGGCTGACACTCTGCGCTTTGCCGGGCCCGCGATCGCTTCGTCCCAAACGTCATGGATGTGTGCGACTTCGGCTTCGAAGCGCTGCAGGAACATACGTGCTTGTGTCGACAGCGTGCGCCGCGTCGGCTGTATCACCACGAATTCTGCGTGCAACTCCGGGCTCACGATCGGATTGACCATCAGTTCGTGGCGGCCGATGTCGTTGACCGAGATCACGCTCGGCAAGATGGTCACGTAGTCCGAACGGGCAACGAATTCGAGCGTGGCGATCATCGCGTCCATCTCCAGCAGGGCGGCGACCTCGACCCCATGCGTCTGGAAATAGGTTTCAAGATTGCGCCGCCGCGTATTGTCCGGCCCCGGCAGCACGAATTTCAGCGGCGGGCAATCGGCGAGCCGGATCGGCGACAGCGGCACCAGCTCGCGGCGCGGGCCCGAGATCAGCATTTCGCGATCGCGCACCAGCAGCCGCGACCGCAAGCCGACGGTGCCTTCGTAAGCCGGCACCACCGCGAAATCGAGTTTGTCGTCGAGCACCATCTCGGTGAGCATGCCGCTGTAGCCCTCGACGATGTGCAGGCGCACTTCCGGGCACCGCGGCACGAAATCGTCCAGCACCGGCGCGAGCACGGCGCGGGTAAAAGTCGGCATCAGGCCGATGCGCAGTTCGCCCGTCACTTCGCCGGCAAGCGAGCGCGCCTCTTCGGCCGCATGTTCCAGAGTGCCGACGGCCTCCACGCAGCGCTTGTAGTAGCGCTGGCCGGCGGGCGTCGGCGTCACCCCGCCGGTGGTTCGCTCGAAGAGCTTGACCTTGAGCGCGCGTTCGACGGCCGCCACGTGCTGGGAAATGCCTGATTGCGTAGCGTTTTCACGTTGCGCGGCGCGGGTGAATGAGCCCTCTTCGCACACCGCAATGACGGCGCGGATTTGCCGCAGCGGGATATTGGCCATGAACCCCCCAAAACGCCCCACATTAGAAAATCTAATGCGTGAGCGCAGAATATATTATTTCTGCTTTCGCTGCCAACAGGCATAGAATTTCCGTAAATCTGCAACGGGCGCGTGCACGCGCCGGTCGGGAGGGACGGATATGGGAGCGAATTTCGGCATTGCGGGCATGGATTGGCAGCAGCGGGTCAACTGGGACCGGCTGCGTGAATACCGTATCGAGCGCGCGCGCACGATGATGAAGAAGCACGGCCTCGGTGCAGTTCTCTGCATGTACGACGAGAACGTGCGCTACATCACCGGCACGCTGACGCCGGGCTGGAACCGGCTCAAGCCGGGCCTGCGTTACGCGATGTTGTGCGGCGACGGCCGGCCGGTCCTGTTCGAGCAGGGCGATATCGGTTTCCAGATCGAGCGTCACAGCCCGTGGATTCCGAAAGAGAACGTGCGTCACTCGTTCGCCTGGATAAAAGGCGCGGCGGGCCCGGCTTCGACGCAGCAGGTCAACAAGTTCGTCAAAGCTGTCCAGCAGGCGATGAAGGACAATGGCGTCGCCGGGCAGAAGCTCGGCGTCGACTTCATCGACATCAACATGATCAACGTCTTCAAGGAGAACAACATCAACTGGGTCGACGGCATGACCCCGATGATGGAAGCGCGCGCCGTCAAGAGCCCGGACGAGCAGGAATGCTTCCGCATCGTCGGCGCCATCGGCGACGCCACGCACTGGGAGTGCATGAAGTTCCTGCGCCCCGGCATTACCGAGAACCAGGTGACCGCGCACCTGATGCAATATCTCTACAACATCCCCGGTATGGAAGACGTTGAGGACGTGATCGTCTCGTCCGGCCCGAACACCTGGCCGAACTGGCGTAACTTCTCCGACCGCATCATCCAGCCCGGCGACATCGTGTTCATGGATTTGGCCGCGCTCACGTGGAACGGCTACAAGTCCTGTTATTACCGGACCTATTGCGTCGGTAAGGAGCCCACGAAAGAGCAGAAGGACACATACGCCACTGCACTTGAGTGGCTCTACGATTCGATCGGCGCGGTGAAAGTCGGCGCCACCACGCGCGACATCGCGATGAAGTGGCCGTCGGCGATGGAGACATGGGGCTACGAGGACGAGGATCAGGCTGCCGCCAATCTGTGGGGCCACGGCCTGGGTCTTGCGCAATACGACCCGCCGGTGATCTCGCGCATCTGGTCGCTCGACCATCCAATCGACATCCAGGAGGGCATGACCTTCGCCCTCGAAACCCAGCACGGCAAGCGTTTCCGCTACGGCGTTCGCATCGAGGAAATGCTGATCGTGAAGAAGAACGAGATCGAGATCGTCTCGAACTTCCCTGTGAAGCAGATCACAGTCGTCGATCCGCTGCCGGGCTATGGGGATCATGTGAAGTGATTTCGGCCACTTGGCCGAAATCATCCCCGGGCGAGCGGAACGCGAGACCCGGGGATCTCGGGCGGCAGACTGTGCTCTCCTCAGCGAGATGGCCGGGACAAGCCCGGCCATGACAGTCAAGAAGCGCAAGGCGATCCAAGGCGATTAATGACTGCTTTCATTCTGCAACTGGACGACCCTTTTGCTGCCGATCCTGAACGGGTCGGCCCGAAAGCGGCGAATCTTGCGGGGCTAACGCAAGCCGGGCTGCCGACACCCGGCGGCTTTGCGCTGACAGCGGACGCCTATCGCCAGCAGCTGCGCCATCTCGGCATCGAGGATCTGCTGCGCCAATACAATGAAGGCGACGTCCCCACCACGCGCCGCATCTCGATCCAGGTCAGGCTCGCGCTCTACGAACAGCCGATCGCGCCGGAAATTCTCGATCCCTTGCTTGCGGCCTGGCGCAAGCAGCGCGAGACGACACCGCTCGGCGTGGTGCGTTCCTCGGCGCTGATCGAGGATCGCAAGGGTGCCAACTTCGCCGGTCAGTTCGAAAGCTTCCTCGGCCTGTCCGACGAGACCGAATTTCTCACCGCGGTGCGCGCCTGCTGGGCCGCTTTGTGGACATCGCATGCGCGCCGCTACATGGACAATCACGGGCTCTCGCCCGCCGATACCGCGATGGGCGTGCTCATCCAGCCGCTTGTTCCGGCCACCGCTTCCGGTGGCGGCTTGAGCGAAACGGCCGAGGGCCACATGCTGATCTCGGCCACCTGGGGTCTGGGCTCTGCGATTGCGCAGGGCGAGGTGGTTCCCGACCGCATCGTGTTGAGCAAATCCGGCTTCCTGCGCACGATCGACGCGGGCCGCAAGGCGCATCGCGATACCTGCGGGCATGGCGTCTCGGCGCCGGAGCTCGTGCCCAAGGACATGGTGAGCGAGCCTTGCCTGACCGCCGGGCAGGCGGTGACGCTCGGGCGTCTCCTGCGCAAATGCGAGCAGCTCGCCGGCGGCCCGGTCGAAATTGAATGGGCGATGGACGCGAGCGGCTTCAAGCTTCTGCAATCGCGGCCGCTCCATATGGAGCCGGCGATCGTGCCGGACGAAATCTGGCTGCGGCATCCGGGTCTCAACGGCCACCCCGCCGGCATCGGCTGGGGGTCGGGAAGGGCTGTTGTGGTGAACTGCGAATGCGAATTGTCGCGCGTGGCGCCCGGCGACATCCTGATCACGAAAGTCGCGGGGCCGGCGCTCAGCCATATCCTGCAGCGCGTCTCCGGCGTGGTGGCCGAGCTCGGCGGCTCCACGTCGCATCTGGCTTCGCTCGCGCGCGAGCGCGGCATTCCAATGGTGCTGGGCGTGCTCGACGCCACCCGCAAGATTCCCGACGGCGCGCAATGCGCGGTCGATGGCGTCGCCGGTATCGTGCGGTGGCAGCGTTGATGGGCAAACCGCGCGTCTTTGTCAGTCAGCCGATCGCAACCAGCGCGCTGGAACGCCTGCGCTCGCTCGCGACCGTCAAGATCAACACCGACTCGAGCAGGATCATCGCCAAGCCGAAGCTGATCGCGGCAGTGAAGAAATGCGACATTCTTTTCTCGCTGCTGCATGACAAGATCGATCGCGCGGTGCTGGCCGCCAATCCGAAATTGCGTGCGGTTGCCTCGATGTCGATCACGCCCGACAATATCGACGTGGCGGAAGCGACCAAGCGTGGCATTCCGGTCACCGTGGTGCCACCGATCGTGGCGGAAGCGACCGCGGACATCCATTTTGGGCTCATGCTGGCGGTCGCGCGCCGCATGATGGAAGGTGAAAAAATGGTGCGCGCCGGGAAATTCCCGGGCTCGCAGTCCAACCATCTCGCCGGCGCTTTTGTGTACGGCAAGACCATCGGCCTCGTCGGGGCCGGCCGGATCGGCCAGGCCACCGCGCGGCGCGCGCGCGGGTTCGGAATGAAAATTCTCTATTGGGGGCCGCGGCGCAAGCTGGAGGCCGAGCAGGAAATCGGCATGGAGCATGTCACGCTCGACCGCTTGCTTGCTGAATCCGATTTCGTGTCGCTGCATCCGCCGCTTAATTCCGAGACCCGGCACATGATCTCCGACAAGCAGTTCGCGCTGATGAAGCGGACGGCCTTCATCATCAACACCGCACGCGGGCCGATCATCGATGAAAAGGCCCTGATGCGCGCGCTGAAGAAAAAGCTGATCGCTGGTGCCGGGCTCGACGTGTTCGAGCACGAGCCGAAACTGCCGCCGGCGCTGCGCAGCATGAAAAATGTGGTGCTGACGCCGCATCTCGGCAGCGCCGTGATGGAAATCCGTGACAAGATGGCGAATATTGTTGTCGACAATATCCAGGCGCTGATCGACGGCCGCACGCCGCCGAATTGCGTCAATCCGCAGGTGCTGGCGCAATCATAGCCGCACGCGTGCAACGGCCGGGAGAACTGCCATGGCGGACTTGCCGAAACTTGACGTGGTGATCGCTAACAATTTCGGCCACTTGCCGATGTTCATTGGCGCTGAGAAAGGTTTCTTCAAGGCCCATGGCGTCGACGCCAGCTTCCGGGTCGTGGATACCGGGACCGACATGGTCAATGCCCTGCACAATGGCGAGGCGCAGGTCGGCGACATGAGCACCACGACCTATTTGAAGGCCGTGCATGCCGGCAATCCGTTCCAGGTCATCGGCCTGATCATGAACGACGCCACCAACGATCGCTGCGATACGCCGCTCGCGATCGTCACCAAGAAGGGCCGGGGCATCAATGCCGGCAAGATCGGCGATCTGGTCGGCAAGAAAATCGGGCTCGCGAAGGGACAGACGTCAGACGAATATTTCAAGATGGTGGTGCGCCGCGCCGGCGTGAAGTACGCGGATGTCACGATCGAAAACATCTGGTCGCAGTTCGGCCTCGCGCCGGCACTGAAGGAGGGCAAGGTCGACGCCATCGTGACCTGGGAGCCCTACGTGACGCAGACGCTCACCCAGGTGCCGGATTCGTTCGAAGTGATCCGCGGCGGGCAGCACATGTCCTACGTGATGGTCGCCGTCGCGCACGGGCCGACGGTCGAATCGAAGCCCGCGGTGATCAAGAGCATCGCGGCTGGGCTGGCGCAGTCTTCATATTTCACGCGGCATAATCCCGACGAGGCGGTGGAGATTTTCGCCAAGTGGGTACCTGGCACCGATGTCGCCATCGGCAAAAAGGGGATCCGCAACATCCATTTCGACCCGCGCATGTCGCCGAAGGTTCTGCAGGCGTTCGAGAATGCCGAGGACGAGATCCTGGTGAACACGCTGCCCGGCGCGCCGCGGCTCAACGTGCCCAAGCTGTTCCGGCCTGAGTTCATGCAGCAGGTCGAGAAAGAGCACCCGGAATATTTCGCGGACCTGCCGAAGCTGACGTAGGAGCTATCCGCTGTTGACGGCAAAACGGCACTGACTGACCACCATGTCCGCTCATGAATCAAAGCGGACACGGGTCAGCCGAAAGCCGGAAGAGACGCGCGATCTACTAAAAGACGTACTTCCAGGCGATCAGCAAAACTACGACGATCGCCGCTCCCATCAGTAATATCTATCCTGCTGCGCTTTGAATCAGGCTTCCCTTTTGGGATCCACTCGGCATTGTCATGGGCGATCTCCCCTTCGATGCTTTAGTTCCCTTCGGTTGGACGCGTTGACGGCACGATTTTAATGAGCGTGCCGCAACGCTCACATCGATGAATGATGTGACGGCCCTCCTTGGTCGCTTGCATTGCGACAGAGCAAACGGGGCACGGCTTCGGTAGCTCTGGCGCGGACGGCCTTCGGTCCATGCTCGCAGAGCCTCGCCAACCGGGCGTTTCTTTCAATTACGGAGGTTTGCGTAATGTATAATCCATCACACAGCAGCCGCAAAAAAGCCCGAGGACTAAGGCCCAGGACGACACCCATACCGAGCTTAATGCGCCAGAAAATCAATGAACTGCGCAATGTCCGCCGGTCTGCGATCAACCCAATATCTTGAGTGCGGCATCGACCGCGCACTGCAGGAATTCGCCGGTCTCCGATGCCTGATCCCGGGCCGCGACAATCTTGTGTGCGGGCACCACGGCCGCCATGAATTCGTGGGTGTGCCAGTGACCGAACATTGGCAAGGTTGGCAGCGTTGCCGGATCGGGTTTGGGATAGACCGAAACATAGAAATATGGCTCGGCGTAGTAGTCATCGCCGGGCGAAAGCCCGATGCCGACATATCCGGTGGAATCGGCGGGGTGCTTCGGGAGCGTTGTTAAAGTCGCGAGATCAAAATGGTGCGGCCAGCAGCATACCGGCGAGGCCGCCAGCTTGCGCTCTGACATTTGTCTTTGAATTTGGCTCAGCAGTAGTTCCGCATTGGCAAACCATGCTGCGAGTTCCGCCAGGGCGTCCGCTGATCGAACCGCGTCGTAGGACGCGCCTTTGGCAATGGCATGGGTCGGTATCTGATAGGGCGACGGTGCGTCCAGGCCGCCTGCATCGATGTCTCGCTTGCCAAGATGGTCGCCAAGCCACGTGCGCACTTCCGGGTCAGTGCGGCCACTGAGAAAAATCGATCGGACGCTTGCCGGCCCGTTGCCGTCGCTCAATGCCAGCGTGAGGTTGCTGATCTGCAAGCTCAACCGCATGCCATTTTTCAAGGTTTGCGTCCCGAGCCCATCGATCGCGTAGTCCCAAATCAAGCTCGTATGGCCATCGTCCGGTTGCGGTGGGACATAGGCGCGTGCCGCACGCGCGAGCCATTGGACCGCGTAGTGGGCTTGCAGCCGGGCTTCTCTCAATCGCACTTTGTCGATGTCGCGAAGGATTCGCCATTCCGGTTGGACACTAATTTTCCCGTTCATTTCGATTCACACTTCGCGCGTGTTGAACAAAGGCATGTCAGAGCCATCTCACGTGCGCGACGTTGCGTGAATCGGCGCACCTGCGACCGCGCGTAATCCTGCCAGCTCGAGCTCATAGCTCGTCCCTTCCGGACTATCGGCGAGCCGCAGCGTTGCGCCATTGCGTTCGGCCAGTTCGCGCGCGATCGCTATTCCCAAGCCGTTACCGCCCGTGGTGGACGCGCTCCGGCGGAACAGCCGTGATTTGATCACCTTCGGCAGGCCGGGACCATCATCAACGATCCGCACGGACACCATCTGCGCCTGATATTTGATATCGATGGCGACAAATGTCATGCGCGCACCGTTGCGGGCAACAGCGACCGCATTCTGAATGAGATTGAACAGAATCCGGTAGACATCAGTGGGATCAGCCAGAACCATGCACATTGCTTGGGGTGGGACACGGATTTCAAATCCCTTCGGCATTGTCGGCTCGAGAATGGCCGCGATTTCCTTGATCGTCAGCATGAGATCGAAACCGCGCCGCCGGTTGGTCTGTCCGGGCCGGCTGGTTTGCGCGAGTGAGGCGTTGCACAGATCGGATGCCCGCTTCATGACGGCCTGGGCCGCGCTGGCGGCCTTGCGACCGGCCGAGCCGGAGAGCCGTTCCAGCGTTTCCAGATGAAGCCCCGTGACCGCGAGCGCGTTTCGAATGTCATGCGCCCATTGCCTTGCAGGCATGGCATCGAGAGCGGGGGTCACCGAGGCTAGCGTCAATTGCGACATGGCTGCACCGTTGTGGTTTGAACGCACCAAGAAAGCGCCCGGCGCGGCCAAAACGCCAATACCCGTTGGCTTTCCTTTCCATAGTCAGCCGCTATCGTGAGCGAACGAATTCGGCCGGCGCGCCGGCGACAATTGCGCTGTCATGGAGGGTGTGCACAATCGCCCTCACGCTTCCGGCGCCAAGGTTTTTCAATGGAAATGCACCAGATTCGCTACTTCATTGCCGTAGCGAAAACGCTCAATTTCACCCAGGCCGCCAAGGACTGTAACGTTGCGCAGCCGTCGCTCAGCCGGGCCATCAAGACGCTCGAGGACGAACTCGGTGGAGCGCTCTTCCGGCGCGAGCGCGCGCTCACGCACCTGACCGACCTTGGCGGCATGATGCTGCCTTTGCTCACGCAAAGCTATGACAGCGCCATCGCGGCCAAAAGCCTCGCCTCGTCCTACAAGAAGGGCGTTACCGCGCCACTGCGCCTGGCGCTGTCGCATACCGTCAACCTTGCTTTGCTGGTGCCGGCGTTGACCGAGCTGGTCAAGATTTTCCCCGGTCTGGAGCTGCAGTTCTTTCGCGGGACCGGCCCGGAAATCGCCGAGCGATTGAAAGCCGGCACCTGCGATCTCGCCGTTGCTGGTCCGCTGACAGAGACATGGGACCGGCTTGATTCCTGGGTGCTGTTCGAGGAAGGGCACGAACTCGTCGTCAACAAAACGCACCCGCTGGCCATGCGTAACCGAATTGCCCTGAGCGAACTCGCCAAGACACGGCTGATTTCGCGGCCGTATAACGAACAGGCCAGCGCGTTCGACGCCCTGTTACGGACGGCAGGGGTCGAGCAGAAGACTGGCGACCATATTCTGTCGGATCAGGACTTGCTGTCGCTGCTCGAAGCCAATCTCGGCGCCGCCCTGATGCCGGAAACGGCACGCAGCGGCAACAATCTCCGCGGTGTTTCGGTCGACGGGCTCGATTTGCGCCGGCCAGTGTCGCTTTATGCCGTGGCTGGACGCGAACGATCAGCCGCGGCAACCGGCCTGATGAAACTTTTGCGCGCAGCTGACTGGTCAACGGCATTGCCGTTTGCTGCGAAGGCAAGGAAATGGTGACGCCACGCCTTGTTCTAAAGCCGTTCAAGCGCCGCGATAATTTCTGACGGCTCCATCCGCTCGCGGAAGTTGATGTTGATTTCGCGGGCTTTGACTACGCCGTCGCGGCCAACGACGAACTTTGCAGCAATGGGCAGAAAATAGCTGCGGTTGCCTTGAAAGACAGCGAGATCGAGCCCGAGTTCGCCATAAAGTTTTTTCACGTCGGTCCCGACCCAGAATACCAGGCCGAGCGAAAGCGCGTAACCGAGGTCGATGTCGGTCAGTATCGGAAACGGGAAATCGTTTTCGGCAATCGCCCGTTTCGTGTATTGCGCCGTCTCCGGCATGATCGACGCGATTTGCGCGCCCAGACGACGGATGTCAGGCTCGATCTCCGCAAGGGCGCGCAGATCGAGCCGGCAATAAGGGCACCAGTGCCCGCGATTCATGCTCACGACGACCGGGCCCGACTGCAGCAAATTCTCAAGAGAAATCAGCTGGCCGTGTTGGTCCGGCAGCAAAAAATCCGGCATCGCATCGCCAACCGCGGGCCCCACCGCGCCTGAAACAAGCGCCTCAAGATGGTCGACCAAATTCTGGTAAATCGCCGCAATTTCGGGCCGCAGTCGCGCGCTGTGTTCGCGATAGATCGCCAGCCTTTCCTTGAGGCTCGCGTTCATGCCCGAGGCGAGCGCAAAGGCCTCCGCCGTGGTCTTGGGCGGTATCTTGGGTTCGGGCAATTTCCCAGCGTCGCTCAAGGCAGCCTCGCGCTTGCGTCAAAACGTCGAAGTTCAGCCCAACCGATAGCACGCAAGCCGATAGCTGCGCGCTATCGAATGCATAGCATCTCGGTATTAGCCGGCAACCGCGGCGGCTCTTAGGGTCCGCGCGTCATCACCGATGACGCCGCGACATCCGATCGCGTCAAACAGTGCTCCAAGGAGACGCCCCAATGACCCGCTTCACAAAGATTCTCGCCGCTTCCGCTCTCGCCTTTGCCGTTGTTTCGCCCGCGCTGGCGGAAGAGCAGGGGACCCTCAAAGAGCGCAATGTCTATCTGTTCATGAACGGAAAGATGGTCAGCACCACCGCAAGCGAAGCAACCCATGCCATGGCGATGAAGGAATTCACGCCGATCAAGGACGGCACGATGATCTATGTCAGCGGCGGCAAGTACTACATCGGCGCCGACAAGAAAATGCCGAACGGCAAGATGCTGCATGCGGAAATCTTCGGCAAGGATCTGGGCGCCGGTTCCCAGCACTAATTAATCTCGTCCCCCTCCCACAACTTATGAGGCTGCCTTGCGGCAGCCTCATTTTTTTTTGGGAAAACGGATGCCGGCCGCGGGGCTTGCAGCGCCGGGTCTCTCCGTGATGCTCTTGCAGCAACGCCGCTGTAGCCAGGAGCATTGCGATGGAGCGAAAGAAGGCCTCCGACTTCCCCCAGGAGCTTCTGAACCTGTTTGACCGCTACGTGCATGGCGGCATCGATCGCCGCCAGTTTCTCGAGGGCGCGCAAAAATTTGCCGTCGGCGGGATGACGGCGGCCGCGCTATTCGAGATGCTCCGGCCAAACTATGCGTGGGCGACGCAAGTCCCGGAAAACGACAGCCGGATCAAGGCTGAAGCCGCGACCGTGCCATCGCCGCAAGGCAATGGCAGCATCAGCGGCTACCTGGTCCGCCCGGCGAATGTCGCGGAAAAATTGGCCGCGGTGCTGGTCGTGCATGAGAACCGTGGCCTCAATCCGTACATAAAAGATGTGGCGCGGCGGCTCGCGGTGGCGAAATTCATCGCGTTTGCGCCTGACGGGCTGACCTCGGCCGGTGGCTATCCCGGCGACGATGAAAGAGGCGTGGAGCTGTTCAGGAAGATCGATGCCACCAAAATGCGGGAGGATTTCCTCGCCGCCGCAACATGGCTGAAATCACGCCCCGATTGCACCGGCAAGCTCGGCGCGGTCGGTTTTTGCTACGGGGGTGGCGTCGTCAACATCCTAGCCGTGCGGATGGGCCCTGATCTTGCCGCTGCTGTTCCGTTCTATGGAAGTCAGCCGAGCGCGGCCGATGCGGCCAAGATCAAAGCACCCGTCCTTGCACAGTACGGCGAACTGGACACACGGATTACGTCAGGGTGGCCGGACTTTGATGCCGCACTGGCGGCCGCACACGTCACGCATGAGGGGCATATCTATAAAGGAGCCAACCACGGCTTCCATAACGATACGACTCCCCGCTACGACGAAGCCGCGGCCAAGCTTGCGTGGCAGCGCACGCTCGACTGGTTCGACAAATATTTGCGATCGCCGGCGTGATGATGGCCGACACAGTCAAAGTCATTGTTTTTCCGGGCGGGTTCAATTTGCCGCTGTGGACCGGCATCGAGCGCCGGTTTTTCAAATCGTATGGCCTCGACGTCGAGCCGCACTACACCGTTAATTCCGTCGAGCAGCTCTCGGGAATGATCACGGGGCGCTGGGAGATTGCGCTCACCGGCTTTGACAACATCGTCGCCTATCAGGAGGGGCAGGGCGAAGCAAAGATCGATGTGACGCCGGATCTTTTCGCATTCATGGGGGGCGACACCGCATTCTTGCGGCTGGTGGTTCAGCCCGGCATTGCCTCTTACGCCGACCTCAAGGGCAAGACGCTGTCGGTTGATGCGCTGACCACCGGTTTTGCCTTCGTCTTGCGGAAGATGCTCGCGCATAACGGCTTGAGTGAGGATGACGTTTCGTTCGAACGGGCCGGCGGCGCTTTGCAGCGCTTCGAAGCGCTCAAGGCGGGAAAGCATGCGGGCACGCTTCTGGTCACGCCATTCGATCTGATCGGGAAGCAATCAGGCCTTCGCGTCTTGCAGAGTGCATCGGAAGTCCTGCCGCACTATCAGGGCATATCAGGCACAGCGCGGCGAAGCTGGGCAAAGGATAATCCGGATACGCTGACCGCATTTATCCGTGGCTATCTCGATGCGCTGGACTGGCTCTATGCGAGCGGCAACAAACAGGCCGCCTGCGAGCTCCTTGCGGCCAAGGTGCCGGGGATGTCTGCGCAGCTGGCGGCGTCGACTTATGACATTCTGCTGGATCGCAAAGCCGGGTTTGACCCCAAGGCGGCTTTGGATATCAAAGGGATTGAAACCGTTTTGAAATTGCGCAGCGAGTACGGCCGCCCGGTCAAGAATCTGAGCGATACGCGAAAATACGACGACCCCAGTTATTACCAGGCTGCCCTGGCCGGCCGTTAAGATCCTGCAATAAAGATTTGCCGGCTCCAGGACGACTGGAGCCGGCAAGCCGCGCTTCATTTTCTCGCGGATTCGAAGGGATAGATAATATTGCCCGTCTTGTGTTCAGGCGGCCAGACGACGACCCACTTCTTGAGATCGGTGACCTGACCCAGGTCATTACCGGTGACGTTCTGCCACTGCGTCACAACCATGCGCGGCTTGGCCCACTCGCCATCCTTGCCGAACTTGATCTGACCGGCCACGGTTTCGAACGTGTGGGTGCGCATATACTCTGCGATCTTGGCATGGTTGAAGCCCTTGGTGCCTTCGACCGCAGCGGCCAGGACCTGGCCCGCGGCATAGCCGTATGGAGCAAAATTGAATCCATACGGATCGACGCCTTGCCCCTTTGCCCGCTCGCGATATTTGTCCAGCAGCGCGCGTACGCCCGGGAAATTAAACGTCGGAATCGGTACAAAGACCTCGGCGTTGTTCAGGTAGCCGTTCATAAGCGGCCCCATCTGGATCTTGAGTGGCGTGGCGAGAAGACCAATCATCGTGCCACCCATTATCTTGGGGGTCAGGCCGGCCTCGTTTGCAGCGCGCACGAAACCAACAGAGTCGGGTGGGTATGCGCCCACGAATACGATGTCCGGATTGGCGGCTTTGATGGCGCGCACGATCGGCGTCATGTCGGTGATCGCAGGCGGATAGCGCTGGTCGTAAACGATGGTCAGACCAGCGGCCTTGGCATTGTCGCGCGCACCATCTGTTGCATTTTTTCCGAATTCGGCATCGGCGCCGACAAGTGCAACCGTTTTTGGTTTCGGGTTTTGCGCGGCCGCCAGTTCGAAGAATCCGCGGGAGAACTCGCGTTTCGGATCGGGCCCAAGGGGGATCATGGAGAAGTAGTTTTTGTAGTGCACTTCGCTGTTTGCAGCGGTGCCGAGAATACCGATCGTGGTCAGGTTCCGCGGCGCGAGAATTGGCAGGGCCGCGCTGATCTGGTTGGTGCCATAGGGCCCGAGGATCAAGTCGACTTTGTCGACGTCGAGCAGCTTCGTATAAATATTATTTTCATTAGCCGGGTTGGTCTGATCGTCGTAGTAGACCAATTCGACCGGCCGGCCCTGCAACCCGCCTTTCGCATTGACATCGTCGCGCCAGATTTCGAGCGCGATCAGCAGCTGTTTGCCATTCGGCGCATTGGCGCCGGTCAGTCCCATGCTGAAGCCGACCTTGACGGGATCGGCCGCCACGGCTTCGCGCAAAAATGTCTGCGATGCCGAAGCTAGAAGAATCCAAGCAAGCGTCCAGATTGCCACACGCAAACGAAGTGTTGCGCGCATGTTTTGCCTCCCACGTTTCCTTGCCCCGTCTTGTTTTTGGCGCGTGCCGTAGGGCGGCAGGCCCGCGCTCCGTCGTTATCCGCCAATGTCTATCCGGCGCGCCGCGCGCCATTGAGAAACAATTTCGCGGCAGCTTTGATGGTGCGTGCGATCCCTTCGCGTGAAGTCGCTTCGTGCGACGATGTCAGCAGCGCCAGCTGGTGCTTGCCGGTCAGCATGTCCAGGAAAAGCTCGGCCAGTATTGTGGAGTCGCCGGGGCCAAGTTTCCCCGCTTTTTGCTGGCGTTCCATCCAGCCGGCGACCAGGCCGTAAGCCGATATCGGGCCAAGCTGATAAAAAAGCCTCGCGACCGACGGAAAGCTGCGGCCCATCGACACCATCAACCGATGCTGCTCGAGGATCCGGCGATGCAGGATCATGTTGAGAAAATGTGTGCCGATCGCAATCAACTGCTTTTCGAGGCTGGCATTCTTGTCAACCGCCGCGAACATATCGCGCTGGACGCTGGCGCAATATTCGGTGATCACGATCTCGAAGAGGCCAGCCTTTCCCCCGAAACGCTCGTATAGCGTGCGCTTGGATCCGCCGATGCGTTCGACGATATCGTCAATGGTGACCTGCTCGTAGCCGCGTTCAAGAAACAATGGTGCAACGAGCGCGACGATCTCGCGCTGGCGCTCTTCGGTCAGCCGGCCGCCGCGACGCGGCTGCGATCGTTTTGCGACGGTGCGAATGGTGCGTCGCGGGACGCCTTTGATTCCGCCGATGAATAGGTCCGACATCCAGGATCCGCTTGAGGAAATGAAGTGCAATGCATCCAGCGCGCGGTCATTCATCGCCATTGCGCCGCTCAAATCTTGGCCTTGCAAATGACCATGTATACGGTAACGTACATTACACAAAACGTCTGCCAAAAAAGACGGTGTGGGAGGAAAAAATTGAATTCGTCAGCAACGGCTGACGCGCCATGTCTGGTGCGCGACCGTTCTCGTCTCGCCATCCGTCAGAGATGCGCACAGTGCGCGGGCAGCGGTCCGCGCGCGCGCGAATGCATAGCGCGCCGGAAGGCATCCAATGGCTGAGGACGGCTATCGGCTGATCAGCTATCGATCGGCGTCCGGTGCGCCGCAAGCCGGCGTGAAAGTCGGTGATCGTGTCTATCCCGCTGCATCACTGCTGCGCGGGCTGAGGGATGCCGGCTCTGTCCTTGGCCTGCTTCGGGAATGGGACACCGCGCATCCGCTGCTTGAGGCCGCCGCAAAGACCGTGGACCCCAAGGGCGGCACCGCATTTTCCGACGTGTCGTTGCTGGCGCCCATTTTATATCCGGGCGCGCTGTACTGCGCCGGCGCGAACTATTGGGACCATCTCGAGGAGATGGCCGAGATCGCGAAGCGTGTGACCGGCAAGGCGCCGGCGATGACCAAAGCCAAGGATCCATACTTTTTCATGAAAACGACTGCCGGCTCGATTATCGGCACCGGAACGCCAGCAAGGCTGCCGTCGTTCTCACAGCAGGTCGACTGGGAGGCGGAACTGGGCGTCGTCATCGCGCGACCCACGCGCAACATCTCCGAAGAGCGGGCGCTGAGTGCGATTGCCGGCTATCTGATCGTCAACGATCTTTCCGCCCGTGACCTGATGAAGCGCGAAGGATCTCCTTTCGGCATGGACTGGGTCGGCCAGAAATGCTTCGAGGACGCCGCGCCGATGGGGCCGTGGTTCACGCCGGCCGCTTATATCCGCGACCCGAATGACATGGCCATCAAGCTCTGGGTCAATGGCGTTCTCAAGCAGAACTCCAACACCGCGCGGCTTGTGCACAATATCGCCGAGCAAATCGCTTACCTGTCGCGTCACTTCACGTTGCAGCCTGGCGATGTGGTTGCGACGGGAACGCCCGCCGGGGTCGGCATGCCGCGTGGCGAATTTCTCCAGGTCGGCGACGAGGTCAAGATCGATATCGATGGCTGCGGCACCTTGATAAACCGCATGGTCCAGGACGATTCCTGAGAACGCCGGCCCGGCAGCGCGAGAGGACGCGATGGAAACGATAGGATTTATAGGCGTCGGCAAGATCGGTTTTCCGATCTGCCGGCACCTCATCAAGGCCGGGCACCGTGTGCTCGGCTATCGGCGCGGTTCCCTGGCAGAATTCGAGAAAGCCGGAGGCATTGCGGCGAAATCGTCTGCCGACGCAACGGAGAACGCCGATATCGTCTTCACCTGTCTGCCTTCAGACGAAGCGCTCGATGAGGTCGTGAACGGCCCGCACGGGATTGCCAGCGCGGCGAAGCCAGGCCAGATCGTGGTCGAGTTCGGCTCGCATGCCTTAGCGGTAAAGAAGAATTACATCGCCCCCTTGGCCAAGAAGGGCGCCATATTTCTCGATGGCGAGGTCGGCGGCACCCCCGGCATGGTCGAGGCGCGAAAAGGGGTCATCTATCTCAGCGGCGACCCGCAGGCCTGTGAGCGCCTGGCGCCGATCGTGAAGACGTTTGCCGAGATCTCGATTTTTCTCGGCCCGTTTGGGTCATCGACCACAGTCAAGGTCATCAACAATATCATGGTCGGTCTGCATATCGCCGGCACCGCCCAGGCGATGGCGATCGGGCTGCGCGCCGGCGTCGATGTTGACCTGATGATCAAGGCGATCGCCAACGGTAGCGGCGGTTCGACACAGTTTGGAATTCGCGCGCCCTGGATGGTGCAACGCAAGTTCATGCCGCAGCAGGGTTCGGCCCAGGGCCTTGCGCACTATCTCGAGCGAGGCAAGGAATTGGCCGACGAGGTTGGCGTTGACGCACCGCTGGTCGACTGCCTGATCGACATTTTCCACCGTGCGCTGCCGCAGATCGGCGAGCGCGACGTGGCGTCCATCATCGAGATTTTCGAACCTGACGCAAAAGCCAAGAGCCCAGGCACTAACACGAGGTGATGCAATGATTGGTGTGCGCAAAATCGCTCATGCGACCTATGAGGTCCCCGATCTCGACCGGCAACTTGAATATTACACGGATATCCTTGGTCTCACGCTGTCGGCCAAGGACAAGGATGCCGCCTATCTTTCAAGCACGATCGACCATCATTCGGTCGTCCTGAAAAAGGGGGCTCAGGCCAAGTGTATCCGGATCGGATTCCAGATCGGGCCGGACGACGATCTCAACGCGTTTGAAAAGCAGACCGCGGCCATGAACATCAAGACCGCGCGCAAGAAGGATCCCGAGCCCACCATCGCGGACATGGTAACCTTCGAGGATCCGAAGGGCACCACTATGGAGGTGTTCAAGCGGGCCGACTTCCAGCATCAGAAATTCCAGAGCAAGGGCGTTGTCCCGCACAAGCTCGGGCACGTCGCGTTCCACTGCGAAGACGCGAAGGCCGTGACCAAGTTCTATTGCGATGTTCTGGGGTTCCGCGTCTCGGACTGGATGGGTGATTTCTTCTCGTTCCTGCGCTGCGGTGTTGATCACCACACCATCAATCTGATCAGCACCGGCTCCAACCGCCATTTCCATACCGCCTTTGAGCTGCGCGACTGGGCACACCTGCAGACCGCCTGCGATTACCTGAGCCTCAACGGTTACAAGATGCTTTGGGGGCCGGGGCGTCACGGTATCGGCCACAATTTGTTCGCCTATCATCAAAGCCCGTCAGGCCTCATCACCGAGCTGTTCGCCGAGCTGGACCAGATGAAAGACGAGGCCCTGGGTTATTTCGAACCGAGGCCCTGGCACCGCGACAATCCGCAGCGTCCGAAGGTATGGGCGAAGGATCCCAATGCCGCGAACCTGTGGGGTCCGATGCCGCCTGACGAAATGATGAAGTTGTAGGCATCGTTGACGGCTATTGCCTGGCGCTTCGGGCCGGCGCGATGATGGGAGCTTCGGCGTGGTTGATGCAATTCAATCTGCGCGCGTGAAGGGTCTCCGGAAACCCAGCGTGGACGAGTTGCTGGATCGCGCGCGCGCGATCGGAACCTTGGCGCGTGCGCACGCGCTTGAAACCGAGCAAAGCCGTCAGGTGTCCGCTGACCTGATTGCCAAAATGCGTGACGCCGGGTTGTTCCGTGTCATGCAGCCGGCCCGGTTTGACGGTTTCGAGTACGGTTACGATGTGTTCGTCGAACTGGTCGCGGCTGTTGCGAGCGGCGACGGCTCGACCGGTTGGGTCTACAGCCTCGGCGCTGTGCATCCCTGGCTGATTGCCTGTTATCCGGAAGAGGCGCAGCAAGAAGTCTGGAGCCAGGATCGCGACGCAATCGCTGCCGTGTCGTACGCGCCGACCGGCAAGGCCGTGGCGGAAAAGGGCGGCTACCGGCTCAATGGCCGCTTCAGCTTTGCGAGTGGTTGTGACAATGCGACCTGGGGAATCCTTGGCGGGATGCTGCCACTTCAAGGCGGCCCGCGACCCGGATTTTTCCTCGTGCCGCGATCGCAATTTACGATCCACGACGACTGGTTCACGATGGGACTTGCGGGCACCGGCAGCAAGACCATCGTCGTCGAGGATCAGTTCGTTCCAGCGTATCGAACGGTCACCTTCGCGGAGATGTTGACCGGGGACGGACCGGGCACGCAAACCAATCCCAATCCGCTTTACCGCCAGCCCATGTTGGCCGTCGTTCCGCATTGCCTCGTTGCCCCGGCTTTGGGCATGGCCCGCGGTGCGCTCGAAGCATTCAAGGAGCAGGCGGCTGGCCGGACGACACGCGGCGCGGTCGCCGGCGGAAACAACAAGATGAGCGAGTTTGCCACCATCCAGATGCGTGTCGCTGAAGCGACCGCGTCAATTGATGCAGCCCAGCTCATGATCCACCGCGACATCAGCGATACGCTTGCGGTTGTTGCTGCAGGGAAGGGGGCGGGTGTTGAGCTGCGGATGCGCAATCGTCTCACGCATTCGTTCGCGACCAAGCTATTGGTTCAGGCAGTTGATGCCGTCTTTGTCGCCGCCGGTGGCGCGGCGCTCGGCCTGCAACACCCGGTGCAACGTTTCTGGCGCGACATCCACGCCGCGAGTGCGCATATCAGCCTGAATTGGGATTCGGTCTCGGCCATGTATGGGCAACATGTATTCGGGCTGGAACCGAGAGGTCAGTATTGACGCGAAATCACGGCCGATCCGATAACGTGGAACCTGTCGGGAGGTTTGTTCGGTGCCCAATATGGAAGAAGCCGCCGTCTCCGGCGGCTTCACATGGCCCAGCCACATCGCGTGTATTACTTGAGCTGGTTCGAAATGTAGGTGAACTTGGCGTTGAGGCTGGAGCCGATTGCATTGACGGCGGCGATGATGACGACGGAAATACCAGCCGCAATCAGGCCGTACTCAATCGCAGTCGCGCCCGACTCGTCCTTGAGAAACGCAGAAATTTTTGACATCGAATATTGCTCTCCTGGTTGACGTGTGAATTGGCGACAGCCTATCGCCGCGTCATTAAGGAAGCATGCGAGCGACCTCGCGGATTCATCGATTGTTGTCGGGGATTCTACCCAGAAGCCTTTCGCGGCAGCCGGGAACAGTGTCCGCTTTTGGGTCAATTCTCGAACAATGTTAACCGTACGTAGCGGCCGGCTCGTGTCCGCGCAGTTCGGAGCAAGCCTAGCTGTACTGCATAATCATAATTTCATGGCGATCGCAGGGGACGCAATCGAACATGCGTTGATCGTAATCCGGGTTCTCGCGATCAAATCGGGAAAGCATCATTGTCGCGCCGCACTTGGGGCACGGCGGTCGATTGTAGCTTTGGTGTGGAAAATGCGACTTGGCAGACATGGGTGAACCTGTATCTCTCAAAAGTACCCCGCCTCTATGCGTTGGGGACGGCTTGCATAGGACGGGGCGCTCTATGATCACGCTGCATGCGCGACCGAAGCATAGGCCGGGATCGGGGAGTCGCTGCCTACGCTAACAATCAGCACCGACATATCATCGATGCCTAAGGGTACTATTGCTTGCTCACAAAAGCGGAATTGTTGCCTGCTCATAAATTCTTCGTGCTGACCCATTGATGCCTGCAGCTTTATCGTGTTGCGAGCTTATTCCATGTATTGCGCACGTGCAGGGACCATCCCTGCCAGTTCGCGCTAACAACATCCCAGTTTACCATCGGACGTTGTTCGGTGGTGGCCTGAGCCGTCGATTCAGAAGGATGGGCCGTCGACGCGTCATACATGTATGCAAATCCGACCGTCAGAAAAAATCCAAGAATGACTCCCAGGAACAGGCGCATCGACTCAATCCCCTTACCAATTTGCTGTGGAAACGACAGGAGTGCGATGGCCCCGCGTGCGCGCGAGGCCATCATCAGATGTATCAAAGTTCTTTAACGGCAGATTTGCCGCGATCTGTACACGACACGGCCGCTGGGTGTCACAACACGCGAGCGGATCATGCGGCAGTCGCCGCCGTAGTAGGCGTTCGCGTCATAGCCCCTGCGACGATAATAGCCGTCGTCCGAAAATCGAGGGCCCACGCCCGCGCCGACCGGACCAATTTGCACGCCCGCGCCACCGGAGTCCGCGCCTATAAACAGTTGTGCGCTGGCTGGCGCCGCGATGGCGAGTACGGCAGAGGCAACCAGGCCGAATAGAAGTTTATTCATGGAATTCTCCGATACAGTTTTGATTTAGCTCTGCACAGTGAACGCGCGACCGGTCGCCTTTGTTCAAAGATTAAGTTGATGAGCAGTGTTCAATATTGCTCACTTGTATAGTCCCAGGACGCCTGATTTTGATGGAATCGGCTATCGACCTAGCGTTCGGCACGCCGCGAACAATATCCGCGCCGCCGGAGCGGAGCGTGTCCATTCAGGCTGGCAAATCGAGAATGGTTCAGCCTGGCTTGGCGCCCGCGACGTATCCGGCGGTGACTTCGTCCTTGTGGGCGGCAAAGGCTGCCAGGACTTCGGCCTTCTCGCGCTTCGGGACCTTGACGAAGTCCAGGGTGCGTCCGAGTTCTGCTGCGACCTCATCGAATTCTGCCGGGGAAATACGGAGATTCCGGTGCGCCTCTTCCAGGCCAAGCGGAGTCGCTCCGGGCTTTGTGGCCGTGTACTTGAAGGGGCCACCCGATGCATCGCACACCCACAACGTTCGCATGAATTTGAGGCCGGGCAGCCTGTCCAGATTGTTGGTATGCCATTCGCGCAGCTGCGGGTTCTTCGACTTATCGCCGACGATCGGGTTCTTCACGACGGCATCGCTGAAGTGGTCTACCACCGCCGCAATGGCGAAGACGCCACCCAGCCGTTCGTACAAGCTCTTCTCAGGTGAACTTTGTTTGGCCTGCGCATGCACGTTATCCGCAGCTGCCAATACTGTTATCGGGGCGGCGGTCAACGCCAGCCCCGCAACCACGCTTCGTCTCGTGATAGTCGCCGAAACTGCCTTTGCCATGGTCATCTCCATAATGTTGCCAATACGCTAGGCCTGCGGGGAGCGACCGTCTGTTCAAAATTGATCAATTGGTCCCGCCGCGAGCGGACGCAATTGGCGTGAGGTTCCCGCGAAAATAAAAAACCCGGCGTCATCTGCCGGGTGGAGTCGCTTCCCGCGTGATGGTTTTCGTCGGTATCGTGTATGAACAATTAAAATACATTGCCTAAACATCTAGCGACCAGGAGCGCGTCCTATGGTGCGAGAGAATATGGGCTTTTGACGCTTAGCCGTTTCGGTTTTTGTCGACTGCAATCGTCCGGCCGGTCGTTGTCGACATATCCGGGCACCGCACACGCATAATACTACCGCGTGTGTTTTAGCGCTGTGCAATTCGATACAGCGTGCTGCCGACATTGAAGGTAAAAACGAATCAATCGTTGCGCAAAACGTTTTCAAATTTGGCGGCGTACCAAATTACCCGTACCCAGAATGGGCAACAAGCGAAAGTGACCCGACAAGGTCACTTGAAACACGTTCGCGCGATGGCTTCCGACGTTCATTTGGTCGGCACCCAATCGATGATGGGACGTTGAGAACCGATCAGCGAATTGAGTGCAGACCCTTGCAAAAGGAACAGCTCATGAAGTCGCAAATCGTCAAGCGCTCCATTGTCATCGATGGCCACAAGACCAGCGTGAGTCTCGAGGATCCATTTTGGCGTTGCCTGAAAGAGATCGCGCATGGAGAACGGCTGACATTGTCAAAAGTTGTGGCAACAATCGACCTGGCCCGCCAGCATGGCAACCTTTCCTCGGCCATCCGGCTATACGTGCTCGACCGTATGTGCGCAGCGAGATATTCCGCCGATCGGCTCGATGGCGCCAAGACCGACAGTTTGATTCAGGGGAATATCGAAGCACGCGTCTGAGCCCATCGCGTTCACCACCGATGACTCGCAGCGCATCTGCGAGTGGGCTGCCATGGAACTGGCAGTCTCCTGTTAAGCACGGAGACGGAGTAAATCTCGTGTACCAGCAGAGTAATATGGACCAGGCAACGAACTGCCCGAAGTGCGGCACTGAATTGATCTTGGCGGCCAGTGTGCCGCATACGATTAATGTTCGAATGGAACGGCGCACGTTCGTTTGCATCAAATGCAATCAGACGAGAACTTACGTAGTCCCGGCCGAATAGGCTGTCGGCCCGCAAGTTTCATTCGTTGACCCATGGCATTTAGTCCGGCTGCGGCGCGCAGGACGCGCGCACGCCGATTTCGACGAGGGTCACCCTGCATTGTTCAACACGTGTCGCGCTGGGCCAATCACAGTTGGCGAGAAAAGGTTACCACCGCGCTAGCCACCGCAATCACCCAAGTCTGCAATCGAAACAAGCCGCTGCCGAGCTAAGTGTCGGCGTGACCATTACTAATGTATTGGGGCCGCCTCGACCTGATTTTTGTTGTGCAACGCACAGTCGCACGTTCTGGCTTGCACCAACTCATGCGCGAAAATATAATGTCAGCTTCCGTACCTAAACGTGAGAGCGATCCATGGACGTCGTGCAGTTATTTGCCCGGCAGTCGGTCGCGCTGCCCGTATCCAAATATCGCGCGGATCAAATTCTCTATGCGCAGGGAGAGCCGGCGGACTCCGTATTTTACATCCATCAGGGAAAGGTCAAGGTGACGGTCGTTTCCGAGCGCGGCAAGGAGGCCGTTGTCGCAATCCGGGGGCCGGATGAATTTTGTGGCGAGAGCGCCATGACCGGAATTCCACTTCGCCTGTCTTCGGCGCGCGCAATGACGGCATGCGAGATTGTGCGCGTGGAGAGGAGCGCAATCACGCGGCTTCTGCACAGCGAGCCGGAGTTTGCCGACTATTTTCTCGCTCATCTGCTGACGCGGACTGCAAAAGTTGAAGCGGACCTTGTCGACCAATTGTTTAACTCCAGCGAGATGCGGCTCGCACGTGCACTTCTGCTGTTGGCCAATTACGGTGACGACAGCAGTCCAGAGCCGCTCCCGCTCAAGGTGAACCAGGAGACACTCGCCGAATTGATCGGGACAACGCGATCACGGGTCAATGTATTCATGAACAAGTTTCGGAAATTAGGCTTGATCGAATACAACGGCAGCTTGAAGGTTCACAAGGCACTGCTGAGTTTTGTGCTGAATGAAAAGCCGCATATTCCAGACTAAGCTATAAAAGTGGGCCCCCTGGCGCCGCAGGTCAGGCCGCGTGACATTCGACTACAGCACAATGGTTTTCCCGATCGACAGCGGCTCCGCACCGTGCTGGATGGAAGTGTTCTTTTTTGAACAGATTCGTCGGCCGGGTTATCGGAAAATATTGATCTTAGGCTGTCGACTGCCCCGCCCTGTGTGCCCATTGCCCCCATACACAGCGGCGGGGTGCCTGTTCGGTTGGAGCAATCCGCGCACGGAGACGACCATGGCAGGGAGCGACGCGGCCACTGAACGCTTCATCGACGCTGAAAATGTAGTTCTCTTTCGGAGTCGCCTGACAGAAACAATCGATCCTGCGCAGCGGCTGCAACTATTGAGGTTGCTGGCGGAGCAGGAAGCGAAGCGCCACTCGTTACCGGAATAACGGCAGATCGCGCTCGACGGCGATCTATTCGTCAGTCGGTTCTATTTTAATCATCGCGCCAATGTTGAATTTACATTCTCAATCGAGGTGCCCGTAGGCGAAGCACAACCACGGATTTTGTGGGCCCGCACCGGTCGCAGAGAAACCCGTGAATTTCAAAATCGATATACAGTGGGTGCGGCTCAATCTCCGCAAGATTGGTCTCCGCGCCGCATACCGGGCACGGATCTATTGGTTTGAAAATGGACGATCTGGACCTGAGAGACGCATCCTGAATACGCATGTACGTTGCCTTCGCCCGATGCTTGTTCGGTGCGGGTTGAGAACGCGTGATCTGAGAACATTTAACTGAAAGCTGAATTGAACTCCGGGGCTTTGCCTTCTCTAATGACGGCGTGCCATCTTATTCAATTGGAGAGTCTGATTGAGAGTCTGTCCGGTATTGCTCACGCCGCCCGGTTGTCCACAGCATTGGCGCGTGACGAGACAACACTCGCTCATGGGAGTCGTTACTTCGGTGGGCTCACGGTGCGGGGCTCATCGGCCAGAAGCACCCCCAACAGCGAATTGTGAACTTCGAGATGTCCATTATAGTCAATGAAGCCCAATTCACGGAACTTGTTCATGAAATGACTCACGCGCGACCGGGTCGTGCCGATCATTTCAGCAAGTGTTTCCTGGCTGATCTTCGCGAGAACTGGCTCAGGCCGGCCGTCTTTCCCGAAATTGGCCAACAGCAACAACAGGCGTGCGAGCCGTTTCTCGGTTGAATTAAAAAGTTGGTCGACCAGATCCTCTTCGACCCGGGCGTTCCTCGTCAGGATATGCGAAACGAACATTTGCGAAAATGTGGGCTCATCTTGAAGGACCCGCTGGATTTCCGCCTTTGTCACCCGCATCGTCTCGCATTCCGTCATTGCAGACGCGGTCGCCAAACGCTTTGGTTGCCCGATCAAGCATCCCTCGCCGACAAATTCGTTTGGTCCCAGGAGTGCGACGACGGCTTCCTTGCCTTGCTTGGATAAGACAGCGACTTTGACCTTGCCCTTCTTGATATAGAAAACGGCATCGGCGTCGTCGCCTTGGGCGAAAATGACTTTTTTCTTGGGATGCCTGGAAATTTCGCGGCCCACGGCCGCGGTCGCCAGAAACACCGCCGGATCAAACAGCGCCGCCGCTGTTTTGCGCTTTGTGCCTGTCTTGACCGGTTTTGGACTCGGAGACATTGACTGCTTCCCTCCATATCAGGCGGGAGCTCAACTGTCTCTCAGCCACCGACGCCTGGCACAGGGCCGCTGCAGGTGATGTACTAGTGTACGCTTCCGGACATAAGGGCCCAAGGAAATTCGAATTCCGTCGATTGCGACAAATAGGTTCAAAATATAGGGATTCCGGTGGATCGGGCGTATCAATGATGTGTTGTTAGGGCGAAAGCGGTCTGAATAGCTCAGCTTTTGCGCTTTTCGCTGAGATTGTTCGCGTAGGCGCCGATCTCGCGGTCCGGTCAGGCGCGCAACATGATCCTGAGAGGGCCCGGCTCTCGCTTAAATTCGCAGGTGTGCTCGAACGGTGGCCTGTGTCGACGGCTGAGAGTCCGGTACTCGCGGCGGACCAGCAAGGTGGAAAGCATGTATCGATCAACGACAATTTCTGACCCCAATTGCCCTCAATGCCAGAAGGTTATGGATTGGCACAGCGCTCTGGAATCGGGGGCGCAACGGTTGAATGTATTTTATTGCAAGTCATGCGGGACGTTCGTCACGTCGCCTGCGACCGGAGAGCCATCCGAAGCGCTCAGGTGCTAGCGAGCGTCTCGAAGAATGTCTGCTTCCGGGGTAAGAGCGGATATTGAGGTGCGCACCAAAACGAAAAACCCCCGCCGTCGCCGGCGGGGGCTGAGTTGGGCGAGAACCAAAAAATCGGGCTCTCACCTTGTGCTAGCTTGACTCTTTAACGATCAATCGCAAACGCGAATGCGTCGGCTGTGGATGCGGCCGTATCTGTCTTCGAACTGCTGCCGCTCAATGTGGCATCCGCCGCCGTAGACGGGCTGATAGCCGGACTCATAATAGCCGGGGCCGCCGTTGTAGTAACCGCGGTTGACCTGCGATCCGACGATCGCGCCAACAGCCAGGCCGCCGACGACGCCAGCGGCGACTGCGCCGCCATTGCCGCCCGCGTTTGCAGGCTGTGCCGACATCGTTACTGCCAACGTCAAGGCAGCAACGGCCGCAAGAGTAATGGATTTCATCATGGTCTATCCCTTCAATGTTGCGTGTTAGTCGATAATCTGAACGATGCGCCGGGTGCGGGGATCAACCAGCACGGCGTGGTCGTTCACATAGGTGTAGCGGTAGCCAGTCACGTGGTAGTCGGCGGGAACCTCGTAGTAGGTGACGCCGTTTTCCGGCAGTGTCGCGCCGACGACGAATTCATCGCTGTAACGATAAGACGGCACTCGCTCGCGAACGACGTATTCGTGAAACCGCCGCCGGTCATCGACGCCGAGAATGCCGCCGACAGTGCCCGCCACTGCGCCTACGGCTCCGCCGACGACGGCGCCGATCGGGCCGGCATCGTGTTCACCTTGCGCCGCGCCGCGTTCCATTCCGCGCACGGTGCCTTGCGCGTTTGCCGTTATCGGCAGCGCGAGTAGGGCGAGAAGCATAGTCGGTAGCAAAAGCCTGGATTGCATGTGTCGCTCCAAAGGTTGGGATTTCCAACCGTCTGGGGCTGGACGCAGTACCAAGCTCCCGCGATGCTGTTTGGTTCCGTCTGTGCGAACTATCTTTTACACGCCAGGACAATTGAACCTGCGTTGCAGCGTTTGTGTGCCTTACTGATACAAGTCCCCGCACGTGCCTCAGAGCGGTCTTCACGAATAAACGGCGGCCACCTTGATCTGTCCTTCGTTGCGGATCACTTGCAGCGACACATCGCTCGCATGCCTGCGCACCGTTATGTCGACGGTCGAATGGCCCAGGCGCAAATTGCGCAAGGTTACGTGCTCGAGAAATGACGGCAGTTGTGGTTTGTGCAACAGGATTTCATGGCGGTCCGGATTGAATTCGAGACCGAGCGAGGCCTGAAGCAACAGGAGCGGTGTGCCCGCGGCCCAGGCCTGTGGCGAACAGGCCACCGGATAAAGTGTTGGTCCGCGTTCGCGGCCGCGCTGGAAGCCGCAATAGAGTTCAGGAAGACGCCGCAAATCCATATAGCTCGCGGCCTCGAAGAGGCCCTTGAATACGCGATCCACCGCGGCTTTGTGTCCGTAGCGCGCGAAACCGGCCGCGATCAGCGAGTTGTCGTGCGGCCAGACCGAACCATTGTGATACGACATCGGGTTGTAACGGCGCTCTTCGCGGGCCACCGTACGGATTCCCCACCCCGAAAAAAACGATGGCCGCATCAGGTCGCGCGCCACCGCCTCGGCGTGCTCGGGTGTGGCGATGCCGCTGAACAGCACGTGTCCGGCGTTCGACGTTCGCACGCGGCACTGCCGCTTCTGCCCATCAAGTGCGAGCGCATAGGTGCCAATATCGTCGCACCAGAAGGCCGCCTCAAATTGTTCGGCGAGTTTTCTCGCCTGCGCCTCAAGGGCGTCGCCGCGCGCGTGCTTGCCGAGCCGGTGCGCGCCGCGTGCAGCCAGCAGCTTGGCCGCATAGACATAACCCTGCACCTCGCAGAGCGCGATCGGACTTTGTGCAAGCGCGCCATCGGCATGGAAGATCGCGTCGTGGGAGTCTTTCCAGCCCTGATTGACAAGGCCCGTTTCGTCGGCGCGTTGATATTCGACGAAACCATCGTGATCGGGATCGCCCGGCCCATCGATCCAGCCCAGCGCGGCTTCGATGTTGGGCCAAAGCTCGCGCAATGTTTCGACGTCGCCAGTATGTTCAGTATAGAGCCCGGCCAGCATCACAAACAGCGGTGTGGCATCGACGCTGCCGTAATAGAGACCGAAGGGGATCTCACCCAGCGCCGCCATCTCTCCACCGCGCATCTCGTGCGGGACTTTGCCGGGTTCGGCGTCAATCAGCGGGTCGAATGTGGTGGCTTGAAAGGCGGCGAGCCGCCGCAGAACGCCTTTCGCGATCCTGGAATCGCACCACAACATCTGCAGGGCGGTAATGATGCCGTCCCGGCCAAACGTGGTCGAGTACCAGGGAATCCCGGCATAAGGGTAGGGGCCTTGCGGCGTATCGGTCGTCAGCATCGCGAGGTCGGCCATCGAACGGCATATCATCTCATTGAAGATATGATTGGAGCTCGTGACGGTGGCCATGCCGCGGCTCGCAGCCTGGCGTTGCTGGAACGCCGCACGCAGTCCCTTCCGAAACGGAACAGCAGTGCGCTCAACAGCGTCGGGTTCACAATTGACGGTGACAAATATCGAGCGGGCCTCGTTGGGCTGCAGAACGAAGGCGTAACCTGCGAGGCGCTCAGACAGATGGTCCGGTGCCGGTTCGAACAGAATCGCCGTGCGCCGCCGTTTGCCGTCGAGGCCCTGATAGTTCAGCGCGACTCTCGCTTTGCCGATGTCCGCACTCGCGATGCCGCGGCGCTTGCGGTGCATGCCGCGCACCTCGAATACATCGGCGAAATCGCTCGCGAAGGCGAAGGAAAGCTCGACATTGAAGGGATGGTCACCGTGGTTCTGCAAACGCAGGCGCTGGTAGACAGTGCCGTTCAGAAGGAAAATCGTGCGCACGACGTGCAGCATGTCCTTCGGCTGGACCAGTTTCTGATTGAGATAGATGTCGGGATTGGTCAGGTCGACAGTCAGGAAGGAGTTGTCGTCGCGGACGGCAGAGCCCAGAAGCAATGGTTGTTTGCCACTCAACAGCATTTCCAGGTGGGAGAGATAGCGTGTGTCGCAATAGAAAATGCCGTCGGGTCCGCCCGGCGCCGCACCGATGTCCGCGTGGCTGTCGAACACGGCAAAGCAATCGCCCTGCTTGAGCGTGCGGCGGGGCCGAGTGGAGGACCCTGTCCCCGGGATATAGAAGGGTGTTTCGGGGACTTCCTCGATCGGCCTTGCGATCGAGCCGTGGCTAAGCAACGAGAGGCCTCAAAATCTTCTGGTCCATGCTGGACGGCGCAAGTTCGATGTCCTGCGATTCCCGCGCGGGGGATGCCGCCAGCAGCGAGCGGTATATACCAATATAGTCCTTTGCCATGCGTGTGGCGGAAAAACGTTGCTCGAAACGCTGACGCACTTTTTTCCGATCGAGTGCAATAACGCGCGGCAGCGCCGCGATCGCTTCTTCCATGGTGTCGACGATGGCACCTGTGACCCCATCCTCGACGATTTCGGGAACCGAACCACAGCGAAAGGCCAGCACCGGCGTGCCGCAGGCCATCGCTTCGATCATGGAGAGCCCGAAGGGCTCCGGCCAGTCGATTGGAAACAGCAGCGCAAGGGCGTTGCCCAGGAATTCCGGTTTCTGGTGGTCGTTGATCTCGCCGATGAATTCAACCCCGCCGCCCGCGAGCAGCGGTTCGATCTCATTCCTGAAATAGCCGGCGTCGGCGCGGTCGACCTTGGCGGCAATCTTGAGTGGAATCCCCGCCGCCCGCGCGATGGCGATGGCGCGATCGGGGCGTTTCTCGGGCGAGATGCGGCCGAGAAAGGCGAGGTAGCCGCCGCGCGCCTCCGCAGTGCCACGGTGCAGATGTGCCGGGATGCCGTGATAGACGGTTCCCGCGAAGTTTGCTTTCGGGATCGGGCGCCGCTGGGCATTCGAGATCGAAACCAGCGGCATGTCGCCAAAACCCAGATAGAGCGGGAGCAGATCGGACAGATCCTGACGCCCGTGTAACGTGGTGACGGTGCGGCCCGAGATCGGTCGGAACAGGGGGAAATGGAATTGATCGATATGGAAATGCAGGATGTCGAAGCTGTCGGCCTGCTGGCGGACGCGATCGAGCATCAGCATGTAATAGGGGATCGTATCGCGGACGCTGGCGTCAAGCCGGAGGGCCTGGGGTACGCAGGGTACAAGGTTCGCGGTGGTGATCGAATCCCCGCTCGCGAACAATGTGACTTCATGCCCAAGGTTTACGAGCTCCTCAGTGAGGTATGAGGCGATCCGCTCGGTGCCGCCGTAAAGCCGGGGAGGGACGCTTTCCATCAGGGGGGCGATCTGCGCGATTTTCAAGTTTGTGCCTTCCAGAGTGACTGATGATAAAGATCGTCGCGCGCCCTAAGTTCCCGAGATTTTGATCCGGAAGACGCTTTGCGCATGGGAGATGTGTCCGGGCCGCCATCGCTCATCGACGGGCGCTGCCGGTGCTCTTCCTCGTGCGGAATATTGTGCCGTTCGGAGGCTTTGGGTGCGCCTCCTTCGTTATCCCATCGCGCGATCGCGCGCGCCTGAAAGCTCAATTCGCCGTTGCCCTTCATCCTCGTGAATCGTCTCACGAGATTGGCTGGATTGAACAAATTGAACATACAGAGCCTGTCTGTTGAGGGCCCTGGGTGACGCAGATCAGGGAAAACATATGTGGCTATTGCGAAGGCAAATAGCGAGGGCGAGACACGATTAATCGTGATGACAACACGCTTTATCGTGATGAGGAGAAGCTCGACTATTCACGAACAAAGGCGCACTATGTCTGGTATCGGACGTTCACAAGAAGCGTCCGCGGCGTTCGCGCCACTTTTATGAAAATTAGCGCTGCCGGGCCCTCGCGCGAAAGCGGGGCAGAAGGTTCACATGCTGACTTTACTTCCCGTGAAGTCCACGCCGTTCGTCGATGTCCAGGCCGGACTAACGCTCGCGCAGGCCATCGTCGATACCGTGCGCGATCCACTCGTGGTTCTTGACCAGAATCTGCGCGTCATTGCCGCCAGCCGCTCCTTCCTCCACACCTTTGGGCTGATAAGCAGTGATGTCCAAGAGTGCCTGATCTACGAGATTGACGGCGGCCAGTGGAACATTCCGGAGCTCCGCGATCTTCTCGAGACGATCACCAAGAACAAGTCGGCCGTTGAGGGCTATGAAGTCGATCGCGAGTTTCCTGTGATCGGGCGGCGCACCATGCTTCTGAATGCGCGCGAGGTGTTCTACGAGAACGGATCCCACTCCACCATACTCTTGGCATTCGAGGACGTTACCAGCCGCCGTGCGATCGAGCGGCAGGTGGCGGAACTCCTGCGGGAAAAGGACATGTTGCTGGAAGAGATGCAGCATCGCGTCGCCAATAGCTTGCAGATCATCGCCAGTATTCTCCTGATCAAGGCGCGCACGGTCCAATCGGAAGAGGCGCGAAAGCAACTGGAGGACGCGCATCAGCGCGTTCTGTCCGTCAGTGCCGTCCAGCAACATCTGCACATCGCCAGCCGGAGCGAGCCGATTGAAATCGCCGGCTATTTGACGAAGCTGTGCGAAACGCTGGCGCAATCGATGATCGGCGACAGCCGGTCGATCTCGCTGAAGGTCGAGGCCGACTCCGGCACCGCCATAGCGCGCGAGGCCGTCAGCATGGGGCTGATTGTGACGGAGCTGGTGATGAACGCGTTAAAGCACGCATTTCCGGATTCGAAGTCCGACGCTGCGATTGTCGTTTCCTACAAAGTTGCTGACAAAGACTGGAAACTTACGATTTCCGACAATGGTGTCGGCAAGCCGGACGTGAAGGCCAGCCAGGGAAAAGCCGGGCTCGGCACCAGTCTGATCCAGGCTTTGGCGAGGCAACTCGATGCCACCGTGGATATCGCAAGCGATGGTCACGGCACTGCCGTGTCCATGACGCACGCGACGTTCAAAGCCATTCCTCCGCAGGCGATGATGAAACCTCTAGTTCCGGCCGAAGGAATCGCGGGACACGTCCACTGATTGCGGGTTGCGAGATCCTAATTTCGATCACGAATTGTATCCGCGCGCGCTGGTCGTGTTGCGCAGTAGCGTTGCGATAACCATGTACGGTTTCATACGATCGCATTGGCGTTTTGGCGTCTGAAAAGTTCCTCGGCGTTCCTGCGGTCTAGGATGATCCGACCAGCGCCCAGGGTGTCGCTTCCGGAACTCCAGAACGGAACACGCCCGAAGGATGAATATCATGACTGATTCCCCCAATAAAAACACATCGTCGAAGCCCGCCGGCGTTCCCGGTCAAAATGCTGCACAGGCGTTTCGTGCGACCGCCGAAAACGGCGCCGCGCAGGCCAAGCAAGGTTTCGAGAAGATGCAGGCCGCTACGGCTGACGCCACGACCTCGATGAAGAGCAGTTTTTCGACCGCGGTGCAGGGTGCGCAGGACTACCAGGCCAAGGTTATGGAATTCGCCAACAGCAATACCAAGGCGGCGTTGGACTTCACGCAAAAATTGACGAGCGTGAAATCGCCATCAGAGTTTTTCGAATTGTCGACCAATCACTCACGCGATCAGTTCGAAACGTTGACCGAACAGGCCAAGGAGCTCGCAACGCTGGCTCAGAAGGTTACGCTGGCGACCGTGGAGCCCCTCAAGACGGGCGCTACCAAGGCATTCAGCCAACTCTCGTAAGCTGAACGGACCTGGCTTTTCCGTTTTCTGGAAGCCCGCGTATTCCGCGGGCTTCTTTTTTATTGTGATGACTATCGCGGAGGAAACCATGCGGGCTGGCGAGCCCGCCTATTGCAGGGAGTGATGTCTATTTTACTCCGTACATCGCGTATTCTTCTGCGATGTCGGCCTTGATGGTTTTGGCTTTCGCGATATCAGCGTTCCCGCCCGCGGTGTCGCCCTTTTTCAATTTGGTCACGCCGCGGCCATAGAGCCAGTCGGCATGGTCGGGGATTTTCGTCAACGCGAACGCCGCATCGTAGTCGGCCAGCGCCTTGTCGAATTGTCCGAGCTTCAAATAGACGAATCCGCGATAACCCAGGATCTGAGGGATGGTCGGGCTCAGGCTGCTGGCCTTGTTGCAGTCTTCAAGGGCCTCCTGCAATTGCTTGCCGACAACCATGCGCGACCAGCAGCGCTGGCCCCAAAGGCGTGATTTGCCGGCGTCCAGTTCGATTCCCGTCGTGTAGTCGGCGACCGCCCGCTCATGGTCGCCCTTGTGGCTGTAAGTGTAACCGCGGTTGTAAAATGAATCGGCGTCCTTCGGGGCGAGCCGCACTGCTTCCGAGTGATCGGCAATTGCCCGATCAAAATCGCCGTGGCGGGCGAAAGCATTGCCGCGATGCATGAAGCCGGCGGCATAAGTCGGGTCGATCTTGATTGCCTCGTTATGATCCGCGATGGCTTTCTCGTAGTCGCCCATGCGCTCGCGCTGGTTAGCGCGGTTGCTGTAGATGATTGCCCGGTTGTGCTGATCAAATCGGTCCGAATTCAGGGCGCGCGTGCAGGCATCGACCGCGGCAATGCCGGACCCTCTCACGCATTGCTCGCCGTCGTCGGCCGCTGCGTTGCCAACGAGGCAAAGGGCGGCGACGCAGGTCAAAGTGCCGCAAATCCACTGCCGGATGTGCCCGCCGATCCTCATGAATAACCCCTGTTGCCTGATCCAGCCAATGTGCCCGAATCCACATCTCAGGAAATAATCAAGCGCATCTCAAGGGTAAATCAAGCTCCGGGCAAAGCCTTTCGCGATGCCCTTTGACATGCAGTGGGATGAAAGATTTGACCCGAAGGTATTACAGGAGACGCAAATATGTCTGACGCAAATCGACTGCTTTTTCTTCGCATCGCCCTGATCGCCGTCGGCCTGACGTTCATATTCGGCATCTATACGCTGGGCATTGTGTGGCCGTCCGGCTGGACCTGGGGCCACGGGCATTCGCACTATCTCCTGATGATTATCGGTGTGTATGCGACGCTCGGCGTATTCTTGCTCATCGCATCGCGAAATCCCTCCGCGAACCGAAGCCTCATCTGGTTCACGATCTGGTCAAGCGTGGTTCACGGCGCGATCATGGGCTATCAGTCGTTCACCGATGCCGGTGAACGCGGCCATTTGATTGCAGACGTGCCTGCGCTCTTCATCGTGGCGATCGTTCTTGCGGTATTGATGCCGCGGACGGAGAGCTAGGTGGCAACGCTGCACATCGAACACGGGATCACTGACTTCCCGATGTGGAAGGCGGCCTTCGACCGTTTTGCCGCGCAGAGGACGAAAGCGGGCGTTACGGCGCACCGTATCTACCAGCCGGCGGATGACGCCCGCTACGTGGTCCTCCAGCTCGACTTCCCGAGCGTGGCGCAGGCGCGGGCATTCCGGGAATTTCTCGAGGCTCGCGTCTGGTCGACGCCCGCCAACTCTCCCGGTCTCGCGGGCAGCCCGCAAGCGCGCGTACTTCTGGCGGGCGCGGACTAGGAGATGCTGCCCGGCCCGGATCGCGGCTAACCGATAAATCCTGCGGTCATGATGACCACGCCGAAGGTGAAGACGGTCATGATCACGATCGTAATCATCGAGCCGCCGTCCAGGCTTTCGACGATTGGATGCACCTGGCCCTTGCGCGGCAGCAAATACCAGAAGATGGCACCGGTCACGATGATCAAGACCGCGCCGCAAATAATGGAAAACATGTTTTGAGCCTGTTTCGCTTGCGCCCCGGAATCGCTTGTAGCCCGGTTGCGCCCGCCGCAACGTAAATTGCGCATATATAACTCCATGATGCGCGACATCGCTGGGTTGGGGGGTAAGGCATACTGCGCTTGGATATCCGACGATATCCACTCATGATCCCAGGAGCAGCCAGTCATACGCAGGGGGCGAGGGATGAAACTCTGGATCGGCGTGGCCATGGTCATCCTCATCGGAACGCTGGCGCACGCGCAAAGCGACCCGACAAGCGGGGCCGTATTTTATCCAAGTTGCCTGGCGGCGGCCGACGTCGTTCAAGGCAAGCGCCCGGCGACCGACTCAGAGGAGGCCGCGAAGCAGCTCCGGCAGGCATCGGCATGCTTTGGCGCCGTGATGGCCATCATGAAGCTTGCGCCGCTGTTCAAGCCTGAATTTGCCGTGTGCCCGCCGCCCGCTGCTGCCGCGGACAGCAAAGGGGCAATGACCCAGATGATCCTTGCCATCACGGCCTATCTGAAAAACCACCCCGAGCAGCGCTCCAACAATTTTCATCAGACCGCGGTCAGCGCTTTGGCCTCTGCGTGGCCTTGCAACAAATAGAATCGCGATCCGAAGCGTTGGCTTGTGACGTCGGCAGCAACCCTGCTTGACGGGAAAATATGTTCATGAAAACTTGCGCGTGTGGCGCCGGGAGTTTTGCCGCCATATCCGCTGGCGCAAAAAGCGGAAGCCGCGCGTCGCGGTGGTTTTCTTTTTCGCGCTCACCCCTTTGAGACGTTCGCTTGCGACGCGCTAGGAAAATTCGGCCGGGTGCGCTGTTCCTTCGCTGGATGCCTGATATCGGGAGCCATGGACTCATCATCACCCCGCGCGGATGATTCAATTCACCTTGATCGGGGATCCGATCTCCTCCGATATTTGGCGTTTGTCGATGGCTTGCGCGCCGTCTCGATCCTGGCGGTCGTGGGTTTTCACGTCGGTGTGCGTGGCATTTCCGGTGGCTTTGTCGGTGTCGATATATTTTTCGTCATTTCAGGATTCCTCATCATCAACCAGATCAAAGCGGGACTGACGGCTGGCCGTTTTTCAATTTTTTCGTTTTACGCGCAACGGTCGCTGCGCATCCTGCCGCCGTTCTTGATCATGCTTCTGGTGACCTTCGCACTGGCGCCCTTTTTCCTGTCAACGACCGCAGTCTTTTGGGACTTTTTGCCGGCGGCGATTTTCGCGCCGCTGATGTTCACCAACGTCGTGTTCTTCCTGGACCAGGGCTATTTCGATATTTCGGCTCTTGAAAAACCGCTGCTGCACACCTGGACCTTGTCGGTCGAAGAGCAATTTTATTTTGTCGTGCCGATTCTCCTGGTGCTTGTTTTCCGGATCGGGGGTCATCGGTTTGGCCGGTTGGCCGCGACGATCGGTATTGTCGTCGCGGGCTTGTCCCTGGCCGGCGCGATTGCACAAACGTCTATGATTGGACGAAACCCCGCTTTTTATCTTTCGCACTTGCGGGCGTGGGAATTCGTCGCCGGAGGGTTCATTGGCGCGCAGTCGATCTCTGCTGTTCGACGATTGCCGCGTGTCATTTTAGAACTCATTGGATGGGCCGGCATCGTCTGCATTGCGCTGGCGATCGTGAAGTTCAATCCCGCGACGCCCTTTCCGTCATACAATGCCGCGCTGCCGGTGGCGGGGGCCGCACTGGTTATATTGTGCGGGGCGGCGGATTCCCGGATCACCGTCGCGCGCATCCTGTCGGTGCGGTGGTTCGTGGCCATCGGGCTTGTCTCCTACAGCTGGTATCTGTGGCACTGGCCGATCCTGTCATTCATCCAGATGGCCAAAGTCGGCGAGACGTCGCTCATCCTCAACGGTCTCGGCGGTGGTGCGCTCGCATTCGTGCTGGCGTGTATGTCCTACCGCTATGTCGAACAACCCGTGCGGCGGTGGAGGAAATCGCCTGACAAGTTCAGGACTCCGTCGCTCATTGTGCTGAAAGCCACGGCGGCCTGCGTTGCCGTGTCTTTGCTCGGCGGATCGATTGCGCTTGTTGGCTACCGGTTCACGGAATCTTATCTCGCCTCGCATTACGGGATTGAAGGCAAGGGCACGCTGGACGATGGCTGCGACAGCAGATTCGACGAGGACTGTTTTAGAGGGGCGGTGGGCCTCATCCTGGGAGATTCCCACGCGACGGTTCTCTCACGGAGTTTTGCCAAACGATTCGATAGTCTGGGTCTGCGCCTCGTTTCCGTGGCGCGCGGTTCTTGTAGCCCGTTGTTTCTTGTGCCGTCGCAGCGCAGCGCTGCCGGCGATGTCTGCGCGCGGCTGATCGCTCCGTTTGAACGATTCCGCGCGCGGCCCGATCCCGTCACTTTCGCCATTGTCACGTCGATCTGGAGTTATGATGAACATCTGTCGGCGCACGTGTCCGAACTTATTTCCGAATTTGACCCGCGCACGCGCATCCTTTTGATCGGGCCGGTTCCGATCTTTGCCAGATCGGGCCTGGAATGCGTCGTTCTCAGTGACCGGTACGGCGCCAATCGCGACCGCTGCGTCAGGCCACGCAAGGATGTCGAGGAATCAAATGCGGCTGTCGCCCGAGTGCTGAGGTCGATGCAGGATAGATACTCAAATGTCCGCTATATCGACGTCACGGATGTCTTCTGCGGCAAAACGACATGCCGGCCGTTCAGGAACGACGACGTTTTTTATCTGGATATCCATCATCTTTCGCCGGCGGGGGCCGACCGGGTCTACGACTCCTTTGAGAGCGATTTCCGCTGGCTCGCCGGGAAGTGACGAATGAGGTCGCGGCGTCACGGCCGGCGAAAACCCGCATCCAGCGTCACGCGGACATCACGAGTGAAGTCCTAGTCCAGTTGATCCAGCTGCTGCTTTCCGCACTTCTTCGCTGAACATCAGTGCCGACTCTTTTGTCATCGATAGGCGGATGATGTCGGCGTCCAATGTCCTGAGTTCAAGCAGCAAAAGGTCCGGACGATCCGGAGGAACGGATGTGCGGAATCCAGATATAGCGTGGAAAAGGTGCTGTTCGCTCTGTTCTTCATTGGCCATGGGGCGTCCTTCACTAGCGGCTACTGAGAGCGGTTGATCTAGCACGGGTGCCGCTGGCGATGCCACGGCAACAGCCGCACCGGGGAGCAGCGCGTCTATGACTTGTCGCGCGCCCAGGTCACGATGACGCGCACGACCTTGTCGTTGACATTGGGGTGCGGCATCGGCGGGCTTTCGATATGCAGTACGTCATTGCCTTCAAAGCGCAGGAAACGGACCTGCTCACCGCCGACCCAGGCCTCGTTCCAGGCCACCTCGACCTTCGTGATGACCTTGTCGCCTTCGACGCGATAGCGTCCGCTATAGGCAATCATGCTGCGCAATGCCTTGGCGCGGTCCTCGTCGGTCTTCGGCACGGGTCGCCCGTCGGCGGTGACCAGTGCGAGCCAACGCCCTTCCGGCGTCGCGATCTGGTAGCCGCGCGGGTGTTCGCCCAGTACCGGCGTTTTCTCTTTGGTCTGCGCGTCCTCGTACATGACGGAAACCAGCTTCCAGGTGCCGACAATCCTGTCCTTGTCGGCGGCATACGCGGACGCGTTCAGAAACAGCAACGCTGCAAATGCAATTGCACGCATCGGGTTCTCCTATTCCGCCGTCCAGCCCCCGTCGATGACCAGCGAACTGCCGGTCATCAGCGCCGAAGCATCGCTGGCGAGGAACACGATGGCGCCCATCAGGTCCTCGACCTGGCCCAGCCTGCCGAGTTTGATCTTGTCGAGCACGGCTTTCTTGAAATCCGGGTTCTTGAACGATGGTGCCGTCATCGGCGTTTCGATGAAAGTTGGCGCCAGTGAATTGACGCGGATGCCGATCGGCGCCAGTTCCACCGCCAGCGCCTTGGTGAAACCCTCGACCGCGTGCTTGGCCGAGCAGTAGATCGTGCGCCCGGCCCATCCGACGTGGCCCATTTGCGACGACACGTTGATAATCGAGCCGGGTTTTCCGGCCGCGGTCAGTTCGCGCACCACCGCTTGCGTCACGAAATACGTCGCGCGCGTGTCGAGATCAAACAGCCAGTCGTAGACTTCGCGCTTGGTGTCGACGAACGGGCCGGGGTTATTTCCCCCGGCGCTGTTGACCAGGATATCGAAGATTTTGCCCTTGAGGATCGTGTCGATCGCCGCGTCGTCGGTGACGTCGAGCGTCAGCGTGTCGGCCATTTGACCGCGCGCGCGGATCGCCGCCGCAGCCTCCTCGATCTCGGCGGTCGTGCGCGCCGCAAGCGTGACATGCGCACCGGCGTCGGCCAGCGCTGCTGCAGCGGCGAGCCCGATGCCGCGCCCGCCGCCCGTCACCAGCGCACGTTTGCCGTCGAGGCGAAAGGACGGTGTCGTGGGGAGCTTGACCATTTATTCCGCCGCCTGGGCGTAGGGCACGTTGCGGCCGCCGTATCGGCGCACGCGGATATTGGCCTGTTCGGCGTGGCCGGAGAATCCTTCGAGAATGCAGAGCCGCGAGCAAACCTCGCCGATCTTGGCGCTGGCTTCGTCGGTCAGGACTTTTTGATAGGTGCAGGTCTTGATGAACTTGCCGACCCACAATCCGCCGGTGAAGCGCGCGTTCTTCTTGGTCGGCAGCGTATGATTGGTGCCGATCACCTTGTCGCCATAGGCGACATTGGTGCGCGGGCCGAGAAACAGCGAACCGTAATTCTTCATCCCGTTGAGGAAGACGTCCGGATCGCGCGTCATGACCTGCACATGCTCGGACGCGACGCGGTCGGCCTCGGCAATCATCTCGGCCTCGCTGTCGCACACGATGACCTCGCCGTAATCCTTCCAGGCCTGTCCGGCCGCATCGGCGGTCGGCAGGATCGTGAGCAGCCGCTCGACTTCCGCCATGGTCGCATTTGCGAGCTTTTCCGAGTTGGTGATCATGACGGCGGGGGAGGTGGGGCCGTGTTCGGCCTGGCCGAGCAGGTCGGTGGCGCAGATTTCCCCGTCGACGCTGTCGTCGGCGATGATCAGCGTTTCGGTGGGGCCGGCCAGAAGATCGATGCCGACGCGCCCGAACAGCTGGCGTTTGGCTTCGGCTACATAGGCGTTGCCGGGACCGACGATCATATCGACCGGCGCGATGCTTTCGGTGCCAAGCGCCATGGCGGCGACGGCCTGCACGCCGCCAAGGACATAAATGTCGTCCGCGCCGCCGAAATGCATGGCGGCGACGATGGCCGGGTGCGGCCCGCCCTTGAAGGGCGGGGCGCAGGCGATGATGCGCTTCACGCCCGCCACTTTGGCGGTGACGATCGACATATGCGCGGAGGCGACCATTGGATAGCGGCCACCCGGCACATAGCAGCCGATCGAATTCACCGGGATATGGCGATGACCAAGCACGACGCCCGGCAGCGTCTCGACCTCGAGGTCACGCATGGTCTCGCGTTGTTTCTGCGCGAAGTTGCGGACCTGGGCCTGCGCGAACTTGATGTCATCGAGGTCGCGCTTCGAGACCTGGGCGATGGCGCGCTCGACCTCGGCGGGCGAAAGCTTGAAATCCTTCGGCGACCATTTGTCGAACTTCTCCGACAATTCGCGGATCGCTGCATCCTTGCGCTCGTCGACCTGCGCCAGAATGTTTTCAACCGTTTCGCGCACCTTGGCGTCGGCGGCCTTGATCGCGCCCGCGTCCATTCCGCGCTTGAGCCAACGAGGCATGAGTTTCTCCATTCACAAACCGGTCATCCCCGCGAAAGCGGGGATCCAGTACTCACTGACTTTCGATCCTATCGCAAACCCCGGGATACTGGATGCCCGCTTGTGCGGGCATGACGCGTCAGTTTGCCTCTCGAGATCCCGGATCGGCGCTCACGCGCCGTCCGGGATGACCGCTACGCGGTCATTTAATCGCCTGCGGATTAATCGGCGATCCGGTACCACCGGTGATGATCAGCGGCGGCCCGCAGAAGAAGAATTCGTAGATGCCGTCCTGTTCGCAATCCTCGGCGAGCTCCTTGAGATAGAAAATCTCGCCCATGCAAAGGCCCATGGCCGGGATCACGACCCAGTGCCAAGGTTGGTTGGCCTCCGTTGTTTCATTGGGCCGCACCTCGACACCCCAGGTGTCGGTGCAGATTGCGGCAATCTCCTTGTCCTGGCACCAGTAGCAATTCTCGAACTTGACGCCCGGCGCATCGCCGCCGGCATAGCCGCCCCATTCCTTTTCGGCGAGGCAGCGTTCCATCTGTCCGGTGCGCACAAGAACGAAGTCGCCGCGTCCGATGGACACGTTCTGTTGCTTTGCGCACTGGTCGAGCTCGTCGTTGGAAATGCTTTCGCCGTCCTGCATCCATTTCACGCCGCGATAGCGCGCGATGTCGAGCAGCACGCCGCGGCCGACCATCTTGTTCTTGGAATGCTCGATGCCGAGCACGTTGAGACCGCGGGCATCGACCATCTTGGCCTCGTGGCCGTTGTAGCCTTTGTCCTCGTAGAAGATGTGACCGAGCGCATCCCAGTGGGTCGCGCCCTGAACGCACAGCATCAGCGTGTCGTCGGCGTAGCGGATCTTGTTCCAGTCCTGCCGGCCGGCGATGGCGTCGGTGCCGGTGGCCAGCATCTGGTGGATTGGATTGAAACGGCCGCCGAACAGACCGGTCTGCGGGCCCTCGCGGTCGAGCGGGATGCCAAGCGCAAACACCTTGCCGGAGCGGATCAGGCTCGCCGCCTTCACGATGTGCTCGGGCGTGACGTGGTTGAGCGTGCCGATCTGGTCTTCCTTGCCCCAGCGGCCCCAGTTGCTGAGCTTTTTGCTGGCCTCGGCGATCGCTTGCTTGCCGACCTTGATGTTCATGACGTTCCTTCCGGTCTTTCCGTTATTTCGCGGCGTCGAATTGTGTCCCCGCTGTCCTGGCAATAATCGCCGTTCATCGGTGTTTCATCAAGCGGGGTGCGTCAACAGCGCTTTGACGGGCACGCGGCAGGCGTGCATGATTCCGGACACGGCACCCGACAAGAAACAGTCACTCAGGGAGGATATTCATGAAACGCAATTTGTTTGCAGCTGCTGCCGTGCTCACCGCGCTCGCGCTGCCAGCCCACGCCGCCGATATCGTCGACGAATGGGCAAGCGTGAAGGCGCCGGCCGCGCCGACGCTCAAGCCGGTGACGGTCGATGCCAAGACCACCGCGTTGCTGATGCTTGATTTCATGAAGCAGAATTGCGGCCAGCGGCCGCGCTGCGTGGCGTCGCTGCCGGCGATGAAGAAGCTGCTCGCCGATGCGCGGGCCGCAAAAGCGACCGTGGTCTACAGCATCATCGCCAACTCCACGATAGCGGACGTGCTGCCGGACGTCGCGGCCGCCCAGGGCGAGCCCTCGGTGCTATCCGGCGTCGACAAGTTTTTGCGCACCGATCTCGAGAAAATCTTGAAGGATAAGAACATCACGACCGTCATCGTGGCCGGCACCGCGGCAAACGGCGCGGTCCTGTACACCGGCAGCGGAGCAGCGGCACGCGGCATGAATGTGATTGTGCCGGTCGACGGCATGTCGGCGGTCGATCCTTACGCCGAATATTCGACGGTGTTCACGTTCATGAACGCCCCGCTTGTCTCGGCCAAGAGCACGCTGACGCGGAGCACAATGATCAAGTTTCAGTAGCGGCTAAACGCGACCCAGCGCCCGAAGTATCTTGTCTGGCGTGAACGGCATGTCGGTGAGCGGCTGCGCCCCAAGCGGGCGCAGCGCGTCATTGATCGCGTTCATCACGCAGGCCGGCGCGCCGGCCGTGCCGGCTTCGCCGGCGCCCTTGGCGCCGAGCTCGCTGTCGGCCGTGGGCGACACAACGTGTCCGCATTCGATGTCCGGCATCTCCACCGCCATCGGCACCAGGTAGTCGGCCATGTTGCCGTTGAGCATCTGCCCGCGCTCGTCATAGAGGCATTGCTCGAACAGCGCGGCGCCGATGCCTTGCACCACGCCGCCGCGGATCTGCTCGTCGACGAGCTGCGGATTGATGATGGTCCCGCAATCCTCCACGCACCAGTGCTTGAGCAATTTCACGAAGCCGGTGTCGGTATCGACCTCGAGATAGCTCGCCTGAATGCCGTTGGTGAAGGCGAACGGCCACGCGCGCGGCACATAATGACGCGTCGCCATCAGTTCGGCCTGGAAGCCGGGCGGCAGCGTGTCAGGACGGAAGTAAGCGACGCGGGCGAGCTCATCGAGCGGCAGGCGCTCCGTGCCTTTCTCTTTATCGACGACAATGCCGTTGCGGATATCGAGATCGTCCGGCTTGGCTTGCAGCATCGCGCCGGCGACCGCCAGCACATTGGCTCGCAGGGCCTTGCCCGCCTGCCAGGCCGCTTCGCCGCCGATACCGGCCGCGCGCGAAGCCCAGGTGCCGCCGCCATAGGGCGTGTTGTCAGTGTCGCCGGTGATGACGCGGACTTTGTCCATGGAAACGCCGAATGACGAGGCAACGCATTGCGCCACCACGGCTTCGGCGCCCTGGCCCTGTTCAGTCACCCCAGTCGCCACAATGATTGCGCCCTGCGAATCCAGCTTGACGGTCGCGCCGTCCATCGAGGTGATCCGCGCGCCGCCGACGCCGTAAAAGGCGGCGGACGGATTGGTGACCTCGATGAAGCTCGCAAAACCGATGCCGCGGTAGACGCCTTTATCGCGCAGCTTTTTCTGTTCCGCGCGCAGGCCGGCATAGTTCATCATCGCATCGAGATGGGCGAGCGACTCGTGATGCGAGAGCAGCTCGAATTTGAGGCCGGCGGCCGATTGCGTCGGGTAGGCGTCGTCGGCAATCAGGTTGCGACGGCGCATTTCGAGCGGATCCATGCCGATCTTCGCGGCGGCGAGTTCAACCAGTCCCTCCGTTACCGCCACCGCGATCGGGTGGCCGACCGCGCGGTACTGGCACATCACATTTTTATTCTGGAACACCACGCGCGCCTGCGCGCGGTAGTTCGGACATTTATAGGGTCCGCCGACCAGGTTCACGACCTGGTTCGCTTCGATGCCTGACGTCCGAGGGTAGACCGAGTAGGGGCCGATGCCCGTCAAGTCGTCGATTTCGAAAGCCGTAATCGTGCCGTCCTTGTTGACGCCGATCTTGGCCTTGATGCGGTGATCGCGTGCATGAATGTCGGTGACGAAGCTCTCGATCCGGTCGGCCACGAATTTGACCGGCCGCTTGAGCAGCTTGGACAAAGCGACGGTTGCCATTTCGTCAGCGTAAGTATGCACCTTGATGCCGAAGGAGCCGCCGACGTCTTTCGTCAGCACGCGCACCTGGTCGGTGCCGATGCCGAGATGCTTGGCGAACAGGTCCTGCATCATGTGCGGCGCCTGCGTGCCCTGGTAGACCGTCATGCGCTTTTCGCCTTCATTCCAGTCGGCGACGACCGAACGCGGCTCGTTGGTGACACCGGTGTGGCGGCCAAAGCGGAAGGTCGTTTCAATGACGGCGTCGGACTCGGCGAAAGCCTTGTCGACGGCGCCGACATCGAGTTTTCGTTCAAAGCAGAGATTGTCGCCGAGCGACGCATGGATCACCGGCGTCTTGCGGTCGAGCGCGGTTTCCGGGTCGGTGACCACCGGCAACGCGTCGTAGCTCACATCGACCAGTTCGCAGGCGTCCTCGGCTTGCGCGCGCGTGTGCGCGACCACGGCGCAGACGGCTTCGCCCTGCCAGCACGCGACATTCACGGCGATGGGGGACTGCGGCGCCGATTTCAGGCCCTTCAAATGCGTGAGCACGCCGACCCAGGGCGTCATGACCTTGGCAAGCTCGGCGCCGGTCACGACCGCAAGGACTCCCGGCGCCTTTTTGGCCTTCTCGGCTGCGATCTTCACGATCCGGGCATGGGCATGCGGCGAGCGCACAAAGGCAACATGCGTCATGCGCGGCAGCGATACGTCGCTGACATATTGTCCGCGTCCTTGCGTGAGCCGATGCAAATTCGGCCGCGGCACCGAGCGGCCGATATAGGAGTTCGGCCGGTCGAGCGCGGTGAGGACGGGGGGGGAATCTTCGGTGATTTTCATGCTCTACTCCGCCCGTTGCCAGATCAAAACGGCGCGCAAAGTTTTATCGCCAAAAGCGGCGTAGCGCTGCGGCGCGGCCTCAATGTACAGCTTGTCATCTTTGATGCTGTAGAAACGGATTTGCTGTGTTCCGCTCCAGCTTTCGTCCCATGCAATGTCGACATCGATGGTAATTTGCCGGCCTTCGACGCTGTAACGACCGCTGTAAGCAAGCATCGAACGAAAGGCGGCAATCCTGTCGTCGTCGCTTTGGGGCGCTTGGCGGCCTTCCGCCGTTTGCACGACAATCCAATGCCCCGCCGGAGTGAGAGTGAGGCAGCCATTCGGGTGTTCGCCCCAGACGGCTTTCTGCTGCTTGGTTTCGATATCTTCCATGACGCAGGACTGAAGCTTCCAGGTGCCGACAAGTCGCTCATCGGTGCCTCGCGGCCGCAAGGATGCTGAATCGCCCGTGGCTATCATCGCGTCGCTGCCTCACAAAAACCGCGTCGGCCACAGGATCGTTCGCCACATATGCGCCGACGGGCTGTTGTCGAGGCCGAGGCCTTCCTTCGGCTGCTTGAAGTGGCGGCCGATGATGTCGACAAAGTCGTCGAGATTGACCTTCGCCTTGGGGTCGAACGAGTAGATGTCGTTCATGCAGATCAGCCGCGAGGTCATGTACCACTTGTGCGCCCGCGCGCGTTTGTATTCCTCGACGATGTAGGGCTCCGGCTGATAGTCGGGCCCGAACAATTCCTTGTAGAGATCCGGATAGCCGTAGCCGACTGTTTCATCGGGGAAGAAGCGTAGCGCCTGGTGGCTCTTCACCGCCCAGGCCACTTCCTCGTCGACATAGGGCTCGATCATCTGGGCGCCCCAATAGCCGTGGTCGCAACGGATGAAGCTGACGATGGCGATATCGTGCAACAGGCAGGCCAGCACGACCTTCTCCGGCTGGCCACCTTTGAGCGCGTGCGTCGCGCTTTGCAGCAGGTGCGCGGTTGAGGCAAAGCGGTGGCGGAAATAATCGACCAAAGTCGGCTTTTCCGGCATCGGCGGCAGCCGCGGGTCTTCGCCCATCAGGAAGAACTTGCCGGGATGCGCGGCCCGCATTTCCGGGCTGGTGTCCATCTTCACGTGACCATCCATCAAATGCGCGATGGTTGATTTCGTGATGATGCGCTCCATCTCGTGCATTTTTTCTTCTTCGAGTTCGTCAGCGCGTTCGGACATGGACAGCGGGCGGGGATGCTCGTTCATCGCTCACCTTCCTTTCGCGCGCGCTTGCGCGACCGCTTCGACCGCATCGACGATGGCGTGGTAGCCGGTGCAGCGGCAGTAGTTGCCGGAGATGTGCTCGCGGATTTCCTCGCGGCTCGGCACGCTCTTTCTGTCCTTTGCACGTTTCAGCAGATCCTGCGCCGCGGCGATCATGCCGGGCGTGCAGAAGCCGCATTGCAGGGCATTTCGCTGCTCGAACGCGGCCTGCAGGTCGGCGACCTCGCCGGAATCAGACAGGCCCTCGATGGTCTCCACTGCCATGCCGTCACATTGCACCGCCAGCATCAGGCAGCCACGAATGATGTCGCCATTCACCCGCACGGTGCAGGCACCGCACACGCCGTGCTCGCAGCCGACATGGCTGCCGGTGAGCGACAGATCCTCGCGCAGGAAATCGACCAGCGTCTTGCGTGGATCCACACGTTCCTGCACGCGTTCGCCGTTGACCGTGAGGGAAATAGTGAGGGTCAGGTCGCTCATTGCGCTTTCCTGTCATGGCCGGACTTGTTCCGGCCATCTCGCTTAGGAGGGCATGGCGGTGCGTTACTGACAAATGAGAGGCTCATGATCGTGCCTCCATCAACTGCGCAGCCACACGGCGCAGCAGGACTCCGGCCAGGTGTTTCTTGACCTTGGCGGTCGCCTGAACATCGTCATTCGGATCAAGATCGAGCGCCTTGACCGCCCCATCGACGTCGCCGCTCGCCAGCGCCGCTTCGGCTTTTTTCACGCGCACCGGTGTATTGCCAACGCCGAAGTATGCCAGTCGCACGTCGGTCAATCCTTTGGCGTTCGCACGCGCGCTGGCGGCAAGTCCGACGATCGCGTAATCGCCATGGCGGCGCGCAAGCTCGGCAAAGCCGACGCGCGTATCCTTGGTTGCGGCCGGCAGCCGTATGGCGGTGAGCACGTCGCGCGGCCCGAGCGCGGTCTCGAACAGGCCCTTGAAGAACTTCTCGGCCTTGACCTTGCGTTTTCCTTTCGGCCCGGTGATTTCGATCTCGCCGTCGAGCGCGAGCAGGCAGGCCGGCAATTCCGCCGCCGGATCGGCGAACGCGATCGAGCCGCCAAAGGTGCCGCGGTTGCGGATGGCGGCGTGGCCGATATGCGGCATGGCGAGCGCGATCAACGGCGCGTGCCGGGCGATCAATTCGGAACGCTCGACCTGGGCGTGCCGCGCCAGTGCGCCGATCTCGATCGATGCGCCTTTCTTGGCGATGCCGTCGAGACCTTTGATGCCGTTGATGTCGATCAGCAAATCTGGCGCGGACAGCCGCATGTTGAGCGTGGCAATCAGGCTCTGCCCGCCCGCCAGCAGGCGCGCATCCTTGTGCTTGCCCAACAGCGCAATCGCTTCCTTCAGCGTGCGCGTTTTTTTGTAGGCGAATGGCGCCGGTTTCACGTGTCCTCCCGTCTTTACTATTCTTATTGTGACCGGGATCGGCGGCAGGTCAATGCGGGCAGGATGTCCGCGATGCGGCCGCATGCCGCGTAAAAAGACCGCACAAATCGATGGCGGCGGTGCGCGGGGGGGTAGTCCTAGGCGCGGATCGACTTCACGATATCGATGGCGCGCCGCAACAGGGTCATCGATGCTTCCAGCGTGCGGAAGGCCGCGTGCGATGTCAGGGTGACGTTGGGCAGTTGGGTCAGCGGATGATCGGCCTTGAGCGGCTCGGCATGAAATACGTCAAGGCCGGCATGGCGGATGTGGCCGCTTTTGAGCGCATCGAGCAGCGCCGCTTCGTCGACGAGCGCGCCGCGCGCGGTATTGACCAGGATTGCGCCCGGCTTCATGCGCGCAATCCGCTCCTTGCTGAGAAACCCGCGGGTCTCGTCATTGAGAACGAGATTTAGCGAAACCACGTCCGCTTTCGCCAATAGCGCATCGATATCGATCAGCGGCACGCCGGCGCGTCGTGTCCGGTTCCAGCCGATCACGTCCATGCCGAGGCCCTTGCCCATGCGCGCAACTTCACTGCCGATGCCGCCGAGCCCGATCACGCCGAGGGTCTTGCCGAACAGCTGCACGCCTTCCTGCGGCGTCCAGATACCGCCGCGGACCTCGCGATCCATGCGCGCGACATCGCGCGCGGCGGCGAACATCAGCGCAATGGTGTGCTCGGCGACGGCGGTGTCGCCGTAGCCCTTGATGGTGTGGACGTTCACGCCGCGCGATTTCAGTTCGTCCACATTCATGTAGCTCGCAGCACCCGTGCCCAGGAAAACAATGTGTTTGAGTTGCGGGCACTGGGCCACCAGCTCGGTCGGCATATACGAATGATCGTCGAGCGCGATTTCGTAACCATTGAGAACGCGCGGCAGTTCCTCGCGGGCGAAGGCCGTGCGGTTGACGTCAATGACCGGGTCGCCGGGGCGAATAACCTTGTCCCACACCGGCGCCAGCTGGTCGTTGCAATCGATGAATATGGATTTCATGTGAGTCTACAAGAAGGCGGGCTGCAAACATTGACGGCGCGGGATACGCGGAATACATGCACCGGGCGCCGCACACAGCATAACGCTGAACCGCCGCCAACTCCATGCCGCCGGTATGGGTGGACCATCCGGGATTTCTGATGAAACTTGCAAGCTTCAAGGTGCGTGGGCGCGACAGTTTTGGTGCAGTGGTGGGCGAAGGTGTTGTCGATCTGAAAACCCGGCTGGCGCCGAAATTTTCCAGTGTGCTCGATTTGCTACGCCGCGACGGCCTCGATGAAGCCCGCGCGGTGGTCCAGGGCGTGCGGCCGGATTTCCCGCTCGCTGAAGTCGAGTTCGTGCAGCCGATTGCGGATCCCGAGAAGATCCTCTGTATCGGCATCAATTACGCGAACCGCAATGCCGACTTCGGCGATGCGGACGTACCGAAATATCCGAGCATGTTTTTTCGCTCGCCGGGGTCGTTGGTGGCGCATGGACAGCCGATCGTGCGGCCGCGTGAATCGGAGCAGCTCGACTACGAAGGCGAAATCGCACTTGTGATCGGCCGCAGCGGGCGCCGGATCCCGCGGGACGAGGCGCTTGATTTCGTGGCCGGCGCGACATTGTGCAATGAAGGCACGATCCGCGACTGGTTGCGCCACGGCAAATTCAATGTCACGCAGGGCAAGAACTGGGATTCGACCGGCAGTATCGGGCCATGGATCACGACAGCCGATGAGGTTGACCTGAGCAAGCCCTTGCATTTGACGGTAAAAGTCAACGGAGAAGTGACGCAGGACGATACAACCGCCAGCATGATCAAGTCGTTCGCGGAACTGATTGCTTATGTCAGTACTTTCATGACTCTCAGGCCCGGCGACATTCTGGTGACCGGGACGCCGATCAAGCTCAAGCGCAATGAAGCGCCGGTTTGGCTGAAATCCGGCGATGTCATCGAGATTGCGGTACCTCAAATTGGCGTGCTGCGTAATACGGTAAAAGACGAACAATGAGTGACGGACACAAAAAAGTTTGCGTTATTGCGTGGCCGGCGGGCCATTCGCGCTCGCCGTTGATTCATAATTACTGGATCAAGCAGCACAAGCTCGATGCCGAGTATCTGCGCGAGGCCGTGCCGCCGGAAGCGTTCCCTGATTTCATCAAGACCATGCAGGCCAATGGTTATGTCGGTGCCAATGTCACGGTGCCGCACAAGGAGGCCGTGCTCAAATTGTCGGAGCCCGATGAACGCGCGCGGGCCGTCGGCGCGGCCAATGCGCTCTGGTTTGATGACGACAGGCTGCGTTCGACCAATACCGACGTTGAAGGCTTCCTCGCCAATCTCGATGCCGCGACCCCCGGCTGGGATCGTGGCCTGTCAACCGCCGTGGTCCTCGGCGCCGGCGGCGGCGCGCGCGCGGTGGTCTTCGCGCTGCTCGCGCGTGAGGTCGGCCGCATTTATGTGATCAACCGCACCGCGGAGCGCGCAAAGGCGTTGCGGAAAAAGTTTGGCGCGCGCGTGCAGGTGGCCGGTTGGGAAGAGACGACGGGCCTGCTCGGTGGTGCCGGGCTGCTGGTCAACACCACCACACTTGGGATGGTGGGCCAGCCGCCACTTGAATTTAATTTGCGCTGCCCACCGTCGCTTGTCGTTGCAGACCTGGTTTATGCGCCCCTCGTGACCGGCCTGCTGGCGTCCGCACGCGCACGCGGCCTGCGCACCGCCGATGGTCTTGGCATGCTCCTGCATCAGGCGGTACGGGGGTTCGAGCTGTGGTTCGGCATTCGCCCGGAGGTGACGCCGGAACTGCGTGCGCTGATCGAAGCCGATTTGCTCAAGAAAACGTGACGGTTTCGGGCGACGGAATAAGTCGCCAAAACCGGGGTTTTCTGCCTGACTGCGACCGGCTTTTTGCCTGTACCAGATCGGGAGGATACTCATAATGTACAAGCCGAATATGACGCTGCGGGCGCTCGGCGTTGCGGCCATTGCCCTGATTTTCGCAACCGCTGCCCTTGCGCAACAGCCGGGGCGTATTCGCGGCCAGATCGAGAAGGCTGACGGCCCGATGCTGTCGCTGAAGACGCGTGACGGCGCCATGCTCGACGTGAAACTCGCCGATGACGCGCGCGTCTCTGCGCTGGAAAAAGCCTCGCTAGCCGACATCAAGCCCGACACCTTCATCGGTATCGCCGGTATCCCGCAGCCCGATGGCAGCATCGATGCTTTTTCGATTCATATTTTTCTTCCCGCCCAGCGTGGCGTTGTGCCCGACCGGCACGGCCCGTGGGACGCGCGCCCCAACAGCACCATGACGAATGCCTACGTCGAGAACATGGTCGCGTCGAAGGACGGGCAAACGTTGATGGTGAAATACAAGGACGGTGAGAAGAAAATTAATATCACGCCGCAGACGGTGATCGCCGCCGCCGCGCCCGGGAAGAAAGAAGAACTCAAGCCGGGTGCGCAGATCATTATTTTCGGCTGGGACAAGCAGGCGGATGGTTCGGTGCTGGCGAAGACGCTCTATGTCGGTCGCGCCGGCCCGCCGGCGATGTAAGACGAAACACTTCTTTTTAAAACGGCGTTGCCCGCGAGGGCGACGCTGTTATTTTCGGGGAACGTCCATGATCCAGCGAATTGCGTTCGGCATCTTGTGCGGTTTGGCGTTTGGTATCATCTCGGCTTCGGCTCAAGATAAGCCCGTGCGGGTCGCCGGCACCGTCGAAAGTTTTGACGGCCAGGTGCTGGCGGTCAAATCTACGAAGCTCGGCGAGGTCATGATCAATCTTACCGCGGACGCCACTGTCTTCGGCGTGGCCAAGGCAACGCTCGCTGACGTCAAGTCAGGCGCTTATGTCGGCGTCGGCGCGATGCCGCAGCCGGATGGGAGCCAGCGCGCCATCCAGGTCACGGTTATGGCCGAATCCCAGCGCGGGTTGAGCGAGGGCCATCGGCCATGGGACGCGCGGCCGAACAGCACAATGACCAACGGCACCATCGATCAGACAGTGGCCGGTGTCGACGGGCAGGTATTGACCGTGAAGTACCGGGACGGTGAAAAGAAGATCATCGTTCCGCCCGATGCTGTCATTCAGGCTTACGTAGTATCCGACAAGAGCGAGTTGAAAACGGGCGCACATATCGCGATCGTTCGCGCAGTCAAGAAACCGGACGGCTCGCTGGAGGCCAATCGCATCAATGTCGGGCGCGGCGAGGTGGTGCCACAATAGCGTGACGCGTGGGCGCATGCGCTGAACCACGCGCGGAGACGTCGAGATCGCTGGCAAGCTCCGGCATTTCGCGCATCAGTGCAACCAACCGGTTGTGGCGGCCGCCAAGTGCGCGCGCCTCGCGTTGATCCTCGATCGGCCGGCGCACCTCGTCGCAGCGCGCCAAAACCTGGATATCTTTGCCGTCGATAGCGGCGCCATGCTCGGCCAGCCGCGCCAGGAAATGCGTGAGGTCCTCCATCCGGTCGGCGACCACGTGGATGACGCCCGATTCCTCCTGCACGCGGCCCGTTATCGCCACGTAGCGTGCGCCCAGGACCACCGGGCGAAAGCGCTCGAAGACTTTCGGCCAGACAATCACATTGGCGACCGCGCTTTCGTCTTCGATGGTCATGAACACGACGCCATTGGCCGAACCCGGCCTTTGCCGGCAGGTCACCAGTCCGGAAATGCGTATGCGCGTGCCGGAGACCACGCTGCGGAGCGTTTCGTTTTGCCTGATGCCGCGGGCATTGAGATCCGGGCGCAGGAATTGCGCCGGATGTGCGCGTAGCGACAGGTGCAGGAACCGGTAGTCGTTGATGACTTCTTCGCCGACCGGCATGGGCGGAAGACGGACGTCGGGCTCACGCGAGACGTGCTCCCTCCCCCCTTGTGGGGGAGGGTTGGGGTGGGGGGTAGTTGTTGTTGCCGAGGGACCCCCACCCCGACCGCCTTCGGCGGTCGACCCTCCCCACAAGGGGGAGGGTAAAGAGAACAGCGGCAGATCGTCATCACGGTCGCCAACCCGGCCGAGCGCCTTGGCCGCCCATAGCGCCTCGCGGCGGGTGAGGCCGAGCGAACCGAATGCATCCGCATCGGCGAGCCGTTCGAGCACGCGCGGAGAAAGCCCCGTGCGCAGCCAGACGTCGCGGAGGGAGTCGTAGGGAGCAGAATTTTCTGACTCGTCATGCCCGGCCTTGTGCCGGGCATCCACGTCTTCAGTTCTCTCATTTAAGAAAGACGTGGATGGCCGGGACATAGGCGAGCAAAGCGACGCCGTCCTTCGGACGGCTATGCCCGGCCATGACGATCGGGTACGCTGTTCCACTATCAGCCGTGCATCCTCTTCTTTCAGTCCCTTGATCTCGCGCAGGCCGAGGCGAACCGCGCAGGTGGTGTACACGTCGTTCTGCATCGCGCGGTGCAGATCATGCAGGCGTTCGGCTGCGCGCGGGCCCGGTTCGAGCGTCGAATCCCACTGCGAATGATTGATATCGGGCGGCCGCACCTCGACGCCGTGCTCGCGTGCATCGCGCACGATCTGCGCCGGCGCGTAGAAGCCCATCGGCTGCGCGTTCAGGAGCGCGGCGGCAAAGGCGTCCGGATAACGGCATTTCAGCCAAGCCGAGGCATAAACCAGCAGCGCGAAACTCGCCGCATGGCTTTCCGGAAAGCCATATTCGCCGAAGCCCTCGATCTGCTGGAAGCAGCGTTCCGCAAATTCCCGCGCATAGCCATTGGCCAGCATGCCGTCGATCATCTTGCGCTGGAACGTGCCGATGGTGCCGACGCGCTTGAAGGTCGCCATGGCGCGGCGCAGTTTGTCGGCCTCCGCGGGCGTAAAGCCGGCGGCGACGATGGCGATCTTCATCGCCTGTTCCTGAAACAGCGGCACGCCGAGGGTCTTCGACAGCACCGCTTCCAGCGCTTTCGACGGATAGGTGACGGCCTCCTGTCCGCGCCGGCGGCGCAGATAAGGATGCACCATGTCGCCCTGGATGGGCCCGGGCCGCACGATCGCAACCTCGATCACCAGGTCGTAGAAGTTCACAGGCTTCAGCCGCGGCAGCATGGTCATCTGCGCGCGGCTTTCCACCTGGAACACGCCGAGAGAATCCGCGCGGCACAGCATGCGGTAAACGGCGGGATCCTCGGCCGGGATACAAGCGAGATCGGCGGTTGTTGCTGTGCCCTCTCCCCTTGTGGGAGAGGGCGCGGCGCGCAACTCATCTCCGTCATTCCGGGACGGCCCGAAGGGCCGGACCCGGAATCCATAACCGCCGGGCTGCGCAGTATGGATTCCGGGTTCGCTCGCAATAGCGCGTTGAAGACGCGCGTAAACGCGCTTATGGCTCGCGCCCCGGAATGACGGAGATGGCACAAGGGGAGAAGGCGCGAGATGCACGCTCGGCGCCTGCGGCAACGCGCTTGGATAATGTTTCGTGACCAGATCGAGCGCCTTGCGCAGGCAGGACAGCATGCCGAGGCCGAGCACGTCGATTTTCAGGATGCCGAGCGCGTCGAGATCGTCCTTGTCCCACTCGACATAAGTGCGGTCGTCCATTGCCGCATTGCCGATCGGCATCACTTCGTCGAGCCGGCTGCGGGTGATGACGAAGCCGCCGACATGCTGGGACAGATGACGCGGGAAACCGTTGATCTCGGCCGCCAGCGCTGCGATCTGGCGCATGCGCCGGCTGTGCGGGTCGAGACCGGTGCGGGTGACGGCATCCTTCGACACCGCGCCGCCGCCACCGCCCCAGATCGAGGACGACAGCGCACCGATGCTGTCCTCGGAGAGGCCAAAGGCCTTGCCGACTTCGCGGATGGCGGAACGGCCGCGATAGGAAATGACGGTGGCGGCGATGCCCGCGCGCTCGCGCCCGTATTTGCCGTAGATATATTGAATGACCTCTTCGCGCCGCTCGTGCTCGAAATCGACGTCGATGTCGGGCGGCTCGCGCCGCTCGGGAGAAATGAAACGCTCGAACAGCAGGTCGGCGCGGTCGGGGTCGACCTCGGTCACGCCGAGGCAGAAGCAGACCGCGGAATTGGCGGCCGAGCCGCGGCCCTGGCAGAGGATGCCCTGCGAACGCGCGAAGCGCACGATGTCATAGACGGTGAGGAAGTAGGGCGCGTATTGCAGCTGCGCGATCAACGTGAGTTCGTGCTCGAGATTGGCGTGCACCTTGGCCGGAATGCCGTGCGGGTAACGTTTGGCGGCACCGTCGTAAGTGAGATGGGCGAGCGCATCCTGCGCATTGTCAAAACCCGCCACCACCTCGTCCGGATATTCGTAGCGCAGCTCGTCGAGTGAAAAGGTGAGCGCGTCGCTGAGCGCCATCGTTTCCTCGATTGCCTCCGGCGCGTCGCGGAACAGCCGCATCATTTCGTGAGGCGGTTTAAGATAGCGTTCGGCATTGGCGGCGAGCTTGCGTCCGGCGCGGTCGATCGTGGTCTTCTCGCGGATGCAGGCGAGCACGTCGGCGAGCGGCCGCCGGCCGGGATGGTGGAAGAACACGTCGTTGATTGCGATCAGCGGCACCCGCGCCGCGCGCGCAAGCTCCTTGCTGCGCGCCAATCCTGCGCGATCGCGTCCGTGATAAAGCATGCTCGCGGCAAGACGGATACGGTCGGGGGCGACGGCGCGGAGTTTCAAGAGCAAATTTTTTAGCTCATCACCGCCGCGCACTCTCTTCTCCCTCCCCCCTTGTGGGGGTGGGTTGGGGAGGGGGGTAGTGGTTATTTGAGCGTCTCCAATAATGACCCCCCTCCCGCCCGCCTTCGCTAAAGCTTCGGCGGGCGACCTCCCCCACAAGGGGGGAGGTGAAGAAAGAGAAGCCAGCACCACCAGCTCAAGCCCGAAAGCATGCGCCAGCAGGTCGTCGAGATGTAAAATGCAGTCGCCCTTTTCAGCGCGAAGATTTCCCACGGTGAGCAGGCGGGTGAGCCTCCCCCAGCCGGCGCGGTCGCGCGGGTAGGCGAGGATGTCGGGCGTTCCATCGGCAAAGATGAGCCGCGCGCCCGGGTGATAACGCAGCGGCAGATTTTGTTCGCGCCGGGCCAGATGCGCGCGCACTACGCCCGCGACTGAATTGCGGTCGCACAGGCCGATGCCGGCAAGCCCGATGCTGGCGGCCTGCACCATCAGTTCTTCCGGATGCGAGGCGCCGCGGAGGAAGGAGAAATTCGAGGCAACGGCAAATTCGAGGTAACGCATTACAATTCTCAGAGCTCACGCAAAGGTCCCATGCAGGAACCAGGTCGGGGCCGGGCTGCCTGGCACAAGATCGCGGTAGAGACCGGCGCGGAACAGCCAGAAGCGCAGCCCGCTTTTGTCTTCGACGCGGAAGTAATCGCGTGCGGAGCTGCCGTGCTCGCTCCACCAGGCACCCTCGATGCGCTCGGGGCCTTCGGCGGCGACCACTTCATGCAGCGCGCGGCGCCAGCGAAAGCGCAGCGGCGGGCCGTCCGGCACTTCCGCGACCGCCTCGATCGGCTCCGGCCGCGTCAGCAACCGCAGCGGACGCGGCGAAAGCGCGGCCTCGTCCCGGTAGCGGCGAAACGCAGCCCAGCCAGCATCACCATTCACCGCCTGCGCGGGGAGGGCCGCTTCGGCCACTTCCGGGATGTGGCTGTCCTGCGCGGTCAAACGGTGCACGCGGCGCGCGCCCAGCCGCGCGCTCAGGCGATCGATCAGGCGGCAGAGCTCGGCCTCGTCTTCGCCGCCGCCAATGCCGATCTGTTGGGGTGGGGAGGGCTCGGCAACAATGACGGACAGCCGCGCCATATCGAAGCCGAAGCCCGGGTCGAATGCATCGGCGAGCGCGGCGAGGCGTTCCACAAACAGCCCGCGGATGTCGTCCGGATCGCGCAGCGGCCGCGAGGTGCCGGCGGCGATGCGGCGGACCATGCCGTCGGTGCGGAATAATGTGAGCTCGATGCGGCGGGCGCCGTCGCCGCGCCGCTCCAGCGCGGATTGCAGCCGCCGCGCCAGCCGTCCTGTGACTGCCAGAACGTCTTCCTCGCGCGCGATCGGTTCGGCAAAGCGCTGCTCGGCTACGTAAGGCGCGACCGGCAGCCGTGGCGTCAGCGGTTCATGCTCGTGACCCAGAGCGCGGTCGAGCTGGCGCAACACTTCGGATCCGAAGCGCGCGGTGAGCGGCGCGCGCGGCAGATCAAGGATATCGCCAATCCGCTTTAATCCGACGCGCGTGAGGCTTGCGGCCGTCACCGAGGGAATCCGTAACGCCGGCAACGGCAAGGATGCGAGCAACGCGCGTTCCTCGCCGGAAACGTGACTTGTCGGCTTGCCGTAATGCGCAGCGGCCCAGGCGGCGCCGATGGTTCCGGCAATGGCAAGCGACCAGGCAAAGCCCGCATTGTCCAGCCGGCCGCCGAGATCGGCGATCAGCTCACGCTCGCCGCCATAAAGATGTGTGCAGCCGCTGATGTCGAGCAGCAAGCCATCGGGCGCATCGCAAGCGACCAGCGGCGTGTAACGCAGGCACCAGTCGGCAATGGATTCGAGCAAAGCGGAATCGGCTTCGGCATCTTCGGCAATCGCCTCGATGCCGGGATGCATGGCGCGGGCTTGCGCCAATGTCAGGCCAGGCTTGAGGCCAAGCCGCTCGGCTGCCGCATCGATAGCCGTGAGGACTTCGACGTTGCCGCGCTTGCCGGTGACGACAAGCGGCGAATGGTTGGTCGTTTTTTTACGCGACCTGACGATGCGGTCGGTCGAGAGCCGGTGCAGCCACAGGCTGAGCATGCGTTGCGAGGACGAAACGCTCATCGCTGTCACTCCATTCGAGAATCCATGACCCGACCGGGCCGCGACGGTTGCGGACAAGATGTGCGGCAAAGCGTGGCGTGCCCGGACCGTGCGCGCTGGCGGAAGGCGCGGCGCCGACGATCCAGCGGGTGGCGGCGGTGGAACTGTCGGCTGGAGGCACAGCGCGCAGCAGCAGCGCCAGCGCGCCGCTCTCTGCGGCGGCGAGCGAAAGCCGCCGCACCGCGATCTCGCCGATTTTGCCGGCGCGCATTTCTCCGACCACGACGCCCACGGCGCGGCAGCGCAGGGCCTCTTCCATTCCCCACAGCAGGTCGCGGCGATGCGTGACGCTCACCGTCACCAGCCGTTCGGGAGCAAGGCCGAAGACATCGAGGCCGGCGCCATGCGGCGCGCCGCTTTCGGCGCGCGTCATGTCCTCGGCAATCCAGAACAGGCGAGGTGAGGGGGCGCAGAGCGCCGCCAGTCCCAGGACAAATCCGGTGGCCGCAGCGGAATGGGTCTCCGCCGGTGCCGCAATTTCATGCAGGGCCCCGCGCATGAGTCCGCCGCCAAGCACGGTGTCGATCGCGCCTACGCCAAAGGACAGCACGCCGGAGCCGTTCTCCATTCTGGGTGGCCTTTGCAGGGCCTGCAGACGTTGGCGAAGCTGCGCGATCATGCCTTAAGCCATCTCTAAGTCATTGAAGATGCGTATTCATTCGGTTCAGCCGGCTGGACCGTGTGGTCTATGTGTTCTTGGTTTGTTCTAATGTGATCGAAGGATGAGGGAAGGTCAAGCCGCAAGGGAATGGGGTTCTGCGGGGCTGACGCACCCCAAACCTAGAATCCCAAATCGAAAACCCCGCCTAGATGTGCGTGACGTAGACGATGAACACCGCTGCTGCCAGCACGCTGGCGAGCCAAACAAGTCGAGGATCCGCGTGTTTGTCCATGACGATCCAACACATGCAAATCGTGTGGCCCTTACACATACAAATCATGTGCCAGAACCCTCACCACTCCCTTAAATTTAAACCCCACCGCCACCCGAAATTTCCCTGGCGGCCGCCGCGGCGAGATCACATCCCCTTGAGCCGGAGGCGATCAAATCCATTGAGCCGGCCCGCGCCGTTCAAACGGGCCGTTCAAACGTCCTGATCTCGATTTCCGATGTCAGCGTCCGGTGCACTGGGCACTTGTCGGCGATCTCCAGCAGCCGCTTGCGCTGCTCGGCATCGAGCGAGCCTTCGATCGTAATATTGCGATCGATCCGGTCGACCATGCCTTCCCTGGTCTCGCAATTGAGACAATCCTCGGCGTGAATCTTGTTGTGGGTCAGCCGCACGGTGACCCGCTTGAGCGGCAGCTTCTTGTTGTCGGCATAAAGCCGCAGCGTCATCGAGGTGCAGGCGCCAAGCCCGGCGAGCAGGAGATCATAAGGGCCGGGGCCGGAGTCCAGCCCGCCGGCTTTCACAGGCTCGTCGGCCAGAAAGCGGTGCGGTCCGCTTAAAATCTCCTGCTGAAATTTTCCATCGCCGGTTTCGCGCACAAGAACAGTGCCGACCTCGATCTGCGCGTCGCTGCGCTCTGCTGGCATTTCGAGATAGCGCTCGGCCCAGGCGGCGATCACGTTCGCCACATAGACCGCATCGCTCTTTTTGCTCAGCAGGTGATCGGCGCCGGCCAGCGATACGAAACTCTTGGGATGTTTCGCGGCCGCGAAGATCCGCGAGGCATTGTCGATGCCAACCGTATCGTCGGTCGGCGAATGGAATATCAACAGCGCCTTGCGGAGATTAGCCACATGCTCCGTGAGCCGTTGTTCGGAAATGTCATCGAGGAATTCGCGCTTGATGCGGAACGGACGTCCGGCCAGCGAGACTTCCACTTCGCCCTGGTCGCGGATCTTGCCGACCTGCTCCTTGAACAGGCCGGTGACATGCGCCGGATCGCAGGGCGCGGCGATGGTGACCACCGCGCGCGCATCGGAGATGCGATGCGCGGCCGCCAGCACCGCTGCCCCGCCAAGGCTGTGGCCGATCAGGATCGCAGGCGCACCGTGCGTCGCCTGCAAAAAATCCGCCGCGGCAACCAGGTCATCGACGTTCGAGGAAAAATGCGTATCGGCAAAATTGCCTTCGCTGGTGCCGAGCCCGGTGAAATCGAAACGCAGCACGCCGATGCCGCACATCGCCAGCCGCTCGGCCATGCGCTTGGCGGCGAGGTTGTCCTTGCCGCAGGTGAAGCAGTGCGCGAACAAGGCAAACGCCGCCGGCTTGCCGAGCGGCAGGTCGAGCAGCGCCGCCAGTTTTTCGCCCTTGGCATTGGGAAATTCGAGCCGCTCGGTGCGCATGGCTAGCCCTTCCAGGTCGGCTGACGCGGGTGAACGTGAGGCTTGAAGTCGTCGAAGCCCTTCCAGGCCGGCTCGGGCGGGTCGCATTTCGGCTGCGGCGTGTAGATCGACGCGCCGGCCATCTGCATGTCGGGGATGTAGCGCGGGCAATTGGGGAAAATAGCGCGCGCCTCGACCCGCACGATCAACTGCGCGCCGACGGTTTCGGCCAGGAGCGGATCATTATCGCTCACGCGCGCGCGGCCGTTGACCCGCAGCCGTTTCGGCTTGCCGTGCATGGCAATGAACAGCAGGCCGACATTCGGGTTCACCACGACATTGCCGAGGCTCTTGAACATGCCGTTGCCGTCGTAGTCGGGGAAGGCCAGCTCGGCCGCGCCGGTCACGCGCACAAAGCCCGGCATGCCGCCCTTGAACGAGCAATCCGGCCGGCCTTGCGCGTCCGCGGTGGCGAGGAAGAAGTAGGGCACGCCCTCGATGAAGGCCTTGTCGTCGGCGGAGAAGGCCGTGCGCGTCAGCTTTTCTTCCAGTTTGTCGGAGATCCGCCGGCTGTCGAAGCGGTCCTGCAGTTGCCGGTTGCCGTCGTGATACATGATGCTCATCGCCGCACCTCGCTGGTCGAATACGTTAAGCTCGATCGCGCCTCACCCGTCGCCCGCGATATGCCGGCGCCTGATGCGGCGCACCAGCCACCAGATCGCCGCGATCGCGACCGGCACGAACAGTGCGGTCGCCAGCGAGATATCGACGGGGACGCCTTCGTCGTGCGCGCCCTTCACCAGGTAGCCGAACAGGCCGACCACGTAGTAGCTGACGGCGGCAACCGACAGGCCTTCGACGGTCGTCTGCAATCGCAATTGCAGGCGCGTGCGCTCGTTCATCGACTTGAGCAGGTCGCGGTTCTGCTGCTCGAGCTCGACGTCGACCCGGGTGCGCAGCAAGTTGGCCGCGCGTGCGAGCTTTTCCGACAGGTTGGTCTGCCGTTCTTCGGTCGTTATGCAGGTCCGCATCGCCGGCGCCATGCGCCGCGCCAGGAATGACGACCAGGTCGGCAGGCCTTCGACCTTGCGCTCGCCGATGGTTTGCAGGCGCATCTGCACGATTTCGTTGTAGGCGCGGCTGGCGCCAAAACGGAACAGGCTGGCGGCAGCGCCGGCTTCCAGTTCGCCGGCCAATTCGGTCAATTCATCGAGCAAGCGATGATTATCGACGAGCTTGGAAGACCGCCGCATTTCATCGGTGACTTCGGCCAGCCGCTTCTCGATGCGGTTGATCGAGGGTTGCAGCCGCTGCGCCTCGGGCAGGCCGAGCAAGGCGAGGGTGCGGTAGGTCTCAAGTTCAATGACGCGCTGGACCACCGCGCCGGCGCGCTCCTCGCCGAGGCCGCGGTCGAGCACGAGGATGCGCACGAAGCCGGCCGGGTCAGCCTGGAAGTCGGTGGCAAACAGCGCCGCGCCGTCGGAATTTTCCGCCACCGCGAGGCTCGCGCGATCAAACAGCTTTTCGATCGCAAATTTCTTCTTCTTTTCGGCCAGCAAATGCAGATCGAGCGCCACCAGCAGCGGGCCCGGCTGCGGCAGGCTCATCATCGGCGCCGCCAGCGAACCGGCGTCGGGGATAAACGGGACGACGCCGGGCGAGGGCAACTCCCAGGTGTAGGTGGTAAATTCCGAATGCTGCTCCCAGCGCAGCGCCGCTCCGCCGAACACGACACGGTGCTGCTTGGCGGATGCCTTCAGCGGCTCAAGCTGGCGGCGGGCGCACAGGTCGGCGAGCGCCGCGCGGTCGCGCTTGGCGGCATCGCCGGTGGTGTCGAACGCGAAATGCAGGACGCGGCGTGGCGTCTGGATCGGCGTGAACGGGCGCGCGTGGACTTCGCCGAGGATTGCCGCGCGCAAGGGATGCGGGGTGAGCTTTCCGCCGTCCTTGATGGTGACGTCCGCGGTCATGCCCATCGGGTCGCATGCGAGCGCAAATTTGGCAAGATGGGGTCATTGTGGGCAAAGGACTGGCGTAGAATTTGCTTGAATGCACTCACCCGTCATGGCCGGCTTTATGCCGGCCATCCCGCTTAGTGAGGCACTGCGTCCCTAAGCGGGATGCCCGCGACAAGCGCGGGCATGACGACAGTCACTGTTGACCCGAAGGAGCAAACAAATGAACCGCGCCGAACTCACGGAAAAGCTGCTCGATATCAAGCGCGAGAAAGGCTGGACCTGGAAATATATCTGCGAGCAGATCGGCGGCATGGCGCCGATCATGATCACGGGCGCGATCCTCGGACAGCACAAGCTGACCAAGCCGCAGACCGCCGCCGCGGCCAAGTTGTTCGGCCTGTCGAAGGGCGAGCAGGCGCTGCTCAACGAAGTGCCGATGCGCGGGGCCGGCTCGACGATGCCGCCCACCGATCCGCTGATCTACCGTTTCTACGAACTGGTGATGGTCAACGGGCCGGCGTGGAAAGCGCTGATCGAGGAAGAATTCGGCGACGGCATCATGTCGGCGATCGATTTCGACATGGAGATCGAGCGCAAGCCGGATCCGAAGGGCGACCGGGTGAAGATCACCATGTCCGGCAAATTCCTGCCGTTCAAATATTACGGCGCCACCGGCAACCAGCTGGCGTATGGGCTGAAAGAGGAGTGAGATTCTTGCTTCACCTCCCCCTGGAGGGGGGAGGTCGATGCGCGAAGCGCATCGGGAGGGGGTGATCTTCCGCCGCTGTTCACCCCACCCCGTTCGCCATAGCGCGTCGAAGACGCGCTGATGGCTCGCGACCCTCCCCCTACAGGGGAGGGTAAAGAGTAGACGGCCTCGCGCCGCGCGGCGGGGCCGGATACCCTCCCGCGCATGACAGACCACAAACACGCCATCGTCGTCGGCGCGCTCGGCGTCATCGGGCGCTACATCGTCGCGCGATTGCTCGAGCAGGGCGGCTGGTCGGTCACCGGCCTGTCGCGCCGGGCCGCCGAAGCGGCGCCGCGCTATCGCCACATCGCGGTCGATCTGCTCGACGCGCAGGACACGGCAAAAAAACTGGCCGGGCTGAACGACGTCACGCACATCTTCTACGCGGCGTTTCAGCCCGCGCCCGGCGCCGCCGCGGGCTATGCATCGAACATCGCGCCGAACCGCGACATGCTCGTCAACGCCGTTACGGCGATTGATGGCGCGTCACCCGCGCTGCGGCGTGTGGTGCTGGTCACCGGCACGAAATATTACGGTTCGCATCTGGGCGCGTACAAAACGCCGGCGCGCGAAAGCGATCCGCGTCATGCGGGCGCCAATTATTATTTCGACCAGATCGACTGGCTCACCGCCTTCCAGCGCGGCAAGGACTGGGACTGGGTGGAGCTGCGGCCGCAGACTTTGTGCGGCTTTGCGCCGGGCACGCCGATGAGTCTGGCGCCGGCCATCGCGGTTTACGCTGCGATCAGCAAGGAGCTGGGGCAGCCGCTGCATTTTCCGGGCAAGCCCGGCGCTTATGACTCAATCTATCAGGTCACCGCGTCGGAGCATTTCGCCAGTGCCGCGCTGTGGGCGGCGACCGAGCCGCGCTGCGCGCTTGAGGCGTTCAACATCACCAACGGCGATTATTTCCGCTGGAAAAACCTGTGGCCGAAACTCGCCGCCGCGTTCGACATGCCGGCCGGCGACGTCCGCACCATCAGTCTGACTGCGGAGATGGCCGACAAGGCGCCGCTCTGGCGCACCATGACGGAGAAATATCGGCTCAAGCCCTACGCCTGGGATCAGCTGGTGGCCTGGCCCTTTGCCGATTACGTCTTCGGCTGCGACTGGGATGTGATGTCGGACGTCACCAAGTCGCGCCGCTTCGGCTTTAACGACGTGGTCGACAGCGAGGAGATGTTCGTAGCGCTCATGCGGAAGTTTCGTGCGGAGCGGGTGGTGCCGTGATATTATGCTTACGCGCTGCAAACTGAAAGGCATCAGTTCTCAAAGCGAGCGGTATCAAGACTCTTTACAAATCTTAGAACTGCGCTCACAGAATCGAAAATAAATCGTGCTTCAGCCTTGTGAAGAAGATCGTTGTCGTGCGCGAGGCTTTGATTATTTCGCACGTAGTTGAACTTTTCGAACACGGCGATCGAGTTCTTTAGTATCTGAAGTGTCATTTCCTGAAACGGCTTTTCGGCATGGACTGCCTTTACGTATTTTCCGACCCGGCTATGCAGCGGCTCGTCACGATCCCAAGCGACGCCACGCTCATCGAGCAGGTGGCCGAATTTTTTGGCGCAGTATGTATGTAGCCTGTCCAGCGCGACAGCTGGTTTGTCGGCGGCGATATCACGTTCGATAGCGCCGATAAGCTCTTCAAGGGTTTCGTCCGGAATAAATTTATCGAGTGCGTCTGTCCGTGCAATCTGCGATGCCCCTTCGAGCCTGGCAATCAGGTCAAATAGGCGGGCTTTGACCTTAGGATTCTCGTGGGGCCGGAAGGTGCCCTCTCGATATTCCCACAATGTTCGCATAACGCGGGCGGCCAGCATTGGCTCGGACACCTTAAAGAATGTGCGGAGCCGGTTCATTTTTGACGTTCCGTTCGCGCGATACTTTTCTTCATAGATGTCGATTTTGAATTCGTCGTCAAACCACTCGCGAAATGTACGGTCGCTAAAGTTTAAGCAATAGCCGGGGTCGGCTTGAAACGCGTCGTCTATGGTCCGAATGTCGGAATGCTTAAGATCGGCCATCTGCTCCCCCGGCCCATACTGACTTCCACAATATCACTGTCCGGGCTACTTGCTCAGTACCGTTGGTGACACCATGTTAAAGCGGATTGCAGCGCCACACCCGAGTCATAAATGCCTAACGGCCAATGTCATTTGTGCGGAAACTTTGGACCGCTAACGTTCGAACACGTCCCGCCGAGTGCAGCCTTCAACGACCGTCGTGTACTAGAAGCCGATATTCACAAATTGATCGGCTCTGATTTGTTGGCGGATTTGAAAAATCCGACCGGTAAATACAATCAGCGCGGCAGCGGGAAGTTCACACTATGCGGCCGCTGCAATAACGATACCGGCGGATGGTATGGCCGCGCCTATGTGGAATTTGTACACAGGATATTTCCATTCTGTCAGACTGTTCAACCACACCAGTTTGTAGATTTGCGGTACTCGATCAAGCCGCTAAATATATTCAAACAGATCCTCGTCATGTTCTGCAGCGCGTCACCGCCAAGTTTCGCGCAAAAGCATCCAAGTTTGGTCCGCTATCTGTTGAATCCAGAATCGATTGATTGCGATGACCTTCGTAATCTCCAGCTGTTCATGTCGCTCTACGACGTAAAAAATTCGAATGCGACTCGCCAATCTGGCATTACCAGTCGCATCGAGGTAGGCAATCCCCAGGCGCATCTCTATTCAGAAATCTCATTTCCGCCGTTCAATCTTGTCATGTCCTTATCTGGCACAAATCCAGAGGATCGCCTTTTTGATATTGGCTGGTTTGCACAGTTCCCGTTTAATGAACGGCGAGAGGTCAAGTTGCGGCTCCACAATCTTGCGGTGAATTCGTATTTCCCAGCGGACTATCGAACCGTCGGTGAATTGGAGGCGACGTTGGCCGAAAATAAAAAGTTAGACGAGATCACGCCGCCAATTCTGTGACGCACACGCTCGCCCAGCTTCGTTAATGTATTGTGCTTGTGCGAACGTACCTATTCCACCTGAAAGTTTTCAGGTTAAAAGGGCTGGCAACAAACGCTTCACCCCACGACGAGTGCCCATGAAACACATCGGCTTCCTCTCCTTCGGCCATTGGACCCCGTCGCCGCAGTCGCAGACGCGGACGGCGTCCGACGCGCTGCTGCAATCAATCGAGCTCGCCGTTGCGGCCGAGGAGCTGGGCGCGGACGGCGCCTATTTCCGCGTCCATCATTTCGCCCGCCAGCTCGGCTCGCCGTTTCCGCTGCTCGCCGCCTGCGGCGCGCGCACCAAGCGCATCGAGATCGGCACCGCGGTCATCGACATGCGCTACGAGAACCCGATGTACATGGCGGAGGACGCCGGCGCTGCCGACCTGATCGCCGGCGGCCGTTTGCAGCTCGGCATCTCGCGCGGCTCGCCCGAGCAGGTGATCGACGGCTTTCACTATTTCGGTTACGTGCCGCCCGAGGGCATGAGCGATGCCGACATGGCGCGGCGCCACACCGAGGTCTTTCTCGAGGTGCTGCTCGGCAAGGGCTTCGCCAAGCCGAATCCGTCGCCGATGTTTCCCAACCCGCCTGGTCTCTTGCGCCTCGAGCCGCACTCGGAAGGCCTGCGCGAGCGCATCTGGTGGGGCGCCGGCACCAATGCGACGGCGCAATGGGCGGCCAAGCTCGGCATGAACCTGCAAAGCTCGACGCTCAAGATCGACGAGAGCGGCAAGCCTTTCCATGTGCAGCAGGCCGAGCAGTTAAGGCTGTACAAGGCGGCGTGGAAAGAAGCCGGACATAAGCGCACGCCGCGGGTGTCGGTCAGCCGCAGCATCTTCGCGCTCACGGATGACCGCGACCGCATGTATTTCGGCCGCGGCGACGAGAAGGACCAGATCGGGTTTCTCGGCGGCACCGACCGCGCCATCTTCGGCCGCAGCTACGCGGCGGAGCCGGATGTGCTGGTGGAGCAGCTCAAGGGGGACGAAGCAATCGCGGAAGCCGACACGGTGTTGCTGACCGTGCCGAACCAGCTCGGCGTCGGCTACAACGTGCATGTCATTGAATCGATCCTCAAGCACGTCGCGCCGGGCTTGGGGTGGCGGTGACGCCGGCATCGCCGGCGTCATCACCGGGCTTGTTCCGGTGATCCCGCTTAGGTGAGCACAATGCGTCCCTAAGCGAGATGGCCGGGTCAAGCCCGGCCATGACAACTGATAGGCTCGCGACGTCGTCGTTCGTCGACCCTCCCCCTCCAGGGGAGGGTAAAGCAGGCGCCGCTCAGCTTTTCTTTTTACGCGCGGGTTTTTTCGTCGCACTACCCACGATCACCTGCGGACCAATGTCCGCGATGCGGTTGGTGCCGGTGAGCGCCATGGTGACGCTGAGCTCGTTCTTGAGGATGTCGATTGCCTTGGCTACGCCCGCCTGCCCACCGGCGCCGAGACCGTAGACATAGGCGCGGCCGATCAGGCAAGCGCGCGCGCCGAGCGCAAGCGCGCGCATGAGATCGGCGCCGGTGCGGATGCCGCCGTCGAACAACACTTCGGTATCGGAGCCGACCGCCTGCGCGACCGCCGGCAACGCCGCGATCGACGACGGCGCGCCATCAAGCTGACGGCCGCCGTGGTTCGACACCACGATGGCATCGGCGCCGACCTTGACCGCGGTCTTTGCGTCCTCGGGATCGAGAATGCCCTTGATGATCAGCTTGCCCGGCCAGATCTTCTTGATCCACTCGACGTCCTTCCAGGAGAGCGCCGGATCGAACTGGCCCTGAATCCAGGTGGCGAGCGAATTGACGTTTTCCATTCCCTTGACGTGGCCCGCGAGGTTGCCGAACGTTTTCCGTTTGCCCATCAAAATGCTGAGCGCCCAATTCGGTTTCGTGGCGATGTCGATAATGTTGGCCAGCCGGATTTCCGGCGGCACCGTCATGCCATTCTTGATGTCCTTGTGACGCTGGCCGAGCACCTGCAGATCGACCGTGAGCACCAGCGCGCTGCACTTGGCTTGCGCCGCGCGCGCCAGGATGTCCCTGGAAAAACCGCGGTCCTTGATGACGTAGAGCTGAAACCAGAACGGCCGGCGCGTCGCCTCCGCGACATCCTCGATCGAGCAGATCGACATTGTCGACAGCGTGTAAGGGATGCCGGCGTCGTTGGCTGCCTGCGCGGCGAGGATCTCGCCGTTGCCGTGTTGCATGCCGCTGAGCCCGATCGGCGCGAGCGCGAACGGCGCCGCGACCTTCTGCCCAAGAATGGTTGTCGCGAGGCTGCGATCGGAGACGTCGACCAGGACGCGCTGGCGCAGCTTGATGTGCTCGAGGTCGGCGCGGTTGGCGCGGAAGGTCTCCTCGCTGTAGGAGCCGGCGTCGACATAGTCGAAAAAGGCGCGCGGAACCCGGCGGCGGGCCAGCGCACGCAGGTCCTCGATGCAGGTGACGGTTTTCATGACGGCATTTCTGGCGTTGAATGGTCCGGAATTCGGGTAGCACAGTGCCGGTGGGGCGTGAAATGGGCGCTTTGGCGCGGCTGTTACCGGCGCAACGGTTAACCGCGCTCGGTAATGATTCCTCACAAATTTTGAAGTAAATCCACGGCGTTGGCACTAATATAAGACTGTTGGGCCGCCGAAACCTGTTAACGGGCGGCTCTTCAGCAGTATCGCGCCGTTGCGTCGGCGTCAGGGGATTGTTTGATGGTTCGTCGTTATTTCGGGACTGACGGCATTCGTGGCCTTGCCAACCGGGTCATTACCCCGGAGCTGGCGCTCAAGGTCGGCCAGGCCGCAGGACTGATTTTCCGCAACGGTGAGCACCGCCATCGCGTCCTGATCGGCAAGGACACCCGCTTGTCCGGCTACATGATCGAGAACGCGCTGGTCGCAGGCTTCACCTCGGTCGGGATGGATGTGCTGCTGACCGGCCCGATCCCGACGCCCGCCGTCGGCATGCTGGCGCGCTCGATGCGCGCCGATCTCGGCGTCATGATCTCGGCCTCGCACAATCCATACGATGACAATGGCATCAAGCTGTTCGGGCCCGACGGCTACAAGCTCAGCGATGACGTGGAATCCAAGATCGAAGAGCTGATCGATTCCGATCTCACCAAGCAGCTCGCCAAAAGCGCCGACCTCGGCCGCGCCAAGCGCATCGACGGCGTGCAGGATCGCTACATCGAATTCGCCAAGCTGACGCTGCCCAAGGCGGTGTCGCTCGAAGGCCTGCGCATCGTCATCGATTGCGCCAACGGCGCCGCCTATAAAGTCGCGCCTGGGACGCTCTGGGAACTGGGCGCCGACGTGATTTCCATCGGTGCCGAACCGGACGGTTTCAACATCAATAAAGAGTGCGGTTCCACCGACCTGGCGGCGCTGTCCCGCAAGGTGCGCGAGATGCGCGCCGATATCGGTATCGCGCTTGATGGCGACGCCGACCGCGTGATGATCGTGGACGAGCGCGGCCATGTGGTGGACGGCGACCAGCTGCTCGCGGTGATCGCGGAGAGCTGGAAACAGGACGGCCGGCTTCTGCGTCCCGGCGTAGTGTCGACGGTGATGGCGAACCTTGGCCTCGAACGCTATCTCGGCGGGCTGGGGATCGAACTGGTGCGGACGCCGGTCGGCGACCGCTACGTGCTCGAGCAGATGCGCGCGCACGGCTACAACATCGGCGGCGAACCGTCCGGTCATATTATCCTGTCGGACTATACGACGACGGGCGATGGGCTGATCGCGGCGTTGCAGATCCTCGCGGTCGTCAAGCGCGGCGACAAGCCAGTGTCTGAACTCTGCCACCGCTTCGAGCCGCTGCCGCAGATCCTCAAGAACGTGCGCTACCAGGCCGGCAAACCGATGGAAAGCGCAGCCGTGCGTTCCGCCATCGCCAGCGCCGAGAAAAAACTCGGCCGTGGCGGACGTTTGATCGTGCGGCCCTCGGGTACCGAGCCGGTGATCCGCGTGATGGGTGAGGGCGACGACCGCAGCCTGGTCGAATCAGTCGTGGACGATGTGGTGGAAGCGCTCAGCGCGGTGGCTGCCTGATACCGCCGCGGTTTTCTCCGGTAACCAAATTCTTAACGTGCGGAAATTCGCGCGCTGCGTTGTGCGTGTTGGCGCGCGTTCGGCGGTCGGTTCGTTAATTTGCGTGGTTAAGAATTAAGGTTAAGTGCCGCTTAAGGATTTCCTGCCATCGTGCCCCCAGTCGCCGTCCTTTTGGGCCGGCACCTGTTTGTGGGGGTTGCGATGTTTACTCGGCGTCTCAAGCTGTCAGCACTGGCTGCGGTGGCTTCATTTGCGATCATCAACACAGCGCATTCGGCCGATATGCCGGTGCCCGTCCTGGCTCCGGCGGTGGATTTTTCAGGCTGGTATCTGCGCGGCGACATCGGCTTCAGCAACCAGAGCGTCGGCAGCCTGTTCAATGTGAATTACGCCAATTTCAATTCGGTGCAGAATATCGACAAGGGCTTCGACGCGGCGCCGTTTTTCGGCCTCGGCATTGGCTACACCGTCAACAACTGGCTGCGCTTCGACGTGACCGGTGAATACCGCGGCGCGGCGAATTTCCACGGTCTCGATGTCGGCGCGCTTCCTGGCGGCGGGTTTGCAGACGACCGTTACACCGGCAGCAAGTCCGAATGGACGTTCCTGCTCAACGGCTATGTCGATCTCGGCACCTGGTGGAACATCACGCCATTTATCGGCGCCGGCGTCGGCTTCAGCCGCAACACGATCAGCAATTTCGGCGACATCTCGGTCTGTCTCAACAGCAACGGCTGCGCAGGCGCCGGAGGCAGCGACGCCTTTGGCGGCACCGCCAGCAAATGGAATTTCGCCTGGGCGCTGCATGCCGGTCTCGCCTACCAGCTTTATCGCAATGTCACGCTTGAGCTCGCCTATCGATACATCGACCTCGGCAACGCGCAGAGCGGCGACCTCGTCGCATTCAATGGCATCAGTTTCATCAACAATCCGATGGAATTCCACCATCTGACGTCGCAGGACGTCAAATTCGGCGTGCGCTTCAACTTTGGCGGCTACGAGCCGCCACCGCCACCGCCGCTGCGCAGCAGGGGCTAAGGTCGCGTGGTTAGGCGGATAACAGTGGTGGAAACGAACGGGGCGGCGTCATGAGTCGGGTGGGTCTTCGAGTCGGAGTCGCCGCTGCATTTTGCTCCGTCGTCGTGATGGCGTCGGCCGGCAGCGCGCGCGCAGCGGACTGGCCGCTGCGTGGTTCGGTGGACCCTGGCTATACGCGCTGGGATGGCTGGCACGCCGGCCTGCAGGCCGGCTACGCCAACATGAATACCGATCCCGGCAACAGCACCAGCCAGCCCATTGCTTTCATTCTGCGCAATACAAGGCTGCAAAGCGAGTTTGCTCCCTCTGAATGGACGACGCTTGGCCCGGGCACCACCAACAGTGCGGTTTACGGTGGGTTCATTGGTTACAACATGCAATGGGACAATCTCGTAGTCGGTTTTGACCTCGGCTATAAACATCCGCAGAAGCTGGATGCCGGCGCCACCGATTCGATCACACGGCGCGTCGTCACGTCGGACAATATACAGCACGACGTAGCGATCGATGCGCACACCACGCTCAAGCTTGTCGACTACGCAACCTTGCGCGGGCGCGCCGGTTACGCCATCGGCCAATTTCTGCCCTATATGGTGGTCGGCGCCGCTGTCGGGCGTTTCAACTATTCGACCACGGTATCCGTCACCGATTTCATGACGCAACTTCCGCTTATTCCATCCCCGCCTGGCGGGCCTATCGGCTTTGCACTTCTCACGCCGTCAAGCGTCACTGCCGGCAAAGACAATTCCATCGTCGGCGGTGTGGTCGCGGGCGTCGGGGCGGATTGGGCCATCACGCCAGGATTGTTCCTGCGGGCCGAATGGGAATTCATCGCCTTTTCATCGGTCAACGGCGCCCGCAACAATATCAATACGGCCAACATCGGCCTCGGCCTCCGATTCTAGGCCGCCGCAAGAAGCCAAAAGACGCGCACTCGATTCGCGTCAAATTTGCTGAGACATCTCACGACAGTTGACCGCGGCCGGTAAGTCGCCTATCTCCGCCAGTGGGACACCCTTCCCCAACGAAGGGCGCCTATCTGGAAGGATAGACACATGACGGCGACAAAGCCCGGCGTGCGGCCGGCCACTCCGCACTTTTCATCCGGCCCCTGCGCCAAGCGCCCGGGCTGGAGCCTGCAAAACCTCACCGACGCGGTTCTCGGACGATCGCACCGATCCAAGATCGGCAAGGCGAAGCTCAAGCGCGCCATCGATCTCACCCGCGAGTTGCTGGAAGTGCCGGCCGACTATCGCATCGGCATCGTGCCGGCGTCCGACACCGGCGCGGTCGAGATGGCGCTCTGGTCCCTGCTGGGCGCGCGCCCGGTGACGATGCTGGCCTGGGAATCGTTCGGCGAAGGCTGGGTCACCGATGTCGAAAAGCAGCTCAAGCTGAAAGACGTCAGCGTCATCAAGGCGCCGTATGGCGAATTGCCGGACCTGAGCAAAGTCGATTTCTCGACCGATGTTGTGTTCACGTGGAACGGTACCACCTCGGGCGTTCGCCTCCCGAACGGCGACTGGATTGCCGCCGGCCGCAAGGGCCTCACGATCTGCGATGCCACCTCGGCGGCCTTCGCGCAGAAACTCGACTGGCCCAAGCTCGATGTCGTGACATTCTCCTGGCAGAAAGCGCTTGGCGGGGAGGGCGCGCATGGCATGCTCATCCTTTCGCCGCGCGCCGTCGAACGGCTCGAAACCTACAAGCCGGCCTGGCCGCTGCCGAAAATTTTCCGCCTGACCAAAGGCGGCAAGCTCAACGAAGGCATTTTTGCCGGCGAGACGATCAACACGCCGTCGATGCTCTGCGTGGAGGATTATCTCGACGCGTTGCAATGGGCCAAATCGGTCGGCGGCCTTGCGGCGACCGTTGCGCGCTCGGATGCCAACGCCAAGGCACTGTCGGACTGGGTGGCGGCGACGGCCTGGATCGATCATCTCGCGAAGAATGCCGGCGAGCGTTCCAACACATCCGTTTGCCTGAAAGTTGTCGACCCGGCCGTGACGCGGCTCTCCGGTGATGACCAGGCAGCGTTTGCCAAAACGCTGGCCGGCCTGCTCGAAAAGGAAGGCGTCGCCTACGACATCGCCTATTACCGCGACGCGCCGCCCGGCTTGCGGATCTGGTGCGGGGCGACCGTCGAGCGCCGGGACATCGAAGCGCTCACGCCCTGGCTCGACTGGGCCTTCGCCGAAGCGAAAGCCGCGTTGCCGAAAGCGGCGTGACGATTTCTTACCCTCCCCTGGAGGGGGGATGGGGTGACCCGATCACCCAGGCCATCACCGGATCGTTTGCCGCTCGAAATTTCATCCCACCCCGGCCCTGCGGGCCGACCCTCCCCCTCCAGGGGAGGGTGAAGGAAGAAAGCCCATGCCCAAGGTTCTTATTTCCGATGCACTGTCCGCCGCCGCCGTGCAGATCTTCAAGGATCGCGGCATCGACGTGGATTTCCAGCCGGCGCTCGGCAAGGATAAGGACAAGCTTGCCGCGATCATCGGCAATTACGACGGGTTGGCCATCCGCTCGGCGACCAAAGTGACCGCCAAGATCCTCGAGGCGGCCAAAGGGCTTAAAGTGATCGGCCGCGCCGGGATCGGTGTCGACAACGTCGATATTCCGGCAGCGACCGCGCGCGGCATCATCGTCATGAATACGCCCTTCGGCAATTCCATCACAACCGCGGAACACGCGGTGTCGCTGATGCTGGCATTGGCGCGCCAGATCCCGGAAGCCGACGCTTCGACGCGCGCCGGCAAGTGGGAAAAGAACAAATTCATGGGCGTGGAGATTTTCGGAAAGACACTCGGCGTCATCGGCTGCGGCAATATCGGTTCCATCGTCGCCGATCGCGCGCTCGGACTGAAGATGAAGGTCGTTGCCTATGATCCGTTCCTGTCGCAGGAACGCGCCGGTGATCTTGGGGTCGAGAAAGTCGAGCTCGAGGAATTGTTCAAGCGCGCTGATTTCATCACCCTGCACACGCCGCTCACCGACAAGACCCGCAATGTCATCAATGCAGCGGCCATCAAATCCATGAAGAAAGGCGTGCGCATCATCAATTGCGCGCGCGGCGGGCTGGTGGACGAGGCCGCGCTCTATGATGCGCTCAAAAGCGGCCAGGTCGCGGGTGCCGCCTTTGACGTGTTCGTCACCGAACCGGCCACCGAAAATCCGCTGTTCAGCCTGCCGAATGTCGTGTGCACGCCACATCTCGGCGCGTCCACGTCAGAGGCGCAGGAAAACGTCGCCCTGCAGATTGCCGAGCAGATGTCGGACTATCTTTTGCGCGGCGCTATCACCAATGCCATCAACTTCCCCTCGATCAGCGCGGAGGAGGCACCCAGGCTCAAGCCTTTCATCGCGCTGGCCGAAAAGCTTGGCTCCTTCGCCGGTCAACTGACTGAAACAGGTATCAGCAAGGTCCAGATCGCTTACGAAGGTGCGGTGGCGCAAATGAACACCAAGGCGCTCACGTCAGCGGCGGTCGCCGGTTTGCTGCGGCCGATGCTCGGCGACGTGAATGTCGTTTCGGCTCCGGTGGTGGCCAAGGAGCGCGGCATCGTGGTCGAAGAGGTGACGCGGGAAATGCCGGAGGATTATGAAAGCCTGATCACGGTGACCGTGACGACCGAACGCCAGGCCCGGCATGTCTCCGGCACCGTGTTTGCCGACGGACGGCCGCGCATCGTCAACATCAAGGGTATCCGGATGGATGCCGAGTTCGGGCCTTCGATGATCTACATCACCAACCTCGACAAGCCCGGCTTCATCGGGACGTTTTCCTCGACGCTCGGCGAGGCGGGCATCAATATCGCAACCTTCCACGTCGGCCGTGACACACCTGGCGGCAATGCGGTTGCCCTGATCGAGATCGATGGCGAACTGCCGGAGGCCGTGCTCAGCAAAGTTCGGGCGCTGCCGCAGGTGCAACAGGCCAAGTCATTGCACTTCTAAAGGTCGCTGCATTTCCGAATTAGCCCGCCGGATCAGTCGTTTGCCGGCCTTTTCAGGCCGCAAAAGGCGGTGGACTTTGGCTTGCCTCCAAAGGGAGCATCCTTTATCCGAAGGTGGACCTGGCCGGTGGCTCCCGGCTCCAAGTGTCCGGGCGCTGGCTAAGGGAAGGGATTCCGATGGCGAATGTTGTGGTTGTCGGATCCCAGTGGGGCGACGAAGGCAAAGGCAAGATCGTCGACTGGCTGTCGGAGCAGGCCGATATCGTCGTGCGGTTCCAGGGTGGCCACAATGCCGGCCATACGCTGGTTATCGACGGAAAAACCTACAAGCTGTCGCTGTTGCCATCGGGCGTCGTCCGTGGCGGCAAGCTTTCGGTCATCGGCAATGGTGTCGTCGTCGATCCGCAGGCGCTCGTTGACGAGATTGCCCAGCTGAAGAAACAGGGCATTGCGGTGACACCCGATAGCTTGCGCGTCGCCGAGAACGCGATCCTGATTCTGCCGCTGCACCGCGAGCTTGAGGCGGTCCGCGAGGCAGACAATGCGGCCACCCGCATCGGAACGACGAAGCGGGGCATCGGCCCGGCCTACGAAGATAAAGTGGGCCGCCGCGCCATCCGGTTCATGGATCTCGCCGACCTGCCGTCGCTGGGAACAAAGATCGAGCGCCTGCTGGCGCATCACAACGCGCTCCGCCGGGGTCATGGCCTGACCGAGATCAAGGCGTCGGAGGTTTATGAGCATCTCGCGGCCGTGGCGCCCAAGGTGTTGCCGTACATGGATTCGGTCTGGTCGCTACTCGATGCCAAGCGGCGCGAGGGCAAGCGCATTTTGTTCGAGGGCGCACAGGGGGCGTTGCTCGACATCGATCACGGCACTTATCCCTATGTCACGTCATCCAACACGGTGGCCGCTCAGGCCGCCACCGGTTCGGGGCTGGGCCCGAATGCGATCGATTACGTGCTCGGAATCTGCAAGGCCTATACGACGCGGGTTGGCCTCGGTCCGTTTCCGACTGACCAGATGGACAATGTCATCGGAAAAACTCTGGGCGAGCGCGGCCGCGAATTCGGGGTCGTCACAGGCCGGGCTCGCCGCTGCGGCTGGTTTGATGCGGTGCTGGTGCGCCAGACCGTGCAGACCTGCGGTATCGATGGGCTGGCGCTCACGAAACTCGACATTCTCGACGGCTTTGATGAAATCAAAGTCTGCGTGCGTTATCGTCTGGACGGACGGGAAATCGATTACCTTCCCGCGGGCGAGCAAGCGCAGGCCCGGGTGGAGCCGGTCTACGAGACCATCGCCGGCTGGAAAGAGCCGACCGCGGGGGCGCGTTCCTGGGCGCAGTTGCCGGCGCAGGCGATAAAATACGTCCGTCGTGTTGAGGAGCTGGTTGGCTGCCCGGTGGCCCTGCTGTCGACCAGTCCGGAGCGCGAAGACACTATCCTGATGAAGAATCCATTTGAGCTATGATTGCCGAAAAAAGACATGAACCGGGGTCAAGCATGAGCCCGAACGTGGGAACCCGGCTTCGGACGGGGATCATGCTCCAGCAAAACAGCGTGCAATGGCCGACTATTATCCTTTAATCGCGCGAGCCGTCAGCGGACTCGACAAGAACACGGGCGAGAACCGTCGCGCGCTTTACGACCGTGCGCGCGCCGCGCTGGTCAGCCAGCTGCGCGGTGTTCAGCCTGCGCTCGACGAGACCGATATCACGCGCGAGCGATTGGCTCTCGAGGAAGCGATCCGCAAGGTTGAGGCGGAAGCCGCCAAGCGGCCGCGGGCGGACATTCAGGATGCCGAGGCGGCCGAGCCCTCGCTGCGTGATCGCGGCCTGCGCGATTTCCGCGAGACGGTGGCTGAGGTCGAGGGCCTTGGTCACGCGACGGCTCAAGCCAAACGCGCTGCCCAGGCGACCTACGAGGCGATGCCGGCTGAGCCGGAGCCGCATTACTTCGAGCCTGAACCCGCACAAGAGCCACCGCAGGTCACTGAGCCGCCGCATATCGAGGACACGCCATCTCATTCCGGCGACTACGTGCCGCAAACACCGGCGCCCGCGGCTTACGATGATGAAGACGGCTATACGCGGCGCCCGCAGCGATCCTACCGGGGCGTCATCAGGTTGGTTGTGCTGACGCTGGTGCTGGCCGGGATCGTCGGCACGGCATACTGGCAGCGTCAAACGATCACATCGATGGTGGCGAGCTTCCGTTCGCAGCCGGCGAAGCCCAAAGATGCGAGCCAGCCAGCGGCTCGTCCGAAGATCGCCGACCGTATCGGGCAGTCTGGCCAGGCGGCGCCGGACTCAGCGAACGCGCCCGCCGCGGCGGTGGCGCAGAAGGTTGTGCTCTACGATGAAGACCCGAATGACCCGCAGGGAAAACGCTATGTCGGGTCTGCGATCTGGCGCACCGAGACGGTGTCGCCGGGGCCCGGCCTTGCGCCCGAACTCGCGGTCCGCGCGGATATCGAAATCCCCGAACGCAAATTGCGCATGACGTGGTCGCTTCGCCGCAATACCGACAAGGCATTGCCGGCGAGCCATACCATCGAGATTCTTTTCACGCTGCCGGCGGATTTCCCGGAGGGCGGCATCGGCAATGTGCCCGGTGTCCTGATGAAGCAGAACGAGCAGGCGCGTGGCGTTCCGCTCGCCGGTCTCGCCGTGAAAGTGACCAACGGCTATTTCCTGATCGGGCTTTCGGCCGTCGATGTCGACCTGCAGCGCAACATCCAGCTACTCAAGGAGCGCGACTGGTTCGACATCCCCGTGGTTTACACGAGCGGCAAGCGCGCGATCCTGGCAATGGAAAAGGGCACACCCGGCACGCGTGCCTTCGAGGAATCGTTCAGGGCCTGGGGGCAGTAGGTAATTCGCTCACTACCGCGGTGGTGCTCGCAGGCGGGCATGAACGGATATGGTTGCAGAAATGAAAATGGCCGGGCATTTGCCCGGCCATCATCGTTTTGAAACCTGAACGCGACGCTTAGTGCGCCGTGATCGCGTCCGCCTGTGCGGGCTGTTCAAGCGCCGAGATGCGGGTCTTCACCGCCTTCTGCACTTTCTCGAACGCGCGCACTTCGATCTGACGCACGCGCTCGCGCGACACGCCGAATTCGGCCGCGAGATCCTCGAGCGTGATCGGGTCGTCGGCGAGCCGTCGCGCTTCGAAGATGCGACGTTCGCGATCGTTGAGCACGTCGAGCGCCGAGATCAGCGCCTTGTGGCGGTTATCGCTCTCTTCGCTGTCGGCCAGGATGCGTTCCTGGCTGGGCGCGTCGTCGACAAGCCAATCCATCCACTCGCCGCTCTCACCGTCGTCGCGGATCGGCGCGTTGAGCGAAGCGTCACCGCCGAGGCGGCGGTTCATGTCGACCACGTCCTGTTCCGTCACGCCAAGACGCTTGGCGATGACCTGAACCTGGTCGGGCCGCAGATCGCCTTCCTCGAGCGCGGAAATCTTGCTCTTCGCCTTGCGCAGGTTGAAGAAGAGCTTCTTCTGGTTGGCGGTGGTGCCCATCTTAACGAGCGACCACGAACGCAGGATGTACTCTTGTATTGCGGCTTTGATCCACCACATCGCGTAGGTGGCGAGACGGAACCCTTTTTCCGGCTCAAAGCGCTTGACCGCCTGCATCAGGCCGACATTGCCTTCAGAGATCACCTCGGAAATAGGCAAGCCGTAGCCGCGATAGCCCATGGCGAGCTTGGCGACCAAGCGAAGATGACTGGTGACGAGTTTATGCGCGGCGTCACGATCGCCGTGCTCACGCCAGCTGCGCGCCAGCATGTATTCTTCGTGCGGTTCCAGCATCGGGAACCGTCGAATCTCGTCGAGATAGTGTGAAAGACCGGATTCGGCCTTGAGTGCCGGCAAAGCGGCTGTACGGGCCATGATAGCGCCCTCCTTACTTGTGCCCCCGGATGATCGGCAGGCGGTTGTCGCCGCCGCTCCCCGAGCCGACGGCGCGCATTCGATGTTGCGACCGCGAAATCCCTCGATCGCAGGTGCAGCATAACGGTTTGGGCGGTCAAAAGGAAGCATTCCGCCCGTCACGTCACCGTGACGGAAACGTGCATCCTGGCACGTTATCAAGTCGTTGATTTCGCTGCTCTTAATTGCGTCGTTGTGGCCCGGCTTCACGGCTCTCCAAAGGGATTTCCATGCGCAGGGCATCACGTAAACGACGCAGATCGCCCGGCAGTTCCGAATGGAACTCCAGGGCGTCGCCGGTTTCGGGGTGTTCAATGGCCAGTAGATAAGCATGCAAGGCCTGTCTGCCAAGATCCCCTAGGGCCGCAGCCGCTTTGGGCCCGAGCCGGGCGGCCTTGGTCTTGAAGCCGGTGCCGTAGGTCGCATCACCCAGGATCGGATGGCCGATATGGGCAAGATGCACGCGGATCTGGTGAGTGCGGCCAGTCTCAAGCGTGCAGGCCAGCAGGCTGGCGACCGGCTTGCCGTCCGGTCCGGCAAATTGCTCCAGCAGCTGCCAGTGCGTGATCGCGGCCCGTCCGTTCGGGCGCACCGCCTGCTTGTCGCGCGCATGCGGATGGCGGCCGAGCGGGGCATCGATGGTGCCCTTCGGGCGGCCGGGGACACCCCAGACCAAGGCGAGATACCCCCGTTCAAGCGGTCCATGGATCTTGTCGGCGAACTGCTGGCTGAGCGCGCGATGGGCCTTGTCGGTCTTGGCCACGATCATCAGCCCGGTGGTGTCCTTGTCGAGCCGGTGCACGATGCCCGGCCGCTTGACCCCGCCGATGCCGGACAGGCTCGCGCCGCAATGGGCAATCAGCGCGTTCACCAGCGTTCCTGACGTGTGCGCGGTTGCGGGATGGACAACCAGGCCCTTCGGTTTGTCGATGACGATGATCGCGGCGTCCTCGTAGACAATATTGAGCGGGATATCCTCGCCCTGCGGCGTCGCCGGTTCGGGCGGTGGCAGGTTGACGGTGATGGTGTCGCCGGAATTGACGCTGACAGCCGGATCGCGGATCGTGCGCGCGCCGACCTTGACGTGGCCGGCAAGGATCAGCGCCTTCAAGCGCGAGCGCGACAGTGCGGGGATACGGACGGCCAGCACACGGTCGAGCCGGCCGCCGGCCTCCTCGGCGGAGATCGTCACTGTCTCAATGACCGACATGGTTCAACCGATGCCCGACGATCACAAACCCCTCGATCCAGAAGCCGCCGCGGCGATCGGCAAGGTCCGCCGCTTGATGATCATCATCATGACGACGACCTTCGTCGCCATCGGCGTCGTTCTGGCCGTCATCGGCTACCGCCTTTCGCAGGTGAAGGAAAGCGTCCCATCATTCGTCGACGTCACCCATGCGCTGCCGCCGGGCGCCAAGGTGCTCTCGACCGCGATCGGAAGCGACCACATCGTGGTGACCATCGAGGTCGGTGGCGCCGTCCAGTTGCTCACGTTCGATCCCGATACGCTCAAGCCGCTGGGGCGGTTGCGACTGGAGCAGAAGCAATAACTTGCGGCATCAATCCATACTCCGCTCATTCCCGCGTAAGCGGGAATCCAGCGCTTCTGTTCCTGGATCCCCGCTTTCGCGGGGACGAACGGGCAATCGCTAGAGCGCCTTTATCTTCTCCAGCGCCGGCAGCAGATAGCCGATGAACTTCTCCGGATCCTCGCTCATCGGGAAATGCCCTAAGCCTTGCATGGCCGTCGCCGGCGCACCGGTGCGCTCGGCGATCCCGAGCATGGCTTCGACCGTGCAGGAATAGTCGTATTCGCCGGTCAACAGAAAAAGCGGGCAGCGCTTGATGTCGATTTGCCCGAGCTTGTCGCGGATGTCGCCGTCGGCAGTCGTGTAGAAATAGAGGTCACCCTTGAACACGCCGGGGCCGCTCTGCATGTAGTGCCACAGCGTTTCCCAGCGCTCGTGCGCCGGTGCCGTCGGCGAGACCAGACCGGAGATGACGCCTGCGCAGACCATGCCGCCGTGGACATCGGGGCGGTTGAGCCAGGACAGATCGTAATAGGCCTCGGCATAAGGCGCCGATTCCAGCCCGATCAGCGCGCGGAAGCGTGTCGGATGCTGGCAGGCGAGGTGCAGCACGATGCGTCCGCCGATCGAACAGCCCATGACGACCGGCTTGTCGAGTTCGAGTGCGCCGGCGACATCGAGGATCGCCTGGACATAATCGGGCGCGGTGAGCTGATACTCACTATCTTGCCAGCCGGCCGGCGGCGATGACTTGCCGTGCCAGGGCAGGTCGAACGCAATCACGCGATAGTTCGCCGTCACGCGCGCATCATTCATGAGGCCGCGGTACTGACGCGTGTCGGCACCGGCGGTGTGCAGGCACAAAAGCGGAATGCCCTGGCCGGCTTCCTCGACGTAGAGCCGGTGCGGCTTGCCGAACAAATCGAGTTGCAGGTAGCGGCCAGTTATGGGTTCGAAGCGCGGGCTCATCGGGTGGCCTGCCTGGTGACTGCTTTGCGCGGGGCGGCGAGCACGTCCTTGAAATAAAACAGGTTCGCCATGAACGGATGCAGGTCGCCCTCGATCTGCATCAATTTTGTTTTCACCAGCGCGAACACATCGGTGAAGCCGCGCGGCGGCAGCGGCTGCCAGAATTTTTCCCACACATCGCGCGAGGCGCGCAGACGGAAACTGTAGTCCGGCGTGATGAACGGGCCGGGCGTCACTTTGGTGACCTTGCCTTCCTGCACGCGCAGCAAGGTGTAGTCGTCATCGACGACGATCATGAACGCGGTATCGATGAAACGGCCGCGGTGGACGAGCCTGGCGTCGGCGTTCACCAGGCCGGCGATCTTGTCGAGCATGCGGAAGCTCCCCTGAAAACGGCCTAGCGTGGAATGTCCTGCCGCCGGCTGCAATATCCGTGCACCAAGCTTGCGGACTTGGCCGATCGAGGCTATTTCGATGGCTCGCGCAGCCTTTGCTCCCTTCGTCTAGCGGCCCAGGACGTCGCCCTCTCACGGCGAAAACAGGGGTTCGAGTCCCCTAGGGAGCGCCAATGCCATCAAGCGCTTAGCGCGCATGTGGAGGGAAATAGCGCCGGTTCACTCTGACAATTCCGGGCGCGCCGCAGTCGAACGACCGCGGCACGTACTGACCGAAACGGGACTATTGGGGGATAGTCATGCGCCATTTTATTTTGGCCGTTGTGTTCGCGGTGGCGGGTATTGTTCCGGCGTTTGCGCAGGTACTGCCGCTGCTTCCCAATCATTTCCTGACGCCGGGCGTCGCGCGCACAGACCTCACGCTCAAGAAAATCTGCACGACCAAGTGGGGCAAAGACGCACGTCACGTCACGGCGGCGATGAAGCAGCAGGTGTTCACGGCCTATGGCCTGACCGGCAACAAGGATCCGGCCTGCATTCGCGATGCGAGCGGCCGGCGCTGCGAAATCGATCACCTCGTCTCGCGCGAGCTCGGCGGCGCCGACGACGTGAAGAATCTCTGGCCTCAGCCCTACGGGTCGCAGCCGTGGAACGCCGTGCGCAAGGATTGCGTGGAAACGCTTCTGCACAAACTGGTGTGCGCGAAGCACCCGTCCATCACGCTCTCGCAAGCGCAGTACGACATCCGGTCCGACTGGACGGCCGTGTATCTGCGTTACTACGAGCCGCCCGTGCCGGGTAAGAAGTGCACGCTCAAGACTCAGTAGGGGGCCACAAGTGGTCCGCGCAAGAAGGCCAACAGTGCAGAGTCCACAGCGGCGGACGCCCCTTTTGCATCTTTTCGGACATGGGCGCTGTGCGCTCGCGCGGTAACTTGCTCGGGAATAAGAGAAATTTCTCCTGCGCTTGCACCGAACCGGGCGGCAGGACGTTGGCGGCGACTGTGGTAAAATTGCACTAGTTCCCTGCCTGGCAAGTTGCGATAGTGAAAGGCAATACTGCGCTCAAAAATGCGCATCGGGGGCGATAATGCGTCGGACTCTTCTGGCTTCGGTTTCGGCCGCCGTGCTGAGTACATCAGCGGCCATGGCCGCCGCGCCAATGGCGCCGGCGCCGACCTGGACCGGATTTTATGTCGGTCTCAATGCGGGATACGCGTGGGGACATTCGGATCCGTCATTGATCGCCAATGTGACAGTCGAGCCTTTCGGGTTTATCGGCACAACCGGCGCGCCCCCGAGCCTGAGCCCGCGCGGATTCATCGGCGGCGGACAGGCGGGTTACAATTGGCAATCGGGCCAGTGGGTCTTCGGCGGTGAAATCGATTTCAGCGGGCTCGACGCCAAAGCCGACGCAACCGTGAGCCCATTTTTCGTCGGCAAGAGCAGCCGGAACATCGTCACCTGGTCTAGTCGATATGACTGGCTGTTCACTGCTCGTCTGCGGGGCGGCTTTCTCGTTGCGCCAACCTGGCTGGTGTACGTGACAGGCGGCCTGGCGGTTACGCACGTCCATGACTCTGCGTCCTGCTCACCGCTTCCGAGCGGCGGCACCTGCGGCGATTTCAATGGCGGAACCGTCCTCAACTGGTCGGGGTCGGACACGCTCGCCGGCGGCACAATCGGTGGCGGCATTGAAACGATGCTCGCGCCGAACTGGACAGCGCGCGTTGAATACCTCTACGCCAAATTCAAAGACACCACGCCGGCTTTGGTCAGCCAGCCCGTCGCGTTGGCTCCTGTGCCGCCGATATTTACTTTTGATCACAACCTGAACGTCGTCAGATTTTCCGTGAACTATAAGTTCAATCCCTGAGGCAGGGCGGACAGCCACTCGCCGAACGAGGCAAAAAACAAAGGCGCCTGCTACGGGCGCCTTTGTTTTTGCTTCAACGGGCAGGCGCAAGCAGCGCAGTGATGTCCGCCAGCGTTTCAATCCGGACGGATTCATCCGGGTCGAGCTGACGCCCGATCTGTTCTTCAAGGGCAAGGACAAGGCGCAGGTGTGCAAGGCTGTCCCATCGTTCGAAATGCCCAATCCTGACGTCGTCGGGTATAGCCGAGGGGTCGCAATTGGCTGCGTCCGCCAACAGTTTCTTTGCTTGTTGTGACTGGCTCACTGCGATTGCTCGCCACGGACCTTGCGCCAGTCGTCCTTGCTGAGGCCGAACTGGTACTGATCCAGCCTTGAGCCGTCCGAAACCGAAAGACAGTGCCCGCGCAGCGTCCCTTCGTGCCGCCAGCCTTGCGCCTTGTAGTTAAAGACGGCTGGAAAATTCCTGGCCAAGGGCAGTCCGGTTGCTTTCTCAATCGCCCGATTGTTGAAGAACTCATCCAAAAGCGCAGCCCGTGTTTCGTTGATCACGCCTTTGCCCCACCACGCCTTCTCGCCGACAACCACATTGAAATTGGCGCGGCGATGAATTGGATCGACGTCCACCATGTAAAAGCCGACCTGAACTTTGCTTGCCAGGTCAAAAATTCCGATCAGAAAGCGATTGATATTGTCGGCGCTGGCGATATGCGCCATCAGCTCGTTGGCGGTCCACCGCCTGACCGGCGCGTTGAGCGGACCCATGATGTCCGGGTCCTTGAGCCAGTTCATCCATCGTTCGGAAGCATCGGTTGGTTTCAGGCTGCGCAGGGCGAAGCGCCTTGTTTCAAGGAGAACGGGGCGGCCCTTGGGCGGGGTTGTCATTCGAATTCCCCGATCAACATCCGCCGCAATGCCTGGCGATTGACCTTGCCGCGTTCGTTCCGTGGAAGTTTTTCAACGACGAACCATTTTTCCGGAATTGCGTCACGGCGAACTTTGGTCGTGCACCATTGCCTGAGAGCTTCGACATCGACGGTCCCGCCAGGGGCGAAGTGAACGGCCGCTGCAACGATTTCACCGCTCACGCGGTCGGGAATTCCGAAAACACAGGCTTCCGAAACGCCGGGGTGGGTTTCGAGCAGCGCATCGATTTCCGCAGGTTGCACTTTAACGCCCGCCCGATTGATCTCGTCCTTGATTCGGCCAGTCAATCGAATAAGTCCCGCCTGATCAATGTGGCCGGTATCTCCCGTCATATACCAACCGTCGGCAAAGGCCGCGGCCGTCAGATCCGGCCGGCGCAAATACGCCGACATCGCGCTCCGTGATCTCACGAGCAGTTCGCCGTCGCCGCTCTTTCGCGTATCGCCGCTGCTGGTTTTGACGGCGACTTCGTCGCCCCAGGGCTTGCCCACCAGGCCCTCGGATATTCCGTCTTTTTGTGAGGACGCCCCGGCCACCCAGTTGGCGAGTTCGGTGATTCCGTAGCAGTTGACCACGTCGGTCCGAGCCCACTCGGCGATTTGCGTCCACAGCGCAACGCCCAATGGTGCGGACCCGACATGGATGCGAGCAAGTGAATTTCCGGATGGCGCAGGGGCGAACTTCAGTGCCATGCGCCAGAACGACGGCACTGAACTCAAGAAGCGAATTCCAAATTCGTCGACGATCCGGCCAAGGTTTCTCGCGAGCTCCAGGCCGCCCGGATGCAAGACAATGTCACCTCCCGCCATAAGCGGCGTCAGCGCATTGCCGATGAGGCCATGACCAAATGATGTGGGCAACGTGACGAGCGTTTTCGTGCTGCCGGCCGCACCCATTGCGGCCCGGTTCAATGCCATACGATTGAGCAATGCGCGAAAACTCAGCACGACGCCCTTTGGTGTTCCCGTCGTGCCTGACGTGAAAAGCACAAGCGCCGGATTTTCGGGATCGCCGGCCGGCCCCGCGGGGGAATGTGCTGTTGCGCTGTCGCGCGCAAGATCAAGAACCGGGATCTGTGTCACGATCGCGGGTTTGATGCCGTCGACGAGAAGCGCGGCAGGCATGGCGAAATCGACGAGCGTCTGGATTTCGTTCGCGGTCAGCGCGGTGTCGATGCAGACGGCAGTGCAGCCTCGTTGCCACGCCGCGAACAGATCCGCGAAAAAATGCACGCTGCCGGAATGAGCAATGGCGATCAGCGAGCCGGGCTCGATCCCGGCGGCCGTCAAGGTTGCCGTTCGGGCGTCTACTTCGGCGGAAAGGCGCTCCGGACCCCAAGTTTGCCCGCGCGCCACATCGTGGATGCGGCCGAATTCGGAAATCTGAAAATGCACTGCCGTCTATACCCGGATAAGCCGCAAATGCGCTTCTTTACTTGACGTCGTATAGCGCGAACCAGCCCGCCGCTCACGTTCCTAACTGTGCCTGCGGCCATTCCCTTGTTATTTTGGTGGTTTTAGGCATTCTCAAAAAGGATGCATGTGAGTGCAGGTTGACGTCATGCAGCTTTTCACCACGGCTGAGGCTGCCGCCTATCTTCGCCTCAAGGAACGCAAGATCTACGAAATGGTCGCCGAGGGCGCTGTGCCGTGCACGAAGGTGACGGGCCGCTGGCTCTTTCCAAAGGCCGAGCTCGACTATTGGCTGGCCGCCAGTGTGACGTGGCCCGCCGGCGTGACGCGGCCCGAGCCGGCGCCGATCGTCAGCGGCAGCCACGATCCACTGCTCGAATGGGCCTTGCGCGAAAGCGGTTCAGGACTTGCGACTTTGGCGGTCGGCAGCGAGGCGGGCTTTATGCGTTTCGCCGCGGGCGAGACAGTGGCCGCCGCCATCCACCTGCATGCGCTCGACGATGCGGAAGCAGACGCTAATGTCGCCAGCCTGAAAAGCCGCAGCGATTTGCATGACGCGGTGATGATCGCATTCTGCCGGCGGGAGCAGGGCTTCCTGGTTCCGGCCGGCAATCCGCAAAAGCTCGGCTCGATCGACGACGTGATATCGAAGCGCGCGCGTCTCGCGACGCGGCCGAAAGGCGCCGGCGCGCAATTATTGCTCCTGGCCTTGTTGGGCCGTGCGAAGGCTTCGCTTGATCAGCTCGCGGTTGTTTCTCCTGTCGCGCCAACCGGCCCCGACATCGCACAGGCGATCCGCGCCGGCCGTGCCGACACCGGCATCGCGACCCGCGGCGTGGCCCACGCCGCCGGGCTCGATTTTGTGCCGATCGTCTGGGAGCCGTTCGATCTGGTGATGCGCCAGCGCGACTATTTCCAGCCGCCGCTGCAGGCTTTGCTCAAGTTCCTGCAATCGGACGAATTCGCGGTCCGTGCCCGCGAGCTTGGCGGATATGACATTCAGAGTGCAGGTAGTGTACGGTTTGTGAATTGATGACCGACGCGCAGGCATGGCCCACCGAACTGCGGCTGCAGAAGGATCGCAAGACGTTGAGCGTGACGTTCGACGACGGCGAACGCTTCGACCTTGCGGCTGAATATCTGCGCGTGAAAAGCCCCAGCGCCGAAGTGCAGGGCCATTCAGCGGAGGAACGCAAGACTGTTCCGGGCAAGCGCGATGTCGAAATCATCGAGGTGCTGCCGGTCGGCAACTATGCCGTGCGGTTGGTCTTCGACGATCTGCATTCCACGGGGATATTCGGCTGGGAATACCTGCGCGAGCTCGGGCGCAACCACGCCGCCTATTGGCAGGACTACCTCGATGAGCTCGCATCGAAGAACTTGAAACGAGAGCCACCGGCTCCACGGAAATAGCCGGCCGGCTTTAAGTCGGGGGAACCCGTTCGAGGCGTTTTCAACAATTCGCGACGCGTAAACGGAAATTTTCTTGTGTTCTTGAATCTCCGATCTATTGGTGGATCACAACGACTCCTGAGTAGACAGAATGCCATTGATTGCGCTGATAGCGGTTACGATCTCGGGATGGTTTTACGCTGCTGCGGCATACCAAAATCGCGGCCACTCCTGGGCGGATCAGACCTGCGAAAGCATGCCGGGCTTTTGCGATGAGCCGCACAAAGTCGCGATTGTTGCGGTCGCCATCGTGACAATGCTTCTCATATTGCGCGTTGTGAGATCCTAGAGCGGGAGAAAATAGTCGCGGGTGCACGCGTCGTGGCCGCTTGTAGCTTCACCGACAGCGTCCGCAAGGCCTTTTCCCAGCTTGATTGGACCCTCCGGACCTGACGTTAAGCTGCTGAACAGTCACAGATTTCATGCCCCCCAGTGACTAACGCGAGGCCTTGTTGTTGGCGCTTTAAAAGTTGCGCTGGTCTCGCGCGCCGCTGTTGCCCATAATGGGATGGTCGTTGCGAGAGTGGGGGCAACAATGCGCAAGACACTTCTGGCATCAGTTTCTGTGGCCGTGCTGTGTTCAGCGACGGCGGTGGCCGCCGGGCCCGGGCCAGGGGCGCCGCTGCCGACATGGACCGGATTTTATTTTGGCGTGAACGCCGGATATGCGTGGGGCAATTCAGATCCGTCGTTGATCGTGAATAGCAGTCCACCCCCGTCGCCAATCGGGCCGCTTGGAACGATTTCAGCAACCCCGAGCCTGCATCCGCGCGGATTCATTGGCGGCGGTCAAGCGGGCTATAACTGGCAGTCGGGCCAATGGCTGATCGGCGGCGAGGTGGATATTAGCGGGATCTCTGCCAAAGCTGACGCCACGTTGAGCCCGTTCTTCACGGGAAAGGGCGGCCAAAACACCGGCACGATGTCGAGCCAATATGATTGGCTATTTACCGCGCGCGCGAGGGGCGGATTCCTGGTCGCTCCGAATTGGCTGCTGTATGTGACCGGCGGGCTCGCCGTGACTCACGTGAATGACATGTTCACCTGCACAGGCCGCTGCGGCTCTGGCTTTTCCGGTATTATAACATCGTCGGACTCGACCACCCTTGCTGGCGCCACGATTGGCGGCGGCGTTGAAGCGATGCTCGGACAAAACTGGTCCGCGCGGGTGGAATATCTTCACGCAAGTTTCAAAGACACCACGCCGGCGACCACGAGCTTTCCAATCCCGACTCCTCCGATTCCAAATCTATATAGTTTTCATCATGAGCTGGATATCGTCAGGCTCGCGCTCAACTTTAAATTCGCTCCGTGACCGGGTCGCCGGTCCAGGCCGATTAAAGCAAACAGCTTCCGGTTTGAGCAAAGCCCCGGGAAATTTCCCGGGGTTTCTCTTTCGGTTGAGCGGTGAACACTCGCTTCTGCCAATTGGCGGACAGGCGCGTGGCGCCAACCAAGGTCAGGTTTCCGGGATAAAGCGGGTCTGGCGGCACGCGCGGCAAATGGTGGGCGCTGTAGGGATCGAACCTACGACCTCTCCCGTGTGAAGGGAACGCTCTCCCGCTGAGCTAAGCGCCCGGCCATTGGCGGACGCGCGATATAATGAGTGCCTCGGAGACGTGTCAAGCGAAGGCCGTTCGCGGGCCGCTAGTTGCGTGTTTTCGGATCGTCGCCTTGCGGCAGGCGCGACGCATGCGTTTGCAACGCGCGGATACGGTCGGCCAGGTTGCCATTGTTTGACTGCAATTCCGCGATGTCGACGGCGCCGGGTGCGGCCGCGCCGCCGCTGACCCGGCCGTGTGACGTTTCGGCGGCCAGCAGCGCTTCAATCGGCGAGTTGGGTCCCTCGAGCGCGGAGGCGAGGCGGGCCACTTCCGCCGCAACGTCATTGATGCGCTCGCGCAGGAGAGAATTTTCCACCCGCTCCGATGCCCAGGTTTCTTCCGTTTCGCGTTTCAACGCGCCGAGTTCGCGGGCAAGGCGGTCGCGTTCCTCGCGCGTGTGGGCAACCTCGGCCTGCAATTGAACATTCTCGGTCTTGAGTTTCTGGGTGCCGGAATTCGAGCGGCCTTCGATCTCGATGATGGCGGTGCGCAGGTCGCTCTCGATCTTGCGCGCGGCTTCCATGTCCTGGCGCAATTGCTTGAGCTCGAATTCGCTCTGGTTAAGCAATCGCGATTGCTCGCCTAGACGGCTTTCGAGATCCTGGGCGCGGCGTCCGAGGATTTCCGCCTCCTTGGTCTGCGCCACCAGTTGCTGTTCAAGTTCGGTGACGCGGCGCGCGAGATTTTGCACGCGGCCACGCTCTTCGAGCAATTCCTGGGCGGCGGCTTTCAGTTCAACCCGTTCGGCATCGCGCCGGTCCTCGACCGCCTTCAATTCGTGGCCGGCACCATCCAGCCGTTCCTTGAGCGCGTCGACCTGCGTCCGCAGCGCGACGATTTCAACCTTCTGGGAGTCGGCGAGCGTCGAGCGCTCGTCGAGTTCGCCCATCAGCTTCGTGAGTTCGGCCTGCTTGTCGGACAGCGCACGCTGCGCTTCGTGCATGATGTTGGTTTTGACCGAAAATTCTTCCTCGGTGGCGCGCAATTGATCGCGCAGCGACTTGTCGCGTGCTTCGAGCGCGAAGATCGCGGCGGTCTTTTCGCCCAATTCGACCTTGAGGCGATTGATGGCGTCGCCCTTCTTGCCGAGCTCGGCAAGCTGGCTTGTGCTTCTGGTCTTGAGTTGTTCGACGCTCATTTCCAGACGCCGTGTCGACATCGCGAACTCGGCGCGCAGCTGATCCTTGTCAGCCTGGATTTCCGCCATCGACAACGGCGTTGCTGCTTCGAGCCGGCGCATTGTCAGCCGTACGGCGCGGCCATGGACAAGAGGGACGACAACGAGTCCGATCAGAGCTGCAACAAGAAACCCGATCCCGAAATACATGATCGGTTCAATCATGAAACATACGCCTCCAACTCACTCACTCTCATTGAATCCCCGTCACAGGTCCCTTCGGAGCCCTCGAGCGACAGGCCGGATCCCGCCCGGCGCGCCTTGCAGACTAGCCTAAAGCTGGCGCGGCGTCGCGGGCCAAAGCATTTCCGCTGGTTTGTGCCGGAAAGTTAGTAAATGTGGCGGCGATCAGAACGGATTCCAGGTCGCCCGCGGTGTAAATTTGAGATAACCGATATTGGCGCCCAGCCGCAATCCGACCCCTGAGCGGATCGGCACCACGATAATGTTCCCGGACGCGAGCGCGGTCATGCCAAAGCCGCCAATGAAATAGGCAGAGCCGTCGATGCCGGCGAAGCGTTGATAGATGGCTTCGGTGGCGGGCAGATTGTAAACCAGCATCATTGTGCGTGCGCCTTCCCCGCCGGTGTCGAATCCGACCGAGGGGCCTTCCCAGAACACGCGGCGGTCGCCGGCATTCTTTGTATAAAGCTTGCCGTCGCCGTAACGCAGGCCGACCACGAAGGCGCCGCTGCCTTCCTGCCCGAGCACATAGCCGTTCGGCTGCCCCCAGCGGCTGACGGCCGTCTCCACCACCTGGGCGAGCCCGCGTGACACGCTGCCGAAGAAACGATGGCCCTCCCGCACCAGTTCACCTGGCGTGAACGTCCCGGGTTGCTGCTGGGCCGGGGGTGGTGGCGGTGGCGGCGGGTTTTGGGCGGCCGCGGGGCGCGGAGCAAGGGTAATGAGGCAAAGGGCCAACGCCGCAAAGCGCAAGATCGCGCGCATCATATGCTCCATTGGATGGTGAGGCCCCATGAGGCCTATGTCCCGTTTAACCGGATGCTCACGCCGGCCGCGCTATTGTGTCCGCGGACGTTTCGTCCCGAATCATTTTAACGTCGCTGAGAACTATGACTGCACCACGGCAGCAACGGAAGCCGCCAGTCTCGCTCCGGCTATTGCTCGGAGTTGCCCTGGTTTGCGGTATTTTTGCACCCCGGGAGCCAAGGGCCGCGACCGACAATCAACTGGCGGTCAATCGGGACACGGGTCTCGCCATCAGCGGTTTTGACCCGGTAGCCTATTTTACCGAGAGCAAGGCGGAATTCGGGCGGCCTGAGGTCGAACTCAATCTGGACGGTGTCGTCTGGCGGTTCGCCAATGAAGGCAACCGTGGGGCATTTGCCGCGCACCCCGAGGTCTATGCTCCGCGTTTCGGCGGTTACGATCCTGTGGCGATCAGCGGCGACCGTTCCGTCCAGGGACATCCATTGATTTGGGTCGTGGTCGGCCAGAGGCTTTATCTTTTCTATAGCGAGAAAGCGCGTGCGGCCTTTCTCGCCGATCCGGGCCGCATTATCGATACGGCCGAACGGAAATGGCCCGGCGTAGCGCGCGCAATCGGGCACTGAATCACCGGCGCGCTGTCAGGCCGTGATCGAAGCAGCCTTCGCCGCATCTCCCCATGCTATGAAGGCGGGCACACGAAAATTTTCTTGGGCGCGGCCATAGGCCAGGGGCGAACCTTGCGGGTTCGTGACGATGCCGCCCGCCGCAGCGACTAGCGCGTGGCCGGCCGCTACATCCCATTCGCAGGTGGTGGCGAGACGCGGATAGACATCCGCAGTGCCCTCTGCGACATGGCAAAATTTTATGGCCGAACCGGCGGCCTGGCGCGTGATTGGCCCAAGCGAGGCAAGAAATGTGTCGGTGGCACTGTCGAAGTGCGAACGGCTGGCAATAGCGACGGCACCCTGGCCTGGCCAGCGGCGTGTGTGAATCGCCCGTGCATCGTCGGCACCATCCGCCAACAGGCGCAGCGTTTCGGCTCTCTCACCGACAACGCCGCGCCAGACCTGCCCGCGTTCCGGCGCCGCGATAATCCCGGCGATCGGCACGCCGCGCGTGACAATGGCAAGATTGACGGTGAATTCGTCGCGGCCGGCAATAAATTCGCGCGTACCGTCGAGCGGATCGACAATCACGAAAGTCTTGTCGAGCCCTGCGATCGGCTTATCGCTGGCCGATTCCTCCGCAATAACGGGTATGCCGGGCAGCAATTGCGCCAGACCTTGCAGAATTGTCGCTTCGGAAAGCTCATCGGCGACTGTAACCGGAGACCGGTCGGGCTTGATCCGCTGCACGACTGTCACCGGCGAAACCGTGCGAATTTCCGCGCACGCATGCGCAATAATCCTGGTCAAATCATCCAGCAACGCGACCGCATCGACCGGCAGAATTTCGGAACCCGGCATCAAATTCCGCGTCCTTTTTCTTCCATATCCTTTTGCCGACCTGCTGGTCCTCCTTGGCGGTCGTGCGGGTGCGGTGTATCACCCGGGCCAAGTCGGCGCTGTCATCGATTCGCCGATCCGCGCAGCCTGCATGCCCAGCGGAGACTAGTCTATGTCTGGATCGCCTATTGACGCCCTCGATCTCGCGGCCTTGCTGTGCTCGCGTGTCTGTCACGATTTGATCAGCCCGGTCGGCGCCATCGTCAACGGCCTGGAAGTGCTTGAAGAAGAGAAAGACGAGGCGACCAAGGAGTTTGCGCTCGACCTGATAAAAAGGAGCGCCGGCAATGCCTCGGCCAAACTGCAATTCTGCCGGATCGCGTTCGGTGCGGCCGGCTCCGCCGGAGCCCAGATTGACCTCGGCGACGCCGAGACCATCGCGCGCGGCTTTCTCGAGGACGAAAAAACCAAGCTGACCTGGAGCCTTCCACGGGCGCTGCTGGCCAAGAACCGGGTCAAACTGTTGCTCAATATGCTTCTGATCGCGGGCCAGTCCATTCCGCGTGGCGGCACCATGACGGTGGAGCCCGTCGGCTCGGGTGACACCATGGGCTTCAAGGTGAGTGCCGCCGGCGCGAATGCCAAGGTTCCCCCCAATGTTCCGCCGCTGCTCAGCGGGGAGAGCGGGGCAGAGGGCCTCGATGCCCATCGCATCCAGCCTTACTACGCCGGCCTCCTGGCCAAGGCTTGCGGCATCAAGGCGGCCATTGAAATGGTCGGCGAAACGGTCGTCGTCACCGCGCAGTAGGCCCCGCGCGTGAGCGGGAAATCCGGCAGTTAATGACCGGTTAACGGCGCGCGGCCTCTAGGTAATACGCAACCAAAATTAAACGCTTAAACGACACACTGGCCGCGCTTCCGACGGAAAGCGTTGGACGGGCGATGCCCGTCGATGAAGGCGTTTCTTATGGACGACCTGCTGAGAGAATTTGTCACCGAGACAAATGAAAGTCTCGACGTGGTCGACGTCGAGCTCGTGCGTTTCGAGCAGGATCCGAACAACGCCAAGATTCTCGATAATATTTTCCGGCTCGTCCACACGATCAAAGGCACCTGCGGTTTCCTCGGCTTGCCGCGGCTGGAAGCCCTCGCGCATGCCGCCGAAACGCTGATGGGCAAGTTTCGCGACGGCGCCCCTGCGTCGAGCGAAGCTGTCACACTCATTCTTGCCACCATTGATCGCATCAAGACGATTTTGGAATCGCTGGAGCGCGAGCAGCGCGAGCCGGAAGGCGGCGACACCGATCTGATCGCCGAACTTGAACAGATGGTGGAATGGGTCGGATCGCCGGCCCCCCGCACGGAACCGCAGCACACCGTCGGGACGCTCGTCACGCAGACGCTTGAGCGGCCGCTGCGGCCAGACGAAGATACTCTCGACGATCTCGAACGCGCGTTTCGTGAAACGCCGGTCGACCCGCCTGCTGCAAAGCCCGTCAAACCTGCTCCGGCGCCGGCCGACGCGCCTGCCAAGGATGACGACGGCACAAAGAACGCCAATCAATCCATTCGCGTCACTGTCGATACGCTCGAGCAGCTGATGACAATGGTGTCCGAGCTGGTGCTCACGCGTAACCAGCTGCTCGAGATCGTGCGCCGCCACGAGGAATCTGAATTCAAGACGCCGCTGCAACGGCTCTCGAACGTTACCGCTGAGCTGCAGGAAGGCGTGATGAAGACGCGGATGCAGCCCATCGGAAACGCGTGGCAGAAGCTTCCGCGCGTCGTACGCGACCTTTCAAATGAGCTCGGCAAGCAGATCGAGCTGGAGATGCAAGGCGCCGAGACCGAACTCGACCGCCAGGTGCTCGACCTGATAAAGGACCCGCTCACGCATATGGTTCGCAATTCGGCCGACCATGGCCTCGAGACTCCCGAGCAGCGCCGCGCCGCCGGCAAGCCGGCGGGCGGCAGGATCCGCCTTTCGGCCTATCACGAGGGCGGCCACATCATCATCCAGATTGCCGATGATGGACGCGGGCTCGACACGGCGCGCATCAAGGCCAAAGCCATTGCGCAAGGCCTGGTTTCGGACATCGAAGCTGAGAAATTGTCGGAAGCGCAGATTCACAAGTTCATTTTCGCCCCCGGCTTCTCCACGGCCGCGAAAGTCACCAACGTCTCGGGCCGCGGCGTCGGGATGGACGTTGTGCGCAACAACATCGATCAGATCGGCGGCACCATTGACGTGAAGTCGGTTGCCGGCGCGGGACTGAGCTTCACCATCAAAATTCCGCTCACGCTCGCCATTGTCGCGGCCTTGATCGTCGAGGCGGCCGGCCACCGCTTTGCCATTCCGCAGCTGTCGGTGGTTGAACTGGTGCGCGCCCGCACCGGCAGCGAGCACCGCATCGAGCGCATCAAGGACACAAGAGTTCTGCGGTTGCGCGATAAGCTGCTTCCGCTGGTGGGCTTGAGCCACTTGCTCGGCCTCGAAAAGGATGCCGGCGATATCAACGGCGGCTTTATCGTCGTCACGCAAGTTGGCAGCCAGACTTTCGGCATCGTCGTCGACGGCGTCTTCCACACCGAGGAAATCGTCGTCAAGCCGATGTCGAGCAAGTTGCGTAACATCGCATTGTTTTCCGGCAACACGATTCTCGGCGACGGATCGGTGATCATGATCATCGATCCAAATGGCGTGGCGCAGGCCTTCGGAAATACCGTTGCCGCGCAACTGGACGCCGCGCAACAAGCGGACGGCCGCGTTGCCGGATCCGAGGAGGCGAGCACGTCGCTTCTCGTGTTCCGCGCCGGGTCGAGCCAGCCCAAGGCCGTGCCGCTGTCACTCATCACGCGGCTTGAGGAAATCGACGCTCACAAGATCGAACTCTCCAACGGTCGCCATATGATGCAGTACCGCGGTCATCTGATGCCGCTCATCAGCATGAGTGACGACGTGCGGGTGAAGGCCGAAGGCGCGCAGTCGCTGCTGGTCTTTTCGGACGGAAATCGTTCGATGGCGCTCGTGGTCGACGAGATCGTCGATATCGTCGACGACAACCTCGATATCCAGGTCGCGAGCGACAATCCGGGCGTGCTCGGCTCGGCCATCATCCGCGGCCAGGCCACCGAGATCATCGATGTCGGCCACTTCCTGCCGCTCGCGTTTGAGGACTGGTTCCGGCGCAAGGAGCAGGCGGTGGAACACCGCACGCGCACCGTGCTGCTGGTCGACGACTCGCCTTTCTTTCTCAATATGCTTACGCCGGTTTTGCAGGCCGCGGGCTATACGGTGACCGCAGTCAGTTCGGCGCATGAGGCGCTGGCGACGCTCAAAGAGGGCCGCGCGTTCGATGTTGTGATTACAGACATCGAAATGCCGGAGATGAACGGCTTCCAGTTCGCCGAAATCGTCCGCGCTGACCCCCGCACCGCCGACTTGCCCGTGATCGCGCTGTCCTCGGTTGTCTCGGCCGAAGCGATCGAGCGCGGTCGCCGCGTCGGCTTCCACGACTATGTCGCCAAGTTCGACCGGCAGGGATTGATCGCGGCGCTCAAGGAACAGACCGACGTCGGTCGGGCGGCATGACAGGCAAACCATGAGTGAAACCGCCGACCATAATCTGCACGAATACGTCACCGCGATGATTGGCGGCCAGCTGTTTGGCCTGCCGATCCTGCGCGTGCAGGACGTTTTTGCGCCGGAGCGATTGACGCGCGTGCCGCTGGCGCCGTCGGAGATCGCCGGGGTGCTCAATTTGCGCGGTCGTATCGTGACACTGGTCGACATGCGATGCCGGCTCGGTCTCGGTCAGCGCGACGAAAGCAGCCCCGCGATGGCGGTCGGCGTGGAGTCGCGCGGGGAATCCTACGGCTTGCTGATCGACTATGTGGGCGAGGTCCTCAAGCTCGACATTACGGCATGCGAGCCAAATCCGACCAATCTTGACCCGCGACTCGCAAGCGTATCGACCGGCATCCACCGGCTCGATGGACAACTTTTGATGGTTCTCGATGTCGACCGTGTGCTCGACATTGCAGTGAAGGCGGCCGCGGCGTGACGCGGTTGAAGAGTGAAGGATTCGTAGTTAGGCGCGAACACAACGAGGCTGTACGATGAAAACCTGTTTGGTAGTTGATGACTCCAGCGTCATTCGCAAGGTGGCGCGACGCATTCTCGAAGGACTCGAATTCCAGATCGTGGAAGCCGAGGATGGCGAGCAGGCGCTTGAGGCATGCCGCCGGCAGTTGCCGGAGGCAATCCTTCTCGACTGGAACATGCCGAAGATGGACGGCTACGAGTTTCTACGCTCGTTGCGCCGGCTGCCGGGTGGCGATGCGCCGAAAGTGGTCTTCTGCACCACCGAGAATGACGTTGCGCATATCGCACGTGCTCTGCACGCCGGTGCCAACGAATACATCATGAAGCCGTTCGACAAGGAGATCGTCGAGGCCAAGTTCCAGGAAGTCGGGCTGATCTGATCGCTGCAGCGCCGAACCAGTAGGTAACGGTCAGTAAAGCCAGAAAGTCCAATGAACCTCGTGGTTTCTCCATCGTCCGGAGCGGCTGCCGTCAGCCGCCGAATACGCGTCATGCTCGTCGACGACGCCGTCGTCGTGCGTGGGTTGTTTGCCCGCTGGGTTGAATCGGAACCCGATCTTGAAGTTGTCGCCACGCTGCGCACGGGCCGCGAGGCGGTAGACCAGCTCGAACGTGTCGACCCCGACGTGGTCGTGCTGGATGTCGACATGCCGGAGCTCGACGGCATTGCGGCGCTGCCGCTGCTGCTCGAAAAAAAGCACGACCTCGTCGTGATCATGGCGTCCACGCTGACGCGGCGGAACGCCGAGATCAGCTTGCGGGCGCTGTCGCTCGGCGCCGCCGACTACATTCCGAAACCGGGAAGCAATCGCGAGGTCAGCGCGTCGACGGCCTTCCGCCGCGACCTTATCGAAAAAATCCGCCAACTCGGCCTGCGCGCAAAGCGCCTGCGCTCCACAGGCGAGTCCGCGCGCCGCCACGCTGAACCAAAGCACGCGCCATCCATTGTTCCGCCGTTGCCGGCGGAGGAGACCGCCCCGCCGCCACGTGTGACGCTGCGCCCGATGCCCTTGATGCCGCCGCGCGTGCTGCTGATCGGATCATCGACCGGCGGCCCACAGGCCCTCAACGCGCTGGTCGCGCAACTCGACAGCGTGCTCCAGCGGGTGCCCGTGCTGATCACCCAGCATATGCCGCCAACGTTCACGGCGGTGCTCGCCGAGCATCTCGGCCGCATCGCCAAGCGCCCGGTGCGCGAGGCGGTCGATGGCGAGGAAATCGTCGCCGGCGTCATCTATCTCGCGCCCGGCGGCAAGCATATGACGGTCGCGCGCCGCGACAACACCGCCGTGATTGCGATCGAGGATGGCCCGCTGGTGAATTTCTGCAAACCGGCGGTCGATCCGCTGTTTGCCTCCGCGGCCGAGGTCTGGGGCAGCAAGGTGCTCGCGTTGGTGCTGACGGGGATGGGCGCTGACGGTCTCGCCGGAGCCAGGTCCATTGTTGCGGCCGGTGGTCATGTGATGGCGCAGGACGAGGCCACCAGCGTGGTCTGGGGCATGCCGGGCCAGGTGACCAATGCCGGCCTGTGCTCCGCCGTGCTGCCGTTGCCCGAGATTGCCGGCAAGATCACCCGCTTGTTTACCGGGGAGCGAGCGTGACCCCCCAGGATTTCGACTACCTGCGCAGGTTGTTGCGGGAGCGCTCCGGCCTGGTGCTGGCGGCCGAGAAGCAGTACCTCGCCGAGAGCCGGCTGGTACCGGTGGCGCGCCGTCACGGCATGACGAATCTGGGCGAGCTGATCGAGCGGCTGCGCAGCAAATCACCGGCCGCGCTCATCGCCGAGGTGGTCGAAGCCATGACCACCAACGAAACCTTCTTCTTCCGCGACAAGCTGCCATTCGACCATTTCCGCGACACCATGATGCCGGCACTGCTTGCCGCCCGCGCGCGCGAGAAGCGCATTCGCATCTGGTGTACCGCCGCCTCGACAGGTCAGGAGCCCTATTCGCTGGCCATGTTGATCAAGGGCATGGGTGCCGCGGTCGCGGGCTATCGCTTCGAGATCATCGCCACAGATCTGGCGTCCGAAGTTCTGGAGAAGGCGAAGGCGGGCATCTACAGCCAGTTCGAGGTGCAGCGCGGATTGCCGGTGCAATTGCTGGTGAAATTCTTCAGCCAGCATGGCGAATCCTGGCAGCTGGCGCCTGAGCTGCGCAGCATGGTGCAGTTCCGCACACTTAACCTGCTCAATGATTTCTCGCCGCTCGGCACCTTCGACATCGTCTTCTGCCGCAACGTGCTGATTTACTTCGATCAGGACAACAAGATCGCCGTGCTTAACCGCATCGCGCGGCAAATGGCGGACGACGGGTTTCTGGTTCTCGGCGCCGCCGAGACCGTGATCGGCCTGACCGATGCGTTCAAGCCGCTTGCCGACAGGCGAGGGTTGTATGTGCCGAACGGACGCAATTCGCAGGCTGGCGCCGACAATGTGATCCGTTTCGCCGCCGCAAAGGGTGCAGCGGCAAATATTCCGCGTCTATAAATATTATCCAGTTTTTACGGTGGTTCGTCTCGTCACGCGGACGAATCATGTAAATTAGCCTGACCGGGCTGTTGCGCCGATTGGGCGTATGTGGGGGCTTGCCATTGGCAAGCATGGCCCGAAGGGGGAGGCCTTCCATTGGTCGACTATGTCGATCCGGTGCTGGTCGTCGACGACCTCAACACGATGACCCGCATCGTGGACGGGATGCTGCGCAAGTGCGGCTTCACCAACATCGAAACGGCTCATGACGGTCCGACCGCGCTGCAGAAGCTGCGCGAGAAATCCTTCCTGTTCGTCATCACCGACCGTGAAATGCCGGGCATGAATGGCCTTGAACTCGTGCGGGAAATCCGCGCCGACCCCAAAATCCGCAGCGTCCCGCTGGTCATCATGTCGGCGAGCTCCGAGGCCCAGCACGCGGAAGCCGCGATGGCGGCCGGCGCCAATTTTTTCATGACCAAGCCGTTCAACCTGACCACGCTGAAAGACGTGATCACCCAGCTGATGCGGCCGCAGCAGTAGTCGGAACCGGGCCGAATAAAAAAACCCCGCCGTCCTGGCGGGGTTTGAGTTTGGATGGGAGAGAGCCCGAAGGCTCAATCACAACGCCACGCGGGGGAAAATCTGGCTTACGCCGGGATTCTTTCGTCGGCCTCTGTCGGCTCACGCAACACATAGCCGCGGCCCCACACCGTCTCGATATAATTCTTGCCGGAGGAGGCGTTGGCGAGCTTCTTGCGCAGCTTGCAGATGAAGACGTCGATGATCTTGAGCTCGGGCTCGTCCATGCCGCCGTAGAGATGATTGAGGAACATCTCCTTGGTGAGCGTCGTCCCCTTACGCAGGGAGAGCAGCTCGAGCATCTGGTATTCCTTGCCCGTGAGATGCACGCGCTGGCCGCCGACTTCGACTGTCTTGGTGTCGAGGTTGACAACGAGATCGCCGGTGTTGATGACCGACTGTGCATGGCCCTTGGAACGGCGAACGATCGCGTGGATGCGGGCGATCAGTTCATCCTTGTGGAATGGCTTGGTCATGTAGTCGTCGGCGCCGAAGCCCAGGCCTTTGACCTTGTCCTCGATGCCGGCGAGGCCGGAAAGGATCAGGATCGGCGTTTTGACTTTTGAAACCCGCAGGGAACGCAGCACCTCGAAGCCCGACATGTCGGGGAGGTTCAGGTCCAGCAGGATAATGTCGTAATCGTAGAGTTTGCCGAGGTCGACGCCCTCTTCACCGAGGTCCGTCGTGTAGACGTTAAAGCTCTCGGATTTGAGCATCAGCTCGATGGATTGTGCGGTCGCGCTGTCGTCTTCAATGAGTAGAACGCGCATTTAAGTCCCCTTCTCGCCGCAACCGGGCCCTTGGGTCACGCCGCAAAATCGCGGCGAGTTTGAAAAAAACGCGGTGGGACAAACCGAATCGACACTATCGAGGCATGGTTAACAAAACCTGATTCTCCCGTGCAAGCGTGCCGTAGGCAGAAGCGCCCGAATCGGCGTAAGATGTTGCCAGAGAGTGGTTTTTTGGCCACGTCCTGTCTAATGCCCTAGTTTAAGAGTCGGGCCTAACCGACTCTGAAGACTCGCCCCTTCCGTCCTGGCTGGGCGATTCTAAGCCTGAGTCCCGTGGACGAATGACCCAATGATTAACGACGCGGGTAAACACCGAGTTAACGAAAGCAAAGGACCGGTAAGCCTAAGGACGGGTTTATGGCGGCGCTGTCGCGAGAAGGTGGCGGCCTGTCGTTACGACCGGTCACCGGGACCATGAAGGGGCGATCGTGAAAGCTCTTGCCGAGCAAATCGTCGACATTGACGGTGTCGAGATCTACGGCCGCGTCGTCTCCGTGCGCGGCCTGATGGTGGAAGTCGCCGGGCCGATCCATGCCATGTCGGTCGGCGCGCGGCTGACCATCGAGACCGGTGCCGGCCGATCGATCCCTTGCGAGGTTGTCGGCTTCTCGGGCGGACACGCGCTCGCGATGCCTTTCGCTGCGCTCGACGGCGTACGGCGCGGCTGCCGGGCGGTGGTTTCCAGCGCCGCCGGCGCCATCCGACCGTCCGAGCGCTGGCTCGGCCGGGTCGTGAATGCCCGCGCCGAACCGATCGACGGGCAGGGGCCGCTGCCGCCGGGCCCGGCACCCTATCCCTACCGCAGCTCGCCGCCGCCGGCGCACGCCCGCATGCGGGTCGGCGAACCGCTTGATCTCGGCGTACGCGCCCTCAATACCTTCCTCACGGTCTGCCGCGGCCAGCGCATGGGTATTTTCTCGGGCAGCGGCGTGGGCAAATCGGTGCTGCTGTCCATGCTGGCGCGCAACGTGTCGGCTGATATCTCGGTGATCGGTCTCGTCGGCGAACGTGGCCGCGAGGTGCAGGAGTTCCTGCAGGATGATCTTGGGGCGGCGGGTCTTGCGCGCTCGGTGGTGGTCGTGTCGACGTCCGATGAGCCGGCGTTGATGCGCCGTCAGGCCGCGTATCTCACGCTTGCCATCGCGGAATACTTCCGCGACCTCGGCAAGGACGTGCTTGTCCTCATGGACTCGGTGACGCGCTTTGCCATGGCCCAGCGTGAGATCGGCCTGTCCGCCGGCGAGCCGCCGACCGCCAAGGGTTATACCCCGACAGTCTTCGTGGAACTGCCCCGGCTGCTCGAGCGGGCGGGACCGGGGACAGAGAAGGGCACGATCACAGGCATGTTCAGCGTGCTGGTGGACGGCGACGACCACAACGAGCCGGTGGCCGATGCGGTCCGTGGCATCCTCGACGGCCATATCGTCATGGAGCGCGCCATCGCCGAGCGCGGTCGCTACCCCGCCATCAATGTTCTCAAGTCCATCTCCCGCACCATGCCGCGGGCCGCCGATCCGGCCTATCTCCCGGCCATCAATCGGGCGCGCCAGGTCATGGCCACCTATTCGGACATGGAGGAATTGATCCGTCTGGGCGCCTACCGGACGGGGTCGAGCCCCGAGGTCGATGAGGCCATCGCCCTGCACAAGCCGCTGGAGGCCTTCCTGGCCCAAAGTAAGGAAGAAGCAACGAGTATGGCGGAAGGGTATCTGCGTTTGGAGAGAATTTTGCGCGGCGAAGAAACACAAAACTAACGTTATTGGGGCACAGTCCCCGCGATTGGTCCGGAATACCGGCGCGCGGCCCTGTTGGCATCGCCCAGTCGCGGCCGTCTATTCGGGGGCTTCGGGGAGTACCTAGTCGATGAAGTCACGCGAAACCCTCATTCGTCTGAAGAAGTTTCAGGTCGACGAGAAACGGCGCAAGGTCGCCCAGATCGAGGCGATGATCGCCGAGTTCGATCGTATCGCGGGCGAGCTCGAGCGCGAGATCAAGGTCGAGCAAGACCGCGCGGGCATCCATGATCCCGCTCATTTTGCCTATCCGACCTACGCCAAGGCCGCGACCACGCGGCGCGAGAACCTCCGGCACTCCACTGACGAACTGCGCGTCCAGCTCGAGGACGCCAAGGCGGCGCTGGGCGAGGCCTTCGAGGAGCTCAAGAAGGTCGAGATGCTCGACGAGCGCGACCAGCAGCGCGAAAAAGCCGAAGAGAATGCGCGTGAGCAAAACGAGCTCGACCGCATCGCGGCGTTGCGCTTCACCGCCGGCGGCGCACCGGCGTAACGCGAAGCTTTCTTTGCCTTTTGCCGCCATGCGCTGCCTCTCGGCGGCGCGTGGCGGCTGCTTATTTACTCAATGTTGACGCCCCCAAGGCGGCGATTTGCGCTAAGTCAAAGTTGCTCCTTCGCTTAGTCGCTATTGAAATGGGGGAAGCCGGGCTCGATCGTTGAGCCATTTGGCCGCGCGCCAGAATAAGAAAATACGAAACAAACAACCATTCTTGGCCCGCGCCAGTACTGTCCGCGTCAACGCGGCAAGGGAGTGGGTTGTGACAATGCATCGCAAAACTCAAATCTCCACGGCCGGACGGATCGCGTCCGTTGCCATGGTTTCTCTCTTTGCAATCGCGATCTCGATCGCCATCGCCGAGGCGCGCGGCGGTCACGGCGGCGGTAGTGGAGGCGGGGCTGGCGGTGGCGCGCGAGGATTTAGCGGTGGCGGGGCCCGAGCGTTTAGCGGCGGCAGTGGCGTCCGTGGCTTTTCCGGAATCGGCGCCCGGTCCGGTTTCGCCGGCAGCCGCGCGTTTTCCGGCAATGGATTTGCGCGAGGATCCGGATCTCCGATGCTGCGCTCCGCCGGCATTCCGCGCTCGTTCTCGGGCTTCCGCTCATCATCGAGAGTTTTCGCATCGCGCGGATTGGGCACGCGCAATGGCAGGCTCGCTGGTTTCTCAACCGCCAGCCTCAATCGCAACCTGGTGACCGGATCTGTGCGAGGTTCGGGGCGCGCCGCATTACTTCGTAACAGCGCTTTCGCGTCGGCCGGTGGTGTCCGTGGAGCCGCGCTGTCGCGGTCCAGTTTCCATGGCCGGTTTGCCAACCAGAATTGGCATTCGGGTAGCGGATGGTGGTGGCGCAACCACCACGCGATCATTGCGGTCGGCTGGGCCGGCTCGCTGTTCTGGCCTTATGCCTATTGGGATTTTCTTGACTACACGTTCTGGCCCTACGCCTATGACGAGTTTTGGCCATACGCCTACGACGACTTCTATGTCGGCATGTTCGGGCCTTACGCCTATGAGGGACCCGACTATGCCAGCCGCGTCCGCTATGGCCGGCGCGGCCGTAACGTAAGGCAGCCGTCAACAACTGCGACGGTGGTGTGCGGCGCACAGGTGCCGGCATTGACCAATTGGCCGATCGAGCAGATTTCGAAGACGGTCGAACCCAACGAGGCCCAACAGGCCGCATTGGCCGCGCTGAAAGACGCCACCGGAAAGGCCATGGACGCGTTGCGCGCCGCATGTCCGGAGGAGCTTCCAAGCACGCCGACAGGAAGACTCGCCGCGATGCACAAGCGGGTTTCGGCGATGCTGCTGGCGATCACTGTCGTGCAGCCGCCGTTGCAACACTTCTACCAATCCTTGAATGACGAACAGAGGGCCCGCTTCAACGTCGTCAGTCCGGGCGATCAGCCACGGACTGCGCGTCGCGGCAGCCGGGTGATTGACCTCGCGCAGGCATGCGGTGAGGACACGATCAAACCGATGAACATGCCGGCCGCAAAGATCACGCAGGCACTCAAGCCGACGGATGCCCAGCGGGTCGCGCTCGACTCACTTAATGACGCCACAACAAAAGCGGCCGCCCTGCTCAAGGCGAATTGCCCCAAGGAAGAGGTCCTGACCCCACCCGGACGCATTGCGCTGATGGAACAGCGGCTCAACGCCATGCTGGAAGCGATCAAGCTCGTAGAGCCCGAGCTGGACGCGTTCTATGGATTGCTGACAGACGAGCAGAAGGCACGTTTCAACCAACTCGGGGCGGGTGAAGGCTGAGCCATAAGCTTTGAGCAGGCTCCCGTAAAAATTTACCGCGGCCGCCTTGTTAGATGCCATCTAATAAAAAGGCGGCGGCGCTTTAATGACAGCACGCGGACGTTGCGATGTACTTTGGTTCGGCGCAACTTATCCTTGTTTCGCCATTTCTGAACCCAAAGTCCCTTGAACAACTTACCGTTGCGGTAATCCAGATGATGGCAAAGAAGGCTCCGAACCCCACGGACAAATATGTCGGTTCACGCGTACGCATGCGCCGGCTCATGCTGGCGATGAGCCAGGAAAAACTCGGCGAAAAACTCGGCCTCACTTTTCAGCAAGTTCAGAAATACGAGAAGGGGACCAACCGCATTGGCGCGAGCCGGCTCCAGCACATCGCGCAAATCCTCAAAGTGCCGGTGGCGTTCTTTTTTGAGGGCGTGTCGGGGGCCAAGCAAAACGAAGATGGATCCTCGAAAGCCCCGGTCGCCGATTATGTCTCCGATTTCCTCTCGAGTTCCGACGGCCTGGCCCTGACCAAGGCCTTCACCAACATCAAGGACTCGAAGCTGCGGCGTCGTGTCGTCGATCTGGTCGAGGAAATCGCCAGCGACCAGCGCTAACATTTACTGCGGACACTCGCCCGAAATTAAAAAGCCGCGGCCAATTCGCGCGCGCCGTGCGCCTGCGCGCCCTGGCCCATCTTGGCCTCGATGTCGGCAATGAGATTGGCCACCACGCCGGTGCGCCGCGCCACGGGGTTGCGCTCATAACCCTGCTGCTGGAAGAAATTTGCCGTCGGCACGCGCGCGCGTAACTCTTGCGGCATCGTGATCATGTCAAGACCGGTGCTGTCCCCGGTCAGGTTCATCAATTCCAGCTCGGCGGCGGTGAGCGGACCCGAATAGCCCTTGGCGCGCGCGAAGCGCACCGAGTTGACCAGCTTTTGCACCTGCAACAGTGGCCCAATGTCGATGTCGAGCACCGCGGCGTGAATGCCGTACCCACCGGCGGTCGTCTTGGCCAGCCGGTCCTGTTCGCTCCAGCGCTCCGGCACCGTGCGGGTGAACGCAATCATGCGCTTGAGCGCGTCGATCTTGCGCTCCATGGCAACTTTCGGGGTGCCGGCAAGTCCATTGGCTTTCTGGCGCAACGCGGCGGCGAGGCGGCCGCCGTGCTCGGCGAGAAGCGACACGGAATTTGTGCTCAGCAACTGGTTGTAGCCGATGGCCGGTGAAATCGCCCGCGCGCCCGGCCGGTACGGCACCAGCCCGGCCTGCGAGTCGTAAGCGCCGTTGCCGCCCGTTTCGAATGCATAGACGCCGACAATCTGTTCGCGGGTGAGCCCCGCAGCGAGTGCCGCGCGGGCGTAAGCGCGCTTGAAGTCGAGGTCATTGGCCGGCCGATCCGGCACGAAACCGAATTGCTCGGCGGCATTGTGAAGGAAGTCGGCGACCACGGGGATGTCCGGCCGTTCCGGTGGCGGCGTGCCGGGCGTGCGCGGATCAACCGGGCGCGGCGGTCCCGAATAGACCGGCGGTTGGACGAGTACGTAGTCGTCGATGCCGATCGGCAGATGGTCGCGGCGTTTCGCATTGCGCCCGCGGCGCTTCTCGGCAATTGCGTTCCAATAGGCGGCCGCCTGGGCGTCATAGGGCGCGCGCGCCGCCTCAAATTGCGCGAGCTTTGCCTGGTACTCGGCAATCGTGGCAGCGGCCGGTGGCGCGCCTTGCGCGCGCGCGGTGGGCTCAGCCAGCAGGAGGCCGGCGACCAATAGGCTGCAAAGCCTGGCCTGGGGCCGTGAGGGGTGAGGATGGCGCTTCATCACGACGTGTTGTCGGCCATTTTCCTTGATTCGACACGTCATAAAAAACGCGCCGCCGATGCGGCGCGTCAAGTGCGGGGGGAAGCTGAAGAATAAACGTGAACGGATTACCGGACGGTGGGGCCGCTACGGTCGGTGAAAACCACAGGTCCGCCAGCCTTGATCACGGTGGGACTCTGCGCGGTCATGATGTCCGTGCCGAGATTGAGTTCGCGCGCGGAAATGCCGATGACGGCGATCATCAGCGCTGCGGCTAGCCCGACCACGACGATCTTGAGGTGCGTGGTGCGGTCGGCAGTGTAAAGGGACCAATTCATAACGACGTCCTCCGGGGCTCTTGGTCTTTCGTCGCCCCGACCCGACGAAAGGTTCACCCTGTTTCGAGCCGTTAACGTAGGTACGCCGACACAGTTCCCAAGGATGCATCACGTATCGTTGAATCGTTGTGATTTTAGGCAATTTGTGAGCGAGGACCGCGGGTTGCCGCGATTGCGGCACGATTGTGCCGCGCGGCGTGCCGTCCGATTGAGGTTTGACGCTCAGGGTCGCCCTTTTATCCCGGGGCTGCGGCGCTACTGGCGCCGTTTTCTCGCCGCCGATTTTCGCGTCGTGGCCTTGCGTACAGGCGGCCGCTTTTTCGACCTCGCCGGCTTTTTGGCGGCCGAGAGCGATCTCATGATGGATTGCATCACCGATTCCACGGCGGCGGCGGCAGCCACGCTTGCTGCAGTTCTCGCCGCCCTCAGGACCTGGGCATTGGCTTTAGTCATGAAACTCTTTTTCTTGGCCATATTTTCTCCAATGCTCAATAGATTGAGCGGGTTCGCTAGGCATTTCTCTCGGTGCGCAATTCCTTGACGACGGTTTCTGCGTTGTTGCCAACTTTATCGACCGCCGCGAGCAATTCCTTTTGCGTTTTGCCAAGCCTTTTTGCCCAGCGCTTCACCATTTGCTTGTCCGAGACGTCGATCCAGCCACGGTTCGGCTTCACGACGGACTGGTTTCGCGCCATCTAGTGGTGCATGAAAAGCGCGAGAATAATGATGATCGGGAGTGGTACTCCCAACAACCATAGCAGTGCGCCTCTTCCAAAGCCCATGACACTCTCCGTTTTGAAAAAAAGCGATTGTCGCTTCGTGACGGTCTAACCCGAATTGCGGATCAAAGGTTCCGCGCCGATTTCAGAGTCGGCCGAGCAGAACCAGAATCAGAACGATAACGATCACGAGACCGAGGCCGCCACCGCCATAGTAGCCGGTGCCGTAAAACGGACCGCCGCCTAGGCCGCTGAAGCCGCCGAGCAACGCGATAACAAGAACGATAAGGATGATTGTTCCGAGTGACATGGCCGTGTTTCCCTTTGCTAATCCAACAGATGCCTTGAAAAATGAGGCCGCCAATAAAGGCGGCCTCTCAATGTCGAGCCGCGCCCGATGGCGTGATCACCAACTTTTCCAGTGGCGGCCGTTCCAGTAACCGCGGCCGTCATGTTCGCGCCAACGGTAGTGTTCGTGGCGGCCCCATTTCCAGCCGTCGTCGTGAACGACAACGCGTGCGTGCGAAGGATATTCATAGCGGTCGTGCGTGTGCCAGCAGACGTTGCCGACGCAGGCAACCGCTGCGGAAGCGCTTGCCGCCGAAAGTGCGAGCGCACTCGCGCCCATCAGTGCGCCAAGAAGAATTTTGCTGCGTGACGTCATTCTGCTGCCTCCGTTGTTCCGCTGCCCAACACAACGGCACGAGGCGGCCAAAGTTCCATTCCGTCGCGCGGGAATTATGCCCGCGCCGGATCACCCGATGATGGATTGGTTCCCAGTCTGATTGAAATTATTTTGGCTAGATACTTCCGACCGTCTTCAGCCGCGCGCGCGGATGGATTTCACCCTGCGAGAGCACTGGCGTCTGTGCACGGAAGCGCTCGACAATGCCCCGCACGAACGGCCGGATATTCGAGGACGTCACCAGTACGGGCGCTTCGCCTTCGCGGGCCGCTTCCTCGAAACGTTCGCGAACCAACGTGATGAATTCCGAAAGCCGCGATGGCTGCATCGCGAGCTGCCGTTCGTCACCTTGGCCAACCATCGCTTCGGCGAAGGCCTGCTCCCATTTGGCCGAGAGGGCGATCAATGGCAGATAGCCACTGGGGCTGGTGTGCTGGGCGCAGAGCTGCCGCGAAAGGCGCGCGCGCACGTGTTCGGCAAGCGTGACCGGATTGCGCGAACCGGGGACGCCGTCCGCGATGCCTTCCAGGATTGTGCCCAGATCGCGGATGGAAACGCGCTCGGCCAGCAGGATCTGCAGGACACGCTGGATACCGGACACCGTGATGAGGTTTGGCGACAGGTCCTTGACGAGGTCGGCCTGTTCCTTTGGCAATTCCTTGAGAAGCTTCTGCACCTCGCCGTAGGAGAGCAACTCCGACATGTTGCTCTTGAGCAGCTCGGTCAGATGCGTCGAGAGCACGGTGGCGGCGTCGACCACCGTATAGCCCTTCATCGTCGCTTCTTCTTTCAGCGCGCCGTCGATCCAGGTCGCCGGCAATCCGAAGGTCGGTTCCGTCGTGTGCGTGCCAGGCAGTTTCACCTGGCCGCCGGCGGGATCCATGACCATGAACTGGCCGGCCCAAACCTTGCCGCTGCCGGCTTCGACCTCCTTCACCTTGATGACATAGGCGTTGGCGTCGAGTTGAACGTTGTCGAGGATGCGCACGGCCGGCATCACGAAGCCCATTTCGGTCGCGAGCGAGCGGCGCAGGGCCTTGATCTGTTCGGTGAGGCGGTCGCTGCCGTCGGGTGCGTTGACCAAAGGCAGCAACGCGTAGCCAAGCTCGACCTTGAGATCGTCGATCTTGAGCGCCGCAGAGATCGGCTCATCGGCGGCGGCGGTCTTGGCGTCGGACTCGGTCTTTTTCACATCGGCGGCAGCCGTGCGCCGGGTGCGCCGGTCGAAGATAAAGGCGAGGGCGGTCGCGCCGCTGCCGAGCGCGAGGAACGGGATCATCGGAATTCCGGGCAGCAAGGCCATGACCAGCATGACGCCACCCGACATGCCCAACGCCTTGGGGTAACCGGAGAGCTGCTTCATGAGCGCCTTGTCGGCGGCGCCCGAGATTCCCGCTTTTGAAACCAGCAGGCCGGCGGCGGTCGAAACGATCAGCGCGGGCACCTGTGTCACCAGGCCATCACCGACGGTGAGGATCGTGTAGGAATGCGCGGCGTCGGCGAATGACAGGCCTTGTTGCACGATGCCGATGATCATGCCGCCGATCACGTTGATGAATACGACCAGCAGGCCGGCGATGGCATCGCCGCGCACGAATTTGGATGCGCCGTCCATGGCGCCGAAGAAGCCGCCCTCGTCCTCGAGCACCTGACGGCGCCGGCGCGCTTCCTTCTCGTCGATCGTGCCGGCCGACATTTCGGCGTCGATGGCCATCTGCTTGCCCGGCATTGCGTCGAGGTGGAAGCGGGCGGCGACTTCCGCGATGCGGCCCGAACCTTTGGTGATGACCACGAAGTTCACGATGACGAGGATCGTGAATACGATGATGCCGATCACGAAGTTGCCGCTCATCACGAAATTGCCGAAGGCCTCGATGACGTGGCCGGCGGCGTCGGTTCCTTCATGCCCGTGCGCGAGGATGAGGCGGGTCGAGGCAAGGTTGAGCGCCAGCCGCAACATCGTCGCGATCAGCAGCACGGTCGGGAAGGCGGAGAATTCGAGCGGCGTGTGGATGAACAGTGCCGTCATCAGGATCAGCACCGAGAAGATGATCGATATCGCCAGTGCGAAGTCGAGCAGCAGCGGCGGCAGCGGCAGGATCAGCACCACCAGGATAGTGAGCACGCCGACAGCGAGCGCGATATCGCCGCGCTTGAAGAAGGCGCCGATATCCCCGAGGCCGGGCAGTTTAATGCCGCTGACGCTGGTGGCCGGGGCGGCGGTGATGTCGCTCATGCGTGACTTTGTTGCCGCGCGCACTGTGGCCCCGTTGGGGGCATGCACGGCCGCCGATCCCGGGCGGCGCGGACGCGGATAAATACTTTCGTTCTTAAACCGGACGTGGGCACCGCTGCCGGTGCCGGAGTAGAGTGCCGTGGTGGATGAGTACCCTATCCCCCGGCAATATTTGCCCATTTTATGGTTAGCGGCTGGTTAACGAATACCGATGGGCGGGGCAAACTGGCGCCTCTGGAGGGCTGATCATGCGCGCTTTGTATGTTCTGGTAGCCTTGCTGAGTTGTTTTGCCGCGCGGGCGGAAGCCGCCTGTTCGGTGGCGAATTGGCGGTTCGTCTGGGGCGTTGAAACGAGCGCCTACATGACCACCGAGGGCGGTCGGTGCAGTCTTGTTTTTCGGCGGACCTTTCGGACGTCGGAGGTTCATTCCATCACGATCGCAACCGCGCCCCGCAATGGCGTCGCAACGGTGTCCGGGAATTCGGTGTTCTATAGCCCCCGTTCCAGCTTTAAGGGCGAAGATACGTTTGTTTTTGCGATTGATGGAAGACGCAATGGAAATCCCGAACACGCGTCAGTCAAAGTCAACGTGACGGTGCGATAGCCGCTGCAAAACGAGCGGCCCTCTCCCCGGGGAGAGGGAGAGGACCTTCGGGCGCTGTTCAGGCGCCAAGTTGCCGGACGTCAGAGGACAATCAGCCCGGCAACAGCACGGTGTCGATCACGTGAATGACGCCGTTCGACTGTTTCACATTGGCAATCGTGACCGCGGCTTCATGGCCCTTGCCATCGACCAGGATGAGCTTGTCGCCCTTCATCTTGGCCGTGAAGGTGCAGCCACCAACGGTCTTCACCGAATGCATGCCGCCATCGTCATTGATCATCTTCTTGATCGCCGATGACATCGCATTAGCCGCGACCACATGGCAGGTCAGGATCTTGGTGAGCTGCGCCTTGTTCTCGGGCTTGAGCAAGGTTTCGACCGTGCCGGCGGGCAGCTTGGCAAAAGCTTCGTTGGTTGGCGCGAACACAGTGAATGGCCCAGTGCCGGACAATGTGTCGACCAGGCCGGCGGCCTTCACAGCGGCGACCAGCGTGGTGTGGTCCTTCGAGTTGACGGCGTTCTGGATGATGTTCTTGCTCGGATACATCGGTGCGCCGCCGACATTGACCGTCTTTTCCTTTTCCTTCATCTGCGCGAATGCCGGACCCATCGCGCCGAGGCTGATTGCGAGCGCCGCGGCGGCACAACCGGCCAGGGCGATGTTGAAGATGCTTTTCATGTTGGTTCTCCGTTGCTCTGTGTGACGTCCCCAATCCCTGAATTGGCGGAGACATCGGAGCTACGGAGGCTCCGCGCTCAGAGATGCATGTTCACAGAGACGTGAGCTTGCCGGTGGCAATCACCGGCCCCGTCGGCAGGCCGGTGGTCGAGCCGCCTGGCGGTTCAAGCGAGACCGCCAGTACCGCATTGCCTTTTGCCAATGCAGACAGGTCGGCGGGCAGGGTCAGCGTGACCGCCTGGTCGGCGCGCAGGAGGCCCACGGGGCGCGGCTTGCCATCGGCGGGAATGAGCCACAGTTCCGGAACGCGGGTCGCGTCGGCACTGAAGGCCGCGGGCACCACGGCGACCGTGCCGCGCCTGGTGTCGATGGTCGCGACGAAATGACGGTGGCCATCGCCTTCGATCATTGCGACCAGCGGCTGCTGCTGCGTCAGCGGGCCGAGATAAATCAATGCCGCGAGACAGGCGGCGGCGAGCGTACCGGCCGCAAGACTCAGTCCGCGCCAGAAGGCGAGGCTCTGCCAAAGGCTGCTGCGTTGCGCTTGCGCGGGTAGGGCGCCTGCAATCCGATCCCAGACCTGCGCAGGCGGGGCGACTTCCGCGATCTCCGCAGCCCATGGTGCAAGCCGCTGCTCCCATTCCGCCACCAGCCGCGCAAAGGCGCGGTCGCGCGCAACGCGCTGTTCGGCCGCGGCTCGGTCGGCGCCCGAAAGCACGCCGAGGGCATACTCGGCGGCGAGCAGCTCTTCGTCGGGCAGACCGCTATGGTCGAATGTGTCGCTCATTGCTCCAAACAGGCCTTCAGCTTGATCATCGCGCGCCGGATCCAGCTCTTCATGGTGCCGAGCGGCACGGTCATGCGCGCCGCCAGCTCTTCGTAGGTATTGCCGTCAAAAAATGCGCCGCGCAGGGCCATGCGTTCGTGCGACGCGAGCCCGTCGAGGCAACCGTGCAGTCGTGTGTGCTCCTGAAGTCCTTCGAGGGCACGATCGGCCGTTGCCGCGCTGTCGGCGATCTCGGCGGCCTGCTCGATCGGAGCCATGTTGCGGCTCTGACGCGAGGCGCGCAGACGGTCGATTGAGCGATTGCGTGCAATCGCAATCAGCCAGGTCATGGGGCTCGCCCGGCTGGCGTCAAAATCGGCGGCCTTGCGCCACACCGTCACATAGACCTCCTGCAGCACGTCCTCCGCCTCACCGCGCTCACCCAAGATACGCAGGCAGACACCAAAAAGCTTCGCCGAGGTGAGGCGATAGACCGTCTGCAATGCCGTGCGGTCGCCCGCCGGAATCCGGCCAAGCGCGGCGGCGATCAGGCTGCGATTGGCGTCGAGGTCCATCCAATGGGCACAGGGTTCGCGGCGGTTGCAGCGTAATCTAGGGCTTTATCGGCGCAGCGACAATTACCGCTCTCGCTCTCTGCCATTCACTCGACCAGAGGCGGGAAGATGTGGCGTTTATCAGGACCAAGCGGCAGCGGATCGACTTGCGCCACCGCCGAGAGGGCGAGCTCGCCGTACAGGTGAGGAAATAGCGCGCCGCCGCGCGAAGGCTCCCATTTCAATTGTTCGCCGAGGTTGGCGGTATTGATCCGCACGAGCAGCAAGCCCGCCTGGCCGGAAAAATGCTTTGCCGCGGTTTCGGCAACCTGCGCCGCCGTTGAGAAGTGGATGAACCCGTCGTGGCGATCGACTTCAGAACCCCGAAACACGCCGCTGCGCTCGGCCTCTCGCCACAACGCCACCGGGCAAATTTTATACACATGCGGCATTTTGGGTTTCGCCTAAGTAGTTGGACTACCAACTAATATCATGCGTTGCGTGATTGTGCGGGGGCTATGACAAAAACAACCTTGAATTGCGCCGAATATCATGCATATCCCCGGTCAAATCCCTCACGGAGATATCATGTTGAAGACCGAGGAATACTTGATTGAGACGGCCGACCGGTGTTCGGGGCTGGCGCGCGAAGGACGTGCGCTGATCGAACGCCTGGAAGCTATCCGCAATGAACTCATCGCCAAGGCGGTTGAGCTCGACACCATGCGGGACAAAGACGAAAAACAAACGGGTAGCGCGGGACACGACTAGCCAGCGCGATCCAAGCCGATCGTCAAATTGCAAAGCCCGGCGCTCACGCCGGGCTTTTTTTGTCAGGCGCCGAGCGGATCTGGGCCATACTGGTTGGCGCCGTTTGTCCCGCGAAGAAAACCGAGGACCACCAGTGCCCAGATCGAGACCACCGATCCTGCCAGGCTGAAAATAACCGGAACACCAAGTGCGCGGCCAATGCCGTCGAGCACGGCCGGCAGGAGATAAAACACCAGCAGCCACCAGCCGCTCATGTCACGGTCGTGCAACCGTTTGATGCCGACCGCGATACCGGACACCGTCACTGCGATAAACGCGACCGCGGCGATGACGAAAAAAATTGTGTCGAAGCGAAAAAAGAACCCCAGCCCGACGAGTGCGATCGTCACCGAAATATAAGTGACGGTTGCAATCCAGTACTTGGCGCGATTGATGCGGCCCTGAAATCGGAACAGCAGCGGCCAGAAGTCGACATCCATGGCGGCCCCCCGGCCTGAATTGGTCCCGGTAGCCTAGGCTTGCGACAATGGATTCGACAATCGCTCAATAGCCGCCATCACAGGGAATTTAGGCGGCACCTCTGAGCTCCGAACCGCCATGCGGCGGCGGTATCGGCGAGCCGTCCGCGGCATATTCGTTCAGCTTGTTGCGCAGCGTGCGGATCGAGATGCCGAGAATATTCGCGGCATGGGTGCGGTTGCCGAGGCAATGCTTGAGCGTTTCCAGGATCAGGTCGCGCTCGACTTCGGCTACGGTGCGGCCGACCAGGTTGCGAGTGACCTGCTCTGCTGCCAAGGCGGCATGGGCGGCAAGGTCGGTGCCGCGCGCCTGATCGAGGCGTGCACCATCCGGCGAAAGGATGCCGTCGACGCCGATTTCTGCACCGGTCGAGAGCAGCACGGCTCGGTGCAAGGTGTTTTCGAGTTCGCGGACATTGCCCGGCCAACGATTGGAATTGAGCGCCCGGCGCGCCTCGCCCGACAGCGGACGCAGGGCCAATCCGTTGATCAGCGAATATTTCTTGATGAAATGCTGGGCCAGTTCGCTGATATCAGCGGGCCTTTCCCGCAAGGGCGGGATCTTCAGGTTGACGACGTTGAGTCGGAACAGGAGATCCTCGCGGAATTTTCCCTCGCGCACCGCATCGGTGAGATTCCGGTTCGATGTCGCGATGATGCGGATGTCGACCGGCACCGGTTTGCCGCCGCCGACGCGGTCGATCACACGTTCCTGGATCGCGCGCAGCAGTTTGGCCTGCAGACGGACCTCCATCTCGGAGATTTCGTCGAGCAGCAACGTGCCGCCGTTTGCTTCCTCGAATTTTCCGATACGGCGGGCGAGCGCGCCGGTAAAGGCGCCCTTTTCGTGGCCGAACAGCTCGGATTCGAGAAGGTTTTCCGGTATCGCCGCGCAATTGACGGTGATGAACGGCTTCTTCGAACGGGTGCTGCGGCTGTGGACGAAGCGCGCCAGGACTTCCTTGCCCGTGCCGCTTTCCCCGGTGATGAGCACCGACGCATCCGAGCCGGCAATCTGCTGTGCGAGCTTGACGACCTTCGCCATGGAGTCGTCGCGGTAAATCATCTCGCGCCTGTCGTCGGTCACAGCGGCGAGGACTGCAGCGATCAGATCGGGGTCAGGCGGCAGCGGAATGTATTCTTTCGCGCCGGCATGGATGGCGTTGACAGCGGCCCGTGCGTCATTCGTGACACCGCACGCAACAATGGGGACATGGATCCGCTCGGCGTCGAGGCGCGCCACCAGATCGCGGATGTCGAGCGTCACGTCGACCATCAGCAAATCGGCGCCGCGGCCGGACCGCAGCACAGCGAGGGCCTGCTCGTTGCTTTCGGCGTGGGTAACATTGGCGCCCTTGTCCATCGCGAGCTTGGTCGCGGTGGTGAGCTGGCCGCCGAGCGTGCCGACGATCAAGAGTCGCATGGCTTAGCTCCGTATCCTTCGAGAAAAATGGCGGATGAACGAGCGCATCAGTTATGGTCCGCCTTGATGATTTCCGTCATGGTCACGCCGAGCTTGTCTTCGACGAGGACGACTTCGCCACGTGCGACGAGCCGATTGTTGACGTAGATATCGATTGCCTCGCCGACCTTGCGGTCGAGCTCGAGCACGGCACCGGGTCCGAGCTTGAGCAGATTGCCGACTTCCATGCGGGCCCGGCCGAGCACCGCCGAGACCTGGACCGGGACGTCGAACACCGCCTCGAGGTCGGCAGCCCCGCGATTGACCGAGTCGGGGTCCGACGGCGCCAGCGGAGCTGCGTCGGCGACCATTTGCACGTCGCCGGCGTTCTCCAGGTCGGGAAGCGGTACCTTGGTGTCGTCGTCACTCATAGCTGTGGTCTCCCGAATTCCTATGCGGCCGGCGCGTTACGCGCCGAAATGTAGCGGCTGACCATCTCGTCGACGGCCGAAGCTGTTGCAGACTGATCGCGGGTGATGCCACCGTCGGCCCATTCGATGCGGCAATCGCCTGGCCCCAGTGTTTCATCGGGTGTGAACACGAGCCGCCCCTCGAAACCGCCGGCGCGCGCGATCTGCTCGATTTTTTCCTTGGCGATCTCGTAAGTGGCGGGCCCCACGCGTACTGAGACATGCGGTGCCGACACCAGGTGGTGAAAACATTCGGTCGCAAGTGCCGATATTTCCGCGAACGGCTCGCGCGCAATCAAGGCCGGGGCGAGCTTGGCCGCGACCGCAACCGCGACTTCCACGGCCTCTGTTTCCAGCCGCGTCTCGATCGACGTGAGCGCGCCGTCGAGCCGGGCAAGACCGTCGGAAATCACCGCCAGGGTTTCCGCGATGCGTTGCGCCGCTTCCTGCTTGGCCTGCTCCTGGCCGGCGTCAAATCCGCTGCGATAGGCCTGCGATTCGGCATCCGCACGGCGGCGTTCATGCTCGACCATCGTTATGGTCGGCTTTTCGCCGGACGCGAAGTCCTCGTCGAACAGATATTTGGCGGTCGCCTTCATTCAGTTGCCCTTGCGCATGACCGGGATCGTGCGTGCCTCAGTAGATCAGCTCGTCTTCGCCGCGGCTCTTCGCGATAATAATCTCACCCTTGGCGGCCAGATCTTTGGCGGTGTTGACCAGCATCGCCTGCGCCTCGTCGACGTCGCGCAGCCGGACCGGGCCCATGGCCTGCATGTCCTCCACGAGCATCTTGGCGGCGCGGCTGGACATATTGGTGAAGAAGAACTGGCGGACCGCTTCGTTGGCGCCCTTGAGGGCGACCCCGAGCTTGTCCTTGTCGATGTTGCGCATCAATGTCTGCGCCGAGCCGGCATCGAGCTTGACCAGGTCGTCGAAGGTGAACATCAGGGCCTTGATGCGTTCGGCCGCGTCGCGGTTGTCCTCTTCCAGCGCTGTGAGGAAACGCGTTTCCGTCTGCCGGTCGAAATTGTTGAAGATTTCCGCCATGACTTCATGAGCATCGCGGCGGCGGGTCTGCGACAGGTTCGACATGAATTCGGTGCGCAGCGTCTGTTCGACGCGTTCGATCACTTCCTTCTGCACGGCCTCCATCTTCAGCATGCGGTTGACGCAGTCGAGCGAGAGGTCTTCCGGCAGGATCGACAGGACGCGTGCGGCGTGTTCCGGACGCAATTTCGATAGTACGACTGCGACGGTCTGCGGGTATTCATTCTTCAGATAGTTCGCCAGCACCTCTTCCTGGACGTTGGCGAGCTTCTCCCACATGTTGCGGCCGGCCGGGCCGCGTATCTCGTCCATGATGCCGCCGACGCGCTCGGGCGGGAGATATTGCTTGAGCAGCCGTTCTGTCGCGTCGTAGTTGCCGAGCAGCGCGCCCGAGGCCGACATGCGGCCGACGAATTCCAGCAGCAATTGCTCGACTGCTTCAGCCTCGATGGTGCCGAGCGAGGACATCACGATGGATATTTCGCGCAACTCATCGTCGTCGAGCATGCTGAATATCTTGGCGCCGTATTGTTCGCCAAGCGACAGCATGAGTACGGCAGCGCGTTCGGGGCCGCTGAGCTTGCGTGTGCGCTCCGGCGCCGCCGGCCGCTTCGAAAGCTCGGCCATTAGTCCGCCGATGTCATCGCGGACTACTTTGTTCTTGTCTTTTATGCTCTCGGCATAGGCTGATGGCATGGCTTAGGCTGCGTCCTCGTGGAGCCAGTTGCGGATGATCGACACCGCTTCGTGCGGGTTCTTGTCGGCAAGCTCTCCGACTTTCTGTACCGATTGTGCGTGCACCTGGCCTTGAACCTTGGCGATATCGATCATCGCCGAAGTGCGGTTCGAGATGGCGACGGCTTCGTCGCCGCCGACGATCGAAACATTCGGACCGCCGGTCGAGGTGATGCTCCCGCCGCCACCGATATTGACGTTGCCGCCACCGCCGCCAGAGACTGCAGCCGCTGCGCCGGCGCCGGAACCGTCTGTCACGGCAGCAAGAACGGGGTTCAGCACCACCTGGCCGGGCTGCATGCCCTCAGGTGTGATGATGCGGCGTACCAGCGGGCGCACCACCATGAACATGACGACAAGGCCGAGCAGCGCCATGACGCCCATCTCGGCGCCGCGCATGATGTCGTCCTTGGTGAATTGCAGGTAACTCATCCATCCGGTCGCCTCATTGATCGGCGACGGGGTCGTTTCCGCGAAGCGCAGGTTGACTACCTCTACCTGGTCTCCACGCTTGGCGTCGAAGCCAATGGCGGAGCGGACCAGCGCGGCGATGCGGTCGATTTCTTCCTTCGGACGGGGCTGGTAGGCCAGTTCGCCTTTGTCATTCTTGGTGTAGTTGCCGTCGACGAGCACGGCCGCGGAAATGCGGTTGATGCGCCCGGCCTCGGTCACTTCTGTCTTTGTGATGCGCGAAATTTCGTAATTGACGATTTCCTCGGTCTTGCGGCTGTTGTCGCCTTTGCTCGGGCCATCAGCCTGCGGCTTGCCCCCGGGCAATTCGGTGCCCGCCGAGACCGCGCCCTGATTGTTATCGGTCGTCGCCGATTGTTCTTCGCGCGTCTGGCTCGAACGCAGCACGCGTCCATCCGGGTCATATTTGTCCGAGGTCTGGGTAATCCGGTTGATGTCAAAGTCGGCATTGATCTGCACGCGCGCGTGGCCAGGACCGACCACCGACGAAACGATGGCTTCAACTTCGTTGCGCAAACGATTCTCATAGGCGAGCTTGCGTTCATCCGAGCTCGCGCCGTTCATCGGATTGTCTGGCGTTGCACCATCGGCGAGCAGCTTCCCGGTTTCATCGATCACCGAAACGCGTTCCGGCCTCATGCCGTTGACCGCGGTTGCGACCAGGTGGCGGATGGCCCGTACCTGCTGCGGTTCGAGCGTTCCGCGGACCTTGAGCACAATCGACGCCGAAGCATCCACCTTGTCGCGCGAGAACAGTGGCCGTTCCGGGAGCACCAGATGCACGCGTGCGGCCTGCACACGGTCAATGCTGCGAATCGTGCGGGCGAGTTCGCCTTCCAGCGCGCGCAGGTGGTTGATGTTCTGGACGAAGGTTGTTGAGCCGAGCGCATCGGTCTTGTCGAAAATCTCGTAGCCGACGCCGCCGCCCTTCGGCAGCCCGGATTCGGCAAGTTTCATGCGCAGCCGGGCGACCTTATCCTGCGGCACCAGGATGATCGTGCCGTCGTTCTTGAGCAGATAGGGCACCGCCTGGCGTTCCAGGTCCTTGATGATCGAGGCGCTGTCGTCAGGTGGAAGGTCGGTGAATAACGGCACCATTTGCGGTGTCGTCATCTGGATCATCAGGAATGAGAAGAAGCCGATCAGGGCGAGCGTGACCGCGGCCATCGCCGCCATTCGTGCAGCACCCAGCGACTTCACAAAGTCGAAGAAACCTTGCACCGGTTTTGTCCTACCCGCATTGGGCGCGCAGCATGCGCCTCACTCGGCAAGATTTGCCCAGTTTAAGGTTAGCGTCCGGTTAATGCGGGCCGGCGGCCGCCAAAACAATTCGGACGCCCGGCGGCGATCCGCCCATGGCCGTACAAATAAAAACGCCGGCCGCGAGGCCGGCGCGCACGGATGATGGAGAAGGGCTTACTGGCGATACTGCTGTATGCGCGTGGTACGCAGCCCAGCGAGGCCGTGCTGGTCAATCGAGTACTGCCAGGAGAGGAATTCCTCCACCGTAAGCGTGTAGCGCGCGCAGGCCTCTTCAAGGGACAACAGGCCGCCACGCACCGCTGCGACCACCTCTGCCTTACGGCGGATGACCCAGCGCTTGGTTGTCGGCGGCGGCAAATCCGCGATGGTCAGCGGACTACCATCAGGCCCGATGACGTATTTGACCCTCGGGCGATGGGGTTCGGTCATTGGTGTACTCACAAAAACTAACTCGACTGGCAGTTACTGATCAAAAACTACAGGTCACGGCTTAAAATTTGCCTAAGCATGCCAAATGCATCGGGCAATGTTTGCCGGGGTTCCGGTAATCTTTTGGTTACGGATGGGACGGCTCACCGGGAGCCGGGGCTGCCATGATTCATGGCAAAGCGCCCATTTTCACGTTTTACGGCGCGGAAGCCGGGTCTGCGGTGGTAACGCCGGGTGGGATTCTTGCCCCCGGCAGGCGCCGCCGCGAGATCCGTGCGGCGCCTAGATTCCTTACGACGTGGTCTGCCGGACCACGCGTTTGATCTTGTCGAGCGTGTAGTTTTGGCCGTTGATCGACATGACCGGCGGACTCTGCGAGAGATCGACCGAATCCACGACGGCCTGTACCTCGGTCGAAATCGCGACTGACTGATTGCTGGCATCCACGGCCGTGGCCGTAAGCGTGTAGTTGCCATCCGGCCAGATGCGGCCGTCGTTGCCGCGGCCATTCCAGACAAACGTCTGTGTTCCTGGATTGACTCCGGCCGTGCCGGTGAAAACGTTCTGGCCCGTGGAATCCTTGATCGTGATAGTCGCCGTTGACGGCTTGGTGACGTTGAGATTCCAGGTCGCGTTGCCGTTGGTCAGCGCCGCGGTAGAGCCATCCACCACAACGGTTGCACCCACATAGGCAAGCGCCGTGCTCGCCTGCGCACTCTTTTCAAGCGAAACCAGGCTCGAGAGCTGGTCATTCGATTTCATCTGTTGTTCGACCTGCGCGAATTGCACCAGTTGCTGGGTGAACTGATTGGTGTCGAGCGGGTCGAGCGGGTTCTGGTTCTTCAGCTGGGTCGTCAGCAATTGGAGGAATGTGGTGAAATTGCTGGCAATCTCGGTGTTGTCGAGCGCCGTCGAAACGGTGGAGGAGGTCGTGCCGGTCGTGGAAATGGGTGCGACTGCTGTCATGGCTGATCCTTAGACCCGGATATCGAGGCCGCCGCCGGTTCCGGCGAGACGGCCATAGTTCGGCGGGATGACATCGATCGGAGGCAGTGTGTCGTCGGTGACGATCAATTGTGCGGCGTCGGGGCCTGCATTGGATTGCTGCTGGCCCATCGATTGATCGCGTAGAGAAAATTGCAGGCTATTGTCTGCGGTCTTGAGGCCTGCATCCTGCAACGCGCGCTCGAGCCCGGTTGCATCGCGCCGCAATAGATCGAGCGTATCGGCGCGATCGACGGTCATGCGCGAGGTGACGTTGCCGTCCCGGTCGACATCGAGACGAACCTCGATGCGGCCAAGTTCCGGCGGATCGAGGCGGATCTCGAAACGGTTTTTGCCCGCGAGGGCCTTGCTGGCAATTTCCAGCGCAACGCCGGCGAGGGGGACAGCTGCTGCTTGCGGGCCCGGCTGTGAAACCAGAGCCGCCGGTGCGGCTGCGTCCGAAGCAGCATGCGTTATCGTTGTCTGGACGCTTGGTTGAGCGCCGGTATCGGCGATTATTTTCGGGGCGGCGGTGCTGGAGTCGGTTGAAACCTGGACCGCAACATCTGAATTGCCGTGATGGCCGTTGGCGGCAGGTTCACCACGGGCGTCGGCGACGTGGTCCTTGTCCGTTGGGTTGACAGTGAATTGGGGCTTGTCGACATGAGGCTCTTGCGTGGCCTTTGTTGTCGATTGTGTTCCGTCCGTTGTCTGGTCGGTGGACTGATCAGTGTCGACTTGTTGATCTGCATCCACCTGCTTTTTGGCGTCGGTTTGTTTTCCTGCCACCGGTTTCGGCATGCCCGCGTCGGAGGCCTTCAGTTGAGCCCCGGATTCTGCGGCGAGCGCAATCTGTTGCGATCCACTGTCTTGATCGTCCTGAACAGGGACGGGAGTCGGTGCCGGCGCCGACGTTGGCGCGACTGCAATTGCGTCAGCAGTATTCGTCGTTTGTACAATGGCCGGTGATGCCGTGGTGGCCGGCTTATCGGACTTTTGTCCATCGACCGGCTTGTCGTCGCTCTCGGTCTTGGGACTGTCACCAGTCGTGGCGCCATCGACCAACTTCGCATCCGCGGCGACCTTGGAGTCGGACGTGGGCTTGTCATTCTCCGGCTTGCCGGCCGAGGCGTCATTGTCGGGTTCGGTTGCAGGAGCGGCGTCGTTTGCCACCGGTGCTTTTGAGTCATTGGTCTTGGCGGGAGCCTGGGGGCCGTCGGCCGCTGCGACCTTGTTGTCGGTCGGCGCAGGCGCCGATTGTTCGGCGGGCGGAGATCCGTCGTCGATCAGGCTTTCGAAAGGCGAAGGCGCCCGGTCGGATGGCGGTGCGGAACGGGGCAAACGCGGCAGATGAGGATTATGGACATGAATGGTCGGATCGGACGCAACTTGCGGCACTGGAAGTCCTCCGGATTACTGCCGCTTGATCTGCAATCGTCAGGCCAGCCTCCGAAAAGTCAAATTCATGTTTAAATTCAAATCACTATAATAAGTGCGGACGGCGGGCCATGCGTCCCGCCCGGCACTCCGCGGCAGCCAAAACGGCAAGTTTTGCCGGGTGGAATGGCTCGCATTGTACGCCACCGATCGCCACCTGTAGTAAGAAGAGCTATGCGCAACAGCCTCGATCTCGACCGTCGGCCTGAAGACACCCGCGTCGTCGTCGCTATGTCCGGCGGTGTCGACTCATCGGTGACGGCTGCCTTGCTCAAGGCGGAAGGTTACGACGTGGTCGGGGTGACGCTGCAATTGTACGACCACGGCGCCGCTATCCATCGCAAGGGCGCGTGTTGTGCAGGCCAAGATATCTATGACGCGCGCAGCGTTGCCGAGCGTATCGGCATCCCGCACTACGTGCTCGATTACGAGAGCCGCTTCAAAGAGGCGGTGATCGATCGCTTCGCCGAAAGCTACATCCATGGCGAAACGCCGGTTCCCTGCGTCGACTGCAACATGTCGATCAAGTTTCGTGACCTGCTCAGCACCGCGCGTGAGTTGGGAGCCGCGGTTTTGGCCACCGGGCACTATATCGCTTCGCGGCGCTTGCCGGATGGCGGACGCGCGCTCTACCGCGCACGCGATGAGGAGCGCGACCAAAGCTATTTTCTCTTCGGCACTACGCGCGAGCAGCTCGATATTCTGCGTTTCCCGCTCGGTGAACGCACGAAGGCCGAGACGCGTGAACTTGCGCGCCGCTTCGGCCTTGCGGTCGCTGACAAGCACGACAGCCAGGACATCTGCTTTGTGCCGTCCGGTCATTATGCCGATATTATCGAACGGCTGAAGCCGGGCGCCGCGGAAGCCGGCGACATCGTCGATCTCGACGGCAAGGTGCTCGGCGGTCATTCCGGAATTATTCACTTCACCGTCGGTCAGCGCCGCGGCCTGGGTGTTGCGACCGGCACGCCGCTCTATGTAGTGCGGCTCGACGCCGACGGCCGGCGCGTCGTGGTCGGTCCCCGCGAGGCGCTGCGCATGAGCCGCATCGTGCTGCGCGACGTGAACTGGATTGGCGAAGGCAGTATTGAAGAAGCGCTTGCGGACGATCGCCGCGAAGTTTTCGTGAAGGTGCGCTCCACGCGCCCGCCGCAAGCGGCCTGGTTGCGGCACGGTGCCAATGGCTGCGAAGTCGAACTGGTCGACGGCGAGCATGGCGTGTCACCCGGCCAGGCATGCGTATTCTACGACGCGGGTGAGGGTCAGGCACGCGTTCTCGGTGGTGGGTTTATCAAGTCTGCGGTCGCGACGGCGGACGACCAGCGCGCCGGCGAAGTGCAGATGGCTGCGTCCGCGTTGCGCGGTTGAATTCTTTGCATGGGGGCGGATATCGACAAATCGAGCGTGGAGCGCGCTTATGCGCGCTGGGCGCCGGTTTATGACCTTGTCTTCGGCGCGGTGTTCGATGCGGGTCGGCGCGCGGCCATAGCCGCGGCCGAGCATGCCTGCGGTCCGGCCGGCGGCCGCATTCTTGAAGTCGGCGTCGGTACCGGGATTTCGTTGCCCGACTACGCCAGCAATAACCGGTTGGTGGGCATCGATCTGTCGGAACCGATGCTTCGCAAGGCGCACGAACGCGTCGCTGAACAAAACCTTACAAATATCGAGGCATTGGCGGTGATGGATGCCGAACGCATGGCGCTGCCCGACCAGTCCTTTGATGTTGTGGTGGCGCAATTCGTCATAACCGCGGTGCCCAACCCGGAAACGACGCTCAACGAATTTGCGCGCGTGATCCGCCCGGGCGGCGAGATCATCCTCGTCAATCATATCGGGGCGGAGCAGGGCGCACGCCGCGTGTTCGAGATTTGCTTTGCGCCGATCGCGCGCCGGCTCGGCTGGCGGCCGGAATTCCGCTTTGG
>Ga0265325_10000020_pt1 | contig 125088 bp, 108 predicted proteins | sample 41420metaG_FD_202090 | JGI IMG/M metagenome (GOLD analysis project Ga0265325, IMG submission 202090) | Rhizosphere microbial communities from Carex aquatilis grown in University of Washington, Seatle, WA, United States - 4-14-20 metaG | ecosystem: Host-associated > Plants > Roots >...
GCCGTCGCTGAAAGAGTTTGTGCGCGATGTTACGCGCGATGTGTCGAGCCCGCTCGGCGGAACGGTGTACCAGCAGTGGAGGCTCAAACAACCCTCAACCAACAAGCCGCTCACCAGTCAGGTACCCGGCGACGATGTGCGCATGGGCGACATGGGCTCGGGTTCAGACTTTACACCGTTCTTGCAGCACGCGGGTGTTCCGTCAACCGACATCAGTTCCAGCGGCGCTTACGGCGTCTATCACTCGACGTTCGACGATTATCAGTGGTACACCGAGAACGCCGACCCTCATTTTGTCTATCTGCAGGAAATGGCTCGCGTGCTCGGGCTTGAAACCATTCGCATGGCCGACTCAGACGTCCTTCCCCTCGACTACGAGGCCTACGCACGCGAAGTCTCCGGCTACATTACCGAAGCAAAACGTAAGGCCTCCGATGCCGGCCTGTCATCGCTCGATTTTGCGGCGGCAGAAGCGGCGGCTGCCCGCTTTGCAAGTGCAGCCAAAAGAGCCCACGCACTTGAAGTCTCTGCGCCGGGCAATCCTGCCAAACTCAACTCGGCGCTTCGACAGACTGAGGCTGCGTTCCTGTGGCCAAACGGGCTTCCGAATCGCCCCTGGTATCGGCACACCATCTATGCCCCGGGCCAACTCACCGGCTACTCCGCAGTCGAGATTCCGGGAGTGAATGAAGCAATCGATGCGCACAATTCTGAATTGGCGGCCGCGCAGTTGATCGTGCTGACAACCGTGCTGGACCGCGCCGCACACACTTTGAACGCAGCAGAGTGATGGTGAAGGTCTTGTTAGTCTAACGTTCCGGCCTGATGCTGAAGCGCATGGTGCGGAAATCGAATGTGTATTCCCGCAACTGATCGAGCGCATCGATTCCCAGCAGTCCATATATGTCGTCGCGCACGACAAGGCCCAGCGGCTGGGTAAGCACGCTGATAAAGTGCACCTCCACCGGCACTCCGCCAACCGTGAGCGGAATCGTCTCAGCCGTGAAGGCCGGCACGGCCGGAATCTGCGGCGCGCCAAACAACTTGAATGGATGCGTCTTCTCGTTCTGGAAATCCGGAGAGTGCTCGTCGTAATAGCGCGTAGTGAGATACGTTTGCTGCCCGCCCATGTCCACTGCATACATGCGCGAATCCGTATCGCCTGCGGCTCGCAGGAAGGCGCGATCAGACGGGTCAGTCGGCGCTCCCAGCGCAATGATCATCTGCTCTCCATCAAGATAAAAGCGCGCGCCTTCTTTCAGATGATCGTTGGGATTTAGCGGCCCGATCTGTTTGTCGGGCCGGACGAACACCGTGCTGTTGTCCGTGATGGTAAGACTGCTCAGCGCCGCAATAGCCGCGTACCCCAGCACGCCCTGCACATGATAGCCGGAGAGCGGGAAGACGTAATCAGCATCGTCATACACAAACACGGTCATATTATGCAGCGTAAGCTGGCCGGCGATCGTAAACCGAGGGATCACGGCCATATGCATTTGCATCGTCTTGCCGCGCAGCGTGTGGATCGTAACTGCTTCAGTGGAGATTTTGAGACCCGCATCACGTGCCACAGAGCGCGCGATCAAATTAAGCTGAGTTGTGGGATCGAGCAGCCAGCTATGCGCGTGTCCATCAACATAGACCGGAACATCAATAAGACCGAGTGCGTTTCGCTCGACGCGCATTTCAAATGGATCGCACGCATCCACAGTCATTGAAGGATTGCTTTTCGCCAGCGGCAGCAGTTTTGCGGGCAGCTCGATTTCGTCCAGTTCGTCGGTTGTAAGCCGGTCGCCAACTCGCGACATCAATGACTCATACTGAGCAGCAGCTCTTGCCAGATCGCCCTCGCGGAGATAATTCTCGCCCAGTGTCTTGTGCAACAGTTTTATGGGAATCACTCTGCCGCTTTGATCGATCGAGTCAGCCAGCGGTTCGAGCAGCTCAAGTGACATCCCGGTGTCATTATTGCGGTTGGCAAGAATGCCGCGGTAGAGCTGCGCCTGCTGCGGTGGCAACTGCGGCAATTCCGATTCGACGCGAGCGTATTGATGCTCCGCAAGCAGGTTGGCGAGCCGCGCGTCGGAATCGTATCCGCTGACCACACCCGTACGTACTTGCGCCCCCGCACCCGGCTGCTGCGCGGAATTCGCTGCACCGGTTTGCGCCCCTATCGCTGGGGTAATGAGCACCAGTGAGAGTAATCCAATGGCTGCGGCCGGTATCCGAAATGTACCTGCTCTTCGAGCCATCCAATCGAACGCGCGACTGGGCACTCCCGCCTGGATAATGAGTGTCTTGTTCATGTACAGGTAAGAAGGTATCAGATGACACGCCACACTCAGGAGACCCTTTTCCATCATCCGCTTGACAGCTCTCTGCACTCATGCCCTTGCGCCAAGCGCCTCAATCCCCGTAACTTCCTGAATTTGTAACTTGGCCTTAGAACTTCTTGACGGAACTGCCGGTAAACTCATATCAGCGATGGCGCGCAAAACGATCGAACATTATGAAATCCTCCGTCGCCTGGGTGCTGGAGGCAGCGGGGTGGTCTACCTCGCCAACGATACGCTCCTGCAGCGTCCGGTGGTGTTGAAGATTCTGCGCGCTGGCCTGCTCTCCGCGGAGCAAATGCGGAACACAATGCTGCGCGAGGCGCGCATGGCATCCGCCATTGAGCACCCTAACGTTTGCAGCATTTATGAAGTAGGCGAAAGCGGCGACGAAGCCTACATCGCCATGCAATTTGTGCCTGGCCAGTCGCTCGAGCAGCTCATTGCCAAAGGTCCCGCGAGTTTGCAGCTGCTGCTTTCGGTCGGCATTCAGATTGCCGATGGTCTGCAGGCTGCGCACACGCTGGGCATCTTTCACCGCGACCTGAAGCCGCAAAACGTGATGCTCACTGACGGCGGCCTGGTAAAGATTCTCGACTTCGGCCTGGCGCGTCGGCTCCGGCCAGAGGATGCAGCCTTCGATCCCGCCAAGCCGGTGCTGGCCAGGGAGTCCGGCGCCATCGCTACGTATACCGCTCGCGGCGGAACCATCCGCTACATGGCGCCTGAGCAGTTTGTCACCGGTCACTCAAGCGTGCAATCGGACGTGTGGGCGCTAGGCGTGATTCTTTATGAACTCGCCAGCGGGCATCATCCTTTTGCCCGGCCTGACGATGAAGATTTTCATGCCATCCGCGCCATCCAGTTTTCAGAGCCACCTGATTTGTCGGAAACGGTTCCCGGAATCTCGCCGGAATTGAAGAGCATTATTGCGGCAAGTCTTGAGAAGAATCCCGGCGCGCGTTCAGCGTCTGCCGCCGAGGCTCGAGAAGCGTTGAAGACCTTGATGAAGGCGCTGCAGATTGAGACGGGCGTCATTCCCGGCGAAGCAGCGGCGAACCTGCCTACTACCGGTCCCGAGGCGGAAAAGCGCACCACAGGCATTCTTTCAATGCTGGCCGAGCGTTTTCGCGAGTCGGGTGGTGAGCGTACGCAGCCCAATTCGCTGGTGGTACTGCCATTCACAAATCTGGGCGCCACTCAAGTTGCGCCGCTCTATGGCTACGCGCTTGCCGATGCCATTGCCGCTCGGCTGGCGCGCATTCCGGCGCTTGTGGTGCGGCCGTCAAGTGCGCTCATGCCCTTGCCGATTGCCAGTATGGACCCGCTTGCCGTGGGTCAAAAGCTGCTGGTTTCATATGTGCTCGCAGGCAACTTCTTCCGATCGCAAAGCGGCTTCGATCTGAACTGGCAACTGCTCGACGTGGCTGCGCAGAGCGTGCGTGCCGGGGGTGCCATCAGCGTGACCTCGCTCGATTTGATTGCCGTGCAAACAGAAATCTCTAATGAAGTCTACGCGTCGCTGCATGGCCTGTCAGCAGGCGACCAGATTGATCCGCCGCGTTCTTCGCCGCGCTCCGGCCAGGTTGAGGCGTCACTCTCAGGCGCCCTTAGTGAAAAATATTTACAGGGTCGCGCACTCCTCAGTTCATTTATGGTGCGTACTGGTTCGCGTGCGGACCTAGATCGTGCGCACGCTCTGCTTTCAAATATCACGCTTGGCGTGCCGCGTTTTGCGCCGGCATGGACAGGGCTCGGTATTTCGGAGCTGCAGTATGCGCGCCATGGCTTCGGCGGACAGATTCACGTAATGCACGCACGGCGCGCGTTTGACGAAGCGCTCAAGCTCGATCCCGCGTCGACTGAAGCGAATCTATACCGCATTTACATGCTGCTGTCGCGCGGCGACAAGGAGTCGGCACGCCACGGAATCGCTAATTTGCTCGCCAGCGATGCCAACGACTGGGATGTGCACATGGTCACGGGTATTGCACTCCGTTTCGATGGCATGTACGATGAAGCGCTTGCGCACTTCAGCCGTGCCCTCAAACTAAATCCTGCGAGTGCGCCCATTCTCTACAATCATCGCGCGCGTGTATATCACTACCAGAACCAAATTGAGCTTGCGGGAGATGAGCTCGAAAAGGGTTTGGCACTAGAGCCACGGCATCCGTTGCTGCGCACGTCGTCTGGGTACCAGCAAATGCGCATGGGGAACATTGACGCGGCCATCGAAACGCTTGAGAGTGTTGTGCACGACGACGCGTCGATGCGTATTGCAGTGCCGACGCTGGCGTTGTGCTATGTGCAAGCCGGCCAGCGCGAGCACGCCGCTGCGCTATTAAAAGATGACACGCTGGCTGGAGCGGAGGCCGACAGCGAGATGGCTTATCGACTGGCCACGTACTTTGCCGTCGAAGGTGATTCAAGCGAAGCGCTGCACTGGCTTCGCCGCGCCATCTATCTCGGCAATGAGAATTATCCTTGGTTCCAGAAGAATCCGGCGTGGAACAACCTGCGCACGAATGCGGACTTCGAACGCATTCTTGAGGACCTGAAACGCAGCTTCAGAAAAAATCAGAAGACATGGAAGCGCTTGCTTGAACAGGTTCCACCTGAAGCGGGTGTGGCCTGATCAACGAGGCATATCGACGCGCTCGTACGGAAGATAAACCGGTTCCCACACGTAGGCATCGATCCTCTCCTTCATACTCTCGCCGGTTGCTGCATCCGCTACGCCGTCGGCGACAGCTTGATGAGCCACTGCTTCTCCCACAATCAATCCAACTTTGCGTGAGTCGCTGATAGGCGGCAACAGCGCTTCGTTCTTGTCGTTGCGTGCGGGCGACAGCGAAGCCAATGTTCTGGCTGCGGCCATGATCATGTTGTCAGTCACGCGCCGCGCCTTCGAAACCAAAATGCCCAGGGCGAGACCGGGAAAAATATACGAGTTATTGATCTGCGAAATTCGGACCATCTTGCCATTCACTTCAACGGGCGGGAACGGGCTGCCGCTGCCAACCAGCGCTCGGCCATCCGTCCAGCGCAAGAGGTCGGCAGGAAGCGCTTCCGATTTCGACGTGGGATTGGACAGAGGAAAAATGACTGGCCGCTCGAAGTGCCGAACCATCTCGCGCACAACCTCTTCAGTAAACGCGCCAGCTTGCGCAGAAACCCCTGCCAGCACCGTCACCTTTGCGTTGCGCACAACATCGAGCAGCGAAATGTCTTCTCCACCTGAGAGCTGCCATCCGGCCACGTCTTCACGCTTCCGCACCAAGTGCGCCTGCTCCGGACGAATTCCTCTACCGCCTTCAACAAGCAGCCCATATCGATTAAATGCGTAAATGCGCTTGCCAGCCTCGGCTTCGCTCAGTCCTTCTTCTTTCATTGCAGAAATAATTAATTCAATAATGCCGATGCCAGCCGATCCAGAGCCGAACATCGCAATCGTCTGTTCGCGCAGCGGCCTGCCGGTGGCGTGTACGGCGGAAAGCAGAGTTGCCGTCGTAACCGCGGCGGTTCCCTGAATGTCGTCGTTGAAAGTGCAAAGCCGGTCACGATAGCGCTCAAGCAAACGCGAGGCGTTGACGCCGGCAAAATCTTCCCACTGCAGCAGGATGTGCGGCCAGCGTCGCTCGACCGCCGAGACGAACGCTTCAACAAAGTCGTCATACTCCTGCCCTCGAATGCGATTGTGACGCCAGCCAATATAGATCGGATCGTTGAGCAACGACTCGTTATCGGTGCCTACGTCGAGCAAGATTGGCAGGCAATGCTCCGGTGGAATTCCGCCGAGCGCGGTGTAAAGTGCCATCTTGCCAATCGGAATTCCCATGCCGCCGGCGCCCTGGTCTCCGAGGCCAAGAATGCGTTCGCCATCGCTGACCACGATGCAGCGAATATTGTCGTAGCGTGGATGCGACAATATTTTTTCAATGCGAGCTTCGTTGGGATAACTCAGAAAAAGTCCACGCGGCTTGCGCCATATCTCTGAAAAGCGCTGGCATCCTTCGCCGACTGCCGGCGTATAAACAATGGGCAACAGCTCTTCAACGTTGTGGGCAATGAATGAGTAGAAAAGAGTCTCGTCGTTGTCCTGCAGATCGCGCATCAGCCGGTATTTGCCGAAGCTCGTGTCTCGATTGTGGAGCGCAATCTTGCGGCGCTCACGCTGATCTTCAAGCGTTCCAATATGTGGCGGCAGCAAACCATGCAGCGCAAAAGCATCGCGTTCTTCCTCAGTAAACGCAGTGCCCTTATTCAGGCGCGGATTCGTCAAAAGGCCGAATCCGGTCAGATGGGTGCGGATTACGTTATCCGCACCCAGTTGGAACGGCGGTATATTATCACTCAAAATATTTTCTCCTGATTATTCTTCAATGATAGCTAAATCCCATGGTGCAATTATTAAATCGGCCTGCGCCGCAACAGCTTTACCGTCCAACAGATTTGTGCCGGCGCCGTATGTGTAATGAATCTTTACATCTGCGCCTGAATAATTGAAGTAGTAATGCACACGTTTGCCGAGCCGGTTCACGCCGTGTTGAGCGTGCACGGCCGCGGGCAACTGCTGGTCCGCAGTTGCAAGGCCGATCTTGCCCAACTCAGTTTTCAGCACCGCGGTTTGCAGACCATCAGATAGGTAAGTCCCCTCATACAGCAGCGTGCCGGCGCCGAAACTGTTCTCCGTGATCGCAGGCCATTTGCCAAAGAAAGGATGATCGTAATCGGCCAGCGCCGTTGCATGCTCCGGCATCAGGAACTCGGCCCAGTAGCTCACCTGGTCGTCCGGCCCCGCGTTGAAAGGATCGCCTTTCAGCGCCAGCGGTTTCTCAAGATTTGAAAATTCCTGGTAGCTGAATCCCGCCGCTTCACGCAGCGGTCCCGGCGCACGCACCCAGCGCACGGCCGCGTTCTCATTTGCGAATCCACTCTTGAAGGTCATCACTACGTGCCCACCGTTCTTCACGTAGTCAGAAATCTTCTGCAACAGGGCATCGTCAGAGATATACAGTGCTGGAACAATCAGCAGTTTGTATTGCGATAGGTTCGTACTCTCCGGGAACACAAAATCAGAGCCCACGTTAAGCCGATAAAGAGAATTGTGCAGTTGCCGCACCAGCGAAGCGTAGTCTGCACTTGCGCGCCCCGACTGCCCCGGCATCGCCGCGTTCGATGAGAACGGCATCTGGCTTATTGCGTTCAGTGAATCGCGGCTCCACAAGATAGCAACATCGTTGTGAATCTTTAAACCGACGAGATGCGGGCCGATCTTTTCAAGCTCATGCGCAGTGCGGCTCACCTCGGCGTAAGGACGATTCGGCTCCAAATCATGTGACAGCACGCCCTTCCAGTAGGTCTCCTGGTTGGCCGCAATCGAGGCCCAGTGCCAGTACTCCACCATGTCGGCGCCGTTGGCAATGTGCGTGTATACATCCTCGCGCATCTGCCCGTCGTACGGTGGAAATTGCGATGCAGAGCTCCAGCCCGTTGTTTGCGCGTTGGTTTCAGTTACCAGAAAATTGCCGTGCTTGAGTGAGCGCGTAAAGTCGCCCTGGATTGATTGCAGGGTGCCGTCATAGTGATCTTGCGTGGCGTGGTAAATGTTGTCGGCAGGAATATCGAGGAACGAGGCAATTGCCTCTTCGTTTACATCGGCGTGCATCATGCCGCCGTAGTCAGTGGTTACAAACTGGCCGGCTCCCGCGCATTCGCGTACCAGCTCAGCCTGCCAGCGCAGAAAATCCGTTACGCGCATCTGGCTCCAGCGCGACCACTCCAGCTTGTAGCCGGTGCTCTGTGCTCCATCGCGAATGGGCAGGTCCTCCCACGTGTGCAAATTCTGGCCCCAGTAGTTCAGGAACCATGCTTTGCTCAGCGCTTCAGGCGTCACAAATTTCTTTTCAAGATAGTGCTGGAACCCGATGAACACATCGTTGTTGGCGGCATTGTAGCTTGACGTTTCGTTATCGAGCTGCCAGCCGAGCACGTTTGGATTGTCTTTGTAGTGCGCAACAATATGCCGGATCAGCCGCTCAGCATAAAAGCGGTACGCCGGTGAGTCGGTGTCCATATTCTGGCGCATGCCATATGAGTTCGGGCGTCCGTCAGAGTAGCGCGCAAGCATTTCGGGATGCTGGTGCGCCATCCACGCCGGAATCGAATATGTAGGCGTACCGAGAATGACCTTGATGCCCGCTTTGCTCATCGCGTCTACGATGCGGTCCATCCATGCGTAATCGAACTGGCCGTCTTCCGGCTCCCACAGGCTCCAGGTGGATTCGCCCATGCGCACCACGTTCAGTCCCGCGGCCTTCATCAAGGCAACGTCTTTCTCAAGCCGCGCACCCTGGTCGCCGGGCATGTACTCGTTGTAATAAGCCGCGCCGTACAAAATAGTAGGAAAGTTCAGATCGGGGCCCGCAGGCTTGGGCTGGTTCGCCTGCTGAGCCCACACAGTGCTTGCTGCCAAGCTCATAAGAATTAAAAGTACAGACGCAATAAGACGTACGTTCGATCGTTCCATGGCATTTCCTCTTTCGAACAAAAGCAATCGAAATCCAGAACAACCATCAGAACACCTTTAGATGAACTCAATCAACACGATCTCAGGATGTGTTCCCACGCGCATCGGCGGGCCCCACGTTCCTGCGCCGGTAGATGTGTATACCTGCAGCGCGCCAAAGCGGTGCAGGCCATAGGTAAAGCGGCCAAACACGCGGCGCGTCATCCACGTAAACGGGAACACCTGTCCCCCATGAGTGTGGCCGGAAAGCTGCAGGCTGACGCCCGCGCGTTCAACGATCGGCAGCCGGCTGGGCATATGATTCAGCAGAATGCTGGCTTCTTCAGGGTTGAACTGCATTTTGTCGAGCACGGCCTGCAGGCGGATGGGAGAGAGCGAGTCGCCCCACGGCACGCCTCCTATTTGAAGACCATCCACAAGGATCTTTTCGCTCTGCAGCACGCGCATTCCGGCTCGCGCTACCGCGCGAACTTTCTCTGCTGTCCCGCCAAACTCTTCGTGGTTACCCGTTGTGAAAAAAGTGCCGAAGCGCGCATTGAGTTCCTTGAAGGGAGTCACCAGATGATCTAAATCCACTTCAGTTCCGTCAAACAGGTCGCCGGGGATGAAAACGATGTCTGGCTCTAGAGCGCGTGCCATCGCAACCAGCCGCCGGCTGAACTTTTCTCCGTTGACATGGCCCAGGTGGATGTCGCTCATCAGCACGGCGCGGCGGCCGCGCCAGCTATCCGGCAATCCCGGCAGGGTTACTGAAATCTTGCGAGTGCGAATGCCGCGAGCATTCAGCATGCCGTAAACGCCTGCGACGATCGCAACCGCCGCAAGCGTGCCCGCGATCCATGGGCGTGCAGCTTGCGGGTCAGTGCTCACCTTGATCGCTGCCCACACATACCAGGCCACCCAGCTCAGGCATGCGGCAAAAAATAAATAATTCAGAAATCCCAGCCACGCTGCCGCGAACTTGTAAAGAATCGTCACCAGCGCGTTGGAGTATTTAAAGCTGAGCAGCGCGGCGAACACAAAGCTGAATGCGAGCACCAGCAGCGTCATCCTGAGCATCAGCACTGCGGCTGCGCTCGGAGCATCCCAAAACTCAATCCATGTGTGAAATAGAAACCAGTGGGCGAGTAGCAGGATAACTTGGATAACGAACAAGCCGAAAAACGGCCAAGTCTTCAAACGGTCCTCCTAGTTCAATGATTGCACGCTTCGTTATAGATGCGCGCTGCCGGGCGCTCTCGAAACCGTGAAACAATCTCCTTATGGCAGTTGACCGTGACAAGGCGCTGGGAATTTATATTTCGGTTCCGTTCTGCCGGTCGAAATGCACGTACTGCAATTTCGCTTCAGGGGTTTACCCGGCCAGCGAGCACGCTCGTTATGTAGACCGCATCATCGCCGATTTGGCATCCGCGGGCCAAAGGGCCAGGCAGTCAGGCGTCGTTCTGCCGCGTACGGTCGATAGCATTTATCTCGGCGGTGGCACGCCAAGTCTGCTGGCTCCGGAACTGATTGCGCGGCTCTTCGCAGCCATCGGTGAGGGGTTTGACGTAGACCCGCGCGCCGAGATCACGGTAGAGTGCGCGCCGGGGCAACTTGCAGATGGAACACTCGCCGCGTTGGCTGCAGCCGGAGTAAACCGCGTCAGTCTCGGGGTGCAGTCGTTCATCGACCGCGAGGCGCATTCAAGCGGCCGCCTGCATAGTCGTGCCATTGTGGCAGACGATCTCCGCCGCTTGCGCGCCGCCGGAATCACCAACTTGAACGTCGATTTGATTGCCGGCCTCGCGGGACAAACTCTTGCATCCTGGCAGGAATCGCTGCAAGTGCTGACCGAATCGGCTGTTCCCCACGCCAGCATTTACATGCTTGAAGTGGATGAAGACTCCCGCCTGGGCCGCGAGATGCTGGCGGGCGGCGCTCGCTATCATGCAGAGCTTGTCCCCTCCGATGAAACGATCGCGCGCATGTATGAGAGCGCTATTGAAGTAATGGCTGCAGCAGGCCTGATCCAATATGAGATTTCAAATTTCAGCCGGCCCGGTTTCCAATCGCTCCATAACCTGCGCTATTGGCAGCGGCGGCCCTACCTTGGACTCGGACTCGATGCTTCGTCCATGCTGCGGGCTGCGACTGAAGACCGCGATGCCGAGGACCTGGGCTACGTTTTGCGCTCGTCAAATACCGATGACCTTACCGCCTACCTTGCTGGCGAAGACCATCCGGAAACCGCGTGGCTTTCTCCAGTCAGCCAGCATGAGGAAGCGTGGTTTCTCGGTTTGCGGCTGAACGCCGGTGTGCAGGTTGCAGAACTTGAATGCGAATTTGGCGCCAGGGACGTCGGGGCGGCTCTACACGTTGTTAGAGAGTTGGAAAAGGACGAGCTATTGACCTTTGCCAATGGCCTTGTCCGCCTGACGCCCAGGGGACGGCTTCTGTCGAACGAAGTTTTTCAGCAATTTCTGGGCATTGCGCCGGACGGGGAACTCACGACCCTGAAGCAATGCTAATGACGCCGCAATCAACGATAACCACGCGATCTGCAGGGTAGAATCGACGACAAGCCGGGCAGAATTGTTTAATTCATGTGAATGTAATGCATTAACATACGTTAATGCTAGAATTGCTGTAGATGTGCCGTTCCCCATTCCTCAACATGCTTTTGCAGCGCTCCAATTCGGCTGTCCTGGTGTGCGCATTGGTGCTGCTTGCTTCCGCGGCAAAACTGGCCATCGCTCAAGAGCCAGTGGAACAACAGGCGCCAGGAGCATTGGCTGATCCAATTCTAACCATGGCGCCGCACTCTGAGAGCGCACCTTACTGGGTTTCCGGTCAGGCCAACAGCATTTTTCAAATGCACGGTCATTTTCATTCGCCTTATGAAGGTGCGAACAGCCTGCGGAGTACATTCGAAACCAAAGCCTCAGAGGTTGCGACCCTGTTTCTCGGTTACCAGCTCAAAGCAAACAGGCGCTACAACACCGACCTGATTGTCGATTTTGAGAATGCGGGGGGGCGTGGCATCTCGCAGGCTTTGGGGCTGGCGGGAGTTACCAATCTCGACGTAGTGCGGAACCCTACGCTTAGCACCGCTCCGTACCTGGCGCGCGGTGAAATCCACCAGATCATCGGCCTCACAGACGAAATGATCGACCAGGCCCGTGGTCCGTTTTCGCTTGCAAACAAGGTGCCTGCGCGCCGCTTTGAAATTCGCATCGGCAAAATGGGCCTGCCCGACGTATTCGATATCAATTCCATAGGTACCGACAGCCATCTGCAGTTCACCAACTGGACCATAGACAATAACGGCGCGTGGGATTACGCCGCCGACACGCGCGGCTACACTGTCGCCGGAGTCCTTGAATACGACGATCGCACCTGGTCCGCGCGCTACGCGATTGCCGCCATGCCTGTGGTGGCCAACGGTCTCGATCTCGATTGGGCCATCAGCCGAGCCCACGGGCAAGACTGGGAATTCGAATTGCGCAAGGGACTGTTTTCAGCGCAGCTCAAGCGTCCCGGCGCAGTGCGCGTTCTCAGCTACGTAAACAATGCGCACATGGGCAACTACCGCCAGTCCGTGCAGCAGTTCCTCGCCGGCAAAGTCGCGGTTCCCGATGTGCTGCAGACCGAGCGCTTTGGCGCCGTAAAGTATGGCTTCGGCTTGAACACTGAGCAGGAAGTTTCGGACAGCCTGCGCCTGTTCGCGCGTTTCGGTTGGAATGACGACCGTAACGAGTCCTTCGCATACACAGAAGTTGCGCAGACGTTTCTGGTCGGCGGCGATTACAAAGGGAGCCTATGGTCTCGGCCTAACGATAAGGCCGGAGTTGCATTTGTCTCCAATGCCATCAAGCGCGACCACCAGAATTATCTGCATTACGGCGGCAGCGGTTTTCTGCTGGGCGACGGCAATTTGAACTATGGGCGCGAGAACATTTTGGAGTGGTATTACAACGCGCATCTGTGGCGCGGATTCTTCGCAATGGCCGGCGGTTCATTCATCGACAATCCCGGCTACAACCGCGACCGCGGACCGTTGTATGTTCCTTCAGTTCGGGTGCATGTGGATTTTTAAGACAGCCCTCAACTGTCAGCCATCAGGCTTCAGCAGTAAGAAACCAGCTGGGAGCTTCTCTCACTTTCCAGTCTGCGGCGGAGTCAGCGGCACATCAGGCAAGGCGTAGATCACCTCGCCAGGCTTCGCGTAATGGAGCTTCTCGCGAGCCTCATGCTCAATGGCGTCAGGGTCGGACTTAAGCCGATCGATCTGCTTGCGCATCTGCGCATTTTCCTGCTGGATGTCGTTAATCTGTTTCTGCAGTTCGCGGTCCTGGGTATGATTCTGGTGCCACACGGAGAGGCCATGCTTGCCATTGATCACGTGCCACATCAGCAGGGCGGCCAGCAGCACGGCCACCGCTGTCCCCACCTGGCGCCAACCGCGCCTGGCCAGCTCAATCATCCGTTCGCGCTTTGAAAGCGGCTCGACGGTCGGCGTGGGCGTTTCGAATTGCAGTTTCTGATCTGGCATTACTTCCGTCTAGGTTTAGGACTAGCTCAATACAAATTTTTCAGCGGCCGATTTCAGAGCTTCCATATCGTGCTCGCTGCGTGCCTCTGTGTAGGCTCTTACAACCGGTTCTGTACCGGAAAGCCGGTAGCAGACCCACGATCCATCCTCGAGAATCAGCTTCAGGCCGTCCGTTCGAACAACCTTGACCACCTTGCGGCCGCTCAGCTCCGTTGGATCAGTCTTCAACTTCTCAGTGAACGCGGCTTTCACCTCCGGGGTCAAGTGGAAGTTCTCTCGAACCGGGTAGAAGGAACCAACCTTGGCAAACAGCTCGTTCAATTGCGCGCCGATGCTCTTGCCGCGCGTGGCCACCATTTCCGCCACCAACAGGCCCGCGATCACTCCATCCTTTTCCGGCACGTGGCCGCGAATGGTAAGGCCGGCGGACTCTTCTCCGCCGATTGCAATTTTGTCTTCAAGAATCAGCTCGCCAATGTACTTGAACCCGACCGGCGTTTCATACAGCGGCACGTTGTGATGTTCTGCAACGGCATTGATCAGGTTGGTTGTTGCCACGCTCTTGGCCACGCCATTGCGCCAGCCGCGCGTTTCCACTAGGTAGTCCAGCAGCAGCGCAATTACGTAGTTTGGCTGAATGAACGTTCCGTCGCCGTCAACAATTCCAAAGCGGTCGGCGTCGCCGTCAGTTGCAATGCCAATTGCCGCGCCAATCTCACGCATCTTTTCTTTTGCATCGCCCAGCAAGTGATCATCCGGCTCCGGCGCGTGGCCGCCAAAGAGCACGTCGCGATAATCGTGCACCGTTGCAACCGTTACACCAGCGTCGCGCAACAGATCGGAGCTGTATCCGCGCCCCGCGCCCCAAAACGGGTCGTAGACCACTTTAATGCCCGATTTGGCGATCGCTTTCAGATCCACCAGCTCGCCAAGCCGCTTGAGAAATGCCGGCTTCACCTCTGTGGTTTCAAATCCTCCGGCAGGTGGCTCCGCTTTGGGAACCACGTAGCCTTCAGGCAACGCAGCAATGGCGGCTTCAATCTGCCTGGTCACCTCCGGCAGCGCAGGCGCGCCATCGGGAGACGAATATTTAATCCCGTTGTACTCGGGCGGATTATGAGAAGCGGTGAAGTTGATTGCGCCCGTGGTTTTGAGCGTCCCCACGGCATGTGCAATCGCTGGAGTGGGTGCGGCTTCAGGAATCACAATCGGCGTAACACCCGCGCCGGCCAGAACGCGCGCTGCTTCAGCAACAAAGCTTTCTCCAAGAAAGCGCGGATCGCGCCCCACCAGCACGCGATGCGGCTGGGGCTGCGACTTGACGTAGGCCGCAATTCCAGCCACGGCCAGACGAATGTTGGCCACGGTAAATTCCTCGGCCACAATAGCGCGCCATCCTGAAGTTCCAAACTTGATTGATGAATTCATCGCTTACTCCACGAGTTACAAATTCACAAGCCGCAAATTCCATACTGCCCTACCGCACCGGGAACAGCAAGCAGGCACGTTCGCGCACGAGGTTTTTTCCCCTTTCGGAATACCGCATCTGTCTTACAAACGGAATGCTCCACGGTTCCAAATCCGGCGTAGAGTGTTTTGGAGATTTGTTTTTATGCTGGAGGGACTCATGCTCGAACCTGCGTTGTCCGCTCGCATAGTTATGACTACCGTCGTCAGCGCTGAGGAAGCCGACCGAATTGGCCGCACTCTTGTGGAGGAGCGGCTGGCCGCCTGCGCAACCCTGCTGCCCGCAATCCATTCCATCTACCGCTGGCATGACCAGATCGAAACGTCCAATGAGACGATGCTGATGATTAAAACTTCGCTCGACAAGTTACCGGCGCTCGAAGCCCGATTGCGCGAGCTGCACTCATACCAGACGCCGGAATTTCTGGTTCTGCCGGTAGAGTCTGGGAGCCACGCCTACCTCGACTGGCTACAGGCCAGCATTCACCCGGCCTGAAGACGCTATCTGGAAATGAAAAGGCCGAAGGTCCATGCGGACCCTCGGCCTTCAGAACGCGTACTGGATATTTAGTGACTTGGAGATGCGTGGCCGCCTCCGCCACCGCTGCCACCCATATTACCGCCACCGCCGCCGCCACCCATGCTACCGCCGCCGCCACCACCCGAGTGACCACCGCCGCCGAAGCTGCCACCGCCACCGGAGGGTGCTGCACCGCCACCACCTCCGCCGCCATTGTAGCCACCACCACCGCTTGGCGAAGCGCCTGCCGAACGTGCACCGCCACCGAAGTTGCCGTTGCCGCCCATCTCTCCGCCGCCTCGCTGGCCTCCACCGTTAAACACCGCGCCGCCGTGGAACTGGCCGCCGCTGCCTCCGTTGAGAGCGCCCATATTGCCGCGTCCACCCGCTTCAACGCCTGGGTGGTAACCCACCGGTCCGCCAAAGCCGCCTGTTCCTGAACGCGCCAGGAAGCTGCCAACCGGCTCGTTTACGGTTCTGGTATTGGAGCCGCCAACCGGCCGCGCCACCATAAAGCTACGCGATTCGTGATCGAACGAGATTGGCACTGAGCGCGCGTTGCCCTGGATCGGCGACTTCTGGCCGCCATCCACTCCCACCATGCGGCCCATCATGTGCGGCGAATCGCTCTTTGCCAGGGAGATGGAATAGCCTTCTCTGAAACCGCGCGGGGGTGAATTGAGAATCTTCACTGGGCTGCTGTTATCAATTCTGATCGGACCGGCAATCTGCGAATTCTTGCCGCGAGCGATAATGCCGTTCTGCAGGTTCACCGGAGTCTGCCCTGCTACGTCGTGCGGATGAATTGGAACAAAGCCCTGTTTATTACCCCACTTAACATATTGCACCGGCGGCTGATATTGAATCTGGCTGCCCGGCACCCACAGATAGCGCATGTCCTGGAAGATCCAGCTGCCGGAGTGACAGACAGCCCAGTTCCAGGGGTCATACACGCTGCCGTAAGCGCCCATTCCCCCGTAACCGGCCATTCCGCCGTATGCACCCATTCCGTACCCGCCCATGCCATAGCCCATCGGCATCATGCCGCCGTTCTGGTACATCATCATGCGGTAGTAGTACGAATCAGGTCCGCAGGGGAAGTAGGAGTCGAATCCCAGGCCTCCGCCCATGCCGCCGGTGTTTTGAACCGATGCTAAAGATGTCTTGTGGATGATGACCGGCTGCGTTGATGAGCCGCCTCCGGCATTTGAATCCGTAGACGCCGTAAGAGCAGATGCTCCAGCCGGATGGTTTGCCTGCGCTTCAGCTGCAGCAGGCGCCGGAGGTTCCCAGCACTTGCCGTATTCGCCGCAATCGACAAACTTGCCCTTGCCCTGCAACGATTCCAGGCCCGGAACCAATGTCTTCAGGCCCGTCTCCTTCATCAGGGTCGAATAGGCTTCAACGCGCTGCGTGTACTTGACGGCCACCCATTTGTCCCAGTCTGCCATGGCTGCCTGGTCGCCTTTGTCGGCAATGGTCACGGGTTTTCCTGCGCGATAGTAGAGAGTCTGGCCCGCGTCACTAGTCTGAACACCAGTCTTGCTCGGCATTATCGTCCCCGCCGTGAGAGGTGTAAGGGCCAGGGCATCCATATAGGCGGTCACACGAACGTCATTGCGATCGGGATAGGGCACAGCCATCGTATCCGTAGGCGTGCGCAGAATAAAATGCTCCCCGGCAAAGATCGAATGAACGTGAAGAGTCACGGTTCCCGACAACAAACCTATCTCAGTGTTGGGCGCGTTGCCAGTCGTCGTCAGATCGTTCATCACCAGAACCGAGTTCGGCCCCATGTACAGCGTCGAGGCATCCTGCAGCTCAATCACTGCGCGCCCATCGCCGGTCGCCAGGCTGAATCCAGATTCGAGCGGAAGGCCGCTGATCGCCTTTTCCCAGTCCGCATTCTTGGCCTGACCCTGCTGCTCGTCGCGCGCAATGCGCACGTCACCTTCGACAAGGCTGAGGCGGACAATCTGCGCCCGTGTAACCGGCGGGGCGGTTGTTGTATCGGCGCCAAATGCTGTGACCGGCAAAACCAACATGCCAGCGAATGCGAGCTGAAATGCCAGGCGACTTCTCATGGGGAAAACCCCTTTCTGCTGCTATGCGCAGGTACTGGTTAGGCGCTCGGTCCCGGCTGCTTGGTCAGGTCTAATTCGTTCGAACCGTCAACCCGCAAGTCCAAGCCGGCGCGTTCACTCGGATAAAGCACCCACTAACTTATAGACGTCATTGGTTGGCAAATCGCCGCAACCCAATGGCGTTCCTATCATAGACCCGTTTCGAGACCTCTGGCTCGTTTTTGGCGGCTCCAATTGTCATTCCATTTGCTACCGCCCCGGTATGAGCGCTCGAAGCCGTCTGATATTCTTGGTTGGTTCGCAACTATGCTTTGGTTAATGATTGGCCTTCTCGTTTCCCTGGGGGCGCTCCTGTTTGTCGCAGGAGCTCTTACGCGCCATATCTGGCTCCAGCGTAAGAAGTTGCGGAACGAGCCGCCCGCTTCGCATGAGGCCCATGACATAGATTTGGAAATTGAGCCTTGAACGCCTGCAAGGGGTTTGAAAGTGGTTCCCAATCCGGGAAGCACCGCGAACTTTTGGGATTTGAAGTGATCCAGTCATCTCCGGAGGAATTCTCTTGAGCAACGAATTATCGGCACCGATCGTTACCGGAGCAGCCAGCAGGCCGGCAGCCTGGGTTCGCAGAGTTGGGATCGTCGTCGCGAGCAGCCTGTTGCTGGCTATTTGCTCCCACATTGCCCTGCCGCTCTACTTCACGCCCGTTCCGCTCACCCTGCAGACCTTCGCCGTTCTGCTGATTGGGCTCCTCTTGTCGCCCCGCCTGGCTGCCGGAGCCGTGGTTGCTTATCTGACTGAAGGTGCGCTCGGCCTGCCGGTTTTCGCTCCAGTGCCGGCGCTCGGCGGCCTGGCCCATTTGCTCGGACCCACGGGCGGCTATCTGCTGTCGTACCCTTTGGCCGCCGCGATTACGGCGATACTCTGGCGGCGGGTTGATCGCGGTGTCACCGGTGCTGCGCTCAGCGCCGCCGTTGGCAGTGGCGTCATCCTGGCTTGCGGTGCGCTTTGGCTCAACCTCTTCGCTCACGCCGGTGCGCAAACCATTCTGGCGACCGCTGTGGCTCCATTCATCCCCGGCGACCTGCTTAAAATCGCCGCCGCGGCTTTGGTTGCATCTGGATTGCGACGTTATCGCGTTCTTAACACTTAGTTGCATCTAACAATTGTTCACCTGCTTTTTGTAAGTGCTCTGAAAGGACTCCACCCCTGTGGCCACCACGAATCAAACCGAACAAGCCGTCATCGATGGCATTATCGATATCTCCATTGCTCATAGCCCCGACTCTGACGACGCCTTTATGTTTTATGGATTGGCGACCAACAAAATCCGCGTACCTGGCTATCGGTTTAGCCACACCCTCTGCGACATTGAAACTCTCAATCGCCGCGCCCGCGAAGAAGCCTTTTACGACGTAAGCGCCATCAGCTTTCATGCCTACCCCTACGTGCAGGACAACTACACCATCATGGGTTGCGGCGGCAGCGTGGGTGAGGGGTACGGTCCAATGATCGTGTCCAGCCGCAAGTTATCGCTCTCCGATCTCGACAATATTAAGATTGCCGTCCCCGGCACCCTGACTACGGCTTACCTGGCACTTAAAGTTTTTAATCCCAATGTTGAAACGGAAACCGTACCCTTCGACAAAATCATTCCTGCCATTCTTGCCGGAACCTATGACGCCGGACTTATCATTCACGAAGGCCAACTTACCTACAACACCAGCGGACTTTACAAGGTTCTCGATTTAGGCATCTGGTGGCAGGAAACAACCGGCCTGGTTCTGCCGCTCGGCGGCAATGCCATTCGCCGCTCACTCGGCGCAGACAAGCACAAGATTATCTCAAAAGCGCTGCGCGACAGCATTCAGCACGCGCTCGATCATCGCGAGCAGGCCCTTGAGTATGCCATGCAGTTTGCGCGCGATCTTGACACGACCCTCGCCAGCCGTTTCGTCAGCATGTATGTAAACGAGCGCACACTCGACTACGGTCAAGACGGGCGCGATGCCATTCGCAAACTTCTCGACCTGGGATATGAGCGCGGCGTGATTCCCATTGAACCTAAAGTCGATTTCGTCGACTAGTGCAACCTGGGAGAAGGGTACGGGCCTCAGCCCGTACTTAATTCCTGCATAAGATTAAGCGCCGGGATGGCCAGGTGCTGTGCAAAGGCCACCATTACCTTTGGCAGCACTTCGGTGATTACGGCGTTCTAAGAAACTCGCTAATTCCCCTCAATTTTTTTTAATCTGTGCCGATGCATCCATTAAGGAGGCTCTCACAGATGCTCGTCACAAACCCTCCCACATTTCTGCTTGCCTCGCATGAACCTGCATTGCTCGCCGACCTCGAGCCGGTTCTTGTGGCCGCGGGGGGCCGTGTTGAAGTCGTGCTCTCCGCCGAGTCCGCACTTAAGGCAATGAACGCGCATCATGCTCCCGCACTCGCCGTGCTGGACGACAAGTTGCCCGGCGTCCCCATCGGTCAGTTGCTCGCGTCTGTTCTCGCAGACCCTGCAGGCAAGCGTTTCCCAATCGTTCTCATTACCAGTTCTGTGACCCGTGAATGGGCTGACCGATTGCACGAAGGCGTGATTGATGACATCATTCTCCGCTCCACCGAGCCTTCCTACTGGCGGCTGCGATTCGACCTCGTGCTGAGCACACACCGTATTGCGCAGGATCTCGAATCCTTGCGCGATGCCGCCACGGCGAATGCGCAACTCGACCGGCTCACTGGTGTGTACAACCGCGAAGCTTTGCTCGCCATACTCTTTAGGGAAACCGATCGCGTGCAGCGCCTGAAGAATGCCCTCTGCATTCTGCTGTTTGATATTGACGACTTCGGCCATTGGAATTCCCGCCTGGGCGCCGAAGCTTGCGACGAATTATTGCGCCAGATAGTTGTGCGCACTGCGCGACTGCTGCGCAGCTACGACGCGCTGGGGCGCCTCGGTAAAGATGAATTTCTGATCGTGCTTCCCGGTTGCGGCATGAACAACGCACTGATGCTCGCAGAGCGATTGCGCCTGGATGTATTCAGCCTGCCCTTCCGGGTAGGCCGCGAATCCGTTCGCCTCTCCGCATGTTTTGGCTTGGCCAACAGCCTGGGTCGTTCGCCCGTCGTCGTGCTTCGTGAGGCGGAGCAGGCACTTGTGCTCGCGCGGCAAATGGGCCCCGAAACAATCCAATGCTTCGCCGATTCGCTGCCGCCGTCTCCGCCGCCAGTCACATTTCTTTCACCCTCATCAGGCGATGAATTGTTGGCCTGGTAGAACCTTGCGCAACAAGTCCATAAAACTATCTTCGAATATTACCTATTCATCAGGGACAACTCGCTTCGCTGCGCGGGGCATCGTACGTTGGCTGAAGCGCCCCGGCCACGTATGGCGAAAATTCGCTATATTCGCGAACGCCGGGCTAAATCCAACTTCCGCAATTTGCGGGAAGGGAGGAAGTTCCGAATGATTGCACAGCGCGCAAATAGCAGGTTGTTGCTTTTGACCGCGGGAGTCCTGCTCTCAGGCGCAATGGTTGTCGCCCAGGATCCCGGAGGAATGGCGCCCGGCGGCGGCATGCAGCAACCCACTCCAGGTAACGCGCCTGGATCTCCGGGCGCTCAACCAATGCCCGAATCCATGCCCAACGCGACGCCGGGCAACCAGCCCTCGATGGCAGACCAAGCCTTTATCAGGCAGATGTTTGAAAGCGACGCTGTAGAAGTGCAGCTGGGGCAAATGGCCCAGGAGAAATCGCAGAGTGACGACGTCAAACATCTTGCGCAGAAGATGGTCGAAAATCGCAAGCGACTCGACGACCAACTCACTCCGCTCGCCAAGCACCTTGATGTAAGCCAACCTAAGGGACCAGATAAGAAGAGCAAGCAGGAGATTGCCAAGCTGCAAACGCTATCCGGACATCAATTCGATGAAGAATATATTCGCACCATTGAAAGGGCTCACGAAAAAGATGTGAAGAGCTTCAAGCAGGCATCGGAAACATCGCAGGACCCGAACGTGCAGCGAACAGCGCAAACCGACGCGCCGGTCATCGAACAGCACCTTCAGGCGATCCAGAAACTAGCGAAGGCACACAACGTACAGACCGAGGAAAGTGAAAATTAAAAATAAACAGACCTGTTATCGGCTAGGTAACGGGAACCCACGGGCGCAGGCGGGCCTGACACTGTGGCGAGAGCGGGGTGGCGAGGCCCCGGACGCTGCCGCGGTCTCCGGGTCCGCCCACCTGTCCTGACCTCAATTTCAACTTTCATTTTCTTTCCAGCATTTATTTGTCTCCGATGCGGGTACACTGTTGCATTACAGGAGGCTTTCCTATGCAGGCCAAACTTCAGGGCACCACAATGCCGGTGCTGGAAATACAGCTCGACCCCAACGAAAGCGTATTTTCTGAGAGCGGCGAGCTCTCGTGGATGACAGCTTCCATTCAAATGGCGACGCACACTCAGATGGGTGGCGGCGGAGGACTGTTTGGAATTCTCAAACGCGTAGCAGGCGGCGGCAGCATTTTTATGACTGAGTACCGGGCTTTCGGTGTGCCTGGCGAAGTTGCTTTCGCAGCCAAAGTTCCCGGCCACATTGTGCCGGTAGAGGTGGTGCCCGGACAGGAATTCATGGTGCACCGGCACGGCTTTCTCTGCGCCACTCCGCAGGTCACTATTGGCGTAGGTTTTCAGCAGTCGCTCGGCGCCGGCATCTTCGGCGGCGATGGATTTCTGCTGCAGCGTCTAAGCGGGCAGGGAACCGCATGGCTTGAGCTAAGCGGCGAACTCATCGTCAAAGATCTCGCGCCAGGCGAAGTATTGCGCGTTCATCCCGGTCACGTAGGCGCTTTTCAGGCTTCGGTAGGATTCCAGATCACCACCGTTCCGGGAATTCGCAATGTGATCTTCGGCGGCGACGGCCTGTTCCTGGCAGTAATGCAGGGACCAGGAAGAGTGTGGTTGCAGACGCTGCCCATTTCGCGCCTTGCGCATAAAATTTACGAGTACATTCCGCACGGCGAATCTTCGCGCAACACGGCAGCAGCAGGTGTTGGCGGAGGGCTGCTTGGCGCAATCGCAGGCCAAATCCTTAATGGAGACAAGTAGCCAAAATTGCAAATGACAGATATGCAAAGAACCGAGATAAGTGTTCGCAAGGGGATCGTCTTTGCATTCGCGCTTGCGCTGGCGTGTTACCTGGCCTGGGTGTTGCGCAACGAGCTTGTGCTCCTCTACGTCAGCGCCCTCTTTGCTGTAGTGCTTTCGCCGCTCGTGTCAGCGACGAGCGGCATCCGGATCGGCCGCTATCGTCCTTTCAAGGGATCGGCGATTCTGTTCCTCCTGCTACTTGTGGCAGGTGCGATTGTGGGCTTCGGCTATCTTGCGCTGCCACCAGTCATCGGAGATCTTCAGGAATTCGGACGCGAAATGCCTACGCGTCTTCCTGCGCTTATCGATCGCCTGCGCCGAATTCCGATTCTTCAGGGCTTTCTCGGCGGGAACATCGGCGCGGAGGTGCAGAGCGTCATCAGCAATTCTGCGACCGGTCTTTTGCTTTCTATCAAGAATTGGGCGAGCGCGCTCTTCAGCATCGCAATGGGCGTCATCCTGACCGTCTATTTCATCCTTGAGGGCAGGCACGCTTACGACTGGTTTCTGACATTCATTCCACTTGCCAGCCGCGACCGTCTCGACATGACGCTGCAGCGCGCGCGCCTCCGCATGGATAAGTGGCTCGTAGGCCAGGGCAGCCTGATGCTCATACTAGGGATTTGCAGCACCCTCACCTTCGTGATTCTGAAGGTTCGTTATGCCTACGCGCTCGGAGTCCTAATGGGCGCACTGAACCTGATTCCGGTTCTGGGCGGAGCAATTGGAATCTCGTTGGCGCTGCTTTCAGCATCAATCGACTCGTGGGGAAGCGTGATTGGCGTTGCGGTGTTTTACGCCATCTATCTATGGATCGAGAATTCGTTCCTGATTCCGCGCATCATGCAGAACCGCCTCAATCTCCCCGGCCTGGCGGTGCTCGTCTCGTTATTGATCGGCTCCGCAATGGCCGGCATTCTCGGCGCCACGGTTGCCATCCCTACAGCGGTGTTGGTCGCGGTCCTGCTGGAGGAATACGCAGTCGTTAAAGAAAGCAAATAGCTGCCAATTTGCAAAAGGGCGGCGGACCATGCATTCCGGGTGGCCGGTGATCCTCTCGGAACTAGCTAACGACCTGCAACTTGGCTTGAATTTAATCACTCTGGAGGCATTGTCGTAACGTGAAGAGGGACATCTACGGGAATCATGTCTCTCTTCCCAGAAGGATCGAAGATTGTTCGATTCACGGTTTGAAAGTTAAGAACGAATTGATTAAGGGTGGCATCGTAAAGCAGAAACCACCGAATCGTTCTCCCGCTCTGGTTTAATGACCGGCGTAACAACTCTCTTGCCGGGATGTTCTCTCCACCGTCCGTCACGTGCGTGTTCTCAAGTACGGTGTAAGGATAGGAGCCGAGAGTTACTGTGAAACCAGACTTGGCTGACACCGCTGCAAGCACGTTTTTTGTCATTTCATAAAGATTGCGCGGCCCGTTAGGGATCGAGACACGACTGTCTAAGATGCCAGCGTCTGTTGGCCCCTCTGACGGCATCATTCCGACTACGCTACCGACGACGGCCAAGTGTCCGTCACTTTCGTTTTGTAGGTGGAATATACCCGGATTCCCGCTGGCGTTGAATGAGGAAAGTACGATGAGGAGAACGGACTCACCGTCGTTAAGGGTTCGGTCTGCATCCACGGATTCCACGAATTGAGCGGTGAAGGAATGCGCCTTAATTAGTTTGATGGGAAGACGAAGGTGGTACTGCTTTAAGTATGACTCACTTGCATTCACTACGTCGCTTGATCGATACAGAGGATCCTCGTAGTCGATTGCTATACCGTATTCATCGCATATCGCAGAAACCGCTTGGTGAAGAGGGCGAGAATCACCGGTCGTCATCGTGACGAGCGAATTCGAACGCTCAAGTCGCACCTGATCCCTAGTCACGTCATGAGCTACTTGTGCTGGCAGAGGCAGGACCATCGAGATCAGAAAGAATACGGGGCGGAGACTCGTCTGAGCATTCATTTATTAAGTATTGCGTCCCATCGGACGCCCATGGATGTGACCTCACTCACTGGCTTTGCGTCGTGATCGTGTCGTCGCCGATCCGGAACTTATGCCATGGTAAATAGAGGAAACCGAGTGTTTTCGCTTACATCGCTTGAGAGTCGGCAATTATCCGGTCTTTTGCGTTCAACGCAATTCCGGCTATCTGATGGCGGCAATCACGCCGTCCACTGCGGCTTTCAGCACGCCGCAGTTGGCCATAAAGCGCACCATGCTTCCTGAAAGCGCGCTGCCGGCTCCCTGTTCCGGCCCCGCCTGCGCCTGAGTTACATTCGACCGGCTTAGCTTGTGAGTCGAGCGTGGTGCTTCCTTGGAATACGAAGCCGGCCGCACCATCGGGGCACGTTCCTGCCCCACTGCGCGCGCCATCTTCAATTCGCCGCTGCCCTGCGCATTCATAATCAACGCCGACAGTTTCCGCGCCATATCAAGCGGAAAACTCTCTGCAACAAACACACGGCTGCCGCGCGTCGTAATCACCACCGGTCCCTCGTTCGTGGTGTATACCTGCTCCACTTCCCCAGGCCCCGGCGAAGCAGTTTTCTCGGCAGCCTCATCTTCTTTCAGACCGGAATATTTCCGCCCCAGGCTATCTGTATAGAGTTTCGCGAAAGCCTGCGCCGAGGCCGCGTTTCTCCAGGCAGAGAAGTAAAAAAGCGCCAGCGACTTGGTGCTGTTTGCCTCGCCTTCTGCCTGGCTGCCGGGCTTGGAATTTTCTGCGGCGGTTGCGCTGCGCAACTGTCCTGCCCAGTAGAAGCCGCCATTCCACGCCGGCGTAAGGTTGCTCGCCGCCTGATCGCCGCCAAAGAGCTTGGCCATAATGTGCACATCCAGCTGGCCAATCTGGCCGATGTCATAAGGCTGGTAAATCTTGTCGACAAGCGGATGAATATTCGGCATGAGGGGAATGGCTGGAATTTTGTGGGCCTCGTAGTATCGCGGATTGATGATCTCCCACGTTGACGATGGCGGATGATCGAGAGCGCCGGCAAATGCCGCGTCGCGCCCCTGGTCCATCCATACGTCCTGCTCAAAACTCAGGCCCTCGCGGTAAGGGAACAGCATCGACTCGGAAAGCAGCAGCGGCGCGCGGGCCATTACCGGCGAGTCGCCCGCGCCGGTCATCTTATCCTTTAAAAGCTCCATCACTTCCGGATCTTTGACCAGGCTCTTGCCCATCGGCTTCAGCACGTAGTCCATCATTACCGCGGTGGCCTGGCCCTCGGCCACAGCATCGCGCGCCGTGTCTATCTCATCGCGAGACAAGTGGTCCGTATCCCCTGCCGAATCGGTGGAAACATCTTCCGGCGTCTGATCGTCCCACTTTTCAAGGTCAGCGTGCTGGTCCTGCAACGCATGTGTAAGTTCATGCGCCAGCACCGGCTTTTGTTCGTTCACGTCCACCCAGTCAAGCATGTTCACGGTCTTGGTCTTGGAGTCGTAATACGCTTCGATTTGCTCTTTCAACAGCGCCAGCAAAAATGGCTTCAACGCAAAATCGCGGTCCAGAAGCCCGAACTTCTTCAGTACAACCTCGTCGCGCTGCATGCGCTTGGCGTCCTGGTCTTCGTCGAATTTCTTTGACAGGTAGCTCTCTACCGCGTCGCGTGTGGTTAACTGGCGCTTCACCGGCGACTTGACCGTCAGGCCCGACTCGTCCGACGAGAACTTGATCAGCTCATCAACCAGGGCAAACAATTGCTTGGCCTGCTGGTCGGTGATGTGGCTGTCGCCCTTGGGCTTGTCTTGCGACTGAGCCGCAGCGCGCCCGCTGCACGTTGACGCCAGCAACGCCGCCAAAACCCACACGCCCATGCTCCGGCCGCGGGTGCTCCATTTGTCTCTCCGTTGCTGCCTGCCGGTGATCTGTGCCAAGTCGCCTCCATGTCTTTATTCAGTACGGTTCTGATCTTGGATGCCAGTGGAGCGTGCAACCGGATCGGGGGGTTGGGGCCATCGGTTCCGCGCGCCTGGGGACCGCGCCGGACGTCTTGCTACAAGGCTATAATCATGAAGCGGTCCGGTGCCCCGCGAGACCCTAAAATATGCACCGGGCAGCAGAAAAGTAACACTTATGACAGATTCCACGCTAGCCGTAACTCCGTCGCCCACAGCCGTTGCTGTCCAGATGGAAGCGGCCCATATCGCTCACCAACTTGTAGCCTACCGTGGTGCGCTCACTCCTCGTCAGTTGGACGCACCGGAAACAGAAATAGCGGCACTTACCCAGGGCGCGGCATTGCACGATCTTGGCTGGATGCGGCGCGTATCCGTCCGCGGTGAAGACCGCTTCCGCTGGCTGAGCGGAATGGTCACCAATACTGTGAACGACTTGTTCCCGAATACCGGCGCATGGAATCTCGTGTTGAATGCGCAAGGGCGTATTCAGGGCGACCTGACCGTCTGGCGCGAAGGCGAGGAACTTTCCCCTGTTCGGCGCAAACCGATTCCAGCTGCGGCAGCCAATGCTGAGGCTGAAAAGCTCGAACAGAGCGATGCCCGCTTGCGTGGCACCCCTTTCGCTGGCGAATCAGGCTTGATGCTTGAGATTGCCAACGACCAGCTTGAAAAGCTTCTCGCGCACTTCAATCGCTTCATCATTATGGATGACGTTGAGCTTGTGCCGTTGGTTGGAGAGCCGGTTGCTGAGCCCGGTTCTGAAACCGCTATCGGCCTCTCAGGTCCACTCGCCGACGAGGTTCTTGAGCGCGTAGGCCTGCCCACTATCGCCAGCCCCATGGCCGGCAAAGTGGTGGAATGGAACGGTTGGTATGTCACCATCGTCCGTGGCTACGGCGTGATCGCCAAACATTACGAATTCTGGCTGCCGACCGCCGGTCTTACCAAGCTGTGGTCGTGCCTGCGCACCGGTGGAGCAGTTCCCGTTGGATGCGAATCGGTGGAAAAGCTTCGCATCGCCGAAGGCATTCCCACCTACGGCATCGACATGGTGGAGAAAGATCTGCCGCAGGAAACTTCGCAGACACGCGCACTGCATTACAACAAGGGTTGCTACCTTGGGCAGGAAATAGTGGAGCGCATTCACTCGCGCGGCAACGTGCATCGTCACCTGCGGCCCATGGAACTTACTGGCCCGGTTCCGGATAGCGGCGCCGAACTCAAACTGCAGGATGGAACAGTCGTTGGCTACCTTACCAGCGCGGCTGAACTCCCCTTGCCCGGCGGCAAACGGGTATTCGCGCTCGGCACAATCCGCGGAGAGGCCGAAGCATCCAATCAGAGTTTTAACTACACTTCAGGAGTGGCCGCGGGCATAGCGCAAATTCTGGCCGAGCCGCCGGAGCTTTGACCTGTAGCCTGCGCCGAAGTAGCTGACCGGAATACCTGGCTAGCGCATATCGTTCGTCACTTCAAAGCTGTTAGGGGGCCAACACACCGGCTTGCCTGGCAAGAGACAAGGAATCATGACCGACACCCCGAAGTTTGAAGTCATCGATCGTCGCAAGATGAAGGCAGAAGAAGAGCAGGGAGCTTCGCAGTCCGAAGCATCCGCGCCTGCAACTCCGGCCGAAGAACCGGCAGCCTCAGGCGGACCGCGCCTGGTGGTCAACGATGCGTCTCGCGATTCAGCAGCCGCGGAATCCGCGCCGGAAGCTACCGCGGCAGAGCTGGAAGCAGAAATGCCCGCGCCGCCGACCGCCGAAGAAAGCAGCAAGCAGAAAGCGGCTTACGACGCCTCGTCGCAGCGGCTTGAAGATTTGATGCGCGCGCAGAATCCGGCCGTGGGACCGACGCCTCCGGTCACATTCGATGCCCTGGTGCAGCAGTTCTACATCTCCGCCATGATCCAAATGGGCGCGGGAACGCAGGAAGGGCAAAGGCCGCGCGTGGATATTCTGGGCGCGCGCACCACCATTGATCTGCTTGCCGTTCTTGCCGAAAAGACGAAGGGGAATCTGACCGAATCTGAAGATCGCATGTTGCAATCGGTGCTCTTTGACGTGCGTATGGCTTTCCTTGAACTCACCAGCATGATCAGCCTGCAGGCCATGCAGCCGCCCGCCCCGCCGCCTCCAGGGAAAAAGTAAAAACAGCTTCTAGCTTCTAGCCCTTAGTGATTTGCGGAGCGCGTTTGCCGGTCTCGGTGAATGGCTCCTTAAGATTTGATGTGGTTCACGGGCTAGCGGACGAGAGCTAGAAGCCAGGAGCTAGAAGCTGTCTCATGCAAGGAACGCTGACATTTCTCGGAACAGGTACCTCGATGGGCGTCCCTACGTTGGGCTGCAAATGCGAGGTATGCACGTCGACCGATCCGCATGATCGCCGCCTGCGCCCCTCCGCGCTGATCCGCTGGTCGGAGCCGGCAAAAGATCGTTCAGTTGTGATCGACACGGGCCCCGACTTCCGCGAACAGGCGTTGCGCGCCGACGTCACGCGCCTCGATGCCGTCTTTTACACCCACGGACATGCAGACCACATCCTCGGCATGGACGATCTGCGCCCTCTTAGCTTCACGGCGCTTCGCGAAGGCGGCCCCATTCCGCTGTACGCATCCGATGAAACCGCGCGCGTCCTCAGGCAGATTTACGACTACACATTCTCGCCGCAGGCTACCTATCCAACGCGTGCACGGGTCCAGCTTTTGCCACTAACCGACCACACAAGCGTGCACGGCGTGGAGTTTGTGCGCGTTCCCGTCATGCATGGTGAAATGGAAATTTCCGGCTATCGTTTTGGCAATGCGGCATACCTTACTGACGTGAGCGCGATTCCCGAGTCGAGCTTCGCATTGCTTGAGGGCCTTGAGCATCTCGCCTTGTCTGCGCTGCGCCATCAGCCGCATCCAAACCACGCGACCGTGGAGCAGGCAGTTGGCTGGGCCAGCCGCATCGGCGCGCGTCACACCTGGCTCACGCATATTGCTCACGAGCTGGGCCACAAAAAAACAAACCGCATGCTGCCTGAAAGCGTGCGTCTTTCCCACGATGGCTTAACTGTTCCAATCAACGTGAGCGTGGGACAGTGACGAAAATGCCCCTTCCCGCATTCAACTCGATCGCGGAAATTCCGTCCGGCTTTGGCCCATCTGTCGCCGCCATCGGCAACTTCGACGGCGTGCACCTCGGTCACCGCGAAATTCTCAACGCCGTCGTAAGCGAAGCGCGAAAACTCAACGCTCGCGCGGTCGCCATCACTTTCGATCCGCATCCCGACCAATACTTGCGGCCGGCACAGACGCCGCTCCTGCTCACGCCCATGCCTGAGCGGCTGCGTCTGCTTGTGGCTACGGGCATCGATGCTGCTATTGTGTTGCCGTTCGACGACGCGCTCGCTAATCTCTCGGCGCAGGAATTTGTAAGTCGCATCCTGGTGCAGTCGCTAGGCGTGCGCGGCCTGCATGAAGGACACAACTTCCGCTTCGGTCATGGCGCTCGCGCCGGCATTGCAGAACTCCAGGCGATGGGCGAGGAGTTCGGTTTCCATCTAACGGTTCATGATGCAGTCAGCGTGCACGGTCTAGAGGTATCGAGCTCCGCGATTCGCGCTCTCGTTGCTGCAGGCGACATGCGCCCGGCCCGTTGGATGTTGGGCCGCCCGTTCTCCGTGCTGTCAACACAGGCTCGCGGCCGCGGCATCGGTACGCGCCTGCTGGTGCCTACCGTCAACCTGGCCCAGTACGACGCCCTGTTGCCCGCCTTCGGCGTCTATGTAACTCGCCTCATCGTTGGCGGACGCGCTTTTCAGGCTGTAACCAACGTCGGCAACCGGCCCACCTTCGGCGAAGCGTCATTCGCAGTCGAATCACACATTTTGGACTTTGAACCGATCGAAATGGACGACACCACGCCCATTGAATTGCAATTTCTGTTGCGCCTGCGCGGCGAAATTACCTGGCCATCCCCTGAAGCATTGAAAGCGCAGATATTCAAAGACGTGGCCCGCGCGAAGAGATATTTCCGCCTGGCGCGCTAAGCCCGTTTACTCGCTCAAAATTTATCAGAGTGAAATCGCGCAGCCGAAAGCCACGCGCCATCATGCTTTCCGCTTCAGCGCCAGTTCAACCACGCGCATCATCTCTGCTTCCGGAGCAGGTTTCCCCGTCCAGATTTCGAACTGCCGCGCGCCCTGCTGCACAAACATCTCCATGCCACTGATAATGGTCAGCCCGCGTTTGTGCGCCAGCCGAAGCAGCGGCGTGTCCAGCGGGTTGTACACCATGTCGAACACAAGGTTGGCGTTCAACTCATTTTCTTTAATCGGCAGTGCCTGCTTAATGCCCGCCATGCCGCAAGGCGTAGTGTTGATGAGCGCATCAAATTTCTGTTTCGCAAGCTGATCCTGCTTCAACGATTTCGCCTTAGCCTTGCGCGCCAGCGACACCGCCTTTTCGTGCGTGCGATTGACAACAAATACTTCAGCACCCTGCTCCACCAATCCAAAGACCGCGGCCCGTGCCGCACCGCCTGCGCCAATCACAGCAATGCGCGCGCCGCGAAGCTTCATGCGCCGCTCCATCGGTCGCACCACCCCAGCCACGTCAGTATTAAAACCGTACAGCTTACCATCAGCGCCCGTGCGCAGCGTATTGCACGCCCCAATGCGCGCCGTCAGCGGATCCATGTTCGCCAAATGCGGCAGCACTTCCTCTTTCAACGGCATGGTTACCGCCACTCCGCCCAGCGGCAGCTCGCGCATCACGTTCAGCATGTCATCAAGCGACTTCACTTTCAGCGGCAGCATTACAGCGTTCACGCCTTCGCGCCGGAACGCGGTGTTGTGCATCAACGGTGAGAGCGAGTGCCCAATCGGATTACCGGCCACGCCAAACAGCCGCGTTGCCTGGTCCAGCTGATCCAGCCGATAAAGATCAAGCAGCGTGCGCACCGTAACCTGCCCAGGCGCAGTTTCTGTTCCGTCGTCGGGCGATGCAAAGGTAAACGCCGCTCCGGCCCGCGGTCCCAGCACGCGGCTCAGCAGTCCTTCTTCGCCCATCGCAATTCCAACCACGTGCGAAGAAAGCGAGTGGTCTTCAATCAGCCGGAGCACGGCCAAATTGTCAGTAAGCGATCGTGCCGTCGAAACCACTTTCACAAAATCCGGCTCGAACACTTCAATACGTTTCGCCACCTGCTCCAGGCCCTTGGTCCGCGTAAAGTCGTGAAAGCTTACCAGCAACAATGTGCCAGCTGCGCGCAGGGCAGCACGAAAGCGCGCCATCTGCGCCGGCTTCATCTCTTCAGCCGACTCCACTTCGAGATCCACAATCTGGCATCCGGCCTCGGCCGCCTTCGTCAGAATTTCCAGCTCAGCCGTCAGCACTCCGGTAAACCCTCCGCCAAGTTGCTTCCGCCTGCAGGTCGCAATCGCCGTAAAATCGCGATGGCTGCCCATAAATGCCTTCAGTGCCGGCAGCGCCGCAGCAGGTTTGGCCAGCGAGTCCAGGCGAAACTCAACAAATCGGGAATCCACGCTCAGGCCTGCAGCCCGTTGAAATAGTTCAGCCGGCGTCTCTCCACGGATCGCCACGCACAGCTTTCCCAACCTCTGCCGGACAATAACCGGCGGAGCGGCAACTTCAAGCGTGTGTGTTCCAGAGCGGGGCATACTCGTCAATTGACGCATCTTAAGCGGGATTGCTGCCAGATGCAACAATAAGATTTTCCATAGGCTTTCGCGTCACGTTACCCCCGTTTACCTTTGCCGCCCTCCGGCTCACTCCCCTTGGACGCGCCCCGCCGCTGCACCTTAGTATTTTGAAAGTAGACCTCTCGGAGGATTTTCCCCGCCATGCCCCCTGAAATCACTGCCAACGCTGCCGACCTCAACGCCGTCCATGCATGGGAAGCAGGTGGCGCCGCCTCAGCCGACGCCCTTTCCGCCTGGGTCAGCGCCCGCCTGGCCGCACATGAATCCGCCTTGACCGCCCTTTTGGCGGTCGAGGGACTCCGCACCACTGAAAACACCCTCCGCCTCTACGACCTTGCCATCGAGCACCTCAACCTCGCTGGCGCGCAATCCGGCGTGCTCAACTCTGTCGCCGCGGTCAAAGCCGTCCGCGACCAGGCCCAGCAAGAAGCTCAGCGCGTCGCAATGGCAGGCAGCGCCCTCAGTCTTAACCGGCGGGTTTATGAAGCACTTGCGGCCATGTCGCTCGACAACGCCAGCCCCGCCACCCGCCATTTCGTTGAGCGCACGCTGCTCGGTTACCGGCTGGCCGGCGTCGACAAAGACGAGGCTACCCGTAACCAGATCCAGGCCCTCCATGAGAAATCCACCCGCCTGTCGCTTGAGTTCAGCCGCAACATCCAGGAGGGCGGTAAAACCATCCAGGCCACTCTCGCGGAACTGGAAGGTCTCCCCGACGACTATCTTGCCCGCCATCCGGCTGCAGCAGACGGCACCGTTACCATCACCACCGATCCGCCCGACATGCAGCCGGTTATGACTTTTGCCGCCAACGCGGCTCTCCGCGAGCGCATGTTCGACGCCTACAACACCCGCGCCTACCCGGCCAACCGCCAAATCCTGCTTGACCTGCTCGCCACGCGGCAGGAGTTGGCCACCATTCTCGGTTTCCGCAGCTGGGCAGATCTGGCCACTGCCGACCAGATGATGAAATCCGCCGCCAACGTCCGTACTTTTCTCGAAAAACTCAACCAGGCCAGCCTTGAAGGCGCCCGTCGCGAGTACGAACTCATCATGGCCTTCGTGCGCAGCCGCCGCCCTGACCTGACTGCCATCGACATCACCAGCCGAGGCTACTGGTACGAGCAGTTTCGCCGCTCCGCATACGACTTCGATTCGCAATCCGTGCGGCCCTACTTTCCCTACGCGCAAGTCGAAGCCGGAGTGCTCAAGACCGCGGCTCTCCTCTTCAAAGTGGAGTTCCGCCCCTCAGGCGCGCCTTCATGGCACTCTGCCGTTTCAGTCTTCGACGTATTTGAAGGCGGCCGGCAGGTAGGCCGTTTTTATCTCGACATGCATCCGCGCGACGGCAAAGACAAATGGTTCTCCGCCGCGCCCATCGTTACCGGCGTGCGCAACCGCACCATGCCTGAAGCTGCGCTCATCTGCAACTTCCCCGCCGGCGACGCCAACGATCCAGGACTTCTGCAATATTCAGATGTGGTCACCTTCTTCCACGAGTTCGGCCATTTGATGCACGCCATTCTCGGCGGCCACACTGAGTGGGCCGGCCTCTCAGGATTCGCAACGGAAGGAGACTTCATCGAAGTGCCCTCGCAAATGCTGGAAGAATTCTTCCGCGACGAAAAGCTCCTGCAGGCCTTTGCGCGCCACTATCAAACCGGCGAAGTCCTGCCCACTGAACTAATCCAAAAAATGAAACGAGCGGGCTCATTCGGCCGCGCAGACTGGGTGCGCACGCAGCTCTACTACACAACGCTCTCACTCGATTTGCACGACCAGGATCCTGCCGGCATCGATCTCGACGTCCTGACGAAGACCCTCTACGAAAGCTTGCAGCCGTGGACATGGCGCGAAGGCAACCACATGTACGCGAGCTTCGGCCATCTCACCGGCTACTCGTCGAATTACTACACCTACGCGTTCGACAAGGTCATCGCGCTCGACTTCTTTGACCAGTTCGATCCCGACGATCTGCTTGGCTGCGACGCCGGCCACCGCTATCGCAAGACGGTGCTGGAGCAAGGCGGCTCCAAGCCAGGCCGCGAATTGGTGCGCGACTTCCTGGGCCGCGACGAAGAGTTCTCCGCCTTCAGCAAATGGCTGACAGAAGAATTCGAAGGCAAATCCATGCTGGTTCGCTAGCTTGCTAACTTATGACCCCATCCGATTTTCGCCGCATCGCAATCAGCCTCGAAGGCGCAGAAGAAGGTTCCCATATGGGCGCCGTGGACTTTCGCGTCGGCGGCAGAATCTTCGCCACGCTCGCAGCAGTTAAGCAGGGCTATGGCAACATCATGATCACACCTGAGCAGCAGGCCGCATTCGTTGCTGAGGCTCCGGATGTTTTTGTCCCGATCCCCGGTGGATGGGGTAGGAACGGCGCAACCCACATTCGTCTGGCAGCCGCAAGTGAAGACACTGTTGAAGGCGCGCTCCGCACGGCCTGGAAGCTGCGCATCGAAAAGAACCAGCAGACAAAGAGCAAGCCCCGCAAATCCGCCAAGCACTAGCGGCTAGGTGCGCCGAGGTCCCGCTGCTGGGACCCATTGATAGCAAGAACATTCATTCAATGACCCAAGGCTGAACCAGGTTCGGCGCTTCCGTAAAAAGGTATCAAGGCTAGAGAGCGCCCAGAAACGCAACCAGGTCCGATTCTTCCTGAGGCGTCAGGGACAGCCCAAATCTGGTTTCATAAAAATGCACGACATCCAACAAGGTTTGTGCCGAACCATTATGGAAATATGGTGCGTGGGCCGAAAGACCCCGTAATATGGGTCCCTTGATCTTGCCCACATGATCGAAGTTTCCATCGATGAGAGCTTGCCCCAGGTCGCTCGTGGTCTTGCAATTGTTCGTCACCTGTCCAGTAGCCGGATCTGTTTTACACACAGTGATGCTCGGAAGATAACTGATGTCGAGCCCTCCGAGGTTGGCAGACGATTTCGTGGGGCTTGGATCGCCGGTACCGATGTTCAATGGGGTCGGGAAAGAGTGATTGCCGACATTCGGCGTATCGTGGCAGGTTCCGCATGTGCCCTGAAACGAAGGAATGCCGCCCGCCACCAGACCGCCGGCCGATGCGTCATCGTTAATGCCCGCCACGCCTGTGATGTTGATGGCCTTCGAATTGAATATTACCTCGCCACGCGCAATTGCCGTCCGCGGATCGTGATGCGGTAGACCAGCCCAGGCATTAAACGGATCAAAAATGGCCGGTGTAAATTGCCCATCATTCGGCATGAGCAGTCCTCCTGGTTGTTCCAGTGTCGGCACCAGCGGATGGACGCTGGAATTGATGCTGACGAAGAACGGCTGACTCACAAGTGGCAAAGGACCGCCGCTCGCGCCATGGGCATTCAATAGTCCGACCTCGCGTCCAAATGCTTGCGCCGTAGTCAGTCCCATCTCAAACTTCACAATTTTCAGCTGCTCTGCAGGAGTCGGACGTGTGCCGTTTCCCTGTGCATGCCCGGTCGTGGCGTCTACTGATTGATGCATCAAGTCCGCCACCAGAGCATCGGGATAGTTCGCATACAAGATCTTGCTTGTGCCGGTTGCCGGCGTTGATTCACGCCCGTCAAACATGATCGTGCTAAGAAAGCGCAGGTTCGTTGAGGGCAAGGGTCGGCGATACATCGAAATCACATCGGACTCATTGCAGCCATATTGGTTATTTACACCGACGACTCGAAAGTTTGCGTTTCCAGGAACCGCAATTGCAATTCGAAACAGAGCGCGCGTCCGCAAAAGGCTGTAGGCAGCCCCTCTTCCGTCGAGCGTCGAAACGTCAACATTATGGTCGCAGTTAGAACCGTCCACCGGGCGGAAGATAGGGTCTTTTCCGCGCGTCAGAATGAAACGCCTTTCCACACTGGCTGCGGAGACTGACATCCCGTCGCTTGGCTGATGACAGGTAGCGCATGATCGCCCATTCGTGCCCATGGATTCGAAAAACGGCCCCGTCATATCGATCCCGCCATCGTTCTGGCTATAGGTCTGCGATGCGCCGTTCTCATTCGCAAAGAACACGCCATTGGGGATGTAGGGCCGAAAATCAATCTTCTCTCCGCTCACTTCGACGATGCCCGCCAGCACGGCAACGCCCACAAGGACAACACTGATCATGCCGCGCATGTATCGAGGGCGAAGTAGGGATGCCTCGCCTAGTACACCTGAGAACCGGTGAACAAACCTGATCGCTGTGGCGACGATACTGTGATTCTTCTTGAACTGGACCATGGGGGACCTCCGGGGTCTTCGCTGCTCATTCAGATAGTGTCCGCGTTAAACGAATCGTTTCTCTGTCCGCGAAAGTATTCGCAGAACCTAGGTACCGTAGAAAGCAATTGGCAGGCTCTGCGCAGAAGAATGCATCCATTTCCGGCATAATCCTGAGAGAGGGAAGTTTCAAGCCACGGTGCTGCATGCGTGTCTCAGTCAATAGCCGGACATCCGGCCGGTCCAAACCCCTGTGATACCCCCACCCCCTCCCAGGTAACTGCTCCGTTTCCGGTGCAATGGTCGGCGTAACTGTTTCATTTCAAAATGGATGGAAAAACGTCCCAGTTACCAACTAGTAAAATGAGCGGTCCGATTTCGGGCTTTTTTAGCCACTTTTCGCAACAAATCAGGGCCAAAACGTCGAAAAAGACGCGCTTTTAGATGATTCGAAACTTTGAATCCACCAACCCGCTATCATGAACTTGAGCCGTGGCAAACACATCTGATTTCAATGGCAAGTGGGCGTTGGTCACCGGAGCGAGCGCCGGCATTGGTGCGGCTATGGCGCGTGAACTCGCCGGCCACGGCGCAAAACTAATTCTCACCGCGCGGCGACAGGACCGCCTTGAGGTTCTCGCGCAGGAGCTTTCAGCGCGCGGTACTGAGGTACGAATCGTCGCTGCGGATCTGTGCGACCCTGATGCGCCGCAGCAGATTTACGAAGCCACGGTAGGTGCAGGCATTCCCGTCGACATCCTCATCAACAACGCCGGACTGGGCCAGTTCGGTGTGTTCGCTCAGTCGCCCATTGAGCAGGAGCTTGCGCAGATTCGCGTCAACTGCGAAGCCATGGTGCATCTTGCGCGCCTCTTTGTCCCGCACATGGTGGAGCGCAGACGCGGCTGGGTGCTCATCGTCGCGTCAACTGCGAGCTTTCAGCCGATTCCGTATCTCAACACCTACGCAGCCACCAAGGTGTTCGACCGCTTCTTTTCGCAAGCGCTCACTGAAGAGGTGAAAGAGTTCGGCGTCAAAGTGACGGCGCTCTGTCCCGGCCCCACGGAAAGTGAGTTCTGGGATGTGTCGCGCGCCAATGCATTCAAGCGCCGCATTCAGCCAACGCAGGAAGTCGCAAAGCTCGGCATCGACGCTCTCGCGCGCGGCCAGCGCACCATCATCGCCAATGTACCTGGCCGCATCACCGCATTCATGGTGCGGTTTCTGCCTGTCGGACTCATCACCTGGTTTGTAGAAAAGGCCGCGCGCAAGGAAGCTTACAAGGCGCAGCCTTGAGATTTCAGCTGAAGCTCAGTCGTGTCTCGACGGCATAACAATGCTGAAGGAATCAAAAAAGCGCGCCACATCCTGATCGCGCCGCGCGTCTGCGGAAGGATAAGCAGCGGTCAGCATGTAGAGCCGATGCCGAGCCAGCACCAGCCGCGAGCTGAACACGCCTCCACCTGCATTGCGCGCTGAAAATTCACGGCCCGGAAATCCCTGCTGGCTCACTTCCGACTTGGTCACCAACAATGTCTGCGAGCGGTCCAGCGCATCGGTCAGCGCCATATCAAGCGTGCGTTCGGGAACGTGCTTGTTGATCCGCTCAACCGGCGCGTCTTCTTTCCAGGTAATCGAATAGCAAATCTGCGAGTCAGGATAGGCGTAAAGCATGTCAGCCTGCTCTGAACCGCCGTGATCGTTGTACGCGGGTATCTTCGTTTGTTGAGCGTTGGCCGGCATCTCAATCTGAAAGCCGTCTACCGTTCGGTCAACCTTTTGCCAGATAATTGTTGCCGATTGGGCTGGCTGGCCTGTTTGCCTGGTTGTTGCCTGCTGCCCGACGCTTGGGGATGCGCCGCCCAAACCGAACTTCTGCCGATGCTGGTAGACGAAGAGTCCCCCGGCAACCGTAAGTATGACCAAACCGAGATATCCCCAACGATTCACTTCAACAAGAGTGCCAATTCGGACTACCGGATGCAAGTCCCGCGCCAGACTTGGGTTGCCCAAACACACATTTGGTCCCAAAAAGGAACAATATCTATCCTCAAGTTCGAAAATAATTCAGACAAACCGCCTGACTTACTTGCAACCTTTCTGGATAAAGAGCATCCTATTAATTAATTAGCAGAGGCTTCCCCGAAAATCTCCTTCCAAGAAAGGTACACACTCCTTCTTGAAGGTCCGTATGGACCTCTTCTCCCAAAATCCCCCTGGATCCCCTCCTTAAATTGCCTCTCGAGCGGGCCTACCGGAAGGTAGGCCCATACGCTCTCTGCTAATGAGACCAATCGAGACATAACTTTCAGTACCAATCTTCCAGCTAAAATTAGTTCAGATGCCGCCCCGCAAGAAGCCAGATTCAACACAAAAATCCGCTCCGCCAATGTCCGACCGTAACGGCGACATCTCCACCGTAGATAAACTCTTCCATCACGCCGGCCTGGTGCGCAGCTTGCGCGGCAAGTCCGAAGCGGTAAACCGGTCTCGCGTTGACCGCCTTGAACGCCTGGCTCCGGAAGAGCTGTTCCGCGCTGCGCTATCGCCCCCCACTGCGGCAAATGGTGCTCGATATATGCCGGTGCAGGGATGGGAAAAGATTCCGTGGCTATGGCACGGCTTCAGTACGCGGCAAGGTGGGGTAAGCCGAGCTTATTGCGCTGAGGATGCTCCGGGAGAGTTGAACCTGGGTTATACCCAGGCTGACGAACGCACCGCAGTTGCGCATAATCGTGCGCTATTTACAGAGGCTGTTACCGGCGATCCTGCTACGCCACTCATCACGCTCCGCCAGATTCATTCGAACCTGGTGCGTGTAGTCACAGCCGCTGATGCCGCGCGACAGCAGCCATGGAAAGCCGATGGCATCATCACCAACGCTACCGGCGTGCTCATCGGCATCCAGATTGCGGACTGCATTCCCGTTATCGTTGCTGACCGGAAACTCCGCATCGTCGCTGCGTTCCATGCGGGCTGGCGCGGCACTGCAAAGCGCATTGTGGAAACCGGCGTGGGCCGCATGCGAGCTGAATTCGGCTGTCGCCCGCAGGATATTGTTGCTGCCATCGGCCCCGGAGCGGGCCCCTGCTGTTATGCCGTAGGCGAAGAAGTGCTTTCGGAGTTTGACTCGCAGTTTGTTTACAGTCGTGAGCTGTTTCACGAGGTGTATTCAGCCGATGCGGTGCACAACAAATATCCCATGCTGTTTCTTACGCAGCGCGCACCAGGCCACTCGCCAATCGGTCCTGGCCTGCATTTGGATTTGATCGAGGCCAATCGACGCCAATTGCTTGATGCAGGCCTGCGAGCGCAGTCCATCCACGTAACCGGCGGATGCACACACTGTCAGACGGACTTGTTCTTTTCGCATCGGGCCTCGCGTGGTTACGCAGGCCGCATGATGGCTGTTATCGGCATCAAGCCTTAATCACTCTCTACTGGAAAGAATGCGCGAACTAAGCCCCGCCTGTTTATTTCCAGGGCGGGGCCGTTCGGTGCATAGAAGTTTTGCTCAGTTCCTGCCAGGTTTAAGCGGCGCTGGAGGCTTCTTCAGGGTTTACCAGGTCGCGGAGTTCCTTGGAGGGTTTGAAGTAGGGAACTCGCTTGGCAGGGACGTCAACGCGCTCACCGGTCTTCGGGTTGCGGCCAATGCGGGGATTGCGCTGGCGGATTCGGAAAGAGCCAAAGCCGCGAATCTCAATCTTGTCGCCGCTCTGCAAGGCTCCGATCACGGAACCGAAGATGGTTTCAACGATGACCTCGCCATCGCGGCGTGTCAGATCACCTAAGGCGGTTACCTTTTCAACCAGGTCAGCCTTCGTCATATACGTTGGACCTCCGCTCTCAGCATAACTGGATTTTCCCCGGTAAAGCATGGAAAAATCAAGCCTCTCCCCACATTTTAGCCTTTCGCCATCAGCAAGTTGGCTGGGATTATCCCCCGCAACGATTGTCCATTGCCCGCCTCGGGGTTTGCTGTATCATGTGCTGAGCCCACCGGAGATTCATGCTGGTTGGACCCGGTTGAATTAAAAGCAGGCTTCAGGGAAGCTCCTATTGCATGTCTTATCCGATTTACAGCATCGTCATTCCGGCCTACAACGAGGCCAGCCGCATACCTGCAACTCTGCAGGCGGTGATCGAATGCGTGCGGCAAAAGGGCTGGTCGGCTGAGGTAATCGTTGTGAATGACGGCTCATCCGACGCTACTGCGGAGGTGGTGCGTAATTTTGCTGCGAGCGCGCCTGAGGTGCGGCTTCTGCAGAACCCCGGGAACCGCGGCAAAGGCTACAGCGTGCGGTCAGGGCTGCTGCAGGCGCTTGGCGAAGTTGTCATGTTTACCGATGCAGATCTATCGGCTCCGATGGAAGAAGCACAGGGCCTGTTTGACGCCATCGCAGACGGGGCAGACATCGCCATTGGTTCGAGATGGCTTGAAAGAACGCGTCAGACCATTCGCCAGCCGTTGTATCGGCAGTTCTTTGGCCGCTGCTTCAACGGCGTTACACGCTTTGTTATGGGATTGCCGTTTGCTGACACACAATGCGGGTTCAAGGCGTTTACACGTACTGCGGCGCATACGATCTTTCAGCTTCAAACCATCGAGCGCTGGGGCTTCGATCCTGAGATTTTGTTTATCGCGTTGAAGCGCGGCTATCGTATTCAGGAAGTGCCGGTAAGCTGGGCGCATGACGAGCGCTCGCGGGTTAGCTATTTAAAGGACGGCACGAAGATGCTGCAGGAGATCGCTATTGTCCGCTGGAACGCCTTGCTTGGCCGCTATAGCAAGGACGTAGAGGGCATCCACCGCCCCGGATTGGTAAAGTAACCGGACTCTGGCCGCTAGCCGGCAAGTTCAGTCAAGAATTATTTCCCCCATAGGACTCCCGTATATCCGGCGCGTGTTTCGCGGTCCTCATTGGTAAATTCCAATTGCTGTGCCGTCCCGATTGAGACTTATCCCAGCCGCACTCCGTCCTTCTGTCAGGGAGCGGATTATCCACTCCGCGCAATCAATTTCACGATCGTTAGGAGTTACCCATGCTGAAGAAACTCGCACTTGCAGTTATGTTCGTCGCGCTTGGCTCGATAAGCGCGCTGGCCGCCGACTTTAACGGCAAATGGACCGGCGACGTTACCACGCCTCGCGGCACACAAACGCTCACCTTCGATTTCAAGGTTGACGGCGCAGTGCTCACCGGCAAGGTGACCACGCCTCGTGGCGCCAACGATATTTCGAATGGCAAGGTCGATGGCGACAACATCTCGTTCGAGCAGGTAATGAGCTTCAACGGGAACGAAATGAAGATCACCTACACGGGCAAGGCCGACGGCGACACCATCAAGTTCACTCGCGCGATGGGCGAAATGGGTTCTACTGAATTTGTTGCCAAGCGGGCTCCCGCAACGCCGGCACAGTAACTGAGCGTTTCAAGGTAGACGGGCGGAGAATACAACGCTATATTCTTCGATTAACTTGGCCCGCTGCGTGCCCCATCCTTTTCGTCGACCTCCTCGCGAAAAGGGTGGGATCGCACGAAACTTCCCCTGCAAGAAACACTCTTTAAAAGTGTTCGTTCATGAATACCTGAACGGCCTTTTTTCGGGTACATCGTCTTTTTGAAACCGTGAAGGCAGCAGCACGCCGATTTTCGGTTTGTCTAGACGAATATTGTCGTCTTTCCCTGTTTACCAAGGTATAACTTCCGGATGGGCGACACTTCCAGGTGCAACACTATTCCGGGTCCCTACGGCGTTTACCGTTACCAATTCTGAATGGCCTTCCAGTTGGTGGCCAAAGCGGATCGTACAGCCGGGGCATTTCCAGGATGGGGCACGGAATCAGGCGACTGGGTTGCCTGCGCGCATCTCATCGAAGAACGGGGTCGTCTGCCGCTGCACACAGTCAGCAGCGTAGAGGTACATGGCTGCCGACCAGGTCTGCCAATCCCGACCGCTGGGCTTACCTGTTTGCGGGTGAATCCACTCGTTGAAACCCCACTCCGCCTCATTTTCGTGCCACGGTTTGATCAGCTCGGTTAGCGCCAACAGCTTCCGATTCGCCAGATCCATCCGACCTACCGCCACGCATGCCGCCACATAGAAGCCGCAGATAAACGGCCAGACGCCGCCGTTGTGGTAGTCGCCGGGCCGATTATATATCTCGTATCGCGGGTGCCAATCGGCATGATGGGGCAGGATATAAGGAAACAAACAGGGCGGCAAATCCACGGCCAGCTCTCCGCGAGCCCGCATGGCCTCGCACTCGGCCTCAATCCATGCCACTAGATCTCGCGCCCGTTCAGGCGAAGCAATCCCAGTCAGAATTGCCAGGCTGTTGCCCAGCAGATCGAAACGGTCGCTGTTCAGGACTTTGTAGGAGTAGAGCGCGTAATAAGGCTTGGATGGCACTACGAGACCCTCGTGCTCATGCGGGTTCTTGGCCTCGCCGCAGACTTCCAGACGGTTCATCAACTCGCGCAGTTGACCCGCGGACTCGTGCTCGCCATAAAGCCTGAGGTACGCATAAACCAGTGTGTTCACGTACAGCCCGTAACCCATCACCCACTGCTCGTCACGCCAGTCGCTGGTCGGTAGCTGGGAGACCATTACCCGGTCATCAGGGCTCTGGTATTGCATCCACTTCAAGGCGCTCTGCGCTGCTTGGTTGAGGAACTCCGGCAGGTTGGCCGATTTCCTGTAAAGTGCCAGGCCAAAGAGGAACAGAGGCGTCGTATCGCTGGCGCCACGGTCATCTGGATCGTGCGCGAGTGATGGAATGAGGCCACGCGCCGTCTGATTTTCCGCCAGCGCTACCAACGTGCGCCGCAGCGCGTCTGCAAGCTCTTCGTTTCCGGTTGCCAGAAAACCCAGGGCTGAAATCATCAGGTCCCGTGTATACGGTTCCGGGTATCCCCAGCCTGCGGTCCGGGGAAGTCCTTGAAACTGCCCATGCGCGTTATGCAGCAGGATGCGGAGGGCCGCCTCTTTGGCCTGATCAATGGAGACGATCGATTTTTCGTCCATAAACATTGCCACCTCTATGGCATGCAATGCTGCGACCAGGAGCACTTGCTCCTGACCACCTTACTCTCTACTGAATCCCCAATCGGTCGGAGACGATCTTCACGAAGCGCTTGGCAACCTGGCGATAATCAAACAACTCGACGACATGCTTTCGGGCCGCTTCACCCATCTCCCGCCGCAGAGTGCTGTCGTTCATGAGTGTCAGGAGGTATTTGGCGATGTCGGGCACGCTGGCTCGGTACTCCGCTGTCCGCGGGTTTGGAAACACGATACGTTGGCCACTCTCGATCCCGTGGCCTTCCCCAAATACCGCCTCAGTGATTTTTCTCTCCTCTGCTACTTTTGCTAGAAACGCCGTTTCACCGTGGACCATCGTGTCGAGAAACGCCATCGCGTCGATCGCGATCACCGGCTTTTCGCACGCGTTGGCCTCCACCTGAATCATCCCGAAACCCTCAAGCCGCGACGGCGCAGCATAGATATCGCAGGCGGCCAGCAAGTAGGGCATGAAATTCTGCGACACGATGCTGGTCGAGTAGATAACCTTCTTGTCGATGCCCAGACGCGCCGCCAGCTCGAGATCGAGCAAGTTCTGTTGGACAGTGCGGGGCTGAGGCCAAACCTTGCAGACATATCTCCAGTCGGGTACCTCGGCATCGATCAGCGCCAGCGCCTCCATCACCTCCCGGGCACCCTTGGACGCCCCATCGCCGCCGACGGTCAGAATCATCAGCTGGTCCTCGGATACTCCCAGGTCCTTGCGGATCGACTTGACTTTCAAGTCATCACGGCTATGGGGCACATAGCGGTGCGTGCCGCAACCCACAGGAAGCACCTCAATGTTGTCTCCCTTGATGCCGTCCCTAACGTAGACATCCTTCACCCAGTTGGAAGTGACCAGGATCAGCGGCAAAGCGTTCAAAACGTCCCGATATTCCGCGATGAAACCATCCGCCACCAACCATGGGACCGCCAGCATTCCAAACTTCTGGGGGTGCAAGACCAGGTCCGGAACATGGCCCCAATACCCCACGCCCACCACAACGTCCGGCCGAAACCAGCGGTAGTACCATTCCTTTTCCAGTGACGATTTGAGATGTACGGGGTGAACGTCCACGCCGATTTCGCGCAGACCCCTGCACAAAAGATCGCCCTGCATCGCCAGGCCGCCCGGAGGTGGTGGATAGTCGAACAACACAAGCACCTTCACGTTTTTTCCTTCAGCAATGCTATGCGTATTACCGCTGCTTGTGCCGAGTCAACGCACCGGAAACCTTCTTCTCGAGGTGTGCTCCGCGCTTCCCAACTGTCCGCACCGTACCCGTAACATTCCATAATCAATCTGCGCTTTTCTTGCCAGATGTCGTCTGTCAACACCTGTCGCCGATCTGCGTCTTCGCGAACCCGAGGCAAGTACGCCCGATCACCATCTTCGTAGGCAAACAGCCACAATCGCCCTGCACCGATACCGCCCGATCGCCAAAGGTCAACGACGCCTTGGCAGCACTCCTCATGTCGGCGGTGTCGTGTGTATTCGCCCTTCGGACCATGGGTCAAAATCAGGCTGTAGCTCTCCCCAGCCAATAGCTGTACGATGGTTTCCTGCACCTGCTCGATTGGTAGCCCCACCTGGGCCGGTTCATCATCCAGATCCGCCATCTCACCCTCTGCCCCCAATTGCTGCAGGACTTGGCGGAACTTTGGCGCACGATCGGGATCCGATGCTCTGCACAAGGTCACGACACGCCAACGAAACTCCGGATGAGTCAGTATGTAGCCGCCGCACCAGAGTGTCTCGTCGTCCGGGTGGGCGACGACAACGGCGGCCCGGGGCCGAGTTTCTGACCTCACCCCTTCAAGCGGGTCAGGGGTCATTGTTTTCCTCAATGGAAGCAAGAGCATGGACTCTGAGATATTTGCATGTCGGCTTGTACTGTTATTTTCGACAGATGCTTCCGAACCGTTTGGCTCTTCACAATTGGGATCATCAAGCCGCGTGCCTGCCAAAGGATGGTCAAAATCGAACTTATATCCCGGTAGATCGGACTTGTCCGTTTGCTTTCCCATTGAGTGAGACCATCAGGCAGGCTTTGCAATGCGCTGCTGGGGCTGGACCTAAACGAAACTGGCTATCTACACAGCAAACGGCGTGATCCCGGTTGGCCGGTGTGCAGCTTCGCATTTAAATCTATTGCTTACAGCTTTCATCTAAGGATTAGTCCCCTGAAGTCGGCTTCTCGGACCTAATCTAGAGCCGAAGTTCGGTTCCGAGTGAATGACCGCTATCCGGAAGTTACGTTCTAGTTAACTGCAATGCGACTACTGATCGTGGTGGCTCGTCCTTCGCGAGACGCCGCTGACACAATTAAAGCGGCTTGTATCCCGGCTCTACACGTTCGTTGACCGCGGCATCGTTGAGCGCTACGCCGATTCCGGGCTTGTCGCTTACTTCAAGGAAGCCGTCGTTCAATGTGACCGGTTCAGTAAGCGATGTGTATTGTTTGTTCAAATAGTGGGTCCATTCCAAAATCATGAGGTTCGGCATAGTCGCGCTTACGTGCGCATAGGCCATTGTCGCCAGCGGAGAAGCCACGCCGTGTGGTGCTACAGGAATGGAATATACCTCTGCCATGGATGCAATCTTGCGTGACTCAAGCAGGCCGCCGGTCTTTGACATGTCGGGCTGAATAATGCTGAGCGCTTCCTTCTCAAGAAACGCGCGATAGCCGAAGCGGCTGTAAATGTTTTCGCCTGCCGCAATGGGCACGCGGGCGTTATTGCGGATGCGGAGCATTGCATCCACATCGTCGCTCGGAATCGGTTCTTCAACCCACATCGGCCGGAACGGTTCGACCAGATGGCACAGTTGTATAGCACTCTCCACGTCGTAACGTGCATGACATTCGAGCGCGATGTCGAACGACTTGCCTAACTTGTCGCGGAAACTGCCGACTAAGTTCGCCACGTCGTCCAACTGTGCGGTGTTGAGATGCAGTCCCCAGAGCTTGCCGGGATCAAAACCTTTTTTCAGGGTCCATTCGTCGGGGGTATAGTCCATGCCGATCTTGAGCGCTTTGACTTTTGTCTGCGCGATGATGGCCGTTGCTTCGTCGGGAGTGGCGGCGTGCAGATAGACAGGTATTTTCTCGCGAACACGGCCGCCGAGCAAGCGATACACGGGTACGTTCATCGCTTTGCCCGCCAGGTCCCAAAGAGCCATTTCGACGCCGCTGATGGCGCTCAGGTAAGGGCCGCCCATTCCGCGCATGAACAAGGGAGACGGCGGGCCGCCGCCGGAAGAACGCTTCCAGCCCCAGAGATCGAAGAGTATGCCCTCGATGTCGAGCGGATCGCGGCCGGCGAGTTGCGGCCCAATGAAGGAGTTAACGATGTCCTCGGCGCCGACTGTGTCCATTGTCTCGCCGGTGCCGGTGAGTCCCTGGTCGGTGTAAATGCGAATGAAACGACTGTTGAAGCCACCACGCAGCCGAACCGCTCGAATTTCGCGGATTGTCAGTTTTGGCGCAGGCGAGGTTCCTTGCGCACGCGCACCGGCGAGAAAGGCGGCGTAGAACATGGCTGATTGCTGGATAAAGTGGCGTCGGTTCATCGAGGACACGATATCACGCTGAATCTACGACCAACAATTGCTATTGGTGGACTGGCGTATGTGCAATCCCACCCTTCGCAAAAACGCGAAGGATGGGGCACCCATTCATTGCGCGAAAACTGAGCGGACCGATTCTGGTGGATTGGGGTCCGTGCTATCCCATGTCCGAAAATCCGGACATCCACCCCACTGACAAAGACCCGTCAGAGGGGACCCCGGACATGGGGCACCCTCGGACCGCGGCTTGTAAAGATTAACTGCGATCGGATCGACTGCTCTACGCCATTGCGGCGTTGGCTACCACCTGCAGGCCGCGGGCTTCAATCTCGTATTCGCGCATTTTGTATTTCTGAATCTTTCCTGAGAGCGTGGCCGGGAATTCTGTTACGAAGCGTACATGTTCAGGAATTTTGTAGTAGGCGATCTGGCCCTGGCAGAATTCCTTTATCTCCTGCTCGGTTGCTTCGGCGTCTGGGCGCACGCGAATCCACGCGACCACGACTTCGCCTAGTCTTGCGTTGGGGATGCCGATGACCTGCACTTCGCCCACCTTGGGGTGCGTGTACAGGAACTCCTCTACTTCGCGGGGATAAATATTTTCGCCGCCGCGAATAATTACATCGCGCGAGCGGCCGGTGATGTGGATGCAACCATCTTCGCGCATCACACCCAGGTCGCCGGTGCGCAGCCAGCCATCGGGCTGAATGATCTGTGCGGTCCCCTCGGGATCGCCGTCGTATCCGCGCATTAACGCATAGCCACGCACGCATACTTCGCCTTGCTGGCCGTAAGGTACTGCTTCCCGCGTTTCGAGCGACTGAATCATGATCTCGGTCTGCGGCATGGCGCGGCCTACTGTCTTGACGCGCACTTCGATGGTGTCGTCAGCGTCACTCATCGTTACTACCGGCGAGGTTTCAGTCTGTCCGTAGGCGATGACAAGTTCGCGGCAGTGCATTTCGCCGAGTACGCGCTTCATCAGTTCCACCGGGCAGGGCGCGCCGCTCATCATACCGGTGCGCAGGCTGGTGGTATCGAAGGTGGCGAAGTCGGGCAGGGCAAACTCGGCGACATACATCGCGGGAACGCCATAGACGCTGGTTGCGCGCTCTTCATGCACGGCGGACAGGGTGGCGCGGGCGTCGAAGGTCCAATTGGGCAGAATGATGGCTGCACCGGAGTTGATTGCGGACATGGTGCCGATGACGCATCCGTAGCAGTGGAACAGCGGCACGGGCACAACAATCTTGTCCTGCTCGGTGTAGTGGAAGCCCCGGGCTAGAAACTGTCCATTGTTCACCACGTTGTGGTGGGTGAGCAGCACGCCTTTTGGCAACCCGGTTGTCCCGCTGGTGTACTGGATGTTTGCTATGTCGTCGACGGCGACGTGATCGGGCAGCCGGCCTTCAGCATCCAGTAGCGCAGGCCACTCCGGTGAGTCGAAATAGATGGTGTGTTGTAGCGCAAGATCAAGGCCGTGGCGGGCGCGTCCCAGCACTTCTCCGTAGTCGGCGTGCTTGTCCTTATGCCAGAGGAAGAGGGCTTTCATGCGCGAACGCGTGAGCGTGAACTGCAACTCGTGCGAGCGATAAGCAGGATTGACGTTGACGAGGGCCGCACCTGCGCGGGCACAGCCCATGTGCATCATGATCCATTCAATGCAGTTGGTAGACCAGATGCCAACGCGGTCGCCATGGCGGATGCCCAGCGACCAAAGTCCTCGCGCCACGCGATCGGCGGTCGCATCGAGCTCGGCCCACGTCATGCGTTTTCCCTGATGACGGCTGGCGACGGCGAGGCGTTTAGGATAGCGGTCGGCAGTGCGCCGCAGCAGATCGCCGACGGTCAATTCAAGCAGCGGCCGATTGGGTCCCTGCGCATAGCTCACGGCAGAAAGTTGTTGTTCGACGGGCATGATCGGATTAGTGCAACGAACGGCAGTTTACGCCGGTGAAGGGGCGCTGTCGTGTGATTTATCGCACAGGGCGCAGAGAGGCTGTAGCGGGTGTCTGGCTTGGGTCTGTGGTATCCCTCTAATGCGCAAACTTCGCGCATGAATTGGGTACCCGAACCTCATGCGGATAGCTAAGGCGGAAGGCCGCCACGTCAGACCGTGGGTTCTGGTTCGCGAGCGGCGGCTGCTTCCATTTCCGCGAGCGCTTCGCGCATGATTTCGAAGTCCGGGTTTCCGCGCAGTTCTGCCAGTCGCGGATCGGCGAGCATCTGGAAGAACCACGGGCAGCGGCTGTCGTCTGAGGCGCGCAGTTCCGCCAGTGCTGCTTCAGTATCGCCGAGCGCTACATAAACGGCGGGCAAGAACGATTTGAGGAAGAAGCGCTCTCGGCTCAGCCATTGCAGGCGTTCCAGCATGGAGTGTGCCTCGTCGCGGCGTCCGGCGCGTGCCAGGGCATAGGCATGTACTGAGCTGGCAAGATCGAAATGGGGTAGGCGTTCCGATAGCTCCTGCGCGAGCGAGATGGCGTGTGCGGTCGATCCATTGAAGGCCAGAATCACCGCGCCGTACAGGCTTGCTCCTTCATGTTCGGGGAACAAATTGAGCGCGCGCCTGATCTGCTCTAGGCTTTCGTCGGCTCTGCCTGCGAGGTGCAGCGCCCATGCCAAACGTGCATTCAGCCACGGAGCGTACGGGTCAAGCTGGATGGAGTTTTGCAGTTCTTCGATCGCCTGGGTGAAGTGATGGCGGCTCATGGCCAGCATCGAGCGCACACGGGTGATCCAGGGGTCGTGCGGAAGATGCGACGACAGCGACATGAGGCGCAACGCCTCCGGCAGATTGCGGTCGTAATGGAAACTGATCCAGCCGAGCGCGGGCAGAACTGCTTCCGACTGGGCGGGGAGATCCGGAACAGCGTCCACAGTCCGGCGCACGATGTCGGCTTCCATTGCTGGAGACATGAAACCGTAGAAGCATTGGCTGATGCAGAGATTGACCAGGTCAACACGCGCGCCGATCAGCGAAGGGTCCAGCTCCGTTGCACGCATCAGGTGCTGCAGTCCGTCTTGCATCCTGTGTCGCTGAAGCGATTGCCATTCGTGATGCGCGCGCTGAAAAACCTGGTAAGCTTCAAGACGATGAGTGGCCGATTCGTCTGCGCTCTCGTCTTCGCTCGTCGCGCTGTCTTGAGCGGACGCTGCGAGAGCAAGACTCTCAGTTCGCCACGCACGTAGCCAGGGAGCGTCTTCAGATCCGAGACGGAAGGCCAGCCGTTCGACCAGTTCCGATTCCACGCCCGCGACCAGATCGCGGCGTACCAGTACATCTTCAACCCAGATCTGTGTTCCGTCGGAGATGCGGATCATTTCGATGCGCAGCCGAAAATGCATGGGCAGAGCACTGATTGCTCCGGCCAGCACGAGGTCAGCATGTAACGCTTCACCTGTCTGCTGTGCAGTTAATCCGCGTCGTACGAGCGTAAAGACTGAGTCGCGCGCCAGCACGCATACCACTACAGGTCGTGCGGAACTTAGTCGAGCCATTGCTTCTTCGGCAATGACCGGGCCTAGATGTTCAGGCACGCCAAATCCGGTTGTGAAAGGCAGAATCACCAGGCGGGGCGGCGCGTCGTGCGTTACACCGCGTGTGCGCACGCCGGCAGCAAAGCGATAACCGCGCTTGTACAAGGTTTGGATACAGGTTTCCGGTTGCAACCGGGCGCGCAGGGACGAGACACATTTAGGAACGCTGTCACCGGTTACGTGGACATCGCCCCACAAAGCTTTCTGCAGTTCGAGCGGCGTAACCACGCGGCCTGCGTTGGCAATCAGCATTTTTAATGCGGCCAGTTCTTTGGGTGGCAGATGAATTTGCGACTCGCCGCGAAACAGGGTGCCGTCTGGCTCCAGGCGAAAGCCTGCGAAAAGGAATTCCGGCGCTTCTGAGCCCGGTGCTGCTGAAATACGCTGATCCATCGTACACAACGCAGTTCTTCGATGCTCTGGCGTGCCAGGTCACCGACGCTATGCCATTCGCAACCGCGCGAATGGAGTTTGCCCGCGGGATTACATATTCCTGCAAGGCTCACAATCCAGGGAAAGCGCACAACAGGCTCGTTGAATAACAGTGTTTCAATGAGCTCAAATTTTTGTAATTCGATTATCAACGTTTGGGAGGCGAACGGAAGGTGCTGGAGACCACTTTCCTGATTATTTAGTCACCTAAACCGATTACCTCGTACCAGATTGGTAAACAAATCGACCAAAGGGAATCTCAAACGAGTTTGCGTACCGCTCCGGGGGCAGTTTGGACTCAGTTGAGCGATCCTACGTGAGAGATCAAGCGGCGGCCATCAATATTTCGACTTGATGGCGTAAGTGAAGCCCATGGTGAACTGGAAGGAATTGCGTTTCGTTGGCGGTAGAGATGTGGGTGGATCGTTGAGATAACTGTCAATTGTGCCCACGGAGAAACCAAGATTCTTGTACATAGGGAACACCAGTGTGTTGGTTTCGTTAGCGGAGTAGGCGCGCCGGTTGTTGTAGGCCGGGATATATGCAAGACCCTGGGTATAAGTAAGGAGCTTGGATTGAAGAACGTATGTGGCAGAAAACGTGGAGCCGATGAGATTCATCCCGCTGCCTGAAACTGTGATGAACTTCTGCTTTTCATACTGCATGGTTGCCTTCAGATCCAGGTGCTGTTTGGGGCTCTTGATGGCCGTCCAGCCCAGTCCACCGCCGTAAATCTGCTGCAGATCGAGGTCCTGGGAGTAGTTGTGATCGAAGGCAGTTTGCGCAAGCACAAACAGTTGCGGTGAGAAGTATTGATCACGTTCAGCGTCAGCGTGGTAGATGGCGGACTTGGTTGTAACTGAGGGCACAAATACCGCAGGAGGGCCGGGAATTGTGTAAGAAGGCTGCGTGATTTTGCCGTAGGAGCCTATGAAGTCAATCGAGCTGCGATTGCGCGGCCTGAGCCAGGAGGCGGTCGGCACGTTCCGAACAAGGCCTACGGCGCTCGAGAAGGTGTATTGCTTCTGGGTAGCGGTCACAATGGTTGCGCCGGCCGTGGCAGCGCCTTCCCACGCCGACAGAAAGCCGGGTTCATGATTTATCTGCTTATCCAGCGTGATCGCATCCATAATGTACTGCGCTTGTTTGACCGGGATGGGAGGCGCAGCTGTTCCGCTTTCCGTCTGCAGCGTTACGGCCTGATTTTCTACCGCAACTGTTCCGGTGGGCAGATGCTGAGCCACACTCTTTGACGGCGCCTTTTCCTGGCTGCTCAATACGGCGTACTTCTCACTGGTGTGCAATTCCTTGATTTTGTCCCAACCCAGCGTCATGTCTCCGAACGCGTCGGTGTGAAATGTGACCTTGCCGTCGATCACTTTCACAAATTTGCCGTGCAGTGAATCGCCGTTGTTCAACACCAGCACGTCGGGGTCACCCTTGGCATCGTTCTTGGATTGCGCGCTACCTGCAAAAGCTGTGCAAAGCGCAACTGCGGCGGTAAGGAGCCACATCATTTGATGGAAACGGACCGTACGAATCGAGAACCCATTCATCACAGCAATTCCTTTACAGGGAGATAGCCGGAACCCGTTTCCCGGCCGCGCATCGAGTATTGAGATCGAATGGTTCGATGCGGCTCAGTGTTATTCGCGTTGCTGCCCCATGCTCAGGCTGATAAACGGTTGCTGGCGGAGAATTCCAACGCCACTAGAATACGCCCAATCCGATCGCATGGATCAAATCAAAATCAGGGCTGCAATTTTGCAAGTGGTTCAATTTGCGCAAGAAACTTCAGAAAACCTTCAAGTCTTTGATGGCTGTTTGTTGCCAGAATTGGGTGGATGTCCATTGCCAGACTCGAATCGGCAATAGACGCGAAAGGAATTGGCGATGTCCAAGACTGCGTCTTATGCGTTATGGGCGCTCGAGCCCTACTCCATTGGCCTCAAACTGCGTTCTCTCCGAACAAAAAAGCACATGACTCTATCGCGACTAGCTACGGAGACGGGATTGTCGACCGCGCTCTTGTCCAAGCTCGAAACCGACCGCATGATCCCCACACTGCCCACGTTGGCGACAATTGCGCGCGTGTATGGCGTTGGCATGAGTTATTTTTTTTCTGAGCCATCGCGCCACGCACTCTCGATTACGCGCAAAGCCCATCTCCAAAGCGAAGGTCGAGGCCCGGAGCCCTACAAAATTACTCCGCTGAATGCTTCGCTGGAAAAACCGCAGTTGGTGGCTGAGATGATCGAATTCGCGCCCGGCGGAGCAACGGCTTCCGCGGACTGTTATAGAGAGTCGAGCGGTGTGATCTACGTGCTCGAAGGCAGCCTGCAACTGGAGGCCGGCGGGATGGAGGAGATTCTCGAAACGGGTGATTGCGCTTGCGTTGAAAGCGATATGACGCTGGCGTGGAGTGCCGCAGGGAAGCATCGCTGCCGAATCCTTGCGGTGCTGCCCGGCAAGCCGCGGATTGAAGGCTGATCGTGTCGCTACATTTAGTTTTTTGGCTCAGTTTTCGTTCTTGTGACAAGTTGAAACGAGTCGAAGAACCGGTCTGATTGATCGAACGGCTTGTTGAGAGGAGAAATCACGAGCGCCTCGTAGAGGGTGGTAGCAACCATGAACATTCGGACCATAAAGTGCGTTGCGGAATTTTCAGATTCAAACTGCATGCCGGGATTTGTTCCGAGGGCAATCTTCTTTTCGCTCACCAGGTGCGAGGCGGAGTTGGACAGGGTGCTGTTCTTTGCTCCCAGCAACATCTGATCGGAGCTTCTTCCCTCGACGGCAGGTCCGTAGTCACAAACACCGATGATCAGCTCGGTGTCTCCCGCGGCAGCGGCATAGGACCGCAATTCGAACTCGCCCGCTGATGTTTGTACAGATTTTTTCTGCAGGTCAGGTGGCGAAGGATATGAAACTTGAAAGCCGTCGTCGGAATACACGTATTGCTTCCACGCCGCCGTTTGCGCCGTCATGTTGACCGCCTGTATCAAAAGAACGGCCCAAATTAACGCGCTCCAGATCCGGTGTTTCCGCATTCATCCCCCTTCATCGACATAAGAGAACTCTGCTTGCCTGACTTTCTGCAAACATGGTACTCGTTTGTGCGCGCGTATTCATCAGATGCGCCGCCAGCCGCCCACGTCCATGAAGTGTTGCCTAGGCAAGTTTTTTTGGGCAATGCGCTCTAAACGCCACAAGGCATGATTTTCAGTTTTACCGCGATGCGCGCCGCTCTGTAGGATGGTTGCGGAATCAAGAGAACGGAGACTATGCGGCCAAATTCCAACCTGATCAAAGCCACGCTTTCGGGAGCACTCGGTGGGTTGCTGTTCGGATTCGACACGGTTGTTATTGCCGGCGCGATTGATGCGCTGGTGAACCTCTACAACCTGACCCCGCAGAACAAGGGACTCACGGTTGCCATCGGCCTGGTTGGCACGGTGATTGGCGCGCTTGGCGCGGGGCATGTTGGCCAAAGGCTCGGTGGGCGCGAGACGCTCCGCATTACCGCCATTCTTTATGTGGTTTCCGCGTTCGGATGTGGACTGGCCTGGGGTTGGTATTCGTTCATGATTTTCCGCTTTATTGGCGGGCTTGGCATCGGCGCATCTTCGGTGCTTGGTCCTGTGTACATTGCCGAGTTGGCGCCGGCCAAGTGGCGCGGACGACTGGTTGCCACCTTTCAGTTGAACGTCGTATTCGGCATCATGGTTGCGTACTTGTCGAACTACTTCATTCGCACAATGCATCTTGGTGCAGCGGAGTGGCGCTGGCAGGTGGGCATTGCCGGCGCGCCTGCAATCGCATTTCTTATTCTGCTGTTCGGGATTCCACGCAGCCCGCGCTATTGTGCTGCGCGCAATCGCGATGACGAGGCGCTCGAGGTGCTCCGGCAGATGGGCGAAGAGAATCCTGAGGCCGAGCTGGCCGATATACGTGCGGCGCTTGCCGAGGAGCATGCAATCGAGCATGAGCCGGTGTTTCGCTGGAAGTATCGCTATCCGTTGTTTCTGGCAGTCAGCATCGGCATGTTCAACCAGCTTGCGGGTATCAACGCGATTCTGTACTACGTGAACAATATCTTTGCTTCGGCCGGCTTCAGCCAGATTTCGAGTGACCAGCAGTCGGTTGCCATCGGCGCTACCCTTTTCACGTTCACAATTGTGGGCATGTCGCTGATTGACAAGCTGGGGCGCAAGACTCTGTTACTGATCGGCGCGGCGGGATGCGCGACTTGCCTGGCGGGCGTGTCGTGGGTCTTCGCAACGCATTCGCATCAAAGTGCGCTGTTGCCAATTCTGATTGTGTACATGGCGTTCTTTTCCATCTCCCAGGGCGCGGTCATCTGGGTATACATTGGCGAAGTTTTCCCAACGCTGGTGCGATCGAAAGGGCAAGGGATCGGCTCGGCCAGTCACTGGTTTTCAAACGCCATCATCGCACTTGAGTTTCCAGTGGTGGTCAACTACTTCCACACCGCAACGCCATTTGCATTCTTTGCAGTTATGACAGTGGTGCAGTTTTTTGTGGTGCTGTTCATTTATCCCGAGACCAAGGGGCAGACGCTGGAAGATCTGCAGCGGAGGCTTGTGCCGGGGGATTGATGATCGCGGTTAGAGAGTAGAAAGCAGTCAGGCGAGATAAGCGATTGCGGTATCCCACCCTTGAATCAAGAAGCCGATTCAAGGATGGGCACCCGGGTGAAGTGGCAAGTGAACACAGTCACTCGCACGTTGTGGAGAAGCGACACTTGGACGCCACCACGGTCGGTTAATTACTTGAGAAATGCGGCGAAGGCGTGCCAGGCCGGAGTCATTCCGATGGGGACTGAAAAGGCGATGGACGCGAAAACAAGTGGCGCAGCCCACATTGTCGACCGATGGATGCGGTGAATCGTCGCAAGTTCGTAAATGAGGAAAAAGAGTATCAGGACGCCAACCCCCGTTGCTGCTCCAGCCGCGGGTGGTAGCCCGATGCGTTCCCAGGGATAGCGACCGAAGGCTGCGCCAACCAGACCCATGGTGGCGAGCATAATCAGACGCTTGTGCGCGTCAGGTCTGCGCCTCGCCCGCCAGGAGGCATAGATGACGATGGTGAAGGCGAAAATGCCGATCAGGGGAATCGCAAGGGAGACCGCGGGATCGAGAGGGCCAATCTGCACTCCGCGATGAAGCGCGTCAATGGCCGCAATCACGCCAAGAATGATCATGATGGGCGGGAGGCAGAAAGCGATGGTGCCAAAGGTGCGATGCCATTTGACCCGGCGAGCGGAGATGAGGGCAGCCTGCACGGTGAAGATCAGCATCCATAGCGTGAAGATTGCGCCATGGATGTGGAGGATGGGGCTGGGAAGCGGTGCGCGCAACATGCCGGCCTGAAAGTAAGTTGGCGAAAAGCCGATGTAGACGCAGATACACAGCAGGACCGCCATGCCGCTGTAAAAGACGCGTTCAGCGGTTCGATTCACGGCTGGATATTTTGGGTGATTGCCGGACACGGGCGCAACGATGGCGTCAGTTGCCATGGTCTTCTCCTCTTGTTGCTGAATGGGTGGGGAACCCGCCGGTGACCGATACCGGAATGCATGGAAGATATCACGATTGAAGGAATTTTTTCCAGCATTTCTGCCCGCATGTCATACTCCTGCGCGTTGCTCACCCTGTGATCAGGATCACGAGCTTACCTTCCCTTCTGCGGCAAGAATGGGTGCAGTGGCGGGCCTTGTTTTTGCTCGCTTTCAACGCCACCAAGGGTGAGTTCGTCATGGCACAGTCACTGATTCAGCTCGCGCAACAGTTAAGGGAAACACTGCAGCCCTCCCGATCCCTTTCTGCGCAGCCCGAGCTGGTGCCTGCGCCCGACGAGCTATCGCCCCTGGCGGCCGCCAGCTCGCCGCAGGCGCACGCCTTGCGCATGGAAATCATCGACGTGGGCCGCAAGCTTTGGGAGCGGCAGTACGTTGACGGCAACGGCGGCAACATAAGTGTCCGCCTGGGGCAGCGCTACCTGCTCTGCACGCCAACCATGATCAGCAAGCGCGATATGGCACCGGCCGACATTTGCCTCTCTGATTTCGAGGGCAACATCCTGGCTGGCGATCGTCACCGCACCAGCGAACTGCTGTTGCACATCGAAATCTACAAGAGCAGCCTGCGCGCTCGCGCGGTGGTGCATTGTCATCCGCCGCATGCCACGGCGTTTGCCATGACGGGCACGGTACCCCCGAACGGTCTGGTCTCAGAGTACGAAACATGCATTGGCCCCGCGGCACTGGCACCCTACGAAACTCCCGGCACGCAGGCATTTGCGGAAACGGTTCGTCCCTTCGTGCGCGACCACAACACCATTCTGCTTTCGAATCACGGAATTGTTTGCTGGGCAGATACGGTGACCCACGCCGAGTGGTTTGTTGAGACATTTGAGAATTACTGCAAGACGTATCTGATTGCGCAGCAAATTGGAAGGCCGTTGAATTTCTTGCCGGCTGAGAAGATTCAGGAGCTGCTGGCGATCAAGCGGCGGCTGGGGCTGCCGGATGCAAGGATGGATAACAGCTTGTAGCTGCAATACTTAACGGCAAAAACGGCGCTGTGCTACAATGAAATTGCGCTCCAGTGATTTGGCCGTGAGCGGTATTCTGCCTATAGACAAGGCAGCCTGCCTTGCACAGATTTCCCCAAGCCCCTACAGCGTGACCACTTGAGTCTCCCACCCGGTGACTTTGCGTTCGGACCTTGTGTTGATTCGAATGAACTTGAGCGACGCGAGTTTTTGATGGCGCTCTAGGCCGGGAAGCAAGCGGGAAAGTGGTGTCGGTTGGCATTGTGCCGGCTGACGGTGACGTAGCGTGCGGCAGCTCCGGGCCTCGAGCGTTCTCCCCTTGAATGTTCGCCGGTCAGTCTTCTAGAACGACTTTCGGTTCTCCCTTACGCATATAAATAAGCAGGCCTGCGCCCCTATGAAGGGCATGCACGCCTCCAGGTCCGGTTCCGAGTGTGCAGGCCGCAGGAAGTGCGGCTCCCGGAACAGAAGAAAGAATATTTTGACTACTCAGTTTTCGCAGTTCAATCTGTCGGCGCCTTTGATGGCCCGACTCAATGCAAACAAATTTGAAATTCCCACACCGGTACAAGAGGGCGCCATTCCTCCGGCGCTTGAGGGTCGCGATGTACTCGCGACTGCCCAGACCGGAACAGGCAAGACGCTTAGCTTTCTGATTCCGATTGTGGAATTGCTGCAGAAGGTGGAAGCACGCGGACCGGCGGCTCATGCGCTGGTGCTGTTGCCCACGCGCGAACTGGCCATGCAGGTGGAGAAGGCATTCCTTGCCATCCGTTCAAGCTCTGATCAGACCGTGGCGCTCGTTGTGGGCGGCATGCAAGAGCGGCAGCAACTCGATGCGATTCGTCGCGGAGCCAAGTTGATTGTGGCAACGCCGGGCCGACTCGAGGATTTTCTTTCTCGCAAGCTAGTCCGTCTAGGCCAGGTAAAGATTCTGGTGCTGGACGAAGTGGATCGCATGCTTGACATGGGTTTCCAGCCGGCGATTGCGCGCATTGCGGCGAATCTGCCTGCTGCGCGGCAGACGCTTTGCTACTCGGCCACGCTTGAGGGCGCGGTAAAAGATGTGGCGCGGTATTATCTGAACAATCCTGCCCGCATCGAAATTGGCTCAGTGCTCAAGCCTGCTGAGAATGTCGAACTGCGCACGTTTGAAGTGGCGCAGGAAAACAAGCAGGAACTCCTCGAGCATTTGCTGGGCGCGGAAAAGGGAAGCTTTCTGGTTTTCGTCCGCACCAAGCATGGAGCTGATCGCGTGGCCCGCAAGCTGGAGCGTTCGGGTTGGTCTGCAACACAGATCCACGGCGATCGTTCGCAGTCGCAGCGCAACGCGGCTCTGAGGAGCTTCCGCGAGGGACATCACCGCATCCTGGTGGCGACGGACGTAGCGGCACGCGGCATCGATGTTGCCAACGTGGCGCATGTCATCAATTTCGACCTGCCCAAGGTGGCTGAGGATTTCGTGCATCGCATCGGCCGCACTGGCCGAGCCTCGGCACATGGTGTGGCTTCAACATTTGCCGGACCAAGTGAACGTAAAGACCTTCGCAGGATTGAGAAGACGTTGTCGATCCAGATGAAGCGCTTCAGAGTAAGCACGATTGGCGCGAACGCGTAAATCGCATCCGTTACTGAACGATAAAACAAGCGCTCCGACTTTCGCGAAAACCAACGCGGGTCGGGGCGCTTGGTGTTTTAAGCTGGATACTCCGGCTGCGATTGGCGGGCTAATCTTAGAAGTCTAAGCCCCACCAAAATAAACCAAACAGGATAAAGCGGTCCGGCGATGGACAGCAGAACGAAGCCGGCGGCGGGTAATAAAAGTCCGCCTACGATGTGAGCGAGATCTAGCCCGTGCATTACGATGCCGAGCCAAGCGGTTGTTTTGCTGAAGACGTTGCCTCGCAACATGACAACTGAAATCAGCAGTGCGCCGCACTGAAGAAGCACCCCGCCAAGGATGGCACTAGTGGAATGCCAGATGTCGGCAGCCAGCAAAGCTTCTCCAGCAGCCAGCAACTGGTTGCGTGCAGTATCGCTGGCGGCTGCTGCAAATTTGTCGCTGAGCGGAATCATGGAAAGAGCCGTGGGCGTGGCGAGCGTGAGCGTTGTGCCGACGAATGCAAGAGCGATAGCGAGCAATGTATTGGACCGGTCGCTGCGGCGCAGTGCTGCAAAGAGTCCGAGGAACACAAAGTAGTAGAGCGGCAAAACGGCGATTGTCGGAAGGTCCAGCCGCAGTAAACCAATCACTCGATGGTGCTCAAGCAGGTCAAATGCCTGCGCCGCGGAAGTTGGCTGGCCGCCAAGCATGACTATTTGAACTATTGTCGCCAGCGAATAGGCCGCGAGAATCAGTGCGGCGATTCCGCCGATCCGGCATAGACCGCTGAGACTGTTCGATATTCGTTGAATCTCAACTTCTGAGTCATGCTGAGAGATCATGGGTTTGCGTTCCCAAGATGAAGGTTGAAGAAGGCGACAATGCGGCGGCGGGCGTCCATTGTTGCGGGCTCGTTGTAGCCGATGGCCCTGACTCGCAATACCTTCAAGAACCCGTAACCGGGGTGCTGGTTCATGAAGGAGTGGCCTGCGTCTGGATACTCCTTTACGTCATGTGAAACGAGCGCGCGCTCAAGTTTCGCAGCCAGTTGATCGGCAACACCCTTTTCCCACTTGGCAAGCCCGCCATAGCTGCCCACGAGCGGACACGCCGCATCGAGAAAATCGTCGACATCCTCTGGAAGTGGCCCACCGTAGTTGATGCTGGCAGCGGAGAATCCGTGCCCCGACGCGAGCAGAAGTGCGAATCCGCCTCCCATGCAGAATCCGATAACGCCGATGTGCCCATTGCACTCGGGCTGAGCGAGTAGCCAGCTTCTACACGCTTCAACATCGTCAAAGGCCGGCCCGGCGCGAGCCATCATGTCGCGAATAACGTGGCGAATGCAAATGAGCCTGCCGCCCTTGTAGTAAAGGTCGGGGGAAGCCGCTAGAAATCCGGCTTCGGCAAGCCAGTCGGACTGATTGCGAAGGTCCTGGCTCATGCCTAACACATCATGCAGTACAACGATGCCGGGTGTAGGGGCAGCGGATGAAGGAGCCGCAAACCATGCGGGCATCTGGCCCCGTGGAGTAGGGATGAGGACGTTGGGCATGATCGTTCTCCCACGCCGGGCGGCGGTCTCGCTGCCGACAGGCGATTCTACTCCTCGATTTGAACTGGAATGATGAAAAGAGGGTTTCGGAAGTATTGAGCACAGAAATAGGGCCCCGGAATCATTCCGGGGCCCTATTTCATTTGCTGTTGACTGTTGATTTATTCAGGCAGAGCGAGCTGGCCGTCCACGTGGAACTTGCCACTCACTGTTTGTGCGCTGGTGTCAGGCTGTCCGCCGCCGATGCTGATGGAGTAGTCTCCGCCGGCAATAATCGGGTCGCCATTCTCCGTCACCATCACCAGGTCGCGGTCCTTCAGGTCGAAGTGGACCTTCTGGCTCGCACCCGCCTCAAGATGAACGCGTTCGAAGCCACGCAGTGCAACCTTCGGAGCTCCCTTGACGTCAGGGAACTTGATGTAGACCTGCACTACTTCGTCTCCAGCCTTGCTGCCGGTGTTTGCAACGGTAACGTCGGCGCTCACAGGTTGTCCTGCGGCGACTGACGGAGTGCTAACGCTCAGATCGCTGTACTTGAAGGTGGTGTAGCTCAGTCCGTAACCGAACGGATAAAGCGGCGTGCCCTTGAAGTACCGATAAGTGCGGTTGGTCATTTCATAGTCTTCAAAGTTAGGCAGCTGGGTGGTGTCCTTGTAGAACGTAACCGGAAGCCGGCCGGCAGGATTGTTTTTGCCGCTCAGCGTCTCGGCAATTGCCGCGCCGCCTTCTTCGCCGGAGTACCAAGCTTCAAGGACCGCGTTGGCGTGATCGTTGATCCAGTTAACGGCGAGTGCGCTGCCGTTCATGAGGACGACTACGGTGGGCTTACCGGTAGCCTGAACTGCTTCAACGAGCGCTTCTTCCGGTGCCGGCAGGTCAATGCTGGTGCGGTCTCCGCCCAGGAATCCTGGCTCCGTTACCGGCATCTCTTCGCCTTCGAGCTGGCTGGTGATGCCTACAACGGCGACAACGATGTCGGCATTCTTTGCAGCGGCAACAGCTTCAGGCGAAGGTGCGGTGTTTACCTTCTCCCAAATCAGTTGTGCGTGCGGCTTGCCGGTCATACTGCCGTATTGCAGGTTGAGGGCGACCTTCTGCCCCTTCTCCAGGTGGATGCGGCCGACGCTGGCTGTAATTCCTTCAGCGCCGCCTCTGCCCATCATGGTTACTTGCTTCTCGTCCGCCATGAGGCGTCCGAAGCCGTCGCCACGCAATCCTAGAAGATAGTCGCCTGTCTCGGTTGCGGTCAGGAATCCTGTGTAGCGAACGCCGACGCCCTTTTTGCCGGCAACTTCTGTCGGCAACGTGGTGCTGTCGCCGAGGTTGATGTTCGGCTCGGTGCGGCTGGCGATTACCGCCGGCGCCGCTCCGCGGCCAAAGCCGCCGCCACGGCCACCTGCGAATTCACTGTAATCGGCCTTGAGACCAGGCTTTCCATCAGGAGTGGTCAAGAGTGCATTCGGCACGGGAGTGCCGTCCGGATGCAGGAATTGGGTTCCAGGCACGTATGTGATTACCGCGTTTGGGAACTCAGCCTTGAGTCCGTCAAGCACTGAGACGATGTGCGTGGGAGTTCCTGCGTAGTTGCCGAGCAGCGGGCGGGTTTGCTCTGCAAGGGGACCGACAACAGCAATCTTCTTTATGCCCGGTTTGAAGGGCAGTGTGCCGTCGTTCTTCAAGAGCACCATGGCTTCGTCGGCAAGCTTGCGTGCAAGGGCGCGGTGCTCGGCGCTGTCAAGTTCCTTCTCGTCGATTTTTGTGTAAGGCACCATCTCCGGCGGATCGAACAGGCCGAGCTTGATGCGGGCGACGAAGAGGCGGATCAAGGACAGGTCGAGCGTGGCCTCAGGCAGGTAGCCTTGCTGCACGGCATCGACATAAGCCTTGGTGAGAGGTTCGCCGCGCCGTTGGGTAAAGGTGACACACTCGTTGTCCATGCCGCGAATGACGGAGATGGCAGCGCCCTGTGCCTGGTTGGGGCGATAGCGGTGGTTGGCGGCAACGTCCAAAACTGCGTCGCAATCAGAAACAACGTAGCCCTGGAATCCCCACTTGCCGCGGAGCTGATCGACCATCTGGAATTGGCTGGCACAAGCAGGTTCGCCGTTGATGGCGTTGTAGGCGCACATGACGGAATCGGCCTTGCCTTCAACAATGGCAGCGCGGAATGCGGGCAGATATGTGTCGATCTGGTCGTGCTTGCTTACGTCGACATCTGCGAAGTGGCGTGTGGGCTCAGGTCCGCTGTGCACTGCAAAGTGCTTCGGAGTCGCAATAGCGCGGTAGTACTTCGGATCGTCACCCTGCATGCCGGTGACATAGGCAACGCCCATGCGGCCAGTGAGGAAAGGATCTTCTCCGTAGGTTTCCTGACCACGGCCCCAACGCGGGTCACGGAAGATGTTCAGGTTCGGCGACCAAAAGTCGAGTCCGCCGCCGATTCCGACATGTCCTTCACGCTCGTTCTGCACGTGCTTGACGCGCCCCTCGATACCGATTTGGATTGCCATGGTATGAATGTTTGGTGCGTCAAAAGTCGCGGCAAGGCCAATTGGTTCGGGGTATTCGGTTACGCCCTGATTGATAACGCCGTGAAGGGCCTCGCTCCACCACTGGTATGAAGGAACCTTCAACCGCGGAATTGCCGGCGAGGTGTTCACCATCTGTGTAGCTTTTTCTTCAAGCGTCATGCGGTGAACCAGGTCGGTTGCGCGCTGTTCAGGTGTGAGATTTGTGTTCAGGTAGGGTGGATTCGCATCCTGCGCGGCAGCAAACTGAGCCGTTCCACCCAGAAAAAGCAATCCAGCAAACGCGACCGTTCCAGCTACAACGCGCGTCACGCACTTCATCATCATCTAGCTCCTCCAGATTGACTCTTGATCGGCAGGAGCTTGCGCTTCAAGAAAAGCTTTACCGGAAGGCAGTCACTAAGCGCCTTCTGAGAATGATTCGGCGCAGTTTCATGGCAAAAATGCGGACTGCTTAACCGTAGCTTTTTAGCCGTTCAAGTATCGACAGCGATTCTAGCGCGTTTGGGTGTACTCAGGTAAGGAATCGGAGGGTTAAAAGCGTGCGTTGGTGGTGTTATCGATAAATCGGTTCACTGGCTGATTTTCCTGGTTAAAGCGTCGGGTGCAAAGCCCTGTCAATCAGGAGGCTTAGGTGCGGACAATGTGCATCTGAAATTGGGTTCGGAGCGAGTTTTACATCCAAAGCAGCGCTTCCTGCTCTCGCAGTGGCATCTTCGGTTGAAATTCGGGCATTTTCCACCGTTCCTGGACGCCTTGCTGGGCCTGCTTTTCGTTGACTCTCGGGCCTGTTTCAGTTATCCTGAAGTCCTTGCGCGGTGTTGTGCCTGCGGTCCTGATAATAGCCGGGACCCGTTCGCGGATGGCTTCTAAGGAGTATCCGCTGCGACAGGCTAAAGGCTGCTGAGCAACGATTCGGTTTTTACAGGCGATTCTGCTCAGTCTGGCTAAAGAACCCAAGCAATCCTCACCCGAACAGATTTGTTTGGCAGTGGGTAGAATTCAGGCCCGTGCGCTTTTGAGCGCGGGTAATTATGATTTGCGCCGGTCTTTTTTGAAGAGGTAGGAGTTCTGATGGGAACCTTTGTTCCGAGCGGCAAGGATATTGACCGCAAGTGGTATGTGCTGGACGCGAGTGGCAAAACGCTGGGGCGATTGGCCACCAAAGCTGCTGATGTGCTCAGCGGCAAGTTGAACCCCAGGTACGTGCCGTATATCGACACCGGCGACCACGTGATCGTGATCAACGCCGACAAGGTACGCCTTACCGGCCTCAAGTCCGAAAGCAAGCTCTATCGCCGCTATACGGGTTTTCCGGGCGGTCTGCGCGAAGAGTCGTTTACGCGCTTGATGAGCCGCAAGCCGGAGATGGTTCTGGAACAGGCGATCAAGGGCATGCTGCCGAAGACCAAGATGGGCCGCCAGATGGCGACCAAGTTGAAGGTTTATCGCGGCGACCAGCATCCGCACCAGGCACAGCAGCCGGTTGCGATGGAGATTAAGTAAGCAGCTTTCAGCTATCAGCTCTCAGTTTTTAGTTGCTGATGCCGGAAGTTCAGGACGACGCAAAGAATTGAATGAAAGCACGACAAAGCTGAAAGCTGAAAGCTGACGGCTAAGAGCTAAGAGGAAACGAATGGCAGATTTGGTTCAGTATTACGGGACGGGACGTCGCAAGTCGGCAATCGCGCGTGTTTTCCTGCGTCCCGGAACGGGCGAGTGGAAGGTCAACGGCAAAGCATTTGACGAATATTTCGTCACTGAGCAGCAGCGAGTTTCGGCAAAGCGCTCGCTGGTTGTGGCAGAAATGACCACGTCGTTTGACGTTGTCACCACCGTTAGCAGCGGCGGAGTTGCTTCGCAGGCTGATGCCGTAAAGTTGGGCGTTGCCCGTGCGCTGGTTTTGTTCAATCCTGAGCTGCGCAAGCTGCTCAAGGGCGAAGGCCTTATGACGCGCGACGCGCGCCAGAAGGAACGCAAGAAGTACGGCCAGAAGGGCGCACGCAAGCGCTTCCAGTTCTCGAAGCGTTAATCCGCTTCGAAGCCATCAGCTTTTAGCTCTCAGCTTTTGCTGAAGGTTGAGCGTTGATGGTCGGTGTTAAATCTCCCGCGCAAGCGGGTTCAATCCGGGTCGCGGCAGAGCCAGCCCGGATGCAATCCACGAAGGAGGCCCTTTGGCCACGATCACAATGAAGGAGCTGCTCGAAGCGGGTGTTCACTTCGGGCATCAGACCAAGCGCTGGAATCCCAAGATGAAGGAATACATCTTTGGCGAGCGCAATGGGATTTACATCATCGACCTGCAGAAGACGCTCAAGCTTTTCAAGGACGCGTCAAAGTTTGTGACCGACCTTTGCTCGAGCGGCAAGACGATTCTGTTTGTCGGCACCAAGCGCCAGGCACAGGATGCAGTCGCTGAAGAAGCCACCCGCGCGAGCATGCCGTATGTGAATCAGCGCTGGCTGGGCGGACTGCTCACCAACTGGGTGACGGTGCAGAAGTCGGTGAAGCGCCTTCAGGAACTGGACGACATGGCCACTGACGGCCGCTACGAGCTGCTGACCAAGAAAGAAGTGATCAAGCTCGAGCGCGAGCGCAAGCATCTTCAGGCCAACCTAGCCGGCATCAAGAACATGAAGCGACTGCCGGACGCGATCTTCATTGTGGACTCGAACAACGAGGCCATTGCCGTAAAGGAAGCGCGTAAGCTGGGCATTCCCGTGGTCGCGGTGGTGGATACCAATTGCGATCCTACGGTGGTGGATTACGTGATTCCGGGCAACGATGACGCACTGCGCGCCATTCGCCTGTTCACTTCAAAGATCGCCGATTCGGCAGCCGAAGGCGTGAACATGGTTGGCGACAAGGCATTTGCCGAGGAAGCTCCTGTGCAGGCTGAGGGAGAAGTTGCCGCAGAAGCAGCCGCTCCCGCTGAAGACGTGGAAGTGGACCTTGAAGCAGTGCTTGGCGGCGGAATCCGCAAGGCGCCTGCTGCAGTGGCAGCCCTGGAAACGGCCGACGCGGCTGAGGGTGCTCTTTAATCAAATCTGCGCACGCAAGTGCGCATACTGAGACGAGCGTGGCCGCCCGGGTTCAGGTGCCACGCTTTTCTTATGTCAGAAGCACGGCTTGACCCTACAGGAAATTGGCTCGACGCCGGGAAGAGAGAGATGACTACAGTGAGTGAGAAGATTGATGCCAAGCTGGTAAAAGAGCTTCGTGAGAAATCCGGGGCCCCGATGGGCGACTGCCTGAAAGCCCTGCAGGAAGCGAAGGGAAACATCGAAGATGCATTTGTTGTGCTGCGCAAGCGCGGCATGGCTTCAGCGCAGAAAAAGGCCTCCCGTTCAACGAACGATGGCTCGGTGTATCCCTACATTCACGCGGGCGGCAAGCTCGGTGTACTGGTCGAGGTCAATTGCGAAAGCGACTTCGTGGCGCGCACTGACGACTTCCAGGAGCTGCTGAAAGATATCTCGATGCACATCGCGGCCAGCGATCCGCGTTATGTTCGCGCTGAAGATGTGACGCCTGAGGATATGGAGCGCGAGAAGGAAATCTATCGTGCCCAGGCTGCTGCTACGGGTAAGCCGGCACCGGTGATTGAGAAGATCGTTGATGGCAAGATGGCCAAGTTCTATGAGGAAGTCTGCCTGCTTGAGCAGCCCTTCATCAAGGACCAGTCCGTCAGCATCAAGGAACTGATTGCGCAGAAGGTCGCCAAGCTGGGTGAGAACATCACCGTGCGCCGCTTTGCGCGCTTCAAGGTTGGCGCACCGGACTGGACCGTGGCAACGACCAAACAGACTGAAGCTGCCGCAGAATAACTGCACTGCACGTTAGCAAAACGAAGGGCCCGGAGCATTTGCTCCGGGCCTTTTACTTTGGTAAACAAATTGATTGCCGTTTGAATAAGTTCGGTGTTAGAAATGACACACCATTGCGGGCTTGAACTGCTTTCCACCTCGTTAGGCTCCGACAAATTCGCTTCACCGCACAAACTTCCCGCTTGGATTCGATTTGGCTCCTGCAATCCCCGAATAAAAAGCAGGAGCTGATAGATATGACTGGGCGCGCTCAATTCCTGAACTATGTCTTGGGAGGTCGTTTTGAATATCTCTGGAGTTTTGGTCGAGATCCTCTTCTCGAAAGGTGCTGGCCCGTATTTTCGCAACTACACTCGAATGCGAACAAAGGTATCCTTTACGGGGAAATTTTTGGCATTGGGCGGGGCATGCGTTTTTTTGACTGGGGCGTCGGCGCAGCTAATACCGAGTGCGGACGGCAAGACCGTCTATGATGCCCATCTGCAGGCGCGATGGCTTGCCAACGCAAACCTGGCGGGTACTACGGAGGGAGCCTCTATAGCATCGCATTCCGGCATCACGACCATCAGCCCGAGCGGAGCGATGAATTACACGACGGCACTAGCTTGGCTCATGGCATTGAACTCAGGAACATTCGACGGCTCTGTCGGCTATCTTGGCCACACTACCTGGACATTGCCGACCAGCCCGACGGACGTTATAAATCCGCAGGATGCCAACTGCACGTCTAATGGCCCCGGCGGTGACCGCTTCGGGTATGGCTGCACAGTGGCCGACATGGCAGGCCTCTACAACCTGAAGAAGTCTCTCGGGCTCAAATGGCCGAATACGGCGGTTCCGATTCTTCACTCGGTCGCCGGTCCGTTCCGCAATTTCCAACCTTATCTTTACTGGTCGAAAACGGCCGCGGGAGATGGAACGGGGTTCCACACATTTTCGTTCAACACGGGATGGACCGGCGCGAACACCAACAACCATTACATGTATGTGCTGCCGATGATCAAAGGGAAAGTGACGTCGGAGTATAACGGCACCGTGCCTGTGAGTTGGGTGTCTGCAGGCGTTGGTGAACTCCAAGTCAGCACTGATGGACAGCTGGTTTACGATCCTGCTCCGGTGAACGTGACCTTTCTGGCAGATGCGAATCTGGCGCGGACTCAGTCGTTCGGGGCGCAGTGCGCGAGCTTTGTTCCACCGGAAGCTGCCACTGTGTTTCCGCCTGGAATTCCGTGCATTGCGCCGGATGGGTCGATGGCCAACAACACGGCCTATGACGCGAGCAACGCCAGCAATTGGATCAATGGCATGAACGCGTACAACGGTACGGGATGGCTCGGACGACAAGACTGGCAGTTGCCTCCGGACGATGGTGGATGCGGGAACTTCGGCTGTACCGACAGCCCGATGGGCGATCTTTATTACAACCAGCTTGGCCTGGCGGTTGGAACTCAAGTGGTACCGACGCCCAAAATCAATGTTGGGCCTTTCAATCATGTTCAGCCATATCTTTATTGGTCGTGCGGAGAGCCGGTTACGAGCCCACCGTGCCAGACGATTCCTCCGCGTGTGCCGACGCAGGAGTGGAGCTTCTCATTCGGGAATGGATTTCAGGGGACGGATCTCCAGGTCAATTCGATGTACGTGATGGTCTATTTTCAGCAGACACCTTCGCAGGCGTTGATGGAGGCCATCGAGAAGGATTTAGCGACGAATCGTGAACTGAACGCGATTTTGGAGCAGGCGAACGACGTCATCACTGCTCCCAACCCACGGGCAAAGCTTGGCGCGCTGATTCTGTTCGCTCTTGAGGTCGAAGAGTTGCGGAGCGGGGGACTGAACAGTGCACAGGCAGTGGAACTGATTGAGTTGGCGTTGGTCGTTTAGACCGTGCGCCAAGTTGAATTTAGAAAAGCAGAGGGGCAGTCCGCGATGTGGACTGCCCCTCGCTGTGTAGCGGATCAAAGATCCCAGAGTTTACGGCAGGTAGTAGCGGAGCGAGGTCCACACCATGTTGTCGACGCCCTTGGCGCCCCCACCTGGGTTGGTCGTGCCGCCCGCACCGGACCAGAGGTCGCGCTCAAACCAGCCGTACTGAATGCCCTGGCGAAGACGTCCCTTGGGACCGTTGTAGAAGTTGTACCAGTAGCCTGCGGTGAACTCTTGCACGTCCTTGTTGTTGTTTCCGCAGTTTGCTGGAGCAATGGGTGCTGCGGCAGGGATGCCGGCGGCTGAGACGGGCTCAACCAGGCAGCCCGACATGTTGGAGCTGCGCGCACCATAGCCGACCTGGGTAGTCCCGCTAAGCACGTAATTGCGGTCGATGTAGTCAGCGCCATAGTTCAGGTAAATGTTCAGGCGCGGAGTGGGGTTGAGCTCAACAGTGCTGAGGGCAGAGAACCCATGCAGCGGAGAGAGCGCACCGTTCGGGCGAACCGTTACGTCGGCAATGGTTGATGACCCGTAGCGGCCCACGCCCTGGCCCCAGAGTCCCTTGAGGCCGACGGTGACCTTCTTGTTGAAGATCGGACCGCGGAAGCCGCCGCCAACGCCGACGCCGATCTCCTCGTCGTTGTACGCACCCGCTGATGAAGTGGGGGCGTTGGGATAGATGCGGTCGCGGAACGTGCGCTCGATTCCGATCAGTTCCCAGTGACCCCAACCTGGCTCGAGAACTGCTTTCACGATGATGTCGGGAGCGTAGTTGAAGGAGTAGTTGGCGTTCAGGTTGTAGAGACCGCCTCCGGTCCCGCCGGAACCGAGGAGGTAGTTGGTTGGCAGGTTGGAGCCGGCGGGGTTGAGCGTTTCAGCATTCTCCGCTGAGGCGCCGAGGAAAAACTTCCTGCCAATCGTCTTTGAAACGCGGAAGCTGTACTGGCGCGTCCAAACAAAGCCGGCCGTGTACTGCGCGTCGATTGTCGAAGGAAGGATTTCTGTTCCGCGAGCTTCGCCTGCAGTGGTTTCGGTAGCGAGCGACCATCCCTGGCCACCGGAAACATCCAGGCCATTCGAGAACAGAGCGTCAGCCCAAAGCTGGCGCTGGCGCAGCGTGTAGCTGTTGCTCTGGTTGCTGTTCGATGTGACGCCGGCGCTAAGCCAATCCAGTTCGTAGTAGCCCGTAAAAGTCATCTTGGGCAATTTGCCTACAGCTTTAATGGCAATACGTGACTGACGACCAGAACCGAAGAACTCGCTCAGTTGCGAGGCATCTGAGTTATTTAACGGAACGCCAGTAAATGGTGTGTTGATGTCGCCGCCCGTTGCACCCTGGCGCCAAACAGATTCAGCCGCAAGGAAGCTGCCTGTCGGCGAGATCGAGATGCCCTTGAAGTTGATGACGTCCGGGTTCGCAATCGATTTCTTGACGGCGCCGATGTCATCTGTAAAAGAAGAAACCACCAAGGCGTTGGTGTTCTTCACGTCGTCCACAGTGGCCTGCAGAGTGGAAACAGCGCTCGCGTTCTGGGTTACGGCCTGCTGTTGAGCATCTGCCGCCGCCTGGGCTTTGGCCGCGGCCGCCTGTGCATCGGCTGCGGACTGCTGGGCCTGCTTTAGTTGCGTGTCCTTGTCGGCGAGGCTGGTCTTCAGGCCGTCGATCTGTCCCTGAAATTCCTGGCGGAGCTGCTGGATTTGCTCTTCGACTGTCGGCCCTGGGGGCGTTTTAGCTTTCTTTGTGGCTACGTGTTTTTTCGCCGGTGCCGTTTGGCCGCTGGAGCTCGCGTACGAAACAACGAGACTGGCTGCCAATATTCCGGCTGCAACAGTGTTGAGTCTGAATTTCATTTGAGCCTTCATCCTCTCTGGATTGGTGAAATCGTTATTGCGTCCTCTTGCAGGCAGACGCTTTATTTTCTTCGCATGCTTGGGTCTTTGAAGATCATGTAGTGCACAACTGCATCAGCATTGCGTTGAGAACAATGTATGGAAACAACTCAGCAATGAATGTGATTACTTCCGAGATTCAGACTCGCAGAATCATATGAATATTTGACGAATTCACAGAGGTTTAACAATTTGCAATCGGGCACTGACGGACGGTGATTGCGATCGCGAGGGCACTGAAAAATCAGATAGATAAAGTCACGCGCAGGCAATCCCGCATGTGTTTATGCGAGTTAATCTGCGCGATGCAATGTGAATAGATTGTGAATTGCGATTACTGCGCGTGTGTACCGGCGCTCAGCATGTTCGCAAGCAGTCGATATGAGCCGGGCACAAGCTCCGGCAGCTGGCGATAGAGTGCGTAGGCAACATATATGTATGTTCCCTTTCCGGGATGCGTAACGATAAGTCCGCCGCGCTGCGGGTCCTGACCTTGATCGGCAGTTTCAGTAAGTGCTGTGTAGCCGGGATCAAACGAGTCAAGGAACGAGTGGCCGCGCTCTTCCACCCAGCCATCAAAATCGGCAGTGGTAATTTTGTTGGGCCAGCTCAGTAAAGGATTGGCAGGTTCGAGTAGCTTGACCGGCGACTGTTCGTCGACGACGCGCTCAGGGGTGCGGCCGATGGAGAGCGGTAGTGGCGCAGGGAAAGTTTCGCTTTGGTATTGCACAATGAGCGTTCCACCGCTACGGACGAACTCATCAAGATGCGCTTGCGATGCGGCGACGGTTGGACGCGTAGAGTATGCGCGGATTCCGACGACGATTACGTTCCACTCAGAATAGTCGCCTGCGGCAAGTTCTGCATCACTCAGCAAATGGGGCGCGACCCCAAGTTCCTCAATGGCTTCTGGAACTTCGTCACCCGGGCCCATGATGTAACCGACCTTTAATCCGGGCGCGAGTTTTACATCGACCTTGCGCGTCTCGAGTTTCGCGGATTCGTATTGGTTGTAAGGCTGAATGCCGGGGTAACCGATGGTTTGCCAGCCCGTTTTAAATTCGTGTCCGTTGGAATGCGCAACCGCTTCGACGTTGTAGACGCCTGTTGCGACCTTGGCCGGCGTTACTGAAAACACGATGGGCGCGGAATCAACTCCGGCCTTCAAATTGAACTGTGCTTCAGATGGCGAGGCGTGCCACCCCTCCGGCAGACTCAGCGTAACGGTTCCCGACGCAGCATGCGTAGCGTGCACCGTTACTCTAACCGGCAGTGCGGATCCATCGAGCGGCAGAATGCGTGCTTCGGGCGCCATGCGAATTCCAATGGCAGGAGTGACGATCAGCGGTTGATAGATGCCGCCGATTCCAGTGACGCGCTGCAGCGTTTGCACCACACTGCCTATGTGGATAGGCAGTCCGTCAAACGTAAATTCCACCCACGCTGCCAGCGGCCATGGCGCAAACGAGCGGTCGCGCCATGCCTGGTTTGAAATGTCATAGTAAGGCTGTTCAATCGATGGCCGCGTGTTGAAAGGCGCGGTGGGTGCGGCGTCCTCAGCCACTCTCACCTGAAAAACGCGATCGCTGACGGCTGCCTTAGGATCAAGCGCGCTACCGGTATCCTGGGCTTTCCATGGAGTGCCTGTCTGAGTGTCGAGCCACACGCGGCTGAGTTGTGCTGCGTCGAGTGCCTGCGTCGCATGCACCCGCACGCGGAATTCTTCACCAGGTGTGACACTACGCGCGGTCTCGTCGCCGAAGCTGCCGCCGCCAGGACCAGCGCGCTCACTACCACTTGAGGTCTGGGCCAGCATGTCGAGGCCGAGCTGTTCTTTCAACGCAGATTGAAACTGTTCAATCTTTTCGGCAAGTTCCATCTCGACGCTTGCTTTCGATTCCGCGTCGAGATCGGAGGTTTTGACGCGGGTGTAAAGCTCAAGCGTCTGGCGATACATGGGAGCGAGCTTTCTCGCACCTTCGACGCCGGTCTCATTGCGGCGATCGCTAAGGAAGTCGGTAAGGTTGTTCCCAATTTGCCGAAGGCCCTGCGTGAGCCACGCGGGAGGAGCGCCTTTCACCAACGACGCGAGGCCCGCGAGACTGGTGTCGATCTTTACCTTGCGATTCTCAAACAGACTTGAGTCGCTTCCGCCAGATCCGGCGCTGGATGCGGGTACTGCCGCAATTGGCGCCACACCCCACAGGTGATAACTCGACGACTGCGGTCCGCTGAGCATCGGGTTTGCACCGCCGTTTTGTGACTTTTGCTCGCCCCATCCCTGGCGCGCGATCTGCGCGTAGCTGCGGCCCAGCACTGCATCCCATGCACCCACCTGCAGCGTTACATCCACAGATGGAGCATCGTTGATCCATTCGCCAGTGATGTAGTTGTGGAAACGCGCAGGCGCCCACTTGCCGGTTGCGTAGTCGAAAATGCCCTGGCTCGTTACGCGTGCGAATGGCGCGCGTGAATACATGGCCAGCGGTTGCCAGGGCTGCAATCCGTCTTTCAATTGCTCAGGGAAGACTTTTGGATCGCCAGCGAGTTTGAATGCTTCTTGCGCGACTTCGCCTGAAACCTGATGCTGGCCGTGCCCATCTGACACGCCGCCGACAAACGTTGCAATGATCACTTGCGGACGTACCTGTCGCACTGCAAGCACCGCGTCATAGAGAACGCGATCGTGTCCCCAGCGCGCGTAGGCTTCCTGTTGTGTTTTTGAAAATCCGAAGTCAGCCTCGGTACCCCAGAGCTGGCCAGACGCGTAGTACTCATCCGCTTTGAGCAACTCGCTGGTGCGCATCAGGCCAAGTGCATCGTAGGTTTCTCCGGAGATGGCATTCTGGCCGCCTTCACCGCGTGTGAGCGTAAGCAACGTAACCCGCGCGCCCAGTCCGCGCGAGAGATAGGTCATCAGCGCACCGTCTTCATCGTCAGGATGCGCGACAATGTAGAGCACGCTTGCCGTGGTTCCCAGTCGTCGCAGCGACTGTTCAAGCGCGGCCTGGCCTCGGTCTTCAGGCAGTGGCAGCGCGACTGCACGGGGTTCGACAGGGGGAAGCGAAAACGCCGTCGCCGCTGCTTGCGCGCCGGTTTGCGCAATAAGGCTCATCGGCATCGCGGTAGTCAAGGCAAGCCCCAGAATGGCGGCACTCAGGATTTTTAGATTCGCTGACTGGGACAGAAACATGGTCTCCTGTCAGTGTACAATCCGGTGAGCGTCTTCAGCCTGATGAGTTTACCCCAGTCCAGTTCCACCGGTTCCGCGACACTTGAGCGCCGCATTGGCCTGCGTTCGGCTGTGCTGTTCAACATGCTTGAGATGATCGGCGTTGGCCCGTTTATCACGCTGCCACTTGTGATTGCTTCCGCCGGATTCCGGCTTTCGGTGTGGGCGTGGGTGGTGGGCGCCATGATCGCCATAGCGGATGGACTGGTGTGGGCTGAACTTGGTGCAGCATTTCCGCGGGCCGGCGGATCGTATGCGTTTCTTCGCGAGATTTACGGACCTGATCGCGCCGGCAACTGGCTCAGTTTTCTTTACGTTTGGCAGTTGAGTTTTTCAGCCCCGTTGTCGATCGCATCGGGCTGCATTGGCCTGTCGAGTTTTCTGGGAATGTTCTGGCCTGGTCTCGACGCCACGCCTATTGCGGCATTGCCCATGTTGCATTACTCGAATTTTGCCGCTGCCGGCGCTTGCCTGGTGATGACCTGGCTGCTCTATCGAAATCTGAAGACAGTTCAATGGATGGCCTGGGTCATGTTCATTGGTGTGATGATCTCGATTGCTGGCGTGATCGTCTCCGGCTTTGCTCACGCTTCCGCTACAGGTGGTTTTCAAATTCCGCCCATGCCCGCGCTGCCCGCCAGTCTGGCCATCGGCGGACTTGCGCAGGGCACGCTGCTTACGACGTATTGCTACTGGGGCTACTACAACATCACTTTTCTCGGCAGCGAAGTGCGCCGGCCTGAGCGCACAATACCGCGCGCCATTCTGCTGAGTGTTCTGCTGGTCGCGGTTTTTTATGTCTCGATGGATCTAGCGGTGCTACCGTCGCTGCGCGACGCCGCCGCGCACTCCGCCGAAAGCGCGCTGGTGCGGGTACGGCTGGTGGCGGAGATTGCGCATTCAGCTTTTGGAACATGGGCCGGGTACCTGATGGCCGCGCTGATTATCTGGACTGCGTTCGCGTCGGTATTCTCGCTGCTGCTGGGCTACTCGCGCGTGCCGTATGCTGCCGCGCGTGACGGCAATTATTTCAGCTATCTTGGCGCTGTCCATCCAAAACACCACATCCCGCACCGGTCGCTGGTTGCGCTCGGGTTGGTGGGCGCGGCATTCTGCTTCTTTACGCTCACCCAGGTCATCACCATGCTGGTGGTTACGCGCATCCTGCTGCAGTTCTTTTTGCAACAGGCCGGGGTAATTCTGCTGCGCATTCAGAGGCCGGAGCTTGAGCGGCCTTTCCGCATACCGCTTTATCCGTTACCGCCGCTGGCTGCGATGGGTGGATTCATATTCCTGCTCATGTACCGCCCCAAGGCTCTTGGCGGACTTGCCGTGGCAGGATTGATTGCCGTTTCAGGCACCGTGATCTATCTGATCCGCGCCCGCCGATTGCGGCAATGGCCCTTTGCTCGCGGTTCGGAACTGAAAACCGGATCGTAAGTTTCGACGGAATCAATTTCCAGTAATTCGCATGTCAAAATCCTGTAACATCTGGCTGCTCAGCAGTGTCTAATGGTTTACGTGGGCAGATTTTTCAGCTGCCGCAGGTTTTCCCCAACGCGAGGTCAAGCTCATGCTCATCGGTAAGAATCCCGATATTCCTTCGTCTGAAATTACGCCGCAGCGCAGTTATGAGTGGTACCTGAGCCGCCGGAAATTTTTACGCGGCGCCATGACAACAGGAGCTGCCGCACTGGGCGCTGAGCGGCTTGCCGAGGTGTTTTCTCCCTCGACGGCGGCGAAGGCCGATACCAAGCTGCAGACTGTGAAAAGTCCTTTGACCACCACGGGCGAGCAGCTCACCAGCTTTGAAGACATCACGCATTACAACAATTTTTACGAGTTCGGGGTGGACAAGGACGCGCCCGCACGGAACGCCGGCGGACTGCCGACACGGCCATGGACTGTGAAGGTCGAGGGCAAAGTGAAAACACCCAAGACGTTCGACATTGAGGTGCTTTTGAAGCTGCGGCCGCTTGAAGATCGTGTCTATCGTCATCGCTGCGTTGAGGCGTGGAGCATGGTGATTCCGTGGGTGGGCTATTCACTTTCGGAATTCATTAAGGAATGTGACCCGCTGCCTTCCGCCAAGTTTGTGCAGTTTCTTTCCTACTTTGATTCAAAGGTGGAGAAGTGGTACGGCGAGGACGCGACTATCGTGTGGCCCTACTCCGAAGGCCTTCGCATGGATGAAGCGATGAATCCGCTGACCCTGCTTACGTTTGGACTGTACGGCCAGGTGCTTCCAAATCAAGATGGTGCTCCGGTGCGTATTGTGGTGCCGTGGAAGTACGGCTACAAGTCCGCCAAGTCGATTGTGGCAGTGCGCTTCCTTGACAAGATGCCGCGCACGACGTGGAACGATCAGGCGCCGAATGAATATGGGTTTTATTCGAACGTGAATCCGAATGTAGATCATCCGCGCTGGAGCCAGAAGACCGAGCGCCGCATTGGCCAGGCGTTTTACGCACAACGCAAGGGCACGCTCATGTTCAACGGCTACAGCGATCTGGTTGCGTCCATGTACAACGGAATGGACTTGAAGAAAAACTACTAAGGGCAGGGAATAGGGATCAGGGATCGGCAAAGACGATGAAACGTTCGCGGATTGTTCTGCTCAAGACGGTGGTTTGGATCGGCTGCCTGTTGCCGCTGGCATCGCTTGTGCAGCGCGCGGTGACAAACACGCTGGGTCCTGATCCTACCGCGGAGATCGCTTCTGTCACCGGGCTAACTGCGCTTTGGATGCTTGTCGCCACGCTGTCTGTGTCGCCCCTTCGTGCAATCTCTCCGCGTCTTAGCTGGCTTATCCAACTCAGGCGTTTGATTGGGCTGTTCGTGTTCTTCTATGCGACGCTGCACATGCTTACGTGGCTGGGCTTGTATGCAGGCTTCGATCTGAATACCGTCAAAACCGACATACTGAAGCGGCGGTTCATCATTATGGGCGTGACCACCTACCTGCTGCTGTTGCCGCTCACTGCTACTTCGACTACGTGGGCCATTCGCAAGATGGGCGGCAAGAACTGGAATCGCCTGCACATGCTGATCTATGTTGCGGCGTTAACGGCCATGGTGCACTACTGGTGGAAGGTGAAGACGGGCGTGATCTCGCCGGCGCCCTATACGGTCGTAGTGCTTTTGCTGCTGGGGGTTCGTCCGGTGCTAGCGGGGGCTCGCAAACGCAAAGCGCGCGCCGCAGTTGCTGCCTGAGTGAAAATTGAAATCAGTCCGGAAACTCCACGACTTGCGCTTCCTGATCAAAATTTAAAATGCGCTGGGCCACCGGCTGATAGCTCTTGCGGTGCAATGGCGTCGGTCCCAGTCGCGTGAGGGCTTCCATATGCTCTCGGGAACAGTAGCCCTTGTGTCGCGCCAAGCCGTATCCGGGATAAACGGCGTCAAGTTCAACCAACAGACGATCGCGATACACCTTAGCCAGCACACTGGCGGCGGCGATAGAGAAGCTCGTGGAATCGCCTTGCACAAGTGGCTGCTGCGGGCATGGCCAGTCGATGGTGTCGAGGCCGTCGATGAGCAGGTAATCCGGCAAGGGTGCGATTTGCTCGACCGCCAGCCGCATGGCCAGCAGCGATGCTTTGCGGATATTGATGCGGTCGATTGTCTCCACGTCGACGGCGCCGATGGCCCAGGCCTCGGCCTCCGCGCGAATCACGATGTCAAATTCGTTGCGCTGTTTTTCGGTGAGTTGCTTTGAATCGGTGAGGCCACGCAGGCGGCATTTCTGCGGCAGCACCACCGCCGCTGCCACCACTGGTCCGAACATGGGACCGCGGCCTACTTCGTCAAGCCCGGCGATGCGCAGAAAGCCGAGCTTGCGCGCGGCAGTCTCCAGCTTCCATCCGCATGCCGAAGTTTTGGCCATGCGTTTAGTGTAAAGCAGCTTTCAGCCTTCAGCTCTCAGTTGGAATGCGTAGTCGCGTTCGACGCGGCAGACACGAACTTTGAAGGACTGATACCACTCCGCGCGGCCGCGCTGCTGCGCGACCAGGTGACTGGAATTTTGCTGCCATGCCGCTATCGAGTTGGGGCTGTCCCAGTAGGAGACAGAGATTCCAATCTCGTTGCGCGCAGATTCAAAGCCGAGGAATCCAGGCTGCTTTGTAGCCAGATCCAACATGGCATCGGCCATCTGTTCGTAGCCGTTGTCGCCGTCGGTCCTGGTGGAAGTAAAGATTACGGCGTAGTAAGGCGGAGCGGGAGTGTCTGCAATCGTCATGGGCGTCTCTTGGGGGCGGAGGGAATTGATCAGAAAGCAAAACCCTCAGCGATGTCGCTGAGGGTTTTGTTGAACGAATCGCGTTAATGCCGCTTAAGCGCGGACCTTGCCGGTTACGTGGTCCACTTCGCGTAGACGGGCGGCCTTGCCGCGCAGTCCGCGGATGTAGAAGAGCTTGGCGCGACGCACCTTGTAGCTGCGAATCTTTTCGATCTTGTCGATGACTTTGGAATTGAAGGGGAAGATGCGCTCTACACCCTGCCCGAAGCTCATCTTGCGGACCGTAAATGTCCCTTGCGGGCCGTTGTTGATGGCGATCACCAGGCCTTCAAATGCCTGCAAGCGTTCCTTGTCGCCTTCCTTGATCTTTACCTGGACGCGAATCTGGTCGCCGGGCACAAATGCCGGCAAATCGGTGCGCTTGAGCTTGTCTGCCAGGCGCTGCATTACTGGATGTATGGACATGGTCTTTTCCTGCTGTTGGACTCAGAACTTCCAGTTTATCAGAGAAAAGGGTCGAGTGCCTACATGGGTGCAAGCTCCTGCCGGGGATATACTTGCGTCCATGGAAACCGGACGTGCTGCACTTCGCCACCTGCTGGCCACCCTGGCCTACCGCGCTACGCGTGCGCTGGAAAATGCGCCAGATAGCTTCGCCCACTTCGACGGTGGCGGACGGCAACCAATCCAGATCCTCGCTCACATGGGAGACCTTTTCGACTGGACGCTCTCCATGGCTCAGGGCAATCCGCGGTGGAGCAACTCTAAACCCCTCAAATGGCGGGAGGAAGAGCAGCGTTTTTACTCTGCCCTCTCGCAATTTGATGATTTTCTGGCCTCCGGAGCACCGCTTCAGGCTCCAATGGAGCGGCTCCTTCAGGGGCCGGTTGCCGATGCGCTAACCCATGTGGGCCAGCTCGCCATGCTGCGCCGCATGGCTGGCTGGCCGACAAAGGGCGAAAACTTCTATGTTGCAGAGATCGCCGCCGGCCGCACTGGCTCAGATCAACCCGCGGCGGTAAAGACGTTCTAGCAGGTTGGGATTTACCGCATTAGCGGCGGTCGGGCCGGCCATCCATTGGCAGGGCCATTGCTCGGTCGTATCCGCGCCGATATGCATCCCGATATTCGTCGCGCATCTGGCGCGGAACATTCGGATGACGGTACTCATCGCGATTGCCTGCATTTGCCCGGCGGTGGTCGTCGCGATCTCTGCGTGCGCCTTCCATACCATCCTGAAAGCCGCGACGTTGAATGTCGCTACCTTGTCCCCGCCACGGGTCCGGTCCGCCGCGAAATGGATCTTGCATCTGCTGGCCATGATCGCGCATTTGCTGGTCATGATCACCCATCTGCTGGTCATGGTCCCGCATCTGCTGATCATGGTCGCCCATCTGCTGGTTAGTTTGGCCCATGGGCTGTTGAGGTCCACCCTGGAAGTGGGAAGCACCCTGTTCGTATCCACGGCGATAGCCGTCTCGATACGCTTCGCGCTGTTCGCCGGGACGCCGCGGGTTTCGGTATTCGTCGCGATTGTTCAGGTCCAGGCGGCGGTGGTTGTCGAAATCATTTCGCGCGCCTTCGATTCCGTCGTGAAAACCCTGCCGTTGAACCTCCTGCAATTCCCCTGGAGGCGTATCCCAGCCGCCGCGATCCTGGGCGCTGGTGGAAGAGGGTGATCCCGTGGATAGGCCGGAAGCTCTGGCGGCGCAAAAGCCTGTAGCTCCCAGAACAAGCACGAGTGCCGGTATTGCCATCCGATTGAAAGTCATCGCGTGTATCTCCTTTATCTCCATGCGCTTGGAAACAAACTAAACGCATAGACAGGGATAGAGTATGGGACAGAACTCTCGCACGGATGGTCACTCTTGCTCAGAGCGGGTTCTTTTGTGAAGGCTCTCTTGCGCCTACCGAAGCAGATCTTCGAGGGTGGTGCTCAGGCTGGTCTTGTCGTCTCGATATTTCACGATGACGGCCGCGTAAAGGCTCAAGCCCCATTCCTGTCCGTTGCCCTTGGTTACGGCGCGTGAGCCCGGCACCACAACTGCATTTTCAGGGACAATGAGAGGCATTTCCTCGGTGGCGCGTAGAACTTCGCCGCTGACCAGGTTAAAGACAGGAGTGCCGCGGGTAAGAATGGTGCCGGCCGCCAGCACCGCGCCTTTGCGGACGATAGTGCCCTCGTAAACGCCGCAGTTGCCACCCACCAGAACGTCGTCTTCGATTACCACCGGTCCGGCGTTTACCGGCTCAAGAACGCCGCCGATCTGGGCTGCAGCACTAAGGTGTACGCGCTTGCCAATCTGGGCGCAGGAGCCGACCAGCGCATGCGAATCCACCATAGTGCCTTCGTCCACGTAGGCGCCGGTATTGATGTACATGGGAGGCATGCAGACCACACCTTTGGCCACGTATGCGCCAGCGCGGACAGATGAGCCGCCTGGAACGACGCGGATGCCGCGCGCAGGCTCAAACTGCTGAACCGGATAGGTGTGCTTGTCTACGAACGAGAGGCCTCCAGAAGGAAGGGCTTCAAGGACCCCAAGTCGGAACCCGAGCAGAATGCCTTGTTTGACCCAAGCGTTGACACGCCAGCCGGTGGGCGACGCGGGGTCGGGTGATGCAGAGCGGATTTCGCCGTTTTCTAGTGCGCTGCGGAGAGCGATAAAGGCCGAAATCGCGGCGGGATCGCCAACGGCTGCGGGGCCGGCGGCAAAGTGAGTTTCAATTGCGTTTTGCAGTTCGGTGATCGACATAGCGAGGCTGTATTCGAGTCTATCAACTCAAGTTGCCCCCGTCGCGTCTGCTGAAAAGTATGCCGCTGGGACTGCTCTGAAAGTGGACAGATCCTGCGAGACAAACGGTCACTTCTATATGCGATACTCGGGATGAGATGTATAAACGGATCGTACTTAAGCTTTCTGGTGAGGCTCTGGCGGGCGAGCGCAAGTTAGGCCTTGACGCCCCTAAAGTGTCGGAAATTACCGCTGAACTAGCTGACGTTCACGCCCTTGGCGTTGAAATCGGTCTGGTGGTAGGCGGTGGAAATATTTTCCGCGGAATTGAAGGCCAGGCGCGCGAAATGGATCGCGTAAGCGCCGACAGCATGGGCATGCTGGCTACCGTCATCAACGCCATCGCACTGCAGGACGCGCTGGAAAAGCGTGGCGTGCAGTGCCGCGTGATGAGCGCCGTATTCATGAACCAGCTGGCCGAGCCGTATATTCGCCGCCGCGCCGTACGTCACCTTGAAAAAGGCCGCGTTGTGATTTTTGCCGCCGGCATCGGCAATCCGTTTTTCTCAACCGACACCGCGGCCAGTTTGCGCGCCATGGAGATTAAAGCGGACGTGCTGTTGAAGGGCACCAAGGTTGAGGGCGTCTACAACGCCGACCCGCAACTGGTGAAGGACGCCGTGAAGTACGACGAAATCACGTATATGGAAATCCTGCGCCAGGGACTGAAAGTGATGGATCTAACCGCGGTGAGTTTGTGCAAAGACAATAATCTGCCCATGATTATTTTCAATATGAATCGGCCAGGGAATATCCGGCGCGTTGTTATGGGCGAAAAAGTCGGCTCCCTGGTTACGGCCTAAGCACAGATTCAAGTTTCAACCCTTGCTTCCCAATCATACGGTCCGGCGGCAAGCTGGCTGGGCGCGGCTGTCGGTGATGTGCGGCCCGGAGACGTCAAATAGTTAGTGGAAACTCGCAAGCCAGCGCCGTTGCATGCATTGACAGGTTTGCGCTGCTTTGCGGCCCTCAATATCGTCTTCTTTCATTTCTCCAATCCCCTCTGGTTTGGTTTTCTGGCACCGGTGGTCAACGCCGGTTTCATCTCAGTCAGTTACTTCATTCTGCTGTCCGGATTTGTGCTGGCGTATAACTACGCCGATCGGGCCCGCAAAGGCCAGCTCGACCGGACACGATTTTGGGAAGCTCGCTTTACGCGCATCTATCCCATTTACCTGCTTAGCCTGATCCTGAGCCTGGGACAACTGAAAGGCGAATACGCAGACCACACCCACCCCATGTTCTGGACAGGTGTGGTGCTTACGCCGCTTCTATTGCAGGGCTGGATTCCAGCAATCTCAACGTTCCTGAATACGCCCGCCTGGACGATGTCGGCAGAGGCGTTTTTCTACGTCATTTTTCCGTGGCTCGCCAAGTGGAAGCGTCCGGAGCGGATGGCGCCGCATCTCTGGAAAATGTCCGCCGTGTGGGTGGTCGGGCTGATTCCAGGTGCGCTGTACATGTACTTCCATCCCGATGGGATTACGTGGCCGGATCGTTGGAGCTACGGAGTTTGGCTATGGGCGCTCAAGTACACGCCGTACGCGCATCTGGCCAGTTTTGTCTTTGGCGTGATGCTGGCCAGCCTGAACCAGATGATCGACAAGGCAAATCCCATAAGGTTCTGGCTTGGGCTCTTCGGTTTCGGCGCCATCTTCGGCATCCTCAGTATGGGTCCGCTGGTTCCTTATGCCATTATTCATGACGGATTATTAATGCCGCTTTTCGGGTGCATCATTCTTGGGCTCGCCGGCACCAATCCTCTTGCCACCGCACTGAGCTGGAAGCCGCTGGTGTTTGTGGGCGAGGCAAGTTATTGCCTGTACCTGCTGCACTTCAACCTTTGGAATATGTTGCACGATTCCGCTGTGCTGCAGCGGCTGGGTGTTGCCCGGTTCGATCCCTGGCTTAGCTATGCGCTGATGATTGTGATGGCGCTGGCCGCGTTGCATTTTGTTGAGAAGCCCGCCCAACGGATACTGCGTGGGTGGATGCACGTTTGGCGGGATTGAACGACAGCTTTCAGATATCAGCTCTCAGCTAGTTCTTACCAGATAATGCAATGCAAAAAGCCCAACCTTTCGGTTGGGCTTTTTACTGATCACTGTTCAATGCCTGCTATCCACTGTTCTTACGGCGTTACCGATTGGAGCGAGTGGTTGCCATGGGGAACCATTGCCAGTGCGGCGGGGTTGGCGCCGGACGGATAGGGCGTTGCCTGGGTTTGAGTGATTGCGCCGGTTTGAGGATCGAGGCGGAAGCCTGAGATCGAATTGCCAAGGTAGTTCGTCGTATAAACGAAGCGACCGAGGGAGGGTTCAATTCCAATTGCTACCGGCTGGGTGTCGGTATTGAATACCAGGTTGCTGGTTGTGCTTACGATCGACGACGGCGTGCCGTTTGGCAGGGAGATGGTGTAACCACCGATGGTGGAATCGAGCGAGTTGGAAATATAGATGTAAAGCCCGCGCGGATCGATTGCAATGGCGTTTGGCTCGTTGCCGGTCCTGAAGGGACCGTTAACCAGGAAGTTCAACGATGCGCTGCTCTGAATCGAGAAGCCGATCAACTGGTTCGACGCGAAGTCGGTAACGTAGACAAAGCGGCTGACCGGATCGGCAGTGATGCTACTGGGCTTGACGCCTGCCTTGTAGGGGCTGCCTCCCGTCGCCGTGAGTGCGCCATTGGAACCAATCACGAAGCCGAACACCCAGCCCGGATTGGCGGTGCTGGTGGGCGTGCCGCCCGGATTGTATGCGGATGCGTCGTACGCCGAAACGTAAACAGCATTGCTGCTAGGAGCCACCGTGGTGTTGTTATTGTTCGGGATTACCGCCACTCCGGTTGGAAGGATGGTGTCGCTGGAAAATCCCGGAACGGTGAGTGGTTGTACCGACGCGGCTGCGCCGATAACGCCGGTGGTCGAGAGCGGATACTCAGCCAGAGTTGCGGAGGAGCTGCCATAAACCACGTAGAGATAATTGCTGGCGGCGCTCACTGCTACGGCAACAGGTGTGTCGGGAAGCGTGATCGTGTCAGACTTCGTCAGCACACCGCTGCCGGCGATGGTGAAGTGGACCACGTTCTTGCTGGATGCGTTGGCGACATAGAGCTGATAGTAGTTGCCGCTAACCGCCATGGAGACAGGCTTTACGCCACCTGACGGAACTGCGGGGTCAACGATGCGCAGTGCGCCGGATTGCGAGTCGATTGCATAGGTTTCAATCTGTCCGGCACTGCCTACGGAGCTACCGGCTGAGTCAGCCACGAATACGTAATCGATGGACACGAGCTGACACGCCGTCAGGCACGTAGCCACCAGGAGGCCAATGGTAGAGACCAGAAATAGCTGGCTCAATTTGCTGAACTTCATGCGCTTCCTTCGTTGTTGGGCCATTTGATTCCAGCCCCTGAAAACTCGTTTTGGTTTGCCCCGTAAGACGTATTGTAAAAGCCCGCTACGGAGTGTTGCTACTTGGCACCGCCCAAGTTGCAGCGGAGCTCTGAATGCCTCGCTACTGAATGCCACCACCCGTGCCGTTGTGCGGAATTGAAGCGACGGCAGTCGGCTGATTGTTGCTTGCGAACGGGGTGCCCTGCGAAAGCAGCAGCGACCCATCGGCCTTTTGCAGCTGATACCCGGAAACATCGTTGCCTAAAAAGTTAGCGGTGAACACATACCGCTGAGTTGACGGATCAATTCCGATGGCAACGGGCTGCAGTCCAACGCTGTAATTGCCTAGACGGGTTAATACGCCGCTGCTCATGGAGTATGCCGTGATGGACGAGTCAGTCGAGTTGGCGACAAAGGCGTAGTTGTAGGCCTGATCCACTGCGATGGCTGCCGGCGCCGTTCCGGCTGGATAGGGGCTGCCACTGAGCGGCGTGAGCACACCGTTTGCAACGGAGAAGCCCATAACCTGGTTGCGCGCGTAGTCAGGCGCATAAATAAAGTTGCCGCTTGCATCGCTGGCAATCGCCGAGGGCTGCGCACCGGCTGCGAACGGCGAGCCACCTACCGCGGTAAGAACTCCGCCGGTTCCAACTGAGAAGGCAAAGATGTAACCCACATGCGGAGTGACGGTGGAGTCGTATGCGCTGACGAACACAAATTTGCCGGAGGGCGGAACAGCTACCCCAGTCGGCACGATAACATCGGAGGCTTTGCCTGCGACTGAGAGAGGCCAGTACTGCGCGCTGATGCTCGTGTTCACCGCTGCGGATCCAATGGCGGTTGGTGTGGATGAGGTGCCTGCCGTCAGCGGAAATACAGCAATCGAGCCAGAGCAGGGCGCTGCTGGAGAGCAGCTAGGCAGCGGCTGGTAGGTGTCGACAACGAACAAGTTGGCTGCGCTGGTAGCAATCGCAACCGGGAAGATGCCCGGCGTATTCACCGTGTTGAACGAATAAAGCTTGCCATCGGTGCCGATGACGAATTGGACAATGCTGTTGTCGTCCTGGTTAGCGACGAACAGGTTTGCATAGTCGGTGGAGACGGCCTCGGAGATCGGATATCGGCCGCCCGAAGGAACCGGGGAAGCCGGGATCTGACGCATCGTGCCCGAATCCGAGTTGATCTCGAAGATATTGATCTCGCCGTAGTTGTCAGGCCCCGCAGCTTTGGAGCTGGCAACGTAGACAAAGTCCACCGTTTTGGTCTCGGTGATCTGCGAGCAGGCGGTCACAAGTGTTGCCGCAAGCAACCCGGCGGCGGAGACCAGCACCAGCTGGCTCGATTTGTTCAACTTCATGCGCATCTTTCGTCACGGGTCCTGAGTGCTGGCCCTGAAACTTCAAGTTTGGAATCGAATCCCGAGCACCTGGAAGAGAACCGTGCTCGGCATTCGGCTAAATTCTTATGACAGCCCCCGACCCTCCGGGGTCCACACAAACCGGTCTGGTGCGGGGTTCAGCCGCGCAGAACGCGGCTGAACACTAATTCGTACGCCCGTTGACCACGCACCAGTTGGCCTGACCCTGGAGTTTGTAACTGCTGGCCACACGCAGCTGGTTGAGCACGCCGTCATTGGGATCGACCGCACGCCCCGTGATGGTCGAGTCGCCGAAGTTGGCGGTGTAAATGAACTGGTCGGATGGATCCTCAACCAGACACTGCGGTCCGGAACCCGATCCGTAAAACGAAGGGCTGAGGAACGAAAGCTGGAATGAGGGCGACGTGGTGAGGAAGTAGCCCGCGATGCCGCTCTGGGGATTACTGGTCCCGGTGACGTTGTTACCCTGGTTGGCCACGTAGATGAACTTACCCTTCGATTCCACCATGATGTAGGTCGGATTGGCGAGCGTGGGATCGTCGGGAATAATACCGCCGGTCTGGGCCTGTAGCGCGCCATTTGAGCCAACGGAGAAGGGCAGAATCTGACTTTGATACGTTCCAGCCGGGAATGTGCTGCCTGTTCCGATGGTGATCGGCTCGTTGTCCAGAACGAAAACCGTGCTCGAGGCGACCACAATTGCGGTGCCCCCGTGGATGCCGAGCGGCTGCGGGCTGTTCTGGCCCAGGTTAAGTTGTCCGGTTGAACCCGAGAAGGAGTACGGGAAAACATTATTCCCAGTGGTAGGTGTTCCGCCGAGCGTCAGCGCGAACCCGTTTGCCACTACAAAGTCGATCGGGTTGGGCGGAACTGGGAAGTAAGTCAACGGGCTGCCGCTGGCCGAGGTCACCTGGGCGTTGACCACAAGGGTCAGGCGGCCGGTGGTCGAGTTGATCTGGAAGACCGTGATGTCGCCACAATAGGTGGTTGACGGGCCAAGAGCGCGCTGGCAAAGCGGATTTGGATTGGTAGCGCTCGACGGGAGGCCATTCGGGGCCGCTGAATCGTGGTCGAGAACCAGAAGGAAGTTGCCGGTGCTGTCGGTGGTGATGCGGGTGGGATTAACTCCCTGGGTAAAGAAGGTTTCCTGCGGCGTCAGGATTCCGTTTCCGCCTACGGCGAACTGCTCAATATTGGAGTTCTGGCAGGGATTGGTGGTGCTGCAGGTGGTTCCACCCTGAGCATTGGTCCCTTGGTTCAGGACATACATGAAGCGGCTTCCGTTGACCAATACAGCGCGGCCGGGGTTGGCTCCGCCTGAAGATACCGGCAGCCCATTGATCGGGGTTAGAAAACCCGTGTTGTGGTCGATCTTGTAGCCGCTAATGATGCCGTTACCAGTGGATTGTGCGGTGACCGTTCCAGTGACATAGAGATAGCCGACCGTATAACTGCGAACGCAAGACGTGACGCTGAGGATAACGCCGAGAGAGAGGGCGCCCATGAGAAGTGCCTTGCCGAATTTCGTAAACTTCATGCGATTCCTTCATCCTGGTCAGGCGTGTGCCGCCAAGTTTGATCGTTCCGCAGCATAGCTGGGTTGGGACGGGTCCCTGATGCATTGTAAAAGCCTAGGGCTGTTTGTGCCTAGCGCCAACCTGCCAAGAGCTAAAACAATGCAGTTTCCGAGGTTAACTCACCCGAGACACACTCTTTTTCAAGCTTGGTACGGTCAGCTTGCTTATTGAGAACGCGATTGTGATTTTGACGTCCGGGCAGGGTCAAACGTCAACGGCGGAGGGCAGCTAAACCTGTACCGGATGCCCTGGTCGTTTCAGTGTAAATTGACGGCAAGGTGATCGGTGTTTTGGGGTTCGAGATGAGTTTTAGAAGTGCCGGAGTCTCTCAGCCCACTCTGTCGATGAAAAGAAGCGGGGCCCGACCTCGATGAGTCGCGGAACCATCTGGAAGACAGCCACGCGATTCCATGGCCGTCCGTCCCTCATGCGATACCCCTTTTCGTTCAGGCTGGCCACGATCTCCGCATAGGAAAAGTCCCGCGTCACCAGTTCCATCATCAGCATGAGTACCTGGTGCTCGGTGGCGTCGGACTCCAGTCGCTTGCAGTCGTCGGAGATGCGCAGTCCGTACGGAATATCCTCGTCGAAGGCACCTTCGGTTGGGGCTTCGGCGTCAGGTAATTCGCGCCGCCATTCGATTGCGACCATCTGCCACCCGGCCGCCGCGCGCTGCCGGATTACGCCGGCAACGAAAGGTTCCGAGATGACGTCTCGCATCCGCTCAAAATAGGCCATAGTGCCCCCTTCTTGAATTCAAACTTCACTGAAGGGCTTGCAATTCAATTGCCACCGCGAGGGAAATTCCTGCGATCTCGATTTCGAACAAAGACAAAGCTATGGCCAAACAGGAGTGCTGCGGGAATGTCGGCGGGTCTGTCCGTTAACGCAAATCCCTGTTCACTTCCGGACAGGTCCCCGTGGCGCCCCTCTAAGGAGCGCCACGGGCTTTTATTTGCTGGCTACCAGACGCGGCAGGAGTTCGTTGGATACATTGGCTTGCCCTGCGTGCAGCCGAAGGCCTTGCCGAACTCGTCGAAGTTCTGCACTGAGCCATTCACGCGCCATTGGCCCGGAGAGTGCGGGTCAACCAGCGCAGCCTGGCGAGCCGCGGCATCCTTGGTGTTCTGGCACCACACCTGCGCAAAGCCAAGGAAGTAGCGCTGTGCTTCAGTGTAGCCATCGATTCTTTCATCGATTGCTTTGCCTTGCGCCGCCAGCGTGTCAAGCAATGCCATGTAGGCAATGCGAAGGCCACCGTTGTCAGCGGTGTTTTCGCCGAGCGTGAGGTGTCCGTTCAACTTTTGCGCAGGTGTGTCGCCCATGGCCGGGGCAGCTTCAAATCCGCTGTACTCGTTGGCGACGCACTCGGTGCGCTCCTGGAAAGCCTTGCGATCGGCGGCCGTTTGCCACTCGCGCAGGTTGCCCTTACCGTCGTACTGCGAGCCTTCGTCGTCAAAGCCGTGTGTCATTTCGTGTCCAATAACCACGCCGATGCCACCGAAGTTTACCGCCGGATCGATCTTGAAATCGAAGAATGGCGGCTGCAGAATGCCGGCCGGGAAGTTGATGTCGTTGAACGACGGGTCGTAATAGGCATTCACAGTGGGCGGTGTCATGCCCCACTCTTTTTCGTCGACCGGCTTGCCCAGCTTGTTGTAGTTGTAATTGCGCTCGTAGACTGCGGAGTGCTGATTGTTGCCGATCAAATCGTCGCGGCTGACTTTGACGCTCGAATAGTCGCGCCACTTCTCCGGATAGCCGATTTTGTTGCGGATCATGCTCAGTTTTTCTTCCGCGGCCTTCTTGGTGTCGTCGCTCATCCATGGCAGCGTCTTGATGTCGTCGCCCAATGATTTCTCAAGCGCGGCAACGAGCTTATCCATGCTGTCTTTGGCTGCGGGCGGAAAGTTCTGCTTGACCCAGTCCTGGCCTACCGCTTCGCCAAGTGCGCGATCGCTCATGCTGGAGCACTGCTTCCAGCGCGCTTCCGGTTCCTGCTGGCCGCTGAGAGTTTTTGAGAAGAAGTCGAAGTTCTCGTCAAAGAAGGCTTTCGAAAGCAAGCGGGCTTGGCCATGCAGCGTCTGCCAGCGCAGATAGCTCTTCCACGAGTCGATCGGCTCGCTGGTGATGAGGCCGCTGAGGGCTTTGAAGAAATCTGGCGTGCCCACGTTCAGAGTGTCGAAATGGCCAATGCCAACCTGCTTGAAGTAGGTATCCCAACCGAAAGAGGGCGCCAGCTTGTCAAAGTCGGCGACGGTGTAGATGTGGTAGCGCTTCTCGGGCTGGCGGAGATCGGTGCGGCTGAGCGAAGCCTGGGCCATCGCGGTTTCAATTTTCAACACCGCAGAAGCTTCCTTTTCTGCCTGCTCAGGCGTGTCGCCGGCGAGCGTGAACATCTTCTTCATGTGGTCGACGTACTGGCCGCGAATAGTCTTGAAGCGCGGGGAGTCGACGATGTAATAGTCGCGATCGGGCAGCGACAATCCACCTTGGTAGATTTGCGCAATCTGCTTCGATGAATCCTTGTCATCTTGAGAAACGCCGAATTCGAAGAAGCCGTCAGGAGTGCCATTGTTCTCAAGCCAGCTGAGCAGTGCGGGCAGTTGCTTGGCGTCTTTCAATGCGTCAATTTTTGCCCATGCGGGCTTTACGGGCGAGATGCCTTTCTTCTCGACGGTGTCTGTATCCATGCAGGCAGCGTAGAAGCTGCCGAATTGCCGTTGCAGAGGTGACTTCGGCGCCTTGGCCGCGGCGTCCAGCTCTTCCCAGAGTAGGTAGCGGTTCCGCTCACGAAGCAGCGAGAATGAGCGCACCCAGCGCGTTTGATCGGACGGAATGGAATTGGTCTTCAGCCAGTTGCCGCATGCGTATTGATAGAAATCCGTGCAAGGATCAACGCTCTTATCAATAGCAGAGGCATCGAAGCTCTGGATCGGCGGAACAGGCTGAGGTTTTTGCGTGTCTGCCTGTGCAGTGGTAAGGCTCGGCGCGGTAGCCGTTGTGATAGCCAGTATCAAGACAAAAATGTAACGGGAGAATTTCATTGGTTGTCCCTTTCAAAAACACAGTCAACCAGCCAATTCTGTCGGCACGCAGGGCGCTCGCTGAGTAAGGCCGGGACGACTATCTGCCGGCGCCGATAAAGGGGGCCAGCAGCGTTGGTAGAAGGCTATCACGTATTGTTACCGCTTGAGGCGGCAGCGGATACAAGCTGTGACAAGCGGTAATAAAGTTGGGGTCAATTGACCTGCGGGCATGATATTCTCTGCGGCGTGCCGGTCGCAGAAGCGACCCCATCGCACGGAGGTACGACATGCGGATGATTATGCAGGTTCAATTTCCAATTGAACCGTTTAACACGGCCGTGAAGAACGGAACCATTGCCAACACGATAAAAAAGATTATGGAAGCCACCAAGCCCGAGCACGCGTGGTTCAGTGAACGCAACGGCAAGAGAGGCGGCATTCTGGTGGTGAACGTCGACAGCCCTTCTGACGTTCCGCGCCTTGCCGAGCCATGGTTCCTCGCGCTTAATGCCGAAGTTGAGTTCAGAATCGCGATGACCCCGGAAGATCTGGGCCGCGCAGATTTGAACGCACTCGGCAAGCAGTGGGCCTAGAGCATTTCACGTAGCGACAATTGCCGAAAGAAGGACCGCAAAAAGAACGGCCGGCTGATGAAACCAGCCGACCGTTCTCCCTCCACTCAATTGTTTGTCTCTGGCCTATTTTCAGTCTTTGAACGTTGGGTGGATCGCAGCCATCTCACCATGCTTGCGCCTGCGTGGCACTTGAGCGCCCTTCAGTAGAGCTTGTGGCTGCAGTTTGTGCGTTGCACCTTCTAGTGTTTTAAATCCTTGGTGCGGTACTGCGATGCGAGCCTTTGCTCGCAGCCATCGACAATCCGCCCGTTGGGCGACTGATTAGCGTACGCAACCGGTTGTACCTGCCACTCCTTTCTTGCCTTCAAGTTGGCCGATGCCAAGAGGGACATCGAGATCTTTATTGCCAGCAGGGAAAAAATCGGAGCGGCCATCAGAAACATACCGTATCGAAATGCGAATTGAATTACTGAGTTGGTTGTGACGCCAAAGAAGTTGTCGAGCATAAGGTTGGACCTCCGGGACTTGCTGGTTTCCAGTTCATCAAGGATTCGTCTAACGGCCGGCCACTTTTCAGGGGAAAGCAATTTCCTAGGTTGGCGGACTTTCAATCCGAACCTAACTTGCTTGATGGACCTGACTGTAGGTTGGTTCAATGAACATGAGCAATGCGGCTTTCGATGTAAACGGGGGCAGCGGTGGTAACGGCCGAGAGGTTACTCGTATGGATGGCGCGCGAGCAGCGTGGTCGCATCAGTTGACGGCGCAACAGGTCGCGCAATTTGCACCGCGCGTTTTTCTGGCGGGGAAGGATCGCTGGGATCCGGAAGCCGCGGCGGCGAAATTGCCGTAGCAGGGAGCTTCGGGCACTAGTAGACGCCCGAAAATACACAGCCAAATTCGCGCGGGCGGCACGGATGTCTTTACAGCCCAGCAGCACGCCTGCAAAACTGAAACGTGGACACCCAAACAATCGTTATCCTTGATTTCGGCTCTCAGTACACCCAGCTGATTGCCCGTCGCATCCGCGAGCAGAATGTCTTTTCCGTCGTGCTTCCCTGCACGGCGCCTCTGGCCGAGATTGAAGCTCTCAAACCGCTGGGCCTGGTGCTTTCCGGCGGCCCTTCGTCGGTCTACGATGCCGATGCGCCGGCAGCAGATCCTAAACTGCTGCAGCTGGGCGTGCCAATCCTCGGCATCTGCTACGGACTACAGTTCATTGTTCATCATCTGGGCGGTAAAGTCCGTTCCGCATCCAAGCGCGAGTACGGCCATGCGGAAGTAAACATTGAAGACAGCGCAACTCCGCTGTTCACCGATCTGCCGCCCACCCTCGCAGTTTGGATGAGCCACGGCGACGAGGCATTGGAACTGCCGGCGGGATTCCATCGCACGGCCGTTACATCAAATGCGCTGGCAGGAATTGCCAACGAGGAGCGCCGCATATGGGCGGTGCAATTTCATCCTGAAGTGCACCACACGCCGCTCGGTTCGCAGCTCATTAAAAATTTCCTATTTAACATTTGCCGTGCGGCGGGTGATTGGACGCCCGCGCACTTTATTGAGACCACCGTTGCATCAATTCGCGCCAAAGTCGGCACCGGGCATGTGATCTGCGGACTTTCGGGTGGCGTGGATTCATCGGTCGCGGCAATGCTCGTGCACAAGGCCATCGGCAGCCAGCTTACCTGCATTTTTGTGAACAACGGCGTGCTGCGCAAAAACGAGTTTATCAGCGTGCAGAAAAATTTGCGCGACAAGCTCGGTCTGAATATTGTTGCCGTCGATGCCAGCAATCGATTCATGGACAAGCTGGCGGGCGTCACCGATCCTGAGATCAAACGCAAGCGCATCGGCGCGGAGTTTATCGCGGTGTTCGATGACGAGGCAAATCGCATTGCGCAACAATCAGGCGGCGTGGACTGGCTGGTGCAGGGCACGCTTTATCCAGATGTGATCGAGTCCTCAAGCGTGAAAGGGCCGAGCCAGACCATCAAGAGCCATCACAACGTCGGCGGCCTGCCGGAACGAATGAAGCTCAAACTGATTGAGCCGCTGCGCGATCTCTTTAAGGATGAAGTACGGCGCATTGGCCGCGACCTTGGCATGCCGGAAGATGTTCTTGGCCGCCAACCATTTCCGGGTCCCGGACTTGCGGTGCGCATTCTGGGCGAGGTAACGCCGGAGCGCGTTGCGCTGTTGCAGGAAGCTGATGATATCGTGGTGGGCGAGATCAAGGCGGCAGGACTCTACTCGAAAATCTGGCAGAGTTTTGCGGTATTGCTGCCTGTAATGAGCGTGGGCGTAATGGGCGATCAGCGCACTTACGCGTACACAGCAGCGGTCCGCGCTGTGCACTCTGAAGACGGCATGACCGCAGACTGGACGCCGCTTCCGTATGAGGTGTTGAAGCGCATCTCAAACAGGATCGTGAATGAAGTGCGGGGCATCAACCGCGTTGTTTACGACATCACGTCAAAGCCACCGGGCACCATCGAGTGGGAGTAGTTTGAATTGTGGAAGCAGTGCCTGGGCGGCTTTCGGGAGTGTTGCGGTGGGAAAGCAGCAGGCCCGCTAATGAAGCCTGTTTACCAATGATGGGCCAACGATCGAGACTAGTTTGTCGTTTTGGCTCTAAAGTTGTATTCTCCGCACAACCCAGCAAAAATTAAGCTGAATGTCGCAAGCCAAGGCGTAGTTTGCCGCGGGATAGGACGCACGAAATGAACGATTTGCTTCTCAAGTTGTATGTGAACTTACAGACTCTCAAAGAAAGCGAAGAAGGCCAGGATATGGTTGAATACGCTCTTGTTGTGGCTTTCATCGCTTTTGGCGCAACGGCTGGCATGGGCTCTGTAGCCGGCGGCATCAACCGAGCATTCAACACCATCAGCACCAGACTTGCCGCCAGCATCACCACAATTCTGTTCTAACGCCGAGATTTCAGGTGTGAACGGAACTGCTACGCCCGCTCCAAATTCCTAAAGCTTGGAGCCGGAGAACTAGTCCCTATCGTGACAATTGATACTGACAACCGCAGCTTCTGCTCTTCACGATCGCAAGAAGCTCAGCAGGTAAGGGTAGATCTGTTCGTGGTGCGTGATTGCCACTCCATGTGCAAAACCTGCGTACAACTTCAACTAAGCGCCTTTCACCAGTTTCGCGGTCAGCAAACCTGAGTCGGCAATTGGAACAATCTGATCATCGTCGCCATGCATTACCAGTGCCGGGACATCGATCCCTTTAAGGTCATCGTTGAAGTCAGTCTCAGAGAAAGCCTTGATGCAGTCGAACAGTCCTTTGATTCCTCCCTGCATTCCCTGGAACCAGAGATTCTCTCTCACGCCCTCTGAAATTTTTGAGCCCTCGCGGTGATAACCGAAGAACGGCATGGTCAGGTCCTTGCAGAATTGCGACCGGTCATTCACCACGCTCTTGCTAATGCCGTCGAAAACGTCTATCGGCAGCCCGCCCGGATTGCTCTCCGTCTTGAGCATGATGGGAGGTACGGCGCCGATGAGTACGGCTTTGGCGACTCGTTTGGAGCCGTGCCTGCCCAGATAGCGTGCCACTTCGCCACCGCCGGTGTAGTGCCCGATCATCACTGCGTCCTTCAGGTCGAGCAACTCAAATAGAGCTGCTAAGTCGTCGGCGTAGGTGTCCATATCGTTTCCATTCCACGTCTGTTCTGATCGCTCGTAACTGCGACGGTCGTGCGCAATGACGCGATATCTGCGCTGGCCCAGATACAACATCTGCGCATCCCACGCATCGGCATTCGACGGCCATCCTTGTGAAAAACGACGGGCTGGCCTTTACCCCAATCCTTGTAGAAGAGTGTGGTGCCATCTTTTGTCTTGAACGTGCTCATTTTTTGATTTTGACCTCCTTATTGACGGGAAATAGCCGAAGGAGAGTCCGGCGATTGAACAAGAATACCTCGCGGTTTTGAATGCAACGGGTAATTAATCCTGAATGGAGAAATGCAACGGCAATTTTTACACTGCAGAAAAGCTGAGCTTCGATTCTATCCGAGCAGTGTTGCAACGTCGCAGGTCAGCACGGCTATATTTTTTAATTTCTTACGGGACTGCAGCTAGTTTGGGCGCCGTGGTCGAGCACCAATTCGGTCTTCGACATTCACGCGGCTCCTGGTGTCGGTCCAGGCATGCTGAATATTTTGCGGAAAACCTGCAAGGAGTTCCGTGACCCGGTTAGAGATTTTCGCGACGATGTCGGGATGGAGAGGCGCGACGTCGTAACTCTCATCCTCATCGCGGGTCATATCGTACAACTCAGGATTTTTGAGAGCGTAATTAGTCTGCCGATGGCCGCTGATCACGCTGTAGGACTCCTGATCGTAGCGCGTCAAATGCAGCTTCCAGCCATTCCACCTGGCTGCCTGCAGATTCACATCATCAAAGAACAGTAAGACATCGCGGTCCATCGACTTTTGTTTGCCCGACAGGAGCGGCCAGATGTCGATACCGTCGAACGGTTTCGTTCCTGGCTTTGCACCCGTCAGCTTCGCGATTGTTGGCGTCACATCCAGAAGCGATGCGAGCGCATTACATGTCGATCCCGCGGGAATCTTGTTGGGCAAACGCGCAAGAAACGGCTCTCGCACGCCGCCTTCATAGGTGTCGGTCTTTCTGCCTCGCAGCCGGCCGGGGCTTCCCTGGAACCACGGCCCATTGTCTGAAGTGAAAATGACCAGGGTGTTCTCTCGCAGTCCATGGCGATCGAGCGTCTTCATGATCTCGCCGAAGCTCCAGTCGATTTCTGCAAGCGCATCGCCGTAGAGTCCAAGCCCGGATTTTCCTTTGAATTCCGGACTCGCACCCAGCGGAATATGCACCATGGAGTGCGCCAGATAAAGGAAGAATGGGCCGTCCTTGGATCGCTCGATGAAGTCGATCGATCGCTTTGTGTACCGTTGCGTCAGGTAATCGACGTCGGTGTCTTGCTCAATCGCCTTCGTGCCATCCATCAGCAATCGCGGGTTCATGTCGACGCTGTAAGGTACGCCAAAGTACTCGTCGAAGCCACGGCTCGTTGGCAAATATTTTTCCGGCAAGCCAAGATGCCACTTGCCGATTGCGCAGGTCTTGTAGCCCTCGGCCTTCAACATGTCGGCGAGCGTTACTTCGTCAAGATTCAGGCCGTCGACATCTTTGGGAAAAAGAACGCGCGGCACTCCGACGCGAGTTGGATAGCGACCGGTCAGAAGAGACGCTCTGGACGGCGAGCAAACCGGATCGGCGCTGTCGAGATTTGTAAAACGCACGCCTTCCGACGCAAATTTGACCAGGTTTGGCGTGGGGTTAGCACCGCCGTATACGCGAATGTCGCCGTACCCCAGGTCATCGCAAAACACCAGAACGACATTCAGCGGCTTTTCTGATGCCAGGGCCGCCTGGGGGAGCATTGCCGCTGCTGCGCTACTGACCAAAAAGTCCCGTCGGGTCATTGCCATTGCTAAATTTCTCCTGCCGTCGATTCAGGCTGCAAAAGGTCTGCCGAATTGTAAATGATGCTCATTACCTGCGCAGAGCGGCGACTTCGCGAGTCAGTGCGTCGAGCTTCTCCACCAACTGAGCATGCTGGGTTTCGGCGACTGATGGCTCGAACCCTTCAATGTAAAAGATGCCATTAGGCTCTAACTCGCATCGCTTCACCTGGCTCAACCTCTCAAAGCCCTGCCGATGAATTACCTCCACCAGTTCTTCCTGCGTAAGGGCTTCGCGGCCAAGAGCCTTCCGGTCGATTTGCCCATGGCGAACAAGCACGGTTGAACGACCTTCAAACATACGTGTCAGGCTTGGCGAGCGGAAAAGCACGCGCACCACAAGCCAGTTAATCGCCAGCAGACCGAATGCGCCGATGACGCCGCCGGATACCGAATTGTCGTCGCCGATGATGGCGTTCTGGACGGTGTTTGACAGAGAAAGCAACACTACAAGGTCGAACGGGTTCAGTTGTGCTAGTTCGCGTTTTCCAAACAGGCGCAGTAGAAGGACAAGAACAAGGTAAACGATGACCGGGCGAGCCAGCTTCTCAAGAATGGGAAGCGGCATTTGAAACATGTGGTCGAGAATGACGGAGTGAGGCATGGAAACGAGCATATCGAGCCAACGGCTTCGAATCCAGCCAAATCCGGCGATAGCGCGCGTCATGCCGAAGATACAGTTGGCTCAGGGTAGTTGCCGGTCTGGTAAAGTTGGATTGCGAAAGCAATTTCAGCGATGCCCGTTAGGGCGCCGACTATTGTTCTCACCTTCACAAGATAGATACTTACCCCCATGACCAATCCTCTTGCAGCCACACTCGCGCCGTTTCGTATCGATCCCAAGTTCGATGTGCGCGTGTGGGGTTACAAGGATCTGCGTCCGTGGTTCAATGTCCAAGCCGACGGCGATCCAATTGGCGAAGCATGGCTGACGGGCGATATGTGTCTTGTCTCTACAGGTCCGCATAAAGGGAAGCGGCTTGATGAATTGTTTCGCGAGGCTCATGAGGAATTGCTTGGCCCCAATGCGCGTACGGTCGATTCGCCGCTGCTCATCAAGATCATCTTCGCGAAAGAGAAACTGAGCGTGCAGGTTCATCCCGATGACACGATGGCGCAGAAGTATGGAGATCCCCGTGGCAAGACCGAGTGCTGGTATGCCCTGGCTTCCGAACCTGGCGCGGAAGTGGCCGTCGGACTGAAGCCGGGCGTCACCCTCGAGCAGGTGCAGAAGGGAATTCAGACAGGTACGCTTGAAGAAAATTTAAATATTCTGCCGGTTAACCGCGGCGACATGATCTTCGTCGATGCAGGGACCGTGCACGCTATATGGCCCGGGGCCATTTTGCTCGAGACGCAGCAGAACTGCGACATTACTTACCGCATGTACGATTACGGCCGCCCGCGCGAACTTCACGTTGAGAAAGCAATCGAAGCCACGCATCTTTCAACGCGGGCCGGCAAAATCATGCCTGAGCTTTTAGCCGACCGCACTGTTCTTATCCGCTCCGAATATTTTCGTGTAGAACGAATTCCTGTGGCCGGTAAACGCGATAATTTGAGCCTGCGCTCAGACACATCTCTAGCGCCGGGTCTGGCCTATCTCTTTGTTGCTGATGGTGTTGGCCGAATCTCGGGAGCGGGGTTCGAGACGATTGACATGGCGGCCAGAACAGTCGTAGCCGTGCCGGCCACTTCACCGGACTTCGTGATTGAGGATCAGGGAGGGCTGGATCTCATACGCATTACTCCCGATTGGCCACACGATATCTCTTGAGGTTTGCGGCTAGTTTTCCAACTTGAACTTTTTTGTACTTGACTTAGGGCGGTATTAGTTACTTAAGTATCAATACGGCCTTCTCAAAATGTGTTGTTGGTACACGGCAGGAAGACGTCATAGCTGCGGCGTACTTGGTGTGATTAGCCGATGTGGTGAACGGCTCTTATTTAACTTGCTCACCGGGAATGACTTATGACCGGGAGTGTCCAAACAGATCTGATCTAAAGGAGACTTGATTCAAATGAGGCTTATCCCCAGGCTGCTCTTTTTCGCGCTGCTGGTTTCTGCAGTTTCCCCTTTATTCGCCCAGGTGGTACCGGCAGCCCAACAGGGAGGCTCCGTGCCACTCGTGGTCGGCGTCGGCTTTTCCAATTACTCAATGGATTGGGGTCCAGGCCAACGAATGAATGGAATCACGGCATGGGTGGATTTGTTCCCATTGCCTGGAGTTGTAAGGGATCTTGGATTCGCGGTGGAAGGTCGCGACATCAACTACATGCGCACCATTCCCAATCTGCGCGAAGATACCGGACAAGTTGGCGCGATTTACAGCTACAGCCATTTCTCCAAAGTGCACCCTTATGGCAAGTTCCTGGCCGGCATCGGCAGCATGGATTTCCCTGCGTTTCCGGGTTTACCCAACTATCATCACGATACGTTTTTGGTAACTACACCAGGCGGCGGAGTCGATATTCAGGCCTACCAGCACATATGGGTTCGCGCGGACTACGAGTACCAGATGTGGCATAACGTTTTCGGGCCGAATACCTCCAATCCCAACGGCATTACGATTGGCGCTCAGTGGGACTTCAGGAGATCGAATTCGCGATAGTGTCGCGCAGTTGGGTGCTTGAGCCGTTTGGTTCAGCACCGCATAAAAATCTTCCAGACACAGCCTCGACCCTGAGCTGCTTCAGGGTCGAGCTTTTGTTTGCGGCTGATAGGTTCCCGGTTCCACACGAAATGCGATCGACACACGGTTCCAGAAGTTGATTTGCCCAATAGCAAATGTCAGTCTTACAAGTTCGTCTTCGCTGAATTCTTTCCGCACCTCTTCATAAACCGCGTCAGCAGCGTGGCCCTGTTGAATGTTGGTAATGGCCTCAGTCCAAGCCAGGGCGGCGCGTTCGCGCGAGGTAAAGAAAGGCGTCTCTTCCCAAGCCGATAAGGCGTAGAGCCGCTGTTCCGTTTCGCCTTCGGCGCGCGCATCCTTGGTATGCATGTCAATGCAGTAGGCGCATCCGTTCAACTGTGAGGCACGGGTTTTGACAAGTTCTACGAGCGAAAGCTCCAGCCCGCTGGCGCTGATCACTCTACCAAGTTCCTGCAGGGCGTGAACGCCCTCAGGAAAGGCCTTTCCATATCTAAGCCGTTGCGGCATTTTGGGGAATTCCTCCTCCGCCTTGGATGCTCCAGCTTCTGCGGGGTTTCGGACAAATGTGGTTGGGAACCGGCCAATAAACGGAGCTGTTTCCCCGACATCGTGTACTCGCGGAACTTTTTTCCATGATTGGGGTTCCCACCCATGACGGGTTGCGCCTCGCCAGCGTCTAAGAAGCATGGGTCGGGGCACAGCTACAGACATTGTTTGAGCCAAAGTAGCAGAAAAATATGCGCAATTGCTCTAGGGAGAGATTAAAGATGAACCGGACATTTTTCACGAGAGGTTTTGCGAAGTACCTGGCCTGGTCCGGGCTTGCTGTGCTGAGTGTTGCCGTAGCGCTGGGACAAGATGCTGCCCAGGCTGGCACTCAGCGCACCGACGGGCAGATCGAGATGGATGTGGTGCATGCCCTCGACGCCGAGCAGGTCCTCAAAAATGATCTGATTACCGCCGCGACCATCGAAGGCGAAGTCACGTTGGCCGGGACAGTGTCGGGCGACTCTTCAAAGAAGCTGGCGGAATCCGTCGTGACCAAAGTGCCTGGCGTGACCAAGGTCCACAACAACCTGACTATTGGGAATCCGCAGGACGCCCAGAATGCACAGCCGCAGCCGGCGCCGGATCCCAATGACGACGGCCCGCAAACCCAAGCGAATGCCCAGCCCGGATACGGCGGTCAACCTGACAATGGCAATCAACCCGGCTACGGCAATCAGCCCGGCTACGGACAGGCTCCCCCTCCGCAGGGATACCCACAAGCGCAGCCGCCCGATCAGGGCCAGTCTTCGCGGTCCAATCCCTACCCACCTGAGTATCGTCCGCAATATGGCAATCCTTATCCGCCGCAAGGGCCGGGCTACAATCGCCAACCAGCGCCGCAGTATCGGCCTGCCAGCGGACCAGTCACGATCCCCGACGGCACTCTGCTGCAGTTGCGCACCATGGAGCCAGTTGCCAGCAAGCGCGCAAAGGACGGCGAACCGGTCCAGTTCACGCTCATCAGCGATGTGACTTTCGGCGGGATGTTGGCCATTCCGCGCGGAGCGGTATTTCACGGCGTAGTTTCAGAGAGCCATCAGCCGGGATCAGGACACCTTGCAGGCAATCCGGTACTGGCGCTCCAGCTTACTTCGCTCGATCTGGGTGGGCAGACTTATCCGCTCACCTCCGATGAGTTCCGGGTGAAGGGGCCCAACAAGGCCGGCGAGACGGTAGGCAATGCTGTGGGTGCTGGGATTGTGGGCACCATCATTGGCTGCGCGGTAGGCCGCGGAGTGGGTTGCGCGGTTGGTGCAGGTGCAGGCGTTGCAGCAGGAACCGCAGCCTCGGCCGCGTCCTCTGGTCCGGGTGTATGGATTCCCGCTGAGGCGCTGGTGAGCTTCCACTTGAGAGCGCCATTGACTGTGAATCCGGTAAGCCAGGAAGAAGCATCGCGGTTGGCGCAAGGACTGTATCCCGGAGGCCCATCGCTCTACCGGCGCGGCCCGGCACCCTATCCGTACCGCCCAGGGTATGTATATGGCCGTCCTTACGCGTCCGGTTATCCCTACTACCCGCGGGTCTACTATCGTCCGTATTTTATGTCCGGCGGCTTTTACTACTGGAGGTAAAGCTCCAGGTAGCGAAGTACTTCGGGTATCCCAGTAGGGATGCCCGAACTGTTTGTGCCGCCAGATCAGGCGTCTGTGCCCACCCCGAACGCGGTTTGTTAATCGTCGAATATAATAGGAAAGTCGCATCGAGCGAGAATTGCGCAGTCGCAGGATGTGCCTCGCGAAAGAATATTTTTCGCAGCTAGTGAGCACGCAGCGTTCGCGCGTAGAGAGTCGAAGGTTCAAGTCCATCCATGATTCGTTTCCTGCAAACTGACAATCGCATCACCAAGGCGCTATTAGTCGTCATCATTGGCGCCGCCTCGGTATCCATGTGTGTTTACCTGATCCCGGGCCTCATGGCCGGTGGTTCCACATCGGCCACTACTTTCGCCGTCGTTTATCCGCACTGGTACAGCAGATATCTCTCCACGGGAGATGAAGTAAGCCAGGTGAAGGTGGAGCAGGTTGCCCGCCAGCAGTTGCAGCAGCGCAACCCGCAATACGCCGACAACCCGATGATTTTGAATTTCTTCGAGGCGCAAGTGGGCCAGCAGCTTGTACAGCAACAGGTCTTGTTGCAGGAAGCAGCCAAGCTCGGCATTCGCGCCAGCAGTGACGACGTGAGTCAGTACCTGCGCACCGGCCCTACCGGCGAAGTGCTCTTCCCAAATGGCAAATTCATTGGCCAGGATCAGTACCAGGCTCTGATCGCGCAGCGCCTCAATATGTCGATCACGGAATTTGAAGAAAGTATCAAGACCGACATCGTGGTTCGTCGACTTCAGTCGCTTGTTACTGCCGGCGTCACGGTGAACGACCAGGACGTTCGCGATACTTACCGCAAGCAGAACGTAAAGATCAAGTTTGATTACGCGGTGATTTCTTCTGACGATCTGCGCAAGTCGATCAATCCTTCCGACAGTGATCTTGAGTCGTTTTTCAAGAAGAACGCGGCGCGCTACGCATCGGCTGTTCCCGAGCAGCGCAAGATCACTTATTTTGCGTTCACGCCCAACCAGTTGCCGGGTGGAGTACCGCAGCCAACGCAACAGCAGATTCAGCAGTACTTCACGGCGCATCAGTCAGAGTATTCGGTGCCGGAGCAGGCTCGTTCACGCCACATCCTCATCTCGGCGACGCAGGGCGACGCCAAGGCAGATGCGGACGCCAAGGCCAAAGCGGACACAGTTCTTAAGCAGCTCCAGTCCGGCGGAAATTGGAATGAGTTGGCGAAAAAGTACTCCGATGATCCAGGCAGCAAGAACAGCGGCGGCGAGCTCGGCTTTGCGCAACGCGGCAAGATGGTGCCCGAGTTTGACAACGCCATCTTCACGCAGAAAATTGGCGACATCAAGATCGTGAAGAGCCAGTTCGGCTATCACGTTATTCAGGTTGAAGAGCGCACTGCGGCTCATACGCAATCCTTGTCCGATGTGCTGCCAACCATCCAGGCAACGTTGATTCGCCAGGGCGCAGCGCAGTCTGAAGACAACTACGCCAAGGCGCTTACGTCTGAAGCCATCAAGAATGGACTTGAGAAAACAGCGGCTGCCCACCACCTCGACGTGGTAACGACTCCGATGCTTGCACACGACGGTGTTGTCGCCGCGCTTCCTGACAGCTCGCAGCTCCTCTCGCGCGCATTCGAATCAAAGCAGGGAGATCCGCCGCAGTCTGCGCCTACCGGCGAAGGCTATGCCATCTTCCAGGTGACTGGAGTTACCGCTGCGCATGCGCCAACCTTCGCTGACTGGAAGAGTCATGTGCTTGACGATTACCGCGACGAGCAGCTTCCGCGGCTTTTGGCCCAAAAGACCACAGAACTCTCTGAGCGTGCGAAGTCAGAGAACAACCTGGCGCAGGCAGCAAAAGAAACGGGCGCGACTGTGAAGACGAGCGATCTGGTTGGACTCGACGGCCAGGTGCCTGATCTGGGCCAGGTGGCGCAGGTTGCTCCGCAGCTGTTCGATCTTTCGAAGGGCAACATCAGCGGGCCGATCAATGCACAGCGCACCGGCGTGGTGGCAAAGATCGTCGACAAACAGGAGCCCGCGGCCGAAGAGATTCAGAAGAACTTTGACACGACCAAGGACCAGTTGATTCGCGCTCACCAGGACGAGGCCTTCAACGTCTTCATGAGCGGTGTGCTTGATTACTACAAGAAGCACAACCTGATCCGCATGAGTGCCAAGCCGAAAAATCCTTCACTGCCGGGCATGTAAGAGGAAGGCACAAAAACTAAGAAGGCCCGCAGCCAGATTGGCTGCGGGCCTTTTCTATTGCTGGCAAGTTTGGTGCTATCGGAGGCCCTCGGTTTGGAATGGAAGTCCCGTCTCCGGCGAATGTTCGGGCTGCGCATCGCGGTTGGGTTTGACAGTGACATTGTTCTGGGTAGAAGGCGCAACAGTCACATTCCAGCCATCGATAACCACCAGTGCATCTTCTCCGTTGAATTGGTTCTGCTCTGCTTCAATCGTGATGGTCTGCATTTCATTTGGAACCAGTGAAATGTAATTGTCGCTGTAAAAAGCAGGCAGCACGCGCTCGCCCGATTTCTGCCGCCGCAATTGCACATGGGCCAAGAGCGCGATGCTCTTGCCCGGGTTGCGCAGCGTCACGGTCACGATGCGCTTGCCGCTTTCATCTTTGCTTTCGGCCTTCGTCTCGAGCGTTACTTGAGGGAGCTTATTCAGGTCGTTGAAATCGTCAGGGCGTGCCGGGAGCGCTCGCCAATAGAAGTTGCGCGAAATGAGTTTGCCGTTCACGTCGTGCAGTTGAAGCCTGATAAAGTGCACGTGCGACAGGGCGGCAGGAAACTCGATCAAACCCGCGTTTGTTGTTGCCTCGGGCTCTGCCGTCAGTTTCGATTCGCGCTCATAGGCCAGGCCGCCATTCAGGTCGAAGACCTCTGCGCGCAACGTGGCATCTTTTACTGGCGCAGGCAGATTGTTGATCACCTGTAACTGGCCGTTGTCTTCATTGAATTGAACATGCACCATTTCGCCGGCGTGCATCACTGCGAAATAGGATGACATGGGCTCGAAGTCATAGTGGTAGATCTGCCACACAAAGCTCGGCTGCGCGGGATTGCTCATCCACGTGATGACGGCCGTTGCGGGATGAAACATCTGCGCATTGCGGCCCTCATACATGGCGCGGAATGCTTCGTAGTTTGCCAGTTGAGATTTGCGCACAAAATCTGCAAGGTTGCGAAAAGCTCCGTAGCGAGCGGCGATCTGGCCAGGGAACCTGTCCGCGCCAGAGTTGCCTTTCGCAAAATCGTGCTCGGCCCAGTCGTCGTTGATGCTCTCCCAATCTTTTTTTGGCATCATGCCCTGGATTGACTCAAGCGTTGGCACCGAGACGCTGCCGGTTTCGGTTTTGAAATAGTCATCTGTGATTTTGTAGAACGCGCGCGGAACACGCCAGTAGTAAGGTCCGTGCGAGCGCACGCCGGCGCCGTCCGTTGAACTTGGCTGGTAGCGGCGCGTTGGTTCAAGCTCGGCCAACACTTTGCGCAACTCGGCATCGATTTCAGGCGGCGGATAGCCCTCATTGCGTGCGCACCACAGCACGATGGAAGGATGGTTGCGGAAGCGTAACACTTTGTCGCGCACGTTCGCTATGTAGGTGGGGATGTCTGTCGGATCGGGGCCATCGGAAGGATTGGGCTGAAAGAACTCGTCCCACACAAGGATTCCGTACCGGTCGCAAAGATCGTAAAAGTCCTCACCTGTGCTCTGTCCCACCCAGTTGCGAATTAAATTCAAATTCGCCAGCTTGTGGAGCTTGATAAGCGTTTCAAGCCGCACACGAGGAATTCGTTTCATGGCTTCATCCAGGCCCCAGTCGCCACCACGGATGAACACCGGAACGCCGTTGACCGAGATTGTCAATGTATCGGTACCGGGCACGCTGTAGGTGATCTTGCGAACGCCAAAATCTACATCCTGCGCGTCGGAAACATCGTGCTCCTGGTTGAAGCTGAGGTGAAGCCGGTACATGTCAGGAGCGCCATAGCCGTTTGGCCACCACAAGCGCGGATGATCCATGCGCAGAGCGGGTGTGGTCTCTGCATTGAATCTCACAGTTTTAGTGCTGCGCGGCTCCAGTTCCACCGCCTGTTCGAAGCGTATGTTCTCAATAATTCCGTGTAGCACGCCTTTCTGTGGCTGGTCGCTTACGTTTTCCAGCGTAGCCTGCACGGCCACGTCGGCGAAGTCAGTTTTGGGCAGCGGCAGATCGGTTGTAACGAGCGGGTTTTTCAGCACCACTGGGCCGGTTGCAGAGAGAAATACTTTTTGCCAGATCCCACTGTCGCGGTCGCGCATGGCCGGAATCCAGTCCCAGCCCAGTGTTGAAAGGAACGTTGGCCCGTCGATCGCTGTGATGCCGCCGTTAGGTCCCAGGCCCGCGCGCAGCGTGTGTTCATGCGGGATGCCGGGATGCGGTTGCGGCGAAATGAGCACCGCCAACACGGCCTTCTTGCCAGGTTGCACATTCGCCGTGATGTCGAAGATGCCGCGAATGAATGCGCCGCGAATAGTTCCGACTTGAGTGCCGTTGACCCACACTTCGGCTGCGTAGTTGATGCCGTCGAAATTGAGCCACACATGGTGACCCTTGTAAGAGCGCGGTATCAAGATCTCAGTCCGATACCACCAGGACGTGCGAGCGAGACTGTCGGGAATTGTTTCAGGACGGTTGTTCTCGCCATAGAGCGGCTCAGGATAGACGCGATTGTTGACGAGAGTGGTGAGCACCGTAGCCGGAACAGTGGCTGTATACCAGCCGGTTGGGTTGTATGTTGCCGACGAAATCTCCGCGGCTGCCTGGGTGGCTTTCGCGGCATCCTGCACCTGCCAGCCGCTTTGAATCACAGTTTGCGGCGGCGGTGCCGGTACCGGTGTTGCTGCCGAGGCTGTGAGGGCAGCCAGTCCAACGATGGGCATTGCAATCTTCCTTGCCAGAATTGATAAGAAAAATGGTCGAACATGATTTCGCAAAGCTTCGCTCCGAGCGTGAGCCCATGCATCTAACCTGCACTGTTGCGGCAAGTGTTTTGTCAAACGGATTATATTCGGTGGCCGCCGTGCGACGTCGGAGTGAAATCCTGTCGGTGATAATGAGGTTATGGAGTTTCAGCGGTCTTCTGGAGTGTTGATTCATGTCAGCTCGTTGCCTTCTCAGGGAGGCATTGGTAACCTTGGCCCGGCTGCACACAAATTCGTGGGATTTCTGGCGGCTGCCAAACAGCATGTGTGGCAAGTGCTTCCGCTTTGTCCAACGGGCTTTGGCAACTCGCCCTATGCCGGCACCTCGGCCTTTGCAGGGAACCCATTGTTCATCAGCCTGGAAGTGCTTTCCGACTGGAGCTGGATTGACGGCAACCGTGTAGCGGGGCTTGCAGGCGCCAGTGGCAATGTGAATTTCGACGAGGTTGAGAAGCAAAAATTGCCGTTGCTTTATGAGGCGGCAGGCAACTTTCTCGATCGGGGTGCGAGTGACCCCACGTTTTCATCCCAGTGGCAGGAATTTGGGGATTACTGTCGCGCGCAGGCTGACTGGCTGGACGACTATGCGCTGTACGCGGAACTGCGCCGCCAGTTCAACACCGGCGCGTGGACCCAATGGCCGGAGCCGCTGCGCCGTCGCCAGCCGGAGGCGCTCCGCGAGGCAGCAAAAAGCGGCGAACGAGCGCTGGCGCAGGAGCGCGCATTGCAGTTTGCCTTCTCATTGCAGTTGGCCGCCCTGCGCACGGCTGCGGCGAGTCACGGTATTCGCATCCTTGGCGATGTGGCGATTTTTGTGAACATGGATTCGGCGGATGTGTGGACGCATCCCGATATATTCGAGCTGGACGAAGATCTTAACCCAATTCACATTGCGGGCGTGCCGCCGGATTATTTCTCTCCCACCGGGCAGCGTTGGGGAAATCCTTTGTACAAGTGGGACGTGCTTGAAGAGCGAGGATTCGACTGGTGGATCGACCGCGTACGGCGGGCCTGCCAGCTTTATGACATCGTTCGCCTCGACCACTTCAGAGGGTTCGAGGCCTATTGGTCGATTCCCGCGAATGAGGAGACGGCTATCAATGGCCAGTGGGTCAAGGCGCCTGGCTTGAAGCTTTTCCGCGCGCTTGAAGCGGCTCTCGGTCCTCTGCCGCTGGTGGCGGAAGACCTGGGCATGATTACGCCGGAGGTAGACGCTCTGAGGCAGGAGCTTGGATTTCAGGGGATGAAGGTGATGCAGTTCGGCTTTGGCAACAGGGGCGCGCACATTCACTTGCCGCATCGCATTTCTCCCAGCACAGTGATGTACACGGGCACGCACGATAACGATACGACGCAGGGTTGGTGGAACGCGGCCAGCGATGCGGAGCATAAGGCGCTTGAGGCCTACGTGGGACCGGTGGACGGCAGGCCGGCGTGGCCGCTGATGCGCTCGGCGTTTGCCAGCGTGGCTGAAATTGCAATTGTGCCCGCGCAGGATCTGCTGGAGCTTGGCTCAGAGGCGCGCATGAATACGCCCGCCGTGCCTGAAGGCAACTGGGCATGGCGCGCGCCGGAGAATAGCTGGACGGATGAGATTGCGGAACGGCTGGCTGCGCTCACGCTGGTGACGGATCGCGGTAACGATCCGATGCCCGGAGTCAAAGAGGAATCTGAAAAAGAATAATGTGGTTTCCGGGGCGTCGGAAGCGCCACCTGGGGTAGCCTATGTACCGGGCTTAGAGGTGTGGTTCCAACGATACCTGAACGGCCGTTTTTTGGGTACATGGGATCCAGTGAAATTGTGACGTTTCGTTCGAAGTAGGTACGCGACGGCGCGTCAGGGATCGTGCTATCCCAGGTCCGAAAATCCGGATCTTGGGCACCCGCCGAAAGTGGAAGGCGGACAATATTGCTTTCCCACCCTTGCGCGATGAAACTGCGCAAGGATGGGGCACCCACACAGGGTTGCGAAAACAAAGGGTGCCAGCCGCCCTTCGACTTAGAGCCGGCGATCCGCACTCCTGGTAATTTGGTTCTCGATTCTGTTCCTTGCTATTCTTGGCGGACATGGAAACGGCTGCTATTCATACACTCGGACTCACCAGGCGGTTCGGCGAGCTTACCGCTGTAGACAACGTTACCTTCAGCGTGGCTCCGGGGCAGTTTTTTGGATTTCTTGGGCCGAACGGGGCGGGCAAGTCCACCACCATCAAAATGCTGACCGGGTTGCTTGAGCCGAGTGCGGGCTCGATTGAAATTCTTGGCAAGCCGTTCAATTCCGCGGCACTCGATTTGAAAAGACAGATTGGGGTTGTGCCGGAGGGCATGGCGCTGTTTGGGCGGCTGACGGCGCGGGAGTATCTGCGCTTTGTGGGCCGCATGTACGGGCTGGATAAGCAAACGACCGATCAGCGCACGGATGAGCTGCTGGAATTTATGCAGCTTGCCAACGAATCAAAAAAACTGGTGACCGATTTTTCTCACGGCATGCAGAAGAAACTGTCGCTGGCCGCGGCGGTGATCCATGCGCCGCGGGTTCTGTTTCTTGACGAGCCGTTTGAAGGCGTGGACGCGATTGCGGCGGGAATGTTGAAGACGATGCTGCAGGGGATGATTCATCGCGGGGCCACTATTTTTCTTACGTCGCATGTGCTTGAAATTGTGGAGCGGCTCTGCAGTCACGTGGCGATCATTCACCAGGGGCGGCTGGTGGCCAATGGATCGCTGGAAGCCTTGCGGGCTGGGGTGGCCTCGACATTACCGGGCGCCGAGGGCGGCCAACGGCTGACGCTCGAAGAGATTTTTCTGAATATTGTGGGCGGCGACCAGGAATCCGCGCAGGAGCTGTCGTGGCTGGCATGAACGGCACGGCGAACGGGAACGAACTGGGCCGCGCGGAAGGCATGCTGCCGACGACACACGGGCTTTTCGGTCCGCTGGCGCGTGCGCAGTATGGGGCGCTCGTTCGTCTGCGTTGGCACATTTTTGTGAACGGCCTACGCTCGAAGTTGGGCGCTTTCGAATTTGGAGCGCGCACCGTTACCTATTTTGTGTACGGCGTGATGGGGCTGGGGCTGGCGTTTGGCGCAGGAGGGATTGCGTACGGCCTTGCCTCAGATCGGCAGTGGAACTATATGCCAATGGTGTTCTGGTTTGTGCTGTTCATCTGGCAAGTTGTTCCAGTGATGCTGGCTTCGTTTCAGGAGCAGTTCAATCTTGGCACGCTGCTGCGTTTTCCGGTCGGATTCAAATCGTTTTATTTTCTCTACGTGGTTTTGGGCCTTTCCGATGTGTCCACTGCGATTGGCGCGCTGTGCTGCCTGGGGATACTTGCCGGGGTCACAGTGGTGCGGCCTGATCTGTTTGCATTCACGATACTGGTTCTATTTGTTTTTGCCGCGTTTAACATTTTGCTGGTGCGGGCCATTTTTGTATGGATCGATCGATGGCTGTCGCAGCGCAAGACGCGCGAGATTCTTGCCGCGTTTTTCATGATTTTCTTTCTGTCATTCCAACTGGTGAACCCGGCAGTGTGGCAGCACGGACGTCGAACGCCTCGCGGTCCATACGCGGCGCATCACAATGTTCAAGAGATGCTCGATTCGCGCTGGGTGCGCGGAGCGAATGCAGTGCAGGAGTGGCTTCCGCCTGGTTTGGCGGGGCTGGCGTTGCGCGATGCGGCAGAAAAGCAGCCTGTGCATGGGTTGGCATTGCTTGCGGTACTGGGGATTTATTTTTTGGCTGCCGGAGGCGTGCTGGGTATGCGCCTGCGGGCAGAATTCAGCGGCGAAGATTTGAGCGCGGCTCCGGCCCGCCGGATTGCTTCGACGACTGTTCAGATTAAATTAGGCGCACGGGCGGCTGAAAGACGCAGCACATGGGATTTGGCTGCCACGGAGTCCGGCGCCTCTCCGGCGATGGTGGCAATTGTGGAGAAGGAGTTTCGCAGCCTTTGGCGCACGCTGCCTCTGCTGTATGCGTTGGGCGCGCCGTTGTTGATGGTGCTGGTGGTCTCTGGAGGTTTTTTGCGCGGCAGCATGAGCACGCATGCTCCGGTATTCGCTTTCCCGCTTTGCGTTTTCTTTGCCCAGCTTGGATTCCACCAGTTGTGGGGGAACAGCCTGGGCACGGAAGGCGCCGGAGTTCAGCTTTATTTTCTTTCGCCGACATCGTTCCGCACGGTGCTGCTGGCGAAAAACATTTTTCACGCAACGATCTTCGCGGTTGTGATGGTTATTGCAGGAGTGCTGGCCGCATTGCGGCTTGGCGAGCCGAGCGGTGTGATGGTGGCCACTACCGCGGCGTGGCTGCTTTTTGTGTTGCCGTGCAATCTGGCGATGGGAAATATTTTTTCACTCACCATGCCGTACAAGGTTAATCCTGGCCGCATTTCGCGGCAGCGCAGATCGCAGGGGGCTGCATTTCTCAGCCTGCTGATGCAGGCGGGCCTGGTTGGTATTGGAGCACTGGTGTATTTGCTCTGCGCCAAGATAAGTATGCCGCTGCTGGCTGTTCCCATTTTTCTGGCGATGGCTGCGGTGGCGGGGATTGTATGGCTGAGGATACTAAGCAATGCCGATCACACGGCCAATCAACGGAAAGAGCAACTGATTGCCGCGCTTACCAAGGCGGATGATTGAAGAGGCAGCTTCAAGAACTAAGCTGTCAGCTTGTTGGTGGCGGGGTGAGGGAGTTGCTTTCCCAGGTCTCAAAAGCGAGACCTGGGGCACCCATTCATTGTGCGTTGGACGGATTCGTTTGATTATGTTGGGACTTCGAGGGCTGCGCGGTCCCAGTGGGCGCAGTTTGCCGCGGCTTCATAAGTTGTTTGCAGGAATTGGAGCAAAGCGGCGTCCGGGTCCGGCGATTGGCGCATCGCTTGGTAGGGCAGCACGAACTCACCGAAGTTTGCGTCGAAATTTGCCAGGGCTGGGGCGATGGAGTAATCGCGATAGCCGGGCGGCTCAGGATACGCATAGCTGTAAAAGAATGGTTCGGCACCGGACCCGCCCGGCCAGAATCCGCAACTGCTTACTTCGTGTGAATAGGCGTCGCGCGTGACGCGATCAGGAAGTCCGGGCATGCTTGGATGCTGCGGAGCTTTGCGGCCGGAGAAGCGCGTGCAGGCAAGATCGAGCGCCCCCCAGAACAAATGAATCGGACTGACCTTGCCGCGGAATCTTGAGCGAAAAACAGTGAACACGCGCGTGGTCTGCAGCAGCACTCGCCAAAACCGGCCGACATATTCGCGATCATAGCTTCGGTGCATTGTGTCCTGCTCGAAGGGAATGGGATCGGCGATCTCAACGGGATTGGGCCAGATGCTGACCGCGCAGCTTACGTCATGGAGAGCGGCCATGAAACGCCGATAAAACTCTGCTACCGTCATCGGTTCCAGGGGGATAGTTTTTCGGTCGCCATCGCTGGTTTGAATCACGAGCACATGGTCGACGAAATCGAAGTCGATTTGCAGCATGAGCGTGCCGTACGGCATGGGCATGGTGGTTACGCCGCGAATTGTGGGGTAGAGCGTGACGTTCCAGGCGTGATTGATGGGTGGCGTCAGGGCGAGGCGGATTTTGCCGACCATCTGCATCCACAACTGCAGCGTGGCGATGGTGTCGCCCCATGCGGCTTGCGGCAGGGCTGGCCAGACTTCGTTTAAAGGGCTGGATGCGGGATGAGTCGGGGGCATAACCTCTCGCAGTCGTTTTCTTATTCTGCACGGCAATCGTGTTGAAGGCAACTCCGCAATTAATTCTCGTTATTTTCGAAACGTTTGAGCGCCCGGATGCACTATCCACCAGCAAGGTTGAGGCCGGCAGTTCCTCTACGGCCCTTTTTCATTTCACCCCAAAGCTCCTGCACCTTCTGATTGCTTTAACAAAAACAAGACTTGCGCGGAGCCAGTCCGCTGGCGGAATTCCGGAGCAGGTACGGACCGATTTGAAAACTTACTTATGGGAGGGCACACCTATGAATTCGTCTGAATTATTCGTAGCGCGGTCAACGAAACCGGCATTAGAGCTTATTTCGCTTGCCACCATGGCTCCTGAATTGGCGCGCCGCAATCTTCGCTCGCTGTTGCTTGTCGACCCCAACTATTTCGGCAAGATTACCAGCAATTCGTTCAAGGCCGTGCTGCGCATCCAGCAGGACACCATGTACGAAAGCATCGGTTATGTGGGTTACAGTCCGTGCCTTGAGCAGTTGCAGACAACGATTCACATCAGCGAGAGCACCGGCTACTCCGACGCGGACTGCATCAGCAAGGAGTATGCGCGCTTCTATCTGTCTTATGACGGCGGCTTGTCGTGGCTGGACCAGGGCTTGAGTTCGATAACTGTTTGCAACATGCGGGGACCGAAGCCGTTGCAGGAAACGCTTTCAGTTGGCCTAAGCCCGGCACTGACGTTGTGCTTTCTTGAACGGATGCCGATTGTGCGAACGATTCTTTCGTGGAATGCGCCGCCGCCGGCGGACACGCCTGACTGGATTCCGGTTTGGGGAGATGTGTTGAACGCGCAGATTCGCCGGGAACAGACGGAGGAGCTTTCAATGCATCCCGGATTCGATTGCTGGTTGAAGCCGGAGACGGGCTGCTCGGCTTGCTGACCGGCTGCGTAAAAAACTTTTTTGCACAAAGGTTGAAACGATATCCGCGCGAGCCGCACTACTTGACGTGATGACTTTGATGAGGAGCACGGGCATGAAACTGAGCAGCGTATCTCGAGTTGATTTTGAGAGCCGGCCGCAGTTTGCTTTGGCGCCTCATTCAACGGTCCTCCCCCAAACACAGGCGGGACTTGCTCCCTGGAGCGGGCCCCGCCTGTGCCCCATCCCCACGGGAGCATGGACCCATATGAACCCCGATGATTTCGATCGACGTTCTGTGATTGCAGACGAAGATGAGCAGCGGCAAGAAGATTCTGCGTCGGATTCCACAGAGCGCTCGAAAATTGGCGCTGGAACTCGCGCAATTACCCGGCTTTGGTGGAGTCTCTGGTTTCTGGTGCTGCCATTGCTTTGGCCCAGCAGCGACTGGGTGGGGCTAATCATTCTTTCGCAAGCGCTTTTTGTTGCAGCAAAACTTATTCAGCCCTCAAATGCGAAGACAAACTCCGCCGCCTCGCCGGTTAGCGCGGTCATCGGCATGGAACGGGGAGAAGACTGTGCACAAGGATAGCGATATGTCAGAAGCGGAATCACGAAACTTTCGGTTGAATCTCAAATACCTGGGGGAGTCGCGTTTGGAGTTGCGCGGAACTTCAACCGGCCAGGTGTATCTATTTTCGTTAGAACTTCCGGTTCAGCCGGTGGATCTACGAGACGCGAAGTTTCTTTTGGCCAGCCCTTTGTTCACGATTGCCTGAGATGAAATGTGCTGCTCTTCAACCCGGAATTGAACGAGGCAGTGCATCGCGTCGCGTTGCGTTGACTGTTTCCCGTTGCCGGGCAATTCATCCGTCCAGTTTGCATGCGATGGTATACTCGAATCCTCGCAGCAGGGCGGAGAAATCGTTGCAATTTCAAGCATTTGATAGAGCATATGTAGAGAATCTCTGCGCTGGAGACCCGCCGACCCAGGAGCATTTCGTCGCTTATTTTACTGAGCTGCTCCGGATCAAGCTTCGGTCCCGGCTGCAGTCGTCGCACGCCATTGACGACGTTTGCCAGGAGACATTCGCGCGTGTGTTTGCGGTCCTGCGCAAAGACGGCGGACTGCGTCAGCCGGAGCGACTTGGCGCATTTGTAAATTCCGTTTGCAATCATGTGCTGCTGGAGCAATACCGGTCGTCGAGCCGTAGCGAGGAACTGCCCGAGCTTCCGGCAACAGGCATGGATGCGTTGGAGATTGTATCGACGCGGCAGATTAAGACGAAGGTGCGCGAAATTCTGCTGGGCCTGCCCACGCGCGACCGCGAACTGCTGAAAGCGGTTTTTCTTGATGAGCGCGACCGCGATGATGTTTGCCGCGAATTCGGTGTGGAACGCGAATATCTGCGCGTGCTTCTGCATCGCGCCAAGCAGGAGTTCAAAGTTGAATATGTAAAACGTGTTGGTGGTATGACGCCGCTTGGAGTGCAAAGCTGAGCGGCCAGGGAATTCCAGTCTGCGCGGAAACAGCGAACGCGGATTGGCCGGCACTGAGGATCGATTGTATGAATCACAGTGAAGCAGTAAAGGAAATGGCGGCAGAGCGGTACCTGCTCAACGAACTTTCTCCTGACGCGCGCGATGCGTTTGAGGAGCACTTGTTCGACTGCCCCGAATGCGCGCTGGATGTTCGCTCCGGCTCGACGTTTATCAGTGAAGCGAAAGTTCAGTTGCCTGCGATTGGCCCTGGCACCGCCGTAACAAACAAAGTTGCGCTGCCACGGGAACGCGACAAGCAGTGGTTTGCATGGCTGCGCCCCGCGTTTGCTGTTCCTGTGTTTGCTTCGCTGCTAGCCGTGGTCGGATATCAAAACCTGGTGACTCTACCTGCGCTGCATAACTCTGCCAACCAGCCGCGCATCGTCCAGGTTGCTCCGCTAGTCGCAACTCGAGGCGGCTCACACGTTTCAGTTTCCGCAGATCGGGTGAATGGAATAGCGCTGCCGATCGATCTTCCGCTTGATTCCGCTGCAGGTTATACCTCCTTTTCGTTTGAGTTGAGTAACTCGCAAGGAAAGATCGTGTGGTCCAACTTCGTTTCCGCAGCCGCTCAGAATCCCGGCAACGATTTGCAGCTTTCCGTTATTGTTCCGGGGGCCATGCTGGGGAATGGAACCTACACGCTCGCGATTTCCGGTGTTGGTGCGCACGGCGATCGGACCGCCCTCGAACGTTATGTATTCGATGTGGTTATGAAGTAGCAAGACCGAAGCCGCTGTACGAAAGTAACGCAAGAAATCCCGTCCCACTTTGGAACTCAAAAACTAGTACCGGGCCCCTGTGCGCATCCGATAGAATTTTGGCGAACGAAGAAAGGAATTTAGGCACATCATGCCCGATGAAGTGAACGGTAGGACGCATCAGTACAACGCCGAAGCTACAATTTTGAGCGGAAGCTTGACACTGCCGCTCGTGCAGGAAATTCGAGCGCAAGCACGCATAGCATTGCCAGATTCCGGCGGGTACATCTCGCAGCATGCCGAAAATTATCGGCTTGAGGGAGTTCTCTCGTACCGCTCAGCCTATACACAGGTGGCGGGAAACCGCAGCACAAAACCTGGGCAGGGCTGGACCACGCTAACCACATCCGTGATTGAGGGGCTGAACGTACTGGACGTGGTGACTGCGGATCGCGTGGTGGGGCAGACCATTACCGAGCATCCATTGGAAGGGTACGTACCTTCAGTCAATTTTCTAGGATCACGTTTTGAGAATCTTCGTATCGCCGGCCATCCGGTGGGGCTCGATCTCAATCTGAACATTCTCGGCTCAAAGCCTGCGAACGACGCTTTCTATGCGCACGATGCGGGCGTAAGCGGGCGGGTTGCAAGCCAGTACAAGCACCTGCTTGGCCACAACGATCTACCGGACGACCTTCGCGAACGTTACAATCGACTTTCCTCCACTCTTCGAGGTGCGGAGTCTGTCGAATGTTCCCTGGTCAACCAAGTGGCTGGCAGCTTTCCTGGCCGTTCCTTTGGCCACATTATCGACATTCCGGACTTTGGCAAGGTGGTGCTGGGCAAGTTGACGGTGACATCGGACGACGTGAAGCCGGGAACTCAGACACCGAGAAAGACAACCATCAAGCTGATGATGATCGATATGGAATTTGGTTGCGCAATCGCCGGTGGCGTTGGATTTGTGGGCGGCTCAACCAATGGTGGCACGCTTCCATAAACGGATCGGCGTCCGGTACCGCCGGTCGTCCCGTATTTGATAAAGCATTGAAGCAGCAAGGAACCCGCGCGGCGCTTGAACTGGTGCCACGTGGGTTCAATTCATTTTGGATCTTGTTGTTGTTCGCCTTCGTTCTTCTGCTTTTATTTCCCCTCCACGATGCTTTGCCCAACAGCGCAGATCTGGCCTACAACCACGCCTTGCGGCTTTTCCAGCAGGGCTATCTTGCGAAGAGTCAGCAAGAGGCGGAGGAGGGGTACCGGCGGTTTCAGCGTTCCTCTCCATATTGGGCGGCAGAGTTTCAGTTGCTTCAGGCCGAGTCGATGCTTTATCGCGGCATGTATGACGGCGTTCTGAAAACCCTTGGGTCGTATCAAGACTCAACGGGGCCGAAGGGCGCGGCTGAGATGTTGGCCATCGAGGCCGTTGCACTTACTCGGCAGGAGCAAATATCAGCTGCGCGGGAGCGGCTAGTGCGGGCTGATGAATTGTGCAAGAGTGGCGGGATCTCCACGTGCGGAGAAGTGCTGTCTGCGCACGCAATCTTCGCCATTAAAGCGGGCCAGCTTGCTGAGGCGCGACAGTATTTTCTTGCATCGTTGGCATTTGCGCGCAGCCATAACGATCACTGGCTGAAGGCGGCAACGAGTCTAAATCTTGGTTACATTGCGATGCAGGCGGATCATTACGACGAGGCGGTGGACTGGTTTCGTTCTGCCTATCAGGACGGCGTGTCTTTCGGATTCAAAAATGTAATTCAAGTAGCGGCGGGAAATCTGGGGTGGGCTTACTACCAACTTGGCGATAGAGAACGGGCGCTTGAGCAGTTTCGCCAGGCAGAGGCCAGTGCGGAAGAGCTGGGCATTGTTCGTTATCAGCTGAAGTGGCTTAGCACTGCCGGATACGTTTATCAGGATTCGCGTGACTGGGCGCGCTCTCTTGATGCGTATCGCAGATCGCTATTCCTGGCGCGACAGATTGGAAGCAGGGAAGACACGGTAAACGCTCTTGAGGACCTGGCGGCAGTTTCTGTTGAGAGCGGCCAACTGGACGATGCAAATGGTTACGTGGCGCAGGTGGCGGCGTTGGAAGGCCCGGATTATATAAGTGCGAATTTGCGCGAGACCAAGTGCTGGCTTGCGGCTGCACGACATCAGAACGCCCAAGCCGAATCGTGTTTTCGTTCGATTCGGAGTGATCAGTCTGCGCTTGTGACTCTCCGGCTGGACGCGGGCTACCGACTCGCGTTGCTCTTCGAATCGGAGGGGAATGTGAAGGGCGCCGAGGAGACCTATCGATCCGCGCTCGAGATGTTTGACTCGGCTCGCGCAAAACTCAAATCTGAAGAGACTGAGCTGCCTTTCGGGGCGAACGCCTCGCACATCTACGACAGCTACATTCATTTGCTGATGCAGGAAGGAAGAACGGACGAAGCGCTTGCGACTGCTGACAAGAGCCGTGCAGAAACTCTGGAAAGTGGTCTCGGGGTCTCGCCTGCAAAGTTGGCAAGGCCGGAACAGCTGAACCCGAAACAGATTGCGCAAAAGGCAAATGCCGCACTGCTGTTTTACTGGCTTGGGGAAAAGCAGTCTTATCTGTGGGCAATTACACCGGGGCGGATCGCGTGGTTTGCTTTGCCGCCGCGGCAGGCAATTGCGGACCGCGTCACGAATTACAGCAAGAAAATTATCGGGCTGCGCGATCCGCAAAAAGCGGGCGACGAAGACGGCGAATCGCTTTACAAAGTTCTCGTCGCTCCTGCTGCGGCACTGATTGCGCCGTCGAAACAGGTCATCATCCTTGCCGATGGCGAACTGAGCCAACTGAATTTTGAAACGTTGCTGGCGCCTGATCGCGGCGACGGTTCTTCAGGTTGGGGCGCGCACGTTCACTACCTGCTTGAGGATTTGACGCTGGTGTCGGCGCCATCGCTGGCGATGCTCAACGGGCCAAAGCCTGCGCGGGAGGGCGAAGGCAGGGTGCTCATGCTTGGCGATCCGGTTTCTCCAGGTGACGAATTTCCGAGCCTTCCGCTCTTCGGTTTTGAAATGAAAAAGATTGAGAATCATTTTGATAAGAATCGAATGACTGCGATTGCCGGAGTACAGGCCACTCCCGCTACCTACCTGGCAAGCAATCCGGCGCAGTATGCGTACATTCACTTCGTATCGCACGCAGTTGCTAATCGGATTGTGCCGCTGGATTCGGCAATTGTGCTGTCGAAATCCGGCGCCGATGAAAACTCATTCAAACTTTACGCACGTGACATTATTCAGCATCCGCTTGACGCAAAACTGGTGACTATTTCAGCGTGTTACGGCAATGGAACGCGTTTTTATGCAGGCGAAGGGCTGGTGGGTCTGACGTGGGCTTTTATGCACGCGGGCGCACATAGTGTGATTGGCGCGCTGTGGGAGGTAAGTGACGAATCGACGCCGCGGCTGATGGATGGCCTGTACCAGGGTATCGAGGCGGGTGATTCGCCCGCAGCTTCGCTGCGCAAAGCCAAGCTGGCGCTGCTGCACTCGCAAAGCAGATTCAGTTTGCCGTTTTACTGGGCCACGTTCCAGATTTACGACCGGCAATAATCGATTACCATAGCAGGCGAGAACGCTAAAACGGAATGTCGTCGTCGGAGATTTCGGCAGATTGCGACACGTCGTCTACAGGTTGCGGGCCGCGCTGGTCGTAACTGGAATTTGACGATTTGCTGTAACCGCCGGAGCTGGAGCCGCCTTCTTCGCGGCCTGAGAGCAACGACAGGTCGTTGACAAGAATCTCGGTCTTGTAGCGCTTGGCGCCGGTTTCTTTGTCGTCCCAGCTGCGCGTTTGGATCTTGCCTTCGATGTAGAGCTTGGAACCCTTCTTGACGTAGTCGCGAATGATTTCGGCCGTGCGCTTGAACGCGACCAGGTTATGCCACTCGGTGCGGTCCTGCCAGTTGCCTTGCTGGTCCTGGAAACGGTCGCTGGTAGCAAGCGTCAGGTTGGCGATCATGGTGCCGCCGGGGGTGGACTTGATTTCGGGATCCTTGCCCACATTTCCTAACAGGATGACTTTGTTAACGCTCTTGGCCATATATCTCTCCCCCCGTGTTCCAGTGTAAGCGAAAAGCATAGCAGACAGGGTTAGTGTGGACCGTCTGGCTTCAGCGCTGGCGTGCCAACCGCCGGTTGCGGAGCCATTTGGCCACGCCCAGGGCGAGCAACAGGCTGCCGAACGGGATGCACATGAGCGCGACGATAAGCGCGAACCAGCCGCCATTGGTGCTGGCCCCGGTGCTTGAAAACCCGCCGAGCATGGTTTCAAGCAGCAGCGTTGCAAGCAAACCGGCTGCCACGATAGAGCCACCCCATTGCAGCAACTGGCTGGTTCCGTCGTCTGACGGCTTGAGTTGGACGTTGCTTGGCCGTGCCGTCATTTGAGCCTTACTGTCCTTGCGCCAGGCGAAGCATCACGTAGGTGATGACGCCTGTAACTGATACGTACAGCCAGAGGGGGAATGTGTAGCGCGCAACCTTGCGATGCTGCGGAAAGCGCCCACTGAGCGAAAAGAAAAATGTGACCAGCACCATTGGCAGCGCAACGATGGCGAGGATGATGTGGCTGGCAAGCAGTGGCAGGTAGACGGACCGCAGAGCCGCATGTGCCGGGTATCGCACGTCGCCGTGCAGCGCATGGTGCAGGATGTAGCTGACCAGGAACAGCGTGGAAAAACCGAAGGCGGTGATCATGGCCGCGCGATGTGCCTTGATATTGCGGGACCTGATGAAGGTGTATCCGATGAGCAGGGAAGTGGCGGACAGGCCGTTGAGGATTGCGTTCAACGCCGGCAGAAAAGCATATTGCGCGCTGGTGGCTGAGGCGGGATGAACGTAAATGAGCCAGAACAGAAACAGGGTTACCGCCGCACTGATGGCCAGGATGGCCGCGATTGCCGGGCGCGTGCTTGATTGGGGAGCGGCTGTCACGGTCATAGTTCTTCTTCCCGGTTCTTACTGTTTTGCGATGGCGCAGATCATGAGCGTTGTAAAGAGCAGCGGCAGATAGAGCACGCTCACTTTCAGCAGGTCGCGCGCCAGCATGCGGCTGACAGCGTCATCCTCGGTGCGCAGGATTCTGGCAAAACGAATAGTGTAGGCGAGATAGCACAAGCCCAGCACTACGGCCAGCGCTGCATAAGTTGTTCCGGCCATGCCCAGGCGCCACGGCAAAAGGCTTACCGGGATCATGATGACCGCAAAGAACAGTGCTTCGGCAACGGTGGACCAACCGTCCGGTTGCACCACGGGCAACATGCGGATGCCCGCTTTGGCGTATTCATCGCGATACATCCACGAAATGGCCATGAAGTGCGGGAACTGCCAGACGAACAAAATTGCGAAGAGCGCCACACCCTGCCACTCAATGGCGCCACGGGCTGCAGTCCAGCCAAGCAGCGGGCCCATTGCGCCAGGAAACGCGCCGATGAACGTGGCCATGGCGGTGACTCGCTTGAGCGGCGTGTAAATGGCGACGTAGGTAAAGGCGGTAAGCAGCGCCAGGGCCACGGTCAACGCGTTGGTGTGCAGAAGCAGCCACCATGCTCCCAAAGCCAGCGCGCTCATTCCGGCGATGATTCCCACAGCAAGCGGGAAACGGCCCGAAGCCAACGGACGATCTGCGGTGCGCTTCATGCGCGCGTCGGTCTTGCGCTCAAGCGCCTCATTCAAGGCCCCGGCTCCGGCCGAGACCAGGCCGATGCCCAGCAGCGTGTCAATAAGGCCGCGCTGCACGCTGGAGATGCCCGACATCATGGAGCCCAGGTAGAAGCCTCCCCAACCGGTCACCAGCACCAGTCCAACGACTTTTACTTTGAATAATTCGCGCAGGTCGTGGATGAGCACGGCCGTTGCCCCCGGCTGCGGCGCATGAACGTGAGGATGGTCATGAGCATGGCCGTGGTCTGCCAGTGCGGTGTCTCCGCTGGCTTGAAGATTTACCGGATTTGCGGCGTGAGATACGAGGGTCATCGGGAAGTCTTACGTTCGGCGTTTGCGCGGGAAAAATCGCTCATGCACTCTTTTGATGATAACAAGGGGGGGCATCTGAGGCGTCGCACTTGGCGAATCATTCAGTGCACGCGGCGCGGACGATGGCGTCGGCTACTTCGTCGGGAGTCAGATTGTCGACGGGGATGGAGATGTGCGCGGTGCGGTAGAGCGGCAGGCGGCGCTGGTAGCGTTTGGCGAGGTTTGCCTGGTCGGCGAGGACGGGGCGCGTACCTTCTGTGCCTCCGCAGCGGGCAAGAGTCGTGGCTAGTTGTACTTCGAGGTGAGCGAGCAGCGTGCCTTCGCTATGGGTGAGCAGGGTCCGCGTGGCTTCGGTTTCAATAGCGCCGCCGCCCAGGGCAAGCACCAGTGCGTCATCGGCAGCGAGGCGCTCGATGGTGGCGCGCTCGATTTCGCGGAAATGTGGTTCGCCGTGCTGCTCGAATATTTTGGCGATCGGCTTGCCGGCTTCGGCTTCGATAACGTCGTCGGCGTCTACAAAGCGCCAGCCGAGGCGCGCGGCCACCAGCGGGCCAACGGTGGATTTGCCGGAGCCCATGAAGCCTGTAAGCACGATTCGGCGGCAGGGCGTTTTCGATGCGGATTGTTCTTGCGTGGTCATTGGTGGCTCTATTCAGTATAGGGAAGGGGAAGGGCAGCTTCTAGCTGTTAGCCACGAGCCCTTAGTCCTGTCGCGGTTGGTTTGGGGGCTTGCGATCCCACTCACCGCGATACGACCGCGATGAATGGGCAGCCAGCGATGAACTGCGTCAACGATTGTTCGATCACATGTGCTGTTTTGACCAGTCAATTCCACTCAGCAAACTTAGACTTCGAGCTGCGTTTCCGAAGGTTGAAACTCCGTCCAACGACACATGGAGGCACAAGTATGCTTCACATACTGTGGTATTTGATTATCGGGCTGCTCGCAGGTCTTATTTCAAAATCTGTGATGCACGTGCACATGACTCTCTTCTGGACACTTGTGCTGGGCGTGATTGGATCGCTCCTCGGCGGCTGCGTCACCCACATGATTATTCGCTCGAGAAACGAACGATATCACCCCGCTGGCCTCATTTTTTCTACACTGGGCGCCATCCTGATTCTTTTCATTTGCTACAAGCTGAACATCCATTTTCCCGCGCTCTGACCCAGCATCCCCATGGGGAGGTAGCGGTTCGGACTGCCTGCAGCGTCGCCAGGTTGCAGGAAATGCCGTAGCTCGTCAAAATTGCCATTTCGCCCTGCATGTGCCCGGCACCAGTAGGGAAATGTGAAGGACAGCTCTGCGGTTAGCTCATGGCCATTACGACTGCGCCTGCGGTGATCAGCAGGCCGCCTACAATTGCGGCGGCGTCCATTTTTTCGCCCAGCATCAGAACGGCGAATATCATGACCAGCGGCACGCTCAGCTTGTCGAGTGGCGCTACGCGCGAGGCTGGGCCCAATTGCAGTGCGCGGAAATAGCAAAGCCACGAGAGGCCCGTTGCCAGGCCTGACAGCGTAAGAAACAACATGGTGCGGCGGTCGAGCGTGCGGATTTCGCTGTGCTTGCCGAGCGCCAGCGCAATGCCCCACGCAAAGATCACCACCACGGTGGTGCGGATGGCGGTGGCCAGGTTCGAGTCCACATGCTCCACGCCCACTTTGGCCAGCAGGGCCGTGGCGGCGGCAAATACTGCAGATAGCAATGCCCATCCAATCCAGCTCATACCGTGTATGGTACTCGCGATCGCTTTAAGAGCAACGCGTGCTCTGGGTCACGGCGGGTGTCAGTGCGCCAATTAGACTCCTAATATGCAGACGGGCCGCGCCAGCAGGACAGCTCTCCGCGTTGCCATTCGGCGCGCCGCCCACCAGGCTATCGACCGGCCACGCATTCTAGAGGATCCCATTGCGGTGCGCCTGATCGGCCCCGGCTACGAACGCGACATGGAGCGGGCCATGCATTTTGTGGCGCGGGATTTCCGTTTGTATATGTCCGTCCGCAGCCGTTATGCGGAAGACAGGCTGGCGCAGCAGGTTGCCGAAGGGGTTGAGCAGTACGTGATTCTCGGCGCTGGTCTGGATACATTTGCGTATCGCAATCCGTTTGCGGCACTACGCGTTTTCGAAGTGGATTTTCCGGCAACGCAGCAATGGAAGCACGAACTGCTTGCCGCGGCGGGCATCGCGATTCCCGACAACGTCACCTTTATCGCCCTCGATCTGGAACACAAATCGCTGGCTGAGAGCCTGCTCGAAGCGGGTGTGAATGCGGCTGAGCCTGCGTTTTTCGGCTGGCTTGGTGTGGTCCCTTACCTGACGCTGGAGGCATTTCGCTCAACGATTGCGACCATTGGGCGCTTGCCCGCTGGAACGGCGGTAAGCTTCGATTATGCGTTTCCGCCAGAGACACTCAGCGCCAAACGCCGCCAGGTGTTCGACACGCTGTCAAAGCGCGTGGCGGCGGCAGGCGAACCGCTGCAATTGTTTTTCACTCCTGAGGATTTAGAAAAAGAATTGCACGCGGCCGGCTTTGGGCGGGTTGAGCAGTTCGACACGGACTGCATGAACGAGACTTATTTCAAAGATCGTGCCGACGGCCTGAAGCTGTCGCCGGTGCGCGTGGGCATGCTTGCTACGGCGTGGGTATAACGGAAGCACAAGGCCCGTTCGGCAAGCTAACATGAGTCATGCGATTGTTCGTGCGTGAACGGTATTACCTGGTCGCTTTGCTTGCCTGCCTGCTCGCTCTTTCCGGATGCGGCTATCACACGCTTGGCGCTGCCACGCATCTGCCGCCGGACGTGAAGACGATTTCGGTTCCACTGTTTGCTACGCGGACCGAGGCATACCACACTGAAACGGCGATGACCAACGCGGTGATTCGCGAGTTGGCTTCGCGAACACGCTATCGCATTACGCCAGTTGAAGGAACCGGGGCCGATGCAGTGCTGCACGGAACCATTCTGAAAGAAACCGTCGCTCCTCTTACGTACAATTCCTCAACGCAACAGTCCTCAAGCTTTCTCATCACTATCATCGTCTCCGTTACACTGGTCGGGCCTGATGGCAAGGTCCTCTTTCAGAATCCGAACTACGTGTATCGCGAGCAGTACCAGACCACCACCGATCTGGCTACTTTTATCCAGGAGGATCCGGCAGCCGTGGATCGCATTTCGCGCGCCTTTGCACGGCAGCTTGTAGGCGATGTGCTGGAAAGTTTTTGATCCTGCGGATGTTTTTTCAAACTTCCGGTTTGCCGGTCACACAGGCCCTTGCTGCAATTCACGACAGCCGGTTAGCCGCTCATGACAGAAAATCTTCTACCTCAAACTGATGCTGTGAGCCACTAAGATCAGATACGATTTCTGCAATCGCAAGAAAGACCGCTAAGCGAATTGAGGAGAGAAACATGGGTCGAACGTTGATCGGCTGCATACTCGCCAACTTGGTTGGCATCGGTGCGTGTGGTGCGCTCCTGTTGTTCTACCCGAAGAGTTCGGGATTCACGATAACCACCCCGACGAGTACTCATTATCTCGCCGGAGGGGAGCTCTTAAGCGCAGCACTCTTGTGCTTGCTTAACCTGACAATCGGCATTTATCTCATCTGGGCGCTATTGCACATGCGTTGATTGCGCCGCGCCATTCCCGCCGATTGCATCGCTCTCGGACGTATTGTCGGCTACTCTTCCCTTTGATTTCTCTTCGCCTGAGGCCGGCACGTTAACTCTTCTTGATTCCTGACCGGTTTTCCAAGCTGCCTGCACAGGCCCC